>Ga0208940_1000008_pt1 | contig 405272 bp, 366 predicted proteins | sample AD_JPNNA6_MetaG_FD_184445 | JGI IMG/M metagenome (GOLD analysis project Ga0208940, IMG submission 184445) | Active sludge microbial communities of municipal wastewater-treating anaerobic digesters from Japan - AD_JPNNA6_MetaG (SPAdes) (version 2) | ecosystem: Engineered > Bioreactor >... | reverse complement strand
CTTTCACGACGAAAATAGCCAGGCGCAGCCCCGCGCACGCGGGGCAGCGCCTGGACAGTCGTTGTATTTGACGTCGCGCGCCCCTGATCAGGGGCGCGGGGAAGATCATCGCAGATATCGTTCGTCGACCGCGATGTGGTGCAGACGGAGCAACCGAACCAACTCCTCTCGCGCCGATACCCGCCGGTGGTGTTCCACCTGGTTCTCAATGTACCGCCGGACGGCTGGGACCTGAGAGGCACTCACCGAGAACGCCGAGTATCCGTCCTGCCAATCGAACCAGGGCGCGTTCTGCACCGTGTGAATCCATTCCGAAGCGCCCCCTTTGATTTCACGAACCAGGTCGCACAATCGATGGGTGGGTTTGAAACCGAGCAGCGTATGGGCATGGTCGGCGATTCCCCCGATCGCCGAGGCAACCGCCCCGTGGTTGCGGCAGATTCCGCCCATGACGCCCACATGGCCTCGCGCCAATCGTCGGCGATCCACGGCTGCCGGCCGCGGGTGGAAAACACCAGATGAGCCTGGAGACTGAAATAGGTGTTGGGCATGGTTCCCTCCCGAATGATGGATTCATCTATCCAAACGGGCGGGAAGGATTTTTTCCGATGATTCGAGCCGAATTTCTCCGCGCCCCTGCCCCGGGGCGCGCCGTGTTCTAACATTCCGCCGTCCAGGCGCTGCCCCGCATTCGCGGGGCTGCGCCTGGCTATTTTCGTGGCGATCCGAACAGTGTGCCGATCACACCCAAGGGTGCACAGAGTGGAAATTGACAATCATCAGTAATGGGTTCCGGCTCCGCCGGGATGGGATTGCGAGCACGATTACAAGTACGAATACAAATGACGATTGCGATCACGGAACATGCATCCAAGCCCCAGAACCCAGGGCCCAGGTCAGCATTACGGGAACGAGCCTCGAGTCTTGAGCCTCGATTACGATTACGATTACGATCACGAGCACGAATTACGATGACGAGCACGAACCATCAACCATCAACCATCAACTCTCCCTGTGTCCTCCGTGTCCTCTGCGGTGAATCAGCGGAATTCGGACATCGGACATCGTGGATCGGCCGGCAGGGGACCGCAAAACCTTTCAACTTTCCAACATTCAAACTTTCGAGCATTCGGTCCCCGGCCACCCATCAACCCCAACTTGAACTATACAATAACAGCAGATTCCTGATGCGTCCCGGCCGGGCCCGATGATATAATTCAATCCCTTTCCGGACCGGCTGTACAGGCGGCCCCCCGCCCCCGGATGACCGGTCCGAATAACGGGACCGCCCGAGACGCTGGATTATTCTTTCCCGGAGGATTCCATATGGGAATGACCATGGTGCAGAAGATCCTGGCCAGGGCCACCGGCCAGGCCCGCGTGAACGTCGGCGACGTGGTGGAGCCGGCGGTGCGCACGGCCATGTCCCACGAGAACGGGGCGCTGGTGATCAACCAGTTCCTCGAAGTGTTCAAGGACACCGGCCTGGAGCCGAAGGTGTGGGACCCGTCGAAGATCGTGCTCATCTTCGACCACCGCGTCCCCGCCGAGAGCTCCAAGACGGCCACCAATCATAAGAAGATCCGCGAATTCGCCGCCAGGCAAGGCATCCCCAACCTGCATGACATCCGCGGCGACGAGGGCGGCATCTGCCACCAGATTCTGCCGGAGAACGGCTACGTCCACCCCGGCACGGTGCTCGTGGGGACCGACAGCCACACCACCTCCCACGGCGCGCTGGGCGCCTTCGCCTTCGGCATCGGCGCCACCGAGATGGCCGCCGTCTGGGCGCTGGGCCGCGTGCTCAACGTCGAAGTGCCCGACACCATCAAGGTGAACGTCACCGGCGAATTCCCGCGCCACGTGCTGCCCAAGGACCTGATCCTGCATCTTATCGGCCGGCTCACCGCCGAGGGCGCCAACTTCCGGGTGATCGAGTTCCACGGGCCGACCATCAAGAAGATGTCCACCTCCGGCCGCCTGGTCATCTGCAACATGACCGTGGAGGCCGGCGCCACCTCCGGCATCGTGCCGCCCGACGAGGAGACGGTCCGCTACCTGCGCGAGGAAGCGGGCCTCCCGGGACCCTTTGACATCTTCGGCCCCGACGCCGATGCCGTCTACGACCAGGTGATCGACATCGATGTCGCGATGCTGACGCCCCAGATCGCCTGTCCCCACACCGTGGACAACGTCAAGCCCATCGCCGCCGTGGCCGGCACCAAGGTGCAGCAGATCGTCATCGGCTCCTGCACCAACGGCCGCCTCGACGACCTGGCCGTGGCCGCCGGCATCCTGCGCGGCCGGAAGGTCGCCCGCGGCACCCGCATGCTGGTCTTCCCCGCCTCGGCCCGCATCTACCAGCAGGCCATGGAGAAGGGCTACCTGCTCGACTTCATGCAGGCTGGCGCCGTGGTGATGAACCCCGGTTGCGGTCCGTGCCTCGGCGTGCATCAGGGGGCGCTCGGAGACGGCGAGGTGGCCCTGGCCACCACCAACCGCAACTTCAAGGGGCGCATGGGCAACCCCAACGCCGAGGTGTATCTCTGCTCCCCGGCGGTGGCCGCCGCCAGCGCCGTCACCGGCGTGATCACCGATCCCACGAAAGGAGAATGAAGCCATGGCCAAGATCGTGCGCAAACTCGGAGACGACATCTCCACCGACATCATCTACCCCGGCCGGTTCATGGCCACGGTGCTCCCCACCGAGACGCCCCAGTTCGCCTTCGCCGACGACGCCGACCTCAACGGCCGGCTGAAGAAGAAGGAGATCGCCCCGGGCAGCGTCCTGCTGGGCGGCAAGAATTTCGGCTGCGGCTCCTCGCGCGAGCAGGCCGCCTCCTGCCTGGTGGGACACGGGCTGATCATCGTCGCCCGCGACTTCGCCCGGATCTTCCTCCAGAACGGGATCAACCTGGGCCTGCAGACCGTCATCTGCCCCGACATCGACGCCAACGAAGGGGACGAGCTGGAGATTACCGAGACGGCCGTCACCAACACCGCCACCGGCAAGACCTTCAAGCGGCTGCCGCTCCCCAAGGCCCGCCAGGCCATCGTGGACGCCGGCGGCCTGATCCCCTACGCCCGCAAGAAGCTGCTGGAAGAAAAAGGCAAGAAGTAAGCCGGACCGGACGGCTGATGGAAATCGAACGGGCGGCCCCCTCGGGCCGCCCGTTCCTCATTAATATTCACCACCAAGGCACGAAGGGCACAAAGAGTGTTGATGGTTGATGGTTCGTGCTCGTAATCGTAATTCGTATTCGTAATCGTGATCGTAATCGAGACTCGAGGCTCGTTCCCGTTCTCGCATGCTCGTAATCGTACTCGTGATCGTGCTTGTAACCGAGCTGTTGGAAGGTCGGAAGGTTTAAACGTTGGAATGTTCACAGGTTCACAGGTTCCAAGTTCGCAGGTCCGCAATCAGTTGATGGTTTTTGGTTGATTGTTCGTTCTGCTCATCTACCCTCCCCCGTCTCCCCTCCCCCGATTCACCCATTCACCGCTCAAATGGCGAATGATCAATGACCGATGACACATGGAACGAGCCCGTGGTGTCCTTCGTGGCTTCGTGGTGAATTTGGCTGGATCGGGGAGCGTGGTTCGATTACGATTACGATTACGATTACGAGTACGAGTACGAGTACGAATTACGAGCACGAACGTGCAAACGCAACGGTCAACTATCAACAATCAACTATTACCCGTCGCAGACCGTCAGCGGTTCCGACGCAGCGACCCATGACAGGAGGCAGCCGTGACGCAATGGTTTGAGGACGACGCGTTCTGGTCCGACTACCAGACGTTCATTTTCCAGGGCGGACAGCTCAGCGACCCGGTGCGGGACGTGGACCGGTCGCTGCGGCTCGCCGCGCCGCTGCCCGCCGGAGCCGCTGTGCTGGACCTGTGCTGCGGGCCGGGCCGGCACACCCTGGAGCTGGCCCGCCGCGGCTACCGGGTCACCGGGGTGGACCGCACCGCCGCCTATCTGAACCAGGCCGAACGGGGGGCCGCCGCCGCGGGGCTCGCCGTGGAACTGGTCCGCGAGGACATGCGCACGTTCCGCCGACCCGGGGCGTTCGACGCGGCGTTCAACCTCTATACCTCGTTCGGCTACTTTCCCGATCCCGCCGACGACCGGCGGGTGGCCGAGAACCTGTTCGCCTCGCTCCGCTTCGGCGGCGTCCTGGTGATGGAGCTGATGAGCCGCGAGGTGCTGGCGAGCGGTTTCCGCGCGCGCGACTGGAGTCGCCTGGCCGGCCCGGGCAGCCCCATCGTCCTCGAGGAGCGGCGCCTGAGCCAGGACTGGGCCTGGATCGAATCGGACTGGACTCTCCTCTTTCCCGACGGTCGCACCCAGACCCGCACCGTGAGCCACCGCCTCTACTCCGGCACCGAGCTGGCGGCGTTGCTTCGGGGAGTCGGCTTTGCGCCGGTGACGCTCCATGGCGGGCTGGACGGTCGCCCATACGACCACACTGCCTGGCGGCTGGTGGTTGTGGCGCGGAAAGGCTAGGGCGGTGGGCGGCTACTACGACAAGAATCTTGCGTCGGAGCGGCTCCGGCGCTGTTACGAGCTGGCTCCGCCCCGGGTCCGCCAATACCTGGAGGCGGAAATCCATCATGTCTTGAGTCATCTCTCTCCCGACTGCCACGTGCTGGAACTGGGATGCGGTTACGGGCGCGTGCTGACCGCCCTGGTCCCCGCGGCGACGCTCGCGGTGGGCGTCGACACGTCGCGCGCCAGCCTCGCCGCGGCCCGGCGGGATCTGGCGGCGTATCCCGACCTCCGCCTCCTGGCCATGGATGCCGCGGCGCTGGGCTTCCGCGACCGCACGTTCGACGTGGTGGTCGCCATCCAGAACGGCATCTCGGCATTCCACCGCGATCCGGCTGCGCTCCTCCGGGAGGCCTGCCGGGTGGCGCGGCCCGGTGGAATCATCCTGTTTTCAAGTTACGCCGGGGCGTTTTGGGAACATCGATTGGACTGGTTCCGCCACCAGGCGGCCGCCGGGCTGGTGGGCGCCATCGATGAGGCCCGCACCGGCAACGGCGTCATCGTCTGCACCGACGGCTTCACCGCCACCACGTTCAGTTCCGCCGACTTTCTCAAGTTGACGGCGGGTCTGCCGGCGACCGTCCGAATCATAGAGGTTGATGGATCCAGCGTGTTCTGCGAGATCAATCTCAGATGACGAGTTGAGAGTTGAGAGTTGAGGGTTGCGGATTCATGCTGTGATCGAAATTTGTATTCGTAATTCGCAACCGAGTACACTCAGTCACTAACCCACCCATTTACTAATTCATTATCAAAGTCGCCCGTCTTCCGCTGAATATATCGTTCATCTTCATCTGTCTGTTTATTGTTTACTGCCAACTCCTATCTTCAAACTCCTCGATGCCGTCACAGCCAGAACAGCAGCGCGGCACCGGAGACGGCCAGCAGCGTCCCGACGATGGCCGACAAACTGGCCCGCTCGCGAAACAGTAGGAAGTTGATGGGGATCATGAGCACGGGTGACATTTGCATGATGGTGGAGGCGATCCCAAGCGGCGCGTGCTGCACTGCCACCAGCGACAGGATCACCCCCACCACGGGGCCGAGCACGGCGCCGCCGGCCAGTTCCAACGCCGCCGTCCGGTCGCGCATGCGCACCACATGCTGGCGGATTTTGCCGCCGGCCAAGGTGATGATGGTGATGCCCACGGTGGCCGCCGTCACCCGGATGACGTTGGCCGAAACCGGAGAGAAATCTCCCTGCAGCCCCAGCTTCGACAGGTACAACCCCACCGCCTGCCCTAGCGCGCCGCCGCCGGCACAGAGGTAGCCCACCATCTCCCAACGGCTCAGTCCGCCGGCGGCGCCGCTTGTGGCGCCGCCTTGCGGCCGGGCATGTCCGCCGATGACGATGGCGATGCCCGCCAGCGTCAGCCCGATGGCGATCATCTGCCCGGCGGTCAACGCCTCGCCGAGGAACACCCACGCAAGCAGGGCGCCCAGCACCGGGGCCAGTGTCATCACGAGAAGCGCGGGCTGGGGACCGATGCGAATGAATGCCTCAAGAAGCAGTGCGTCGCCGAAGACGAACCCGATGAGCCCCGACAGACCGAGGTACAGCCAGCGCGTGCCGTCAGCTTCCAGCGGCAGCGGCTGGCCGAAGGCGATGGTGTGGATGACGGTGTTGAGCACGAACGCCAGCCAGAGCCGGTTGTGGTTCACCGTCTCGGAGCCCACCCGTGCGCCGGCGCGGGTGAAGCACAGGGCGGTGAACACCCAGCACAGGGCGGTGGCCAAAGCGGCGATTTGTCCGAGATAAGCCACGGGGCGTCCTCGCGCGTCGGAATGAAACCGGCCATGATAGCAAAACCGGGACCCCAGACGAAGCCGATTATACGTACCGTCAACCCGAAAGTTGTGCCGAGACTGAGCCGGCACCCGGCCAAAATAATCCTTGACACCATCCGCCAACTGTACTACTGTAGTAGTACAATGATACAAATTACCATCAACCCTCAATCGCCGATACCCATTAACGAGCAAATCAAGGAGCGCCTGCGCCTGCTGCTGCTGGCGGGCACTCTGGCCGCGGGGGATCAGCTGCCGTCGGTGCGGCAGCTGGCCGTGCAGCTCACGGTTAACCCCAACACCGTGGCCAAGGTGTACCGGGAGCTGGAGCAGGAGGGGCTGCTGACCAACCACCCCGGCAAAGGGTGCTTCGCCGCAGTGCCCCCCGGCGGACGGCGCCGCGACGAGCGCCGCGCCCTCATCCGGAGCGAGGCACGGGCGCTGACGGAGAAGGCCCGCACCGTGGGCCTGTCCGTCGCCGAGCTGCTCGCCATCATCCAGGAGGAATCCCATGAGTGACCCGGCCATCGCCATCGACCGCTTGCGCTACGCCTACCGCCCGGGGCGCCCTGTGCTCCGCGACCTGTCCCTCGCCGTGCCCGCCGGCGCGGTGATGGGCTTTCTCGGCCCCAACGGCGCTGGCAAGACCACCCTGATGCACCTGCTCAACGGCTTCATGCCGCCCGACGCCGGCGCGGTGCAGGTGCTGGGCCGCGAACCTTGGCGGGAGCGGGTCGCGGTGCAACGGCGCCTGGCGTTTGTGCCGGAGTATCCGCCCGCCTATCCGTGGCTGACCGTGACCGCCTTCCTGGCCTTCTACCGCCGGGTGTGCCCCGGCTGGGACGAGGCGGCGGCGCGGCGGCGCCTCGACGAGGCGGCCATCCCCATGGACCAGCCGTGCGGCGGGTTGTCCCGGGGCCAGCAGGGACTGGTGTCGCTGGGTGTGGCCCTGGGCCGGCCGGCCGACGTATTGCTTCTGGACGATCCCACGCTGGGGCTTGACGTCCTGGCCCGCCGCCGGCTCTACACGGCGGTGGTGGAGGAACTGGCGGCCCGCGCGGTGACGATCCTGTTCGCCACCCACCTCCCCGCCGAGGTGGAGGGCGTGCTCACCCATGCGGCGTTCGTCGCCGGCGGCCGGATCGTCGCCGCCGGCGCACTGGAGGATCTCAAAGCGGAGGCCGCGGCCGCGGGCCGCAGCGCCGCCCTCGAGGATATCGCCCTGCATCACTGGGGAGGAGACCATGCTGCTTAAGGACCTGCGCCATCAAGCCTGGAACGTCTCACTCGTGCTCATGCTGCCGCTGGCCGCCGGCATCATCCGGCTGGCCGGTCTGCGGTGGGGAGACCACCTTCCTGCCGATGTCGCCGAAATCCTGCTCATGCTCAACCTGCTGGCCGTCTTCCCCTTGACCGCCGCGCTCACCGGCTTCAACCTGGTGGGGCAGGAGCGGTGGTCCCTGGTGGACACATTGCCCATGAGCCGGGCCCGCGTCCTGGCGCTCAAGCTGGGCGCCGCCGGGCTGCTGACCGCGCTGGCGATGGGCGCCGCCGCCGCAGGCACGGCGCTGGTCCAGCCGCTCCCGGTCAATGGCCTGCAGTGGGCGTTGGCGACCCTGGCCGGTTGGGCCGCGGCGCTGGTGGGCCTGCTGGCGGGCCTGGCCGCCGGATCGCTCGGAACCGGCGTGATCTGGTTCGCCCTGTCGGCGCTGGCGGCGTTCGGGCTCGCCGCGCTCCTTGGACTCTGGCACACTTTCTTCCACTGCCTGAAGATCTATCCCCTCACGGTTTCGCTTCCCCTGGCGGCGGTCGCCGTCATGCTGGCGGCGGGTGCCGTGGCGGCGCAGTCCATGCTGCGGCGGCCGCACCGGCCCGCGCGCAATGCGCTTACGGCGGCGGCGCTCTTGATCGCGTTGGTGCTGGGCACGCTGGGCACGGCCGCCGGACTGGTCGCCGGAGCATTCGCCCCGCCGCTCCGGTCGGAGGCGACATTTTTCATCGGAGTCCAGCCGCTGGCCGGCGGCCGTCTGCTCATTGACGGGTACTGGCGCCGACCAAGTTGGCTCTATGGAATGATGAACCGGTTTGGACTTCGGGATCCATTCGGCCTGAAGCGGACGGTGCTGGTGGAGCCGGGCCGCGATGCTCTGATCCCCCTCGGCGGACTGGAACGGTGGGACATCATCATCCCCAGCGACGACGGCCGCTACGTGGCCATGCTGGGTTATCCCGAACCGGCCGCCCGCACGCCCGGCATGCGGTTCGGCGTGTTCGACACCACCGGTCGGCCGGTGCTCCGCCGTATCCTCCAGTTGAACGAAGTGGGCCGGACAGCCTCCAACCTGCTGTTCTGGCGCCCGGGCGCCACCGATCTTTACCTGGTCCAGGCCGGTTACATCCGCCGCATTGAGCTGCCATCGGGGCGGGAGAGCGTGCTGCCGCTGGCCACCGCCCCGGCCGCATCCGTCGGAGCCCCCGCCATCGACTGGCAGGATTTCGGTTTTCTGGATGCGGACACCCTGTTCTGGGCTCGTCGATTCGACACCGTCGCCCTCGACGGCCTGGTGTGGTCGCCCGGCGCACAGCGCTGGGAATCCGCCTTCCGCCGAAGCGGGACGCCGGCCGAACCGGCGGCACCCTGGGCCAAATCCGTGGACTCCCTCTCGGTGGCCGGCCGCTTTCCCCGCAGCGGCATTCCCTTCGCCGGCACTACGCTCTTCGCGGCTCGGACCGGCGGCGAGATCCGCACGCTGGCGGTGGGCGGCCCCGGCGCGGCCGCCCTGTTCACCGACGCCGGCGTCCTGGTCGAAGCCAGCGGCCAGCTCGAGCTGCGCCGTTGGTCCGACGGCCAGCCGACGTTCCGGGTTCCCTTCCCCCACGCCCTCTCGGACGGCGTCAGCCACGGCGGCCGCGCCCTGCTCGTGGGCCGGCCCCGCGGGAGCGGCGCGCCGGAGGACCGCCTGCTCCTCGTGGACCTGGCGGACGGCCGCCTCGTCCCGCTCGGCGATCCGCTGCCGGCGGGCCGGACGTACTGGCTTCGGGGCCGTCGCGGCGCCATCGCCGAGGTGAAGCTGTTCGGTGGCGAGTCGCCCGTCCTCCTGCTCGTGGACATCACCGCCGGCCGGTTCGTGGGCTCGTTCGATCCGGAATCCTTGGATAGTAAACAGTGATCGGGGAACAGTGAACAGTGAAGAGATAGGAGATAGGAGATTGGAGATTGGAGATTGGAGATTGGAGATTGGAGATTGGAGATTGGAGATTGGAGATTGGAGATTGGAGATTGGAGATTGGAGATTGGAGATTGGAGGTAGGAGATACGAATTACGGGTACGAAATCCGAGAGTCGACACCTGAATTCCGAAGTCCGATGTCCGAAGTCCGCGTTACGGGAACGAGCCTCTAGTCTCGAGCCTCGATGACGATCACGAGCACGAATCACGATTACGATTACGAATTACGATTACGAGCACGGATCCAAAAAGCTGGTCCCAGAACCCAGGTCCCAGTTCCGTTGTCCGATGTCCGCGTTACGCGAACGAGCCTCTAGTCTCGTGTCTCGAGCCTCGATGACGAGTTACGATTACGCATTACGAGCACGATATCCCAACTCCTATCTCCTCACTGTTCATCCCCCTCACTCACCCTGCTTGAGAAATTCCTCGCGCAGGTAGCGGTGCATGGCCGCCTCGGAATCGTTGTCGGTTGGGGTTTCGAGAAACTGGTACGGCCCCGCGCTGCCATACGCAAGGAACGAATGGCAGAGCGTGCAGTCGTGGGAGACAGCCGCACCAGTTGAGTCCACAAGCTCCTGGTTGTGGCAACGGAAACATCCGCCGTCGTGGCGGTGGTCCAGGTGGCTGGGATAGGTTCCCCACCGCACCGCCATCAGCGGGTGGATGTTCCGATTGTAGACGGCCTGCGCCGCAGTGATGGTCCGTTCGAGGGCCTGGCGCTGGGCCGCCGTCATCTCGGGCAGCAGCCGCGCGTAAGCGCCCTCGAGGCGCGCGGCGATGCCGGCCATGGCCGCCTCGCGGTCCGGATAGTCGGGCAGGAGCGCCCCCAGCACCTCGCGCCGGACGAACGGCAGCGACCGGTCCATGAGCCCGCGTCGCATCCGCTCGTCCACCGCCACCTCCGGCTCCTCGTAGATGTGGGTGACCCGGTTGTGGCAATCCACGCAGTCGAGGGTCCGCTGCCAGTCTGCAGGCGTCGGCGCCGCCTGCTCCCCGCGGCGGGCGAACCGCCGCCAGGTGCCGTCCAGTTGGCGCACCTCCACCCAGAGCATCTCCTGCCGCTCGTCTTCCGCGGAGGCGTAGCGGACCGCGTTGGCCTCGGCCACGTGCCAGTGGATGCCGGCGTGGCCGGCGGCCTCGCCGGTGTCGATCTTCAAGTTCAGGGTCGTGTAGCGCGGCGTCGAATCGCGGTCCATACCGTAATGCACCCGGACCTGCTGCCGATAGCCGTAGAATTTGTCCGGCCAGTGGCACTTCTCGCACGTCTCCCGGGCGGGGCGGAGCTGGCGCACCGGCGTGGGCACCGGCCGCTCGTAGGCATTGAACATGGCCAGGAACATCTGCCGGGCGCCGTTGAGCTTGGAGCTGACCAAGGCGCCGGTACCCTCACCCACATGGCAGTCGACGCAGCGCACCCGGGCGTGGGGCGAGACCTGATAGGTGGCCCACTCGGGGTGCATGACCTTGTGGCAGGCGGTGCCGCAGAAGACCGGCGTGTCCATGAAGGTGAGCATCCGCATGGAGGCGGCCGTCAGGAAAAGGATGTTGACCAGGGTGAACACGACCACCGTGACGAAGAGCCGCGAGCCCCCCGGCCGGGGCGCCACCGCGTCCGGTGAGAAGCGCTCCGCCAGCAGCTCGCGGTCGGCGCGGGCACGGGCCTTGCGATACAGCCACCAGCCCAGCGGGATCAGCGCCAGGCCCACGACGAAGAGCGTCGGCAGCAACAGATAGGTGATCAGCCCGATGTAGGCGTTGGTGAGCACGCCCAGCAGCCGGAGCAGCTCCATGAACAGGAACGTCAGGAATGACGAGGTGGTCAGGACCACGCCGGCCCGGCCCACCGGGTTCACCGACAGGCCGCGGACGAACGCCCGGTATCGCGCGATGAGGGTCATGGCTCACTTCCCGGCGGCGAAGAAGCGGCGGTAATACTCCTGAAGCTCGCCGGAGCGGATCTGCCGCTTGAGCCCGTCGGTCCGCTCGTTCACCCAGCGGTGCATGGGATCATCGCGCAGGAGACGGTCGATGAACGCGTTCACCTCCGGGTTGTTATAGCGGCGCGCCTCGGGAATCAACTCGAAGTAGAAGTGCTTGGCCACTTCGTAGAAACCGTGCCACCAGGTGTAGTCCGGACCCATCATGGAGGCGCCGTGGCGGGCGCGGCGCCCCTCGTGGTGCCACAGTTCCCAGTAGATCCACTCGATGTCGTTGCCGAAGCTGGCCGGGCGCTCCAGGAGCTTGTTCTTGGTTATCAGCGCCAAAATGTCGGTGGCCGGTCGGGCGAACTTGTCGTTGTAGAGACGCACTGCGGCGTCGTATTGGTGGAAGTGACCGTTGACGAACACCTGGCCGTGGCAGGCGGCGCAGACGTTTTTCATGGCCACGCGGCGCGGCCCGGCGTTGTCCTTGGCCGCGGAGACGGGCGGGCGCAACGTCCAGTAGATCCGCTGGCCCACGTCGTGGGTGGCCTGGACCCGCGTGGACGCGGCCATGTGGCACGTGGCGCAGGTGGGCGCCGCCGAGTAGTCCGCGCCCACCACCCAGCGGTCAGCCTTCAGGTTCATGGCGTCGAGGTTGGTGTAGTAGGTGTTGCCGTGCTTGCTCTCCTCGTACACCTCCTTCTGCGGGTGGTCCGGGCCGAGGTGGCACTTGCCGCACGCCTCGGGCTGGCGAGCCTGGGCTTTGGAGAAGAGGTGCCGCGGATGGCAGGCGTTGCAAGCGCCCTTGGAACCGTCGGGATTGAGCCGGCCGATGCCGGAGTTGGGCCAACTCTCCTTGTGCAAGCGGTTGGGCGAGCCGGGGTCCAGCTTCACTTTGCCGCCGTGGCAGCTCTCGCAGCCGAGGATCGCCACGGGTGCGCCGGCCAGAACGTGGGCCAGGTAGGCGTCCTGCGACTCCAGGATCAGCCCCGCCGTGGCGTGGTAGGAGGCGCCCACCTCGGCCGCCTCCCGTTTGTGGCAGCGGCCGCAGTCCGTGGGCGTGACCAGCGTGGCGATGCGGACGTCGTAGTGGATGAAGCCGTCGGCGTCGCCCGACTCAGCCCGGTGGCAGTCCAGGCAGGTGACCTTGTGGAGGGCGTGGGCGGAGCCGTACCACTGCTGGTACAGGCCGGGTGTCTTCTCCTTGTGGCAGGTCAGGCACTTGCCGGCGGCCGCCGACGTCGCGGGTGTCTGGGCCAAAACGGCCAGGACCAGGCTGATGATGAACAGGATAGCGAGCATGCTGCGGCACATGGCTCCTCCGATTCCGCTGAAATTGATTTGCGCCTCATTGTACCGGAGCCGCCCGCCCCTGACAAGACCCGACCGTTCATCGCCGCAGCGGTCTGGTCGCACAATCCTTTCGTTGGATCCCTTCAGAGATGACAGCCCCTTCCTGAACTCCGTCGGGTTCTGGAATCACCCGCGATGGAACCCAGTGAACGGTGAACATGATTGAGAACACTGTGAGTTGCAGGCAGTTCACCACTCACCGTTCACTATTTGACTGTATCACTGTTTACTGTGAACAGTTCACTGGCTCTCGCCGGGGCGGTGACCATTGCCCCCGTTGTTAAGCCAGGCCATGGCGCACTCCGTCCGGTCGAAGGTGCGGATGACGGCGCCGCGGTTCAGGGCGACGGTGGCAAAAAAATTGATATCCCGTTCCTCGGGGGCGCAGACCACAGCGAACCGGATGCCCCGCCCCAGCACCGACAGGCTCACCCCGAGGTCGTACCACTGAATGGTGCTCAGTCGGGTCCGCTGCCGACGCACGTCCAGCAACACCTTGCCTAGGCCGTTCCGCCGGCACAGGTGCAGGAGTTCGTCGCACTGCAGCCGAAAGTCGTCGTGGTTGGCCGGCCCCTCACACTGCGCGAAGACCAGCATGTTCTCGGTGTCGATGAGCGTTTGCGCGGACATGGCCTGCTCCTCGGAAAACAGGCGGTGGGTCGCGTCGCCGCGGCCCACCGCCGGCACCCTCCCCAATCAAGTCGGCTGACAGGTTTCGAGTCCGCTCGCGGCGTCGGACCCGGGCTTCCATCCCAAGGCCGGTCATCCCTCTCCACCACCCTTATCCGCGGTGCTGCGGGACGCCGGCCCGCAACACGGATGCGTCACGGGGTGCTGTGATCGATCGGCTGTCAAAGACTGGGATCGGAATCTTGTATTCTCTTCATAACACCAATTTTTTAGAATTTTCCCCCAGTTCGGACGATTTTCCGGATCCGGAACAATACCGTTCACCGCTGATTCCAATTTATTGATTATAAAGATTTTCACAGATATCACCGGCGTGTGTCGGACCGGCCCATCTCCACGCCACGATCAGGGCGCTCCGGCCATCACACATAAATCATTGATAAAAATGTAGTTACACCCATACATTTCCGTTCCAAATTCGGAACGTTCAGACCGGTGTAGGTATTAGTGGTAGAAAATAAATGATTTAAATGGCTGTCATCAATTCGTGCGTGACGGGCGGCCACCCCCGCCCCAGGCCATTGGCCCCGTCATGTTCCGGATCCGGAAATAATTGACGCGACCGGCTGCAGACGCCAGTAAAAGTGATAAAATATCAGGTTTGGGCCTGGCTCCATCAGACCGAGGCGGCGAACGCCTGCAGTTCCAGCCGGTGTCGGACCTCCGCCGTGAAAACGCCCATCTGACAGGAAAATTCACCCATGCCCGACAGGTGGAAACGGACGTGCTGCAGCGGCAGCAGCGCGCCGGCCCAGAACACGCGCCAGCGGAATCGGAGCGCGGTTTCGGCCGAGAGCGCACGCGCCTCCGGAGCCAGTAGCCCCTGCCGGTCGAGGTGTTCGCTGAGCGCCAAGAGGCGCTCGAACTGGGCGCGCAGTTCCCGCAAGTAAAGCCGGGCCAGCCGGATGCGCCGCTGTTTGAGGCGCTCGGCCTCCGCGGCCAGCCCCGCTTCATGGCGCAGCCACCGGTAGTCGTCGTCGCGGAACAGGGCGGGCACGGCCGCCAGCACGTCGCCGGCGGGTGCGAGCGCGTCGAGCGCCGCGCGCGGATCGACCGCTCCGTCCGCGAGCAGGGCCCGGAACTCCGGCGGGACCGGGCGTCGCCGCAGCGCCGCTGCCGCCAGCACCATCAGACCCAACACCACCCCTGTCACCAGAATCGCCTGCCACATGGCGCCCACCTCCAGCGTATTCTGATTTTAGATATACCCGCCGGGGCGGCGGCTTGTCAACGCGGCTCCCCCGGAGCCCGGAACGGATTCAGCCGGCCCAGCGCCTCGCCCGACGCCGCGTCCAGCCGCCGCATGCGTCGCAGCAGTTCCCCTTGCAGTCCCGCCGCCGGTTCCGCGCCTGCGACGGCAACATCTGTTGGAATCACCGCCGCCACCAGCCAGAGCAGTTGCGGCCAAACATAGCTCAACTGGTAGAAATACCGCCAGAATCCGTCCAGTTGCGGATGAGCCGCCTCGAGGTAAAAAAAGTTCAGGCACTGGGTCAGGCTGAAGACCAGGAAGCCGGAAACGATGAACAACAGGGCCCGTTCCATCGCTATCCCGGTCAGCCGGCGAACCACCAGAATGAACGTGCAGACCACCGCGACCAGGAGAAACACCCACTTCCCCAGGTAAATACTGATGGTGTACAACAAGGAACCCGACGGCTCATAACTCACAACAAACAGGATAGACAGCAGCAGAACCGCTCCGTAGAAGAAACCGTCGAGCATTCGCTTCAAATTGGGATAATCAGCCAGCACGGTCCAGTAGAAGCCCAACACAATGACGATCTTGAGCAGGTGCTCCGCACATTCCAGGACCCAGTACAGGTTGTAGTACCAGATCGTTTGGTAATTGAAATCAAGCCAGGGGCCGACGTAGCCGAAAAATCCGTCGCCCGCCGCCACCAACGCGTAGTACGCAACAAACGACTGATATTTTCTCTGAAAACCCGCCCGCACCATCAGTCCCAGCAACACGAGCGAGAACAGGGCCATCAGGTGGGTGTATAGGCTCATGACGTCAGCCGAACCTGTCGATCAATCGCCCCTGCGGTCACCCGGCGATCAGCTTTTCAAGGGCGGCGGAGGGGGCGGCGGCGGGGTCACGTTTCCATCCATGAGCCGGGCCTGGCCGGCTTCCGGCCGGGATGCGCCGCCCTGATCGCCGGACTGCCCGACGCCGAGCGAAAACGCCAATGCCAACATCAGCAGGAACGTCGTGACGGATTGTATCATGGAAAGCCTCCACCGATGGATATCGTGAGGTCAGTCTAACGGGGGCCCGGGTGGTTGGAGCGAGTCGGGCAAATTATTTCCGGATCCGGAACGGCGAAGGACCGGTTGCATTCCGGCCAGCGATGGTCTCATAATTGGGGCGACCGATCCCTCCCCGCGCGAGGCACCCATGGATCAACGGGATCTCCGGCTCCACGAACAGGATGACGCGGTGCTCCGCGCCCGGGCTGACCTGGCGGCCCAGACGCTGGCGCCGCTCCCCGACGCCTTCAGCCGGCTGGTCTACCTCGCGTCACTGCGGGAGTATTCCTCCGACGAGTACAGCCACTGGGGCTTGGAGGATCTGCACGGCCGCGACGCCGCGCGGCAGGCGCTGCGCGAGGAGCACCTGGCGGTCTTCCGCGAGGTGAACGCCCTGCCGCTGCCGGAGCTGGCGCGGCAGGCGGGCGCCTTCGTCGCCGGTCGCGTTGAGGACGGCAGAATCCTGCTCCAGAACTGGGCCCGCGACCAGTCCTACAATCTACTGGCGCCGGTGGGAGTCAGCGAGCTGGAACGGGAGAGCTTCCGGATCAACTTCGCGGCGGTGCTGGCGGCGTTGGCCCGTCCTCGGTAGCGACAAGCGGCGTATATACCCCGATCACCTGCCCCAGGATCTGGACTTCCCGGACCATCCGGTACCGCTCCTGACACTTCTTCGACAGCGGGTGCGGCACGAGCACCAGATCCTTGCCGTCCACGAGGCACCAGCAGCACCGGTACCCCTCGACAGTCTGCACCACATACAGCGGCCGATCGTACTCGGTCTGCCAACCGGTGTTGGACACGGCCCGGCGCAGCCGCTCGGCCTTGACGATGGACCCGGCCCGGAGCAGCGGGTACATCAGGTTGTCCGCCTCGCCGATCTGGACGAAGAAGAAGCGGGAGAACTCCATCTTTTTTTGGATGATCTCGAACGGGATCCGGCCCCACTCCTGAATGACCCGGTTGAGCAGCGCCGTGGAGCGCGCCGAGAACGACGGGTCGAAGCGCAGCGGCACCTCCAATGTCTCGGGCGCGCCCAGCAGGTCGACGGGGCGCGTCCGATCCGACTGGATGCATTCGCTGTAGTCCTGCCGCTTGTGCACGTCCAGGCCGAGCAGGGCCAGCATCTCCAGCAGCGGCATGTTGTAGACGACCGACAAGGCGAACAGCTTGTAGACGCCCGGGATCAGGCCGCGGTTCTCCAGCTCCGACAGCCGGCTCACCGAAACGAAGTAGCGTCGGTCATTGAGTTTTCGGGCAATGGCCCGGCTGGCCGATTCCACCTGGCGCACCGACAGGCCCAAGCGGCCCCGGATCGCCTTGAGCTCGAGCCCGTAGAATTTGTGGACGTCCGTACCCATGACCCCTTGCCGTCCACACCAAGAATGCCGCCCCGATCCAGCGGCCGCGTGTCGGCCGGCGTCGTTCGGCCGACCTCAAATATACGCAAAGATTCACGATTTATCCAAGGAAATGTGAAGGCGCCTGCGCGCCGCCGCTAGACGTGGTTGCGGAGCATCATCTCTTTCGGGTAGGGGTTGAGGTAGGTCTGCCGGCGGACCCAGTCGCCGACGGAATGTTTGGCCAGATGGTGCCGCAGCAAGGTGAACGGCACGATGTGGGGCACCAGGCCGTCGCGGTATTCCTGGACCGCCGCCAACAGCTCAGCCTTGTCGGCCGCGTCGAGATGGTCCTTGAGGAAGCCCATCAGGTGATGAAAGACGTTGGCGTGCTTGCGCGGCGTGGCCAGCGCCTTCAGGCCGTCCATGAGCCGGCTGAAGTACCGCGCCGCCAGCTCCGGCCACGGCATCCGGCCGGCGTCGGCCACCAGGCGGCCGAGCTCGGTGTAGTGCGCCGGACTGTGGGCCAGCAGCGTCAGCTTGATCGCGGCGTGAAAGGCGACCAGGCCCGCCGGACGCGGGTTGTCCCGCAGCAGTTGCTGCCACCGCGCCACGACGAAAATCCGCTCCACGAAGTTTTCGCGGAGGCGCCAGTCATGGAGCCGCCCCTCCTCTTCCACCGGCAGGTCGGGAAAGCGCGCGGTGAAGGCCCGGGCGAAGATGCCGCTGCCGGTCCGGGCGGGCATGCCCTGCTCGCCGTACACCTTGACCCGGAAGAGACCGGAGCTCGGCGAATCCTTCTTGAAGACGAAGCCCACCAGGTCCAGGCCGGCCAGCTCGTCGAGGCGTCCCGCCGCCCAGGTCTGCATTCGCTCCGTGTGGTCGGCGCCGGAGCGCGGCGCCACCAGCCGAGGTGCGGCCGGGTCGCCCACCAGGCGCATGCTCTCGCGGGGGATGGGCAGGCCGATCTCCACCTCCGGGCACACCGGCACCCACTCCACATAGGGGCCCAAGACGTCCACCAGGAATTCGTCACGCTTGTGCTGCCCGTCGTAGCGGACCTCATCCCCCAGCAAGCACCGGCTCACGCCGAGGCGCAGCCGCGGGCCCAGGTGCGCGGGATCGGGTGCCGGTTTTGGTTTGGGGCTCATGGGTTTCTCTCCTGGTGCACCGGCGGGCCTCAGGCACCCGCGACGATCTCGGCCATGGCCGCCAGCAGGCGGTCCACGTCCTCGGCGCTGTTGTAGAGCGAGATCCCCACCCGGGTGACGCCGCCGTGCTCCAGCAGGCCCAGCAGCTCGATGGGCCGGATAGCGTAGAAATGTCCGTCCCAGGCGCAGATCCCGCGTTCGGCCAGCCGCCGGCAGACCTCGGCCGCCTCCCGCCCCGCCACGACAAACGACACAGTAGGCGCCCGCCGGCCGGTGCCGAAGGGCGGCCCCACGAGGGTCACCGCCGGCAGGCGCTGCAGGCCGCGCCAGATGCGCTGGGCCAGCTCCCGCTCGTATTCGGCCACGCGGTTCAGAGCGGCGACCACGCGCTCGCGGCGGCTGGCGCCGGCGCCGAGCGAGGCGAGGTAATCCACGGCGGCCAGCGTGCCCGCGATGGCGGCGTGGTTCAGGGTGCCCGTCTCGATCCGGTGGGGTGCCCGGGGATCCTGGGTGCGCAGCCGGTCCGTGGCCAAGCTGTCCAGCAACCCGTTGCGGCTGTAGAGCACCCCCACATGGGGCCCGTAGAACTTGTAGGCGGAGCAGAGCAGGAAGTCCACGCCGAGCGACCGGACGTCCAGGGGAAAGTGAGGCGCGTAATGGACGGCGTCCACCAGCAACCAGGCGCCGGCGCGATAGGCCAGCTCCCGGGCACGGGCGATGTCGTTCACCGTCCCGAATGCGTTCGATGCCATGCCGACGGCCACCAGCCGGGTGCGGGGCGTGACCTGGGCGGCGAAGTCGTCGTAGTCGAGAGTGGCATCGGGGCGGATGGCGATCTCGCGCACGACCATGCCGTGCTCGCGCAGCATGAGCCACGGCCCCCGGTTGGCCTCGTGGTCCAGGTTCGAGACGAGCACCTCGTCGCCCGGCTGGAAGCGGCGGGCGAAGGCGTGCGCCAGCCCCCAGGCCAGGGTGGTCATGTTGGCGCCGAACGAGATGTCGCGGGCATCGGCGGCGCCGAGGAAGTCGGCCACGGCGGTGCGGGCGTCGTGGAGCATCCGGTCGGTCTCCACCGTCGTGACGAAGAAGCCGTGGGTGTTGGCGTTGGCGGTGCGGTAGTAGCCGGACACCGCGTCGATCACCGCCTGCGGCACCTGGGTGCCGCCCGGCCCGTCAAAATGGGCCAGTGGCCGGCCCTCGTGCAGCCGGGCCAGCGCGGGGAAATCCGCCCGGCGGGCGGCGATGTCGGGGAAGCGCGATTCCAGGTCGTCGGTCATGGGTGGTGCCTCCGCGCGGGACGATTCGGCCCCCAGCTTACCACGGGCCGGTCCCGGATGGGATCGAATTCAGGCAACAACCCCAGGCGCTGCGGAGCGGGGCCCGGTGTTCGGGATTCGGAGTTCAGGTTTCGGGATCGGAGCGTCTACCCGTAATCCCGCCGGGTCTCACGCCAGGAAATCTTCCGGAATGGCGGTGATGCGGGCGATGTCGGCCACGCGGCCGCGAACGTCGTGGCCCATGGCGCACCGCACGGTGCAGCGGTCGCAGCCGCTGCACGCGGCCGCGGGCAGCGCTGCCGCAGCCACGGTCGTCCGGGCCTCGGTCAGGTTCCGGTAGCCGTACGCGTACATGTAGCCCCGCATGGCCGCCGGGATGTCGAGGCCGTGGCGGCACAGGGCCACGCATTCGCCGCATTGCCGGCAGTAGAGGCCGGTCACGCCCAGCTTTTCACCCTGCTTCAGGTCGTCCAGATCCTTCGGTGACAGCGTCAGATCGGCCATCACGGCCAGATCCTCTTCCATCTGGTCGAAGGTGGTGAACCCGGGGATGGCGGTGCCCACGTGCGGGTTTTGCAGCGCCCATTTGAGCGCCGCCTTCATGTTGATCGGATGCTGCCGCTCCTTGTCCCAGTAGGCGCCGGCCTGGGTCTTCATGGCCACGAGGCCGATGCCGGCGGCGGCCGCCTCGGCCATGGCCGCGTGCATGTCCGCGAGGTGGGGCTGGCGGAAGTTGTAGGCGGTGAGCACCACATCAAGCACCTTCCCCGCCACCGCCGCGCGGATCACCTCCGGCTCGTTGCGGTGAGTGCTGAGCCCGAGGAAGCGCGCCTTCCCCTGCTCTTTGAGCCTGGTCATGGCCGCGAGCAGCGGCTCGAACAGCGCCGCCTCGCGGGTGGAGACGTTGTGGAGATAGAAGATGTCCACGTGGTCCAGGCCGAGGCGCTTGAGGCTGAGTTCGAACTTCTCCACGAACGGCTCGGGCCTGGTCTCGGCAGTGAACCGGCCGGTGCTGCGGTCCTCACCGTCGGCGCGCACCTTGGTGCCGATGACGAAGGAGTCGCGGGGGCGGCCTTTGAGCACGCCGCCGATCATCTCCTCGTTGCGACCGCGCTGGTAGCCGTGGGCGGTGTCCAGATGGACGATGCCGGCATCGAGCGCCGCCCGGACGAGGTTCGGATTGTCCGCGTTCATCACCCCCATGCTCACGACGGGCAGCTTCAGGCCGGTCCGGCCCAGCACGCGGCAGGGGAACGCGCCGGGTTTGACCGGCGGCGCGCCCGACGCGGACTCCTGCCCCAGCACGTGAGGCATCAGCACGGCGCCGGCCACTCCGGCGGCCCCGACCTTCAGAAAATCGCGGCGGTTGCGCAGGCGTTCATTTCGATCCATAGGTCCTCCCTGAATATCGGTGGGTGGTCGTTCGCCGTTCGGGTCCATGAACCCGGCTCGTATTATCCCAAAGAAAAAACGAAAACGCCAACAGCAGAATGTTCGGCACCAGCACAGACCATCCCGGCCGGCGGTGGCTCCGGGAACTTTGCGTCCCGCCGCGGGTCAGTACGGTTTAAGACCGGAACGGACGGACGGACGGCGCCGCACCACTGGCGCTCTGAGCGCCAGCCAAGGGAGGCGGCCATGAATGTTCGCGCTATCAACGTGACACCGTACATCGACATCCTGCTGGTGCTGCTCATCATCTTCATGGTCATCACACCCTTCACCAGCCACGGCATCCCGGTGCGCCTGCCTGCGGATCCGCTGACGGAGGATGCGCCGCCGCCCCCGGGTCCCTTCGCCATCGTCCTCGAAGCCGGGGTCGACGACGCCGTCGCCATCAGCGGCCGGCCCGTGGCGGCGGCCCGGCTCGAGCCCGAGCTGCAGGCGCGGACGGCGCAGGTGGACCGCTATCAGGTGTTTCTCTGCGGCGGGTCCGGGGTCTTTTACGGCGACATCATCCGGCTGGCCGACCGCGCGCGCGCAGCCGGCGTGGATCAGCCCGTGGCGCTCATGCTGCGGATGCCGCCTGACACCACGGCTCTGCCCTGATCCCGAGGACGCACCCGGCCCGCCGCCCGACGACTGACCCAGCCGGCGCCCGGGCGTACGATTCCACTTGGCGTTTTCCGTGCCCATCGTTTACAATTGATTCAGACATCGTTGGGAAATCTGATCGCATCGCGTCCGGCACGGAATCATGTCGCGAACCGCGGGAACTCTTTCCGGCTGGCTCGGGGGGGTGGCGTTGCTGGCGCTGCTGGCGTTCGCCCCGGGCTGCACCACGCCGCCATCGGAGAAATCCGAGGTGGTGATCGCCCTGCGCGGCATGCCGCTGACACTGATGCCCCACCGCCGCGCCGAGTCCATCACCACCATGGTTCAGTCCAATCTGTTCGAGGGGCTGGCCGGCTTCGACCGCGACATGAAGGTGGTGCCCCTGCTGGCCGCCAGCTGGGAGAATCCCGACCTGCTCACCTGGCAGTTCCGGCTGCGCCGGGGCGTGGCGTTCCACGACGGCAGCCCCCTGACCGCCGACGACGTGGTCTTCTCCATCCTGCGCGCGCGGGACGACCCGAACTCCGTCCGGCACAGCAACTGCGCCGTCATCGCCGCCGTCACCCGCATCGACGATCTCACGGTCCGGCTCACCACCACCCGGCCCGATCCGGTGCTGCTCCACCGGTTGCGCACCGTCTTCATCCTGCCCCGCCGCACGTTCGAGCGGCTGGGGGAGGAGGCGTTCACCCGCAATCCCGTCGGCACCGGCCCGTACCGTCTGGTCAACGAAACTCCGGGCGACGAGATCCGCCTGGCCGCCCACGACGCCTACTGGGGCGGTCCGTCCGAATTCACCGCCGCGCGGTTCATCCGATTTCGGAGCGCGGATGATGTGGAATCCCTTCTGCGTGACGGGGCGGCCGACATGGCCGCCGACATCCCTCCCGCCGCCGCAGCCGCCCTCTCGGCCCGGCCCGTCGCGGGCATGGAAATCATCCGTCACCGCGGGTTGTTGATCCGGTACCTGGGCATGGACACCCGGGTGCAACCGTTCCAGGACGTCCGCGTCCGCCGCGCCCTGTCCCTGGCCGTCGACCGTGCGGCGCTGGTGCGCAAGCTGCGCGACGGCTACGGCACTCCGGCCAACCAGTATGTGTCCCAGTCGGTGTTCGGCTTCAATCCCGGACTGCCCGAGCTGCCGTATGATCCCGATGGCGCCCGGCGGCTGCTGGCCGAGGCCGGCCACCCGGACGGCGTGACGCTCACGCTGCTGCTCCCCCGGGAGCGCCAGGACGTCGGCGAAGAGCTCCGGCGGCAGATGGCGCCGGCGGGTTTTCGCATTCAGTTGAACGCCCTCGAGCGCGAAGCATACTGGCGGGCGGCGGACACGGCACCGTTCTTCCTGATGGGCGCCGTGTCGGACACCGGCGACGCCTCCGATATCTTCGAGGACATGATCCATTCGACCACCGGCACTTACGGCCGGGACAACGGCGGCCGTTTCCACAATCCGTTGATTGACCGCCTGATCGAGAGCCTGAGCGAGCTCTGGAACCGGCCGCAGCGTCTCGCCGCCCTGCAGGAGACCATGGCCCGAACCATGGCCGAGATGCCCCGCGTGCCGCTCATCGCCGAGGACATCGTGTTTGTGCAGTCCGTCGGCATCGTCCGATCACCCCGGGTGGACAATTACGTCCTGGTGCGCGAGATCCGGCGACGCGATTGATGACCCGCACCGGGTGAGTGGGAGTTTACGGGCGGGGCTCAGATCTGCCGTCAGCTGCGTGGCGTTTCCCGGCCCAATCGGTTACAATCAGTTCAGCATTTATTTCGCCCATACCGTTTGATTGCAGCTGGTACTGGACCATGCGTCGAGTGAGGATCTTCATCTTGAGTCGCGGGCGCGCACTGGCGCTGCTGGCAATGGTCTGGCTGAGCCCGGGCTGCACCACGCCGCCGCCGGCGAAATCCGAGGTGGTAATCGCCCTGCGCGGCATGCCGCTCACGCTGGTGCCCCACGGAAAGGCAGAGAACCTCTCCTTCCTGGTGCAGTCCAACCTGTTCGAGGGGCTGGCCGGTTTTGACCGCGACATGAAGCTGGTGCCCTTGCTGGCCGTAAGCTGGGCGAATCCCGACTCCCTCACCTGGCTGTTCCGCCTGCGCCGGGGTGTGACATTTCACGACGGCACGCCGCTGAGCGCCGACGACGTGGTCTTTTCCATCCTGCGGGCGCGGGACCATCCCGCCTCCGCCCTGCGCAGCAACTGTGCCACCATTGCCGCCGTCACCCGCGAAGGCGACCACGCTGTCCGGGTCGTCACCACCCGGCCCCACCCCGTGCTGCTGCAAAAGCTGCGCACCGTCTTCATCCTGCCCCGGCGGTATTTCGAGCGGGTGGGCGCGGATGCGTTCGCCCGCCGGCCCGTGGGCACCGGTCCGTACCGCTTCATCGCGGAGACCGCCGGCCGGGAAATCCGCCTGGCCGCCTACCGCGGCTATTGGGGGGACCCGCCCGCCTTTGCCACCGCCCGGCTCGTCCGATTCGACACGGCCGCCGAGGCGGAAGCCCTCATCCGGGGCCGCAGGGCGGACGTCGCGACGAGCGTAATGCCCGAAGTCGCCGCCTCGCTCTCCGCACGCCCCGCGCCGGGGATGCGGGTGATCCGCCAGCAGGGCCTGATGGTCCGCTACCTGGGGCTGGACACGCGGGTAAAACCGTTCGATGATATCCGCGTCCGCCGCGCCCTGGCTCTGGCCGTGGACCGCCCGGCGCTGGTGACGAAGCTGCTCCACGGATACGGCGTCCCCGCCAACCAGATCGTGACGCCAGCGGTGTTCGGATATCACCCCGGGCTCCCCGCCCTGCCGTACGACCCGGTCGAGGTCCGCCGCCTACTGGCCGAGGCCGGCTATCCGGACGGAGTGGAGTTGACCCTGCTGGTGCCCCAGACGCGCGCCGAGATGGGCGACGAGCTGCGACGACAGATGGCGTCGGCGGGCATTCGCCTGCGCCTCGACCCCCAGCCGCGGGAGCGATTCTTCCCGATGTCGGACACGGCGCCTTTTTTTCTACTGGGCGGCGCATCCACCACCGGCGACGCCTCGGACCTGTTTGACGACCTGATTCATTCCCCCAGCGAACACTACGGCCGGGACAATCCCGGCCGCTTCGTGAGTCCGGAGATCGACCATCTCATTGAGGGTTTGAACGGGTATTGGAGCCAGAAACAGCGGCGCGCCGCCCTCCAGGACATCATGGTCCGGGTGATGGCCGAAATGCCCCGCGTGCCGCTGTTTTTCGAGGACACGATCTACGTCCAATCGACCGATCTGGATTACGTCCCCCGCGTGGACACCTTCCTGCAGGCCAGTGAAATCCGGCGCAAGCAGTGACCAGGCATGGGCCGTTGTTCAACTATTCACCACAGTGTAGACGAAGGGCACAGAGAGTGTTTGATGAATCGGTGAGTCGGTGACTGGGTGAATCGGTGAGTCGGTGGATCGGTGAATGGGGGTATAGGTGATGGGCACTGAAATCTCGGTTTTATGATTCAGGATCCAGAACCCAGGTCCCAGATCCCGGGTCCTGTTTCCAATGTCCGATTTCCGCGTTACGGGAACGAGCCTCCGGTCTCGAATCTCGAGCTTCGATGACGACCACGATTATGATTACAAAGACGATTATGACGGCGACGAGCGACGCGGACGGATCACCGCGGCCGTGAAGTCATAGCCCACGTACTGTTTCAGCCTCACGTTCGCGAAGTCGCCGGGCCGCAGGCGTTCCAATGGACCTTTGGTCAGGTAGACGACACTGTCGATCTCCGGCGCCTGCTGCGGCATGCGGGCTTGCAGCAGGTAGTCGGCGTCGGCGGTGTAGCCGTCCACAATGACGGGGACCGCGCGACCCAGCCATGCCGATGCTTTGTCCGCCAACACCTCCTGCTGCGCCGCCATCAGACGGTCGCGCCGCCGGGCGGCGGTGCGCGCGGCGACCTTGCCATCGAGGTGACGGGCCGGCGTCCCCTCTTCGTCGGAGTAAACGAACACGCCCAACTGGTCGAAGCGAGCCTCGCGGACGAATTCCAGCAGATAGTCGAAGTGCGCCGGTCGCTCGCCGGGGAAACCGGTGATGAGCGCGGTGCGCACCGCGAGTTCCGGCACCGCGCGGCGCGCCCGCTCCAGGAGCCGCAGGTAGGCGCCGCCGTCGCCCGGCCGGCGCATGCGCCGCAGGATGTCTCGGTGGGCATGCTGGAACGGGATGTCCAGGTACGGACAGATTTTCGAATGACCGGCCATGACCTCGAGGAGCCGGTCGTCCACCTCGGTGGGATAGGTGTACATGAGGCGCACCCAGAAGTCGCCGGGCACGGTCGCGGCCGCCGCGAGCAGGCCGGCGATCGAGGCGCCGCCGCCGAGGTCGCGACCGTAGGCGGTGGTGTCCTGCCCAATCAGGATGATCTCGCGGACACCCTCGGCGGCCAACGCGGCGATCTCGGCCAGCACGTCGGCAGGAGGCCGGCTGCGGAACGGGCCGCGGATCCCGGGGATGGCGCAGAACGCGCACCGGTGGGAACACCCTTCGGAGACCTTCACGTAGGCGATATGGGCGGGGGTGATGCGGCGACGGGGCGTCCGCCAATCGTGCAGGAACAGGGGGGCTTGCGCCGGCGCCGGAGCGCCGGCGACGATCTCCGCGACGCGGGCGATGTCGTTCACCCCCATGAGCGCGTCAAGCTCGGGGATCTCACGCTCGAGCTCCGCGCGGTAGCGCTGGGGCAGGCAGCCGGCGGCGATGACGCGCAGGCCCGGCCGCCGCCGCTTGAGCTGGAGCACCTCCAGGATGGCGCCGAGCGACTCCTCCTTGGCCGGGTCGATGAAGCCGCAAGTGTTCACGATGACCACATCGGCCGCCTCCGGCTCCGGGACAATCCGGTGGCCGGCTGCCAACAAGCAGCCGAGCATGAGCTCGCTGTCGACGGTGTTCTTCGGGCAGCCGAGGCTGATGAGGCAGATGTCCATGGACGCTCCGGGCGCATTATAGCAGGATCGACTTCGCGCCGGACATTGTTTGAAGGTTGGAACGTTGGAGGTTCACGGAATCGCAAGTTCACAGGTTCGCAGGCCTGAAACAGTTGCCGGCTGATCGTGATGGTTGATGGTTCGTACCCGTGATCGTACTTTGCGATTGTCACCGTGATCCGTAATCGAGGCTCGCGGCTTGTTCCCAATCGTCGGATTTCGGACATCGGCGATCCGGCATGAACACCATAATCCGTACGGTTCCCCTCGCCTCCAAACAGCCAACAACAAGAGGCAATCAGCAATAACCATTCAATGACAAACGAAGAATGACCAATGAAAAATGATCAATGACAAATGGGGGTTCTGTCCGCTTGTCCGGCGAGGGCTGGCTATTCGTACCGCAGCGCTTCAATGGGATCCTGCCGCGCCGCCTGGAGCGCCGGCCAGAGCCCGAACACCAGGCTGATGGCGCCCAGCGTCACCAGCGCCACCACGAAGCTGGCCGCGGTGATGATCAAGTAGATGTCCCCCTGCCCGGTGGGATCGTCAAAGATGTTGCTCAGGAACGGGATGCCGCCGATGAGCCGGGTGACCAGGCTGGCGAACAGGAATCCCAGCGCACCGCCCATCAGGGTCATCAGGAAGGTCTCGGCCAGGAACTGGGCGATCACGTGGCGCCGCTTGGCTCCGAGCGCCATCAGAGTGCCGATCTCCCGTGTGCGGCTCCGCACCGACAGCAGCATGATGTTCATGACGCCCACGCCGCCGATCCCCAGGGTGATCAGCCCCACCAGGAACACGGTCACCTTCACGGCGCCGGTCATGCCGTCGAGGATCGCCTTGACCTCGGAGTAGCTGTGATAAGTGAGCGCCTTGTCGTCCGCCGGCTGGAAATGGTGGCGGGCGCCCATGAGAGTCATGAACTGCTGCCGGGCTTTGTCCTCCAGCAGGGGGCTCACCGGCTGCCAGACCATGACGCTGAGGTAGCGGGTGTCGGTGAGCACCCCCATGGTCCGGATGGGAATCATGATGCACTGGTCGTCGGGCTGGAAATAGTTGGAGATGGCCACCTTCTTGTGCAGCACCCCCACCACCTGGAACGGGACGCCTTGGATGCGGATCTCCCGGCCCACCGCCGGCGCCTGGCTGAAGAGGCGCCGCTTGATCTCGTCGCCCAGCACGGCGACCCGGGTCAGCTGGCGGTTCTCCTCGTCGGTGAAGAACCGTCCGTCCTCGATGAACATGCCGCGGATGTCGCCGTAGCACGACTCCACCGCCCGGATGCCGGCGGTATTGACCCGCTGCTCGTACACCACCTTGTAGCGGCGGAACACCTCGCCGCTGACCTTCTTGATCAGGGTGGCGTCCTGGCGGAGCATCTCGACGTCGCGCGACTCCATGGCGATGGCCCGGCCGGCCTTCTGGCCGCCCGCCTGCAGACTGGTCTGCCCGTTCCAGATCACCACGACGTAATCGCCGAAATAGCTCAGGCCCAGGTTCATCGCCCGCTGGAAGCCGTCGCCGTATGCCATCAGGATCATGAACGACATGATCCCCCAGGTGACCCCGAGCACGGTCAGCACCGTCCGGACCGGGTTGCCCCAGACCGCCCGCACCGCCTGACTCAGGATGCCCAGCCATCGCATGGAATCGCCTCCGTTGCCCAACCCGCCGGCCGGCGGCCCGGCCGGATCATTCCTCAAACCGCAGCGCCTCCACCGGGTCCAGCCCCGCCGCCGTCTGGGACGGATAATAGGCGGCGGCCAGCGCGACGAACAGCAGGAAGGCGAACGCCGCCCCGCCCATCCACGGCGTCACCAGCATGCCGGCAAAGAAGTCGGGGAGCGGCAGCTGGTTGATCAGGTAACACAAGGTCAGCGCGCCGATGTAGCCCACCGAGCCGCTGAACAGGGCGATGGCCAGCGCCTGCAGGAAGAACATCCCCAGGATGTCGCGCGCCGTGGCGCCCACCGCCTTGCGCAGGCCGATTTCGCGGGTGCGGCTCCGCACCGTCACCAGCATGATATTCATGACACCGATCCCGCCCAGCAGCAGCGTCACCACCGCCACAAAGCCCAAAAAAATCTGCATCGAGATGAAGATCTGGTTGATCAGCCGGTTCTGGGTGGCCGTGTTCCAGATGGGGAGCGCGTCCTCGTCGAGGGGGTCGAACAGCTTCCGCCGGCCGATGACCTGGCGGATCTGGACCTCCGCCGCCTCGGCCGTCTCGACCGCGGCGGGCTGGGCGATGATGTCGGCGATGTGGCGGTCGCCCAGCGGCGAGTCGCCGTACGGGAAGTCGCGCCGCATGGCCGGGAACGGGACGAAGATCTTGCGGTTGTCGGGACCGCTGTAGTTGTTGTTCTGGTCCTTGCGCAGCAGCACGCCCGCCACCCGATAGTCCAGCCCGCCGATGGCCAGCCGGTCGCCTGGCTGCGCCCGTCCGTTGAACATCTGCCGGTCCACCTCCTCGCCGATGAGGCAGACCCGCGCGGCGGTGCGCATATCGTGCTCGGCCAGCAGCCGCCCCTTGGCCACACGCATGCTGCGCATGAGCATGTAGTCGGCGAGCACGCCGTGGACGTCGAAGTTGCCCCGGTTCAGGTCCGAGACGCTGGTCAGGTCGCTGCGGTCCAGCTCCGGGGAGCAGCGGACCACCCAGTACGCCTCCCGCCGCACCGCCTCGTAATCCTCGACCGTCAGGCGCACCGGCTTGCCCGGCCGGATGCCCGGGCCCGGCAGGCTGGTCATACCGCCCCAGACGATGATGATGTTCTTGCCCAGCAGTTCGTTTTTGTCGCGCATCCCCCGGCTCATCCCCTCGCCGATGGCGGTGAGGATGATGAGCGACGCCACACCCCAGGCGATGCCCAGCATGGTCAGGAAGGCGCGGAGCTTGTTCTGCCGGAGGTCGGCCACGGTTTCGCGGACGATTTCCCGCAGCGAGAATGAGAATCTGCGCCCCGCCGCCCGATCGCCGCCGCCGGGGCGCGCGGCGCCCGCAGCCGGCCGGCGGGACTGCTGGGGCGCGGTCGTCGTCACTGCAGCACCACCCGCTCGCCTTCCTTCAATCCCTCGAGCAGCTCCACGCGGGAGCCGTTGCTGATGCCCACCTTCACGGACACGCGATCCACCTTCTGACGGTCGCCCTCGCCGGTGACCCGGTCCACGAAGGACGCCTTCCGTTCATCGTACACCAGGGCGGTCTCGGAGATGATGAGCACGCCGCTCTTCTTTTCCAGGATGACCTCGGCATTGGCGCTCATATTGGCGCGGAGGCCCGTCGTCTCGCCGGGGATGCGGACCCGCACCTCGAACCGGGTCACGTTGTCGCGCTCCTGGCCCATTGGGGAGATGAGCGTCACCTCGCCCGGGAAGATCTTGTCCCGATAGGTCTCGACGGTGATGTTCACCGGCAGGCCCACCCGCACCTGACCCACGTCGCTTTCGTCAACTGCGCCCCTGAAGTAGAGGTCGCGGGTGTCGCCGATGGTCATCACCAGGGTGGCGTTGGAGCCGAGCTGGAGGATGGAGCTCACCGCGTCACCGACCTCGAGGTAACGCTTCAGGACCATGCCGTTGATGGGGCTGCGGATGGTGGCGTTGGCCAGCTCCTCCTCGGAACGCTGGAGGGCGGCCTCCATGGCGTAGAGGTCGGCCTGGGCCTGGTGGACCGCCTTCTGGGCGGTGATGTGCTCGCTTTCACGGAGCAGCACGTTTCGCTGCAGCACCTTGTCGCGGACCTGTTCCGCCCGCCACCGCTGCTCGGTCGCGTCCAGATCGGCCTTGGAGATGAGGTTGTCCTCGTAGAGCGACTTCATCCGCTCCCACTCCCGGCGCACGAACTCCAGGTCGCGGCTCTCGGCCTCCTCGCGGGCGCGTTCCAGCGCCAGTGCCGTGGAGCGGACCTCGGCCTCGGCCTTTTCCAGCATCGCCTTGCGGGCCATCATGTTGGCGTGGGCCTCGCGGCGCGACGCTTCGAGCTGCTCGCGGTCCAGTTCCAGCAGCACCTGCCCTTCGCGGACATGGTCGCCGTCGTCCACGTACAGGAAGCGAATGATGCCGCTCGCCTTCGACTTGATGTCGATCTTGGACACCGGTTCAATTTTCCCCGTGGCCACCACCGAGCGGACCATCTCGCCGCGTGCCACCGTGGTGATCTTCTCCGCCGGAATCGACTCGTCGCGGCGGAACAGAATGCTGAACGTGGTGTACACGCCGCCCAAAATCCCGATGATCACCACCACGGTGACGATGCGCAGGGCGGTGCTCCCTTTTCGATTGGCCATGACCGGACCTCCTCGCAGGATCAATGAGAATAACGATTTTTACGACGGAAATGTTCATTGCGGTTGCATGACCGGTCATGGGTTAAGGGTTCGTGCTCGAAATCGTAATCGAGGCTTGAGATTCGAGGCTAGAGGCTCGTTCCCATAATGCGGACATCGGACTCCGGACATCGGCTTTCGTGCCCGCGAATCGTAATCGTAATCGTGCGCGTAATCAGGGACGCGTTCTCACCCCCAGCGGTGGTGACGCAGCGAAGGCTTCAGACGATTTGAAGGTTTGAAGGAATGAATCCGCTATGCCTCCGCGCCGCCGTGCAGCGTCCTGTCTCCGCTTCGGTGCCTCCGCATGAAATGGATTGTCTGATAAAATGCCCCACAGCCGGTACCGTACCATCTTCCGGGTGTAATGCCCCCGACTCTCGATTCCTGCGCCAAGGAGCGACGCCATGGATCTGACGCCTTTTCGACTGGAGCGCCCCAACACCGCCCTGGTGGTCATCGACATCCAGGAGCGCCTGGCCGCCGCCATGGACCCGGCCCGCTTGGAGACGGTGCTGACCAACACCGAACGTCTCCTGGTGGGATTCGATATCCTCGACGGCCCCGTCTTCTTCACCGAACAGTACCCGCAAGGCCTCGGTCCCACCGTGGCCCGGCTCACCCCCCACGCCCAGACGGCCGCGCCGGCCGCCAAGCTCGCGTTCAGCTGCTGCACCGACCTGCCGCTGGCGGCCTGGCTGCGCGACCGCGGCCGGAGCCACGTCATCCTCTGCGGCATCGAGACCCACATCTGCGTTCTCCAGACCGCCCTGGATCTGCTGCAGGAGGGTTTCTTTGTCCATGTCGTCCGGGACGCGACCTCCAGCCGTCGTCCCGAGAACCACGAGGCCGGGCTGGGGCTGCTGGCCGCCGCCGGGGCCGTGGTCACCACCACGGAGATCGTCCTGTTCCAGCTTCAGGCCCGCGCCGGCGACGCCACGTTCAAGGCGATCTCAAAACTCGTACGGTAGGACAGGTTGATGGTTGATTAATGGGTTTGCAGGTTCGCAGGTTCGCAGGTTGGAAATGGTTGATCGTTGAGGGTTGATCCGTCTCTCGTCTCCCGACTCACCGATTCCCCGTTTAGACGAAGGCCACGCCGGCGTAGCCCACGACGCTGCTCTGGTCCCCGGTCACGTCACCCGAGGTGGCATAGCGGATGAGCCGGCCCCGCGTCGCCCCCAGTTTCCTGCACGCCTGCATCACCGCCACCGCCGGTGCCCAGCCGCACATGGAGATGGACTCGCGTCGCACCACCGCGGCCAGCCCTTCCGGATCCAGCGCCTCCATCCGCTCCACGGCCAGCGTGTCCTTGCGGCGGGCGTTCTGGGCGGATTCGTAGTGGGTCATGTCGGAGCTGGCCACCAGCAGCACCGGCTCGCCGGCCGCAGTCACCGCCGCGGCCAGCGCGTCGCCCAGCCGCAGGAGCAGCGCCAGGTTCGCCGTGCCCACGCACACCGGCACGAACCGCGCCTCGGGTTTCTGGCGTTGGATGAACGGCAGCTGGACCTCCAGGGAGTGTTCGAACCGGTGCGCCGACTCGTCGTCGGCCAGCTCGGGCAGCGCGTGCGCCAGCGCCGCCGCCAGCGCCTCGTCGATGGCCGCGTCGCCCAACGGCGTGCGCCAGACGCCGCTCCCCATCATCGCGAGCGCCCCGCCGAGGCCCGTGTGATTGGGGCACAGGATCACCAGGCGCCCCGGCACTTGCACCGCACCGAACACCGCACCGGCCACGGCTCCGGAGTACATGTAACCGGCGTGAGGCGCCACGATGCCTCTGGCGGCCAGCCGCTTGTCGGCCGCCACGGTGTACCGGTCGAGATCGGTCAGGAGCGCCTGGCGGGAACCCGGATAGAATCGCCCGGCCACCGCCGGCATGCGCATCGCCATCACCACCTCCTGGACAGGCCGTCTCCGCCTGTCCCCCCCCGCAGAAACTTGCTTTCATTATACCACCGGCCGGCGCCGCGGATCGCCGGCCCGCCGCTCCGGGCCGGCGGCGCGCCCCCCGAAACGATGCCCCGGGGCTGGCAACCGTGGTAGAATTCCGCTGACCCGTTGCACCGATCGGCGAGATGAAACCGTCATGAACCTCCTGCTGCTGCGCCCCCATTACGACACCCGGTACCGCCCGGCGGGTTTCCCCATCGGTATCGCCTACCTGGCCGCGGCCGCCGAAGCGGCGGGTCACCGGGTCCGCGCCCTGGATCTGATCCTGCACAAGGACTGGGAGGCCGTGCTCGCCGACGCCCTGGCCGCCGAGCGCTTCGACCTGGTGGGCATCAGCTGCATGAGCGTCCAGTATCTGGGGGCCGTAGCCGCCGCGGCGCGGGTCCACACCCTTGCCCCGGACACACCCATGGTGTTCGGCGGCGCCCACCCGTCCATCGCCCCGGACCGGGTCCTGGCCCTCGCCGGGGTGCGCTTCGTCATCCGCGGCGAGGGTGAACGGCCCTTCCTCAAACTGCTGGACGCCCTCGGCCGCGGCGGCGGCCTCGACGCGGTGGGCAGCCTGTCATTCAAGCGGGACGGCATCGTCACGCACAACCCGCCGGAGACCGACCTCCCCTCGCCGGACGACCTGCCGTGGCCGGCCTATCATCTCTTCCCCATGGAGCGCTACTTCGAGTTGGAGATCCCGGGCTCCCCCAGCCGCCATCCGCGGCCGTTCCAGATCTTCACCAGCCGGGGCTGCCCCTACCACTGCATCTACTGCCACAACCTGTTCGGCAAGGGTTTCCGCCCGCGGTCGCCCGAGCACGTCGTGGCCGAGATGCGCCACCTGCACGACGCGTACGGCGTCCGCGAGTTCCTGATCTACGACGACAACTTCACCATGGATCTGGCGCGCGCCCGGCGCATCTGCGAGCTCATCGTGGATTCGGGCATGCGCGTCGGCCTGCAGTTTCCCAACGGCATCCGGGCCGACCGGATGGACGAGCCGCTCATCGAGGCGATGGTGGCCGCCGGCGCCCACTCCATCACCATCGGCGTCGAAACGGGCAGCCCGAGGATCCAGCAGCTCATTCGCAAGAACCTCCGCCTCGACCGGGTCGAGGCGTTTCTGCGCCTGGCCCGACGGCACCGCCTGGTGACCCACGGTTTCTTCATGATGGGCTTCCCCGGCGAAACGACCGCCGATGTCTGGCAAACCATCCGCTTCGCCCGCCGCTCCGAGCTCGACTACGCCTTCTTCGCTTTTGCCACCCCCTACCCCGGCACCGAGCTCCACAACCTCACCGTGGCGCAGGGGCTGGCCACCCGCATGCTGGCCGACGACATGGACGTCACCACCCCCCACATCCAGACCCGTGAGATCAGCCTGCGCACCCTCCGGCGGTTGTACTACCTGGCCTACTTCCTGTTCTACACCCGGCCCCGGCGCCTGGGGCGCCTCCTGACCAGCCTGCTGCGTCCCGGCGTGGCCGTCAAGTACCTGCGCGGTCTGGGCAAATACCTCCTGCCGGCTCTCCGGCAGCGCCGCACCGCCCCCCTCACGCCTCCCGAGGAACCCTGAAGGGTCGGCGGCGGCGGCCGGCCGCCGCCCCGGCGCCCGGTTTTCACCATCTTGCAGACGAACGCCGTCAGCGGGAATGGCGCTGGTTTTTGGGACTGATTTGGCGTAAAATGCTTTGTTTATAGCCGGCGCCCAAACGGCCCGAATTCAAAGGAATCATCCCCATGGAACAGAAGGATCAGCTGCCCCTCGAAAACCTCGTCCAGGTCAACATCGAGGACGAAATCAAGAAGTCGTACCTCGATTACGCCATGTCGGTCATCATCGGCCGCGCGCTCCCCGACGCCCGCGACGGCCTCAAGCCGGTCCACCGGCGCATCCTCCACGCCATGAACGAGCTGGGCAACACCCACTCGAAGCCGTACAAGAAGAGCGCCCGCATCGTCGGCGACGTCATCGGTAAATATCACCCCCACGGCGACGTGGCCGTCTACGACGCCATCGTCCGCATGGAGCAGGACTTCTCCATGCGCTACCCGCTGGTAGACGGCCAGGGAAATTTCGGCTCCGTCGACGGCGACTCCGCCGCAGCCATGCGCTACACCGAGATCCGGATGTCGCGGCTGGCCGAGGAGATGCTCGCCGATATCGACAAGGAAACGGTCGATTTCGGCCCCAACTATGACGAGTCTCTGACCGAACCGCTGGTGCTGCCCTCGAAACTGCCCAACCTGCTGGTCAACGGCTCGGCCGGCATCGCCGTGGGCATGGCCACCAACATCCCGCCCCACAATCTGGGCGAGGTGGTCATCGCCCTGGTCCATCTCATCGAGCACCCTGAATCCCCCGTCGACGAGCTGATGACGTTCATCCCCGGCCCCGACTTTCCCACCGCCGCGTTCATCTACGGCCGGGCCGGGATCCGCGAGGCGTACCGCACCGGCCGCGGCATCCTCAAGCTGCGGGCGCGGGTGGCCGTTGAGGAGCTTACCAAGGGCCGCGAGGCGCTGGTGGTCACCGAGATCCCTTACCAGGTGAACAAGAGCAAGCTCATCGAGCAGATCGCCAACCTGGTCAAGGACCGCAAAGTGGACGGGATCACCGACCTGCGCGATGAGAGCGACCGCGAGGGGATGCGCATCGTCATCGAGCTGCGCCGCGATGTCGAGCCGGCGATTATCCTGAACAACCTGTACAAGCACACCAATCTGCAAACCAGCTTCGGGATCAACCTGCTGGCCATCGACCGGAACCAGCCCAAGCTGCTGAACCTGCGCGACTCGCTCGTCATCTTCCTGGACCACCGCCGCGAGGTGGTCACCCGCCGCACGCGCTACGAGCTGCGCAAGGCCAAGGAGCGCGCGCATATCCTCGAGGGACTCAAGATCGCCCTGGACCACCTGGACGAGGTGATCAAGCTCATCCGCAACTCCAAGACGCCGGCCGAGGCCAAGGAGCGGCTGATGGCGCGCTTCAAGTTCAGCGACGTCCAGGCCCAGGCCATCCTCGACATGCGCCTCCAGCGCCTGACCAACCTCGAGCGCGAGAAGATTCTCGAGGAGTACCGCCAGACCCTCAAGCTCATCGCCGACCTGGAGGAAATCCTGGCCAGCCCGTTCAAGCTCATGAATCTGATCAAGGACGAGCTGCTGGCCTTGAAGAAAACGTACGCCGACAAGCGCCGCACGAGCATCGTCGACGAGGAGGCCGAGCTCCAGATCGAGGACCTGATCCCCGACGAGGACTCGCTCATCACTATCTCGCACACGGGCTACATCAAGCGCATCCCCGCCTCCACCTACCGCGTCCAGCGGCGGGGCGGCAAAGGGCGCCGCGGCATGACCACCCACGCCACCGACTTCACCGAGCACGCCTTCGTCGCCTCCAACCACAGCTACCTGCTGATCTTCACCGACCGGGGCAAGGTGCATTGGCTCAAGGTTTACAGCATCCCCGAGGTGGGCACCGCCGGCAAGGGCCGCCCCGTCGTCAACCTGGTCAAGATGGATTCGGAGGAAAAGATCGCCGACATCATCCCGGTGAAGGAATTCTCCGAACAGGAGTACGTCGTGCTGGCCACGGCCGCCGGCATCATCAAGAAGACGCCGCTGTCGGAATTCTCCAACCCGCGCAGCGCCGGTATCATCGCCCAGACCGTCCGCGAGACGGACCGCCTCATCGCCGCAACCAAGACCACCGGCAATCACTTCCTGTTCCTGTCCACGCGGCTGGGCCACAGCATCCGCTTTGCCGAGACCGACGTCCGCCCCATGGGCCGGGCGGCCCAGGGCGTGATCGGCATCCGCCTGCGCACGGGCGATCAGGTGGTCTCCATGACCACCTGCACCACCGAGGGCGAATTCCTGAGCGTCACCCAGCACGGCTTCGGCAAAAAAACCCCCACCACCGAGTACCGTGTTCAGTCCCGCGGCGGCAGCGGGATCATCAACCTGAAGGTCGCCGACAAGACGGGCCCGGTCGTGGACGCGCGCTTTTTGAAGGAAGACTGCAACCTGATCCTCGTGAGCGCCGGCGGCCAGATCATCCGGATGAACACCGGCACCATCCGCACCGCCGGCCGGGCGACCATGGGAGTCAAGCTCATCGAGCTGGCGCCGGAGGACCTGGTCACCTCCATCACGCTGCTGGGCGCCGAGGACGAAAACGGCGATGAGAACGGAAGCGATTAACGGCGTCGTCCGGTTCCTGTCCGAGCACCTCACCTTCATTGTCCTGGTGATCGCCACCGCTTTCGTGACCTCATGCATCCTGCTGGTGCTCAACCAGAAGGACGCCGAAGATCTCTTCCGGCTGGCTCAGGAGCAAATCGGCACGAACCAACCCCGGGCCGCCGCGGACACCCTGCGCGCCATTGAGCGCGAGTATCCCCATTGGAAGCGGATGGCGGAGGTGTATTACCTCCAGGGCAACATCCTGTACTTCCACGAGAACAACCTGTACGGCGCCATGGAGTTCTGGCAGCGGGCGCTTGCGACCGACCCCGCCAGCCCCCACGACTTCGAGATCCACCGGCGGCTGGCCGAGATCCACCTCAACGTCATCGGCGACCTGCCGCGGGCCGAGGCCGAATTGAAGTACCTCATCGCCCGCCACCCAAGGCACGCGGACATCCCGCACCTGCGTCTCGAGCTGGCCCGCTGCTACGTCAAGACCGAGCGGCCGGAGGTGGCGATCATCGAGCTGAAGAACCTCATCGGCACGGTGACCGATCCGCACACCCGGCAGCAGGCGGTGATCCAGCTGGCCATGATCTACTACAACCAGAAGAACTACCAGCGGGCGCGGGAATTCCTGGAGCCGGTCACCCGCGCGCCCCACTGCGACGATTGCCGCCATCTGGCGCTGATGGTGATGTCCGACATCCTGGAGATCCAGGAGGATTACGACAAAGCCATTGAAATCCTGGGGCAAATCCCCGATAATATCCTCTCGGAAGAAAAGAAGCAGGCCCGTATCTCCAGCATTAAAAAGCAGTTCGTACCGTCGGCCCCGTCCGGCGGAGGGACGCGGTGAGGTGGAGCCGATGAGCAACCGTCAGAACATCCCGGTCAAGTTCGTCTACCCGGAGGGCCGTGAGAACATCCGGTTCGTGAACCAGTTCGCGTTCGCACAGATCGACACGGACGTGGTGGTCGACGTCGGCGTCGTGGACCCGAAGCTGGTACTGGACATGAACCAGAAAATCCAGTCGCGCACCCTCCAGCCCGACGACCACCTGGAGGCGGTCATCATCCAGCGCTTCGGCATGAGCATCACCTCCTTCATCAAGCTCAAGCAACAGATCGACCAGATTTTCCAAAACCTGGAGAAACAGGGCGTGCTGGTCAAGCGTCCCGACCAGGACACGCTGCAGTGACCGTCGGGCCGGCCGTTCCGACGCGGCCGCCCCGTGCCTTCATCGCCATCATGAGGTGTCGCCCATGATCTGTGCCCGGCGCATCCGCCACGGTCTTGTCGCCCTCCTGCTCCTGGTGGCGCTCGCCGCCTGCGGCGGGCCGTCGCCCGCCGAAACCGAGCCGGCCCCCGGGCCGGCCCCGGCCGCGTCACCCGAGCCGCCACCCCTGCCCGCGTCCGACCGCATGGTCGTCGAAACCGCGGCCGGCGCGTTCACCATCGAGCTGAAGCCCGACCAGGCGCCGCAGACCGTCGCCCGGATCAAGCGGCTGGCGGCCGACGGCTTCTTCAGCGGAACCACGTTCCACCGGGTCATCGCCGGCAGCCTGATCCAGGGCGGCGCCCCCCTGAGCCGCGACGCCGATCCGTACAACGACGGCATCGGCACCACCGGCGAGTTCCTTCCGTTCGAGGCCAACGATCTGCCCATGACCGAGGGCGCGGTGGCCATGGCCCGCGGGGCGGACGACCGGAACTCGGCGAGTTGCCAGTTTTTCATCTGCGTCAAGAACCACCCCGAGTGGCAGGGCGAGTACACCGTGTTCGGTCACGTGGTCGAGGGCATGGATGCGGTGCGGAAGATCGCCGCCGCCGCCGTGGGCACCGGCGATCTTGCCGAGCGCCCGATCGTCAAGCAAACCATCCAGCGGATCGAATTCCGCTGAGCCCGGCGGGCCTGACCATGCGATCCCGCCGCGTCCGGCACGAGGAGCACCCATGCTTCTGAAAGGCAGCCTGAAGGTCACCACCCTCCCCGAGATCCTGCACTCCATCTGCATCAGCAAAGAGACCGGCATCCTGACGCTGCAGCAGTTCAACATCAAGAAAAAGATCTACCTCGAGGAAGGCAAGATCGCGTTCGCTTACTCCAATCAGCGCAAGGACTCGCTGGGCGACATCCTGCTGCGCAACGGCATCATCACCCTGGAGCAGTATCTGGAAACCGCCAACCAGATCCGGCCGGGCCTGCGCCACGGCCAGATCCTGCTCCGCGAAGGGTACATCAGCACGCAGGAGCTCATCTCCGCCGTCCACCAGCAGGTCAAAGAGATCATCTTCTCGGTGTTCGAGTGGGTCGAGGGCCTGTTCGAGTTCGAGAAGGAAGAAAAGCAGATCGAGACCATCAAGCTCAACATCACGTCGGCCGACCTGATCCTGGCGGGCATCAAGCGGATCACCGACTGGTTCTTCCTGGAACGGATGATCGGGAGCATCGACAACGCGCTGGAGGAATCCCCCGAGTTCGAACAGAAACGCCAGGAAATCCAGCTCTCGGACCAGGAAGTGGACATCATGAACTACGCCCGCGGCAAATCGATCCGCGAGGTGCTTCACTACAGCCTGCTGAACGATTTCGAAACCTGCCGCCTGCTGGCCGGACTGATCACCATCGACCTGTTCCGGATCCAGCACCACCAAAGCTTCGTCCTGGAGCCGGTGCTGGACATGGAGATTGACAAACTCAAGCGCATGCAGGTGCTCTTCAACCAGATTTTCGAGAGCATCCTCCAGACGCTCAAAACCGGCGCCGGTCCCATGGCCGAAAAGATCCTGCGCAACTACTACGAGGAGATCCGGCAGGAAGAGAAGACCCTCCTCCACAATGTGGAAATGAACAGCAAGGGCTGGCTGGACCCTGATCTGCTCGACCTCAACATCATGAATCTGTCCACCCCCCACAAGACGGACTACGTCTACAACGTTTACCTCCGGATCCTCACGTCACAGATGAAAGCCGCCCGCGAGCTGCTGGGCGAAGCACAGAAAAACCGGATCGAGTCGGAGATCAAGCAGCTCATCGAGCGGCTGTCCGGCGATTAGGACGGGGCGCTTGGAATGTTGATCGTTGATGGTTGAGGATCGATTCGTCTGCGTTTGGCCGACTTCCGTCTTCCGGTTCCCGTCTCCCGACTCACCGATTCGCCGCTTCGCCGGCTCGACGATCCGCCGCCTAACGGTCCCCTCCGAGCAGGCTGCCCAACCCGCCCAGCACCGATCCCTCCTCCTTGCGGGAGCCGCCGGCGCTCGGAGCGTGCGAATAGATCCGGTCAGCCAGCCGGCTGAAGGGGAGCGACTGCAGGAACACCTGACCGGGGCCCGTCAGGGTGACGAAGAACAGGCCTTCGCCGCCGAAGACCGCCGTTTTGACGCTGCCCACAAACTGGATGTCGTAGGTCACGTTCCGGTCCATGGCCACGAGACAGCCGGTGTCCACGCGCAGGGTCTCACCCGGCCCCAGCACCCGTTTGACGATGGTGCCACAGGCGTGAATGAACACCTTGCCGTCCCCCTCCATCTTCTGGAGGATGAACCCCTCGCCCCCGAAGAAGCCGGCGCCGAGCCGCTTGGTGAAGGCGATGCCAAGCGCAGTGCCGTACGCAGCGCAGAGGAAGGAGTCCTTCTGGCAGATCAGGGTGCCGTCATGTTCCTTGAGATCGGCGACGATGATCTTGCCGGGATAGGGTGCGGCAAAAGCCGCTGTCTCGCGGCCCGCGCCGCGGTTCGTGTACAGGGTCAGGAACAGGCTTTCACCGGTGACGACACGCTTGCCGGCGTCGAGGAGCTTGCCCATGAATCCCTTGTCGGGCGAGCTGCCGTCGGTGAAGCGCGTCTCCATCTGGATGCCGTTGGTGATGTACATCATGGTGCCGGCTTCGGCGATCACCGCCTCGCCGGGGTCCAGCACCACGTCCACGAATTGCATGTCGTCGCCGTGGATCTGGTAGTCGATTTCGTGGCAGCGCCGGCCGGCGGACGCCCCCGCAGCGGGCGCCGGCGCGACGGCTCGGGGCGGCGGGGGGACCGACGCCGCAGCCCCCAACTCGGGCGCCTGTGCCAGCGGAATCCAACCTCCGAGTCCCTGCCGAAACACGTACGTCTGGGGATTGATGTTGCCCGCCTGCAGCTGGCCGCGGACCTCGCCGGCGGTGAACGGACCCTGCGTGGCGCCGTCCACCGTGATGTACCAGACCCGCGTGTCGCTCATATGCCGCCCCGTCGTTTCCGGTCGCCGATGGTGGCCAAGATCTCCTTCGTTTTGACAAGCATGCTGCGGGCCTCCGGCATCACCTCCAGGGCTTTGGCGATCTGGTCGTCGCCTTCGGCGCGGATCTTGAAACCGTCCAGCACGCCGAAGATGCGGGTGAACAGCTCCGCCTTGATGCCCCGTTGGCTGAACGCGACGTTCTGCTGAAACTCCTCGTCGGTATAGTTGATCTCGAGGTTGTCGAGATACTTCCGAAAGTCCTGCAGCACCGCCTCGTTGACCTCGAACTGGCGGGCGTGATCGGCGGCGGCGCTCCCGTTGGCCAGAATGCTCACCGACGGGACCTTCCCCTGCGCCGCCTGGTTGGCAAATTTGAAGAACACGTCCTTCGACAGCAGGGTCAGCTCGAAGCGGTTCAGCTTGCGGGAGACGTGGACGATGTCGGGCTGCACGCCACCGCTGCCGTACACCTTGCGCCCGCTCAGGGTGTACTTGACCTCCGACTCGTCGGGCTTGACGGCCTTGCGGTTGCGCTGGTTGTAGTAGTCATATACCGAGCCGTTGAACGGCCGCTGCAGGCAGCGCCCGCTGGGCGCGTAGTAGCGCCCTGTCGTGAGCGCCAGGCCGGAACCGTCGGCCAGCCGGTACACCGACTGGACCAGCCCCTTCCCGAAGCTCTGCTCGCCCACAAGCAAGCCGCGATCGTTGTCCTGGACCGCGGCGGACACGATCTCCGACGCGCTGGCGGAACTGGCGTTGATGAGGATGACCAGCGGGATCTTCAGATCGCCCCCCTCCCGCACCGCATAGCGCTGTTCGTCGGCGCCGTTGCGGCCGCGGGTGCTGACGATGGGCGCGCCCTTGGGTAGGAACTCCTCCGAGACCCGGATCGCCTGAGTCAGATAGCCGCCTGGATTGTCGCGCAGATCGAGAATCAGGCCATCCAGCGAATCGATGCCGATGCGCTGCAGCGCGTCCATCATCTCGCGGTGGGTGGTTTCGGAGAACCGCTCGATCTTGATGAAGCCGATGCCCGGCCGAACCCGGTAGGCGAAGTTGATGGTGAGCTTGGGGATCTCGTCGCGGATCACATCCAGTTCGAGGGGTTCGGCCTCGCCACGACGATTCACGGTGATGTGCACCTTCGTGCCCTTGGGCCCCTTCAGGTGATCAATGACGTCGTCGACATCCCAGTCGTCGATGGGCTTGTCGTTGACCTTGAAAATCACGTCGCCGGCCTGCAGGCCCACCCGGGCCGCGGGAGTGCCCGGCGCCGGCGGTTCGACCACCACAATCCGGCCGCTGCCCGGCATCAGCGCCCGGATGCGGATGCCAAGGCCGAAATACCGGCCGCTGTTCTCCTCCTCCACCGCTTTGTAATCCTTGGGGGAGAAAAAGCTGCTGTGAGGATCCAGCCGCTGGAGCATCCCGCGGACCGAGCTGTAGATCAGCTCGGCGCTGCCGGGGTAGTCGGCGGCGTTCTGCTCAATGGTGCTCAGCACGAGCGAGTACCGGCGGAACAGCTCGGTTCGCTCATCGGTCTGGCCGGAGTCGGCGCTGACCCTCCGCCCCAGCAGGCCGCCCACCAGCGCGGCACCCACCAGGAAAATAACCGCGAATAGAGTGAAATGTTTCTTCATCGGGGCTCCTTCCGCTTCCGGCAGGCACTATACCACACCGGTCCGGGGGGTGCAAACGGGGGGCCGCCGGCCGGACCGCTCACGGGGTGACCGGGACCGGCTGGTGAAAGGGGATGGTGATGCTGAAGGTGGACCCTTCGCCCGGCTTGCTGCGCACGGAGATCTTGCCGCCGTGCCCCTCCACCAGCTTCTTGCAGATGTACAGGCCGAGGCCCGTGCCGCGGATGTGCTTGGTCTGCTCGTTGTAGACGCGACTGTACTTCCGGAACAGGTTGCCGAGCTGCTCGGGCGGAATGCCGATCCCCTGGTCGCGCACTTCGATAAGGGCACAGCCGTCCTTGTGACGCCGCGCCCGGACCACCACCTCGCCGCCGTCGGGCGAGAACTTGATGGCGTTGGAGATGAGGTTGTCCAGCACCTCGAACAGCTTGTCGTAGTCGGCGTTGAGCGGCGCCAGTCCGGCCTCCACCTCGAAGCGGATCTGATGCCGGGGCAGGCGCCGGGAGCCGATCTTCTCGGCCAGCACCGCAAAGTCGATGGCTTCGAACGTGTAGGTCATCTCGCCCGACTCGATCCGGGTGATCTTGAGCAGCCCCTCGGCCAGGCGACGCAGGTGGCCGATCTGCTCGAAGATGGAGTTCAGGTACTCCCGCCGGTTCTCGGTCCCCATCTCCGGCTGCAGCAGCAGCAGCTCGGAGTAGGCGTGGATCACGGTGAGCGGCGTCCGGAAGTCGTGGGACACGATGCTGATCAGCTCGTTCTTCATCCGGTCGAGCTCGGCCATCTTCCGGTTGCTCTCGGAGACATCGGCAAACAGGGCGTAGTTCTCCAACGCGATGGAGAGCTGGTCGAGCACCGTTTCCATGACCCGCCGGTTGTGCTCGTCCTCGAACAGCAGCGCGTCGCCGCTCTCGACGTACAGGTAGGTCATGGAGCGGGGGGTCTGCCCCAGGCTGAACAGGTACTTGGCGCGCGACTCCCGCTCGACGAACCGGGACCGGGTGTTCCACTTCCCCCGCCGCAGCAGTCCCGCCAGGCCGGGCGGGATGAAATCCGGGTTCCGCCGGGTGTTGACGTTGTATTTCAGTTCCTCGCCGCTGACGATGAGCAGCTGGGCGTACGACAGGGCAAAGGACCGCGCGAGCAGGTCCAGGGCCCGCTGGAAGTTGTCGCTCCGCTCCAGGGAGCTGCCCAGGATGGTGCCGATCTGGTTGACGATCTGTAGCTGGAGGGTTCGCCGGCGGGTCTCCTCGAACACGCGGGAGCGCTGGATCGCCGCCGTGACCTGCACGGCGAACTTCTCGAAGAGCGACAGATCTCCCTCGGAGAAGCCCTCCTTCGACGGCCGGTCGGGAAACAGGCGCCGCGACGCGTTGATGACGCCGATCAGGACGGGCCGGGCGCCGGCCATGTCCACCAGCGGCACGCAGAGCATCGACTTGATGGGCGGCTGCGTGGTGTCAGCCGACGGCTTGAAGTCGGGGCTCCGGGCGGTGTCGGCCACGCGCACCCCCTGCAGGGTGGCTGCCACCTTGCCGATGATGCCCTCGGTGGCGTAGAAGACCACCGCGCCCGAATCAGTGGCCCAGGAACGCCAGCCGGCGAACGTCCGAAACCGCTCGTGGCGCTCGTCGTAGAGCATGACCGAGACGGCGTCGGCGTCCAGCAGTCGGGCCGTGTTCTCGGCGATGGTCTCCACCAGCGGCTTGAGCTCGGACTGGGAATTGATTTCGCGGTTGATATCGCACAGGACGTCGAACTGGCGCGCCAGTCGCTCGTACCCCTGCCGGATCAGGAACAGCCGGATTGCCTGGCGGAGCAGCGCCGCCTGGTCGGCTGACAGCTTCGCCTCGCCGGCGGGGAGACCCGGGCCCGAAAGGCTCACGGTGACGCCGCGTTCCAGGCCGCCCAGACTGATCTCGCCCGACCGCGGCCCGGTCCGAGCGGCCTGCCGGCCGCCGCGCGGGGCCAGCGGCAGGGTTCGTTTCACTCGCAGTTCGCACTCCCACGGCCCGCTTCGGCCGGGGTCGTCCACTCGCAGGCGGAAGGCGGGACAGGTCGGAAACAGGTGCCGCAGCACCTCGAGGAGCGGATCGTCCGCGCACTCTGGATTCATGGGCATCCCTCCGGACGCGGCGCCGACGTCCCGGCCGGACGGCCGGACAGAGGCGGTCTCAGCCGAGAAAGCCCCCGTCAAACGGACGCGGCAGCAACTCTGCCATCGAGTATACCACCCGATTCCCCGTCAGGTTAGCCAGGATCACGGGGATGTCGCCGCAGAACTCCCAGATGATCTGCCGGCAGGCCCCGCAGGGCGGCGTCAGCTCCGCCGTGTCGGCCACCACGCAGATCGCCCGGAAACGGCGCTCGCCCTCGCTGACCGCCTTCCAGATGGCCACCCGCTCGGCGCACACGGTGAGGCCGTAGGATGCGCCTTCCACGTTGCAGCCCTTGTAGATGGTGCCCGATTCGCCCTGCAGCGCCGCGCCGACCCGGAAGCGGGAATACGGGGCATAGGCGTGCTCCCGGGCGGCGGTGGCCGCGCGAACCAGCTCGTCGTTCACAGCCGCACCTCCGCGATGATCCGGTCCACCAGGCGGGTGAATTGGTCCTTGACCCGCTCGGTGGTGTCGAGCACCTCCTGGTGGGTCAGGGGCTGGTCGAGGATGCCCGCCGCCATGTTGGTGATGCAGCTGATCCCCAGCACCCGCATCCCCATCTGGTTGGCGGCGATGACCTCGGGGACCGTGGACATACCCACCGCGTCGGCGCCCCAGGCGCGAAACATGCGGATCTCGGCGGGCGTCTCGTACGACGGGCCCGACAACCCCAGGTACACACCCTCTCGGACGGCGAGACCCAAGCGGCCCGCTGCTTCGCGGGCCAGCGTCCGCAGTTCCGGGTGATAGGCGTAGCTCATGTCGGGGAAGCGGGGACCGAAGCGCTCGGCTACCCGGCCGCGCAGCGGGTTGAAGCCCATGAAGTTGATGTGGTCGCGGATGATCATCAGGTCACCGGGGCGGTACTCCGGGTTGATCCCGCCGGCGGCGTTGGTGACGATGAGCGTCCGGACACCCAGGCCGTGGAGCACCCGGGCCGGGAAAATCACGTCGTCGGGATCGTGCCCCTCGTAGTAGTGCACGCGGCCCTGCATGAGCGCCACGGCGTGTCCGTGCAGCTTTCCCGCGACCAGCACGCCGGCATGTCCGGCGACGGAACTGGCGGGGAAATGGGGGATCTCGGAAAACGGGATGCGCACCGCGTCCTCGACGGCGTCGGCGTACGCCCCCAGGCCGGAACCCAGGATCACCCCGAGGGGACGGGGCGTCGGGGCGCGCTCCGACAGGTACTGGACGACGAGTTCAATGACCTGTTCATACATCATGGTGTCTCTCCGCAGAAGCAGTGTCCGGCGGCGTCCGTCCGCGGCGGCCTCAAATGAGGATGCCGGCGATGCTCGCCGTCAGGAAATTGGCCATGGTCCCAGCCATCACCGCCCGCAGGCCCAGCCGGGCCAAGTCATGACGGCGCGCCGGCGCCAGGGCACCGATGCCGCCGATCTGGATGCCAATCGACGAGAAATTGGCAAAGCCGCACAGGGCGAAGGTGGCGATGGTGAAGGAACGGGGCTCCAGCATGCTCTTGAGCTCGCCCAGACCGCTGTAGGCGATGAACTCGTTGAGCACCAGCCGCGTGCCCAGCAGGTTGCCGATGTTGGCGGCGTCGTGCCACGGCACGCCCATGATCCAGGCCACCGGCGCGAACACCACTCCGAAAATCCGTTGCATGGACAGCGGCGCCCCGCCGATGGGGATCAGTCCCAGCAGCCCGTTGATCAGGTAAATCAGGGCGATAAAGGAGATCAGCATCGCCGCCACGTTCATGGCCAAGTGGAGCCCCTCGCCGGTGCCGCGGGAGGCGGCGTCGATGATGTTGACGTCGGTCTTCTCCACCTCCAGCTTCACCTGACCCAAGGTCTTCGGCTCGCCCGTCTCGGGCACCAGCATCTTGGCCATCATGATGGTGCCCGGCGCGGTCATGATCACGGCGGTGAGCAGGTGCTCCGGCCGCGCGCCGAAGGCGATGTAGGCGGCCATGATCCCGCCCGAGATGTGCGCCATGCCCGACGTCATGACGCACATGAGCTCGGAGTCGGTCATGTCGTTGAGGTACGGACGGATGGTGAGCGGCGCCTCGGTCTGGCCCATGAAGATGGAGGCGGCCACGTTGAGCGACTCGGCGCCGCTCGCGGCCATGAGCCGCGCCATCACCCAGGCGAAGATGCGGACAATGAACTGCATCACGCCCAGGTAGTACAGGATGGCGAACAGGGCGGCGATGAAGATGATGGTGGGGAGCACCTGCAGGGCGAAGATGCTGACGCCGCTCAACAGCGGGTCGTTCGCCGCGAGTGTCCGACCCGTGACCGCTTCCAGGAACTTGGTCATGGCGGCCCGGGACCCGAGCGGTCCGAACACAAAGTTGGAACCGTACTGGGAGTAGGACAGCAGGTGGTTGATTCCCTGGCCGAGGTATTCGAACAGGCGCACTCCCGGCGGCCATTTGAGCACGATGAGGGCGAACCCGATCTGGAGGCCGAATCCCCATCCCACGGTCTTCCAGCGGATGGCCTTGCGGTTGGTGGAGAGCAGGAAGGCGATCAGGGGGATGACGACCAGACCGATCAAGCCGGTGAGATGCATGCGGTGACCTCCAGACGGAGCGTTTCGTGCCGGTGCGCTATTCCAGCCGTTCCCGGATGAGCACCGGCGCCGCCACCGGCGCTTCGGCGATGGCGTAGGCCGTCTCGACTCGGCGGCGAGCGTCGTCGAAGCGGGCGGCGTCGTTGTATTGAATCTCGGCCAGCGGCTCGCCCGTTTCGACGCGGTCGCCGATCTTGCGGTGCAGCCGGACACCGACGGCCGGATCGATTCCGTCCTCTTTGCGCAGGCGGCCGCCGCCCAGAACGACGATGGCCATGCCGACGGCCTCGGCGTCGAGCTGCGCCACCCAGCCGGCCTGCGGCGCCGTGACCACGTGTCGCTGCGCCGCCCGGGGAAGGTATTGATCCGATTCGGTGACCCGCGGGTCGCCGCCGTGGAATTCAATGCAGCGGGCAAACACTTCGAGGGCCCGCCCCGTCGCGATCTGCCGGCGCGCGACACCCCGCGCCGCGTCGATGTCCGGCGCCAGCCCGGCCAGTCGGATCATCTCCGCGGCCAGTTCCACCGAGAGCGATTCCAGATCCGCCGGTCCCTCGCCGCGCAGCGTGGCCACCGACTCGGCCACCTCGACGGCGTTGCCGGCCCACCGGCCCAGCGGCTGGTTCATATCGGTGATGAGGGCCGACATCCGCTTACCCACCCGCAGACCGGTGTCCACCAAGCTGCGGGCCAGCCGGCGGGAATCGTCCAGCGTCTTCATGAAGGCGCCGCGGCCCGTCTTGACGTCGAGCACCAGGGCGTCGATCCCCTCGGCCAGCTTCTTGCTCATGATGCTGGCGGTGATCAGGGGAATGGACTCCACGGTCCCGGTGACATCGCGCAGGGCGTAGATCTTCTTGTCGGCGGGGGCGATCCGGGCGGTCTGGCCGATGAGGCAGAGGCCGATCCGTTCGACGCCCTCGCGGAAGCGCTCCACCGACAGGTTCACGTCGAAGCCGGGGATCGCCTCCAGCTTGTCCAGCGTGCCGCCGGTGTGCCCCAGGCCGCGGCCGCTGATCATGGGCACGCGGACGCCCGCGGCGGCGGCGATGGGCCCCAGAATGAGCGATGTCTTGTCGCCGACGCCGCCGGTGCTGTGCTTGTCCACCTTGACGCCGGGGATGTCGGAAAAATCCAGCACGTCGCCGGAGTGGAGCATCGCCTCGGTGAGCGCCTGCGTCTCGGCCGTGTCCATGCCGTTGATGAGTACGGCCATGAGCAGCGCGCTGATCTGGTAGTCCGGGATCTCGCCGGCGGTGTAGCCGTCCACCATGAAGCGGATCTCGTCCGCCGTCAGGGCCGAGCGGTCGCGCTTCTTCTTGATGATTTCAAGGGAATTCACGGGGACCTCGCTTTCGGGCCGATCGTCTGTCCGCCGTCTCCGGCAGGGGGCCGGCCCGTCCGCGCCGGCTGCCGTAAAGACAAAACGGGCTACCGGAGGAGATCCGGTAGCCCTGGGGTGTGACTCAGTCCAGCCGGCGCTGGATGTTGCGCATCTTCTTTCTCAGGCGCTTGCGGGCCAAGGCCTGCTTGATGCGCAGCTTCTCGCCGGGTTTCAGGAAGAAGGAATGCTTCTTCACTTCCTTGATGATATCTTCTTGTTGGACTTTCCGCTTGAACCGGCGCAGGGCGCTCTCCAGGCTTTCCCCGTCCTGCACGGTGATGTATGCCAAACGACTCACCTCCCTTTGGGCGCAAACTCGAAAACGGCAGTATATGGACAGGCCCTTGCGCTGTCAAGCAGTTTTGCGTTGACCCGCCGGCCGTTATCGGGAACAATACCGCCGAGATCCGGGACGGGAGGAACGATGCGCCTCATCATCGGCAGCGACCATGCGGGATTCGATCTCAAGGAAGCCATCCGGGCCGAATGCCGCCGCCTCGGCGTGGATCTGGCCGACGCCGGACCGACGACGGCCGAGTCCGTGGATTATCCGGATTTCGGCGCCGCCGTGGCCGGCCGGGTGGCCGCCGGCGAGTTCGACCGCGGCATCCTGATCTGCGGCAGCGGCATCGGCATGAGCATCACCGCCAACAAGTTCCGCGGCATCCGGGCCGGGCTCTGCTTCACCCCGGAGATGGCCGAGCTGAGCCGCCGGCACAACGACACGAACATCCTGGTCCTGCCGGGCCGATTCGTCAGCGTGGAGACGGGCCTGGCCATGGTGCGCGCCTGGCTGGACGCGCCGTTCGACGGCGGCCGCCACGCCCGCCGGCTGGAGAAGATCCGCCTCCTCGAGGAGCGGCTGAAGGGGACACGGTGAATCGGCCTCGTAATCCGTAATCGGGGTTCGAGGCTTGGAGCTTGGGGCTCATTCTCAACCTTCAACTCATTTACTGCTCAACATTCCGCTAATGGAACTCCCGGCCGGAGACCGCGAGAAGACCGCATGATGCTTCGGGCGCGCCTTCATCGAACGCGCGATCCGGCCGCCCGGCCGCGAAATGCAACAGCACCCTCGCCCCGCCGCATCCATTTCGTTTTTAATCCACTCTAATGAGCACCGGCATCCCGGCGTTTTGAATTTCTGCAAACGAACGGAGTTCCCCATGAAACCATCCAGCCATTTCAGCTTGGGCATCGTGCTGCTCTTGGTATGTCTTTTGGGACCCACCAACACGGCGGCTCAGAACGCGGCCAGCGGCGGCGGTTCGGCAACAGTCCAATCGTACGATTTGGCCCGCTTCACGCCGCCGGCCGGATGGCAGCGGAGCGTGTCGCCGAACTCCTCCGTCATGTACAGCCGGGTCGACCAGAACCAGGGCTGGTGCCAGCTCATCGTGTACAACAGCCTCGCTACTTCGGGGAGCCTCGAGCAGGACTTCAGGGCCGAGTGGCAGGCCGTGGCGGTTCAGAAGCTGTCCGCCTCCGGGCCTGCCAATGTCGCGGATATTCCCGCCGCCAACGGCTGGAAGTGCCGGTCCGCCACCGGTACGTTCACCCATGGGGGCCAGCCGGGCACCCTCCTCTTCCAAACATTTTCGGGAAACGGCAAGCGGCTCACATCCATCGGACTGACCAACCAGAACAGTTACGTCCCGACCATTCAGAAATTCCTGCGCTCCGTCACCCTGGCTGGGCCGTTGTCCACTGAGCCGGTCGCCGCTCTCCCGCCCTCCCGGCCGCCCGCGCCGGCGGCGCGAAGCGCCTTCCAGTTCACCTCCTCCAACTTCGACGACGGCTGGACCGCCAGCGTGCAGGCCGACTGGGTCTTGGTGCAGAGGGAGACCACCCGGGTCTATCTCTACTTTTACTTCCCCGTGGGCGCGGACATGCGCCCCCCCAACGGCAATATCAGGGACAATCTGTGGCACCGGTTTGTGAAGCCCCGATACACCGTCGTCTCGGAAAACGAAAACCGCAAGACCATGATCCACGAATGGAAAGAAGGCGAGGCCGTCGACCGGCAGACCGGCGAACGGGTGTACCTGGCCATGGTCTGGGACGGCAATTTCTATTTGGCGGCCAGCCCGGATCGAGACACCTCCTGCCGCCTGTTCCCCTCGCCCGACGCGCTCATCGCCATGAGCCGCTACAACAAGTTCGCCCTGGCCGCCTCCGACATCGTGGGCACCTGGCAGAGCGGCGGCAGCACCACCACCCAGTGGTACGACTCCGTGACGGGTCTGGCGGCCGGCGTCACGATGGCGGCCAGCGGCGCCGTGTTCACGTTCAACCGGGACGGCAGCTACGCCAGCGTCCACAGCGGCGCCAGCGGCGCCGTGGTCGGCGGCATGAGCACCTTCCAGCAGGAGTTCCGGGGCAGGTACACGGTCACCAACTGGCAGCTCACCGCCACGAATCGCTACCAGGGCAGGACGGACACCTTCGCCGCCCACTTCCAGGCGGTGCGCAACGGGCGGTTGCTCCACCTGAACGATAATCGAGGCGGAAGCTACCTGCTGGTCAAGGTGCGATAGCGGAGCAGGAATCGACTCGGCGCGAATCGAGCAGCATGCCGCGGCGGCTGGCATAGTCGAACAGTTCCTGACTCGCGGCCGAAGACCGCCGCAAAGGCCCGGTCAGCGGCACGCGCGGACGTCGGCATTCGAAATGCGGCGTGTCGCGTCAGTCCAAGATACTCGATGCCCGGCGTTGGCGTGTGAATGTGCAAATTTCTGAACCGGCGGGCCGGTGAATGCAGCGGCCATTCATCGTTCGGGTGTTCCGGCCGGAGCGGCGGCGGCCGGGGCGGTGGCGACGGAAGACGAACCGGCGGCGGTGAGTCCGGGCGGGATCCGTTCCGGACAATAGGCATGGAGTTGCCCCAGCAGCAACTCGGCCATGCGGTCGGGTCCCGGAGCGATCGTGCGGCCGGTTGCCGACTCGTCCTGGTCCCGGGACCAGGGACCGGCCGTCTGCGCCCGGTTCACCAGCAACAGGTTGGGGTAATGACCCTGAATCCGCCGGAGATATCGGTTGACGGGCGCCGACGGTCCCGCATCCGCGTCCGGCAGCAGACCCACCGCCACGATCGCGCCGGTGCTCGTCAGATGGCGTACCAGGCGGTCCACCTGCCGTCGCTGGTTTTCAGAAAACTCCTGCGGATCGGGAAAGCGCCGGTCGAGCAGCTCCAGAGCCACGACCAGCGACGGGCGAAGAGCTTTGATCTCCGCCATCCGCTCCAGGCAGTCGGCGCCATCAGTCCCCGGACCGGCCAAAGAAACGATCTCCGCTTCGGGCGTGCCGGCCCGGCGGGCCAGTTGCACGCCGGGTGAGACCTCCGGCGGCGCCGGCTCGTCACTGTCGAGGACCACCACCCGCTCGAACAGCCGGTCGGGAACGGGCGGCGGCCCGGGGACGGTCCGGGCCAGCACCTGATGGCTGAGGCGGACGAAATCCACCAGAAAGCCCTTCACCCGGTAATCATGAGCCAGCAGGTGGTGCCAGCGGTACACCAGGGGCTGCACGAGGGTCCAGCTCCAGCCCCAGTGATCGGCCCGGGGCTTGATCCGAAAGCTGCCCAGGTTGCAGGTGCGCGCGGGGTCCTGGATGACCAGCTCGCTCTTGCCTCGCAGGGGGAACCCGCCCAAGATGCCCGACCGCTGATAAAAATTCACCGCGAACCGGACGCTGGAGGGAATCTGCAGACGGCTCCAGCCGAAGCCATCCAGAAATACCGCCAGCGAAACGTCCAGTCCGTGTTGGGCCAGCCGCTCGGCGAGACCCTCGATGGCGCCGGCCCCCCAGCTGTGCCCCACCGCCACGATCAGGGGCTGGCGGAGTCCGGGCCATAGTCGGCCGTCGGCGCGGGCCGTCACGACGGCGGCGGCGACCTCGTCGGCGGCGCGGCGCCACCGCAGGTTGTTATACGCGAGGTACAGGATGTCCTCACGGGGTTCCAACTGCACATCGAGGTGCTTTTCGATGGCCACCACTCCCGACGCCGAGCTGTCCCGTGGTTCGATCCCGCCGATGAACCCTACCACCACCATCCACAGGTGCGAAGACGGCGCGGTCGCAGCCACCGCGTCGGCGGACGGGTTCGCGTCGGGACCGAAATAACTGCGGGTCAACGCCGTCAGCGGGCCGCGGAGCTCCTCGTTCAGCACCTCCCAGCTCTCGGCCCGGCCCGACCCGGCCATCAGGATCAGACCCAGTCCGACGACGGCCCAGCCTGACAGCGCCCGCTGTCGTTCGCTACGCTGTCGCGACAAGCGTGTCATGGTGCCTACAGACTAGCGGAGCTGGAAACGGACGTCAAGCCCAACCGCTGACCGCCGTTTGTCACCAGTCAGGAACCGGAAGGGGATGGTTCAGGATGGCGAGGGGTTCTCAAGTTCGCAGGTTCGCAGCTTGAAAGAGGAGTTGATGGTTGATAGTTCGTGTTCGTAATCGTGATCGTGATCGTGGCTGAGAGTGGACGGGTGAACAGGGAGACGGGTCACCGGAGCCAGGTTCGCAAGTTCGCAGGTTCGGGGACGGTTGATCGGTGAATGGGTGAATCGGGATCGGGAGACGGTCCTTGGTCAGGGTTCAGAACTCAACAAAACCTTTGTGTCCCCTGTGCCTTTGTTGTGAATCAGGCTGCCTGAATCCCGATCTCCGATGGCCGAGATCCCACATGTTCCGAACCGGCTCGCCTAACTGTTCTCCTCGTCTCGCCCCTGGAGAATCTCCAGCGCCTGTCGCGCGGCCGCCTGCTGAGCTTCCTTCTTGGAGTGTCCCTGCCCTTCCCCCAAGGTCTCGCCGCCCACCTCGATCCGCATGGCGAAAATCTTGTCGTGGTCGGGCCCTTCCTCCGACACCTTGACGTAGCGCGGCGGCACGCGGCCGGTGTCGGCCAGGTATTCCTGAAGCTGGGTTTTGTAGTCCACCAGCAGGAAGCCGTGCTGCTTGAGGCGGCGGAGGGAGCCGGAGAAAATCCGGTGGACAAACGCCCGCGCCGGGCGGATGCCGCTGTCGAGATAGATCGCCCCGATCACCGCCTCCAGCGTGTCGATGAGGATGTTGGGTTTGGCTTCGCCACCGGTTTTCTGCTCGCCGCGGCCCAGCAGGAGAAAGCCGCCCAGACCCAGAGTCCGGGCCAACTCCACCAGGTGCTGACCGCTCACCAGCACGCTGCGGAAGCGGGACAGCTCCCCTTCGGTGGATCCGGCGAACAGCTCGTAGAGGCGCGTGCTGATGGTGAAGTTCAGCACCGAATCGCCCAGGAATTCCAGCGCCTCGTTGTGCTGCAGATTCAGCGAGGGGTTTTCGTTGGTGAACGACTTGTGGGTGACCGCCTGACGCAGCAGACGGCGGTCCCGGAACGTGTAGCCGAGATTGGTCTCCAGTTCATTCAGACGCCGGTCGTGATGTTCGGAGATGAATTCCATTGCCGCTCGCTACCGCTCGGACAGCCCGGTGCACCCGCGGGTGAAGTTCCGAATACGGCGACGCGGGCGCGCTGCCCTCAGAATCGATGGTGGTGACGGATGCAATCGATACCGGCCGGGAGGCCTCCCCACAGGCATCCCGGAGCCGGGCTCCGGAATGCGTGTGGGGCGGAAGGTCTCGGAAGATCTTCCGTCCCTGACGTGAGCGTCGTCTATGCGATGCCGAGATCCTGCTTGGCCTTGGCCACCAGACCGTCCAGGGTGCGGTCGCCAAGCTGGTTGTTTTCCTTGAGAGTGTCCAGAATCTTGCCCATGTCGGTCTTGGCCCGCTCGGCCACCGACTGGTTGATGGCGATCGCCTTGGCGTAGGCGTCCAGGCACTCGTCCACCTTGTTCAGCAGGGCGTAGGCGATGCCGACCCGGTACCAGGAGATGTCATCCATCTTGTTGGCGGCCACGGCATTCTTGAATTCGTCCACCGCCTGGTTCAGTTCGGTCTCGCGGGCGTTATCCTTCTTGTCCAGCTTGCCGGCCTTCTGGAGATGGACGTAACCGAGTGTCGACGACAGGGTGCCCTTCAGCTCGCCGATCTGGGCGTCCCACTGCTCCTGGGGCACGCCCTCGGGCTTGGTCATGGCGTTGAGCAGGGTGCGGGCCTTGGTGGCCAGCACCTCGGCTTCTTCCGACTTGTTGTTCTCGGCGTACCCGTTGGCCAGGATGACGGGGATGACCGGGTGATTGGGCACCAGCGCCATGAACGCGTTGCCGTGCTCCACCATCTTGTCGAAGTTATTCAGCCGCTGATTGGCAAGCGTGGCCTGAAAGCGGACAAACGCGATATTCGGCGAGTCGGCGAATTTCTGGACGAACTCGTCCGCCGCCAGGGCCTGGGCCTGCGGATTGTTGGCGTTGGCCTGGATCTGCTGGATCAGGGCCATTTCGGCCCGCTGCCGCTCCTGGGCGAGCTGCTCCGGCGTCTTCTCCGCCGGCTGCGTCTGGGCGGCCTGTGCGGCGGCGAAGCCGGCCAGCAGGATGACCAGGATGAGAGACAGGATCTTGTTCATATGACCTCCATTCGGTTCAGCACGCGGGTGCTGATTTCATTCGACTAAGATAGGATCTGGGGGTGCAAGTTTCAGGAAAAGAGCGTGCTCGCAGCAAAGCGGCGATTCTATGCGAGGGATGTCGTGAAAGCAAGCGTTTTTTCCCGTTGCGGCAGCGGCGCCGGCCGGCCGTCGACCGGGTCCGGCGACGGCTGAACGCGCGGCTGCCTGCGATGGTCATCGGGCGGCGTCTCTGGTGATACGGCGGGAGGCGGCGGTTGTTTCAGTTCGCCGGGGCCGCAGGCTGCCGGATCAGTCACCCACCGGGCGGGCCAGGAGCACCCGACGGAGCAGTTCCATGGCCATCTGGGTCGCCTGAAAGCGGATCCGCTCCCGGTCGCCGTAGAACTGAAACTTCTTGACGGCGAGCTTGTCGGCGTACGACAGCCCGATGTACACCAGGCCCACCGGCTTGTCGGGTGTCGCGCCGCCCGGACCGGCGATGCCGGTGATGGCCACGCTGAGATCGGCGACCGTCCGGCGGCGGATCCCGGCGGCCAGCGCCGAAGCCGTGGGGGAACTCACTGCGCCGTGGCGGTCCAGGATCTCCGCGGGCACGCCGGCCAGCTCCTGCTTCAGCGCGTTGTCGTAGCAGACGACGCTCCCGAGAAAGTACGCCGAGGAACCGGGGACGTCGGTGATCCGCTTGGCCAGCAGGCCGCCGGTGCAGCTCTCGGCCGCGACCAACCGCATGCGGCGCTCCGCCAGCAGGCGCCCCACCACCGCTTCGAGGGGCTCGCCGTCGGGGGAGTAGATGTACTCCTGCAACACCCGGGCCAGCTCGCCCGACAGCCGCTCCAGGCTGGCGGCGCCGCCGCCGGCATCGTCGGCGGCGGTGAGGATGAGCTGAATATCGCCCGGTTTGGACAGGATCGTGGTGGTGACGTCGGCGTAGCGCCGATAGATGGGCGCGGCGATCTGGTCGGCGGCCGACTCGGGGATCCCGGTGAGGCGGAAGTGGCGTTGGACGATGCGCCGCGCCCCGTATTTCTGCCTCAGCACGGGCACCACCTGGGCCTCGAACATCGGCTCCATCTCGCGAGGCGGCCCCGGCAGGAGAAAATACAGGCAGCCGCGCTCCTCCAGCAGGATGCCGGGGGCTGTGCCCACGGCGTTGTCCAGCACCCGGGATCCCACCGGGATGAGCGCCTGGCGCAGGTTGTTTTCGGGCATCTTCCGCTTGCGGGAGGCGAAGAACTGCTCCAGCTGAGCCTGAACCTTGTCGTCGTAGCGCAAGCTCTTGTGCAGGCAGCGGGCCACCGCCTTCTTGGTGACATCGTCCTCGGTGGGGCCCAGCCCACCGGTCAGAATGATCACATTGGCGCCGCGGGGGACGGCTTCCAGCACCCGTACCAGGGCGGTCTCGTCATCGCCCACCACCGAGACGCCGGTCACCGGGATCCCGAGCTCGAACAGGCGGTGGCGGAGAAACACGGAGTTGGAGTCTTCGTGTCCCGGCAGGAACAGCTCCGAACCCACGGCGATGAGATGGGCCTTGACCATGGCGCCTCGCTAGGCCAGCCAGACCCGGATCGCCGGCACGGCCAGCGCCCCGGCAAGCAGGAGCCGAGTGTAGAGACCGGCCAGGATGTCGTCCATCATGACGCCCCAACCGCCGCCCCACCGCTCCACCTGCCGGACCGGGAACGGTTTCCAGATGTCGAACAGGCGGAAGAGAAGGAACGCCGCCAGCAGCGCCGGCCAACTGTCGGGCGCCCCGAAGAACGCCAGCCACTGGCCCACCACCTCGTCCACCACCACATGGCTCGGGTCCGGGTTGTTCTCGGCCCGGCTCACCTCGCGTGCGGCCAGGACACCGGCCAGGCTGACAGTCAGGATGATCCCGCCGAAGAGCACCGGCTGCGCGCCCAGCGCATCCCGGAAGAGGAGGTAAAACCCCACGGCGGCGGCGGCGCCCACTGTGCCGGGGGCCACCGGCGAATAGCCGAGCCCCAGGGCGGTGGCCACCGCGTACGCCAGCGCCCGCCAGATTCTACGAACGGGGTTCAGGCTCATGGGGCGTCTCGCTCGCGGGGTTGGGCGCCGCCGCATCCGGCCCGGCATCTTCTCCGGCGACCCGGTAGACTCCGTCCGCCCAGCGGCCGAGATCCATGAGCCGGCAGCGCTCGCTGCAGAACGGGCGGTACGGCGCGTCCTCCCAGGACACGGGCCGGCGGCAGGTGGGGCAATGCACAGTGCGCTTCATGGGCCAGAGTGTAGCATCCCGGGGGCAGCCCACTCAAGAGTTAGGAGTTGGGAGATAGGAGTTAGGAGGAAGAAGGGAGCAGAGAAAAACGAAGAAATATTCAAACGGAGACGGGTGCAGTTCGCTTGTATGGATAGAGAGGGGAAAGCAGGAGAGGCAAAGCAGGGCGCATGGATCAGCCTCACAAAAGTTGCACGCATGGCGCAAGGGCATGGATCTGGTCCGCCTCGTGTATGACGCCACCCGTGCATTCCCGGCCGCCGAGCGATACGGTATAACCGGGCAGATCCGCCGGGCGGCTGTTTCCATCGTCGCCAACCTCGCTGAAGGCTCTGCGCGGTGTAATCCGCGCGAGTACCTTCATTGTATCCGGATCGCCGCCGGCTCCGCCAGCGAGCCGGACACTCTTCTCGAAGTCAGCATCCGGACGGGTTAATAGGATCAGAAGACATGGGAAATACTGGATGCTCAGTTGGCCGAAGTGAACCGTCTGCTCTTCGGCCTCCGCCGTCACATCCGAAGGCTTCTTCCACCCCAAAAAGGGAAAGATCAGAGATAGGCGATCGAAGTAGACTCCACCGTGGGATGTCCCCAACTCCCAGCTCCCCATTTTAAAAAGAGATAAGAGACTATTAGCGGGGCTCCGCCGCAACCTGCTCCCAACTGCAAACTCATCACTTAAGGGTGGGCCGGGACGGGCAGGCGCGGAGCCTGCCCGTCCGGTGAGAGGGGATCAGCGGGTGAGTGCGATTTCGAGTTGGTTTTGGGTGAGGAGGGTAAAGGTGGAATTATTGAGGGCCACGATGGATTTCTTCAGGTTGATGAGCGAGCGCAGCTCGGCCGCCCGGGCGTCCGCCAGGTCACGCTGGGTTTGAAGCACCTCGAAGTTGGTAGCCAGGCCGGCCTGGAAGCGCTTGTTCTGGCCGGTGAGCTGCTCCTCCTGGAACTGCCGGGCGATGGTGGCCGAATACAGGCTCTTGCGGTTGACCTCGATGGTCTGGATAGCGTTGAGCACGTCCACCCGGACATTCTGGAAGGTCTGTTTCAGGTTGGCCCGGTTCTGGTCCTTGCCCAGCCGGGCGATGGCGAGCTGGGCCTTCGCCGCGTCGTTACCGAAGATGTACTGGAAGTTGAACTTCAGGGACCAGTCCAGGTAGTCGAAGCCGAAGATCTGTTCATACACCTTGCCCAGGCCGCCGGTGAACTGGTCGCTGTCCTGGTAGAGCGGCTGGCCGTCCGGGCCCAGGACCGGATTGCCGTATTCGTCCAGCACCGCGACCTTCAGGTTGGGCGAGGCCGCGCCGTTGGGGCCGATGTAAGCCGTGAAGTCCAGCCGCGGTTTCGTCTGGCTGTTGTAGTACTTGATATCGATGTCATCCTTCTCGAGCTCGACGTTCAAGGAACGAATCTCCGGCCGGTTCTTGTAGGCCAGCTCCACCGCACCCTGCAGGTCGGGGATTTCGGATGGAATTTCCGGCTTGTCCACGGGGATCAGAAACTCGTCCCAGATCGGGTCGTTGGGGTCGTCGGTGATGGCGTTTTTGAGTCCATTCTCGGTCTGAATGATGGAAGCTTCAGCCGCGATCACGCGCTGGATGGCCTGGGCGACCTCGGCGCGGGTTTGGGTGATGACGATGGGCGCCAGGGTGCCGATCTCGACGCGCTTCTGGTTGTCGCGCAGCTGGATCATGGCCAGCTCCGCGCTCTGGATCTGGATTCGCTGCTGCTCGATGGCATTGACCAGATCCCAGTAGGTGTCCTCCACCGATTTGATGACGGTGGATACCTGGTTTTCAAAATCGATGTCCGAAATCTTCTGGTCCTTCCTCGCCAGCTGGATCGTCCGGCGGTTGGCGTCCAGGACGCGGTTCTTCAGCAGCGGCTGGACGAACTGCGCGGTCATCCGGCCGGAGTAGGTCGGGTTGTACAGGTTGGTGTTGGACGCGTCGCGCGAGTTCAGGAAACTCAGGGTGGCGGTGCCGCCCGTGGGAAGGTAGCGGGAGAAGGTGAAGTTCAGGTCGTAGGCCGAGCTCTTGTACTCGGAGATACCCAGCACCTCCTGGCGGAGGATATCCGTGATGGGCGCCTCCATGTTCTGGTAGGTCCCGTCGACGTTCATCGTGTAGTCGTACACGCCGTTGGCGGCCAGCAAGCTCTGTTGCTGCACCAGGGGCCGGTAACTGTTGATTTCGATGCTCAGATTCTTCCGCAACGCCAGGTCGATGCAGTCGTTCAGGCGCAGGTCGCGGGCCTTGCCGTCCTTGACCGCACGTTCCAGAATGGTCGTGTACAGCAAGGTGGTGTCTTCCGCGGCCGTCTGGGCCTGGGCCTCGGTCTGGGCCTGGACCGGGGGCACGTAGGCCAGCACCAGCGCGGCCACGATAATGATTGCAAATGTCTGTTGGATGAAACCGCTTCTGCTCATACGCACTCCTCAAGTGATGCGTGGATTCGACACGTTCGTGAATTCAATCCACTATTACGTCCGAGGTTTCGGGAAAGTTTCAGGACTGTTCAAAAACCGGCGGCCAGCAGGCCGAATCCGATGGCCAGTCCGAACACCAGTTTGAACAGCTTGATTTTGATACCGTCGATGAGGGAATAGCTCAGCAGGGGCAGGAGGCCGTGGCCTTCCTGAACGATGGAGTTGGCCACCACCACCGACAGGGGAATGGTCCCCTTGGCGAACAGGGTGATGAACACCAGATGCGGCCCCGAGAAGGGGAGGAGGCCCACCGCGGCGCCCGTCAGGATCATCACCGCGGGGGTGCCCTGGATGTAGCCGGAGATCTGCAGGTGCTGCTCCAGCAGGTGGAGCGCCAGAAGCGACCCCAGCATCCAGAGGAACAGCGAGGGAATGTGCTTCAGGAACACGTGCCGGAAGGCGTGCTCGGTGAAGAAGTGGCCCCAGCGGAAGTGCTGCGCGTGAAACTCGTCATGGTGGGCGATCTCGCACTTGGCCGCCAGCGGCAGGCGGAACCGCCGGGCCAGCCAGTCGGCCAGCGCTCCGCCAACCAGCCCCGCGACGAACAGCACCCCCAGCAGCGCGGCCACGCGGCCGCGGTCCACTTGCATGGCCGGGTCGCCCATGTAGGAGATGAGCACGAACGCCTCATCGCCGAAGGTGGACACCATGACGCTGACTAGCGCCCCGAAGGTGACGATGCCCGAGATGTAGAAGGTCACCATGATGAAAGCGTCGTTGCACCCCGGAATCAGTCCCAGCACGGTGCCGAGCAGGTACTGGACCCACCGGTTCCCGGTGATGTGGCGCCTCAGGAACCCGCCCACGCGCAGTTCCAGCAGCTCCACCACCACCATGAGCACAAACACCAGCAGGGTGATTTTCACCGACTCGAGCAGAATGTCCAGCATCGCGTGTCACCTTTCCGTCGATGGGTGCGTCATTATACCAAACGGCCGGCGGCGGCGGCACTCTTTTACCGCGGCAGCGGCGGTGTGCTACAATGGCTCGCTGCGGCGAACCCGGCGCGGGGCGCGCGCCGCGGCACTTCCGGCGGGGGTGATACCGCATGCGACACCTCAGGATCATCATCAGTGCAGCCCTACTGGCGGCGCTCGGCGCCGGCGCCGCGGCCGGCCAGTCCGTGGGCAACATTGCCAACGTGGAGTTCCGCCTCGACGAGCGCGTCTTCACCGTGATGTGCGCCCTGCACGTGGCCGGTTACAACTGGGAACTGGACCAGGAGGCGCCCGACAGCGCCCGCGCCCGCATCGTCCGCGAGCTCGAGGCCGCCCCGGTCCAGGCCTCGCTGCGGGAGAAGCTCCGCGACTTCTACCGCGTCCACAACGTGGAGCTGGACACCTTCGCCCAGGGATCGAAGTACGGCGCCTTCGCCCTGCTGCTGGGTCCGCCGCCGGAGTTCGCCCTGCGCGACCGCAACCGGCTCCCCGGCGCCGCCGTGTCCAACCTGGCCGGTTTCGAGCGGTTGCTCCGCCCCTTCTACAAAGAGGCGCGCATCCGCGACCTCTGGCTCAAGTGGCAGGCGGCGCTCGGCCGCGAGCAGCTCGGACAGCACGACGCCATGAAGGACGCCATCCACGCGGCCATCGATTACAGCCGCGTTCCCGCCCAGCTCTACCTGAACCGCCGGCTGGTGCTGATTCCGGATCTGGTGAACACGCCGGGGATTCTGAACGCCGTCCACGCCGAGGGGACTTATTACATCCTCGCCTCGCCGGCGCGCGACTGGAACCGCTACCGCACGTTTTTCGTCCACGAGTACGCCCACCTGCTCCTCGATCCCCTCCTCGCGCCGCTGGCGGAGGACTACGACCTGAGTGTGGAGCTGCGCCGCTGCCTCGGCGCACGGCTGGTGCCGGCGGCGGTGCTCGACGCACCGTCGCGGGCGGTGGTCGAGTCGCTCGTCAACGCCGTCCAGGCGGCGGTCATGGCCCGGTTGGAGCCTGACCGTCCCGCCGAAGGGCAGCGCCCCGACTCCCCTTTCCAGCGCTACTTCCGCGAGCATCTCGCCGCCTTCCCCGCCTCGGGACAGCCGCTGACGGAATTCGTCGGCGCGCTGCTGGCGAAATCGTCCCCGGACGCTCTCTGCGCTTATCCCCATGACGCGCCTGCCCCGCCGGCGCCGCCTGCCCCTGTTGCAGCCCCTCCAGCCCCCGCGCCGCCCGACGTGCGCGAGACGGCCCTGCGGGAAGCAGAGAATCTGCTCCAGGAGGGACGGACCCTGGAGGCCGAGGTGAAACTCCAGACGGTGCTGGCCGCCCATCCAGACGACGCGAGCGCCCTGTTCGGCATGGGCCAGGCGCTGTATGCCCGCGGCGACTGGACGGGCGCTCTCGGCTACTACGCCCGCACCCTGGAACAGCCCGATCTCCCCGTGTGGATCCGCGGCTGGAGCCTGGTCAAGACCGGCCACAGCCTCGTCCGGCTCAACCGGATCGACGAGGCTCGCCGTGCTTATACCAAGGCAGCGGCGCTCACCGGTGACGATCGCGATGCGGCGGCGGCGGCCCGTCGAGCTTTGACCAATCTGAATGATTCAGATTGACGGATTCGGGATTTGAGACCGAGGGGTAAAGGTTGAGGGATCGTGATTCGGAATTGTAATTCGTAACCGTGATCGGAATCGAGCCGTTTGAAGGTTTGAACGTTTGAAGGTTCGTAGCTTAAAAATCGGCTAGCGGGATTTTCCCACTCCCTATTCCCCGTCTCCAAACTGCTCACTGTTCACTGTTCATCGTTCACTGTTCTCCGCGATCGCCCGCCGCAGGGCCGGCAGCGCGGCGCGGTCGGCCTCGGCCAGGTCGAGGTGTTCCAGATCGGCCGGCAAGAAACAGTCCACCGCGGCGCACTCCACGGCACGCGGCTCCCCGGCGGTGATGCGGCAGCGGTAGAACAGCAGCAGGATCCGCTTCTCCGGGTATTCATAGTAGACGAACGTGAGCGGCTCCTCAACCGCCACGGCGATGGCCAGCTCCTCAGCCAGTTCGCGCGCCAGCGACGCCGCCGGCGCCTCACCGGGATGGAGCTTGCCGCCGGGGAACTCCCAGCGCCCGCCCTGGTGGTCGCCGGCGCGGCGGCGGGCCAACAGGACCCGACCGTCGCGCACGATGACCGCCGCCACCACCGGCAGGGGCAGCGCCGCCGGATGCGGTGCCGGCGGGGTGGCGGGGCGCGCCAGCGGCACCGGTTCCGGGAACACGAAGTCCAGCACCAGCGCCTCCTGCTCAGGCGTCTCGATGGCCCCGGGGCGCACGTCCCGCACCAGCCGCATGGCTTCCGGCCCGTCCATGCCGCGGCTCTTGAGATACAGGGCCGCCAGGGTGCCGGAGCGGCCGCGGCCGGCCTTGCAGTGGACCAGCACCTTGCGGCCGTGGTTGCGGGTGACGATATCCACAAAGCGGCGGACGTCGTCGCCGGTGGGTGTTTCGAAATCGTCGATGGGGATGTGGTGGAACTCCAACTGCAGGACGGTGTAGGCCGCCTCGAGCGGCTCCCAGGACCGCAGCGACACCACCACTTCGATGCCGGAGCGGATGTACTCCATGAGCCGGGCCTCGCACGCCGGCCCCGGCCCGAAGTCGGGCGCCGCGTCGAGGTAGAGGTTGTCGGCGATGTGGATCATGGGGGAATTCTACCACGGACAGCGGACATCGGACTTCGGACATCGGATATCGTGCTCGTAATTCGTAATCGTAATCGTGCTCGTAATCGTCATCGAGCGGATTGAAGGTTTATAACGTTTACAAGTTCGCAGGTTCACAGGTTCGCAGGTTCGCAGACCAATGACAAATGCTAAATGACCGATGATCGATGATAAATGGAATGGCTTCTTTGTGTCCTTCGAGGCTTTGTGGTGATTCCACTCGCAGGCGGGACGCCTGCGCCATGCCACGCTACAGTGCCGTCGCCCGCTGGCGCACCGCCTCGTACAGCAGGATCGCCGCGCTCACCGACACATTGAGCGACGACACCCGGCCGCGCATCGGCAGGCTCACCAGCGCGTCGCAGCGCTCCCGCACCAGCCGGTGCAGCCCCTGTCCCTCCCGACCGAGCACCAGCGCCACCGGACCGGTGAGGTCCTCGGCGAAGAACGGCCGTCCGGCCGCCGCATCGGCCCCCACCACGCGGACGCCGCCCGCTTGCAGGGTGCGGATGGTCTCGGCCACGTTGACCACGCGGGCCACCGGCACGTAGGCGGCGGCGCCGGCCGACGCGCGCCACACCGCATCCGACAGCGGGGCGGAGCGGCGTTTCGGCAGGATGACGCCGGTGGCGCCGGCGCCGTCGGCGCTCCGCAGGATGGCACCCAGGTTGTGGGGGTCCTCGACGCCGTCCAGCAGCAGCAGCAGCGGTGTGCCTGCCTCCGGCCGGAGCAGCTCCGCCAGGTCGCAGAGCGCCCGGCCGGCGGAGAACGCCACCACGCCCTGGTGGTTGGCGCCAGGGGCGTGGCGGTCCAACACCGCCCGCGGGACGGCGCGCACCTCAATCCCGCGCCCGCGGGCCGCCGTCACCAGCTCGTGGATCCGCGGGTGGTGTTTCCCCTCCGCGACCAGCAGCCGCTCCACCCCGCCCGTCGCCAGGGCTTCCTTCACCGGATGGATCCCGCAGATCACGGGCATGCCGCACCTCACCTGTCGCCGAATCCCGCGCGGCCGCGCGCCGTCATTTCCCCGGCAGGCTGTCCACCGGGATGGTGGGCGGCACGGCGGGTAGCATCTGCTCATCCACCGTCGGCAGGTCAAGCCCCACAAGCTGCACCTGCTCCAGGTAGCTCAGGCCGAAGAAACCGTTCCGAGTGAGCACGTCCACCCGGCCGCCGGCGGTGACACCGGTATGGACGTCCTCGGGAACCTGCAGATGGCGCAGTGTCACGCCGTCTTCGGAGAAGCCGTCGACCTCGAGGTAATACTCGGCGTTGCGGCCCGAGCCACGCTCGTACTTGTTGACCACGGAGACGAAGTGATGCTTGATCGGGCTCCGGTCCAGCGGGCGGTTCAATGCCAGGGTGACACCGACGGCCCAGAGCGCCATGCTGAACGCCACCACGGCCAGGACGAAGAAGAAGCTCTCCTGCCGCTTGATCCGGTGAAGGATCACCGCGGCCACCGCACCGATGGCCATGCCGACGAGGGCCGGCTTGACGATGAACCATTCGTTCAGGGGGTGGACGGCCGTGGAGAACGCCACCAGGGCGACGATGACCCCGCTGAGAAACACCCCGGCCACCGCCAGGTCCGAACCGGTGAGCGCCCCGGCCTTGCCCGCCGTGGCCTTGGCGGCGGCGCGGGCGGTGGCGCCCCGCTTTCCACCCTGCCCGGATCCGCTGAGCCGTTTGCCCGTTCCGGCCTTGCCCGCTTTCGGTCCCGCCATGCTGCAATTCCTCCCGACGTGGATTGCCCCCCATTGTCACGCAAAGCCGGCCGGCCGCCAAGAAGAAACTGTTGATTGTTGATTGTTGATTGTTGAGGTTGACAGTCGATCCGTCTCTTGTCTTTCGATGCACCAATTCACCGATTCATCAACCATCAACATGATTCGTTTATCCGGCCAAGAACCGGGACCCGGCCGGACGATGGGCTGCTCGCAGAATTCACTTGGCAGCGGCGCCCCTTACGGCGACAATGGACGCATGTGGCCCGAGTCCATCTTCGGCACCGGGGACCGCAACTACGAGGCGCGCATCGGACGGCTGGAGCGCCGCTTCGTGCGACAGTGCCGCCGTCTGGTCCCGACGGCTTTGCGCGCCCGTGCTTTGGCCGCCGCGCTGAGCGCCCAGGAGATGGATCACTGGCTGTTCCTGAACGCCGGCTCACTGTTCCGCGCGCATCTCGCACAGTTGAATCCGGAGGGGGGCCGGCGGATCTTCCTCACGCTGTTCTCGGCATGCCTGGCGGGGCTGGAGCTGGAGGCCGGCCTGCCGGATCCGGGCACCGGCGCCTGGGCCCGACTGGACGCGCTGGCCGCGGCCGCGGGCGAGGCGGCTGTCGTCCCCAGCGTCCTCGCCGCCCGGTACCGGGATCGGCTGGGCGACCGCGCCGCCTTCCAGGATCTGCTGGCCGCCCTGGCCGAACAGCTTCCCGAGCTACCCGATCTCGAGGCCACCCTCACCTTCGGCATCCTGGCGGGTCAGATGCTGGAGAAAGCCGCTGAACGCTGCCGGCGGTTTCTCTGATTCGTCAGGGTTCGAGGCGCGTTCCCGATCCTATGAGATGAGCCAGTCAACCGGTGCTTGAATGTTTGAAAGCTCGCAACGGGTGATGGGTGATGGGTGATCGTTGAGAATTGATCCGTCTCCCGTCTCCCGATTCACCGACTCCCCAATTCCATTTCCGTCCCGAATGCGCTACAACTGAGAGCATGACCGAAACGGCGATGCGGCAGCAGCTGGGCGAACTGGCGCGGCGCTTTCAGCGCGACGGCTACCGCCTCTACGTGGTCGAGGAAACCGCCCGGCGGCTCTACCGCCGGCGCGAGACAACGGAGATCCGCCTCTGGGCCGACGCCGATGTCATCTACCTCGCCCGCGCCCTCGACGACGTGAACCCGTGCGGCGAGGGGCGCTGGAGCGCCTCGGCAGCGCTCGGCGCCATCCGGCTGCTGCTGGCGTGCGATCCGCTGGCCGCCGGCGCCCGCCGGCGGAGCGCCGGTTCCGTTCTCGACTCTCGCCGCGTGGCAGGCCAGGCGTGGTTCACCGTCCACGGTCTGCTGTACGATCCGGCGCGCGATCGCTACCTCGACCCGCTGGGCTGCCGTGATGACATCCGCCGCGGCGTGCTTCGGGCACTTGCCTCGCCGGGTCCGCGCCCCGCCGCCCGGCTGGAGCGCCTTCTGTCCGCCGCGGCGTTGGTAGCGGACGAACCCCTCGAGCCCGATCCGGCCCTGCTGGAGGAACTGCGGGCCGAGTCGGTGACGCTGACCCGCGAGCTGCTCCCGGCGGTGCGCGCGGGGCTGGCCGCCGTGCTCACCGCCCGCCGCCCCATGGCCGGCCTGGAGCTGCTGGGGGAGCTGGGCGCGCTGGAGCGGATCATCCCGGAGCTGGCGGCGCTGCGCGGCTGCCCCCAGGACAAGGAGTACCACCCCGAAGGCGACGTCTGGGTGCACACCCTCGAGTGCTTCCGCCGCTGCCGGCGGCTGCCGCTGGGGCTGGCCCTGGGGCTGTTGCTCCACGACATCGCCAAGCCGGCCACCCTGGTGGTGGAAAAGACGGTCTCGTTCCCCGGCCACTCCCCCGCCGGAGCGGCCATGGCCGGGCGGATCCTGCGGCGCCTCGGCTTCGAGCCGGAGCTCGTCGAGGAAGTCCAGTTTTATATCCGCCATCACCTGCTGCCCAAGCTGGTCCGCGACCTGCCCGCGGTGGAGCTCGCCGCGCTGGCCAGACATCCCTGGTTCGAGAATCTGGTCCGCCTCTACCGCGCCGACGTCCAGGGCAGCCAAGGAGACATGGCCCGTTATCGGTCCGTCCTGCGCCGTTTGGCGGTGTATCACCCGGGGCTTCTCCACCGCCGCGCCGCCGAATAAGAATCATCGCGGATGGGGTTTGGGTGCGCAGACACGTCTGCGCTCTGATTGCCTGCGGAGCCGGTGCCGGGATCTGGCTTTCTGCGACTGACCGTATGTCGCGGTTGCGCCGTGCGCGCGTCCCGCGCCCATCCAAAACGGCGTCATGCCGCCGCACTCCAGCCCAATGCGCAGCTTCACGACGGACCGTGCCGATTCAATGGGCCGCGTTCGGCCGAACGCGGCCTACGCCGGAGACGAGATTGCATCAATCCAGCGGCGGAACGGGGGCGAACTCCGGGCGGATGTCGGCGGGAATGTCCAATACGCCGGCCAGGGCGCGCTGGAGCTCCGGTGGGATGATCATGTAGCGCTGCACGAAGGCGTCGGCCGCCGGCTGGTCCAGGGTCAGCTCCAGCCGGATCAACGCCCGGGCCAGTTCCCGCACCACGGCCGGCAGCCGCACCGGGTCCACCCGGTAGCGGCCGGTGGCGTCGTCCAGCACGATTGCCGCATGAGCGCGCAGGTAGTTGAATTCGATGAGGTTGGCCTGGCCGTGGGGGCTGAACGTGCCGAACCGGGCGCCCCGGAGCATGTTGGCCAGGTACGCGGTCATCAGCTCGCGCCGTCCCAGGGGGACCACGCCGGCGTCCGACAGGCGCAGCAGGCTCCAGACACCGAGCACATCCGCCTGGGCCTCCTCGATGGGCGGACCGCTTGCGCCCAGTGTCGCCCACGTGGTGTCCAGTACGTGCTGGTTGGGACTCATGCTGTGGCTCAGCTCATGGAACAGGATGAAGTGGAAAAAGGCATCGAAGCCGACATACCGCATCTCGTCGGCGGCGAGCAGGCGTTCCAGGACGGGCCGGATGTTGTGCCGGAACTTGGCCGCCATGATGTTGTGCAGCATGACCACCTTGGCGCCCCGTTCGCGCCGGACGCGCCCGTCGAGGGGCAGGTTGAAGGCGGCGGTCTGGATGCCGGCGCGGGCGTCGCCAGCGGTCTCCACCGCGTCGGCGACAACGATGGGCGCTCCCTGCCGCCAGGGAGGTAAAACGGCGCCGCGCGGCGCGGGCATCCGGCGGTAGAGCCCGGGCAGGTGCCGGGAGTAAGCGGCGATCCGGTCGGTGAGATCCGGCAGGCGCACCGTGATGAACGCCTCGAAGGCGGCCTTGGTGTGGCATAGCCTGTCCTCGTACACCTCGTACGGCCCCAGCAGCGGCTCGATGCGCGTGCCCGCCAGATCCAGCCAGGCCAGTTCGCTGGCGGTGTAGTCGTCGGTGAGCAGCGCATCGGCGCGCAGCGTCAGGAAGCGCTTCAGGCTCGGGTTGACTGCCGCGGCCGCGGCCAGGCGCAGCTCGGCCGCTGCCGGCTCCAGCAGGAGGCGGTATTCCCGGCTGAACGGCATCGCCACGAGGCGGCCGCCGTCGCGACGGATGACGGTGGTGCGGCTCCGGAAGGCGGCGGCGTCCTCAGGATGCGCCGCGACCCACTCCTCAAACTCCTTGCGGGTCATGTCGGCGGGATAGAAGTTGGCGCCGCGCGGCTTGGCGGCGTTGCCCAGAAAGGGGGTGTGCTGGTGCATCCGGTCGTAGCAACCGTAGTTGATCTGGAAAAACTCGTAGGCGTGACGGCTGGCCGGATCGGCGGACTGGGCCAACCAGTCACGCAGTCGGATGTTGTCGGGGGATACCTGGCGCCAGAAGATCTCGTCGATATGGCGGGCCGCGCGCACCAGGTGGCGGAGCACTGCGCGCTCCCCGTCGTCAAGCGCCCCCAGGTCGGGTTGGAGTTGCACCGGCTGATACGCGGCGAGCCGGCGGCGCACGTCAGGCAGAGGCTTCGGCACCGGTGTCTTGGCGGAAGCGGGGGCGGTGGCGGGCGGCGGCGACGGATCCGGTGCTGACCCGCATCCTCCCGCCGCGGCGAGCACAAGCAATACCGCAGCCGCTGCCAGCAGTCGTCCCACACCCATCGGGATCATGGCGAGTCTCTCCCTGCTGCAACCGCCCCGGTGTCCGCCGGAAGCCACTGACATTCCCCGCAGCGCAGGCGGTGGATCGGTTCTCAATCGGCGGTTTCCAATTTTACGCTTGTCCCACGGAGATGTTTCGGGTAAAACGAGAGCCGGGGGAACACCATGCGACTGCGCACCGTCTGGCTCTACCTCCTGATCATCCTGCTGGCGGTGGTGACCCTGCTGGTCATCTTCCGCGACGGCGAGCCGCCGCTTGACCCGGCGCCGCCGGCGACCGTCACGGACGTCCCCGCCCGGACACCGACGCCGCCGCCGGCGCGACCGGACGGTCCCGCCGACTGGGACATCTTCACCGACGCGCCGCTCGGCACCACCTTCCGCCGCGACCGCTATACCGATCCCACCAAGGGCGGGATATCCGGGCACGTCCACGACGCCCAGGGACGCCCGGCCGCCGGGGTGATGGTGGAGATCATCGACGCCATGGTGCTGGGTCAGCCGAGCCAGTTCTTCACCACCACCAAGGCGCACACCGACCGCAACGGCTATTACGCGTTCATGGATCTGCAGCCGGACCGCTACTACTTCCTCTGCGGCATCGAGCGGGAGCTGCTCCCCGTGGGCGCCGGCGAGCTGCTGGTGCGGGACGTCGTCCTGCCCGGCAGCGGCAAGGTTTCGGGCGATGTGGTGGACACCGCCGGCCGCCATATTTTCCCGGCCTTCGTGTACCTGATCAACGCGCAGGTCCGCCTCGTGACCCGGACGACGGAAACCGGTCGCTTCCAGATCGCCGGCGCGCCCCCCGGCGCATTCCAGCTCTTCGCCCGCGCCGACGGTTTCACGCCGTCGGCGCGCAAGGACCTCCAGCTGGAAGAGGCCGAGGACGAGTCCGGCATCACCCTCCTGCTGGAGAGCGGCTGCGTGGTCAGCGGCGTGGTCCGCGACGGCGCCGGCCGCGGTCTGCCGGACGTCATGGTGTCCACCCAGCCGGATGCAGCCCGGTTAGGCACCGTCAGCACCCAAACCGACGCGGCGGGGCTCTTCGAACTCGAGGGTGTTCCGGCCGGACGCGTCACCCTCCAGGTCTGGGCCGCGGGGACCTACACCCGCGTCGGGCCCACCCTGGAGGTGGTGCCCGACCGGCCCAACACCGTCGAAATCGTGCTGGCCGGCACGGCCCGCCTGGTGGTGCGGGTGATCTCCTCCGACGGCTCCGACCTGCCCGAAGACCTCCATGTGGTGCTGCGTCCCCGAAATGCCCCCCGGAGCCGGGCGGCCGGCGCCGGGCCGCTCCGGGCGCAACCGGACGCGACGGGCCGCTGCGAGCTGACCCGGCTGGAAGCCGGCACCTACCAGGTGCAGGTGGAGACCGCCAGCCGGCTTTACCTGCCCGTCACCGAGCGGTCAGTGGAGCTCCGCGAGGACGCCGGGCAGGAGGTGGCGATCACCCTCGACCGTGCCGCCTCGATCAACGGCGTGATCCGGAACACCGACGGTTCAACCGCCAGGAACTTCCGGGTCGGTCTGACCATTCGCGAGAGCGGCGGCCGCGTCCAGCGCCGCTCCGCCTCATCGGACGCCGACGGCCGCTTCGTCTTCGACCTGCTGCCCGCCGGCATCGCGACGCTGGAAATCAACGCCAACGGCATCCTGCCGGTGAAACAGGACAACCTGACGGTGCCTGCCGGTGCGGACGTGCCCGTGACGCTCACCGTGGACCGCGGCACGCAGCTCGAGGGGCGGGTGACCGACGAGGACGGCGCCCCCTGCCCCAACGTCAACGTGATCGCCCGGCCGTACGGCGACTCCTCGTTCCGCGCGGTCTCCCAGGCGATCACCGGACCGGACGGCCGCTATGCCATGAGCGGGCTGCGCACCGGCACCTACGTTGTCTACGCCATCCGCCGCGGCGGCGGCCGGTCCACCGCGTCACAATCCCAGAGCATCTCCGTCGAGCGCTCCGGCGCCCGACTGACCCTCGACATCACCCTGCGGCCGCTGAGCGGGCCCGCCCCCCCACCCCGATGAGCCCCGCCCGACCCATCGCCCTGTGTTACCGTTGCGAGGATCGTGATGCCGGTGACGTCTACTACCGGATCGTTCCCAGCGGACTGCTGGCCATCCACGGGCTGCTTCGCCGCGAGGGCTTCGACAGCCGTCTGTTCAACTTCAGCGGCCGCTCCTGGGCCGACGTGCGCGCCGCCCTGGCCGGTCTCAAGCCCATGCTCGTGGGCATCTCCCATTTCACCTACAACCACGCCGCCAGCGTCCGCCTGTACCAGACGGTCCGCCGGGCCTGTCCGGGCGCCGTGGTGGCCGGCGGCGGGATGCAGCCCACCTTCCTGGACGAGTTGCTCCTGGCGCGCATCCCGGAACTGGACCTGGCGGTGCGCGGCGAGGGCGAGGGGCCGGTGCTGGAGCTGGCCCGCCGGCTGGCAGTCGGGTCACGTGACTTCGCGGCGGTGCCGGGGCTGAGCCTGCGCGTCGGCGGCAACGTGGTCCGCACCCCCGACGCCGAACCGTGGCCCGACCTTGACGCGCTCCACGGCCCGGAGCGGTGGGACGCCCTCGACGGGGTCCGCGCCGACGAGCAGCCCGGCTTCCTCGTCACCAGCCGCGGCTGCCCCGGTCGCTGCACCTTCTGCTGCACCCCCGCTTTCTGGGGCCGGCAGCTGCGCCGGCGCAGCGCCGCCGCCGTGGTGGACGAGATGGACATGCTTCGCCGGCGCTTCGGCGTGACCTACTTCGGAATCCGCGATGACAGCTTCACCGCCGACCGGGCGCACGTGCTTGAGTTCTGCCGCCGGCTGCAGGAGCGCGGCCTGGGCGTGTTGTGGAACTGCCAGTCCCGGGTCAATCTGATGGACGGGGAGCTGGCCGTGGCCATGCGCCAGGCCGGCTGCGACCAGATCCAGTTCGGCGTGGAGTCGGCATCGCCGCGGATCCTCGAGCGGCTGGACAAGGCGGTCCGGCCGGAGCTCATCCCGCGGACACTGCAGGCGTGCCGGACGGCGGGCGTGCGCACCTCAGCCTACTTCATCACCGGCGTGCCGGGTCAGACCGCGGCCGACCTGGAGCTCGACCAGGCGCTGTTTCGTGAGCACGGCCTCCAGGACGGGATCGTCTCGCCGCTCTGCTACTACCCGGGTACGGCCCTGTTTGCCGAAGCCGCGGCCGCCGGCGCGGCGGGCCCTGAGATCTTTCTGCAGGGAAAGCCGGAGGCGCTCCATGTGCGCCGCGACGCCGCCGCCGTCCGCGACTACCGGGAGCTGGTGGCGTTCATCGAGATGGCGCGCCCGCGCAACGCCTTCACCGAGTCGGAGCTGCGGAGCCACCTGGGCCGGACGAGCGAATGCCTCTCCGCGCTGCTGGAATGGGGCCGGTTCGCCGAGGGGCATGGCCGCCGGCGGCAGGCGCTGACGGCTTACCTGGACATCGTCCGGCGCTGGCCGGGTTCCGCCTGGGGCTACCGCGCCGTGGCCGACATGCTCAACGGGTTGGGACGCAAGTGGGACTTTCGCGACTGGGAGGCCGCCGCCACGCTGGCCGCCCGTGGCGAGCAGGTGCAGCCGCCCCCGCCGCCCCGCATCTGGGACCACGGCCTGGGGGATCATCGAAAGAGGTGAGGAGACAGGGGATAGGGGGAAGAGTATGCGGGCCGTGTCGTGCTCGTAATTCGAAATGGTAATCGAAGCTCGAGGTTCGAGGCTTGAGGCTCGTTCCCGATCCCATCATGGGTGTGCGTGATCCGGCGGTTGACGGATGAAAGTTGGAAGCCTCGCGGGTTCGAAACGGCTGATGGATGGTCGTTAATGGTTGATGGTTGATGGTTGATGGTTGATGGTTGATGGTTGATCGTTGATGACTGAACCGTCTCCTCTCTCCCGATTCACCCATTCACCGATTCACCGGCTCACCGTTTCATCGCTTCATCCATTGCCTGATTGCATTGACCTCCTTCATCCTCTAGAATAGCGGTTAATTTCGCAAGAGGGAAGGACCATGGAACTGGCATCGTCGCAGAAGGAACGCCTCATTGGCATCGTACGCGCCTGCCGCAACCGAAAGATCATGGTCCTGGGCGACATCATTCTGGACCAGTTCATCTGGGGCGACGTGGAGAGGATTTCGCCGGAGGCGCCGGTTCCCGTGGTTGTGGTCCGCCGCGAGGAGTTCCGAATCGGCGGCGCCGGCAACGTCGCCGCCAATATCAAGGCGTTGGGCGGCGAGCCGCTCATGGTGGGCGTCATCAACACGGACGTTTCCGGCGAGAAGATCCAGCACGAGATGGAGCGCCTGAAGCTGAGCTCCGCCGGCCTGCTCATCGACTTGGGCCGACCCACGGTGGTCAAGACGCGGATCATCGCCGCCCACCAGCAGGTCTGCCGGGTGGACCGAGAATCGCCGTCACCCATGTCCATGGAGCTGTTCCGAAAGGCCCACCGCTTTCTCCAGACCGTCCTACCGCGCACCGAGGCGATCCTGGTGTCGGACTACGGCAAGGGACTGGTCAACCAGCGGCTGCTCAGCAACGTGCTTCCCCTGGCCCAGAAGGCGGGAAAGATCGTGGCCATCGATCCCAAATTCCAGAACTTCAGCATGTACCGTCCCGCCACCATTCTGACGCCCAACCTGAAGGAGAGCGAGTTCGCCTCGGGCGTCCGGATCACCGACGACAAGTCGCTCCGCCAGGCCGCCGACACCATCCTGAAGAAGACGCGTGCCGAGAACCTGCTCATCACCCGCGGTGAAGGGGGCATGACCCTGTTCCGGCCCACCGGCTACTCCCGCCACATTCCCACCGCCGCCCGCGAGGTGTTCGACGTCACCGGCGCCGGCGACACGGTCATCGGCACGCTGACTTTGGCCATGAGTACGGGGGCCAATCCCGAGGAGTCGGCGATCCTGGCCAACATCGCCGCCGGCCTCGTGGTGGCCAAGCTGGGCACCGCCACGGTCACCCCCGACGAATTGATCCAGGCCATCCGGCAGTATTGATCCAATCCGTGCGCGTCATGGATCAGTATGAGGGTTCGCAGGTTCGCAAGTTCGCAGGTTCGCAAGTTCGCAAGTCGTTGAGCGTTCGTGATCGCAATTCGTAATCGTAATTCGTAATTCGTAATCGTGATCGTCATCGATCGGTTTAAAGGTTTAAAGGTTCGCAAGTTCGCAGGTTCATCGGTCCACCGCCTCTCGTCTCTTGCCTCTCGTCTCCCGTTTCCCGTCTCCTGTTTGCCGATACGGCAACCTTTCCGCTCACGCCAGCCTCGCTCCCTTCATCCTTCCTATGATCCAGAATGATTCGTTGCGTCTTTGCGCCTTCGCGTGCCTTCTTCCCCCGCCGCTGCGACCGCTGCAGTGAATCTCCGCTTCCCTTTCATCTTCCGCTCCCCTTCCTTTTGCAGTAAAATCGACCCCATTCCCGACCGCGCGAGGAGACCATCGTGCGCCTGTTCGTCGCCGTGGAGTTGCCCGAATCGATCAAGGAGGCCATCCGCGCCTTGCAGGAACCGCTGCGCCGATTCGGCGCGGCGGTGAGCTGGACCCGCCCCGCGGGGATTCACGGCACGCTCAAGTTCCTCGGCGAAGTGGCGCCCGAGCGCGAGGCGGAGATCGAGGCGGCGCTCGCTCCCGTGGCGGCGCATGCGCCGTTCGAGCTGTCCGTGCGCCGGCTGGGCGTGTTTCCCGGGTGGTCCGGACCCCGCGTGATCTGGCTCGGCCTGGAGCCGGTGGAGCCCCATTTCGCCGCCCTCTATCGTACGGTCGAAGACGCCATGACGCCTCTGGGCTTCCCCCGTGAAAACCGCCCCTTCCACCCGCACCTGACCCTGGGACGGGTGCGGGATCGCCGCGGCCTCGATACGCTGGCCGCACATCTGCAGGCCCGGGCCGACGAAGCCGATCTCGGTGCCTTCACGGTGCCCGACGTCATCCTGTTCCAGAGCGTGCTCCGCCCCGACGGCGCCGTCTACACCGCGCTCCGCCGCTATCCGCTTCGAGGAGGTGCCCGATGATCCTCCCGACCGTCCTGGTCATGGTGGCCGCCTACGTGCTTGGCGCCATCCCCTTCGGCTACATCCTGATCCGCCTGAGCAAGGGGAAGGACGTCCGCTCCGTGGGCAGCGGCTCCACCGGTGCCACGAACGTGCTGCGCGCCGGGGGCAAGTGGGTGGGCATCCTGACCCTCCTGCTGGACATCGGCAAGGGCGCGCTGGCGGTGGGCCTCGCGCGCTGGGTGCTGGGCCCCGAGGCCTTCGCCGCCTTCCCCGCCGCAGCCACCCTGGCCGTGGTGGGCCATGTCTTCCCCGTGTTCCTTGGCTTCAAGGGGGGGAAGGGCGCGGCCACCGGCTTCGGCGCGTACCTGGCGCTCACGCCGTACGCAGCACTCATCACCATCTCGGTGTTCATCGTCACCATCCTGCTCACGCGCTACGTGTCGCTGGGCTCCATCCTGGGCACCGGCACCTTCCCTCTGTGGACCTGGCTCCTGGGCTACGGCGAGCCGCACATGGTGATCGTCTGGGGGACCATCCCCGGGGTGGCCCTCATCGTGGGGATGCACTACGAGAACATCGGCCGGCTGCTGCGCGGCGAGGAACGCAAACTGGGGCAGAAGAAAGATGGGAGTGAGGAGATAGGCGTTAAGAGTGAACAGTAAACGGGCGGCGGATACTATTTTCACCACAGAGGCACAGAGGACACAAAGGGGGATTCAGGTTAGAGTACCGAAGGGTGGAGGAGAAAAGGCATTGGATTTTCAGGGTAGCAGAGTGTGGACTTCGGGCTTCGGAAAGCATACACCTGATGTCATCTTTATAACGGCACCATGTCCCCAGCTAAAAATATAAAATAATATATAAACAGTAAGAAACAATATATACCATAAAGGATACGTGACAAATGACCGATGATCAATGAAGAATGAATGCTCTGTGTCCGCTGTGCCTCTGTGGTGAATATGACCTTCCGGAGTGACGAGATGCCGATCCCCAAGGACCTGCTGGACATTCTGGCCTGTCCCGTCTGCAAGACCGAGGTGCGCTTGACCGCCGATGAATCCGGGCTCAAGTGCATGGTCTGCAAGCGGGTCTATCCCATCCAGGACGACATCCCGGTGATGCTCGTCGACGAGGCCAGGCCGGACCCGGACGATCGCCTCCCCCTCAAGTCCTGACGGCCGGAGGCGACCATCGCCGCCTTCGCCTTCCCCGACATCCGGTCCGTCCTCTTCGTGCGCCTCCGCTCGCTGGGCGACTCGGTGCTCATGACGCCGTCGCTGCAAGCGTTGAAGAGCGCCCACCCGCACCTCCGGCTCGCCGTGCTCGTGGAGGCGCCGTTCCGCGACGTGTTCGCCGGTCATCCCGCGGTGGACGAGCTGCTGGTCATGGAACGCGGCCGCGGGACACTGGGCACCATCCGCCGACGCCTGACCATGGGGCGGGAGCTGCGCCGCCGCCGCTTCGACCTGGTGCTAAACTACCACGGCGGTTCCACGAGCGCTTTCCTGGTGCGCCTGGCCGGGGCGCCGTGGCGCGCCGGCTACCCGCACTATCGCAATCCGCGGCTCTACACCCACCTGGCCGCCGACCCGTCCCGTCACTTCGGCGGCCGCCTCCTGCACACCGTGGAGTACCAGCTGGCGCTCCTGGCCGAGCTGGGACTGCCCGTGCCGGACCCCGTCCCTCACCCGCATGTGAGCGTGCCGACGGACGCCGCCGCGCGCATCCGCGCGCGCCTGGCGGACGCAGGGCTCGCCCCCGGCGGCTACGTGCTCGTCCATCCCACGGCGACGCTGGCGACGAAGCAATGGCCCCCCGAATCGTTCGCCGCCTTCATCGCGCCGCTGCGCCGGCAGCACCCGGCGCTCCGCGTGGCGCTGAGCGCCGGCCCACACGAGGCGCCGGTGCTCGAGGCGGTCTGCGCCGCCCTGGGCGCCGATCTGCCGCGCTTCACCGACCTCTCCGTCGCGGAGCTGGCCGCCCTCATCGCGGACGCGGCCGCATTCGTGGGCTGTGACAGCGGTCCCGCCCATATCGCCGCAGCCGTCAGGCAGAGGGTCCTCGTGGTGTGGGGCTCATCCAACGCGGTGGCCTGGCGGCCCTGGGGGACGGCCGCGCGGATCGTCCAGCTCCCCTTCCCCTGCAACCCCTGTCCCGGCTACACCTGCGCCGCCTTCCCCCAACCCCGCTGCATCCTCGACATCCAGCCGGGCTTGGTCCTCGAATCTTTCAACGAGCTCATGCGCAGCCGGACCGAGCCCTGATCGCCGGCCGGTGCTCCGGCTCATCCGTCGGCGGAATCACCGCCCGGTTGGTCACTGGTTGGGAGTTGAAAACCGCGACGCTTCAGCCGCACGGATCCGATTCAGGCGGACGCGGTCTAACGCTGAACGCATCACCGTTGCGGGGGTTTCGGCTCCTTGGGACCCGGTTGGGACGGCATGGTGCCGCCAGCGAGCTGCGCGCGGCGCTTCGCCGCCCAGCCGTCGATGTTGCGCTGGCGGGCGCGGCCCACGGCCAGCGCGTCGGGCGGAACGTCGGTGGTGATGGCGGAACCAGCGGCGGTGTAGGCCCCGGCGCCGATGGTGAGCGGCGCCACCAGGATCGAGTCGGAGCCGATGAAGGCGCCGTCGCCGATGACGGTGGGATTTTTCCGGACGCCGTCGTAGTTGCAGGTGATGGTGCCGGCGCCCACGTTGACGCCGGCGCCGATGGTGGCGTCGCCCAGGTAGGCCAGGTGAGCCGCCTTGGTGCCGGCGCCGGTGGTGCTCTTCTTGATCTCGACGAAGTTGCCCACCCGGTTGGCGGGGCCGATGCGGGCGCCGCCCCGGATGTGGGCGTACGGCCCCACGGTGGTGCCGTCGGCCACCTCGGCGTCGCGGATCACCGAGTACTCGACATGGACGCCGGCACCGAGGCGGGCGTTCTCGAGATGGCTGCCCGGTCCCAGCTCGCAGCGCGGCCCCACCCGGGTGGCGCCCGAAACCGTCACATCCCACCAAAGCGCGGTGTCGGGTTCGAACGTGGCATGGGGGCCGATCCAGACCCGGTCGGGCCGGTGGACGGTCACGCCCGCCAGCATCCAGTGGCGGATGATCCGCCCCTGCAGGACCGCCTCGGCCGCCGCCAGGTCGGCGCGGTGGTTGATGCCCATGACCTCGGCCGGGTCGGCGGCGGCCAGCCCGTCCACCCGGAGGCCGTCGCCGTGGAGCAGCGCCACGAGGTCGGTGAGGTAGTACTCGCCCTGGGCGTTGTCGGGCTGCAGGCGCGCCAGGCGCGGGCGCAGGGCGTCGAGCGCAAAGATGTAGATGCCGGTATTGATCTCGCCGATCGCAAGTTCCACGGGCGAGGCGTCGCGGGCCTCCCGAATGGCGGTGACGCGGCCGTCGGCGCCGCGGAGCACCCGGCCGTAGGCCGCCGGGTCAGCCGGGGTGGCGGTGAGTACGGTGGCGGCGGGGCGGGCGGCGCGGTGGGCGTCAGCCAGGCGCCGGAGGGTGGCGGCGGTCAGCAGCGGCACGTCACCCATGAGCACGAGCAGGTCGCCGGTGCAATCCGTCAGGGCGGGGAGCGCCTGGGCTACGGCGTGGCCGGAGCCAAGGGGCGGATCCTGAACCGCCCAGCCGGTGCGTCCGCCGAAGGGGGCTCGGACGACCTCGGCGTCGGCGCCGACCACGGTGGTGACGGAGGCGGGCCGGAGCGCTTCAGCGGCCAGCAGCACCCATTCCAGCATGGGGAGTTCGCAGACGGTGTGGAGCACCTTGGACACGGCGGATTTCATCCGCGTCCCTTTGCCGGCGGCGAGAATCAGCACGTGCAGGGTGTCGTCCATGGGACCTCCAGTGGGAGGCGCGCCACCGGCTCGGAACTGCTCAGGCGGGAGGCCTGAACCACAACACGCATCACGCCTGAGCTGCCGCGGGCGCCGATTCGCTGGCACACAGTCGCGCCGGCTCGGTCCGGCTCAGGCGGGACGCCTGAGCCAGGGTCAGCCGATGAGCCGGCGAAAGTCTTCGAGATGATGGAGCGGTTCCAGGTCCATATCGTTCCGCGCCTGAAAGCGGATGGCGGGATCTTGGGCCAGCGCTTCGGCCAGCGCCACCATCGCCTTGTCGGTGTTCCGCTCCAGCGTGAACCGCACCGCCTCCAGGTAGGCCACCTGGGCGGACTTGGGATCCTGCTTGCGGGCCTTCTTGAGCAGCTCGGCCGCCTCGGCGGTCTGCCCCAGGTTCAGGTGGCAGGCGATCCGGTCCAGCAGATCGCCGAACTCGGTGGACGCCTTCGGCGGCGGTGCCATGTGGCGGTGACAGGCCCGGAGGTAGACGCCGGCCCGCTGACTGAGTCCGGGCGGCAGATCGGTGCGGCTCTGCAGCGCCTTGAATACGGGCACCGCCTCCTGGTACTTGCCCTTGTGGATCAACTTGAGACCCTTCTCGAGCTGAACGATCCCCTCATGCACTTCCGGTTTTCCAGCCATGAATCCTCCTCGCAAACAATCGCGCATTATCTCCCAAGGAGACGAAAAAGTCAAGGCGGCAGTGGGAATCACTTCCGCGTATCCGATCGATGGTTGCAGGTTTCTGTTCGCAGGTTCCAGGTTCACAGGTTTCGGCCTCGTGCTCGTGATTCGTAATCGTGATCGTGATCGAGGATCAAGTCTCGTTCCCGTACAGCGGAGGTCGGACTTCGGATGGCGGAGTTTGCGGTCTAAGTCTCGCCGTTCGGATTTGCGGTCCGGGTCTCGCGGTTCGGGGTTCGGGTCTCGTCTTCCGTGTCCCGTCTCGCCGACTCACCGATTCCCCTCTCAACCATCAACCTACAATCATCAACGTCCCCCGAACCTTCGAACTTGTGAACTTGTGAACCAATTCCGAGAGCGTGCAGACGTCTTCCAGTCTCTCACCATTCAGTCCTCACTGTTCACTGTTCACTGTGATAAACTGGCGCGTCGAAGTCCCCGCCCAGGAGGCCCCATGAGCGATACCCCGAAGCAGCAAGCCGGTTTCCGCTGGCTGGTTCTGGTGATTATGAGTCTGATCTGCTTCGCCCAGTATTTCATCTACGACTCCATCACGCCGCTGGGAACCATGATCAAGGAACAACTCCATTTCACCGGCGCCGAGTACGGCCTGCTGTTTTCAGCCTACGCCGCGGCCAATGTCTTCCTGTTGATGCTGCTCCTGGCCGGCGTGCTCGTGGACAAGCTGGGTCTGAAGATCTCCGGCATCATCTACGGCTTCCTCTGCTTCCTCGGCGCCTTCCTCACGGCGCTGGGCGCCTGGCAGGGACTGCCCGACCTGCTGGGGCCGCTCTACCCGTGGCTCCAGACCGCCTTCCTGCCGGAGTGGAGCCCGGAGCTGAAAGTCATGCTCCTGGGGCGCACCATCTACGGCGTGGGCGCCGAGGCGATCCTGGTGGTGAACAACAAGGTGCTGGCCCGCTGGTTCAAGGGCAAGGAGTTGGCGTTCGCCTACGGCCTGAACCTCACCATCATGCGCCTGGGCACCTTCCTGGCGCTCAACGTCCAGGCGCCGGCGGCCGAGGCGTGGGGCCTGCGCGGCGCGCTCTGGTTCGCCGCCGTGGTCATGCTGCTGGGCTTTTTCAGCTTCTTCGTCTATTTGGCTCTGGAGCGTATCGGACGTCCGCCCCAGCCCGTCGGCGGCACGGTCCCCGAGGAGGTCTTCCGCCTGCGCGAGGCGTTTACCTTCAGCCCGTCATTCTGGTTCATCTCACTGCTGTGCGTGACCTTCTACTCGGCGGTCTTCCCGTTCCAGTCGTTCGCCCCCGACATCCTGGTCCAGAAATTCGGTTACACCGAGACGGCGGCCGGACACTATACCTCGGCGCTCATCTTCGGCACCATGATCTTCACCCCCATCCTGGGCTGGTTCGTGGACCACAAGGGGAAGCGCGCCACCCTGATGCTCATCGGCTCGGTGCTGCTCGTGCCGTGCCACCTGCTGCTGGGCTACACCCGCTTTCCGCCGGTGGTGCCTATCTTCGTGGTGGGCGTGGCGCTGAGCCTCGTGCCCGCGGCGCTCTGGGCGGCTATCCCCATGATGGTACCCGAGTCGCGCCTGGGAACCGCCTTCGGCGTGATCGGCTACATCCAGAACGTCGGGCTCATGCTCTTCCCGTGGATCGCCGGCAAGATCGCCGACGCCCACACCGTCACCGGCGTCGACGGCAAGCCGGTGGTGGATTACACCTCGACCATGCTGATGTTCGCGGCGTTGGGGATTGTGGGCTTCACCTTCGCCCTGCTCCTCAAGTGGGCCGACAAGCGCCGCGCCGACGGCCCGTCCATCGAAGCCGTGATGCTGAAATGAGCAGCATCCGTCGCCGATTGAAGACAATATTCACCACAGAGGGCACAGAGGACGCAGGGGGGCATCTATGTTGGAGACGCCGAACTACGTCTTCCATTTACTGCGGTGTTGTAGGCTGATCAAGGAGATGGCTTCGTGTTGATGAGGCGCCGGATGCCATCCTTGAGACGGACCTCGTGGAAGTTGATCAGGAGACCCACCGGCAGTCCGCTCATTTTTAAATAGGACAGCAGTTGGGCTTCATGGATCGGGAGCAACTGATTGACAGCTTTCAGTTCCAGAATCACCTGCTGTTCCACTACGATATCCAGACGGTATCCGACCTCCAGCCGAATCTGGTCATAGGTGACGGGCAGAGCGACCTGAACATCCGCTTTCAACCTCATCTGATGCAGTTCGTAAGCCAGACACGCCTGGTAGGCGCTCTCGAGCAATCCCGGCCCCAGGGCAGAATGCACCCGAAATGCGGCGGTCAGCACTCTACCGGTGATGATGTTGAGAGCGTCCATCCGCTTCACTTCGTGTCTCCCCTACTTGGACGATTCTGATGCATCAGCATCTACCTGATCAAACGAACGCAGGGTCGTTCCGTTCGATAATCATTTGTAATTTTTTGAAAAAAATTGAAATTGCTTGGATTCCAGCAATCCGTGACTCGGCTAAATAATTAAAAAGCCAGAATCCCCTTCTGTGCCCTCTGTGTCCTCTGTGGTGAAAAGTTGTCCTGTGCTACACTTTGGGCATGCGCACGCTCCGGATGGAAAAGGACTACCACACCCGCATCCGCCGCGGCCATCGCTGGGCCTGGCGCGGCGACTTCGACCCCGCAGCGCTCGCCGGGGTGGCGCCCGGCGAGGCGGTGCGCCTCGAGTCGGGCGCCGGCGAGTTCCTGGGCGTGGGCTACGCCAATCCGCTGTCCCACATCGCCGTGCGGATGGTGGATTTCGACGATCGCGAACCGGATGCGGCGCTGGTGCGGCGGCGGCTGGAAGCGGCCCTGGCGTGGCGGGAGCGGGTCCGGCCGGGCGCGGCCGTGGCGCGCCTCGTCTTCGGTGAGAGCGACGGCCTGCCGGGGCTCGTGGCGGACCGCTACGGCTCCGTCCTGGTGATTTCCCAGAGCGTGGCCGGCATGGAGCGGTGGACGGGCCTGGTGGCGGAAGAGCTCTCGGCCTGCCTCGGCACCGACACGGTGATCCTGCGGAACACCAACCTGCTCCGCCGTCTCGAGGGACTGGAGGTGGAAACGCGGCTGCTGGCGGGCCGCTGGGACGGGCCCGTCACCGTGGACCACGACGGCGTCCGCGTGGTGGTGGACTGCTGGGCGGGGCGGAAGACCGGCCTCTTCCTGGACCACCGCGAGAACCGGCGGCTCCTCAGCCAACTGGTCCACGCAGGCGAGTTCGTGCTGGACCTGTTCAGCTATTCGGGGCTGTGGGCCCACACGCTGCTCGCTGCCGGCGCCGGCCGCGCCGTCTGCGTCGACAGCGATCCGGCGGCGCTGGAGATGGCTCGGGCGTCCGCCGCGGCCAACGGCTGGGCGAACCGGCTGGAGGCGGTGACGCAAAACGTCGAGGAGTTCCTGGCTGCCGAGACGCGCCGGTTCGACGTCGTCGTCCTGGACCCGCCGGCGTTTGCCAAGAAGAAGCGCTTCCTCGACGACGCCCTGGCGATCTACCGCCGCCACAACGCCCTGGCGCTGGCGCGGGTGGCGCCGGGCGGGGTGCTGGCCACGGCGTCATGCTCGTCGTTCACCACCCGCGAGATGCTGCTCCGGGAGGTGATTGCCGCCGCGGCCGAGGCGGGCCGCGACGTGCAGCTCGTGGCCGAAGGGTGCCAGGCGCTGGACCACCCCGTGCTGCCGGCCATGCCCGAGACGCACTATCTGAAGTGCATGTTCTTTAGGGTGATGAGTTGGTGAATGGGTGAACAGGCGTCCTGGAGACCGGGGCTGTTTCTGTTCGTTAAGAGTTAAGAGTTAAGAGTTAAGAGTTAAGAGTTAAGTGTTGAGAGTTGAGAGTTGAGGGATCATCCTCGTAATTCGTAATCGTGATTGCAATCGAGCTGTTTGAAGTTTCGAAGGTCGGAAGGTTGGAAGGTTGGAAGGTTGGAAAGTTTGCAGGTTCACCAGTTCCAAGTTCACAGGTTCCACGTTTCGCCGATTCGCTCTCTCGTTTCCTGATTCACCTATTCACCCTTCCCCTGCCATGCCGCCGCCGGTGACTACCCCTTCAACTCCGCCCGCCAGACCCAGTTCAGCAGGAACAGCCCGCCCAGCACCACCAGTGGGCCGGAGATGGCGGCGTAGGCAGCCCAGTGGAAGCGTCCCCAAGCCAGAACCAGGTATAGCACCGCCAGTCCGAAGAACACCACCGCGCCCACCCACGCCCAACGCCAGGCGGCCACCAGCGTGATCACCACCAACAACGTCGGGATGAGATGCATCCCCAGGGCGATGAGGGTCTCGGGGAAGCGGACGCCGCCCTCGAAGACGTCCAGGGCGAAGAGACTGATGAAGGCGGCGAACAGGATACCCAGCACCCGCGGGGCCCAGTAGAGCATCAGCCGGGTCGTGTGGGTCATGTTTCCTCCTGATCGTCCGTTGTCACCGGTTCCGTGCGGACCGATTCATCGTCCCGTCGGGCCGCCCGCCTCGGTTCCCGTAGCTCGCTGCTGGTAACTCAATTCTCGTGCCAGACGGTCTCCGCCGCGCCGCGCCGCCTGGAAACCGCCGCCGGATCGGGCGCGCCGCCGGCGAGCGGCATTCCGAAAATCTTTCGGCACGGACACTCCTTCGTACATTTTACGCCTGATAATACTGCATAAATTGCCGATAGTTGGCCGCAAATTACGGTTGCCGGCGATCGCGCTCGGCGCGCTGCGGACGGCGCTGCGCGCCGGTGAGCCTCGTCGCGATGCTGCTCGGAATCCCACCGCCGCCCGGACCGCCGACGGCCATCTGTCTGATCAGAATGTCCCGCCGGTGATATAATGTAGACGTTTTTCACTATCTCCAGACCAGACGCCACACCGTGTCCGCCGGGTACTCTGTGGTGATTGATTTTCATGGAAAGGAATCAGCATGCCTAACTACCCCTGGTACGACGTGCGGGAGATCCGGGACCTGCGGGATATGCTGGCCCAGAGCGCCCGCCTGTACGGCCCTCGTGACGCCTTCCGGGTCAAATACGGCGACACGTGGACCGGGATCACCTACGCCGAGTTCACCCGCCGGGTGACTGCGCTGGAAGCGGCGCTGGCCCTCCACGGACACCGGCCGGGCAGGACCATGGGCATCTACTCCGAGGGCCGCTGGGAGTGGGCGCTCGCGTACCTGGCCGGAGCCGGCAGCGGCGGCATCAACGTGCCGGTGGACAAGGACCTGCGCGAGGGCGAGGTGCGCCACATCCTCGACGCCACCCGCGCCGAGCTGCTCGTCACCTCGGAGCGCTTCGCCGATCCGGTCCGGGAGATTCGCGTCGCGCTGCCCCGGCTCAAAACGGTGATCTCCATGGACGCCCCCGCCCACGACGGTGGCGTGCTGTCGCTGGCGCGGCTGTTGGAGGAGGGCGCGGAACGGATCCGCGCCGAGGGCGCCCCGGCGCCGGCCATCGATCCGGAAGCGACGGCGGCCATCATCTACACCTCCGGCACCATGGGCAGCTCCAAAGGCGTCATGCTCAGCCATCGCAACATCACCGCCAACATGATGGACATGTGCCGCGCCGTCTACATCGACGAGCACGACACGTTCCTGTCCGTGCTGCCGCTGCACCACACCTACGAGTGCACCTGCGGCATGCTCACGCCGCTCTACCGCGGCTGCACCATCGTCTACTGCGACAACCTGCGGCGCGTGGCCGACACCATGCGCGAGGTGAAGCCCACGATGATGCTGGGCGTGCCGCTGCTGTTCGAGTCGATGTACCGCAAAATCCAGGAGGGGATCGACCAGCGCGGCCGAGGCAGGTTCCGGCTGGCCAAGGGGCTGGTGGGTGTGACCGGACTGCTGGGCCTGGATCTGCGCAAGAAGGTGTTCGGCGCGGTGCACCAGAAGTTCGGCGGCCGGCTGCGCCTGCTCGTCAGCGGCGGGGCGGCTGTGGACCCTGACGTGGTGAAGTTCTTTCGCGAGCTGGGCATCCACTGCATCCAGGGCTACGGCCTGACCGAGTGCGCGCCGATCCTGGCGGTGAACCGGTCGAAGCTGTTCAAGGACGGCGCCGCCGGGCTGCCGCTGCCCCACGTCGAGATCCGGATCGTGGACGGCGAAATCTGCGCCCGCGGGCCCAACATCATGCAGGGCTATTTCGAGAACCCCGAGGCCACCGCCGAGATGATCCGCGACGGCTGGCTCCACACCGGCGACCTCGGCTACATCGACGACGACGGCTTCGTCCACATCCAGGGCCGCAAGAAGGCGGTGATCGTGCTGGCCAACGGCAAGAACGTTTACCCCGAGGAAGTGGAGTACTACCTGAACCAGTCCCCCTTCATCCTGGAGAGCCTCGTCTGGGAGGGCCCGGAGGCGACGGGACCCGAGGTCGAGGAGATCCAGGCCATCATCGTGCCCAACATGGAGGCGGTGGACAAGCACTGCCAGGAGAAGGGCGTCACGCTGTCCGACGAGCTGGTGGAGGAGATCCTGCGCACCGAACTCCGCCGCCGCTGCGCCGGATTGCCGCCCTACAAGCGGGTGCGCCGGTTCACCATCCGCTGGGAGGAGTTCGACAAGACCACCACCCGGAAGATCAAGCGGTTCCTGTACACCCAGAAGATCATGAAAATCTGAAGGTCGAGGCATCGCCATGAAAAAGATCCTGCTGGAGACCGTCTGCCCCCACTGCCAGGCCGCGCTCACCCGCGGCGAATGGATCGAGCTGAAGCTCCGCGACGATGCCGGCCGCACGGGAACCGTCGCGCTGAGCACCTACTTCAACGACTATGCCGTCCGGCTCCCCTTTGACATCGCGGACGGGACGGTGGTGACGTTCCTGTGCCCCCATTGCCACGCCCCGCTCAACCGCGACTATCCGTGCACCCTGTGCGCCGCCCCCATGTTCATCCTGGGCATCCGGGGCGGCGGCAAGGTGGACGCCTGCAGCCGGCGCGGCTGCAAGGGGCACGCCCTGGGCGGCTTCAGCGACCCCGACGAACTACTCATGCTGCTCAACCGGGTGATCGACACCCCCTACCTGTGACGGCGGACGACGGACCATGCGCGCGCCGGTTCCCGCCAACACGCCCCGCTGGGTATGGCTGGCGCTGATCGGACTGGGATTGGCGCTGACCGCAGCCCAAGTGTGGTGGCTGGCAGCCAACGACCGGCCACCCATGTGGGACAGCGCCCTCCACCTGACCCACGCCCTGCGCTTCCTCAACTTCTTCCGTCACGGCGACGGCGGGCTGACGGCGCTGCTGGGCCTGTCGCCCTTCTATCCGCCCCTGTTCTATCTCCTGCTGGCGCCCCTGCTGGCCCTGCGCGCCGGCCCTGACACGGCCACCCTGATCCACCTCCCCTTCCTGGCGGTGCTGCTCGGGTCGGTCTTCTATCTCGGCCGGCGTGCCACCGGCCGGGCGGAGGCCGGCCTGCTGGCCGCCGCGCTCACCGCCGCGTGGCCGCACGTTGTGTGGCTGAGCCGCGATCTGCTCATCGACCTCGAGACGGTGGCCCTCACCGCCCTGATCGTCGCCCTGGCCGCGGCCGCCGAGGGCTTCTGCCGCCGCCGGCTCACGGTGGGACTCGGGATCGTCTTCGGGCTGGCGCTGCTCACCAAATGGACCATCCTGTTCTACACCGTCGGGCCGCTGACGCTGCTGGCGATCCGGGCCTGGCAGCGGGCGCCCGACACGGCGGCCCGACGCGCCGCCGCCGACAATGTGGCCTGGGCCGCGGTGGCGGCCGCCGCCGTGGCCTGGCCGTGGTACCTGCACCGGGCCGGTTTTCTGGCGGCCCAGTTCCTGCCGGTCACCCAGGGGCTGGGGCCCGTGGAAGGCGACCCGGTCGTGTGGAGCCTGGCCGGCTGGAGCTACTACCTGCGCGCCCTGTGCAGCTGGCACCTGTTCGGGCCGCTCTTCCTGGTGTTCCTTGCGGCGGTGGCGGCGGCGCTGGTCCGGCTGGCGCGCCGGCGGACCGATGCCGCCGCCTGGTCCCTGGCGCTGGCACTGGTGTGGATGGCGGTGCCGTATGTCATCTTCACTCTGCTCGCGAACAAGGCGCCCCGGCACATCAGCCCCGTGCTGCCGGCAGTGTCGCTCCTCATCGTGAACTTCGTGTTCGGCCTGGAACGGGCGTGGCTGCGGCGGACCCTGGCCGGCGCCTGCGCCGGTATCGCCGCCGCCCAGTTCCTGCTTCTTACGTTCGGCTGCCCGCTCATCCCACCACGGCTGACGGTGGCGCCGGCGGCGGCGGACGCCTTCGCCGAACGGTTCCTCCGCGACACGCCGGACGGCGCGCCGGCGGCATCCGTCCGCCGCTGGCCGGACGCCTGGTTCCTCTACCAGCAGGACGCTTTCGAGATCTGGACACCGCCCCGGCGCGAGAACTGGCGTCTGGCGGAGATCGTGCAGTATGTCAGCACGCAACCCGCCCCGGGCCGGGCCAGCCTCGGCCTGGTACCCGACGCCCCGCGCTTCAACGTCTGGAGCATCCGGGCCACGGCCGCGCTCATGAAGCAGGAGCTGGCCGTCTGGCGGATCAGCGCCTTCGACCCTGACGGCACCGCGTTCCGGCCCTACCGGTGGGTGCTGCTCGCCGACGGCAATCAGGGGCCGGTCTGGAACACCGCGGACAACGCCCGCCTGACGGCGTTCGTCCGGCAGCACCCGGAGCGGTTCGTCCTCCGCCGCCGGTGGCCCCTGCCCGGCGGCGCCACCGCCTGGCTCTACGAGCACCTTCAGGCCGAGGTGCCCGACGACCCGGGCTGGCCGCCCTTCTGGCCTTCAACGTACTGAGCCGGTAGAAGGTAATCGAATACGGCGCGGCTCCCGCGTCGACCGTCACCGCCGGGCCACGTGCAGGGCGGCGACGCCGCAGGTGTAACGCCGCCAGGTCACGTCGCGGAAACCCGCCGCCTCGAGCTGCGCCGCGAACGTCGAAGCGTCGGGGAACGCGGCCACCGACTCGGGCAGATAGCGGTAGGCGCCGCCGCGGCCGGAGATCAGCCGTCCCAGCGCCGGCAGCACCCGGTGGAAGTAGAACAGGAACAGCGGCCGGAACACCGGCAGGGTCGGTTGGGAAAATTCCAGGATTCCCGCCACCCCGCCCGGGCGCAGCACCCGGCGCATCTCGTGAAGCCCGGCGTCCACGTCGGCGAAGTTGCGTACGCCGAAGGCCACCATCAGCCCGTCAACGCAGCCGTCGGGAAACGGCAGCGCCAGAGCGTCGCCCGCGGCCAGACGGACGGGGTGGCCGCGGGGCGCGCGGCGGCGCAGCTTGTCGCGGCCCCGCGCCAGCATGGGCAGGCAGAAGTCGCAGCCGGTCACCGATCCGAAGCGGGCCATGAGCCGGGCCAGGTCGCCGGTGCCGCAGCACAGGTCCAGCAGCACCGCGCGTCCCGCCGGCAACTGCAACGCCCACCGGCGCACCGCCGCGCGGCGCCAACGAATGTCGGTCCCAAAAGACAGGAGGTGGTTGAGCAGGTCGTAGCGGTGGGCGATCCCGGCGAACATCGCGCGGACCTGGCAGCCCTTGTCGGGGACGGGGATGGGGGGCGGCAGCGGCTCGCTCAGGGGGGCCTCCGGATGGCGGCGCTACACCCACGCCGATGCGGCCGGATCCGCCGCCAGCACGTGACGGAGGGCTGCGGCGACCGCCTCGGCGGGAACATCGTCCTCGATGCGATGGCGGCCCGGCCCCGTGGAGAACACAAAGCAGCGGCGGCTTCCGGACCATTTCTTGTCGTGGGTCATGGCGGCCAGGAGCGCCCCGGCGTCGAGGCCGTCCAGCGCCGGCGCCGGCAGCAGCCGCCGGATGCAGGCGATGCTGGCCTCGGCCCATGCCGCATCCACGCATCCCAGTCGCCGACCCAGTTCCTGCGCCACCACCATACCCACCGCCACCGCCTCGCCGTGGCGGAAGCGGCGGTATTCGCCGGCCGCCTCCAGGGCGTGGCCGGCAGTGTGGCCGAAGTTGAGCACTCGGCGCAGCCCCCGCTCCGTTTCATCGGCGGCCGCCACCTCGGCCTTGCGCGCGACGCACCGCCGCACCAGCTCGGCGTTGAAGGCGGCGTCGCCGCGAACCGCCGCCACGGCGGGCAGCGCCGCCAGCCGTTCGTACAGGGTCGCGTCGAGGGTCAGTGCATACTTGAGCACCTCGCCGAAGGCGCCGTGATATTCGGCCTCCGGCAGCGTGGCGAGATAGCGGGTGTCCACCCAGATGGCGGCGGGCTGGTAAAAGAGACCCAGCATGTTCTTGGCGTCGTGCAGGTTGACGCCCACCTTGCCGCCGACGGCGCTGTCCACCTGGGCCAGGAGCGAGGTGGGCACCTGCACGTAGCGAATGCCGCGCATGTAGATCCCGGCGACGAAACCGGCCAGGTCTCCCACGACGCCGCCACCCAAGGCCAGCACCAGCGAGCGTCGGCTCAGCCCGTTTTCACAAAAGGCGCCGGCCACCTCGGCGGCCACCTCCGGCGACTTGGTCTCCTCGCCCGGCTGGAGCACGACGGTGGCGACCACATGGCCGGCCTGCGCCAGCAGCGCCTCGAGGGCGTAGCCATGCCGGGCGAAGACGTTGGCATCGGAGACAAGGGCGATCCGGTCCGGCGCCAGCGGGCGGATCACCGCGCGCTCCAGCTCGGCCGGCTCCCGTCCGTCGGCGAAAAAAACGGGGACGGTGCAGTGGGGATACCGCATGTCGAGGTCGGGGGGCACGGTCACGCAAACTCCCGATGGATGGAGGCTTGTAATCGCCAGAGGCGTATATTATAACAAAGCCGGTCGGCTTGTCGAGACGGGCGATGCGCCGGCCGAGCCGGCCGTGGCCGGCGCGCGGAGAATCACCGCACGGGAGCGGGGCGCATGAACGACAAACTGAGCCAGGCCGCCACGTGGTTGCGCGAGGCCCGGGCTGTGGCGGTGGTCACGGGCGCCGGGATCTCCGCCGAAAGCGGCGTGCCGACGTTCCGCGGCGCCAATGGACTGTGGAAGAATTTCCGGGCCGAGGAGCTGGCCACCCCCAACGCCTTCGCCCGCGACCCGCGCCTCGTCTGGGAGTGGTACGACTGGCGCCGCCAGCTCATCGCCGGTTGCGCCCCCAACGCGGGGCACGAAACGCTGGCCCGCTGGGAGCGCCGCTTCCCGGCCTTCACCCTCGTGACGCAAAACGTAGACGGCCTGCATCGACGTGCCGGCAGTCGCGTCGTCCTCTGCGTGCACGGCGACATCTGGCGGGTGCGTTGCACCGCCTGCGGCCGGGAGGAACTGGACGAACGGGCGCCGCTGCCCCATCTCCCGCCGCGCTGCGCCTGCGGCGCCCTGCTCCGCCCGGGCGTGGTCTGGTTCGGCGAGAGCCTGCCCATGGACGCGTACCAGGCCGGCGCCGAGGCCGTCCGCGCCGCCGACGTGGTGCTGGTGGTGGGGACGTCGGGCCTGGTGTACCCGGTGGCCGGTCTGCCCATGATGGCCCGCTCCGCGGGCGCCCGGCTCGTTGAAGTCAACGTGGCCGAGACGCCACTCAGCCCCATCATGGACATCATACTCCCAGGACCATCCGGCGAGATCCTGCCGGAGCTGGACCGGCGCCTAGCGGAATGATCCCGCCGCGAGACCCGGATCCAGAACCCGCGACCGTGCGAGGCGATGCATGAAGACTCTCTACTTCGACCTGTTCTCCGGCTGCAGCGGCGACATGATCCTGGGCGCCCTGCTGGACCTCGGCGCCGACTTCGAGACCGTCCGGCAGGGGCTGGCCGCGCTCCCGGTTGGGGGTTACCGGTTGGAAGTGAACCGGGTGCTCCGGGGCGGCGTCGCCGCCACGCGGCTGACGGTACACATCGCGGGGCAGGAGCATAAACATGTCCGCGGGCGCGCACACGATCACGCACGCGCCGGCGAGCACGAGCACGAGCACGACTACGAGCACGAGCACGAGCAAGGCGATCAACCATCAATCATCAACCATCCACTCTCAACTCTCAACATGCAACCCTCAACCCATGATCATCGGACGTACGCCCAGATCCGGGACATGATCGCGGCGGCTCCCCTGGCGCCGGCGGTGCGCGCGCGCGCCACGGCGATCTTCGAGCACCTGGCGATCGCCGAGGGAAAGATCCACGGCCGGCCGCCCGAGGCGGTCCACTTCCACGAGGTGGGAGCGGTGGATTCCATCGTGGATATCGTCGGCATCTCCCTGGCCTTGGACCACCTGGGTTTCGATAGCTTCGCCTGCTCCGCCGCCAACGTAGGTTCCGGCACGGTGCGGTGCGCCCACGGCGTGCTGCCGGTGCCGGCGCCCGCCACCGCCGAACTGCTGCGGGGCTTCCCAGTCTATTCGGCGCACTTTGCCGGCGAGCTCGTCACCCCCACCGGCGCCGCGGTCCTGCGGACGCTGGTGCCGGAGCCGGGCCGCCTCCCCGCCGGCACCCTGCTCCGCACCGGCTGGGGCGCCGGCAGCCGGGAGCATCCCGACGGTCCCAACGCGCTCCGCCTGCTCGTCATCGAAATGGCGGACGCCGGCGCCGCCGACACCGAGGTGGCCGTGCTGGAGTGCAACCTGGACGACATGCTCCCCGAGCTGGTGGGGGAGCTGGCGGACACCCTGCGCGCCGCCGGCGCCCTCGACGTGTTCCTCACCCCTGTTCAAATGAAAAAGTCCCGGCCCGGTACCCTGCTCACGCTCCTGTGCCGCCCGCCTGACACCCCACGCTTCGCCGATGAGCTGCTGGCGCGGAGCACCACGTTCGGCGTGCGGGTGCACCGCTGCGCGCGGGAGGTGCTGGATCGGAGGAGCTTCGCTGTGGACACGCCGTACGGCGCGGTCTCGGTCAAGGCGGGACTGCGGCGCGGCCGCCTGCTCAAGGCCACGCCCGAATTCGAGGACTGCCGCCGCCTCGCCGCCGCCGCGGACGTGCCCGTCGCCGTCGTCTACCAGGCCGCCGCCGCCGCGGTCACCGCCGGCTGGGACCAGTGGGTCCGCCGCCTCGAACATGGGGACGCCTGATGCTCGTCGACTCCCACGCCCACATGGAGATGGACGCCTTCGACGCCGACCGCGACGCCGTGCTGGAACGAGCGCGCGCCGCCGGCGTCGACTTCATCCTCGCCATCGGCAACGCCCACCCGGAGAGCGGCTCCATGGACCGGGCGCTGGAACTGTGCCGCCGTCACCCGGGCCTGGCCACCACCGCCGGCATCCACCCCCACGACGCCCGGATCGCCTCCGACGCGTGGTACGCCCGCCTGACGGATCGGCTGCGGGAACCGGAGGTGTGGGCGGTGGGCGAGATCGGACTCGACTATTACTACGACCACTCGCCGCGGGACGTCCAGCGCGGCGTCTTCCGCGATCTCCTGGTCATGGCGCGGGAGGCGGACCGGCCCGTGATCGTCCACGCCCGGGACGCCACCGCCGATCTGCTGGACATCCTGGAGCGTCACTGGACACCGCCCAACCCGGGCGGCATCATGCACTGCTTCGCCGGCGACCCGGCCATGGCGGCGCGCTGCCTGGCCCTGGGGTTTTACGTCTCGTTTGCCGGCCCCATCACGTTCCCCAGAGGCGACAACGTCCGCACCGCCGCCGCCGCTGTGCCGGCGGACCGGCTGCTGGTGGAGACCGACTCGCCGTACCTGGCGCCCGTGCCCGTGCGCGGGCGGCGCAACGAGCCGGCCCACGTCCGCCACGTGGCTGCCGCCCTGGCCCGGGTGCACGGCCTGGACGAGGCCGCGCTGGCCCGCCGCACCACGGAAAATTTCTGGCGGTTGTTTGGGCGGTTCCGGCACAATGTTGAGAGTTGAGGGTTCAGCGTTTTCAGGTTCCCAGGTTCGCAAGTTCGCAGGTTCACCGGTATGTTCATTCTCTCATCCTATCTACCTATTCACCGATTCACTCATTCACCCATCCCCCGAATGACCTTTAGTCCCGGAGGTCCCTCATGAAAATCGCCATCATCGGCACCCACGGCTGCGGCAAGACCGCGCTGGCCTTCTCGCTCTGCACCGAGCTGCAGAAGCGTGGCCACCGGGTGGAACTGGTCGTGGAGATGGCCCGCCACAGCCCCTTTCCCATCAATGAAGCCACGTCGGAGGAGGGCCAGCTTTGGATCCTCCATCGGCACATCGTGGCGGAGCTCGAGGCGGGCGCCTGCGCCGACATGGTGGTGTGCGACCGCTCCGTGTTGGACAACTACGCCTACTTCTGCCACAAGTTCGGCCGGCGGGCCCACCTCGACGCGCTGATCGAGGCATGGGTCCGCAGTTACGCGCTGCTGGTCAAGGTCCCCATCGTGGACGAGTGGCTCATCAACGACGGCGTGCGCTCGGTGGACCGCGTCTTTCAGCGGGCCATCGACGCGGGGATCCAGGATCTCATGGGCACTTTCGCCGAGGGGCGCACGCCCGTCCTCCGGCTGAACCATCCGTTCCACGCCGACTCGATCCTGTCACACGAAGTGTTCGGGACGAAGTGAGGATCGAGGATCGAGGCTCGAGACTCGAGGCTAGAGGCTCGTTCCCGTAAGGCGGACTTTGGACATGAGACTTCGGACATCGGCACAAGCGTTAAGGGGCTCACCGTTCGGGCTTGCGGTTCGGGGTTCGGGGTTCGGGGTTCGGGGCTCGCGTTTCGGAGCTTGGGTCTCGTCTCCCGTCTCCCGTTTCCCGATCCACCGATCCACCGATTCACCGTTTCGTTGTCTAACCCCGACCCTTGGGTTATAATGCCGTTCCGTCAACGAAAAGGAACGTGCCCGTGAATGCCAGCCTGATCCTGAAGCGAATCCAGCCCGACCTCGAGCGGGTCCAGAGCTGTTTCGACAGCTACCTCAATTCCTCCGTGGGGATCGTGGATCAGCTCGGCCGCTACGTCGCCCGGCAGAGCGGCAAGAAGCTGCGGCCGGCGCTGCTGATCCTCGCCGGTCGCATGATCGGCTGTGAGCCTGAGCGCCTGTACCCGCTGGGCGCGTTGGTGGAGCTGATCCACACCGCCTCGCTGGTCCACGACGACATCATCGACGAGGCCGACACCCGGCGGGGTTCCCCGTCGGTCAACGCCGCCTACGGCAACCACATGTCGGTGCTGCTGGGCGACTGGCTGTACATGACCGCATTCCAAGTGGGGGTGGCCCAGCAGAATTTTCGGATCCTCGACGTGCTGCTGGACGTGAGCCGGAAGATGGTGGAAGGGGAGCTGATCCAGGCCGACGTCCTGGGCCGGCTGGACCTCACCGCCGAAGCCAGCCTCGACATTGCCGCCCGCAAGACGGCGCACCTGTTCTCAGCGGCGACCGCACTGCCGGCTGTCTCAGCCCGCGCCGAGGACGCGACCATCGATCGGCTCACCCGGATCGGCCTCAACCTGGGCCTGGCCTTCCAGGTCGTGGACGACGTCCTCGACTACACCGCCGACGAACAGAAGCTGGGCAAGCCGGTCATGGGCGACCTGCGCGAGGGGAAGCTGACCCTGCCGGTGATCTTCCTGCTCCAGTCGGACGGCGCAGCCGCGCGCCGCATGGTGCAGACCGTCGTGGCCGAGAAAGGGTTCACCAGCGTCCAGCCCGATGCCCTGCTGCGCGAGTTGCGCCGCGCCGGTTGTCTGGAGCGGACCATGGCCTGCGCCCACGCCTACGCCGACCAGGCCCGCACCGAGTTGCTGACCTTCCCGTCGTCCCCGCACCGCAAAACGTTGGTGCAGATCACCGACTTCATCCTGAAGCGGCAGCACTGAGGAACCGGTGAATCGGTGAACGGGGGAGACGCCGACCGGCGAACCTTCGAACCTGTGAACTTGTGAACCTATACCACCATCAGCTATTTGCATTTACGAGCGGTCACCCCTTGACAACCGCCTGCTTGTCCAGCGCGGCGAGGATCGCCCGGGCCCGCGCGGCGTAGGGGTGCTCCAGCTGGGACAGGTGCTCCAGCAGCGGGCGGGCCTCGGCGTACTGCCGCTGGCGCAGCAGCGCGTTGGCCAGGTACCACTCCTCCTCGGGCCGGGGCGGCCCGCCTGTCTCGACGGCCCATCTCAGATAGATGGCGGCGATGGCGTGGCGTCCCTCGAGATAGGCCGCCACGCCGGCATGGAGCATCACCCCTTCGTCGTCGGGATGGCTCTTGAGCCACTCGGCTGCGCCGGCAATAAATCGCGCGTACTCCCCCTTGGCATATGCGGCCATGACACCGGCGCGCGCGTCGGCGGGCGCTGACTCTCCGCCTCGCATTGCCGGCGGCACGTATGCGATGGCCCCCGTCTCGAGCAGGTCGCCCAGCGGGCTGCCCAGTTGCCGCAAGGCTAGGTGGCGAAGCACAAACAAGCCCGCCACCAGCACCACAACGGCGGCCGCCGCCGCGCCGAAGAGCCAGGCCCGGCGCCGCAGCGCCGGACTCATCGCGGCGAACTTGAAGAATCCGCCGGTCAACTCCGAACGGATCTCCGGCGCCAGTGTCTTGAACTTCAGCAGATCATCGAACGCCGCGCGGCACTCGGGACACGCTTCCAAGTGGTCCAGCATCGCGTTCATCTCTTCGGGCGACATCTCGCCGTTGAGAAACAGCGTGATCTTGACCGGATCGCAGTCTATCATGGCTCACGCTCCTCGGTGCCCCGCCTGGGGGCCCTCACCTGTATAAACGGATCCGCCCGTCGAGTGTCCGAACTTTTCACAAATTTTTCCACTCCTCACCCAGCTCCCGGCACAGTTCCCGGAGACGATCGAGGGCATTCCGAAACCGGCTGTGGAGGGTGCTGATGGGGATTTTTTTCAACTGGCTCACCTGCCGGAGTGACAACGGCGGCTCCCGCAGCAGCATCAGGTACACGAGCTCACGCTGGAACGGCGGCAGGCGATCCAGCCGGCGGCTGATGCGGCCAGCCAGGCTTTGCCGCAGCTCGGCTGTCTGGCGGACGATCACCCGAATCTCGGGGCCGGCACTCGGCGCGGCGTGATCGTGCCGCTCCGCGTCAAACGCGCACGTGCTCCGAACCTGCGTCCGGCGGCGGCGGATTTCATCGATGAAATGGTTGATGAGCACCCGGCAGAGAAATTTCTCCGCCTCCCGTTCGTCGGCAAAGGTGCGGTTCGACTCGAGGAACTTTCGGTAACCGTCCTGGAGGCAATCCTCCGCCACGGACGGCTCCTGCAGATATTTCCGGGCCAGGCGGGAGAAGAACACCCGGTTCTTGACGATGAGAATTTCCAGTGCTGCTCGGGCTTCGAGCAAACCGACCTACCAGTTCTCCGGTTTGGCGGGGCGGCTCATCAGGTTCCGGGCGGCCTCGCGGGGATCCTTCCCTTCGAACAGGGTGGCGTACACTTCGGCGGTGATGGGCATCTCCACCCCGAACTGTTGGCTCAGGGCATGGGCCGACTCGGTGGTCGCCACGCCCTCGGCCACCATCACCATCTCCGCAAGGATCTCGGGCAGTTTGCGCCCCCGGCCGATCTGCTCCCCGACGTAGCGGTTCCGCGAGTGCCGGCTGGTGCAGGTGGTCATCAGGTCGCCCATGCCCGCCAGACCGGCGAAGGTGGCCGGTTTGGCTCCCATGGCCACGCCCAGGCGGCTGATCTCGGCCAGACCGCGGGTGAGCAACGCCCCCTTGGCGTTGTCGCCGAAACCGAGGCCGTCGCAGATCCCGGCGGCCACGGCGATGATGTTCTTGATGGAACCGGCCAGCTCCACGCCCACCAGGTCGTCGCTGGAGTACACGCGGAGCGTCTCGCACATGAACGCCTGTTGGATCAGCGGGGGAATCCGCGGATTGGCGGCCGCCGCAACCACCGCAGTGGGAATGGACCGTCCGACTTCCTCGGCGTGGCTCGGCCCCGACAGCGTGGCCAGCAGGCTGTGGAAAAAGACCGGCAGCTCCTCGACCATCACCTGGGACATCCGTTTGAGCGTCTTGTTCTCAATCCCCTTGGCGACGTTGACCACCGGGCAGGGCGTGACCTTGCAGGCCGCGAGCCGGTGCAGCACGCCGCGGGTGAACTGGGCCGGCGTGGCGTTCACGATGAGAGTGACACCGGTGAGCAGGCGGGCCATGTCGGTGGAGGCGTCAATCCCTTCCGGCACCGTGACGCCGGGGAGGAACCGCCGGTTCTCGCGGTGGGTGCGGATGTTGTCCACTTCCTCCTGCTCATACGCCCAGATCCTGACCTTGTGGCCGTTGCCGTGCAACACCACCGCCAGCGCGGTGCCCCAACCGCCGGCGCCAAGGACCACAACCTTGTGTCGTCGCATCTCCATGGTGTCAGCTCCCAATGGCGGCCATCTTAGCCCAGGCCGAGCCGGTTTGCAAGCCCCTCCCGCTCCGTGTGTTAACCTGATACAATGTAACTATCCGCTCGTTGCGGCAATTCGGCCCGGTCCAAGGAGCCCATGCGCGCGCCGTCCGTCACACAGCCGAGCGTCCGCCCCTATGACGTGGTCCTGGTCCATTCGTCCGAGCTGTTTCTCAAAGGGAAGAACCGGATCCGGTTCAGCCGCCGCCTGCTTCAGAACCTGGCCGCCGCCTTTGAGGCGCTGGGGACGCGGGACATCCAGGAGACCATGGGCAAATACCTGGTGCCGCTTCTGCCCGGCGACGACCCGGACGCGGTCGCCCGGCTGCTGGCCTGGGTCCCCGGAGTCGAAACCTTCGCGTTCGCGCACCGTCTCCCCGCTGATTTTGCCGCCTTGCAGGCCTTCATCGCCCGACTGGCCGAAACCCAGCCGCCGCGCACCTTCGGCATCCGCTGCCGGCGGGCCTGGAAGGCCTTTCCCCTCGACTCGCCGGCGATCAGCCGGGAGCTGGGCCACACGATGGTGACGCACGGCTGGACCGTGGACCTGACCGCGCCGGAGCTGCCGGTGCACGTGGATGTGCTGCCGGACAGCATTCTCGTCTTCTTCCAACAGCTCCGTGGCCCCGGCGGACTGCCGGTGGGCGTTTCGGGGCGGGTCGTCGCCCTCGTGTCGGGCGGCATCGACAGCCCGGTGGCGGCGCGGCTCATGGCCCAGCGGGGTTGCCCCGTTGTCTACGTCCACTTTCACAATGTGACGGTCAACGCCGCCGGCGTCCAAGACAAGGTCCGGCGCATCATCCGCTTGCTGCAGGCCTGGCAGCCGGCCAGCCGCCTCTACCTCGTGCCGTTCGGACCGCTCCAGCGGGCGATCATCATCACCGCGCCGGAGGACCTGCGGATGATTCTGTACCGGCGCATGATGATCCGCCTGGCCGACCGGATCGCCGACCGGGAGCACGCCCAGGCTCTGGTCACCGGCGATTCGGTGGGCCAGGTCGCCTCTCAGACTCTGGAAAACCTGCACGCGATCTACACCGAGGCGCGGCGGCCGATTCTGACCCCGCTCATCGGCCTGAACAAGGCCCAGATCACGGACCTGGCCCAACAGTACGGGACGTACGAGCTGTCGATCCTGCCCTACGGGGACTGCTGTGCCTACCTGGTGGGCCGGCACCCGCAGACCCGCTCGCGTCTGGAAGATATCCGGGCGGCTGAGGCCGACGGGCAGTTCCAGCAGCTGGAGACCGCCGCCTTCGAGGCGGCGGAAATCGTGAAGGTGTGACGGACGCGTACCGCGCGAGGAGAGTGGCGATGCCGCACCCGCTGCGTGTCTGGTTCCGATGGGCGCTGGGGGCTCTGCTCCTGACGGGCGCCGCCGCCGCGCCCCAGGACTCGCGCTTCTTCATCCACCATTACACCGTGCAGGAGGGGCTGGCTCAGGACCAGCCCGTGGCCATCCACCAAGATCCGGACGGCTACATCTGGATCGGCACCCTCGGCGGTTTGAGCCGGTACAACGGCCGGTCGTTCACAACCTTCTCCGTCACCGACGGACTGCCGTCGCCCGCCGTCTTCGCCATCCACGGCGACCGGCTGGGGCGGCTCTGGGTGGGCACGTCGGCCGGCGCCGCCGTTCTGTCCGGATCGCGGTTCACGCCTTACACCTTCCGGACGCTCCGGGAGACGCCATCGGTACGGGACATCGCCGAGCTGACCGACGGCACGCTGTATTTTGCCACCAACCGCGGCCTCGTGGAACTCCGCGGCGATCAGGAGCGCCTGCTGTCGCAAGCCGACCGCCCGCACGGAGACGTCCTGCACAGTGTGGCCGTCGCCTCCCACGATTCGCTGTACGTTGGCGGCGAGGCGGGCTTGAGCCGGCTGCGCGCGGGACAACTGACACCGCTTCCCCAGGTCAACGGCCCGGGTCGCAGCACCGTCCGAAGCATTTTCCACCATGCGACGACCGGCGAGCTCCTGCTATGCCGGCCCGACCGCCTGACCCTGCTGAACGCCGACGGCCGGTGCACCGACATTCGTCCGGACTCCCGGCCGGACACCATTTACCTGGACGCGGCCATCGACCGCCAGGGCACCATCTGGGTGGCGGCGTCGACGGGCGTCTACTACCGATTTCCCGGCGCGCCCTTTCGCCGGCTCGACGTGGCTGACGGATTATCCAACCGCTGGGTGTACCGGGTGATGGTTGATTACGAGGATATCGTCTGGCTCTGCACCGACAGCGGCGTGGACAAGATTACCGACCGCAGCATCCGCCACTACGGCGTCGCCGACGGTCTGGCGTCCGAGTTGATCTGGGCGGTCCACCGCTGGCGCGGGCGCGTTCTCGTGGGCACCGAAGCCGGTCTGCAGTCACTCGGCGCCGACGGGGTGGAGCGGGACACCCTGCTCTCCGACCGGACCGTCACCGAGATCGTTCCGGTCGGATCCGATGCGCTCTGGCTGGGGACGGATCACGGCATCTACCGGCTGCAGGGTCGCCGGGTTCAGGCGGCCCTCAACCGGCCCGAACCGACAGACTTGTTCGTGTACTGTCTGCAGCCTTTGCCCGACGGCAGCCTGCTCATGGCCTCCGATCGGGGGTTGTACTGCGGTCGGCCGCCAGAACTCGCGACCGTCGAGGCGCCGGCCGCCCTCCGGAGCCACGCCTGCTTCGATCTGCTGCTCTTCGGCGCGGATCGCTGTTGGGTGGGCACCGACTACGGCGTATTCGAAGCCCGCCGCAATAATGACCGGTGGCGGTACCTGCCCCAACCGATCCTCGGCGATGTCAATGTCACCTGCTTCGCCCGGCGCGCCGACGACGACATCTACATCGGCACCGTCGGACGGGGCATCTACCACTGGGACGGCCGCCGTTTCGCGCCGATGGGCGTCGCTCTACCGGACGCCAACGCCAACGTGTGGGCGCTCCAGCACGATCGGCACGGACAGCTCTGGGTGGGCACCAGCCGCGGCATCGCCCGGCTGGCCGGCGACCGGTTCGAAAACTTCAACGCCGTCCACGGACTGCCGTTCACCGAGATCACCAACAAGCGCTGCTTCCTGCTCGACAGTGACGACGCGTTCTATTTCGGCACCAGCCGGAGCCTGCTGGTTTACCGACCCCAGATGGCGGCCTTCTCGGCCCCGCCCCGCGTCCGGATCACCGGAGTCACCATCAACCAGACCGAGTTGCCCCCCCCCGCCGCCGGCCTGCATCTGAATCATGATGACCGGCTGACGATCCGGTTCGACTGCCTGAGCTTCCTCAACGAGGCGGGCAACACCTTCCAGTATCAATTGGAGGGCGTGGACTCCGTCTGGCAGCCGCCCACCGACGACCGGCACGTGGTGTATCCCTTCCTGCCGCCGGGTCAGATGATCTTCCACCTCCGTGCCGTCAACGCCCGGGGGGTGGTCTCTCGAGAAACGCCCGCCCTGGTCGTCGAGGTGAGCCCTCCCTTCACGAGTACCGTCTGGTTCTTCCTGCTGATCCTGCTCGGCGTGTCCGCGGTCATCGGCACCTTCGCGGCATACAAGATCCATTTGGACCGGACCGAGCGTGACAAGCTGCGGCGGATGGTTCAGGCCCGGACCGCCGAGCTGGCCGAATCCGAGGAGAAATACCGCCATCTCGTGGACGGTTCGCTGGTGGGCATCTGCATCCTGCAGGACTGGCGTGTTGTGTACATCAATCCCGTGATCACCGAATTGCTGTGTCATCCGCCGGACAAGATCCTCGGCACCGAAGTCATCCGGTTCGTCTTTCCCGAGGATATTCCCATCCTGCAGCGGAATATGGCGCTGCGCGACGCGGGAGACATCATGCCCCACGAGTACGAAACGCGGTTCGTGTGCGGCGACGGCACCGTCCGGTCGGTGTTGATCCGGGCCACAGTGACCACGTTCAACGGTCGTTCGGCGATTCTGGCCAACCTGGTGGACCTGACGGAAACCAAGCGCCTGCAGGAGCAGGTGGTTCATTACCAGAAACTCGAATCCATCGGCACTCTGGCCGGCGGCATCGCCCACGACTTCAACAACATTCTGCAGGGTATCACCGGCTACACGTCTCTCGTCCGGATGCAGGTGCCGCCCGACTCGCCGCTCCAGGGCGACCTGGCCATGATCGAGGAGGCCGCCGCGCGGGCCACCGTGCTGACCCGCAAGCTGCTCGGCTTCGCCCGCAAAGGCAAGTACGTCGTGCAGGTGTTCGATCTTCACGAGGCGATCGATTCCGTGATCACGTTCTCGCGCCGGACCATCCCGTACACCGTCGAATTCGAACGGGCGTTCCACGCCGGGCCGCTCTGGGTGCGGGGCGACCGCACCCAGATGGAGCAGGTCCTGCTGAACCTGTTCCTCAACGCCCGCGATGCCATGCCCGACGGCGGCCGCATCCGGGTGGAGACCCAATCCGTCAATGTGGACGGCGACCTGGTGCGCGACACCCATGTGCTCAAAACGGGCCGATACATCCGCCTGGTGGTCGCGGACACCGGCACCGGCATCGACCCGGCAAACCTGCCCCGGGTGTTCGATCCGTTCTTCACCACCAAGGCCCAGGGGCAGGGCTCCGGCCTGGGCCTGGCCACGGTCTATGGTATCGTCAAGAACCATCAGGGATATATCTATCTGGACAGCGAGCCCGGCCGGGGCACCCGAGTGCTGATCTTTCTGCCGGCTACCGACGCGCCGGCTCCCGCCGCGGCGGAGAGCGCAGCCGACGCCGGTCCGGAGGCGGCGCTGCCGCTGGCCGGGCGGCGCCTGCTCGTGGTCGATGACGAGAGTCTCAACCGACTCTTCCTCAATCGCCTGCTGCGTACCGCCGGGGCGGACATCCTTGAGGCCGCCGACGGGCAACAGGCCGTCCGCGTGTTTCAGGACCATGCGGACGACATCGACTGTGTCATCCTGGACATCAACATGCCGGTCAAATCGGGCGATGCGGCTCTGGCGGAGATTCAGTCGATCCGGGCGGACGTGCCGGTGGTCGTGCTCAGCGGCTACGGTGAGGACGCGTCCGTTTACCAGATGCTCCGCCGCGGCTGCCGGGGCTTTCTGCACAAGCCGGTGGACGCCGTCGCGCTCCTCCGGTTGATCGGAACCATCCTGAACCCGCCGGCGGCAACCGAAACGGGCGCGCAGGTGGCGGAGGGCGAGCCATGACGCCAGCAACAGCCAGCCGGCGGATCCGAGACTGCGTGCTTGAGCTGTCGCAGGGCGACATCACCCGGATGGCCGCCGACGCCATCGTGAATGCAGCCAACTCCAGCCTGATGGGCGGCGGGGGAGTCGACGGCGCCATCCACCGGGCCGGCGGCCCGGCGATTCTCGACGATTGTCGTCGGATCATCGCCCGGATCGGCGCTCTGCCCACAGGCCAGGCGGTCGCCACCACCGGCGGGCGCCTGCCGGCCCGGCGGGTGATCCACACCGTCGGTCCCGTGTGGCGGGGCGGCGGCGCGGGCGAACCGGAGCTTCTCGCCGCCTGCTACCGGTCCTGCCTGCGACTGGCGGCCGACGAGGGACTCGACACGGTGGCGTTCCCCTCCATCAGCACGGGGGCGTTCGGCTATCCGGTCGCCGCCGCCGCCGCGATCGCCCTGCAGACCGTGGCCCAGTGTCTGCACGCCAACGGGCGGCCCCGACGGGTCCGTTTCGTGCTCTTCGACCGCGCCACCCACGACGCCTACCGGAACGCGCTGGATCGGCTGCCGGACCCCACTGCCGATCCGGCGTGAGCGGATGTCTGGATCCGCGCGCCGGGCCGCGCGCACCCAAAGCCCGACGGCAGGAGGCTGCAACATGGACGCACACCGCGTGATGATCTTCGGCAAGGACACCTGACCGTATACCGACGCCGCCCGGCGGGATTTCGCGGCGCAGGGTTACCACGTGATTTACCGGAACGTCTTCGACTCGGATGCGCACATGGCCGCAATGCTGCGGCGCAACGGCAACCGGCGCATCGTGCCGGTCATCGTCGAGGGCGATTCGGTCAAGGTGGGGTACGGGGGCACCTGAAGAGTTTGAGAGACGCGGCGGGTCCGCTGCGCACGGGGATTACCGGGCCAGGGTGATCACGCGGGCCTGGTAGTCGAACGACACTTTGAAATTCTGCAGCAGGTTCTGACCGAGCAGGTTGACCGTGCAGTTCTCCGCCACCGTCACGGGGAGGTTGCGGACTTCGAGGTCGCCCACCACCAGCCGGTCCACCATGCCGAGGTACACTCTCGTCATGCCGTTGCCCGTCTGGGCCATGGTCCAGGTGTCGAAGTCCACCGGGATGCCGGCGCGGCGGACGAGTTCGGGGGTCACGGTGGTCCAGCTCGCGCCCGTGTCGAAGCAGAAGGGGACGCCGTCCTGATCGTTGACCCGGGCATGGATCATCATCACGCCGGATTCGATGAAAAACGGTAACCGGAACGCGCCGACAGGGGCGGATGTCAGCCCGCCCGGACCGGCCGACGTGATCTCCTCGCGGCTCTTGTCTGCGTGGCGCTTGACCCATTTATCAAGCAGCTTCTGGACGTCTGCGTCGCTGAGGCTGCGCCGGGCCATGTCGCCGAGGACGGCACCGCCGGCGTCCGGCGTTGCCGCAGCCGCGGCCTCCCGGCGCCGGGCGGCCGCCTCCGCCTCAGCCTGGGCTTTGAGGGCGCGCTCCGCCTCCTGTTCGGCGTTGGCCTGTCGCGTCGCCTCGACATCGATGTACCGGACCGGGACGGTAGCCGTCATCCCCTTGATGCTGTACGAGACGGTCTGGTCGCCGATCTTGAGGTCCCGGACCTCCAGTCTGGAGCCGTTGCGGTACACGACCACGTCACCCAGACAGAACACCACGGCCCCGATCAGCAACCCGGCGATTTGGACGAAGTACGAACGACGCATCGCGCTCCTCACTCAGGCTCAACTATAATCCAGCCCGGCCCACCCGACAATCTTTTATATTGACTCGCCGGAGGGATTTGATTCTAATACTTTCGTGTTGCACGCGCGAGCCCCGCGGGCTGTTGCGCAGGATGCATGGAGATGCGGGATGGATGATTTCGATGCCCGGGTTCGAGCCGTCATCGAACAGGTGCGGCCGTTCCTGCAACGGGATGGAGGAGATGTCGAGCTGGTGGCGATCATCGGCCGCTCGGCTAAGGTCCGCCTCACGGGGCACTGTGCCCATTGCGCCGGCGCCCGGATGACTCTCAAGTACGGCATCGAACGTCAACTGAAGGAACAGATCCCCGAATTCGAGTCACTCATCTCCATCTGAACCGCTGTCTGCTGCCTGAGATTCCAAGGGCGGGGAGACCGATGGCAAAAATTGACAAAAACGCGATCAAGGCTCTGGCCCGGGAGCACAACATCGCCTATTACTCGGCCAAGATGGTTCTCAAGGAAAAATGGACCATGGATTACGCCAAGAGCCTGGAGCGCCCCGTCTTCAACCTCGGGGTGCGCTGGCTGCTCTCGGCCAAGAAGAAAAAATACGTGATGGCCTTCCGCACGTTCGACAAGGGCGTGGTGCTGGGCAAGGTGCTCAAGGTCCGCAAGTACAACACCCTGATCCTGTGCCGCGGCCGGCTGCGCTATTTGGAGAAGATCGACACCGCTTTCATCTACAACTCCCGCATCCACCGGTTGCTGCCCGAGTACATCAAGCGCGACCCGTTCGTGTCGGACGTCAAGGAGAAGCCCGCCTACAAGCCGTCGGAGCGCAAACAGGCCGACCTCTCGGCAATCAAGGATCAGGAACCGGTCCGGATCACCCTGTACACCGGTGAAATCTTCGAGGGCGCCGTCAACTGGACGACGGAATTCGATTTTGAGTTGAAGCTGGACCGGTACGTGTCCATCCTGGTCCTGCGGCACGCGGTGGTGGATGCCATCCCCAAGGAAGATTTCCGCTACCGCCAGCCGGTCCGCGAGCGCCCCGAGAAGAAACCGTTCCGGCCGAACCACGGCGACTTCAACAAGGGTCCGCGCCCCCAGGGGCCCCGCCCACCCCAAGGTCCTCGGCCTGCCGGCCCCCGGCCCCAGGGGCCGCGGTTCGGTTTCGGTCCGACCGGTTTCGATCCTCGGTGAAGAAGCGCGCCAGCCGACGCCCCGCTTCCGCAATCGTCGCCTCGTCGCTGGACCCGAACGAAATCCGCAGATGGCCCTCACCCGACGCGCCGAACGCCGCGCCGGGGATCACCATCACCCCGGCTTCGCGCACCAACCGCGCCGCGAGCTGCCGCGACGGCTCCGGATGGCGGTAGGGCAGCATGGTGAACAGAGCGCCCGCCGGCTCCCGCCACGTCAGCGCCGGGATGTCGCAGACAGCCGCCGACAAGCGGCGCACGCGGCGGCCGAGTTCCCGGCAGTATGCGGCCGGATAGTCGGGACAGCGCCGCAGGCACTCCGCCGCCAGCGCCTGGCCGGCGACCGGCGCGCAGATCACCGTGGTGTCCTGCGCCTTCATCATCTGCTCCACCACCGGCGGCGGGGCGATGATATAGCCCACCCGCCAGCCGGTCAGTCCGAACAACTTCGAGAAACTGCCCAGGATGATCGTGTGCTCCCGCCCGCCTGCGAACGCGTACGGGTGGCCCGCCGGTTCCTCGCCGAACGCAATCAGGCTGTACACCTCGTCGTAGAACAGGGGGACGCCCCGCCGGACGCAGGCGGCCATCACGCCGCTCATGTCCTCGGCACCGAACACCGCGCCGGTGGGATTGTTCGGATTGACGCAGACAACGCCCGCCGCGCCGGCCGCCAGCCGCGGCGCCAAGCCATCCAGATCGAGGACGAAGCGGTCGCCCCGCACGGTCAGCGGCCATTCCACGCCGGTCATGCCGAGCAGCTGCAGCGCCATGAGGTGGTTGAAATAGTAGGGCGCCCCCAGCACCACCCGCTCCCCCGGCTGCACCAGGGCCATCAGGGCCAGGACGAAACCGTGGTTGGCCCCGGCGGTGATGATGATCTCCCGCTCGGGGTCCAGCCGGACGCCCAGGCGGCGGCGGTAGTCGGCCGCCAGCGCCTCCCGCAGCTCAGGCAGACCCTGGTCGGGGCCGTAGCGGTGGAGCGCCGGATCCGCCAGCCGGTCTGCCAGCGCCGCGAGGCACGAGGCCGGCGGCATCATGTCGGGGATGCCCTGGCCCATGTTGATGAGGGGTTGCCCGGGTCGGTCATACTGCCGGGCGAGTGCGTAGATGTCCACGATGGGCGGTGCGATCGTGGCCTGAATCCATTCAGCGATCCGCATGAGGAGCGCACCTCCGGTTTGACGCTGCCCTATTTCACCATATCCCCCGCCAGATTCAAGTTTCCATTTGACGCCCGGTGTGATGAAATGAAGCTGCCGGCATCGGTACAACCATCCGTCTGCGTCCGCTCGTCTCAACAGATGTGATGCGCACGATCCCGGCGCTCAGCTCAAGCGTGAGTCTGGCGATGGAACACTTCCCGCGGCCCGTGCCCGACCGGTCCGAGGATCTGAACCTGGTGGACAGGATTGTCCGCGGCGAGGAGGGCGCCTTTGGCGAGCTGCTCGAGCGGTACGGCTCGCGGATCTTCAACCTGGCCCGGCGCATGAGCGGCAACCCGACTATCGCCGAAGATCTTACCTAGGAGGTGTTCCTGCTGCTGCTCCGCAAGATCCGGCAGTACGACGGGCGGGCCGCACTGTCCACTTGGATCTACCGTGTGGCCGTGAACCGGATCATCTCGGAGTTTCGCCGGCAGCCCCCGGCCTCCGAAGCGGCGGAGGGCGACATGGCCGCGCTGCGCATCGCCTCCGCGGCGCCGGCGCTGCAGCGTCGGCTGGACCTCGAGGCGGCCATCGGACGGCTGCCGCCCGGTTACCGGGCGGTGCTGCTGATGCACGATGTCGAGGGGCTCCGCCACCAAGAGATCGCCGAGATCCTGGACATCTCGGTGGGCACCTCCAAGTCCCAGCTGCACCACGCCCGGATGCAGATGCGCGACTTGCTGCAAGGAGAAGCGCCATGAGATCCGACGACCGCAACCCGTGCGCCGAGACGAAAGCGCGATTGTCCCATTGGCTGGACGGCGATTTGCCGCCGGAAGAGGCCGCCTCCGTCCAGGCGCATCTGGCGTCCTGCGCCCCCTGTGCAAACCTGGCAGCCGAGCTCGGCGCCCTGCGCGATGCACTGGCCCGGCTCCCCGCGGCGGAGTTTCCCCCCGGCTTGGCCGAGCGCATCCGGCGGCAGGCCGAGTCCGAGCGGCTGCTCCGCCGTGACCGCCGTCTGCGGCCAGGCCGTCCGGTCTGGGCCACCGCCGCGTTGATCCTGCTGGCTGCCGGACTGACGTGGCGCGCGCTGCCGCCGGACGCGGCCCCCGCACCGGGCCACGCCCAGCTGGCCATTGTCCAACCCCTGGCCGATGCCCGGCAGGAATACCAGTACGCCCTGGCCTTCCTCGAGGCCCAGGCTTCGGGGCTCCTGCCGCTGGCGCCGGCCGAACTCCGGCAACCCATCCAGTCGGAGATGGCCCAACTCGACCAGCTGATCGAGGATCGGGAACGGACCATCGCCGGCGGTCGCGCCACGCTGCAGACCTGGGAAACACTCCTGGACGTCTACCAGTGCAAGGTGGAATTGCTCGCGCTCTTCCTCAGCGCCGACGAGGGCTGACGGCATTTCCGGCTTGACAAGGCTCCGTCCGCTAACGTATAAGTGGGCGACTTCTTGTTCATGAGCTGTGCGGATGCCTTTATTAACCGTTCAACCCCAGCTGATTCTGCACGTCTTTTCCTCCCGGTATCTCCGTTCAGGCAACCGCGGCCAGACCACGCGCGGAGGCGCCTGCTGACATGCACCGCGAGCCCATCCCATGGGATCGGTCGGACAGTTCCAGCGACGGATTCGAAACCGAAGATTTCCAGTCGTTGCTGGACAGTTTCGAACAGGCACAGGCCGAACTGCGGCCCGGCAACCTCGTCAGCGGGTCCGTCCTGTCCGTCAAGGACAACTTCGTCTACGTCAACATCGATTACAAGTCCGAGGGCAAGATCCCCCTGGAGCAGATCCAGCACGAGCCGATCTTTGACACCATCGCTCCCGGACAGCTCATCGAGGCGGTGGTCGAGAGTACCGAGGATGCCGATGGCTATATCCTGCTGTCGTACGAGAAGGCCGGCCAGAACAAGATCTACGAGGACCTCGAGAAATGCTACCTCAATCGCCGGACGATCCGCGGCCGGGTGGTCGAGGTGGTGAAGGGCGGCCTGATGGTGGATGTGGGCGTCCGCGCCTTCCTGCCGGGGTCGCAGATCGACCTCCATCCGGTCCGGGACCTGTACCGGCTGGTGAACCAGGAATTCGAGCTGGTGGTGCTCCAGTTCAACCGCCTGCGGCGCAACATCGTGGTGTCGCACCGGGCGCTGCTGGAGGACCGCCAGCAGCGCCTCCGCCAGGAGATTCTGGCCAAGTTGAGTCCCGGCCAGATTCTGGAGGGCACGGTCAAGAACATCACCGAGTACGGCGTGTTCCTCAACCTGGGCGGACTCGACGGGCTCCTGCACAAGACCGATATCTCCTGGGGCCGGGTGCATCACCCAGCGGACCATTTCCAGTTGGGCCAGCGGATTCGGGTCATGGTCCTCCATCACGACCCCGAAAGCAACAAGGTGAGTCTCGGCTACAAGCAGCTCGAGCCCGATCCGTGGAAAACGGCCGCCGAGCGCATCCCGCCGGGCACCGTGGTCACCGGGCGGGTGCAGAGCTACGCCCCGTACGGGCTGTTCGTGGAAGTGGAGCACGGCATCGAGGGGCTGCTCCACCGCAGCGAGATTTCCTGGAATCCCTTCGATTGCTCGTATCGCGAACGGTACCGGCCGGGCGATTGGGTCCGGCTCCAGATCCTCAGCCTCGACGTCCAGGCCCGTCGCCTCTCGCTGAGCATCAAGCGGATGCTGCCCAACCCGTGGGAACAGCTCCAGCCGCAATGCCAGCCCGGCGACTGCCTGGAGGTGCGCGTCTGCGCGGTGGACGGATACGGCCTTCTCGTGGAGGCGGCGCCCGATGTCGTCGGCCGGATCCACCGGTCGGACCTCAGCTGGATCCATCAGCCGCTCGATCCGGCTCGCGTCGTCGGTACCCGGCTCCAGGCCGTGGTGCTGGAGTTCAATCCGGCCGCCCAAAAGCTCATCCTCGGCCTCAAGCAACTCGAGGAAAACGTGTGGGAGAAGTTCTTCGATCGCCATCAGCCCGGCGACCTGGTACACGGCGTGGTGACGCGGATCGTGGATTTCGGCGCCTTTATCCGACTGAACGAGGGACTCGAAGGCCTCTGCCACATCAGCGAGTTTCCGGAAGGCTGCCCGCCCGAAGCCACCGCCCTCGCCCGGGTGGGCCAACCGGTCTGCGTGCGCCTCCTCAAGCTCAATCCCGCCGACCGCCGGATCAGCCTCAGCGCCCGCCAGATTCCCAGCGACGTCCCCGTCATGCCCATCCTGACCAGTCCCGTCTCATGAGCCCGCCGGCCCGCTCCGGCGATTTTCGTGTGGACAAAAACGCCGTTTTCTGTTAGGGTTATCCCACATCCCATTCTATATCCCTCGGGAGGTCTTCATGACTAAAGCGGAACTTGTCAACCGACTGGTCCAAAAATCCAGCCTCACCAAACACGATGCCAGCGTGGTAGTTCAGACCGTGCTGGACAGCATCATCAACTCCCTCCAGGACGGCGAGAAGGTGGAGCTGCGCGGCTTCGGCAGTTTCAAGATTCGGGTCCGCGGCCCCCGCAAGGGACGCAACCCCAAGACGGGCGAGACGGTCAACGTGCCCGGCAAAAAAATCCCTTATTTCAAACCCGGCAAGGAACTGCGGGATCTGATCAATTCGTGACGCATGGATTTTCTCTGGACCCCCTGGCGCTACGCCTACATCGCCGGATTACATCACAACACGGATGATGTATGCGTGTTCTGCCGCTTGGCCCGACTCCAGGCGGGCGAGGAGTACGTGCTGAGCCGGGGGGAATACTGCTACGTGGTGCTGAACCGCTTCCCCTACACCTCCGGTCACAGCATGGTCGTGCCGTATCGGCATTTCGCCGCCTTCCACGAAATGAGCCCGGCGGAGACGACGGAACTCATCGCCACGGCCCAGCGACTGCAGCGGGTCATCGCAACCACTTACGGACCGGAGGGGTTCAATATCGGCTGGAACCAGGGAAAGTGTGCGGGCGCCGGAGTCGCCGGACATCTTCACCTGCACCTGATCCCGCGGTGGGTGGGGGATTCGAACCTCGTGTCCACGATGGGCGAGACCCGCGTCCTCCCCGAAGACCTGGCCACCACCTTCGCTCGGCTCCAGGCCGCCCTGAACATCTGATCGCCCTGCCTGGCCGCCAACCGGCGGCCGGGCGCCTGAACACACCGTTTCCATATGAGACGGCCGCGGCCGCACGCTAGCGGTAGAACCGCGTGACCAGACCCTCCTTCAGACTGTCGGAGATGCACTTCCGCCCGAGCCAGATGCCGGTCACTCCCCGGGCCAGCACCGGATTCTTCAGCCGGCCCAGCTCGGTCTGGTTCTGGTGTGCGGTGATGGTGCCGTCGGCGGCGATGGTGATGACCAGCCGGTCGTTCTCCCTGGCCGTGTTCTTGAACCAGCCGATGAACCGGCGGGCGTCGGCCGCCACCTGCGGATTGCTCTTCATCTCCGGCAGGTTGTCCGCGATCCCTTCGCCGAACGCGTCCTGGATCTTGTCCGCCTCCACCTCCCGGACAAACTGGAGCTCGAACTGCCGAACGTAGGCGTCGCGCAGCAGGCTGTCGAAAAACGCTGGCGTTTCCTGCAGCCGATCGATGGTGGGCGCCTGTTTCTGCCAGCCGGGACGGACCTTCTGGCGATACGCCTCCTCGACATAGAAACCCAGCGCATACACCTTGATCACCAACTTGGTGCGGACACCGGTGCCCACGCAGGCGACTTCGATCTCCCCGGCGTCGGTGGCCACCCGGCGCGAGACCGGGAAACTCTTGCCGGTGGACGATTCGGTCACGGCGGCATCGGCGCCCCAGACCGCGACGGCGGTCAAGGCCAGCCACAGGCTGCTCAGCAGAATTCTCCTCATGCGACCCACTCCTTGCAAAGCGGTGCGAACGTGGCTCCATCATACTCATCCCCGCCCGGCTTGGCAACCGGCAGTCGCACGCGCCCGCCACCCGCCGGATACGGGGTTGGTGCCGGCCGGCGCCTGTGATATAGTGCGGCCGAGGCGGCTCACAACGATGCGCTATCTCATCTTGTCGGACATCCATAGCAACCTCGAGGCGCTGGCGGCCGTCCTGGCCCACGTGCCCGAGTACGACCATCTGCTGTTCCTGGGCGATCTCATCGGCTACGCCGCCACCCCGAACGAAGTGGTCCAGCGCGTCCGGCGGCTCAAGCCCACGGCCATCATCCGCGGCAATCACGACAAGGTGTGTTCCGGCGTGGAGAGCGGCGACAACTTCAACACCAACGCCCTGCTGAGCGCCATGTGGACGAAAGAGCAGCTCAACCCCCGCAGCCTGGAGTACGTCCGCTCCCTGCCCGCCGGGCCGCTGCGGGTGGATCCGCTGATCACCATCTGCCATGGCTCGCCCATGGATGAGGACTATTACATCCTCTACGAGAACGACGCCTACCTGAGCTTCCAGTGCTTCGACACCACCATCTGCCTGTTCGGACACACCCACGTGCCCGGCCTCTTCGTGCTGGAGGAACGCAACTCCTCGTTCTACTACTTCATCCCGCGCGACCGCTTCGAGGCCAAGCTCGACCTGAGCGGCCAGACCCGCTACCTGATCAACCCAGGCTCCGTCGGGCAGCCGCGGGATTACGACCCACGCGCCTCCTGCGTGGTCCTGGACACGGACCGGGCCGTGATTACGTTCCTCAAGATCCCGTACGACATCGGCAAGACCGTCCGGCGGATCCAGCTTTCGAACCTGCCCGGGTTCCTGGCTGACCGGCTCCTGAGCGGGGTCTGATCCGGGACGAAACGGACTCGCCATGTTCATCTTTTTCCGGGGAAGGATCATCCATAACTGTTTGCCGGAATTCTCCGCCGCAGGACTTCCATCATGACCGACCCATCGATCCGCATGGCCCGCATCTCCGAGCTCCTGTTCGAGGAACTGGAGGGCATCATTCCCTTCGAGATGGATGATCCGCGGCTGATCGGTTGCCGCGTCACCCGCATCCGGCTCGCGCCGGACCTGAACACCTGCCGCGTGTACGTGCTCAATGACGGTCCGCCGGAAGAGCGCCCCGACGTGCTGCACGCCCTGGAGCACGCCGCGCCCTTCATCCGCTCCCAGGCCGCGGCGAGCCTGGGGTTGAAGCACACGCCCAAATTCCTCTTCTTCTACGACGACGCCGAGGAGAAGGCGGAGCGCGTCGACGCCATCATCCGCGGTCTGGAACATCGGCCGGACACGACCGCTGCCGGCCCGACCCCCGAGGACGCCTCCGATGAATAAACCCGTGAAACAGTTCCTGTTGATCGTGGCCGGTCTGGCCGGCCTGGCCGTGCTGGCCGTGGGTGTGGCGCTTCTCTTTTTGCCGCGTCCGGCCGACCTGCTGGGGCCGATCCTGGACGCGCCCGATTTAACCGAACTGAAACCCCCGCCGCCCCGACGGGTGGAGAAAGTGGAGCAGCTCGCGCAGTCCCTGCGGGGCGCCGACGCGGCGCCTCCCGCCGCCGACGCGGCGGCTCCGTCCGCTGCGCCGAGCGCCGGCGAGACGACCTGGCGACTGACCGAACAGGAGATCAACGAGCAACTCCAGTACGAGCTCCAGCGCCAGGACCTGCCGGCCCGTGGGCTGGAAAGCGCCGTGGCCCGCCTGACGCCGGATCGGGTGGATCTGGTCTGCCGCATCAACGGCCAGGCGGTCCACGACCACCTGCCCGCGGACAAGCGCGACGCGTTCCCCGACCTCCTGAAGACCACCGGGACGCTGCAGGTCCGTCTAACCCCCACCCGGGACATCATCAACCGGTGCTACGTCCAGATCGAGTCCATTCAGATGGGCCGGCTCCCTGTGCCGCCCGCCCTGGTGATTCCCTTTCTCCGGAAAAGCCTGCCCCGCGTCGAGTACGACCCCGACTACGGCTTCCGTCTTCCGGAGCGCTTGCAGCAGATCGAGATCGGCGACCGGACGGCAGTCGTCACCCTCAAATCGTAGGCTGCGGCCGCCTGCTTCGCCAAACCCGTTGCCGGGAATCCTCCGCCGGCGGGCGGTTCGGATGGTATCCGTCCGGAAATTCAATTGATCTTCGCGGGCGGTTGCATTACACTAGCCCAGTTTACTCATCCCGTTTCATCCACTCCACCAAGGAGAAGCGTATGGCCGATCAGAAGCACGTCCCCTACGTTCCTGTGACGACGGACATGAAGGAGTTCACCCTTCGCGCCATGGCCATCGGTTTGCCGCTGGCGGTGATCCTCGGCGCCGCCAACGCCTACCTCGGCCTCAAGGCCGGCATGACCATCGCTGCGACCTACCCGGCCGCCGTCATCGGCATGGCCCTGTTGAAGCTGTTCAAGGGCAGTATCCTCGAGGAGAACATCACCCGGACCGTCGGCTCCATCGGCGAGTCGGTCGCCGCCGGGGCCATCTTCACAATCCCGGCGTTCATGATCGCCGGGGTATGGACGGGGGATTTCATGACCCTGTCCCACTACCTCGAGGCCACCGCCATCATGCTGGTGGGTGGTTTCATCGGCATTCTGTTCGTGACCATCCTGCGGCGGGTCATGGTGGAAGACAAGGAGCTGCCGTTCCCCGAGTCGGTGGCCGCCTCCGAAATCCACAAGGCCGGCCGCGGTGCCAAGGGCGGCGGGGCCAAGTTCCTGTTCACCGCCATGGGCATCGGCGCCGCCATCCAGTTCTTCAAGGAGTTCAAACTGTTCGCCTCCAAGGGTGAGGCGTTTGTCGCCTTCAAGGACAAGCTGCTGGGCATCAACTCCGCCAGCAGCGCCCAGGCCGGCGGCGGTGCGCTCATCTCGACCCCCGGCGTGTCGCCGGCGTACATCGGCGTCGGCTACATCATCGGTCCGCAGCTGGCGGCCCTGAACTTCAGCGGCGGTCTGCTGGCCTGGGGCCTGTTCGTGCCGCTGCTGCTCTACTTCCTCGGCCCCGCCCTCTGGACCCAGGTGACCGACACCCTGGCCAAGAACCCGGAAGCGATCAAGGATCTGCTGGATCAAAAATACTGGAACGCCTTCGCGGCCGATCCCAACCCGGCGCACTGGGCGGAGCAGATCTGGATCGTCCTCGCCAACAGCGTCTGGTCCAAGATCGTCCGTCCCATCGCCATCGGCGGCATGCTCATGAGCGCCGCCTTCACCCTGTACCGCATGCGCAACAGCCTGGCCGCCGGTCTGGGGCGCGCTGTTCGCGACGTGCGCAAGGCCGCCACCGGCGGCACCGCCGAGGACCGGACCGAGAAGGACATGCCCTTCAAGTGGGTCTTCATCGGCATCATTCTCGCCTCGATCGCCACGTTTTTCATCTACTACTATTTCAGCGGCCATATCGGCGCGGCGTTGGTGGCCACCGTGGTCATGGTGATCGCCGGCTTTTTCTTCGCCGCGGTCTCCGGCTACCTCGTGGGACTCATCGGCTCCAGCAACAACCCGATCAGCGGCCTGACCCTCTCCACGCTTATCGTCGCCGCCCTGCTCATGGTGGCGCTGGGCGTGAGCGGTGAACCCGGCGTGGCTGCCGTGCTCGGCGTGGCCGCGGTGATCTGTGTCGCCGCCGCCGTGGCCGGCGAGATGCTGCAGGATCTGAAGGTGGGCCACATCCTGGGGGGCACCCCGTGGAAGATGCAGGTGGGCGATTTCTTCGGCGTGATCCTCTCCGCCGGCGTCATGTTCATCCCGCTGTGGATCCTCCACCAGGGCGACATTACCCGGGGCGGCACGGGCCTGGGTGGGGCCAACTATCCCGCGCCCCAGGCCAGCCTGATGGCCATCCTGTCACAGGGCATCGTGGGCGGCGACATGGCCTGGCCGCTCATCATCGTCGGCATCCTCATGGCCATCGGTTTCATCCTGCTGCGGGTCAAGAGCCCGATGCTGGTCTGCGTCGGCATGTATCTGCCGCTGGAGACCACATTCGCCATCTTCCTTGGTGGCCTGATCCGCGGGATCGCCGACAAGGTCGTCGCCCGCAAGAAGCTCAACGAAGCCCAGTCGGCGCGGGTGGAGAACACCGGCGTACTGCTCGCCTCCGGTCTGATCGCCGGCGAGGCGCTCATCGGCCTGTTCTTCGCCTTCCTGGCGGTTATGGAGATCAACGTACCCGCCATCTTCACGCAGTCCGGCTCCATGCTCCAGTTCCTCCCCACCCTGCTGGTGTTCTTGTTCGTGGGCTGGTACCTGGTGAAGGTCCCGGTGTCCAACGCCGGGAGCCCCGACGAGCCGGCACCGCCGCGGGCCATGTAGCCGCGGGGTGCCCTGCTGATCCGATCCGGGCGGGACACGGGTCCCGCCCGTTTTTTTTCGCCGGCCGGACGCCCATTCTCTTTGAGTTCCCGCCGGCTTTGTGGTGAAATGGGGCGTTGGTGAAATTTGCCGGAGACGGGCGAGACACGATGGCCAGAAAACGCGCGCAATCCGAACATAATCTCATGGAGCTGGTGCCGCTGCGGCGGCTGGGGCATATCAATCTGGAGGGGGAGCTGGTGGCCCTCGAGGTGCCGCGATTCAAGTCGGCATGGGCCCGAAGGCTGTTCCTGCCGCGGCGCCGCAAGCCCAACGTCCAGGTCAAGCTGGACGCCATCGGCTCCTTCGTCTGGGGCCGCTGCGACGGCAACCGGTCCGTGGGCCAGATCGCCGAGGATCTGGTGGAACGGTTCGGCGACGAAGTCCGGCCCGCCGCCGAGCGCCTCTCCGCGTTCATCCATCACCTGAAGCGCCAGGGATTCATCGACCTGCGCGCCCCCGACGGCCGTCTCGTCTGAAGCCGCGCCCGGCCGGGACCCGACGCCCGGCCCACCGGTTCTCCATATCTGCGGGATATGTTCCTGCGGCTGCGGGCGAACGTGCCACACGGCCGGCGGCTACGCGCCCGGGTTCGCAAACGTGCGCAGGGTCACCCCGTGTCGCGCCAGGAGCGGCGGCAGCGCGCCGCACAGCAGGTCCAGCTCCACCTGCCGAGATTCCTTGAGCCGGGTCCGGCTGGCGCGCAGCGACTCATCCAGCATCCCGGGATGCGTCATCAGTTCGGCACACCCGCTCGTCAGCCCGGCGATGATCCGCTCCAGGTACCCGGCCGTCCAGAGCCCGGTTGCAGCCACACCGTAAAACCGGTTAGGCGTCCATAGGCCGGCCGCCGCCCGCCGCCAGCCCGGTTGCGCCAGCCGTACGGACCGACCGAACAGCCACTGCAGCAGCCGCCGGCGCCACGCGCCCGGCGGCGCCAGTCCAGGCGCCAGCGGATCGGCGTCGAACGGATTGCGCACGGCTCCGATGCCGCGACGGCGGCAGACGGCCGCCACCCGGCGCATCACGCCGGGGATCACGAACACGTGCTTGTGAGCATCCACATGGGTGGGCGTGATGCCGGCGTCGCGCACGCGGTCGAGCTGGGCTTCGATCTCGGTCTCAACGTCCGCCGGATCAATGCGGCCGGCAGCCCAGCGGCGGGCGAACGTTCCGAGATCCCGCCAGAGCCGCCCGTCCGCGCTCAGCAGGGTCGGCACATCGGCCGGCACGGCCACCGGCGGCAGCCCGCCGGCCAGCACGAGGTGGACGCCGACGCCGAGCGCCGGCGCGGTGCGGGCCAGGGCCGCCGCTTCGACGAACGCCTCACCCGCCGCAATCAGCGTGGCGCTGGACAACCCGCCGGCCTCATGCGCCGCCAGGACGCCCCGGTTGACGCCGGTGTTGGCGCCGAAATCATCGGCGTTCACGATGAGCTGTTTCACCTGTGACCCTCGCAGCAGCGATGTGCCGCGACTCCCGATCGGGGCGACGTGGTTGCGGACCGCCTGCTGCGCCACACCCACCCGCACGACGGCCGGTGGCGGTCGGCACCGCTTGGTCCGAATGCTTGCCGTCCCGGCGGCTCCATAAAATAACAGTGGATTATAGTACAAATTCGGCGATCAATATGCATCAAAGCCTCGCCAGCCGGGGTTCCCGGCGGAGCGGTCCTCCCCGCAAGGGTTTGGCCGGATTGTGAAGAGCGTGTTAACGCTAAAGTACACGTAGCCCACAGGATACAATATATTGTGCCAGGAGCGTTTATATCTACAAAATATAGTACTTTTCGTTTGACATGCCCGGATACATGCGCCATAATTTGACCAATTGCGCTAAACCTACGGGCTACGCATGTTTCTGAAGGAGATTCAGGGATGGAACTCGATAAGCAAGTGGCTGTGGAACTTTCGGCTTCAAACACCCGACGACAGTCTAAACCAAAGAAAGGATTGACGTTCCGTCGATTTTTCACTCAAGAGAACCGCCATCCCTTTGATGAATTGGAATGGGAAACCCGCGATGCCCGCATCACCAACAGCAAGGGCGAGGTGATCTTCGAGCAGCCGGGCGTTGAGGTGCCCAGCGACTGGTCCATGACCGCGACCAACATCGTCGCCTCGAAGTATTTTCACGGCCAGTTGGGCACGCCCAGCCGCGAGTACAGCGTCAAGCAGCTCATCAGCCGGGTGGTGGAAACCATCACCGGCTGGGGCACCGAACTGGGCTACTTCCAGGAAGCGAGCGATGCCCGGGTGTTCGCCGACGAGTTGACCTACCTGCTCATCAACCAGAAGGTCGCCTTCAACTCACCCGTCTGGTTCAACGTGGGCTGCGAGCCGAAACCCCAGTGTTCGGCCTGCTTCATCAACTCGGTCGAGGACACCATGGACTCGATCCTGGAGCTGGCCAAGACCGAAGGCCGGCTCTTCAAATTCGGATCGGGCACCGGCACGAACCTTTCGTCGCTCCGCTCCTCGCGGGAAAAGCTCGCCAGCGGCGGCTCCGCCTCAGGGCCGGTATCGTTCATGAAGGGGTACGATGCATTCGCCGGCGTGATCAAGTCCGGCGGCAAGACCCGCCGCGCGGCCAAGATGGTCATCCTGAACATCGACCATCCGGACATCGTCGATTTCATCCAGTGCAAGGTCAAGGAGGAGCGCAAGGCCCAGGCCCTGGTGCAAGCCGGCTATGAGGCGTCCATCGACGGCGAGGCGTACAGCTCCATCTTCTTTCAGAACGCCAACAACTCCGTCCGCGTGACCGACGATTTCATGCGCGCCGTGGAAAACAACGAACCCTGGCGGACGAAGGCTATCACCAGCGGCGAGGTCGTTCACGAATTCCAGGCCCGCGATCTGATGCGCCTCATCGCCGATTCGGCGCACGCCTGCGGCGATCCGGGCATCCAGTTCGACACCACCATCAACCGCTGGAACCCGTGCAAGAGCAGTGGCCGCATCAACGCCTCGAACCCGTGCAGCGAATACATGTTCCTCGACGACTCCGCCTGCAATCTGGCCAGCCTGAATCTGCTCCGCTTCGCCACGGAGGACGGGCAGTACGACGCCGTCAGTTTCCGCAAGGCCATCGAGGTGGTGTTCACCGCCCAGGAGATCATTGTCGACGCGGCCAGTTACCCGACGCCGAAGATCGACCGGAACTCCCACGAGTTCCGCCCCATCGGCCTCGGCTACGCCAACCTCGGCGCACTGCTCATGTACATGGGTCTCCCCTACGACAGCTATCAGGGACGGGACTTTGCGGCCACCATCACCGCGATCATGACCGGCCAGGCGTACCTCACCTCGGCCAAGATCGCCGAGCAGCTCGGCCCCTTCGCCCAGTATCCGAAGAACAAGACCTCGTTCCTCGAGGTCATGCACTACCACCGGGACGCTCTCAAGTACATCGACCCGCAGAACGTCTCGCCCGAACTGTACAAGCAGGCGCGCGAGGTCTGGAACCAGGTGATCCAGGAAGGCGAGCAGCACGGCTTCCGCAACGCGCAGGCCACGGTGCTCGCTCCCACCGGCACCATCGGCTTCATGATGGATTGCGACACCACCGGCATCGAGCCCGACCTGGCCCTCGTGAAGTACAAGCAGCTCGTCGGCGGCGGCGGCATCAAGATCGTCAACAGCACCGTCTCGGCCGCCCTCACGCGCCTCGGCTACCCCGACGAGAAGGTCCGCAAGATCCTCAACTATATCGAGGGGCACGGCACCATCGAAGGGTGCCCGCTCGTGAAAGAAGAGCACCTGGCCATCTTCGACTGCGCGCTGAAACCGGCGCAGGGCAACCGCACCATCCACCACATGGGCCACGTGCGGATGATGGCCGCCGTCCAGCCGTTCCTGTCGGGCGCCATCTCCAAGACGGTCAACATGCCCAACGAGTCCACGCCGGAGGACATCTCCCAGACCTACATGGAAGCCTGGAAGATGGGGCTTAAATCCATCGCCATCTATCGCGACGGCTCCAAGCAGATCCAGCCGCTGTCCACCACCGCCGACACCAAGCCGGCGGCCGAGGAGAAAGTGGTCTACCGGCCGGTCCGGAAGAAGCTCCCCGACGAGCGCCGGGCCATCACCCACAAGTTTGCCATCGGCGGCCACGAGGGTTACATCACGGTGGGCATGTACGAGGACGGCTCGCCGGGCGAGATCTTTGTGGTCATGGCCAAGGAGGGAAGCGTGATTTCCGGCGTCATGGACGGCTTCGCCACGGCCGTGTCCATGGCCCTGCAATACGGCGTGCCGCTCAAGGTCCTCGTCGAAAAGTTCACCCACACGCGGTTCGAGCCGTCCGGCTTCACCGGCAACCCGCACATCCCATACGCCAAGTCGCTGTTCGACTACATCTTCAAGTGGCTGGCGCTGAAATTCCTCCCGGAGGAAGAGCACCAGAAGCTGGGCATCATCCCCGTCGAGGAGCCCGCCGCCGCGCCGGCCGCCGAGCCGAAGAAGGCGGCCCGGACCGAGCCCGCCACCCAGAAGCCGCTGCTGCTGGAGCTGCAGCCCGACGCGCCCCCCTGCTTCCAGTGCGGTTCCATCATGGTCCGCAACGGCGCCTGCTACAAGTGCCCCAACTGCGGCGAGACCAGCGGCTGCTCCTGAGTGTTCAGCCGCTGATGCCAAACTGCTGACGCCACCGAAGGCTCCCTGCACGGGGAGCCTTCGGTTCTTTCGGCCCGACTTGGATGCCGGAGCTACTTTTCCGGGGGCGGCGGCGCTGCCGGCGTGGTGTCCAATGGCAGATCGGCTCGGTCGCTCCACTCTTCGAACGAGCCGTCATACAATCGGGCCGCATACCCGAGATGGCGCGCCGCCAGGTACAGCAGGCTGGCGGACATGCCCACGTTGCAGGTCGCGACCACTTGCTCGCCCGGCGCAGCGCCGGCCGCCTGAAAGAGCTGTTCGAGAACCGGTCGCGGTTTGAACCGGCCGTTCTTGCCCATCAACTCGGTGGACGGCAGGTTACCCGCACCAGGGATGTGGCCGGGCCGAGGCGCGCCGCCGCTCTCGCCCCGGAATGCCGGGGCCGAACGCGCGTCCACCACGGCCACACCGGGTTGCGTCCGTGCGGCGTTCAGCCAGTCGGCGTCCGCCAGCACATCCGGCTGGAGCCGCAGGCCGGGCAGCGCGGGGGTTACGGTTGGTGCGGTCACGGTCAGCGCCAGTCCCGTTTCTCGCCAAGCCGGCAAGCCGCCGTCCAGCACAGCCACCCGGCCGGCCAGGCCCAGGTATTCGAGCGTGACGAAAATCCGCGCCACCGCGGTCTCCCGGCCGTGGTCGCCGTATAGTACGATCCTGGAACCGGGGCCGATCCCGAATCCGGCCAGGATGGCTCGCGCGGTCTCAAGCTCCGGCATGACCGAGGTGGCTTCCGGCGTGGACGGAATCAGCCACGCCGACCACAGGAAACGGGCGCCGGGGATGTGTCCCCGCCGGTACTCGCGATGGGTGGCGCACACCTGGATCACCACCAGGTCAGAATCCTGCAGCCGGGTCCCCAGCCAGTCGGCGGTCACCAAGACGGGCAGCGTGGTGTCGCCGTCCTTCGGCGCGTCCGCGCTCGGCGGCACCGCCGCGGCCGCCCAAGTCAGTCCCATCAGCAGCACGGCAACGGTCCACAACGGTTTCATACACCCTTCCTCATGGAATGCGTGTTGCATCATACCCGACATAAGATGCCGCGCTGCAGCTATCGGCTGACCCGTCTGTGCTGAAAATAATCGTGGGGACAGATCGGCGCACTCAACTGGCGGAGGCTTCGTCCATGAAGCGGTCGAAATTCTCGTCGAGGACTTCACCGCACTTCTGGCTGATGAAGTCGGAGCTGGTGAACACCCGCACCATGGTGATCATGGCGGCGCGCTGGGCGGCGGAAATGCCCGGAGCCGACTTGGGGAAGTCCACCAGGGTGCTGAAGGCCTTCACGAGCTCACCGTAGCTGTACAGGTAATCCATGGTGAACTGGTTGAGCACGGCGGTCAGGATCCGGATGAACGAAGGGTAGCGGTCGAATTCGACGATGGCGTTGAGGATCTCCTCCTTCGTGGGGAGATTGCGCGTCTTTTCCAGAAACTGGGTCTCGATGAGCTGCTGGATGCCCGGCTCGCGGTGCCGGCGGAAGAAGGTCAGGTAGACGATGATGATGAACAGCGCGCAGACGACGATGCCGATGACGATCAGTTCGTTCATGTGTTGCGACAGGTAGCCGGAAAACGATTGCGTCAGCCAGTAGTCCATGATTCCAGTTCTGATCGCGGCGTTGCGGTTCGGGGCTTCGTTAAAACCCAACCAATATACATGTTCCGCCGGGCGTTGTCAAAAAAAATGCTCGGCGGGAAGCGGGGCCGATTCAGTCGCCGTCGCGGTCGGATGGGGGCGGATCCGCCCAGCGGATGATCCCGTAATCGCCCATGGTGCCGCGGCGCGCATCCGTGTCCGGCCGGGCGTCGGGGTCCGTCGCCTGGTGTCGGTCCCGATGGCGCGGCCAACAGCCGGCGTGAATCTTCTCGCCGCACGCGGGGCACAGGAGGATTCGGACGCCCGCAGGAAATTTCTCCCCGCCGCATTCGCCGCAGCGGAAGCCGGCGATCCCCATCAGTCGTCCTCCCCGTCGCGGAGGGCCAGCCGGAGCGCCTCGAGCTCGCGGGCCAGTCGCCGCAGCCGGCCGTGCAAGCCGACGATGTAACCGAAGAGCAGCAGCAGAATGAAGCTGTAAGCCGCAAACAGGTAGCCGTTCATCTGTCATTCCCTCTCGAGCAGTATCCGGCGCAGGCGCTGGGTCTCCAGCCGCGCCCACTCCACCCCTAGGCGCAGCCGGAACAGCAGCGCGAACAGCAGAGTGAACGCCACGCACGAGGCGATCAGGGTGTGGACCATCTCCGGCTCCAGGTTCATCCCCTGGCTGGAGACCACCACCGGGTGCATGCTGCGCCACCAACGGATGGAGAAGAAGACGATGGGGATGTCCGCGAAGGCGACGACGGCGTAGACGGCGCTGAACTGGCGCATCCGGGGGCTCTCGGGAAGGCTGCCGCGCAGCACAAGATACACCAGGTACATGAGCCAGAGGATCAGCGAGGAGGTCAGGCGCGGATCCCACGTCCACCAGGTGTTCCAGACGGGCCGGGCCCACAGCGGCCCGGTCACCAGCACGATGGTGGTGAACAGGACACCGATCTCGGCTGCGGCCGCCGCCCAGCGATCAAAACGCAGCCGGCCGCGCCACAGATACAGGATGCTGCCCGCGAACACCACGGTGAACGCCACCATGGCCAGCCAGGCCGAGGCCACGTGGAAATAGAAGATGCGCTGCACCTCCCCCATCTCGCGCTCCCGCGGCGCATAGAGGAACACCATGTAGAGCGCCCCCACCAAAGCAGCCGCCGTCATGGCGACCAGCGCGGAAAAGCCAGCGCGACCGCCGGCGGGGGAGGCCGTCCATCTATCGGGGTGTCGGATGTCCGTTGTCATGCTATCGGCCGGATGTCGGGATGCCGGCCCGCGCCGGCGATTCGTCAGGCGGTTTCCTCGACGACATAACGGAAGACCGCGTAACATACTACCACGAAGATCAAGTCGAAGCCGGCCAGCAGCCGCACCCAGGGGATCCAGCCGGACGCTGCCGGTGTCTGGAGCAGCAGCGCGGTGGCCTTGACGCCGGCGATGACCACCGGCACGATCACCGGGAACAGCAAAATGGGCAGCAGCACTTCGCGCAGGCGCAGGCCCATGGTCATGGCCGAGAAGAGGGTGCCCACGGCGATGAAGCCCACGTTCACCAGCAGGACCACCAGCAAAAACGGCAGGAAGCCGCCGGCGAACCGGATGTTGAAAAAGACGATGAAAACGGGCAGGATCAGCGCCTCCATGGTGGTCTGGAACGCCAGGTTGGCGAGGAATTTCCCCAGAAAGATCACGCCGCGAGGCACCGGGGTCAGCAGCAGGCCGAGCATGCACCCTTCTTCGCGCTCGGTGGCGAAGGCGTTGGCCAAGCTGAGGATTCCAGCGAACAGAAACGCCACCCACAGGATGGCCGGGGCGCTCTCGCGCGCCGCCCGGGAGCCGGGATCGAAGGCGAAGTTGAACACCACGATGACGATGAAGGCGAACAGGAGGGTCGTCAGGAAATTCTGGCGGGTGCGCAGCTCCAGGCGGAGATCTTTCCAGGCCACCCAGGCGGCGAGGCGCAGGATGTTCACGACGCCCCTCCATGCCGGCTCACGGCGTCGAGGTAGAGCGCCGCCAGACGGTCCGGCCCCGTTTCGGCCGCGGCCACCTCGGCGCGGATCCGGCCGCTGACCAGCACGAGGATCCGGTCGCCCAGCTCGGCGGCGTGCTCCAGCTGGTGGCTGATCATCAGGATCGTCCGACCCTCCCCCTTGAGCCGGTGGAGCAGGTCCCGGAGGATCGCCGCGGCGTGTTGGTCCAGGCCGGTGAAGGGCTCGTCCAGCAGCACCAGCTCCGGCTGGTGCTGCAGGGCGCGGGCAATGGCCAGCCGCTGCTTCATGCCGCGGGAATAAGTCCGGACCGGTCGGTCCGCGGCTGTCGCCAGCCCCATCCCCGCCAGGCTGGCATCCAAGGCGGCCGGATCGTCGGGCCGGTTGTAGAGCCGCGCGAAGAAGCGGAGGTTCTCCCGCCCGGTCAGCTCGGGGTAGAGAAAGAGCTGGTGGGAGATGTAGCCCAGCGCCCGTCGGAACTCGAGGTCGCGTCCGCTCACGTCCTCGCCCCGGAACCGAATCGTCCCGGAGCTGGGCCGCATGACGCGGGAAATGCAATTGAACAGGGTGGTCTTGCCGGCGCCGTTGGGCCCCACCACGGAGAGGAACGTCCCCGGGGCGACATCCAGGCTGATGCCGCGCAGCACCGGCACATCGCCGAAGTGCTTGCGCACTTCCCGCAAGGACAGGACTGGTACGCCGTCGTCGGGCATTCCGGATCGCTCGCTCGGGCTATCGGATCTCGCGCCGCCGGCTCTCCAGCTGCGCCTTGATTTCAGCGTATGGTTCGTCCGGCAGCTTGCCGGCGCGCCGGTCGTACTCCAGGTCGGCCAGCGCCGCGTCCAGTTCCTCGCGGTCGGCCGCCGGCGGGATGTCGTCCGCAGCGGCCGTTGCCGCCGGCATCCCGCCGAGCAACGGCCACAGTACGTAGAGCACCGCGGCGATGACGATGGCCAGCACCAGCAGCGACGGGATCATGACGCCTCCTTGGTCGGCAGTTCCTGGAGCAGGGCGCGACGGGACCGCGGCAGGAGCGCCAGCAGCCCGCCCAGGGTGATCACGATGCCCCCCGCCCAGATCCAGAGCACCAGCGGGTTGATGAGCACCTTGAAGTTGGCCCGGCCGGACAGGCTGAGCGGCGAGAAGATCACGTACAGGTCGCGGACCGGCGTGCAATGGATGGCCACCTCGGTCATCGGCTGCTCGAACAGCCGGTGAAAGTGCTTCTCGGGCCGGAGCGTCGCCGCGGTCCGGCCGCCCTCCCGCGCGCGGAGCTCGGCGCGGAGGATCTCCTTCTCCGGATCGGCATCCCGGTCGAAGCGCTCGTAGCGGATGGTGTACGGCCCGGCCTCAAACGAATGCCCCGGCTCCACGGTGGCGTCAAACGACTGGCTGAAGTAAGCCGAGCCCACGACGCCCATGCAGAACACCACCACGCCCAGATGGACCAGGTAGGCCCCGTAGCGGCGGGTGTTCTTCCGGAGCAGGTTCGCCAGCGCCGCGCCGAACCCCTCGCCGGTGGTCTGCCGGCGGATCCACGCCGAGCGCGCCACGTCGGTGACGATGGCCGCCGCGGCGCCCAGTCCGAGGCCGGCCAGAACCGCCGCGGAGAGGTGTCCCCGCAGCCAGACCGCCATCGCCGCGAAGCCCGCCAGGCTCACCGCCAGAAACACCAGCACGGGCTTCAGGAACGCCGCCGCCGCGGCCCGGTACCAGCCCACCACCGGGCAGACGCCCAGCAAAACGAGGCAGGCGATGGCGAACGGCACGACGGCCGCGTTGAAGAACGGCGCCTGGATGGCGATTTTCCGGCCGCCCGCCAGTTCGGACAGCGTGGGCAGGATGGTCCCCGCCAGCACCACGACCAGGAAGCCCATCAACAGCAGGTTGGTGAGCACGACCAGTCCGTCCTTGGAGCGGAAACTGTCAAGGGGCCGGTCGGGCGCCAGCAGCTGCCGGCGCCAGGCGATGACGCCGCCGGTCAGGGCCAGCATCACCGCCATGAAGATCAGGAAGTAATACCCGATGGTGGAGCGCTCGAAGGCGTGCACCGACTCGATGAAGCCGCTCCGAGTGATGAACGTGCCGAAGATGCACAGCAGGAATGTGAGCGCCACCAGGAACGCATTCCATTTTTTCAACACCCCGTGGCGTTCCTGCAGGATGGATGTGTGCAGGAAGGCCGTCGCCGCGAGCCACGGGATGAACGAGGCGTTCTCCACCGGGTCCCAGGCCCAATAGCCGCCCCAGCCCAGCTCCATGTAGGCCCACTGCGCGCCGAGGATGATCCCAACCGTGAGGAACAGCCAGGAAAACACCGTCCAGCGGCGAATGATCTTCAGCCCGTCGGGCGGTATGGCGCCGGCAGCCAGCGCGGCCAGGACAAAGGCGAACGGCACCGTGAAGCCCACGTAGCCGACGAACAGCATCGGCGGGTGGAAGATCATGCCCACGTTCTGGAGCAGCGGGTTCAGGCCCCGCCCCTCGGCGATCGCCACGTCCAACCGCTGGAACGGGTTCGTGAACAGGAGCAGGAGCAGGTTGAAGAACAGACCCGAGGCGGCCGTGATGAGAATGAAGGGCGGGACCACCGCGGCGTGGCGCCGGCGGAATCCGGCCAGCGCCCCTGCGGCGAACAGCAACAGCAGGAGCAGCCAGAGGAGGAGTGAACCCGCCTGGCCGGCCCAGAAGGCGGTGATCCGGTAGACCAGGGGCAGCGTCGTGGAGGTGTAGCTTGCCACGTATTCCAGCCGGAAGTCGTTCCGGACCAGCGCCCAGAGGAGAAGCCCGGCGGCGCCGGTGGCCAGAGCGGCCGCGGCGTAGATGGCCCGGCAGGCGGTGTCGGTCCACGCGGGCCGGCCGGTCCGGAGCCTCACCACCGCAGCGGCGACGGCGTAGAGCAGCAGGACGAACGTGGCGACGATCAGGAAATTGCCCAGCAGCACCATAAGCTCTGCCTGTCAACGACGGATGTCAGGACTGTTCCGGCGCCTTCTCGTACTTCGAGGGGCATTTCAGCAGGATGGTGGCGGCGTCGAACTCGCGGCGTCCGGGCTTGAGGTCGCCTTCCACGACAACGGCCATCCCCTCCTTGAAATTGTCAGGGATCACCCCCTGATAGTGGACCGTCAGGGCGGGCCGGCCCACCTGATCGGCGATCTGGAAATCCATGGCCAGCTCGTCCGCAGCCCGCCGGACCGAGCCGGGCACGACGGTGCCGGTGACCCGCACGCCCCGTCCGCCGTCATGCGCCTGGCCGGCCAGCACCTCGTCCACGGTGTGGTAGTAGACGGTGGTTTCCTGCAGGCCCGAGTAGATCAGGTAACCCACCACTCCGACGAACAGCACAACGATCAGGATCAGTTTCAGCTTGGCCATCGGCGCTCCGCGAACTAGATTGGGGACCGGGCGATGAGCTCCCAGTCGATCCGTCCGGCCTCGAAGACGGGACCGTCGGCGCATACCCGCAGCATGGCGGCGCCGCGGTCATCGCGTACCGGAATCGTGCAGCCCAGGCACACGCCCATGCCGCAACCCATCCGATTCTCCATGGACACCCACACCGGCCGGCCGGCCGAGGCACCGATGCGGTGGACGACAGCCATCATCGCATTAGGGCCGCAGCAATAGATGCGGTCCGCGGCATTCTGTTTCAGGAAGCGCTCGACGGGTTCGGTGACCAAGCCCCGTTCCCCTAGGCTGCCATCCTCGGTCACCAACCGGACGTCGGTACCCGTCTCGGTCGCCAGGAGCTCGCGCAGCGGCAGGTCGGCCGCGGTGCGCCCGCCGTAGAACAACACCAGCTGGGCTATTCCGCTAAAACGGCGCAGGCAGAAATAGAGCGGCGCGATGCCCACGCCACCGCCCACCAGGATTGTCGTCCCACCGACCGGTGGCTCCGGGAACGTACCGCCCAGCGGGCCGTGGGCGAACAGCTTGTCGCCCGGCTGCAATCCGGCCAGCAGCCGTGTGCCCCGGCCCACCTGTTTGATCAGAAAGAGGATCTCCCCGTCCGCACCGGCGCCGGGCGCGTCCAGTACGCTCAGGGGGCGGTTCAGCAACGGATCGGCGGACAAGGAGTGTCGGGGCAGGCCGAGCATGAAAATCTGCCCGGGCGCGACCGCGGCGGCAGCCTCCGGCGCAGTGATGCCAAGAAGGAAATAACCGCCGGCGAGCGTCTCGCACCGGGAGACCTGGACGTCACGCGCGCGGGCGGTGGTGGATTCTTGCATTCGCTCCATCTTGGTGGTATATCTGACACCACGATGTAAAATTCAGCCGCCGATTATATCGCAATTCCGCGAGGGGCGGTAGCGGCATTCCGTTTGGCGAGGAGGCGACCATGCAAGACGATTCGGCCCAGTTCGAGAAGATCCGTTTCGAGCTGAAAGGCCGCCTGGCCCACATCACCTTGAACAATCCGCCGGACAACCTCCTGTCGCTGCAGTTGCTGGGCGAATGGAGCGAGCTGATGGAGTCGGTCGCCGGCCAGGCGGAAACGGCCGCTCTGCTTGTGTCCGCCTCGGGTCCCAACTTCATCGGCGGCCTGGACTTCTCGGAACACACCCGGGAGATGGTGTTCTCCGCTCTGGAGCGCTTCCGCAACATCTGCGAGTTCCTCCTCAACGTGGAATACCTCACCCTCGCTCTCGTCGACGGCAAGGTCCGCAACTGGGGCTGCGATCTGCTCCCCTTCTTCGACCTGGTGCTGGCGAGCTCCGCAGCCACCTTTCAGTACGACCATCTGGCCATCGGCACCTTCCCCGCGGTGGGCACGATCATGCTGGGGCAGTCGGCCGGATTCGCCGCATCGCTCCAGACCTTCCTGGAGGGTCACGAGATGACAGCCGCCCAGGCCCTCGAACTGGGGCTGGTAGCCCGGGTGCACCCGCGCGAAGAGCTCGTGGTCGATCTCAAGAAGACCCTGGCCCACCTGTCCACCCTCAGCACGCCGGTAACCGGGCTGATGCTGCGCAACCTGCGCCGGGCCAAGCACGAGAACTTCCAGCGTTTCATCGACGAATCGTATACCGACTACCTGAATATCCTGACCGACCTGGAGGATTTCAGCGAAGGCGTCGCCGCCTGGATGGACCGGAGGCCGCCGGCCTGGAAAAACCGTTGAAATCTTTGTTTTACGGGTGTTTCGGGCTGTAATGGTCCTTGACATGAATTATTGGGCCGTGATACTTTTAACTATGCCGTCATCGGCCGGGCAACTTATTCTAAAAACTGGATAAACCAAATGGCACTGATTGGGAATCTCAAGGAAGTCAATCTGGTCAATCTGATTCAGTTGAACTGCCTGGAGAAGAAGACCGCCAAGTTGACCTTCAACTACCGGGGGAAAATCGGCGTGATCTACTTCGAGAACGGCGACATCCCCCACGCCCAGTTCGACAACCTGGTGGGCCCGGAGGCCGTTTACAAGGCGATCCACCTGACGGAAGGCGAATTCAAGATCGAGGACGGCATCCGCACCAACATCAAGACCAACGAGATCAAGTGGTCCGAGCTGATCCTCGAAGGCATGCGGATCTTTGATGAAAGCCAGGCCGGTCAGGACCAGGTCCACATCAAGCTGATCAAGAACCTGATGCAAATCGACGGCGTCCTTGCCGCGGTCACCCTGCTCAAGGACGGAACCCCCCTGTCCAACAGCAGCTTTGAGGAAGTGGAACTCTATGCCCAGATTTTGTCGTTTTGCGCGGCCAAGCTGCAGAACGTCGGCAAGAATTCCGGCATCAGCTACTTCGACAGCGTCACCGTCAACTTCAGCGACAAAACCCTGATGTTGGTGGACCGGGATCCCCACCTCATCGGTGTTTTTTTCAATCCGCAGGCCAACCTGAAACTGGCTGAGCCCCAGGTGATGAAGGAACTTCAAACCTATATCAACGAGCGGCAATAATGATCATTCCGAAGGGGAAGCCGGTTCATAAGGAACTCAGCTCCTATTTTGTGGACCTTGGCAAACTGCTCGAGGAACTCAAGGGCAATTCGTTTTCCGGTCTTATCGAACTGGTGGGGGTCAAGCACGAAGGCGAGATCCTGCTCGAAGGCGGCGCCGTGGCCAACGTCCGGATTCGCGGGGATGTCAACCTGCTGGGTCGCCAGCACCTGGGCGCCATCCTCCAGATCGGCCGCAAGGAAAACCTCCTCATCTCCACCTACCAGCTCCCCCCGGAAGCCGTTTTTTTCATCTCCCGCTACCTGGGCAGCGAGAAGATCCACGAAAACGTTTCCAGCGAGTTCACCGACCCCAAGAAGCTGCTGAGCCGCCTGGAAAGCGATCCCAACGACCACTTCGTGGAAGTGATTTTCCAGAAGAATATCGGCTACGGCCTCCTGTTCGTCCAGGACGGCCAGCCGGTGGACGCGCTGATTTCCCTGCTGGGCAAGGATCTGATCGCCGGTTCGACCGCGATCAAGGAGATCATCGAGGGATCCCGCGACCTGGGCGCGACGTTCAACGTCTACCGCGCCACCGAGCAGGAAGCCGAGCCCACGCCGGCGGAGGTGGAGATCACCCGGGATGAGGTCCAGGCGGTCATGGAGACGCTGCTGAACGAATTCCGGAAGGATTTTCCGGCCGACAACAAGCGCGGACTCGATTTCAACCACCTCTTCCGGGAGTCCTGCCTGGAGCTGGCGGACAAGTTTCCCTTTCTGGATCCGTTCGCGGCGGAGTACACGTTCCAGGACAGCCGGCTGGAGCTGCGCGCGGAGGAAAAGCCCAGGGTGATCGCGGAAGCCACGTTCCGGCTCATCCGGCACGTTCTGGAGAAGATGATTGCGGCCCGGGTCGCTTTCCCCCTCGAGCCGTTCCGCGAGCGGACGCGGGCCCTGCTGGCTGCGGATCACGCCTACGCCGCGTCCAGCCTGGATTTGGACAAGTTTTACGAAATTCTCAAATAATGGACAGCCATGGAAGATCTACTCGGTAAATTCGTGGATGAAGTCAGCACCGTCATGGGCGTCCGCTCCGCCTACCTGGTGAACAACCGCGGCGAACTCCTCTTTCCCCAGACCGAACGGCTGGGCCGCGCCAACCTCACCGCCACCGGGGCCCTGGAGCTGGTCCAGTGCCTGGGTGTCCTCGAGCTGCCCGGCGACGAGATCACCGAAGCCGAAGTGAATTTCGTCGAAGGCAAGCTGATCGTGTACAACAACGTGCGCCTGCTGGTCCCCACCAAGCTGGGCGTGCAGGAGACCATCCTGGTCCTGCTGGGTGACAAGAACCTCAACAAGGCCCACCTGCGGATGACCATGAATGTCGCGCTGTCGAAGGTGGTCTCCGACAAGCGCTACAAAAAGCTGGCCCAGCCGGTGCGGATACGCAAGACCTCGGTGCTCTCGCGCGAGAAGCTGAACGAGAAGGAGTTTGCCCAGGCGGAGCGGATCCGCCAGATCGTCGGTTAATTCTTCCGGAAGGGTTGTGAATTATGAGCGAAACCCTAAAAGGGAACCTGAGCCAGTTGAAGTTGGTGGAGATTATGAAGATCCTCTGCAATAGCCAGCGGACCGGCAAGCTGTCGCTGCAGCGCGGCGAGGATAGCGGTGACGTGTATTTCCTCTCCGGCGAAATCATCCATGCCAAGTACAACACGGTCATGGGCGAGAATGCGGTGTACGCGCTGCTGTCATGGACCGACGGCATCTTCACCTTCCTCCCCAACATCAGCGTCAAGAACAAGACCATCCTGACCGGTGCCCAGGACATCATCCGCCGCGGCGAGCAGATCGACGCCGACTGGCTGGAGATCCGCAAGGTGATCCCCCACACCAACCTGGTCTTCAAGATGAGTTACGGGACCCCCAGTGAAATCTCGCTCAACGCCACTGAGTGGAACATCCTCCGTCACATCAACGGCATCGACAGCGTGAGCGAGATCGCCGGCAAAGTGGAACTCCCGATCCTCGACGTGAGCAAGGCGTTCTGCAAGCTCTTCAACGCCGGTTTGATCGAGATGATGGGCGAGGCGGTGACCCGGGAGGAGCGCAAGGTGGGGATCGACCCCGGCATCTTTCAGCTCATCGAGCGGGAGATGGCCAAGGTCATCGGCCCGCTGGCCCCCATCGTGATGGACGATCACATCGGCAACCTCGGCGAAGCGCGCGAAGCGTTTCCCAAAGACAAGCTGCCCGAGCTCATCGAGCTGCTCAGCGGCGAAATCAACGACCCGAAGAAGATGATCGACTTCCAGCGCAACATGCTGGAAATCATCAAGAATGTCTGACCGATTCCCCTGGCGAGGTGAACTTTGAAACTCACAATCCGGACTAAACTGCTGGGTTTATCCCTCTTTGCCATCGTGATCCCGCTGATCATCTCCGCCGCGGTCATCGTGGTGATTGTCACCCAGAAGACGCTGGACGAATCCCTGGGCAAGATCCGCGCCAACTCGGACATCGCCACCACCCAGTACGCGCAGCGGATGAACGAGATCAAGGAAAACACCAAGCTGCTGGCCATCAACGCGCTGCAGTACGATTTCATCACCACGATCAACCCGGCGGCGGCCCCGCCGGCCGCGGCCGGCCAGTCCGACCTGGAACGCCGCAAGGCGATCAACGTGCTGGAGATCGTCAAACAGCAGCTCCGCATCGATTACCTGACCCTGACCGACGGCCGGGGTCGCGTGCTGTACCGCGTCAACAACCCGAACCAGCGCAACGACGACCTCGCCGCCATGGATCCGATGCTGCGCGAGGCGCTGAGCAACCGCAAGGTGGTGTACGGCTCGGTCAAGCTGCCCATCGACTACATGTCGCAGGAAAAGCTGGAGGACGCCTTGACGGTGGGCACCCAGAAGAAGCAGATTGAAGCCGCGCTCGGGATGGAAGTGGTGGTGCCGCTCATCATGGGCGAGGAGGTCCGCGGGGCGCTGGTGGCCGGTGACGTCCTCAACAACGACAACCAGCTGGTCGACCAGCTCAAGCAGATGGTCTACAAGGAAAACATCGAAGCGGGGTCGGCCACCCTGTACCTCGGGGAGACGGCCGTCGCGTCATCGCGCAGCGGCGCGACCGGGCGTGGGGTAGGCGAGACGATCACCCAGGAGATCTTCAACTACGTTCTCAACCAGGGCAAGGAGTTCATCGGGACCGAAACCATCGGCGAGATCAGCTACGTCAGCGCCTACGTCCCCATCAAGGACATCTCGAACCAGATCATCGGCATCTATTCGGTGAGCGTCCGGGAGACCTGGTTCCGCCAGTTCCAGAACTACATCCGGAACTTCATCATGATCGTCATCGGCGCGGCCATCCTGTTCTCGGTGCTGCTCACATACATCGTCGCCACCCGCATGACCAAGCCCATCGAGATGATCACCGAAGCCGCCAACAAGATTTCGCTGGGCGATCTGGACGTCCCGATCCAGGTCAAGACCGGCGGCGATGAGATCGGCCGCCTGGCCGATTCGCTGGACCGCATGCGCATCAGTTTGAAGTCCGCCATCGAGCGTCTGCGTAAACGCTGACGCCCATACGCGGAACGCCGGCAAACCACACACCGGACCTCCGCGTCCGGTGTTTTTTTAATGCGCCGAGGAGGAAGAGCATGAGCCAGACACTGTTCATTCTGGAGAACAACCAACAGGTGGGCCCGCTGTCGACGCAGGACATCGGGGCCATGATCCAGGCCGGCCGGGTCAACGGCGAGACCTTCTGCTGGGGTGACGGGATGCCCAACTGGCAGCCGCTGCGCACGGTGCTGCCCCAGCTGTTCCAGGCCGCGCCCGCGCCCGTCGCGCCGGTTCAGGCCGCACCGGCCGCCGCCTTCCAGGGGGCGACCCAGTTTGAGGTGCTGAGAACCGAATACTACAAGATGCCCAAGATCACCATCCAGCAGGCAGAAGTGGTGCTGGAGGCGGGCGCTCTCCACTACATGGTCGGCAACATTGAGATCGAAGTCCAAACGCCTTCGGCCGGCGGCTTCATCAAGTCGAAGCTCACCGGCGAGCGCGCTGTCAAGCCGGTGTACCGGGGCAGCGGAACCATTTTCCTCGAGCCCACCTTCGGCGAGGTGAACATCCTGGAACTCCGCGGTGAGACTTGGATTCTGGACCGCGGCGCCTTCCTGGCCTGTGACCGCTCCATAACGGTGGACATGTACACCAACAAGGCGATTTCCGGCCTGTTCGGCGGCGAGGGCTTCTTTCAGACCAGCGTGGCCGGACACGGCAAGGTGATGTACAACGCGCCGGGGCCGGTGGAGACGCTGCAGCTCAACAACGAGGTGCTCACCGTGGACGGCAGCTTCGCCGTAGCCCGTACCGGCAACCTGGACTTCCGCGTCGAGAAGGCCACGAAGAAGCTGTTCAGCTCTTGGGCTTCGGGCGAGGGGTTCGTGAACGTGTTCCGCGGCACAGGCACGGTGCTCATCGCGCCGGTGCCCAACCGCTTCGTCACCCTCATCAACGAGTTCGGCGGCCTGCACGCCGCCATCAGCCGCATCGGCAAATGACCGGCCGGCGGCCGCCGCGGGATCCCGCGGCGGCCGTCAGGCGCCCGCTTCCCCCACCACCAGGTACAGATCCTCCGCCTCGCGCCAGATGACCGGGCCGAGGCGGGCGTCCGCCAGCATGCGGCTCACGACCTCCCGCGGCGGGATCATGTCGTGAGCCACCGCCGACCCCACGCCGGCATGGAAGGCGTTGAGTTTCTCCCGGCCGGTGAGGTGGCAGATGACCAGCCGGCCCGCCGGCCGCAGCAGCCGGGCCATGGCCGCCAGGGCCTCGGCCTTGCGGCTCAGGTGGGGGAAAAAATTATAGAGCAGCACGGCGTCGAAGGCGCTTGGGCAGAAGCACGGCCGGTGGGCGTCGGCGAGCACCCAGCCGGCACCGGCCGCCGCCGCCCGGTCGCGGGCCTGGCGCAGCATGGGCAGCGAAAAGTCCATCCCCACCACCCGGCCGTTTGCCCCCACGAGGTCCAGCACCACCGGCGTGATCCGCCCGGTGCCGCAGCCGGCCTCCAGGATCCGCTGCCCGGGCCGCAGGCCGGCTTCCGCCAGCACCGTCCGCAGGCGGGGCAACTCACCGGGATCCTGGTAGTCGGCGTCCCAGCCGTCGGCGTGATAGTCGAAGAAGGCCCGTTTGTCGGCATGCGTTTCAGTCATAACGGGTCACCTCCCGGCGCCGGAAAATCAAGACGACAAAGAACACGGCGCAGAGCACGACGATCACCATGGCGCCCGTGCCCACGTTCCACCAGGCCGACAGCAGCACGCCCGCGAGGCAGCCGCCCGCGCCCAGCGCGGCGCTGGCGACAAACAGCCCCGGCAGGCTGCGGGCGAACAGTCGCGCCGTGGCCGCCGGCGCGATGAGCACCGCGAAGATCAGCAGGCCGCCCAGCGCCTCCAGATAGACCGCCACCGCCACTCCCACCACCGTCAGCACCAGGCCCATCAGAAACGCGTCCCTGAGCCCCGCGGCGGCGGCCAGCTTCCGGCTCACCAGCAGCGCCCGCAGGCCGGGGTAGAACCCGACGACGAGCGCCGCGACCAGGACCGTGGCCCCCGCCATCCAGACCAGCCGGTCCGGTGGCAGGAGCAGGATGCTGCCCCACAGGAGGGCCAGCAGGCGGTTGATCTCCCCGCCCGCCAGGGACATCCCCAAGAAGGTCAGGCCCAGCATGGTGGAAAAGACGATGCCCACCGCCAACTCATGCTCCTGGCGGGACTTCTCGATGAGGGGGCCGATGAGCCAGACCGACAGGCAAGAACCGGCGAAGGCGCCGCTCACCGGCGACACTCCCAGCAGGTGCCCGGCCACCGCCCCCGCCATGGCGCCGTGGGCCGCCGCCACGCCGGTGAACGGGATGCGCAGGCCCACAATGAGCACGCCCAGCAGGCCGCAGCCGGCGCCGCCGGCCAGGGCCGCCCACAGGGCCCGCTGCATCAGCGGGAGGTGCAGCCAGTCAGCCAGGTTCATGCCGGACCTCCCGGTAGCGCGCTCGCGGCCGCCAGCGGTCGGTCGTCCGCCAACCGGCCGTCCGTCAGGTGCAACATGCGGGTGGCCGCTTCCGGCGGTTCTTCGGCCTGGTGACTGACGAGGATCACCGCCAGACCCTGCTCTCGGTTCACCCGCGCCAGCAGCCGGGCGATCTGCTCCCGGGCGGAGCGGTCCAGATGGTTCATCGGTTCATCCATGAGGATGAGCTGCGGCTCCTGGAGGAGGATCCGGGCGATGGCCACCTTCTGCAGCTCGCCGCCCGACAGCGCCGCCAGGGGCCGGTCCAGGAGCGGGGTGATGCCGATGTAGGCGGCGATGTCCGCCAGGCGGGCGGCGCGCCTGCGCCGGCTGCCGCGCCGCGTCCCCCATCCCCCGCACTGGGCCAATGCGGCGAACTCGCCCGCCCGGATCGGGATGCGCGTGTCGAACCAGGCCTGTTGGGGCAGGTAACCGATCCGGCGCCTCAGGGCCGGTCGGTTCGCCCAGTCCATGGGCAGCCCGGCCACGCGAACCTGTCCGGCGGTGGGCGTCGCAAAGCCGGTGATCGTCTCGAACAGCATGGTCTTGCCGGCGCCGTTGGGCCCGCGCAGCAGGATGAACTCGCGGGGCGCCACCCGCAGGCGGATATCCTGGAGGAGCCGGCGACCGCCCCGCTCCAGGCTCACGCCGGTCAGTTCAACGAGCGGCGGGGCGGACATGGCTGAGGGCTTCTCGGAGCGCGCGAGTCTGTGACTGGAAATACGCCAGGTAATCGTATTGCTGCGCCGGGTCCGTGGGAAAATTGCTGAGCACGACGTGCGGCCGGCCCCACTGTTCCGCCAGCCGCCCGGTGATGCCCGCCTGGTCCGACTGCCGGTTACCCACCAGCAGGTCCACGTCTCCCGGCGCCCGCCGGATCAGCTCCGGCGACGGATCGGCGCCGGCGAGCCAGGTGCCGCGCACCTCGATCCCCAGGAATCGCAGGAATTCCGCCTGGCGGCTGTCGCAGACGACCGCCACTCCGCGGCCCAGCCGCCGCAGCTCGGCCAAAGTCGGCAGGGTCATTCGGCGTACGGAATCATCGGCCGCCACGTGGCGGGAGCGGATCACCGGCGCCTGCCGGGGAAACCGGCGGGCTAGAACATCGGCCGCCTCGGCCAGCCCCGCTCGATAATTGTCGGGGATGAGCGCGGAGCCCCGGTCGGCCAGCACGTCCAGCGTTCCCGGCAGGGCCAGGCCGGTCCAGCGGGTTCTGAGATCCTTTTGGAAGGCGTGGGTGAGGGCCAAGTCACAGCGCTGGATGGCCAAGGCGTCGGCGGGGGCCAGGTCGTAATGTCCCGGGCAGGAACCGGCCGGGACGAGCAGGTACAGCTCCGTCTCCGGTCCGGCCAGGCTGTGCACCATCGCGTACAACAGGGAGGACGAGACCACCACCTGCGGCCGCGGCGGCTCCGGCGCCGGTGTGGCGAACGATCCGCTGCAACCTGACGCCGCCAGCGCGAACAACAGGGCGACCGGCGTCGCCCAGCCCGTCGTCCGGGCGGTCCATGATCCGGCGGTGCGGGTGTCAGTCGCTCGATTCGGACGGCACAAACCGCTTGACCTCACTGTCACCAACTCCTATAGTGTTACCGATTTATTATACGTAACACGGAGTGCAATGTCCATGTCTCCGCGAATCGCTCTGATTTTTTGCTGGGCCGTTCTGGCCGCCATCACCGGTTGGGCCGTCGAATCATCGGCGGAACGCGAACCGGATGCGCCCGTGCCGCCGCTGCGCACCGAGATCGAGGTCCGCGCCGACGCCCCGATCGTGGAGGGCAACCACCTCGCCGCCGACGGGATCACCTTTTCCCGCGTCTCGCGGACGCAGTTGGACGACCTGATGGCCCACGACATTCTCACCGGCGTGCGCCGGGTGCCCGGCATCCTCATCTCCCGCTACAACCTGGTGGGAAGCTACGGCGGCGGCGAGGGCGGCACCCTGTTCATCCGCGGCATGGGTTCGGGCCGCCCCGGCGCCGAGATCCAGTTTCTCGTCGACGGCGTCCCCCGCGTGTCCGGCGTCTGGGCTCATCCCCTCATGGACGTGCTGGCCGTGGACACCATGGAGCAGATCGACGTGGTCAAAGGCGCATCCCCCGTCCTGTACGGCAACATGAGCTTCGGCGCGGTGGACATCCGCACCCGCCGCATGCTCCAGGACGGGCACGAACTGGAGCTTTCCGCGGCCGGCGGCTCCTACGGCACGCTGCTCACCGCCCTGAACGGCGGCTTCCGGCAGGGCCGGTTCGACACCTACGTCTCGCTGGGATACAAGCACTCCGACGGACACCGGCCCCGAGCCGACGGCGAGCTGCAGCACTACTTCGGCCGTCTGGGCTACGCGGTCGCCCCGGGCTGGCGGCTGGACCTGGCGGTGACCCATACGAACAACTACGCCCGCGACCCGGGCGTCGTCGACCTGCCGCCGCCGCCCCGCGCCCAGTTCAACACCGACGACTGGCTCACAGTGGTCACGCTGGAGAACACGTCCGTCCGCTGGGACGGGTACTGCCGCTTCTACAGCGACAATGGCATGATCAGCTGGCAGCAATGGAACACCGGCCGGCAGCAGCCCGAGGACAGTGACACCGACTATCACAACTGGGGCTTCCGCGCCCGCCAGACGTGGCGCGGCAGCGACCGGGTGGCGCTGACGGCCGGTTTCGACTGGGATGACTACGGGGGCGATTTCACCAGCGTCATCGGCGGCGTGGCGGGCCCCACCCGGGGCGAGCGGTTTCGCAACGCCGCCCCCTATGCGCTGGCCAGCGCCGAGTTCGGCGACAGCACGAAGATCGCTCCGGTCGCCGGGTTGCGCGTCAACGTCAGCGATCCGTTCGGCACGTTCCTGGCCCCCCAGGCCGGTGTCAGCCTGATCCGTGGCGGCACCACGGCGCACGCCTCTTTCTCGCGAGGTTTCAACCTGCCCGGCGTGTACGCGGCCGTGTCGTACGGCCAGTGGGGCCAGGGCGACGCCTGGCGCGAGCTGGAACCGGAACGGGTGGTTCACCTGGAGGCGGGCGTGTCCCGGGTGGTCAACACATGGCTGCGTCTCGACGCCACGTTGTTCCACGACGGCGGCCGCGACGCCCTCCGCTTCAACGCCCCGCCGCCGCACTACGAGAACATCGCCGCGTACGAGCTCAACGGCGTGGAGACATCGGTCACGATATGGCCCGCCGACGCGCATCATCTGTTTGCGGCCTATACGTTCCTGGACGCCCAACCCCACGACACGCCCTACGCGCCGCGCCACACGATCGTCACCGGCTGGAACTGGAAACCGCTCCGGCGGGTCGACGTCGCGGTGGACGCCCAGTACATCGGCCGACGCTTCGCTGCCAATCCGCGCTATCCCGGCGCCCACGTCGCCATGGACGGCTTCGCCCTCGTCAACGTCCGGCTCGACCTCCACATCACCCCCGAGAGCTGGCGGGAGCAGGTGACGCTGTTCGGGGCCGTGGAAAACCTGACGGATACCGACTACGAATACCGCCCCGGCTACCCCATGCCCGGCGTTACCCTCCTGGGCGGGCTCCGGGTGACGATCCACTGACCCCGTCGGACTCGCGCCCGCGGCGGACCGGACTCCGGCCGTCCGGACCATTTTTGATTTTTCCCCACCCCGGTGCTATAGTACCGGACCATGGAGCGGGAGAACCTGTTGGGCATGTCCCTGGCGGAGTTGACGGCGGTGCTGGCCCGCTGGGACCAGCCCGCGTTCCGGGCGCGGCAGCTCTACCACCAGCTCTACCGGCGCCAGTGCACGGAGCTGGACGCCATGACCAACCTGGCCAAGTCGCTCCGCCAGGAGCTGGCCGCCTGCTGCCGGATCAGTCTGCCCGAGACGGCCGCCCGGGCCGCGTCCGCCGACGGCTGTCACAAGTACCTGTTCCGGCTGGATGACGGCTGTCTTGTCGAGTCGGTCCACATCCCCGAGCCGGACCGTGTGACGCTGTGCCTGTCCACCCAGGTGGGCTGCCCCATGGGGTGCGCCTTCTGCGCCACCGCCGGCATGGCCGCCCGCCGCAACCTCGCCGCCGGCGAGATTCTGGGCCAGTACTTCCGGATCGCCGCCGACCTCGGCCTCCAGGGCCGGCCGGCCAACATCGTCTTCATGGGCATGGGCGAGCCGCTGCTCAACTACGACGCGGTGATGGCCGCCTTCCGGCTGTTCGTCGATCCGGACGGCATCGCCCTGTCGCGGCGCGGCATCACTCTGTCCACGTCCGGCCTGGTGGACGGCATCCGGCATCTGGGCGCCGAGCCGCTCCGCCCGAAGCTGGCGATCTCCCTCAACGCCGCCACCGACGAGATCCGCGAGCGGTTGATGCCGGTGAACCGCCGCCATCCGCTGGCGGAGCTTCTCGGCGCCTGCCGCGACTTCCCCCTGGCCCCGGGCGAGCGCATCACCTTCGAGTACGTCCTGATTCGCGGCGTGAACGACACGCCGGCGGACGCTCGGCGGCTGGCGCGCCTGCTTAAGCCCATCCGCTGCAAGATCAACCTGATCCCGTACAACAAGGTCCCCGGCCTCCCCTTCGCCGCGCCGGCCGAAGCGGCGGTCCTCGCCTTCCAGCAGGTGCTCCTCGACGCCCGGTTCACCGCCATGATCCGCAAGTCGCGGGGCCGCGAGATCCAGGCGGCGTGCGGCCAGCTGGCCGCCGTCGGCCGGCCGGCGACAGCCGGCCCGGCTGCCCCACTCGAACCCGGAGGATGCCATGCCTGACGACGATGAACGGGTGAACGGCGCAATCGACGCAGTGGGCTTCCACAAGACGACGGATCCCGAAGCCATCGCCGAGCTGCAGGACATGCAGCGGATGTACGAGCGCATCGCCGACGCCATCCGCGACCGGAAGAACGTCCCGTTCACGCGCGTCCTGCAAAACGCCCGGGCCAAGGCCGCGGAAGCAGCGGCGGCCGCCGCCACCGGGCCGGACGCGGAATCGACCGACGCGACAGATGCAGACGATGCTGCCACCGATACCACCGGCTGAGCAGGTGGCCGAGCTGGAACTGCGCGCCGGCCGCCCGGTGTGCTGTCGCGCCGCCGGCTCCAGCATGAAGCCGCTCATCTTTCCCGGCGCCGACCTGGAGGTCCGGCCGGTCCCGGCGGGGGAGCTGCGGCCCGGCGACGTGCTGCTCTTCCATGACGGCACGCGCCTCGTGGCGCACCGGCTGGTGCGCCGCGTCGACGATCCCGATCGGGGGCGGCTGTTCTACGTCCAGGGGGACAATCGGCACGACGTGGAGGGACCCGTTCCGGCCGACGCCATCCTCGGCCGCATCGAAGGGGTGCGCGCCGGCTGGATCCGCTTCCGCCCACAGTCCTGCTGGATCCGCGCCGCCTACCCGCCCCTGCGATGGGGATACCGGTTCGCCGCCCGGATCAAGCGGGCGTTGTTCGACTGAGCGTTGCGGCGGGGGGATCGGGGGTTGGGTCCGGCGTCGGGCGCCGCTCACGGTCCGGAATACTCAAAGCTGTTGGTGTCGGTCTCCTGGAGGGTGATCGTCGCGAGCCGCCCCGGCGCCGCCGGCTGCAGGGCCGACCAGATCCACCGGCACAAGTTCTCCGACGTGGGCACCTGGTCGCGGAAGTCGGGGATTTCGTCGTTGATGAAGCGGTGATCCAGCCGGTCCACGACCTGGCGGCGCACCACCCGGTCCAGCTCGGCCAGGTCCGCGATCATCCCGCTGGCGGGGTCCACCTCACCGGCGATTGCCACCCAGAGCGTGTAGTTGTGGCCGTGGCCGTGGGGATTGGCGCAGCGGCCGTAGACGCGGCGGTTCCGCTCCGGGTCCCACTGGGTCCGGCTCAGGCGGTGGCCCGCCGAGAAGGTGTAACGCCGGATCAGGCGGAGCATGGCGCCTCCGCGGTCCATTCCACGCCCAGGTCGTCGCTCTCCCACAGCCGGATGCGGTGGACCCGTGCGCCCCGGAAGGCCGGCTGCAGGAGGTCGCGGATGTACAGCACCAGATTCTCGGTGGTGGGGATGGTGGTCTGGAAATGGGGGATGTCCTGGTTGAGAAACCGGTGGTCCAAGTGGTCCAGCACCGTCTGTTCCAGGATGGCCTTGACGTCCTTCAGGTCGATGATCATGCCGGTTTCGGGGTTCGGCTCACCCGCCAGCGACAACTCCAGGCGGTAGTTGTGCCCGTGGCCGTGCGGATTGGCGCACGGCCCGAACACGGCACGGTTCTTCGCCTCGTCCCAAGCCGCCTGCCAGTAACGGTGGGCGGCGCAGAAGGTCACGGTCTTGGTGATGAGGATCATCTCGTTCTCCTTGCCCGGCACGGCGGTTCCGCAGCCGCGGTCACGTGAGCGATATCCCGCCGTCCACCGGCAGGTTCACCCCCGTGATCCAGGCCGCCTCGTCGGAAGCCAGGAACACGGCGGCGCGGGCGATGTCCGCCGGCTCGCCCACGCGGCCCAGGGGATGGGCAGGCGCCATCCGCGCCAGGTGCGCGCGGATCTCCTCGGGAGACATGATTGCCTCGAAGATGGGCGTACGCACCACCCCCGGCGAGATCGCGTTGCACCGGATGCCGCGCCCGGCGTGTTCCAACGCCATGCTCCGGGTGAACATCAGCACCCCCGCTTTCGCCGCCGAGTACGCGCTGCAGCCCGGCACGGGCATGTAGCCGAGGGTCGAGGCGATGTTGACGATCGACCCGCCGCCGGCGGCCGCCAGCAACGGGATCAGACCCTGGGTGAGGACGAACACCGCCTCGAGGTTCACCCGCATGACCCGCGTGTAATCTCCCCGGGGGTCATCTTTCGAGTGAGCGTTCCGGTAGAAGCCGGCACCGTTCACCAGGACATGGACCGCCTCGCCGGCTTCGATCCGGCCGCGCACCCACGTCTGCACCGCGTCGAGATCCTCCAGGTCCAGGTTGTGGATCCGCACCCGGCCCGGGTCCGTGCAACCGACCCGGGTTTCCTCGAGGCGGCCGCGGTTGCGCCCGATGATCTCGACGGCCGCTCCCTCCGCGACGAACTGCCGGCAGATTTCCCGGCCGATCCCGCTGCTGCCTCCGGTGACGATGGCCCGCTTGCCTGCCAGCCGTTGCGCCATACCGGACCTCCTGCCTCGGGTTTGATGATGCGGCCCGCGCCCGGATGCGCCGCTCCGCCCGCGGTCTCCGGTCAGCTGGTGCGCCCCTGCCGCTCAAACAGTTCGTCCAGCCGGGCCCGGACTGCGGCGATCACCGACTCCACGGTGCCCGGCAGCATGCAGCCGGAGGCGCGGGGATGACCGCCCCCGAGCGGCGTCAGGCTGCGGGCGAACTCGCCCACGTTCACGGCGCCCCGCGAGCGGAACGAGATGCGGACGTTGCCGCCCGGCTGCTCCACGAAGAGCAGGCTCACCTCGACGCCGTTGATGAAGCAGATCTCGTCGATGATGTCGCCGGTGTCCTCGGTGGTGGCGCCCGTGCGACGGATCATCTCCAGATCCATCACCGACCAGATGTAACGTCCGTGCGGGTCGCGCTCCATCCGGTTCAGCACCAGACCCAGCAGCTTCTTCATCGCGTAACTGCGCACCAGGTGCACCCGCTCGGCGGTGTCGGGGAAATTGAAGCCGGTTTCCAGCAGCCGGGCCGCCACCCGGTGCGATGACGGCCGGGTCAGGTCGTACTGGAAGGCGCCGGTGTCGCACAGGATGCCCACGTAGATGAGGTCGGCCAGCCGGGCGTCCAGGGGAATCCGCCACGTGGGATCGTCGACGAAAGCGAACAGCACCTCCGTGGTGGAAGCGACCTGACTGCTGCAGATCTCGATGTCGTAGGTGCCGGCGTTGCCGAACGCGTGGTGGTCGATCTTCACCCGCACCGGGCACGCCATGAACAGCGGCCGGACCCGCCCCGCGCGGTCGGCGCCGCAGTCGACCACGATCCCCAGGTCGTAGCCCGTTGCGGCCGCCTCGGCCCGGTCCACCGGGACGATCTCCGGGGCGCCGTGCAGGAACAGGAAACGGGCCGGACAGGGGCGCTCGTTGACGACGTGGATGACCTTACCGCTGCCGGGAAATGCCTGCTCCAGCATGTACTTGACGGCCAGCTCGGCCGCAACGGAGTCGCCGTCCTCCCGTTCGGTGGCCGTGATCAGGACCCGGTCGGCCTGCCGCGCGGCGTCATGGAGGCGCTTCAATTCCGGTTCGAACATGAGATGCCCCATCCGACGGAGAAATAACTGGTCATGTTACCAAAGGGCACGGCCGATTGAAAACAAAAAAGGGACCAACCCCATGGGCCGGTCCCAATCCTGTTGCAGTCGCAGTACTCGCTTCGGCAGCCGCCGGTCTTTTTAGAGCAGGGCCAGCAGCCGGTTCTTTTTCTCTTCGAATTCGTCCGCGGTGATCAGCCCCTCCACCATCAGGGCCTGCAGATCCTTGATGATCCCCGGAATGTCGGCGACATCCAGCGACATCATGATCTCGAACAGGTCCCCCACCTCCACGGCCTCCTTAACCCTCTTGCGCGGTTTCGGCTTGTCCTCACCGCGACGGAAGGACACCGATTCGCCCAGCTTGACGGCGTCCACCAGCCAGTTCACGCGCAGCCAGAACTTGGAGCCGCCTCTCTTGCCGTTGGACCACCAGGCCCGGTGCTTGTAGGCGGAATCCGGCAGCTTGAACGTGGCCAGTTCTTCCATCTGGTCGTAGGTCAGGCTGACGGCGCTCTCTTTCAATGCGGCCAAATACTTCTCGATCGGTTCGTACTTGCTCACGTTCGGAACCTCCTGTTGAAAACAATTTCTGATATGAATGCAAAAGTGATTATAATTCGACTAATTACATTTATCAATAATTTTTACCCAAAAATCATTTATTTTCAATGTATTTTTCCAGCCAGATCCATAATCTACTCTAGAATAAGACGTTACGAATACACTCCAAACGCTCAATACATATATAATCATAATTAAGATTGGGGCGGTGTCCGAACAGAATCTTGTGGCGGACATCTGCTCATTTTTGTATCATATTCATCGTCCGGTGCATCTCACTTGGCGAGAGTGCGTGGGAGTACTTCCATGATATTGCCCATCAAGGTGTACGGCGATCCGGTGCTTCGGCGCAAAGCCGCTCCCGTCAACGCCTTCGATGACGCGCTGACCCGCCTGGCGGCGGACATGGCCGAGACCATGTACCATGCGCCCGGCATCGGTCTGGCGGCGCCGCAGGTGGGCGTGAGCCTGCGGCTCATCGTCGTGGATATCTCCCATGGCGACTTCAAGGACCGCCTCTATGTGATGGCCAACCCGGAAGTGATCGAGACAGCCGCCGAAACCGATCGCTGCGAGGAGGGGTGCCTGAGCGTGCCCGATTTCACGGAATCGGTGGTCCGCCCGCGCTGGGCCCGCATCCGCGGCCAGGACCTGCAGGGCAACACCTACGAGGTGGACGCCCATGACCTGCTGGCCCGCTGTTTTCTCCACGAGATCGACCACCTCGACGGGGTGCTGTTCGTCGACCGGATCATGGCGTTCCGCCGCCGGCTGGCCCGGCAGCGTCTCAAGAAACACTTCGGCACCGTTTCTCTCCCCGACGCCACATTGGCCCTCTGAATCCCTTACGCGCAACGGCGGAAATCTGGGATAATAGCGCAGCCCCACCCGGGCGGAGGCCGTATGCGCATCGCGTTCATGGGTTCCAGCGAATTTTCCGTCACTTCGCTGGCCGCGCTCGTCGACACCGGCGAGACGGTGGCCGCGGTGATCACCCAGCCCGACCGGCCGGCGGGCCGCGGTCTCAGGGTAACGCCGTCACCGGTGAAGCAGTTCGCGACGGCGCAGGGTCTGCCGGTGTTTCAGTACGCGTCCATGAAGAGCGCGGAGGCGCACGCGGGGCTGGTCGCCCTGCAGCCCGACCTCCTGGTGGTGGCCGCCTACGGCCAGATTCTGCCCCAGCGGATCCTCGACGTGCCGCGGATCGCGCCTCTGAACGTCCATGCCTCGCTGCTGCCCCGCTACCGCGGCGCCGCGCCCATCGCCTGGGCGATCCTGCAGGGGGAGACCCGCACAGGCGTCTCCATCATGCGGATCGTCCGCCGGCTCGACGCCGGCGACGTCCTGGTGCAGCGGCCGGAGCCGATCCGGCCCGACGACACGGCCGCCACCCTCCACGACCGGCTCAAGGAGCTGGGCGCCCGCTGCCTGCTGGAGGCGTTGGAGCTGATCCGGGCCGGCCGGGCCACCTACACGCCGCAGGACGAATCGGCCGCCACCTACGCCCCGTCGCTGGGCCGGGAGATGGCCCGGCTCGACTGGACCCAACCGGCGCGCGAGACTCTGAACCGGATCCGCGGCCTCAATCCCTGGCCGGTGGCCCAGACCACCTTCCGCGGCCAGACCTGCAAGATCTGGCTCGCCGAACCGGCGGAGGCGCCTGACGGCGATTCGCGGACGGTTCAGCCAGGCCGGCTCCGGCTCGCCGGCCGGCGCCTGGCGGTCCAGGCCGGCGACGGCGCCTGGCTGCATCTGCTCGAATTGCAACTGCCGGGCCGCGCCGCCGTGGACGGCGAGGCGTTCGCCCGAGGCGCCCGGATCGCCGAGGGGGACGCGTTTGCCTAGCCGCGCGTTCCACCCGTCGCCGCGGCGGCTGGCAGCCGAGCACCTGGGCCGGGTGCTGGCCCGGCGCAGCTGCACGCCCGAGGGACTGGCCGATGAGCCCGCCTACCGGAGCCTGGACGACGCCGACCGCCGGCTCTGCTTCGAGCTGCTGCTCGGCACCCTGCGCCACCTTGCTCTCGTGGACGCAGTCCTGGAGCGGCTGTGCCGCCGGCCGCCGCGCTTCCAGCCGCCGCTGGTGCGCAACATCCTCCGCACCGCCCTCTACCAGTTGTTCTACCTCGAGCGGGTGCCCGACTATGCCGCGGTTGACGAGGCCGTTGGGGAGATCCGCCGCTCGCCGTACCGGGGCATGGGCGGGTTCGCCAACGGGGTGCTGCGCGCCGCGGCGCGCCAGGGCCGGCCGGAGGCGGTCCTGGACGCCGATCCCGCCACGCCGGCCGGCCTGGCCCTGCTCCATTCGCACCCCCAGTTTCTGGTGGAGCGCTGGCTGGAGCGGCATCCTCGCGAGGCGATCGAGGCCTGGCTTCGGCGGGCCAACCGGCCGCCGGCGCACTACCTGGTGGCCAACACGCAGCGCACCGACGCCGCGGCGCTGGCCGCCGCCTGGGCGGCCCGGGGCATCGCCGTCAGGCCGGCCCGGCCGGGGTGGCCGGTGCTCGCCGTAGCCGGCTCTCTGCGCGACGTGGACGGAGAGCTGAACGCGGGGTTGTGCTACCCGCAGGATCTGTGGTCATTCGCCATCAGCCGGCTCGTGCCCGAGCGGCCCTACCGGGCTGTGGCCGACCTCTGCGCAGCGCCGGGCGGCAAGAGCTTCGCCCTTTCCCTGCGTTTTCCGGACACGCGCTTGACGGCCATGGACAGCCACCCCGCCCGGCTGGCGGTGCTGGCCCGCCGCGCTGCCGCGCTGGGCCTGGACCGGATCGCCACCGTGGTCGGCGACGCCGCCGCTCCGCCGCTGCCGTCCGCTGGCTACGATTTGGTGCTCGTGGACGCCCCCTGCTCCGGCACGGGCACGCTCCAGCACAATCCCGACCTGCGCTGGAAACTCAAACCCGAAGACATCCTCCGCCTGAGCCGCCTGCAGCGCCCCATCCTGGCGGCGGCCGCCGGTCTGGTGGCCCCCGGCGGCATCCTGATCTACGCCACCTGCTCCGCCGAGCCGGAGGAGAACGAGGCGGTGGTGAGCGATTTTCTGGAGCGTGAAGTCGGCGCCTTCCGCCCGCTCTCCCCCGACGCCGCCGGAACACAGTTCATCACCCCGGACGGGTATTTCCGAACATTCCCCGCCGCCACTGAAGGCGAAGGCTTCTTCGCCGCGGTGATGGAGCGGCAGGCAACCGCCGAGTGATCTGCCGAAGCACCTCGCGTGCTCGGTGCGCGTGGTCGACCCCGGCAGGATCAAAAGTCCCTTACGCTGCCGCCGCACGCGAGTTCGAGCCCGGCACGATCAACCGATCCGCCCGATCAGTTGTCGCGAATCATCCAGAAACAAGTGATGAGAAATTCGAGTAGAGACTCCCGAAGCCCGAACCGCAAGACCTGAAATCCAAATGGTGGGAAAGCGTATCGAGTGTCGATGACGATGACAATTTCGATCCTCGATTACGATCACGATTACGAATTACGAGCATGAAGAGCCATCAACTCCTAGCACCTGTCTCCTAACTGCTCACTGTTCACCAACAAAAAAAACCGGGCATGCGCCCGGTTTGAAATTTCCGACGGGTCCGATCGGGTTTACTTGTACAGGTCCTTGTACTTGGCCTCGTCTTCTGGGGTGGCGTCCTTGGCACAGCGGAAGCCCACGCCCAGCTGGTAGTTGTTGGGGAAGGCGGCGCGGGCCGCCAGTGGGTACTTCGTCCCGTCGATGTACAGCGACGCCCCCTTGACCACCATCAGCTTGATGCCGTAGTTCCGGTCCTTGGCCTTGGTGCCGGGATACGGATCGTAGTAGCTGGAGGTCCATTCGAAGATGTTGCCCAGCATGTCGTGGGCGCCGTAGAAGCTCACGTCGCCCTTGCTCTCGCCGATGTTCATCAGCACGCGGCTGCCGCTGTTGGCGGCGCCGTCAATCCATTCGTCGCCCCAGGGAAATTTGCGCGGCTTCTGGGTCTTCTCGTCCCACAACGCGGCCTTCTCCCACTCCTCCTGGGTGGGCAACCGTTTCTTGGCCCACTTGGCGTACGCCTCGGCGTCGGAGTAGATGACGTTGTAGATGGGGTGCAGCGGCTTGTTCGGGTCGCAGACGCGCCAGTTGCCCTTGGTGGCGTAGCCGGATTCGGCCACGAACTGGAGGAATTGCTCGTACGTCACCTCATATTTGTCGAGCCAGAACGCCTTGAGATCCACCTCGTGCGGCGGCGAACTGGTCCTGGTGACCGCGTCCTCAAACGGCCCGCCGATGATGCACTTGCCGGCGGGGACGAACACCATCTCGTTGTAGTCGATCTCCGGCGCGGCGGGTTCCACCGGCGTCGGTTCCGACGTCGGCTCCGGCTGCGTCCCGCAGCCCATGGACAGGAATAGAAAAACGACGGTCAACAGGAGCATGAAAAACCAAACAAACTGTTTGCTCATTATGCCTCCCAAAGCTGACTGATGATCAGAATTGATTGCGACCCGGACTGGTTCCACGATGCAGCATCCTTGAACACGGGTTTTTATTATAGATGGTTCGCCCGGCGTCCACAACAAAATTCATCGGCCGGCGCGCACCCGTCCGGCGGCCGACGGCGGTTCAGTCCCGCCGATACTTGTACCAGGCGGCGCAGGTGCCTTCCGACGATACCATGCACGCCCCGATGGGCGCCTCCGGCACGCAGGCGGTTCCGAACAGTGCGCAATCCGGCGGCTGGCAGATGCCCTTGAGGATGTCACCGCACCGGCAGCCGGCCGGCTCCGCGGCCGGCTCCAAGGAAACCGGGAACCGCACGGCGGCGTCGAACTCCTGGAACTCGTCTCGCAACGCCAGGCCGCTCCCCGGCAGGAGGCCGATCCCCCGCCAGCGGTCGTCGCACGGCTGAAAGGTCTCCGCCAGCAGGCACTGGGCGGCCCGGTTCCCCTCGGGCCGGACCACGCGGGCATATTCATTGTCCACCGTCGGCGCGCCGCGGATGATCTGCTCCGCCAGCAGTCGAACGCCCTGTAGGATGTCCAGCGGCTCGAAGCCCACCACCGCGCAGGCGACGCCGAAGCGCTGCGGCAGAAATTCGTAGGCCCGCGCGCCGATGACGGCGCTCACGTGGGCGGGGCACAGGTAGCCGTGAACCCCGACGGCCGGGTCGCGGGCCAGCACGTCCATCGCCGGCGGGATGAGCTTGTGCGCCACGAGCACGGAGAAATTGCCCAGCCGCTCCCGCCGGGCCTGCTGCACCGCCGCTGCGACGGTGGGGGCGGTGGTCTCGAAGCCTACGCCCAGGAAGACCACCTGGCGCTCGGGCAGGCGGCGGGCCACCTCGAGTGCGTCGAGGGTCGAGTAGACGACCCGGATGTCCCGCCCGGCCGCCCGCTCGTGGCTGAGTGTGGTGTGCGCGCCGGGCACCTTCATCATGTCGCCGAAGGTGGTCAGCACCACCCCCGGAAGCCGGCCGATGGCGACGGCCCGGTCGATGTAGGCCATCTCGGTCACGCAGACCGGACACCCCGGGCCGGAGATCAGGTTCACCGTTTCGGGCAGCAGGTCGCGGATCCCAAAGCGGTGGATCGCCATGGTGTGAGAGCCGCACACTTCCATGAGGGTGATCCGGCGCCTCAGCGGGAGGCCGCGGATCGTATCCGAGAGGCGGCGGGCATCGTCCCGGCCGCGGAATTCCTGGATGTACTTCATGGGAAGCCCGGCCGGCGGCGCGTCACTGGGCGGCGGGTGCGGCCGGCAGCGCCTGTTTCATGTCATAGGCGAGGTCGCGGACCAGGGTGAGTTCCTGCCGCGTGATGGTCATCTCCATCAGCTGGTTGCGCTCGTTGACGCCGACGGCCACCCCCTGGAATCCGCCTACGTCGATGAAGAACCGGCGCAGAGTCATCTCGCCGAGCGGCGTGGTCACTTTCTGCTCGCCCGAAAAGCTGATCTTGCCGCCAAGTTCCTGGGCGATCTTGGGGATGTACAGGCGGATGGGCACGTTCGGTTCCCGAGAGTGGCCGTACTTGCGTAGGATCAGCGCATACTGGCTGAAGACCGCCTCCTCCAGGATTCGGAAGTCGGCGCTCACCTTGGCCGTCCGGCTCAGCGCCTGCCCGCCCATGATGGCGCTGTCGTTGGCCTTGCCTCCGGAAAAGGTGACGTAGACGTTGCTGGGCCGGTCGTTGACCGTGAAATTGTCGGTGTACTCGATGGGGTTGAACTTGTCGTCCATGATCTCCTTCGTCTGGTAGGCGAAGAAGGTGTTGCCGGCGCCTCGCGGGAGCACGAGCTCGCTCTCGGTTTCCATCACCATCCGGCCGTCCGGCTGACGGGCCAGGACGTACTTTTCAAATCCGACTTCGGCGTTCCGGAAGTAGATGATCAGGCGCCCCTCCTCCAGCACCGTCCGGCCGGCCGGGCCGGCGGAGCCGGTCTGGCCGACGGCCAGCCCCGCCAGGAGAATGGCCCACGCTGCGATCCACATTCTGTGACCCATGACCGCTCCCTCTCATGCCGAATAGGGTATCACTCGCCGCCCACCGGGATGGCCTTCCGCGTCTGCTGCTTGCCCACCTCGATGGTGAGCACACCGTCGCGGATGCTGGCGGTGACGCTGTCGGGCCGGATGGGGGTTTCAAACCGGAACACCCGGTAGCATTCGCCGAATTCCCGGCCCAACTGGTGGAAATGTTCCTGGGCGGCGTCCGGATACGGCTTCTTGAATCCCTTGACCTTGACGGCGTCCGCTTCCACGACCAGCTCGATCTCATCCCGCCGAACGCCGGGGATCTCGAGCAGAATGATGAACCGGTTTTCGGTTTCGAAGATGTCGCTCAAGGGTGTCCAGACCATCGCGTCGGCCGGGAAGCAGTTGCGCTTCTCCCGGATCAGCCGCTGCATCCGGTTCTGGAGGTGGAACAGATCCTCGAAGTCGTCGAACGGTTTGATTTTCATTGCGTCACCTTGCACAACCACCACCTATCTTACAATCTCCCAATAAAAAAGCCAAGGTTCACCTTGGCTTTGGTATGTCGATCGTCAGGCGGCCGGAAGAATCAGGATTCGGGCGTTTCCTCCGCCTTCGGCTTGCGGGCGCGGGGCGCCCGGGGCTTGGTTTCCTTCGGCTCTTTGGCCTTGGCGCCCTTGGTGTCCTTTGTCTCGGCGGGCTCGGCGGTTTTCTTGGTCCGGCCCTTCCCCTTGGCGGGTTTCTTTTCGGCCGCTGCAAACTCGCTGCCCAGCAGCTCGAGCAGGGCGATCTCAGCCTTGTCGCCGGTGCGGTACCCCAGCTTGATGATGCGGGTGTAGCCGCCGTTGCGGTCCGCAAATCGTGGGGCGATCTCCTCGAAGAGCTTGTGGGCGACTTCCTTTGTCTGGATGTAGGCCAGAATCTTCCGCCGGTCATGCAGCGTGCCCCGCTTCCCGTCGGTGATCAGCTTCTCCACCACCGGGCGCAGCTCCTTGGCCTTGGGCAGGGTGGTGATGATCCGCTCCCGCTGGAAAAAGTCCGTGGCCAGGTTGCGCAGGAGGGCTCGGCGGTGCGACGTGGTTCGTCCCAGTTTGCGGCCTTCTTTACGGTGACGCATGGTGCAGCTCCTTCACTCCGTCATTTATCCATGGGTTTACGGACGATCCGTCCGTTCTTGTCCAGGGTCATGCCGAGGGCGAGGCCCATCTCGGTGAGCACTTCCTTGATCTCGTTGAGCGACTTCCGGCCGAAGTTCTTCGTCTTGAGCATCTCGGCTTCCGTCTTCTGGACCAGATCGGAGATCGACTTGATCTCGGCGTTGCGCAGGCAGTTCTGCGCCCGCACGGAGAGCTCCAGTTCTTCGACGGACTTCTGCAGGTACTCGTTGAGAACGTTCTCTTCCTCGGTGACCTCAACCTCGGTCTCCTCCGGCTCCTCCTCGAAGTTGATGAAGAGCATCAGCTGGTCCTTCAGAATCTTGGCGGCCTGGCCGACGGCGTCGGCCGGCGTGACGGCCCCGTTGGTCCACACTTCCAGGACCAGTTTGTCGTAGTCGGTCGCCTGCCCGAGGCGGGCGGCCTCCACCTGGTAGTTCACCTTCTTGATCGGGGAATGAACCGAGTCGAGGGGGATGTAGCCGATTTCCAGCTCCTCCTCGAAGTTGGCCTCCGCCGGCAGGTAGCCGCGGCTCATCTTGACGCGCAGCTCCATCTTGAGGCGACCGCCCTCGCCCAGCGTGGCGATGTGGACGCCCGGATCCAGGATGACCACCTCGGGGTCGGTCTTGATGTCGGCGGAAGTGACCGTGGCGGGCCCCTCCACGTCGACGTAGACCGTCTTCACGTTCTGGGTGTGCATCTGGATGGGGATCTGCTTCAGGTTCAGGATGATGTCGGTGACGTCCTCCAGCACCCCCCGCATCGAGGAAAACTCATGCAGCACGCCGTCGATCTTGACGGCGGTGATGGCCGCACCCGGGATCGAGGACATCAGAATCCGCCGCAGGGAGTGGCCGATGGTGGTGCCGAAGCCCCGCTCAAACGGCTGGGCATAGAACTTGGTGTACGTCGCCGTAGCGGACTCGGCTTCGTGCATCAGCCGTTTCGGCTTTTGCAGTTTCGGTATCGTCATGAATCAGGCCCTCCCGCTTATTTGGAGTACAGCTCGACGATGAGCTGCTCGTTGATCTCCAGGTCGACGTTTTCCCGCTTGGGCAGTTCCAGCACCCGGACCTGGACATTGTCCTTGTCCACGGACAGCCAGGACGGCACACCCCGGCTCACGGCCGTTTCGAGATTGTTGAGCAGGAAGGCGTTTTTCCGAAAGCCCTCCGCCACGCCGATGACATCGTCTTTCTTGATCTGGAAGGAGGGGATGCTCACGCGCTTGCCATTGACCTGCACGAGACCGTGACGCACGAACTGGCGGCCCTGGGCCCGCGACGCGGCGAAGCCGCACCGGTAGACCACGTTGTCGAGCCGCCGCTCCAGCAGGGTGAGGAGCACCTCGCCGGTGACCCCTTTCTGCCGTTCGGCCTCCTGGAAATAGCGGCGGAACTGGGCCTCCAGCACGCCGTAGATCCGCTTCACCTTCTGCTTCTCGCGAAGCTGCAGGCCGTAGCCCACGATCTTCGACTTGCGGGTCCGGCCATGCTCGCCGGGCGGATAGGGCCGGCGGGCGACGGCGCAGGTGTCCTTGAAGCAGCGGTCTCCCTTCAGGAAAAGCTTGGTGCCCTCACGGCGGCACAGCCTGCATACGGATTCTTTATATCTGGCCACGGCTGATCTCCTTCACAAAGTTAGGTTAGACTCTCCGGCGCTTCTTGGGCCGGCATCCGTTATGGGGGATGGGCGTCACGTCGCGGATGGTGCGGATCCGCAGGCCGGCGATGCTCAGGGCCCGGATAGCCGACTCACGGCCGGGGCCGGGGCCTTTTACTTCCACATCCACTTCCCGCATGCCGTTGTCGTACGCCAGCTTGGCCGCGGCTTCCGCCGCCTGCTGGGCCGCGAACGGCGTGCCCTTGCGCGAGCCCTTGAACCCGATGGAACCACCGCTCGCGCACGCGACGGTATTGCCCACGGGATCCGTCAGTGTCACGATGGTGTTGTTGAACGTCGAATTGACGTGCGCCACGCCCTGGGCGACGACCTTCTTCACCTTCTTCCGGAGCGTCTTCTTACCGGTGGGGGCTTTTGTTTCCTTCGCCATGTCTCACTCCTGTCGTCCCTGCAATTACTTCTTTTTCCGCCGCGGGCCCTTGCGGGTCCGGGCGTTGGTGTGGGTGCGCTGGCCGCGGACCGGCAGGCCCTTGCGGTGGCGCAGTCCCCGGTAGCAGCCGATGTCCATCAGGCGCTTAATGTTCATCGACGTTTCCTTGCGCAAGTCGCCCTCGTAGCCGCCCTCCTCGAGGAGGATGGCCCGGATCCGGGCGATCTCATCCGCGCTCAGGTCTTTCACCTTTTTGGTATGATCGATGCCCGCACGTTCCAGGATCTCCATGGAACGGGACCTTCCGATCCCGAAAATGTGGGTCAGACCGATGAAGACATTCTTCTGGTCCGGCAGGTTGACACCTTCGATTCTAGCCAAGTTCGTCCTCCATCACTCCGGAATACTAGCCCTGTCTCTGCTTGTGCCGCTTGTTTTCACAAATGACACGCAGGACACCCTTCCGCTTGATTATTTTGCACTTCGGGCAAATCTTTTTTACCGACGCTCGCACCTTCATGGATATTTCTCCCAAAATTACTTGAAACGGTAAATGATCCGGCCGCGGCTCAGGTCGTACGGCGACAATTCCACCAGCACCTTGTCGCCGGGCAGGATCCGGATGAAGTTCTTCCGCATCTTCCCGGACACGTGGGCCAGCACCACGTGCTTGTTTTCCAACTCCACCCGAAACATGGCGTTGGGCAACGTCTCAATGATCGATCCATTCAGTTCAAACGCGTCTTCTTTGGGCATGAACTCCTCGAATTACTCACCCAGCCGAGTCAGGATCTCCGGCCCATCGTCGGTGACCAAGATCGTGTGCTCGAAGTGGGCCGAGTAGCCGCCGTCCACCGTCACCGCCGTCCACCGGTCGGATAGTATGCGCACGTGGGGCGTGTACTCGTTCACCATCGGCTCCAGCGCCAGCAGCATGCCGGCCTTGAGCAGCGGCCCCTGGCCCGGCGGCCCAAAGTTGGGCAGCTGCGGCTCCTCGTGGAGCTGGGCGCCGATGCCGTGCCCAACAAAATCCCGCACCACGGCGAAACCGAACCGTTCCACGTGGCTCTGGACCGCATGGGAGATGTCGCTCAGCCGATTGCCGGCGCGGGCCTGGGCGATGCCCTTGTAGAGCGATCCCTCGGTCACCTCGGCCAGCAGGCGGTGCTTCTCGGACACCTCGCCCATGAGCAGCGTGACCGCTCCGTCGCCGTAGAAGCCGTCGTACACGGCCCCCACATCCACGCTCAGCAGGTCGCCGCTCTTGAGCACGTACCCGGACGGGATGCCGTGGACGATCTGGTCGTTGACCGACGTGCAGAGCGTCTTGGGGTACCCCTGGTAGCCCTTGAACGCAGGCAGACAGCCCTGCGCGCGGATGTACGCCTCGGCCAGAACGTCCAGCTCGCCGGTGGTCGCGCCGGGCCGGGCGTGCTCGCGAAGCTGCTGCAGAACCTCGGCGACCACCCTGCAGGCCCGTCGAACCTTTTCGATCTGGGCGGCCGACTTGATCATCATCCCGCCAGCACCCGCCGGATTTGCTCAAAGAGCGGATCAATGTCCAGGCTGCCGTCCAGGCGGACCAGCGTCCCCTGCGCGGCGTAGTGCGCCGTCAGCGGTTCCGTGTGCTGCCGGTAGACCGCCAGCCGGTTCCGCACCACGTCCTCGCGGTCGTCGTCCCGTTGGACCAGGGCGCCGCCGCACCGATCACATCGGCTTTCCTCGGCGGGGGGTGTGAAAAATACGTTGTAGATCGCCCCGCACACCACGCAGTTCCGCCGGCCGGTCAGCCGCCGGATCAGCAGCTCGTCGGACACATCAAAGAACAAAACCGTTTCCCGGAACGCTCCGGCCAGTCCCGCCAGCGCCCGGGCCTGCGCCACCGTCCGGGGGAATCCGTCCAGGGTGCAACCTCCGGCGCAATCGGACTCCTGGATCCGCTCCCGGATGATGCCGATGACCACGTCATCGGGCACCAGCGCCCCCCGGTCCATGGCCGCCTTGGCCGCCAGGCCTAGCGGAGTGCCGCGGCGCACCGCGTCCCGGAGGATGTCTCCGGTGGAGATCTGTGGATAGCCATACGCCTCGGCGATCCGTTTCGCCTGGGTGCCTTTCCCGGAACCGGGGGCACCGAGCAGTATGACCATCCGCGCCATCTTATCCTCGCCGGCCCCGGATCCGGCCGCGCTTCAGGAACCCGTCGTAGTGGCGCATGATGAGCTGGGACTCGATCTGGTTGACCGTGTCCATGGCCACGCCGACGACGATCAGCAGCGACGTGCCGCCGAAGTAGAACGTCACGCCAAGACCCTGGGTGATGAACTCGGGCAGCGAGTCGTGCAGCCAGTCGCCCACCCAGGGGAACGCCGCCACCCGGATGCCGCTGATGAGAAAGTCGGGGAGCAGCGACACCACCACCAGGTAGATGCCGGCGGCGAAGGTCATCCGGGTCATGATCTTGTCGATGAGCTCGGCGGTGGGTTTACCCGGCCGGATGCCGGGGATGGAGCCGCCGAACTTGCGGATGTTGTCCGCCACCTCGTTCGGGTTGTAAATGATGCCCACGTAGAAGAAGGTGAAGAAGATGATCCCCAGGGCGTAGAACAGGATGTAGAGCGGGTAGCCGTGGGAGAGCTGCTCGGAGATCTTCTCCATCCACGACGCCTTGACCATGAACTTAAGCGTCTGGGGGAGCGCCAGGAGCGATGCGGCGAAGATGATCGGAATGACCCCGCCCGCGTTGACCCGCAGGGGCAGGAAGGTGCTCTGGCCGCCGTACACCTTGCGGCCCACCATCCGCTTGGCGTATTGGATGGGGATTTTGCGCTGGCCGCGCTCCACGAAGACCACAAATGCGATCACCACGACCATCAGGGCGACAAGCACCAGCACCTGGATCAAGGCGCCGTCGGTGACCTTTTTGATCATCCAGGCCACGCCGTCGGGCAGGCCGGCCACGATGCCGGCGAAAATGATGAGTGAGATGCCGTTGCCGATGCCGCGCTCGGAGATCTGCTCGCCCAGCCACATGATGAACGCCGTGCCGGTGGTCAGGGTCAGGATGGTGAGCAGCTTGAACCCGAGGCCGGGATTCAGGACGATGGGCTGGTTGGCCGAGATGCTGGTCTGTTCCAGGAAGAAGGCAGTGGCCAGCGACTGGAAGACGCTGAGCACGATGGTGAGATACCGCGTGTACTGGGTGATCTTCTTGCGACCCAGCTCCCCTTCCTTCGACAGGCGCTCCAAGTACGGCCAGACGATGGTCAGCAACTGGAGGATGATGGAGGCCGTGATGTAGGGCATGATGCCCTGGGCGAAAATCGAGAAGCGCCGCAGATTGCCGCCCGTGAACAGGTCAAGAAAGCCCACCAGCGAGCCGCCGGCCTGGGAGGTGAAAAACTCCTCCAGGGCGGTGGCATCGACGCCGGGAGTCGGGATCCAGGATCCGACGCGGTAGACGGCCAGCATGGCCAGCATGAACAGGATCCGGTTCCGCAACTCCGGGATGGCGAAGATGTTCTTGAAAGACTCGAGGATGCGAGTCTCGCCGTTAGCCATTGATGACCTCGACTTTGCCACCGGCCGCCGCGATGCTCTCGGCAGCGGTGCGGCTGAATTTGTGCGCCCGGACGGTGAGTTTCTTCTGGATCTTCCCGTTGCCCAGCACCTTGACGTCGTGCTTCAAATTGCGGATCAGCCCCGCCTCGGCGAGCAGCTCGGGGGTCACTACCGTGCCGGCATCGAATCGGTTCAGCGCCGCCAGGTTGATGATGGCGTATTCCTTTTTGAAGATGTTGGTGAATCCCACCTTCGGCAGGCGGCGGTACAGGGGCATCTGGCCACCTTCAAAGCCGATCTTGTGCGAGTAGCCGGAACGTGACCGCTGGCCCTTGTAGCCGCGGCCGGCGGTCTTGCCGTTGCCGGACCCGGGCCCCTGGCCCCGCCGCTTGCTTGGCCGGTTGGCGCCGGCGTTCCGTTTCAGGTTATGCAAGCCGATTCCCATGATCTCACCTTCAACCAATGATTTTGACCAGGTGGGGGATCTTGGCCACCATCCCCCGGATCGCGGGCGTATCGTCCCGCTCGACCACCTGGTTGAGTTTGCGCAGGCCCAGACTCTTGAGCACAAGCCGCTGGCTCTTGGGAGTCCCAATCATGCTCCGCACGTACTGGACACGGATGGTTTTCTTGGCTTCGGCCTTCTTGGCGGTTCGGGCGCTCATGACATGAACTCCTCGACGGACTTGCCGCGCTTGCGGGCGACGTGCTCCACCTTCTTCAGGCTGTTCAGGCCCTGGATCGCGGCACGGATGACGTTGTGCGGGTTCTTGGTGCCCAGCGACTTGGTCAGGATGTTGTGGATGCCCGCGGCCTCCATGACCGCCCGCACCCCGCCGCCGGCGATCACGCCGGTGCCCGGGCCCGCCGGCTTCAGGACCACCAGCGCCGAACCGAACCGTCCCATGATGGCATGGGGGATGGAGGTGCCCTTCATCGGAACCTGGACCATGTGCCGCTTGGCCTGCTCGATCCCCTTCCGGATGGCCTGGGGAACTTCCTTGGCCTTGCCCTTACCGAAGCCCACGCTGCCGCGGCCGTCGCCGACCACGACCAGGGCGCTGAAGCTCAGGTTCTTGCCGCCCTTCACGACTTTTGTCACGCGGTTGATGGAAACCACCCGCTCGATGAATTCGGCTTCTTCGGTGTTGAATTGGTTGTCCTTGATAGTCACGGCATTCCACCCCACGTTAGAATTTCAGCCCCGCCTCGCGGGCGGCTTCGGCCAGGTTCTTCACCCGGCCGTGGTAGATGTACCCGCCCCGGTCGAACACGACCCGGGCCACACCCTTGGCCAGGGCCCGCTGGGCGACCAGCTGCCCCACTTTTTTGGCGGCATCGATGTTGCTGCCCTTGGCCACCGCTGCGCGGAGTTCCTTGTCGACGGTCGAGGCCGACACGATGGTCTGGCCGTTCGAATCGTCGATGACCTGGGCGTAGATATGCTTCAGGCTCCGGAAGACACACAGGCGGGGCCGGTCGGTGGTGCCGCTGACCTTGGTCCGCACCCTGACGTGCTTCTTGAGATGGCGTTCCATTCGCGATTTGACTTTAAACATGCTGTCACCCGCTGGTTAGTAGTCTTAAGCCGTCTTCTTGCTTTCCTTGAGCTTGATGGTCTCGTCGGCATACCGGATCCCCTTCCCCTTGTAGGAGTCGGGTTTGCGGAAGCCGCGGATCTCCGAGGCCACCTGACCGACCTGCTGCTTGTCGATCCCCTCGACGGTGATGGTCGCAACGTAATTGTTCAGCTTCTTCGCGCTCTTCTCCGCCTTGATCTGGATCCCGGTGGGGATGGGGTACTCGATCAGGTGGGAGTAGCCGAGGGTCAACACCAGTTTCTTGCCCTGGACCTCGGCCTTGTACCCGATGCCGATCACGTCCAGCTCGCGGCGGAAACCGGCGGACGTGCCGGTGACCATGTTGTTGACGAGGCTGCGGACCAGTCCGTGAAGGGTGCGTTGCTGCTTGGAGTCATCGCGGCGGGCGACATGGATCGCGCCGTCCTTGACTTCACAGGTGATCCCGTCCGGGCAGGCCTGGTGCAAGGTGCCCTTGGGCCCCTTGACCTCGATCATGCCGCCCTTGATCTGGAAGGATACGCCGGACGGCAACTTGATGGGTTTTTTTCCGATTCTCGACATGGTATGAACCACTCCATCCGTCATCAGTACACGGTGCAGATCACTTCGCCACCCACGCCCTGCTTGCGGGCGTCCGCGGCGGTCATGATCCCCTTGGACGTCGACACAATGGCCACGCCCAGTCCGCCGAGCACTTCGGGCAGCTCGTCCGAAGCCTTGTAGACGCGGCGGCCGGGAGTGCTCACCCGTTTGATCTCTTCGATGACGGGCGTGCCATCCGTATCATATTTCAAGGCGATGTGGATGTCTTCCATCTTGCCGCGCCGCTTGGTGATGAAATCCTCGACATACCCTTCCTGCTTGAGGATCTCCACCAGGCGGTGAACCAGCTTCGACTTCGGCAACACCACGACAAAATGCTTCGCCTGGAGCGCATTCCGGATCTTGGTCAGGGCGTTGGCAATGGGGTCCGACACACTCATGGCATTACTCCCAGATCAGTGATCACCAGCTGGCCTTGATGACGCCGGGGATTTCGCCACCCAGCGCCAGGTCGCGAAGGCACAACCGGCAGAGTTCAAATTTGCGAAAGTACGCCCGCGGACGGCCGCAGCGTTTGCAGCGGTTCCGGGTGCGCACCTGAAATTTCGGCTTGCGTTGCGATTTGACAATCAGACATTTCCGTGCCACGGCAAAGCTCCTCGTCTAGTTTTTGCTGAACGGCATGCCCATGAGCCGCAACAGCTCGCGGGCCTCTTCATCCGAACGGGCGGTGGTGACGATGGTGATGTTCATCCCGCGGGCCTTGTCCACCTTGCCATAATCGATCTCGGGGAAGATCAACTGATCCTTCAGGCCCAGGGTGTAGTTGCCCCGGCCGTCGAAGGAGCGGGGGCTGACCCCCTTGAAGTCACGCACCCGCGGCAGGGCGACGTTGACCAGGCGGTCGAGAAACTCGAACATCCGGTCGCGCCGGAGCGTGACGCAGCAGCCGATGGGCATCCCCTTGCGCAGCTTGAAGCTGGAGATGGGTTTCTTGGCCTTGGTGATAACAGGCTTCTGGCCGGCGATGCCGGTGAGCTCATCCACCGCCACGTCCATGACCTTGGGGTTCTTGATGGTTTCGCCCATCCCCATATTGATGACGATTTTTTCAAGGCGGGGGACGGCCATCACGTTCGAGTACTCGAAGCGCTTGCGGAGGGCGTCCACCACTTCGGTGCGGTACTTTTCTTTCAAACGGCTAGTGTATTTCATATCCATCCTCACGATTCGATCGTGGTGTTGCACTTCTTGCACACCCGCGCGGACTTGCCGTCGCCGAGACGGGTCCGGCCGACACGGGTGGGTTTGTTGCAGGCGGGGCATACCAGCTGGACCTTCGACACGGGCATGGCCCCTTCCTTCTGCACGATCCCGCCCTTGATCTGCTTCTGCGGGTTGGGCCGGACGTGCTCATACAGCTGGTTGAGCTTTTCTACAATGATCTGTCCCTTGTCGGGGTCCACATGGATCACCCGGCCGGTCTTGCCTTTATCCTTGCCGGTGCGGACATACACGGTGTCATTGCGGCGAATGTTGAGCTTGGGCATGACGCTATCCTCGTTACAGAACTTCGGGCGCGAGCGACACGATCTTCATGAATTTGCGGTCGCGCAGCTCGCGGGCGATGGGGCCGAACACGCGGGTGCCCACCGGCTCGCCCTGGTTGTTGATGATCACAGCCGCGTTCTCGTCGAACCGGATGTAGGTCCCGTCGCGGCGCCGGAATTCCTTCCGCACCCGGACGATCACCGCCTTGACCACCTGGCCCTTCTTCACCGTGCCGTCCGGGCTGGCCAGCTTGACGGTCGCCGAGATCACGTCGCCAAGGGTCGCCCGGGTCTGGGCGGCGCCGTGCTGGGGTGTGATGGCCATGATCTCCTTGTGGCCCCTGAGTTCGGCCACTTTCAGCATGGTCCGCATCTGAATCATGATGGCTTCTCCTTACTTGGCCTTCTCGATGATCTCGATGACTCTCCAGCGTTTCCGCCGGCTGAGCGGCCGGCATTCCATGATCCGGACCTTGTCGCCCACGTTACAGGCGCCCGCTTCGTCATGAGCCATGAACTTGCTGGTCCGGCGGACGATCTTTTTGACCGCCGGGTGCTGGTAGAACCGGTCCACCGAAACCACCACGGTTTTCTGCATGGCGTTGCTGGTGACGGTGCCGATCTTCTCGTTCTTCCGGGTTACACTCTGGTTTTCCATTGCCGCACTTCCGCTCTACTGTTGATTGGATTTCTCACGGATGAGAGTCTTCACCCGCGCCAGCTCGCGCTTGGTCACGGACAGGACTCTCACATTGGTCAGCTGGCCGGCGGCCAGCTCCATCCGGTTTTTAAACACCTGCTGGGCGAGGCGTCGCTCTTCTTCACGCAGCTCATCCAGCGTCTTGTCTCTGAGTTCAGACGTTTTCGCCATGGTCATTCTCCGTAACGGCTGACGAATTTGGTCTTGAGGGGCAGCTTGTGGGCGGCCAGGCGGAAGGCCTCCTGGGCCGTGGCGAGGTCGACGCCCTCCAGTTCGTACAGCATCCGGCCGGGGCGAACTACCGCCACCCAGCCCTCCGGCGCGCCCTTGCCCTTGCCCATGCGGGTTTCCGCCGGCTTCTTGGTGATGGGTTTGTCGGGGAAAATGCGGATCCAGATCTTGCCGCCGCGCTTGATGTAGCGGGTCATCGCGATACGGGCGGCTTCGATCTGGCGGTCGGAGATCCAGCCGCCCTCGATCGACTTGAGCCCGTAGTCGCCGAACGCCACCGTGTGGCCGCGCTGGGCGGAGCCTTTCATCCGTCCCTTTTGCGTCTTGCGATATTTGACCTTCTTGGGCTGTAGCATGACTTACTTCTCCACGGCGGGGAGGTGATCCTTCTTCAGTCGCTCCCCTTTGTAGATCCAGACCTTGATGCCGATGGTGCCGTAGGTGGTGAACGCCTGGGCGAAGCCGTAGTCGATGTCCGCCTTGAGGGTGTGCAACGGCAGCTGGCCGGTGAGGTACCACTCGGAGCGGGCGATCTCCACGCCGTTCAGCCGTCCGGAGCAGCGGATCTTGACGCCCAGAGCCCCGTTCTTGGTGGCGGAGTCGACGGCCCGCTTCATGGCCCGGCGGAAGGCGATGCGCTTCTCGAGCTGGAGCCCGATGGCCTCGGCCACGAGCTGGGAATCGAGTTCGGGATTCTTGACCTCGACGGCTTTGATGTCCACGTCATGGCCGGTGGACTTGCTGAGCTCGCCCCGCAGCTTGTCGATTTCCTTGCCCTTCTTGCCGATCAGGATGCCCGGCCGGGCGGCGTAGATGAACACGTTGAGCTTGTCCGCCGCGCGCTCGATCTCGATCCGGCTGATTCCGGCGTGGTAGAACTTCGCCTTCAGGGCTTTCTTGATCTTGAGATCCTCGTTGAGTAGCTTGCCGAAGCTCTTCTTCTCGTACCACCGGGACTTCCAAGTCTTGTTGTAGCCCAGCCGGAAACCATATGGGTGTACTTTCTGGCCCAAGGTCTACCTCCTGCTGTCCGAAACGTAAATGGTGACGTGGCAGCCGTGCCGGCGCTCGCGGTACGCGCGGCCCATGGGGGCGGGGCGGACCCGCCGGCGCCACTTGGTCGGACCCATGTCGACAAACGCCTGGGAGACCACCAGATCGTCCAGGCTGATGGATTCGTCTGCGTACTCGACGTTGGCGATGGCCGACTTGAGTACCTTCTCGATGTGCTTGGCCGACCGCTTCGTGGAGAAGCGCAGCCGGTTGAGGGCGTCCTCCACCGGCAGGCCGCGGATCTGGTCGATGACCAGCCGGGCCTTTTGGGCCGAACCGCGCACGTATTTCCCTACGGCTCGTTTTTCCATGGCAGCATCCTCTCGCTCGCTACTTGGCCGCCAGCTTCTTGGCGGACTTGGAGGTGTGGCCCTTGAAATAGCGGGTCGGCGCGAACTCGCCCAGCTTGTGCCCCACCATATTTTCCATGACGTACACCGGGATGAACTTTTTCCCGTTGTGGACCGCGATGGTCAGTCCCACCATGTCGGGGATGACGACGGACCGGCGGGACCACGTCTTGATGACCTGTTTCTTGTCGGTATCCCGGTTGGCGTCCACCTTCTTTGCCAGGTGCACATCCACGAACGGGCCTTTCTTGATTGAGCGGGTCATGACGAACTTCCTCCTGCTTACTTCCGCCGTCTGATGATGACGTTGTCGGTCCGCTTGCTGTTCCGGGTCTTGTAGCCCTTGGTGGGCTGGCCCCAAGGCGTGACCGGATGGCGGCCGCCCTTGGTGCGGCCCTCGCCGCCGCCGTGCGGGTGGTCGATCGGGTTCATGGCCGTGCCGCGGACGGTGGGCCGCACGCCCAGCCAGCGGGTCCGACCAGCCTTGCCCGTGGTGATGTTGCTGTGGTCCAGATTGCCCACCTGGCCCAGGGTGGCCCGGCATTCGATCAGGATCCGGCGCAACTCGCCGCTGGGCAGCCGGATGACGGCATACTTCCCTTCCTTGGCCTGGAGCTGCGCAGCGCAACCGGCGCTGCGGACCAGTTGGCCGCCTTTGCCGGGGCGCATCTCCAGGTTGTGGATGAAGGTGCCTACCGGGATGGACCGCAGCGGCAGGCAGTTCCCGACCTGCACGTCGGCCTTCTCGCCACTCATGACGGTGTCGCCCACCTTCAGCGTGTCCGGAGCCAGGATGTAGCTCTTGGCACCGTTGCTGTATTGAAGCCGCGCGATGTTGGCCGACCGGTTCGGGTCGTACTCAATGGCGACCACCTTGGCCGGAATGTCGTCCATGTTGCGCTTGAAATCCACCACGCGGTAGCGCCGCTTGTGGCCGCCGCCCTTGTGGCGGACGGTGACCCGGCCGATGTTGTTCCGGCCGTTGGTCCGCTGCTGGGGCTCCAGGAGCGACTTCAAGGGCTTGATCGGAGTCAGCTCCTCGAAATCCAGGGTGGTGATGTACCGGCGGCTGGGTGTGACTGGTTTATGCGTCTTGATGCCCATCGCTATCTTTCCTGTTTCCCGAGATTAAATGTTGTCGAAATACTCGATCATTTTTTCGCCCGGCTTCAGCTTGACCAGGGCTTTCTTGTACGCCGGCTTGTGGCCCTCGTAACGGCCCATGCGCCGCTTCTTCTGGGGCATATTCAAGATCCGGATCGATTCGACCTTGACGTTGAACAGGCGCTCGATGGCTGCGGCGATCTCCGGCTTGTTGGCGTCGGGATGCACCCGGAAGGCCACGAAACCAGCGTCGTTCTTCAGCGTGACCGATTTTTCGGTCAGATGGGGCTTCCTCAGGATCTGATAGATGTCTTTCATTTTCCAAGGACCTCCTGGACCTGGAGGATGGCGTCCTTCGAGAAGAGCACCTTCTCGTGGTTGAGCAGATCGACGATGTTGAGTCCCGAGCCCGTCACGTACTTGACCTTGGGCAGGTTACGCGCGGACAGGATCGCGTTGGTGTTGTCCAGCGAGTCCACCACCAGCAGGTTGCGCGCCAGCTCCAGCGCGCCCATCACGCCAAGGAACTCTTTCGTCTTGGGGGCTGGGATCTCCAGCCGGTCCACGATCACCAGCTGGTTCTGGCGCAGTTTCTCGGACAGGACGGAGCACATCGCCCCCTGGCGTTTGCGCTTCGGGAAGGCGTAGCCGTAATCGCGCGGCTGCGGGCCGAATACGGTGCCGCCTTTCCGCCAGATCGGGTTGCGGGTCTGGCCGGCGCGGGCGCGGCCGGTGCCCTTCTGCCGCCACGGCTTGCGGTTGCTGCCGCTGACCTCGCCCCGGGTCTTGGTGGCGTGCGTGCCCCGGCGGCCGCTGGCCTGGTAGTGCCGGACCGCTTCCCAGATGAGCGTCTCCTTCAGGGGCACCCCGAAGACGTTTTCATTGAGCTCCAATTGCTCAACGGTTTCGTTCTGCAGATTTTTGACTTCCACGACTGGCATGGCTGCACTCCGCTTAGTTCTTCTTGATCGTGACGTAGCTGCCGGAGTAGCCCGGCACCGCGCCCTTGATCAGGATGATGTTCTTCTCCGGCAGAATCCGGACCACTTCCAGGTTCTTCACCGTCACCCGGCTGTCGCCGAGGTGGCCGGCCATCCGCATGCCCTTGATGACGCGGGACGGATAGGCCGAGGCGCCAATGGAGCCGGGCGCCCGGTGGAACATGGAGCCGTGGCTCGCGCCGCCGCCGGCGAAATTGTGTCGCTTGATGACGCCCTGGAAACCGCGGCCCTTGCTCTGGCCGATGACGACCACCTTCTCGTTGATCTGGAAGACGTCGTCGGCCTTGATCTCCTGGCCCAGCTCGATCTCCGCCATCGCCTTGGTGGGGCGGAATTCCCGCAGCATCCGGGTCGGCGCGGTGTTGGCCTTCAGGAAATGGCCGCGGAGCGGTTTGGTCACGTTCTTCACCGGCCGCTCCTCCATCAGACCCAGCTGGACGGCTTCGTAACCGTCTTTCTCCAGCGATTTCTTCTGGACGACCACGCAGGGGCCCAGCTGTATCACCGTCACGGGAATGACCCGTCCATCTTCGTGAAAGATCTGAGTCATGCCAAGCTTTTTGCCAATCAGTCCTTCAACCATCGGTCACTCCAGCTGTTGATTTATTTATGATCGGAGCCGAACGCCTTGATCTCGACGTCGATAGCCGCCGGGAGATCCATCTTCATCAACTGTTCCAGCGTTTCGGGAGTGGGTTCCAGGATGTCGATCAGCCGTTTGTGGGTCCGGATCTCGAACTGCTCGCGCGATTTCTTGTCGACGTGGGGCGAGCGGTTGACGGTGAACCGGTTGACGGTCGTGGGGAGGGGGATGGGTCCCGACACCCTGGCCCCGGTCCGGAGCGTGATGTCCACGATCTCGGCGATGGACTGGTCCAAGACCCGGTAATCGTACGCCTTCAGACGAATCCTGATGATTTCGTTGATCATATCCTCACCAGCTCAACAAAGTTGTCGTTGTCCGTCCGACAGCCACTGCAGCCGCCATCTCAAGCGAGCCGCGATCGGTCTCGTGCTGGCACGGGGATGCCCGCCGGACCGTGCGTCAAAGTGCCCAAGGTGTGCCGCGCTGCAGTCTAACTGCCGCTTGTCAGGCCTGAAATTGGAACCGGGGGCGGTTCGTAACAGACCTATAGTTCAAATAGGAGGTCCGAAACCTCACCTCAAAGAAAGAACCGCGATTATACCCATCGCGAAACAGAATGCAAGTGTTTTTTTAACTTTTTTGTGCCGGCCCGCGGCGACCGGCGGTCGGGCACCCGGCCCGGCGGCGGACGCCTACAGGAAGAACTGCGCCAGGCCTAGAAAAACCACGAAGCCGGCGATGTTCGCGGCCGTGGTGGTCACGATGCTGGATCCCTGCGCCGGGTCCAGCTTCAGCCAGTTGAGCACCAGCGGGACCAGGGCGCCGAACAGGTTCGCCGCCAGGGTGCTGAGCAGCAGGCTGACCCCCGCCAACAGCGCCAGCGGGAGCTGGCCCGACCAGACCAGAACCACGCCGGCCAGGACCAGACCGCAGACCAGCCCGAGCAGCAGCCCCACGGCCAGCTCCTTGGCCAGAACCGGCAGCTCTTTCCGGTACTCCAGCTCGCCGAGAACCAGCCCGCGGACCACCACGGTGAGCGTCTGGGTGGAGGTGGTGGCGGTCATCGTCGTCAGCACAGGGATGAGCACGGCCAGCCAAACCCAGCGGTCCAGCGCCTCCCAGAAGAGGGCCACCACCACGGCTCCCAGGATCGCCGTGACCAGCGTCGCGGCCACCCAGTTGAAGCGCAGTCGGACCGTCCGCAGCAGCGGGGTGAGCACGTTCTCCTCGGAATGGATCTTGGCCAGGTGGTACATGTCCTCGGTGGCCTCCTCCTCGATGACGTCGATGACGTCGTCCACCGTGACCACCCCGAGCAGCTTGTTGTTCTCGTCCACCACCGGCACGGCCAGCAGGTCGTAGTTGGCCACGAGCTTGGCCACCTCCTCCTGCGCGGTGCCGGTGGACACCCGCACCGGGTCCGGGAGCATGATGTCCTTGAGCTGGACGGCCGGCTCGGCGAACACCAGCCGGCGGAAGGAGAGCACGCCGATCAGGTTGTTGTGCTCGTCGGTGACATATACATAGAGATAGTACTCCGACCGGAACCGGGTCCGGATGATGCGCAGCGCCTCCTCCACCGACAGGTCCTGGTCCAGCGCCAGGTAGTCGGTGTTCATCAGACCGCCGGCGGTGTCCTCCTCGTAGAGCAGCATCTTCTCGAAAAACAGCCGCTTGCCCGGCGGCAGGCTGGCCAGCACCGCCGCCTTCTTCTCGTCGGTCAGGTAGCCGAGAAAGTCGGTGGCATCATCGGCCGACAGCCGCAGGACCATCGTGGCGATCCGCTCCTCGGCGATGTCGGCCAGCAGGTCCCGGGCCATCTCGTCGGGCAGGTAGGTGATGACGCTCGCGGCGAGTCCCTCTTCGAACAGCACGCCGAGGAACTCCTCCTGCTCCTGGAAGTTGAGCCGGTGAAACACCCCGGCCAGGTCGGAGGGATGGAGTTTGCGGACCACGTTCTTCATGTTGTCCCACGCTTTCATCATGAAGAAGCGCAGGAGGATCTTCTGGGGATGGCTCAGTTCTTCTTCGGGCTTCTTCATCGCCGCCTCCCCTCACGGTTTGTTCGCTGGCCGCGGGAACGAGCGCATGCCGCCGTCGGCCCCGCGCACCGCCCAATCCACCACATCCGTCTCGGCGCAGCGGATCCGGTCGCCTGCCGCGAGCGACCGGGTGAGCACCGGCTGGCTGACCACCTGGATGTCCAGGCCGCCGTCGGGCCAGCCCACCACCTGGGCCCACAGCAGCTCGACACCGGCGCCGGGCGCCTCCCGCCGGAACTGGACGAAACAGGCCGAACCGGCGGGCAGGCCGGCCCGGAATTCGTCCCGCAGGGCGGGCAGCGACGCCTGAACGGCCTGGAGGATGTCCGGCTGGAGCGGCTGGTTCTGCTGAATGTCGAGCTGCTGACCGAAGCCGATCAGTTGCCGCGACAACTCCGCCGTCCACCGGCCCAGATCGCCGTCCGGCTCCACCGGAGCGAGCCGGACCACGGCCTCCTGCGGATCGCCCTTATCCGCTTCGCCGGCGGCCACCGACACGCGCACCCGCTCGCCACCGCGGGCGGCGGCCTCGCGCACCGACACGCTCTGCGATCCCGCCGCCCGGAGGAACGCGGCGGGCAGATCCAGCGTCCGGGGAAATTCACTCGGTCCGGCCGCAGCCAGGCTGCGCGCGATCAGCGCCCCGGCGGCGCCGGCCAGGAGGCTGCGCACGGCGATGGCGTTCTCGGACGGGTAGTCCCGCACCTCGAGTTCCGGACAGGCAAACTTGGCCATCCCCAGCGTGACCATCCGCAGACGGCCCGGCTGGTAGGGATACTGCTGGATGAGCACGTGGCGAGGCAGGTCGCACGCCGCCGGATCGAAGCGCCATCCGGCGTAGGCGGCGGGCGTCACGGGCAGCTTTGCGCTGACGTCGTACACGTAGCCGCCCCACGCCTCGGCTGCCGCCAGGGCCACGGCCTGCAGCGCCGGGTAGGCGGACGCCACCTCGTGCGGCGCCACCATGGCCACCAGGGTGAGGGCGCGCTCGGCGGAAGCCGCGGCGATCAGCTCTGATTCGTTGAACCCCTGGCCAAACCGCAGCAGGTACTCCCCGTCGGGGAACACGAGGGTGTCGCGGGTCTGGATTTCGAGCTTGACTGCGCCCGACCTGGACAACATCCGGCGGCCGGCGGCGACCGCCGACGCCCAGTCCGGCCGGCGCCGGGCCAGTTCATCGAGTGGCGGCAGCAGGCTGCCGGCGACCGCTTCCGGCAGCTTCGCTCCGGCGGGGACGGCCACGGCTAGATACAGCATGGACTGGGAGTGATACCGAGGCGCGGGTCCGCCGCCGCAGCCCGCGACCGCCAGAACCGTCAGCGCCAGCGCCCAGCGTGTGCGAGTCCAGCTCATCGCCACCTCCTGTCCGTGTTCGACCAGCGGCACTATAGCATAAATCACACCGGTGCCGGTTCAATTTGCCTGCCCCGCAAAAAATCACTTCATCACAAATAATTTTGATATAATGCCTCTCCCTCTTTTACTTTTATAAATATATTGTACCGGCAGGAGCGACGTGATGGCGGAAACATCCCAACGGATACTGGCGATCAACCCCGGCTCCACCTCGACAAAGATCGCGGTGTTCGAGGGCCGCACCTTGCGCTGCGGTCAGACCCTGCGCCACGACGAGCACGTGATCGGACAGTACGCCACCATCACGGACCAGTACGCGTTCCGCCTGCAGGCGATCCTGGACTTTCTCGCGGTCGAGGCCATCCCCCTCGACTCCCTGCAGGCGATCGTCGGACGCGGCGGGCTCCTGCGCCCCATCGAGGGAGGAACCTACTCCGTCTCTGACGCGATGCTCAAGGACCTGCGCGAGAGCCAGATGGGTCAGCACGCCTCCAACCTCGGCGGCATCCTGGCCCACGAGCTGTCGCAGCGGTGCGGTGCGCCGGCGTTCATCGTCGATCCGGTGGTGGTGGACGAGCTCGAGCCCATCGCCCGGCTGTCCGGCCTGCCTGAGCTGCCCCGCGTCAGCATCTTTCACGCCCTCAACCACAAGGCGGTGGCTCACCGCGCCGCCCAGGACCTGGGGGGCAGGTATGCTGATTTCAATTTCATCATCGCCCACCTGGGCGGAGGGATATCCGTCGCCGCCCATCGGCGCGGGCGGGTCATCGACGTCAACAACGCCCTGAACGGCGAGGGGCCGTTCACTCCTGAGCGCAGCGGCACGCTGCCCGTCGCCGCCCTGGCTCGCCTCTGTTTCTCCGGCCGCTTCACCCTGGCCCAGATCGAGAAGAAGATCACCGGACAGGGCGGCATCATGGCCTACCTCGGCACCAACGACATGCGCAAAGTGGCACAGCGCATCGACGCGGGCGACGCGGAGGCGGGTCTCGTCTTCGAGGCGATGATCTACCAGGTCGCCAAGGAAATCGGGGCGGTCAGCGTCGTGCTGTTGGGCCAGGTGGACGCCATCATCCTGACCGGCGGCATCGCCCACGACACCGCCTTCGTCGCCGGCGTGGAGCGGCGCGTCCGGCACATCGCCCCGGTGCGCGTCTACCCCGGTGAGGAGGAGATGATCGCGCTGGCCGAGGGGGCGCTTCGCGTCCTGAATGGGGAGGAGCCGGCGCGCGTTTATGCGTAGTCCCGTTCATGCCGGTTCCCGCGGGAACCGGACGATACTCATTTAGAAGGAAGGTCCCATGATCCGAACATTCGACGAGATGGTGGCGGACGTCAAGAAGAATCCGACCAAGGTTGTCGCCGTGGCGTATGCCCACGACCCCGATGTGCTGGAGGCACTGCAGACCGCCCAGCGCGAGGACATCGCCCGGGGCGTGCTGGTGGGTCCGAAGGCCCAGATCGAGAAGGCGGCCGCTTCGGTGAAAGTATCCCTGGCACCCTTTGAAATCGTGGACATCGCCGACGAGAAGGAAGCCACCAAGGCCGCCGTGAACCTGGTGCGGGAAGGTCAGGCCGACGTGCTGATGAAGGGTCTCTGCTCCACCTCCACCATCCTCGGCGCGGTGCTGGACAAACAGACCGGCCTGCGCGAGTCCAAGCTGCTGAGCCACGTGTCCGCGTTCCAGGTGCCTGCCTACCATAAGCTGATCATTGTCAGCGACGTCGCCATGAACATCGCTCCGACCCTCGAGGACAAGGTCGCCATCACCGAGAACGCCATCGCCGTCGCCCACCGGCTGGGCATCGAGACGCCCAAGGTGGCGATCATCGCCGCGGTGGAGAAGGTCAATCCGGAGAGCATGCCCTGCACCGCCGACGCCGCCATCCTGACGCAGATGGGCGTCCGCGGTCAGATCAAGAAGGCGATCATCGACGGCCCGTTGGCCGTGGACAACGCCTTTTCCAGGAAGGCGTGCGAGATCAAGGGCATCGTCACGCCGGTCGGCGGGGACGCCGACATCGCCATCACCCCCGACATCGAGGCCGGCAACGTATTTTACAAGGTGATGGGTTACCTGGCCATGGCCAAGACCGCCGGCATCATCGTGGGCGCGCGCAAACCCATCGTGCTCACCTCGCGGGCCGACTCCGACGAGACGAAGTTCCTGTCCATCGTCTTCGCGATGAAGGTCTGCTGACCGCCGCCTGAGGAGGAAACCCATGCCGAAACGCTCCGCTCCGAACGCCCCCCGCCCGCCGGACTCCCGCCGGCCGACGCCCGTGGTCCCCGCCGCGCGCACACGGGACATCGAGTACGCCATCCGGGACATCGCCGTCGAGGCCGACAAGCTGCGCAAACAGGGGGCCAAGATTCTGCCGCTGAACATCGGCGACCCGCTCAAGTACGATTTCGCCACCCCTCGGCACATGATTGAAGCGACTTACAAGGCGATGCTGGCCCAGCAGAACGGCTACTCCCCCTCGACCGGGATCGACGCCGCCGTCGCGGCCATCCGGCGGGAGGCCGAACGGAAGGGCATCCGCAACATCCTGTCCCTGTTCGTGGCCCACGGGGCCAGCGAAGCGATCGAGCTGTGCCTCAGCGCCCTGGCCGATCCGGGCGACAACGTCCTGATGCCCTACCCCGGCTATCCGCTCTACACCGCCGTCATGCAGAAGATCCAGTCGGAGATCCGGCCATATTACCTCGACGAGGCCAACGACTGGCAACCCGACGTGGCCGACATCGAGGCCAAGATCGACGCCCGCACGAAGGCCATCTGCCTGATCAATCCCAACAACCCCACCGGCGCCCTCTACCGCCGGGACGTCCTGCTGCAGGTCATCGAGCTGGCCCGCCGGCACAACCTGGTGGTGTTCTCCGATGAGATCTACGACAAGCTGGTCTTCGACGGCAAGGAGCACATCTCCACGGCGTCGCTCGCCGACGACGTGGGCTTCGTGACGTTCAACGGACTGTCGAAATCCTATCTTGTGCCGGGCTGGCGCGTGGGCTGGGCCGTCATCAGCGGCCCGCGGGAGATCATGGGCGACTTCGACGAGGCTGTGCACAAGTTCGTCCGGGCGCGCCTGTGCGCCAACCACCCGGAGCAGTTCGCGATCCAGCCGGCGCTCGAAGGTCCGCAGGACCATCTCGCCGACGTCAACGCCCGCCTCACCGAGCGGCGCGATTACACCATCGACCGGCTCAACGCCATCCCGGGCATCTCCTGCGTCAAGCCGGAAGGCGCGTTCTACGCCTTCCCCAGCATCGACGTGCCCATGGACGACAAGACCTTCACCCTCCGAGTGCTCAACGAGTGCCACGTACTGGTGGTTCACGGTTCCGGCTTCGGCCAGAAACCCGGCACCCAGCACTTCCGGGTAGTGACCCTGCCGGACCGGCCCACCCTCGAGGCCGCCTACGACAAGCTGGAAGCGTTCATGAAACGGATCCGCTGAGCGCGGAACGCCGACGGGATTTCGGAGACGGCGGCCGGACGGCCGCCGTTCTCATTTCTTCGGTAGCTCCAGGCCGCGGGCCAAGGCGTCCAGATCGATGCCGTGGTCATAGCTCCAAGTCATGGGCGTGACGGAGATGTACCCGGCCTGCATGGCCCCCCAATCCGTGTCTTCCGGATAGCTGCGGGGGTCGAGCACACCCTTCACCCAGTACAGATCCCGGCCCCGGATGTTGGTCACCCGTTCGTACTGCCACATCAATTCCACCCGGCTGGCTTTGGTGACGAGGAGTCCCTTGGGATACGCCGCCAGGGCCGGCCCGTTCACGTTGAGAAACGTCTCGGCGGGAAGCGCCGCCGTCAGCAGCCGGACGATCAGCGGCTTGACCGCTGCGGCGAACGCGTCGTAATTGGGCGGATCCGTCACGTCCACCGACAGCGCGATCGCCTTGATCCCCCGCAGCGCGGCCTGGCGGGCCGCCGCCACCGTACCCGACAGCAACGACACGGCTCCCGGGTTCGATCCGCGGTTGATCCCCGAGACCACCAGGTCCGGCGTGCGCGGCAGGAACACCTCCAGTCCCATGATCACGCAGGTGGCCGGAGTGGTCGCCACCGAGCATCCCACCGACTGACCGTCGATGACGTATGGCGTCACATAGATCGGATCGTAGGTGGCCAGCCGGTGGCTGACAGCACTCTGGTTTTCCGCCGGGGCCACCACGTAGATGTCGGCGACATCCTTGAGTTGGTGATAAATCGCCTCCAGGCCCGGCGCCCCGATACCATCGTCGTTGGTCAGCAGGATGAGCGGTCGGCACCGGGCGCCGACGGCGGTAGCGGCCAGCACCAACAGCACCAACAGCAGGATCAGGCGATCGGGCTTGCAGTCGGGGCGTGTGAGTGTCGACATGGAACGTCTCTCCTTGTCAGCGATGTGGCGTGCGGCCGGCGGCGGACCGCCCGAGCACGCGCCCGGCGTCACATGTGGATCGCCGCGTCGTGGGCCGCGTGCGCGGCTTCCATCATGGCCTCCGAAATGGTCGGGTGCGGGTGGATGACCGCGGCCAGTTCCTCGGCGGTGCACTCCAGATGAAGGGCCAGCACGGTCTCGGCCACCAGCTCGGTGGCAATGGCGCCGATCATGTGCACGCCGAGGATCTCGCCGGTCTTGGCGTCGGTGACGATCTTGATGAACCCCTCGGTCATGTCCTCGATCTTGCTCTTGCCGATGCCGGAGAAGGGGAACTTCCCCACCTTGACCTCGGGGTAAAGCTCCCGGGCTTTCTTCTCGGTCAGACCGGTGGAGGCCACCTGCGGGGCGGAATAGGTGCAGCCGGGAATGTTGCGGTAGTTGATGGGCTGCGCCGGCCGGCCGGCGATGTGCCGGGCGGCCAGGATTCCTTCGGCCGACGCCACGTGCGCCAGCTGGGGCGTGTCGATCACGTCGCCGATGGCATAGATGTGGGGCACGCGGGTCCGGCCGAACGCGTCCACCGGGATGAACCCGCGGGCCGTTTCGAGGCCCGCCTTGTCGAGCCCCAGGCCGGCGGTGTAGGGCGCCCGGCCCACGGCCAGCAGCACCTTGGCGAAGGCGGTTTCCGTCACCTTGCCGGCGACGTCCTTGACGGACAGCACCGCGCCGTCGGGACCCGGTTTCAGGGCTTCCACCAGCGCGCCCACCTGGAATCGGATCTTCCGTTTCTTGAACGCCTTTTCCAACTCCATCGACACTTCCTCGTCCTCGATGGGGAGCAGGTGGGGCAGCATCTCGATCACCGTGACCTCGCTGCCGAGGGCGGCGTAGATCGAGGCGAACTCTACGCCCACCGCCCCGGCTCCGATCACCGCCAGTGACTTCGGCGGCTCCGGCAGGCGGAGCATGTCGGTGCTGGAAAGCACCACCCGGCCGTCGAAGCGGATATGGGGAAGCTGCTTCGGCTCCGAGCCCGTGGCGATGATGACGTACCGGGCCTCGATCGTCTGGGCGGTGCCGTCGGCAGCCTCCAGCCGCAGGGTGTGGGGGTTCTCGAACGAGCCGTGCGCCCGGAACGCTGTCACGTTGTTTTTCTTGAGCAGGAAGGCCACGCCCTTGGTCAATCCGGTCACCACCTTGTCCTTGCGCTGGTGCATGCGGCCCATGTCGAAACGGTAGCCGTCGACGACGATTCCGTGGTCGCCCAAATGAGCCATGTGGGCGTACAGCTCCGCGCTGTGGATCATGGCTTTCGTGGGGATGCAGCCCACGTTCAGGCACGTGCCCCCGAAGGTGGCGTCCTTTTCCACGATGGCGGTCTTGAGGCCGAGCTGAGCGGCCTTGATCGCCGCCACATACCCCCCGGGACCGCTGCCGACGACAACAACATCAAACGCATCCATGGCTGCCTCGCTAATCGGTAGATAGTTCTCCCGGCGGCGCCCCGCGACCGGTGGCGGACACGGGCCCGGCGAGAAACCCAATTGTAGCAGAATTCACCGGACGCCAGCATTTTTCCTTCAATCACCCGCCGTTTCCGATATAATAGACGACTGGTATGGACGATGATCTGATGAGTTCCGATTTTGTGAACGACGCGCTCGACGAGAAGCGCGGCTACCCCCGATACGTGCTCAACGTGCCACTGCGGATGCGCGGACTGAATTCCCGTGGCGAGGACATCGACACCGATATCGAGGTGGTCGATATCAGTGTGGCCGGCATCGGCTTTCGCTCCCATCGCCGATTCGAGGACGGCGACATCCTCTACGTCTCGCTCAAAGGCAAGGACTACACCTCCGACGTCAGCATCCAGATCGTCTGGAAAGAGGGACAGCAGAACCGGTACGGTGCGCGCATCCTCGCCGTCTCGTCCGTGGCGGCGTCCGGCGGGCCGCCATCCCCCAAAGCGCCGCAACCCAGTTGATCTCCCGCCCGGCGCCTCCCGCGCTGCGGCCTCTGTTCAGAACGGGTGGCCCGACGACCCGATTTGCGCGATGTGGTGAATTTGATCCCGTCAAGGCAACGAATGACTAAAAGCGTTCTCAAGCCCATGATCGGCTCCGTATTGCTTCTGATCGCCCTGTCGGCGCTGTGGGCGCTCACCGGCAGCCCGTTCCGAAAACCCCCTCGCCACGTCATCCTCATGATCGGTGACGGAATGGGCATCAACTCCTGGGTGCACGCCCACTATTTCCGGTTCGGGGCCACGGCCGATTCGCAGGACGACCGCTTGGCCATGGAATCCCTCCCGGTCACCGGCCTGGCCTACACGCACTCGGCCGACAACCTGACGACCGATTCCGCAGCCTCGGCCTCCGCGCTGTGCACCGGACGGAAGGTGCTCAACGGCGATCTCTCGGTGGCTCCGGACGGCGCAGTGCTTCCGACGGTCTTCGAAGAAGCCGCCCACGAGGGGCTTGCTGTCGGGCTGGTGACTACCGGACCGGTCACGCACGCCACCCCCGCGGCGGCGTACGCCCACGTACCCGAGCGGAACAACTACCACCAGATCTTCGACTGGCTGCTCCGCACCAGACCGGACCTGGTGTTGGGCAGTGGCACCACCGCCCGCTGGCGGCATCTGCCGTCCGACTTCGCCCGACGGGCCCGCGCTGCCGGCTACACGGTCTGCACGAGCGCCGAAGCGCTCCAATCCGCCCGGTCGCTGCCGCTGCTGGGCGTGTTCGGCGGCGAGCGCCTCCCTTACGAGTGGGACTGGGGCAAAGACACCATGGCTTTGCCGCACCTTTCCGATCTTGTATCAGCGGCTCTGGACCGGCTTGGTTCGGATCCGGACGGTTTCATCCTCATGATCGAAGGCGGCTCCATCGACACGGCCAACCACGACAATTCGCTGGAACGGGCGGTGGGCGAGGTGCTGGAGTTCGACCGCTGCGTGGGACTGGTTCAGGAATGGGTGAAGGCCCACAGCTCCTGGAACAACGCGCTGCTCGTCGTGACCGCCGACCACGAAACGGGCGAGCTGTCGGTGCGCCAACCCGGCAAGCCGTCTCCCCGCGGTCCGGCCCCTTCCTTCAGCCCCGGCGTCGCCATGCCGGCGAACACGTTTGCGGGCGGCGGCTACGGCTCGGACGATCATTCGGCCGCGGTGGTGGCGGTTTTCGCCCAGGGCGCGGGCAGCAGCGACCTGAGCGGCGTGATGGACAACACCCGAATCCACAAAGTGCTGCGCCAAGCAGTCAAACCGTGAGCCCGTTGCCAAGAGGCTGTTCCCGCGACTGACTATGACACCACCGCGTCTGTACACCCGTCACCTCATCGAAGCACTCGTCGAGCCGGGGCTGGACGATCTCTACGCCGGACTGGTCATCGGCCGGCGCACCCGCCGGGTGGATCTCCCCGGCCGGGTATGCCGGGCCGGAATCATGAAGACCCTGCTCGGCTACGAGGTCAAGTTCGGCAGCTGCCGCAAGAGCTGCCCCGACGAGGTGACCGCCCGCTACCTGGCGATCTTCGGCAGCCTGGGTCTCAACTCGGTTCTCATCCCGTACAACCCGGTGGAGACGGCTGCGGTCCTGCCCGTGATGGAGCGCGCCTACGCTGCGCTGGAGCCGGCGGTCCGAACGTTCGCCGCACAGCACGGGCAACCGGAGCGGACCGCCGCCCTGCGGCGCCGCCTGTTCCGGCGGCTGGCCCAGCGGATCCATACGCTGTCGACCGGCGCGGTGCTCGCCGGCGAGGACGGCGCCCCATGAGCCGTCGGCGCCGCACGGCGCCAACCACTCGGCCGCCGGCCGTACCCGCCGGCGACGCCTCGTGGACATCCCTGCGGGAGTCGCTGGCCGGCTGTGTCAACTGCGGCAAATGTCTGCCGGACTGTCCGCTGTACCAGCTCTCCCGCCGTGAAGAAGACGGTGTCCGCGGCAAGCTCAACGTCCTGCGCTGGCAGATGGACGCAGGGCTCCCCCCATCGCCCGCCGCCACGCGCCTGTTCTGGCGCTGCCTGCTGTGCCTGCGCTGTCAGGACGCCTGTCCCTCGGGCCTCGAGCTGGTGCGGATCCTGGATGCCGCGCGGACCGCTCTGCACGCCCGCGGCCTGGCGCCCGTCCCCGGCCGGCCGGGCGCGCGGCGGGCCGCCCTCATCGTCCGCGCCGTCCGGCGGAACCGGGCCGCTCCGGTGCGCCTGCCTCTGCGGCCGCGGACGTCCTTACTACCCTTGCCGCCGGTCGGCGACGGCCGTCCGGCGCCGCTGCTGATAAGCCCTCTGGGCCGCGTGGTGTGGGGAGGAGCGCTGGTCGCCGCGGCGGCGCTCTTCCGTCGGGGCGGCTTCGATCCGGTCGTCCAGGTGCTGCGCGGCCCCAGTCCCGTCCGGCTGCACTGGCGAGGTGACGCCGACGGGTTGCGGACCGTTCTGGCCGCCGCGTTCACCGGCGCCCCGAAGCCGACGACGCTGCTCTTTCTGGAACCGGAGCTGGCGGCTCTGTGGCGGGCGCACGGCGCGCCGGCCCAGGTGATCGATCTGGAGGACTGGCTCCTCAGCGGCGGCGCAGCGGTCCGACTGGATGCCCCACCCGTCACCGCGCTGCCGGCGCCCGTGCCCATGGCCGCTGCCGGCTGGCGGGACTGGCTGGCGCAGTGGCGCGGACTGGCCCCGGCCGCATGGCGGCCGCCGCCGGCCGAAAGCCAGGGGCTACGCGCCGAGCAGCTGGTATCCATTGATCCGCCCGTCGCGCGCGATCTGGCGCGGCGCTGGTTGCGGCTGGCCGGCGCGACCGGCGCCGAGGCGGTGGCGCTCACCTCGCCGCGCACCCAGAGCTGGCTCCGGAGCGGCGGCGACGCCGGCCTCCCGCTGCGACCGCTCGCCATCCTCGCCGCGGGCGGCCCAGCTTGAAATACCTTGAAGCCGCAGGCCAGATGTGCTAATGAATACGGGGCGTTCGTGGACGGGCAATCCATGTCCAGAATCAAACAATTCCTGCTGAAAGTCACTAAGGCGGCCATCTTGACCGCTCTGCCTCTCGCGCTGCTGTTCGTCGGGGCCTTTGTGACCATGCTGATCACCATCCGCGGCCGCGAGGTGATCGTGCCCAACCTGACGGGCATCGAGAAGGATGTGGCCTTGGACCTGCTCAGGAAGAACCGCCTCGGCGGTGTGATCACGGGCTCGCGCTTCTCGTCCGATTTCCCGGCCGGCCAGGTGATCCAGCAGATGCCCGAAGCGAGCAGCCGGGTGAAGGCGGGCAAACAGGTCAAGCTCGTTCTCAGCGAGGGCCGCAAGCAGGTGGAGGTGCCCCGCCTGGTGGGCATGACCCTGCGGGAAGCGCAGGCGGTGCTGGGGCAGGTGGGCCTGCGGATCGGGCTGATCAGTCGCGCGGCCCTGTTGGCTTCGCCCCGCGAGCAGATCGTCGAACAGATCCCGGTGGCCGGCGAGCGGAACATCGCCACGCCCTACGTGAACCTGCTGGTCAACGTCCCGTCCGGCGACTTCAACTACGTCATGCCGGACTTCCGTGGTCTCGAAGCCCACGATGTGACGTCGTTCCTGAACCGGAACGGCTTCCTGCTGCGTCCCACCGAGCACGAGGTCTCCTTCACGCAGCGGCCGGGCTTGGTCCTGATGCACTATCCCGAACCCGGCTATCCGTTCAGCCGGAGTTCACCCATTACGCTGGTGGTGTCCCGATGAGCCGTACACGTTACTTGGCCCCCTCCCTGCTGTCCGCCGATTTCGCCAACCTGGAATCAGCCGTTCGCCTGGTCGAAGCCAGCGGCGCTGCCCTCATCCACCTGGACGTCATGGACGGCCATTTCGTTCCCAATCTGACCATCGGCCCACCGGTGATCCGCGCCCTGCGCCGGATCACCTCCCTCCGTCTCGACGTCCACTTGATGATCGCCAACCCGGAGCGGAGCCTGGACAACTACATCGCCGCGGGCGCCGACATGCTCAGCGTTCACGTCGAGGCCGATCCCCATCTGCACCGCACCATCACCCGGATCCGCGACGCCGGCCGACGCGCCGGCGTGGCGCTCAATCCGGCCACCCCCGCCGCCGCCGTGCAGGAGATTCTGCCCTGGCTGGATTTCATCCTGGTCATGACGGTCAATCCGGGTTTCGGCGGTCAGACGTTCATCCCCACGGTACTGCCTAAAATCCGGGCCCTGCGCGATGCCATCGACCGACAGGGCCTCAACGTGGACATCTCGGTGGATGGCGGCGTCGGCCCCGACACGCTCCCCGGGCTCGTCGAGGCCGGCGTGACCATCGCCGTGGCGGGCGCGGCCGTGTTCGGGGCGCCCGATCCCGCTGCCGCTATCCGGGACTTGCAGGCTATGCTACAATAGTCGGCCGTTGCCATTCGCCCTGTGGAGGTCCTGCATTGTCCTGGAAGAAATGGTTGTTTGCAGCCGGATTGACCGGCTTGATCCTGCTCACCGCCTGCGGCGGCAAAAAGGCGGGCCTCCAGGAACAGGCGGTCCTGCCGGACAAGACCCTCCACGAAAACGGGCTGGAATTCCTTACCAAGAGCCAGTTCATCAAGGCGCGGCTGTCGTTTCAGACGCTGATCAACACCTACGACGAATCCCCTTACCTGGAGAAAGCCAAATACTACATCGCTTACTCCTACCTGCGTGAGGGGGGCATCGAGAACCTCATCCAGGCGGAGCAGGCGTTCAAGGACTTCAAGCTCTTTTTCCCCGCCTCCGATCTGGCCGACGACGCCCAGGCTCACGTGATCAAGATCAACATGCACATGATGAAGGAACCGAACCGCGACACCACTTACGCCCTGCGGTCCCGGGTTGAAGTGCAGAATTTCCTCAACGAATTTCCAGACTCGCCGCTGGTGAACGAGATGCGGGCGCGCCTGCAATACATCGAGGACACGTTGGCAATGAGCAATTTCCTCAAGGCCAAGTTCTATCATCGCAAAAACTTCTCCAAGGCCTCCGCCTCTCGGCTGCGCGAATGTGTCGCCCAGTACCCGCATTTCCGCTATCGTGACGAGGCGCTCTTCCTGCTGGCGGACTCCCTCGACAAGCTCAAGAACTTCGACGAGAGCACCATTTACTACGCTCAGCTTGCCCGTGGCTTCCCGTTCAGCAAGTACTTTGAAGAGGCGCGCGACCGCCTGCGCAAGCTCGAGAAGCCGGTGCCCGAGGTGGACCAGCGGCTGGCCGAAGAGAACAAGAAGTATTATGAGGAAGGCAAGTCGCTGTTCGGCGGATCCCGGGAGGCCGTCTTCGGCTCCTTCGGCCTCGGCAAGGATGAGCCGTGGCGTCAGATGGAAAAGCAGCGCGACAGGGAAGAGCGGGAGCGTCTGAAGATTGAGGCCGGCAAGACCGAGAAATCGGCCGCCAAGAAGTCCAAATAGGCTGATCCCACCGACCGCCGCCGGCCCGCATCCGGGGAGATTTCCCCTAACTGTATGTATCCGCAAATTTACTTGAGTGACTTTTCGAGTTGTGATGTAATAGATGAAAGTCCGCCAATCCGGATGAGGAGGCGCTGATGGCCCACAAACTGCTGCTCGCCGACGACAGCATCACCATCCAGAAGGTGGTCAGCCTGACCTTCGCCGAGGAGGACTTCGAGGTCATTTGTGTCGGCAACGGCGAGATCGCGATCGAAAAAATCGGCGAGATCCGGCCTGACGTCGTCCTGGCCGACATCTTCATGCCCCGGAAAACCGGTTACGAGGTGTGCGAGTTTGTCAAGCGCACACCCCATTTGCGCCATATTCCGGTCATTCTGCTCGTGGGAACGTTCGAACCGTTCGACAAGAACGAAGCGGCCCGTGTGGGTGCCAACGCCCACGTCACCAAGCCGTTTGAGACCACATCGCTCATCCGGCTGGTGCGGCAGTCGGTATCCAACGCGCCCAAGCCCGAGGCGGCGCCCGCCAAGACGGTGACGCCGCCTGCCCTCGACGCCGATCGGACATTCCAGATCCAGCTCTCGGAGATGGACGAGCGGCTCGGGCGCACCCAGCCCCCCAAGCCGGCCGCTCCCCCTGAGATTTTGGACATCCCGGCCCTGAAAACCCGGGAGCCGGCGCCTCAGGATCTGGAGCGCACCCTGCTCTCCGCGCCCGTCTCGCCGGCAGCTGCACTGGGTCCCGACGAAGTGATCCTGGAGCCCGAAGAGGAACTCATCGTCCCGCCTGCGTCGCCGCAAGCGATGGAAGAGGAGCTGTTCATCCCGGCGGCTCCTGCCATGCCCCCCCCGCCCGCCGCCGAGGCTGAGCTGCTGGCGGTGCCGCCTCTGGCCCGACGCATCCAGCGTCCTCCCGACGAGGACATTCTGGGCATCTTCGAGCTCATCGGCCTAGACCGTCTCATCGCGCGGCAGCACAGCCTCGAGGAGGCAGTGCGTCGTGAGCGTGAGGCCGCCGCGGCCCCGCGGGTCGCCGCCGTGGCCGAGCGCGAACCGGCGGCGCCACCCGTCGAGGCCGAACTCGAGGAAGTCGTGGCGGCTGCTGCTCCCGTGGTCGGCGTCTCCGCCGCGGCGCCCGTCGAGCCCGCCTTCGCCCCGGCCGAGGCGCCGACCCCGACCGCCGCGACCGAGTTGACCGAAGACCTGGTCACCCGAATCGCCCGGATGGTCATCGAGCGCCTGAGTGAGAAAGTGGTCCGGGAGATCGCCTGGGAGGTGGTGCCGGATCTGTCCGAGACCATCATCCGCAATGAATTGAAGCGGCTGAAGGACGAGGGCAAGTTCTGACCCGGCCGGCCGCGGCGCGCGGCGGCGACCCGGACGGCCACATCCCCGTGCATCCACCGATGCAAACCGTCCCTCACAGCATCATCCATTGACGGACTGTTGGTTGGCCCACGACCGAGCCGCGGCTGGACGCGTCGCCGATTTTAGGTATAATGTGGTGTTTTCGCCGCATTCCGGCGAGACATGGCAACCATGAATCGCAAACCACATTCACCGCAATCCAGCGCCCCTGCGGGCGCCGAATCGTCCCGGGCCCCCGGCAGTCCGGGCGGCTGCCCCTATGCGCCCATGGCGTGTGAACTGGAAATGTTCCGCCATATCCACCACGTCCGCGGCTTTGGAGAGGTGGACTCCACCAACTCCACGGCCCGCGCGCTCGGGGAGGCCGGCGACATTCCGCCGGGCACCCTGGTGGTGGCCAACGCCCAGCGCGCCGGGCGGGGCCGCCTGGACCACACCTGGTACTCTCCGGCCGGCCAGGGGATCTATGCCTCGCTGTTTCTGGCACCCATGGTGACGCTGGCGCAGGCGCACTGCGTGACCCTGGTGACAGGGCTGTCGGTGGCCCAGGCCCTGTCCCTGGCCCACCCGACGCTGGCCCGCCACCTCGACATCAAGTGGCCCAACGACGTCCTGTGGCAGGGCCGCAAGCTGGGCGGCATTCTCGTGGAGTCCAGCCTCCAGGACAACACCCTGCGGCACCTTGTGGTGGGAATCGGGATCAACGTGGCGCAGACGGCTTTCCCCGAGGACATCCGAACCCGCGCCGTCTCGGTGGCCCAGGCCGCCGGCACCATCGTCTCCCGGCACGATCTGCTGGTGCGCGTTCTGGGCTGTCTCGACGCGAACCTCGGCCGCTTGGGCGACGGCGCCTGGCCGGACCTGCGCCGGCAGTGGGAGGAGTCCTCCTCGTTTGCCCGCGGCCGCAAGGTCAAGTTCTTCGAACGGGGCCGCCCGCTCCTGGGCACCACCTGCGGTCTGATGGACGACGGGGCGCTCGGCGTGCAGCTGCGGGACGGTGAGCGCAAGGCGCTCTACCACGGCGAAATATTCGAATACTGAACGGGATGTGACATCATGGTGACCGGCTTCTTCAACAAGCTCAAACACGCCGTCAAGAACACCAAGGACCAGTTGGTGGGCCGCATCGAGAACCTGATCCTGGGCGAGAAGCAGTTCAGCGCCTCGACGCTGGAGCAGCTCGAGACCATCCTCATCGGCGCCGACATCGGGGTCAAGACCACCGAGGAGATCCTGGACCGCGTCCGGCAGGCGGTCTCCCGCGACGCCCTGCACGATTTCGACACCCTGGCCGGCCTGATCAAGGGCACCCTGCTCGAGATCCTCTCCCAGCCCGCCGCGGCGCCGGCGGGCCCGGCCAAGCCGGGGCCGGCCAAACCGATGCCGGTCGCCCCGCTGGACGGTCAGCCGCGGGTGGTGTTCATCGTGGGCGTCAACGGCGTGGGCAAGACCACCACCATCGGCAAGCTGGCGCACCGGCTCAGCCAAGCCGGCCGGAAGGTGGTCATCTGCGCCTCCGACACTTTCCGCGCCGCGGCCATCGAGCAGGTGGAGATCTGGGCCCAGCGCTCCGGCGCGTCGCTGATCAAGAAGAGCCAGGGCGCCGACCCCGCTGCGGTGCTGCACGATTCGCTGGACGTCGCCGCGCGGGACCGCGCCGACGTGGTCATCGTGGACACCGCCGGCCGGCTCCACACCAAAACCAACCTGATGAAGGAGTTGGAAAAGATGCACCGCCTGGCCGCCAAGCGGGTGCCGGGAGCCCCCCACGATGTCTACCTCATCATCGACGCCACCACCGGCCAAAACGGCCTGGTCCAGGCCCGCGAATTTCTCAAGACCACGGGCGTCACGGGACTCATCGTGACGAAGCTCGACGGCACCGCCAAGGGGGGGGTCGTCGTGGCGATCGCCCGCGAGCTCCGGCTGCCCATCCGCTACGTGGGCGTAGGCGAGAAGATGGAAGATCTCATCGACTTCAGTCCCGAGGACTTCGTCGAATCCCTCTTCGCTTCTTAGTCTCTTTCGTAATCATGATTCGTAATCGCAATCGTGCTCGTAATCGTCATCGAGGCTCGGGGCTCGATGCTCAGTAGCGTTTCTCGGGCTTCGGAAACAGGTGCTGGGACCTGGGTGCTGGATCCCAGAACCCAGATCATAGTAACCATTCACCCGTTCACCCATTCACCGACTCACCGATTCACCGATTCCCTCTTCCTCCCACGCTTCGACGATTGCGCGCAGCTCCGCCACCGCCGCCACCGGCGCCGGCCCCACTGCCGTCTCTTCAGACAGGATGAAGCCGGTGGCGCCATGCATCAGGGCGTAGTGGAGCGCCGCCCGCTCCGCCCGGGTCACCGCCTGGCCTGCGGCGCCCGACGGCAGGAGACCGCCGGCCAGGAACATGCCCTTGCCCGCCGCGCGCGCCGCCTCGAGCAGCCGCCGCTCGATCCCCGGCAGCCGGGCCGGCGGCACCTGGGTGCCCAGATCGCCGCGGGCAATGCAGCCGCATGCCGCCGCGGCGATGAGCGCCGCTGCGGCGTCCACAGCTGCCTCGGTCTCGATCTTCGGTATCAGCTGCGCCGGTGCGGGGAGCCGCGCCGCCACCGCCGCCAGGTCCGCCGGGCCGTCGCAGTATGAGACCAGGTACCTGCGGACGCCCAGCTCCCAGCACGCCGCCAGCGCCCCCGTCCACACTGCCGCGCGCAACCGCGCCTCGCCGTCGCCCCAGGTGACGCCCATACGGCTGGTCAGCTCACCCGCGTCAAGACAGTCCGCCCGCAGGCCGTCCCGCTCCACTTCGCCCACCACGAGGCGGACCTGCCCGTCGCGCAGGCGGACAGTGTCGCCCGTTGCCGGCGCCGGGTCCACCGCGTCGAGGTCGAACGGCACCGCCACGACGCCGGCGGGAGCCGCCGCCACGGCTCCCAGCCAGACCGCGTCGCCGGGCCGGACGGTCAGCGGCCGCTCCAGTGCGCCGGTCCGCGGCTTGCGCCCCGGCAGATCGGCGATGAGCTGCGCTTCCGCCGCTTCGGGCGACGAGCGGCGGATGGCGTCCACCGTGCGTGCCAGCCATTCCGGCGAGGCGTGGGCCAGGTTCAGGCGGAATGCGTCCGCCCCCGCCGCCCGGAGCGCGGCCAGCGTGCGGGGGTCTGCACTCGCCGGCCCCACGGTGGCGACAATCTCGATGTTCCCTCGACGCGATTCCACACTCACCCCCCGTCCGAAAGTTGTCACGGCGCCCCGGCCGCCATGGCGATCAGCTCCACGCCGGCGATCACGGCGTTGCCCAGCAGTCCCGCCACAAGGGCCAGCAGGAAGCGGCGCAGCCACAGTCGCTCGAGGGGAGAACAATCCCACTTCTCGCGCGAGAGGCTGAACATCCGCCGACCCAACCGGCGGTACTGGCAGTAATCGAAGCGCAGCGCGGCGATCACGAGCCAGACGCCGACGACCAGGTTCCAAACGATGCGGATCAGGACCATCCCGGCCACGGTTCCTCCGGCGGCTTGTGGTACGATAGACCCGACCGATATTGTCGCCGAAGGAGTGCATATGGGCAAGAACAAGGGCAAGCATGACGCCGTGCCGAAGGGCCACGAAAAGGTGTTCAAGCGGATCGAGGTAGCGGCCGTCTCCACCGAGGGCTACCAGCAGGCCATCGACAACGCTATCGCCAAGGCCTCCAAGACGCTGCACAACCTGAACTGGTTCGAGGTGGCCGAGATGCGCGGCCGGATCGTCAACGGCAAGGTAGTGGAATACCAGGTGGTGATGCGACTGGCGTTCGAGATCGACTAGCCCCGGGCGGTGCGCTCCCCGGCGGCGGCGGCCGGCGGCTCGGCTCCGCCGGCGATGGCGGCGGCCACTCGGGCGATGCGCCGGGCGCCGTCGAGGCGCCGCATGGCCTGCAGGTTGCGGCGCATGGCCGGCAGTGCACCGAAATCCGTATCGCGCAGGAACGCCAGCGCCTTGCGCAGCCGCCGGTAATCGGGCGCCACCAGCCCCAGGCCCATGGCTTCCACCAGGCGGGCATTCCCCTCCTCCTGCCCCGGCGTGACCTGGGCCAGCACCATGGGACACGCGGCCGCGATGGCCTCGTGCACCAGGGCGCCCCCGGCCTTGGTCACCACCAAGTCCATGTCAAACAGCTTGTGGCTGACGTCGGGAATCCACGAGTGGACTTCCACGGCGGCAGGCAGGGTCCGCGCGAACCGCTCCGTCGCCGGAATCAGCTCCTTGCGGCTGAACATCGACAACACCAGCTTTGCCTCGGGCCGGCTCCCCAGGATCGCGAGCACCTCGAACAGCTCCCGTCGCCGCAGGTTGGGGAGCAGGAGGATCCGAGGACCAGCCGCTGCGGTCCCGCCGGCGGCGACGGGAGCGGCGGCCGCCGCGGCCTGTGCCTTCTCTGCGAACGCCGGCGGCACGGCGAATCCCGTCACGAGGACAGTCTCCGCAGGAATCCCGCCGTGAACCAGATGGGCGGCGGTCAACTCATCCGCCACCAGGTAGAGATCCGACGGCCCCTCGGTCCAGGTGGGGTGGATGGTGATGGAGTCGGTGACCACCGACACGACGCGGAACGGGCGCGCCGGCCCATCGCCGTACAGCCGACCCAGCGCCGCGCTGTACATGGGGTAGGTGGTGATCACCACCTTCGGCTGGAAGCGCTCTACAAACGTGGCAAAAAACGCCCGCATCCGGCGGTTGCGCAGCGCCGCGCCGGCGGCGGCGCCGCGGCGGCTCACCAGCAGGAAAAAGAGGCGCCAGATCCGTGGGTGGCGGTTCATCACCCGCCGGTACAGCCGCTGGAGCAGGCGGTAGAGCCATGGCTGCACGGCGTCGTAGGCGTCGGAGATCGCCACGCTCAGGTCGGGCCGCTCAAGGCGGAGCGCCTCGGCGATGTTGGCGGCGGCGCTGAAGTGGCCGTTGCCGAACCGGGCCGTCAGGATGACAATGTCGGGCATCGCACGTCTCCCATCGCCCCACGGATCCGCCGGATTCCTTCATCGGGGAATTTCATCATACTATCACTCCACCGCCCGGGGCAAGCCGGGTCTCGCCGGGCGGCCGGCGCGCGGAGGTCATCACGCCACACCGCACAGGCGCAAGGCGCACTTGTGTTTTTTTGAATTGTTCACCGGATCTGAATTCGCCCGTTGTTGCGCGTCAGCGAATACGCCGGATCAGGTTCTCGAACCTGGAACTTTTGAACGTGCAAACCTGAGAACCTGGAACCTGTGCCACCCCAACTCCTATCTCCCAACTCCCAACTCTCGTCTTGACCCGTCAGCCCCGCTCGTGGTAAAAGGGCTTCTCTATACGCGCCTGTAGCTCAGGGGATAGAGCACTGGTCTCCGGAACCAGGGGTCGCGCGTTCGATTCGCGCCAGGCGTACCACTTATCAACGGCCCGCATCAGCGGGCCGTTGGCCTTTTTCCCCTCTCGCACCATCACCCGTGACATCAGTGTCCGGTTCCGTGTGTCTCACAATCCCGGTGCCGTGATTAATTGTTTCCGGGGAGACCGGTTGCGGCGGAAACATCTTGACCGGGGGCGGGGGCGATTCTGTGCTGGAGGCGTTGTCATCCACAAACAGCAGACGGCGCGAGCCGGGAGGCAGGCAGGCCCGACGAACCGCTCCGTGATGCCCCGGATGTTGTGCAACCCTGCCACAATCCGCACCGAGAACCGCGTCAAGAGCTGCTCCAGGAACTGCGCCGGACGCGCGAGGTCCTGGACCGGCAGCAGGAGATGCTGGCCCGGCTCATCGTATCGGCCGAAAGGAGCCGGGAGGATTTTCGGCGGGCACCCAGGCGCTGTTCTTCAAGCTGGACCAGGTCCGGCGGGAGATCCAGGCCGTTCGGAACATGGAGGCGATCCGGCGGCAGCGCGAAGAGCTGGAGCGGGCACCCCGCTACCAGGAGGCGCTCCGGCTGCCGCGCCATGCCTTCCAGGTGAACTCGCAGAACGGCCAGGGCGGCATCATCGCCCCGGCGAGACGCACCAAGGCGATTCAACTGGTAAGGATGCCGGTCTGGTTTCGGCTCGGGCGGCGTCGGCGGCGCGCCGACAACATTACAGCGCCGCGTGCTTCTCCCCGATGGCCGCGGCCAGGGCGTCGAGGGCCGCGAACGCCTCGTCGCGCGGGACGCCCTTGCACATGACGGTGCCGAGGACCTCCACCTTCAGGTTGGGGATCAGCCCCGCGATCTGCTCCGCCGCCTGGGTGCCCCAGCCGTAGGAGCCGATGACTGCAGCGTACTTGAGCTTGGGCCGCAGCGCATTGGCCAGGTGGGTGGCCGCGAACACACTGGGGTGGGGACCGATGTGCACCGTGGGCGTGCCGATCACGATGGTTGCCGCATCGACGAGCGACATGGCCAGCTTGCCGATGTCGGTGACGGACAGGTCGAATTTCTCCACCCGCACGCCCCGCTCCGCCAGCGCGGCCAGCAGGTAGTCCACCATGATCTCGGTGCTCCCGTGCATCGAAATGTACGGGATGACCACGAGGTTCGCCACCCGGTCCGAGACCCAGTCCTCGTAAGCGGCGAGAATCCGCTCGGGCTGGTCGAACAGCGGGCCATGGCTCGGTGCGATGAGGTCGAACTCGAGCGCCCGCACCTTCTTCAGGTTGTTCTGGATCTGCTTGCGAAACGGCATCATGATTTCGGCGTAGTACCGCTTGGCCGCGTCCAGGACGTACGGGTTGTCGCCGGCACACAACTCGGAAGTGGCCAGGTGGGAACCGAAGAAGTCGCACGAGAACAGGATGCGGTCCTCGGCCAGGTGCGTGACCATGGTCTCGGGCCAGTGCACCCAGGGGGTGTACACAAAGCGGAGGGTCTTGCCGCCCAGCGCCAGGGTTTCGCCATCGGTGACGACGCGGATCCGCTCGCCGGGAACACCCAGATGATCCACCAGCATGGGCGCCGCCTTGGCGGAACACAGCAAGGTAGATTCGGGGTATTCGGTCAGCACCCAGGGGATGGTGCCCGAGTGATCCTGTTCGGCGTGTTGCGAAATGACGTAATCGATCCGGTCGACGCCGGCCAACTGGCGCTCCAACATGTCGGCCATGGGCGGATCCACCGTGTCCAGCAGCGCCGTCTTCTCCGTGCCCTGCACGAGGTAGGCGTTGTAGCTGGTGCCGTCCGGCAGCGGGATCAGCGAATCGAACAGCCGGCGGTTCCAGTCCACCGCGCCCATCCACAGCACGCCGTCACGGATTCGTCTCGGTTTCATGCTCCTGACCTCCTAAAATTTCGGCCACCTGCCCAGGCCGGGCGGGACTGACTCCACCGGGTGGCGGGCATCCGGATCACAGACACGGTCGACACGTTAGATGCAGGTCGGTGAACAAAATATTCTACCCTCCCTCAAGAGTTCTGTAAACCGCGGATCGTTCTCGCGGGCGGCCGATCGATCGCAAAAATCGTTGGTCCGCCGCCGCACTTGCGCCATAATATTCCCGTCCAGCAAGGCATCAGCCGGAGGCGCATGAAGCCCAAGCCATCCGACGACCCCCGCCCGCCCAGCCGCTCGCAGCGCAAGCGCGAGGTGCAGGCCCTCGATCCCGTGGTGGAGCGCGTGCTCCGGCTCGACCCGGCGGCGGTGGACCGCCTGGGCCTGCCCGAGCCCCTGCGCCTGGCCATCGGGGAAGGCCGCCGGATCTCCGCCTTCAGCGCCCGCCGCCGGCACCAGCGCTACCTGCGCCGACTGCTCCTGGAGCCCGAGGCCGAACCCCTCCGCCAACTCGCGGCGCAGGACGGTCAGGCGGCCCGCCGCGAGGCCGCCCGGTTCCACTGGCTGGAGGAATGGCGCGAGCGCCTCGTCGCAGCGGGTGACCCGTCGCTCGACGAGTTCCTGGCCGCGCACCCGACCGCCGACCGGCAGGAGCTGCGCCGGCTGGTGCTGGCCGCCCAGCGGGAGCGGCGCGACGGAAAACCCGCCGGTGCCGGCCGTGCCCTGTTCCGCCGGCTCCGGGCCGTCACCGCAGCTGATCTGGAGCCGCCCGGCGACGAGCCGGACTGACCGGCATTCCCGGCGCTGCGCCTGTTTCCCGTCCCCAGGCGTGCAACCTTTCTCCCCGCGCCCGCCGTCCAACGGGCAAATCCACTTCGGGAGGAAGACCCATGACACGCTATGTTCTGATGGTTGCGATTCTGGCGGTCGCCCTGACCGCGGCGATCCCGGCGGCGGTGGTGGAGAAATCCTTCACCGTCCGTGAGGATGTGTCCGTCAAGATCAACACGGTGGCCGGCAACATCACGGTCATTGCCTGGGACCGTTCCGACGAAGTCCGGGTGAAGGCCGAGATCGTCGGCGATTACGTCCAGCCCGAGTTCGAGCAAGGGGAAGGCTGGCTCCGCATCAACGAAAAGCACGACAGCACCGTCTGCGGCGGCCATGCCGCCGTCCACTTTGAAGTATATCTGCCGCGTGCCGCCGCGTTGAAGGGCAACACCGTCTCCGGCGACCTGTCCGCCGACGGTGTGACGGGCAGCGTCAAGCTGAACACGGTGAGCGGACACGCCGTGTGCCGCTGTCCGGACAGCTACGACGGCCAGTTGTCCCTCAACAGCGTCAGTGGCGAGCTGGAACTGGAGCTGGGGCGCGGGGCGGACGTCCGGTTCCACGCCAACACAATGAGCGGCGACATCGCCTGCCGGCTGAAACTGGATCAGGTGGAGAAGCACGAGGCCCACATCTCCACCCAGCTCCGGGGTCAGTTGGGCTCGGGGCGCGGGCAGATCAAGCTCAACACCGTCAGCGGCGACATCACCGTTCGCTGACGCGGCGCACCCCCCGATCTCTTTCGGCGAGCGTCAGGTTCCAGGGACCGGGCGCTTGACCATCCCGCCCTGCATCCGCCATCATGACGATTGACAGGGCTTCGCCAAGAGGCTAAGCTAGACTCAGATTGCAACCGATCCCATGCCCATGCGCCTCCCCGCAGGCTCACGCCTCCGGCCGGGGAGGCGGGGCGTTTCATCCGGGGACGGCGGCCCGGACACTTCCTGCGGGGAGACAGCCATGATGGGCACTACGAGCCGGATCGCGGGGCTGTTGGCACTGGTCTTGTTCCTCGGGCCGACGGGCTGCGCACCGCCCGCTATCGAAAAATCCGAACTGGTGATCGCCCACAAGGGCCTGCCCTTGACGCTCATGCCCCACACCCGCGAGGAAGTGATCACCACCTCGGTCCTCATGAACATGTTCGAAAGCCTGGCCGGCTTCGATGCCGACATGAAAATCACACCCCTGCTCGCGGTGAGCTGGGAGAATCCCGACGACCTGACCTGGCTGTTCAAGATCCGCTCCGGAGTCCGATTCCACGACGGCAGCCATCTGACGGCCGATGACGTGGTGTACTCTCTCGAGCGCGCCCGCAGTCACCCCACCTCGGCCCTGAAGAGCAATTGCTCCACTATCGCCAGCATTACGCGCGTCGGCGAAGACACGGTCAAGGTGGTCACCGCCCAACCCAGCCCCATCCTGCTCCACAAGCTGACCAACGCCTTCATTGTCCCGCGCCGCCGCCTGGAACAGGCCGGCGTCGAGGCCTTCGCCCGGCAGCCGGTGGGCACCGGGCCGTACCGGTTCGAGTCCCTGACCGGCGAGGCCGTCCGGCTGACCGCCTGGGACGGCTACTGGGGCGGGGCGCCCGTCTTTCCGCGGCTCACCATCACCCACTACAACAGCCCCACCGAGGCAGTGCAGATGTTGCTGGACGGCCGGGCCGACATCGTGTCCGACATCAGCCCCGAACTGGCCCGGGACATCGAGCGCAATCCGCAGCAGAAAAGCATGATTCAGAACCGGCCCGGCATGGCGATCCGCCAGTTGGTGATGGACACCACCCGGCCGCCGTTCGACCGGCACGAGGTCCGCGAAGCCGTGGCCCTGGCCATCGACCGCCACCGGCTGGTAGAGCGGATCCTGCTGGGCTTCGGCCAGCCGGCCAACCAGATGGTGCCGCACGCCGTGTTCGGTTTTCATCCCTCGCTGCCGGAGTTACCGTACGACCCGGCCAGAGCCCGCGCGCTGCTCGCTCGAGCCGGCTACCCCAAGGGCATCACCCTGACGCTGATGATGTCGGGTGTCCGGGCGCGTCTCGGCGAGGAGATGCAGCGGCAGATGGCTCCAGCCGGCATCCGACTTGAGCTGGACATCCGGGATCGGCAATCCTTCTGGGCGGCGGCGGACACGGCCCCGTTCTGGCTGGCGGGCTTCAACTCCACTTCGGGCGATGCGTCCGATCTCATGGACGACCTGTTCCATTCCACCACCGGCGTCTACGGCCGCGACAACCGGGGCCGCTACCGCAATCCGGAAGTGGACCGGATGATCGAAACGCTGGGCGGACTGCTGAATCAGCCGCAGCGGCTCCACACCATGCAGCGGCTCATGGTGATGATCATGCAGGACATGCCCCGCGTGCCGCTGTTCGTGGAGGATGAGATCTACGGCGTCTCGCCGGCGGTGGTGTGGAAGCCGCGCCTCGACATGCGCATCCTGGCCAAGGAGGTTCGCCGACCCGCGCCATGAGCAAACGGCTCACCCTTATCCTGGCTGTCGTCCTCGCGCCGGTGCTCGTGGCCTGCGCGCCCGAACCGCCACCGGTGCTGGTCATCGGTTTGGCCAACGGGCCCGTGAGCCTGGATCCCCACACCCAGGACGAAGTGGTCACCTTCTCGATCCTGAGCAACATGTACGAAGGGCTGGTCGGCTTCGATCCCCATCTGAAGGTGGTGCCGGTTCTGGCGGATGGATATAACAATCCCGACGAGCGCACCTGGGTGTTCACCCTGCGCCGCGACGTCCGGTTTCACGACGGCCGGCCCCTGACGCCGGAAGATGTGATCTACAGCCTGGACCGGGCGCGCACCCACCCTGATTCCGTGTACCGGACCATGCTCTCGGTGGTGCACCAGGTGCGCAAGCTGGACGACCGGACCATCGTGATCATCACCCGGCGCCCCCAGCCGGTCCTGATCCGGATGCTGGCCCTGGTGGGCATCGTACCGGCGGGGTTCCAGCCGGACCGGGACGTCCGGGGCACCGGCCCCTACCGGATGATCCGCTACACCCCCCGCCAGGAACTGACCATGACGTACTTCCCGCAATATCGCAGCCCGACGCCGGAGTTCCAGACCGTCACCTGGCGGTTCATCGGCGACGACCATCAGCGCGCCCAGGCGCTTATCGACGGACACATCGACCTGGACGCTGAGCTGGCGGTGGCGGAAGCGGAAGGCGTCGAGTGGCAGGACAACCTGACCATCCTGACATGGCACGGCTCGTCGGTCTCCCACCTCGGACTGGATGTCCGGGGCGACCCCCGCAGCAATCCCCTGGCCGACCGCCGCGTGCGGCAGGCCATCTCCCTGGCCATCAACCGGCAGGAGCTCGTCGACAGCGTCTACCCGCGTTTCGCCACCGTGGCGACCCAGCTCATCCCGTCGTCGGTGGTGGGCTTCGCCCCCGACCTGCCGATGATCCGCCACGATCCAAACGCGGCGCGCCAACTGCTTCAGGACGCCGGTTACCGGGACGGCCTCGCGCTCACCCTCGACCTGTCCCGTGCCGCCGTGGCGGAAGGCCGGCTCCTGAGCCGCCAACTCGCCGACGCAGGCGTGCGACTGCAACTGGCTCTCCGTGACTGGTCCGAGCTTTACACTCGCATCTCCCGAGGCGAGTCGCCTTTCTTCCTGGTGGGTTACATCCCCAGTTCCGGCGATGCCGGCGAGCTGTTCAACAGCCAGCTGCACAGCCACAGCGCCGACGGCGAGTATGGCGCCGAAAATGTGGTGGGATACGCCAACCCCGAGCTGGACCGGCTGGTGCAGGCCGCCGACCGTGAATTCGACCCCCGCCAGCGGCAGGAACTCCTGCAGACGGCCATGCGGCTGGTCATGGCGGATTTGCCGTACATCCCCATGTACACCCGCAGCCATTGCTACGGTTTGCGCCGGGATCTGCAGTGGCAGCCCCGTGCCGACAGCACGCTGCAGGTGCGCGAGATCAGTCGACGCCGCTGAGTCGGCCGGGGTGACCGGGCGCGCGGCAGGCCGTCACTCCGGATTCCGCAGTCGGCCATGATTTCAGGCGTGGTTCGGAGGAATCATCATGCGTGTCACCGGCTTCACGTTTCGGATCATCGGCATCTACCTGCTGATGCTCGCGGTGCACACGGGCTTGCTGGTCTGGCTGACGTCCGGGCCCATTCAGGAGCAGTTCAACCAGGACGCCATCGGCTACGCTCGGCTGACCACCCCGTCCGTCGTCGCGGCCTACGACAACTACCACAGCTCCGGCTACAACAAATTTCTGGAGCTGATCCGCAACGTGATGGCGCTCCGCACGGACCTGAATCACCTGTGCATCATCGACGTGGAGGGACGGATTCTCTTCGATTCAGCCAGCCCCGGCGACGGCAGCCGGGAACCGCAGGCGCGGATCACCGAACCCGCGGTGCTCCTGGCCGTGAAGGGCCTGGACCTGAACTGCCGGCTGGTGCGCGACGTCCAGAAACGGAGTTTCCTCGATATCATCGTCCCACACATCGAGGAGTGGGGCCGCCACCGGCTGTCGGTCCGTTACAACATCGCCTACAGCAGTTGGGGTGACCCGCGGACCACGCTCCGCCAGCGTTTCCTCATCGCTGCGCTCATCAGCTGCTTCCTCGGGGTGCTGTTGCTCCTGCTATTCGCCGGTCGCAACGGCAAGCCGGAGTCGAGGCTAGAGGCTAGAGGCTCGGGGCTCGGGGCTCGGGGCTCGTTCCCGTAAGGCGGACATCGGACTTCGGAAATCGGACCTGGGACCTGGGTTCTGGGACCTAGGTCCAGGATTCTGGGTCCTGGGTCCTGGGTTCTGGATCTCAGAACCCTGCCCCTATTACCCATTCACCGATTCACCGATTCACCGTCCCTCTGGGACCGGCATCGCCAGCGGCGACGACGGCGGGAGCAACCCGACGCCGGCGGCGGCCACCGCCTGTCGGAACGCCGCCACTTCCCCGGCCAGCAGGGCGTTCAACGCCTCCAGTGCCGGCGCCAGCAGCGCCTCGGCCTCCTGAATGTACGCCGCATGGGTGGGGCTTGGCGGCGCCCAGGCCGACGTCACCGCGCCCATGGCCTTGCCGATGCGGTCCATCACCCGTACACCGCCGACGATCCCCACCGCGCCCGGCGGTTGCTGGAAGCGGCGCTCCAGCTCATCGAGGCGGGCCTTCAGGGCCCGCCCGCTCTTGACCAGGGGCAGTTCGGCCAGTTTGCCTTCCTCCGGCTCCACCCGCTCCCCCTTGAGCCGGTGGATTTCCGCGGCGCGCACCCGCTCCATGACCGCCTCCACGTCGGCGCGGACGTCGGCGATCTGGTCCACCGCGGCAGCCGCCGTCTCCTGAAGTCGGCCGATTCGCTCGATGGCCGCCTGGCGCCGCGCCCAGTCCGCCGGCGTGTTGTTCGAGCGCGGGTCGGGCAGCACCTGAAACGTGGTAGCGGCGCTGTGATCGCGGAAGGTCACCGTCGCCGTGTAGACACCGGGCGGCAGTTCAGGTCCCGGCACCGGCTCGCTGGAACGGCGCCGCCCCCCCCGCCGGGCGGGCTCGCGGAAGCCGTCGCGGCGTAGATCCCACACCACCCGGTTCACTCCGAGGACGGCCGGCCCCTTGAACGTGCGCACCACGCGGCCGGCGGCGTCGGCGATCCGGATCACCACCTGCGGCGGCTCGTCGGATTTTTCCTCGGCAGAACTGGTGTCGGTTTTCGGTGCGGCGGGGGCCGGCTCCCAGGTCGCGCCCCTGGCCTTTTCCGCCTCCACCGCCGCCAGCCGGGCCTTCTCCTTGTCGGCGTCGGGGAGCGGGAGGTCAGGCAGGTTCAGGCTGTAGGTGAGCATTGCGCCGTACGGTTTGTTCGCGCCCCGGAACTCGCCGTCGCCCAGACCGAAGCCGCCGGCCTCGGCGTCACGCCAGTATTGGCGCGCGTCGGCCGCGGCAAACACATGCAGCGGTTTGGCCAGGGTCGCGGCGCCGAGCTCCCGCAGCGGCCGGATGTCGTCGATCACCAGCGCCGACCGGCCGTGGGTGCCGATGACCAGATCATGCTCCGTGGGGTGGATCGCCAAGTCCATCACCGAGACCGTGGGCACACCGTGACGCCACGGCAGCCACTCCCGCCCGCCGTCGACGGACACATAGAGACCGAACTCGGTGCCGAGGAACAACAGGTCCCGCTGCACCGGGTCCTGTTCCACCACCAGCGCCCAACCGCGCAGCGCCGGCGTCACGAGGCTGGTCCAGGTCCGGCCGTAGTCGGTGGTCTTGTAGACATACGGGGTCCAGTTGGAGCGCCGGTGGTCGTCGAGCACCACGAACGCCTCGGCGGCGTCGAACGCGGACGCTTCGATGTGCGGCACCCAGGCGCCCGCCGGCGCGTCGGGCAGGCTTCCCTCGACGCTGGTCCAGGTGGCGCCGCCGTCGCGGGTGACGTGGATCCGCCCGTCGTCGCTGCCGGTCCAGATCACGCCCCGCGCCGCCCGACTTGGAGCGATGGCGATGAGGGTGCAGAAGTTCTCCGCCGCGGTGACGTCGGGGGTGAGCCCGCCGCTCGAGTCCTGGCGCTGCCATTCCGGTGTGTTCGTGGTCAGATCCGGGCTGATGGTTTGCCAGGTCTCACCCCGGTCGAGGGAGCGGTGGACGAACTGGCTGCCGTAGTAGATGGTGGCCGGTTCGAAGGGATCGACGGCCAGCGCCGCGTTCCAGTTGAACCGCAGCTTCCCCTCGGCGGGCTCCGGCGGCCGGATGTGGCGCCACTCGCCGGTGCGGGTGTCCCACCGGCCCAGATTGCCGCCCTGGTACATGGAGTAGCCGATGGCCGGGTCGGCGGGATCGGCCAGCACGTCGAAGCCGTCGCCGAAGCCCAGCATCCGCCAGTGGTGGTTGCGGATGCCGCCCTGCTCCATGACCCAGCCGGGGCCGCGCCAGGAGCCGTTGTCCTGCATGCCGCCCAGCACATGGTACGGCACCGCGGTGTCCACGGCGATGTGGTAGTACTGCGCCAGCGGCAGGTTGCCCACAAAGCGCATGGTGCGGCCGCGGTCGCGGCTCACGGCCACGCCGCCGTCGTTGCCCACATACAGGTGCTCGGGATCGCGGGGATTGATCCAGAGGGCGTGATAGTCGCCGTGGATGTTCTCGAAGCGGGCGCCCGGCAGAGTCTCGAACGACTTGCCGCCATCGTCGGAGACGCGGACGACATAGTCCAGGCTGTACACCCGTTGGGGCCAGGCCGGATCCACGGCGATGTCGGCGTAGTAGAACGGGCGCGGGGCGACGTTGGGTTCCGCGTTCACGGTGCGCCAGCTCAGACCGCCGTCATCGGAGCGGATCAGCGCGCTCTTTTCGGATTCCACCAGGGCGTACACCACTTCGGGCCGCGAGCGGCATACGGCTACGCCGATGCGCCCAAGATCCCCTTTCGGCAGGCCGTCCGCCGGTTGAAGGCGCCGCCAGCTCGCGCCCCCGTCGTGGGTCACGAACAGTCCCGAGCCGGGACCGCCCGAGCGGAAATAGTAGGGCCAGCGGCGAAACTGCCACATGGCGGCGAACAGCTTGTCCGGGTTGGCCGGATCCATGACCAGGTCGGCCGCCCCGGTGCGCGCGTCCACATACAGCACGCGGGTCCAGGTTCTGCCGCCATCCACCGTCTTGAAAACACCGCGCTCCGGGTTCTCGCCCCACTCGCGGCCCATCGCCGCGGCCCAAGCTACGTCGGGGTCGGTGGGGTGCAGCACGATGCGGTGGATCCGCTCGGTGCCGTCCAGCCCCACGTGCTTCCACGTGCGGCCGCCGTCGACGGACTTGTAGACGCCGTTGCCCACCGAGGCGGAGTTGCGCGGGTTCCCCTCGCCGGTGCCCGCCCAGACGATGTCCGGGTTGGGCTGGAACACGGCCACGGCGCCGATGGCGGCCACGGGCTGGTCATCGAAGACAGGCGTCCAGGTGAGCCCTCCGTTGACGGACTTCCAGACGCCGCCGGTTGCGGCGCCAACGTACACCACCGCCGGGTTGGCCTCCACCGCCTCGATGTCGGCGATCCGGCCGCTCATCCCCGCCGGCCCGATGGCCCGGGCCTTCATCCCGGCCAGCCGATCCGGATCAATCCCGCCGTCCGCCGTGCCAACGGCCAGCAGCAGGATCAGCAGCAACACCCCGATGAACTGACGCATACGTCCTCCTGACCGGTGCGCGGGATCCGCCCCGCCACCCGGCGGTGATTTTATGGCCGACACCGCGGCGTGCGCCGCAGCCCGTTCATGGCTTGAATGCAACAACTGAACCTGCACGGCATGATCTCGTCCAGCATACCCGCGGCTCCCGCCCGGGTCAACCCGCCGGAATGGCCACATCCGGCCCGCCGGCCGTGCGTGGCCCCGCGCCGGCCGCTACGAGCGACCCTTTACGGTTCAAGGTTCACGGTTTACTATTTACGGTTCACTGTCGCACAGAATCAACGAAGCGTTCAAGGAAGGGGACCACGTCGGCCGTTGGGGTGAACCGCAGCTCGAACGCCGGCACCTGCTGGAGGAGCCGACCGACCCAGTCCAGCATGGCGGGAACAACCGGCTGGTCGTACCAGGGGATGGACGCCACGGCTGCCAAGCGCCGGAACGCGTCCGACGGCGACAGCGTCACGGTCTCATGACAGTCACCGTGGGCAAGGAAGAACAGTGCCTGCAGCGGCGCGCGGTCGTTCCGAGCGATGTGGGCGTCGCCCGGCCAGGGTGTTCCGTACATCCGAAATCCATCCGCCGACTCCCGGATAGCAACTCGTTCGTCGCTCAGGAGACCTAGCGCCCCGGAATCGGCGAACAGCCGGGCCAGGGTGCTTTTGCCGGCGCCGGACCGGCCGACCAAGGCGACGCCCCGTCCGTTCAGGTTCACACCGGCCGCGTGAACCAGAACACCGCGGTGCCGCGACAGGATGTGGATGAGCAGGGGCTTGTTGAGGGGGTAGAGCACCGGGTGGGCGATCACAGGCGCCGGGCCATCCCGGAGGAGGGCCGCCTCGGCATGGTAGGTAATCCGGCGACAGTCTGCGGTGATGCGCGCCGTCCAGACGGGTGAACCGGCTTCCCGCGCGATGCTGGCGAAAAGGTGTTCGTCTCCGTCCCGGAAGAGCGCCCAGTGCTCGCCGCAGGTGAAGACCGGCTGGAAAGCTGTTTCCTCCGCTGGCGGCCGGAGGACGAGCCGCATCTCAATCGGCGCGGCGGGCGGTGCGCCCCTTGCCGTCGGCCGGAACGATTGAAACAGAGCGGGGATCGGTTGGATTGGATAATCGTGCTCGGGGTGGAACGCGAAGATGAAATCCGCGATCTCGATATCCATGACTACCGGCGGGCCGGTCAGGAAGTCCCGACATCGTTGAAGCAGGGGGTGCCGCCCGACACGCACACGCCGACGGAGCCGGGCCCGGTCTGGGTCATCTTGCAGCCCGTCGAGAGCACTTCCTCCGCCACCAACTCAATCACGCCCAGTTCGGGTTTCTCGTATGGCAACTTCTCTTGTGTCTCTTCCCGCATGCGTCATGCCTCCGTGTTGATGATGCTTCGGATCCGGTCCGCCCGGTTTTGTCCCAGCGTGCACAGGTACTCGGAGGGAATGTCGGGGGATCCGTTTTCCAACTCGAAAAAGGCGGGACAATACCCGCAGAGACTGATATCCCGGCAGGTCCGGCACTTCTGGCCGGCCGCCATCTTCAGCTTGCGAACCGTTGGGATCACCTCCCGCCAGCCGGTGGCGAAATCGCCGCGGGTCAGGTCGTAGGCCGGCCGCCTGACCATGACGCACGGACAGAGGCGCCCGAAGGGATCCACATGAAAGGTGCCGACGCCGGTGCCGCAGCTGAAGGCGTCGTCGGTCGCCGGCGGTTCGTGGTGCCGCCGGTAGAATTCCGTCCATTCCCGCCGGCGCTCCTCGTCCGCCAGCTCCCGGTCGGCTACCACCGCCGGATCCACCCGCAGGTCCAGGGGTGCACGGTCCCCGCCGAACGTCGGGAAGATGGCGGGGTCGAACCGAAATTTCACGCCGAACCGCCGGGCCAGCGCTTCCATCGCCTCGAGTTCGTCGATGTTCAACCGGGTGAGCACGGTCTTAAGGCGGAAACGGAGTCGGCGCTGGGCCAGCCGCTCGAGGCCCGCCCGGCAGCGGTCAAATGATCCCGGCACCCCGGTGATGGCCTCGTAGGTGGCCGCGGTGGCCCCGTACAGGGTGATCTCCACAGTCTGGGGCGGCAGGTCGGTCAGGACATCGAGCACGGACTCGTCCAGCAGCGTGCCATTGGTGAACAGGGTGACCAGCATCCCCCGCCGCTTTGCGTGGGAGTAGATCTCGGCAAAATCTGGCCGCACCAGCGGCTCGCCGCCGGTGATGAGGAGGTACAAGCACCCCGCGGCGACGATTTGGTCCAAGATCCCCAGCCAGGCGGCCGTATCGAGTTCCGCCCGGTCCGCCGGCAGACGCTCGTCGTCGGCGCCCAGGTAGCAGTGCCGGCACCGCAGATTGCACCCGCGGGTGAGCTCGAGGCTACCCGAGACCGGCAGGCGGTGACGCGCCACCACCTGCCGGAATCGTTCGGCATGCGTCGGATCGGCGGACCACTCGACCTGGGGGCAATCCATGGTCACGGCACCTCGACGATGAGTTCCCGCTGGAGCAGAGTCCGGATGAACGATTCGGCATCGGCCGCCACCTGGTCGCGTTCCACCTGGTACGTGTCCAGCGCGGCCTGCAAAATCGACTCCATCGGGGTGCGTCCGTCCAGCCGGCGCCAGATGAACTCGGCCACCGGATTCAGAGTGAACAGTTGCTGCAGATCCACCAACTGCCCGCGGATGGGCACCAGCACCGTCAGTTCGGCCAACTGCCGCGTGATCACGTTCTCGTTCTGGACGTACTTGTTATTCCACATCATCCATCACCGAACTCTCGGCTGCCGGCGCAGGCACTGAAACGATATCGACGCTCACTCGATCCGCAGGGCCGGATCGCCGAACAGGGTGTACACATCGAGCATGAACGTGCCGGGATGGGTCACGTTCAACCGTTGCAGCGCGGCGCCCACCAGCATGCCGATGGTCCGCGGGGACGCGGTGAAGTCGTCCTGGTAGAACGATTCGGCCAAGATGGTCGACTGCAGGTGTTCCGACAGGCCGCTGGCCGACCAGACCGCCGCCGCCCCGCCCGGCGCCACGACCAGGGACTCACCCAGGAACCGGAAGCCCGGCATTTCGTGCACCCCCGCCAGGCACGTCATCAGCGTCATCACCGCCGGCCGTTCGGCGTTGGTCAGGGCGTTGACGTCGGACAGAGTCAGCAGGCCGTCGCTGGCCAGCCGGTCGAAGCCCGCGTGTCCGAAGTAGTTGGCGAACGCGGCGCCCGCGTTGAGGCCGCCGATGAACCGGCTGCGGGCCATGTCACGCGTCAGTCCGGGCCGGTAGATTTTCTCGACGGCCATGTCCTCCGGTAACACATAGGTCAGGGCGTCGCTGTCTTCGCCGAAATCGGCCCCCGGCACCGGCTTGTCCGCCAGCAGCAGCATCCGGCTCCGCCACTCGGCGCCCAGCGACGCCTCGTAGGCGGCCATCTTGTCGAGGTAGTTGAGCGCTTCTTCCTCGGTCAGCGCGGGAATTCGGCCGATAGCCAGGTCGGGCAGGCCGTCGAAACCTTCGATGTCGGCCAGGCGGTTATCCGAGGCGAAGAGGCCGTGGGGGGTGCCGGCCATGACCACCGGCAGCAGGTTGTCGCCGTGCGCCTGGTACCCCTTGTAGTCATAGGTGCCCGATCCGAGCAGCGCCACGTAGGCGGGCGGCTGGTCCCAGAACCGGTGGGTGAACGACAGGAAGGAATGGATGGCCCAGGGCGATTGGATCCCGTCGTTGAATTCGTCCATGATGTCCTCGAGATCCACCACCATGGTCTTCAGGGATCGGTCGCTCCGGTATTCCGCCAGCGCCTCGGCGGCCGCGCGCAACTCGGGCGGCGTGATCACCAGGTAGTCGGCTTCGTTCCTCCGGCTGGTCAGGTAGGACTTTTGGTCGGGGTAGGCGTCGGCCACCGGAGCCAGTGTTTCCAGGGTGCAGGCGAAGTATTGCGCGTGGCTGGCGGGCCGCATGGCAACGGCGTAACCACCGTCCAGTTCCACCGGCGGGGAGGTCCTCACCTGGGCCGGGGTCTTGGGATTGGTGATGTCCAATACCAGGATATTGGATGTGCTGAACCCGCCGGCCAGCAGTGACCGCCGACTCTCCTCCTCGAAGGAGTCGCTGGCGTCGTCGGAATTGAAGGTCAGCCGGTCGTCATCGGCGAGATAGAACGAGGGGTAGCTCAACTCAAAGCGGTCCACGATCACCACGCTGTAGGGAACGCCGGCGTCCAGCAGGCTGATCACTTCCACGGTGTTGCCGCCATCGGCTAGACGATCGGCGGCGACGCTGAAGCCCAAATCTTGCACCGCGGTACCGTTCCACCGGTGTTCGCCCACGGCCGTTCCGTTGAGCATGATGCGGACATGATGGTCCGGATCGGCGGCGGACTCGGAACCGCCCACCAGCCGGACCGACAGGATGGCCGTCTCGGCGGCGGCCAGGCCGGGGCTGGCCAGCGGATACGTCTTCCGATCCTGGCCGGCTGTGCCCGCGATCAGATAATCCCACACCCAGTAGTCGGACTCGGGATCGGTGAAGATGGTGGTTGCCGCGTAGCGGTTCGTCTCCGCCCGGACCGTTCGCTTGAAGGTCTCCGTGCCGGTCGGATCGACTAGCGGCGCCTGATGCCGCACCGCCATCGCAGACCCCTTGCCCATGCTCAACCAGTAGATGTTCTCGCTGGCGTAAATGCCGTCGGGCGCCTCGGCGTAGAAGAGAATGCCGGACGTCCCGTAAAGCGAGTAAGCCACCGGCTTTCCCCGGTTGGTCAGCGCCAACCGGAATTTACCCGCCAGAGCGGCCGCTTGAGCCGGCGTCATGTTCAGCAGGCGGCTGATCTCCTCAAAGGAGAGGACGTACACGCCGCTCTCCCGGACCGCCAGCTTGGCGCTGTTCCCCGCGGGGGAGGCGGCCTTGAACCCGCCGCCCAGCGACCGCGTCCGGCGGTCCGTCAGGGCCTGTTCGTGCCGCTGGCGCGCCACATCGAGGCGGGCTTGGTCGGCGGGCGATATCGCCCGCGGCGACCGGCTGAACCGTCCGATCAGCGGCTCGGGCACGGCATCGGGCCCCTTGGGGCCGATGGTCACGGTGAACGGTCCGAAGACTTCCCGCCGGCCGTCGGTGGCGACCTCGATCAACTCGTAGATCCAGGTCTCGCCGGGGGCGGCGGACTCGTCGGCAAAGCGGTACACTCCGCCGGTGCGCGACTCCAGCAGCGCCGGAAGGAGCGCCCCGTCCAGACGACGGCGATCGCCGGTGGCCGGGTCGATCCGCTCGATATAGAATCCCAGGCTGTCGGCCTCGGCGGCGGTGGTCCACTCGAGCACCGCCCGGCCGTCTTCCGCATAGGCCTGGAACTCGGCCACCAGCACGAATGTGATGACGTCCTTCCGGTAGCCGAAATCGATGCCGGTGGCGTCACCGCCGGTGAGGTCCACCCGTTCGTAGCCGTTGAAGCCGGGACCGGTGCCCTCGGTTTCCTCGTAGGTGGGGGAGTAACCGCTCAGCACGCCGCCCTGGTCGGTGGGCTGGATGAAATACATCTCGTCGGATAGCCCGGTGAAGCTGTAGGCGCCCGATGCGTCGGTGGTCACCGTGGAGAACAGCACGTCGTCGGTGCCCGGCTCGAAAATGCCGTCGCCGTCGTCGAGCCAGATGGTGATGGTGACGCCGGCCAGTCCGTTTTCGCCGGCGTCTTGCATGCCGTTCTGGTTCAGGTCCTCCCACAGCGTGCCGGCCGCGTTCCGCGGCGTGTCGGCCTGGTAGCCGAAATCGATGTCCAGGTTGGAGCCGCCGCCGCTCAGAACGACCGCCAGTTGCTGGCCCGTCACGCCGGGATCGCCGTCGGTGCCGGTGAGAGTGTAGCCGGTGGGACCGACGGGGATGCTCACGACGTAGTTGCCGTCGGTGAGGCCCGAGAAGAGATAGTTGCCGTTGCTGTCGGTGGTGGTGGTGGCCACGAGGGGCTCGCCGGCGTCGATGGTCCCGTCGCCGTTGGTGTCCCGGTAGAGCCGCACCTCGACCCCGCCGAAGCCCAGTTCGCCGTCGTCCCGGACCCCGTCGCCGTCGGCGTCGTTGAAGACCGCGTCGCCGATGCTGCGGGTCTGGTTGTAGCCGAAGTTCGGGTTGGCGGCGTAATTCGCGTCGCCCGTAAGGACGCCCGGCATCTGGAACCGGTTGGCCAGCGCCGCGGTGGTGGTGCCGTAGTAGTCGTTGAGCACGCCGCCCTGGTCGGTGATCCGCCAGCTGTAGCGCACACCGGCGGGCACGCCGGTGAAGACGAACGTGCCGTCGGCGCCGGAGGTCACGGTGGCGATGATGTTCGAACTCGCGTCGAGCAGGGCCACGGTGACACCGGCCAGCCCGGGCTCGCCCGCGTCCGCCGTGCCGTCGGCGTCGGCGTCGAACCAGACGCGGTCGGTGATGGTGTACACGCTGGGCGTCGTCCGGTCGGTGAAGCCGAAGTCGCCGTTGAGGTAGAGCCCGCCGCTGGCGGCGTTTTGCACCGGGTAGAGGCTGGGAGTGGTGGGCTGCACGTCGCCGGCCCCGAAGATGGCCGTCAGGGCGGCCTGGTTGGGATCGACGTAGACGAGATAATCTTCCGTTCCCGTGGCCGCCACGCCGGCAAACAGGTAGCTGCCGTCGGCGCCGGTGAGGGTGGTGGTGACCAGCGTGTCGCCGGCGTCGAGGAGGCCGTCGCCGTTGGTGTCGAGGTAGAGCTGCACCGTGATCCCGGGCAGGCCGGGCTCGCCGGCGTCGCGGACGCCGTCGCCGTCGGCGTCGCTCCAGACCAGGTCGCCGATGGCGGCGGTGTTGGTCTGGGGCCGGTAGCCGAGGTCGGCGTCCAGATAGTCGCTGAAACTGTAGTAGCTGACGTCCACGTTGTCGATGAAGAAGTAGTCGTCCGCCTCAGCGTAGCCGCCGTTCACCTTAAAGCGGATGGCGGCGTTGGCCGACAGGTACCGGGTGATGTCGACGGAGGCATTGCCGGTGGAGGCGCCGTTGTAGGTGGCCACGGTGGTGAAGTTCACCCCGTCCTCGCTGAGCTGGAGGACGATGGAATCGGCCGCCTCCACGTCGGTGGTGCGGTAGTCGAAGGTGAGCGTCGCGGCCACCGCGCCGGGCGGGACGCCCAGCGAACGCCGGATGAGGTTGTTCACGCCGCCCGTATCGCCGTTGATCCGCAGCTCGCCGCCGGTGATCCGGATTTCGCCGCCGGTGGCGCCGCCGCCGGTGGCATCGGTTTCCGTCCAGTTGGAAGCCCAGTTCACGCTGCCGTTGTTGTTAGTGTAGGCGGCAGTGCCGAACTCGTCTCGGTTGTTGCCCAAAAACGTCAGCAGGTCGAAGGGGTTGCTGCGGTGGTCGCTGCGTCCCGCCGGCGCCGTCTGCACGAGACCCGCGGGCAGTGTGGCCGCGTTGACCTCCACGTAGAGACCGGTGCTTGGGGTGACGTTGGTGAAGAGGTAACGTCCCTGGCTGTCGGTGGTGGTGGTCTGGAGCGGGGTGCCGAAGCTGTCTTTCAGGGTGACCCCCACCCCGGGCAGGCCCGACTCGCCCACCTCGCGGACGCCGTTGCCGTTGCTGTCGAGCCACACCAGGTCGCCCACCATGGCGCTGGCCTGGTCGGGGTTGACCACCGGGTCGGTGACCAAGGCGCTGATGGGCACGTTGATCTGGGTGCAGGTGGCCGAGGCCGTGTTGGTGATTTCGGTGATGCCGGTAACCAACGGGTTGTTCACTGTCGCCTGGAACGTCAGCGTGAGCGTCTGGCCGGCGTTCAGGAAGTAGCGGTCGCCGGCGCCGATGAAGTTGGGCGGCGGGTCGGCGGCGAAGGTGGAGGAAGTACGGGGGAACGCGACATTGACGTTGTCAACATAAAAATACTCACCGTTATCGTAGCCGGTGATACGGACTCTGACCGTCGTCGTCGCGGACCACAGTCCGCTGGGGATGTTGTAGGTGAGGATGCTTGCGGCCCGGTCGTCCTGGAAGCTGAGGGCAATCGTCCATGGACCTGCCGGTGAGCTGGCGACTTCCACATAGGCCCATTCGTTGTCATCCACATTCCCGGAAGTTCGATAGCTCAGGGTCAGCGTCACAGTCGATCCGGCCGGAACCTGGCTCAGATCCACCTGTCGATAGGCGTCGCAAGTCAAGTTGTTCGCAGTTGCTGCTCCTAACCGCAGTTCGCCGGTGACGATTTGCACGTTTCCGGCCGTTGGGCTCTGGAGGGCATCGCTCTCCACCCAATTTTGATACCAGTTCACGGAGCCGTTGTTGTTGCTGTAGGCCGCTGTTCCGAACTCGTCACGGACGTTTACGACGCGGGGGCCCGTCGCCTGGGCGGTGCCTGTGACGTACATCACGCCATCGGGCAACACGTCGTACAGCGTCACGTTATCGATGGGCGTGGCGCCGTCGTTGGTCACCGTGACGGTGTAGGTGATGGTGTCGCCGGGGTAGGCGGCGGTGGCCACGTCGGAGGACTTGGTGATCGACATCCGGCTGGTGCTGTACAGGTTGAACACCGTGTCCAGGGCGGTGAAGGTCTGGGTCACCGCCGGGTTGCCCACGACGCGGTCGCCCGAGGCCGCCACCGGGCTCCGGGTGATGGAGCCGTCGGCGTGGGCGGCGCTGGTGTAGGCGTAGTACTCGATGGTGAGCGTCTGGAAGGCGCCCATGTCCACCTGCCCGCCGGTGAAGTTGGCGCTGTTCCAGTACAGGTTCCGGCCGGTGAAGCCCGTGGCGTCGTCGGCGGTGGTGACGCCGCCGCTGCCGTTCGTGTCCAGCCCGCCGTCGATCACGTTGATGCCGAGGACGCCCACCTCGCTGCCGTCGTCGGCGGCGGTGATGGCGCCGTCCCGGTCCATGTCCAGGTAGCCGTCGATGACGGGGATGCCGTCAAAGACGCCGTCGTCGGCCGCCGTCACCAACCCGTCGCCGTTGATGTCGAGGCGGCCGTCGATGACGTTGTACACGTTGCGGGTGGGCGGGTCGTTGCTGGTGGAGCCGTCGGGGAAGGTGACCAGCGGCGCCGCGCAGCTCGGCGTGGTGCCCGCGTCGCAGAGCATCCAGCCCACCGCCAAGGTGTCGGTGACGCGGATATTCTCCACGTCGAAGTTTTCCGTACTGACGGTGATGGTGTACTTGGTGATCTCGCCGGTGCCGGTGCCCACGATCACCGGGTTGGTGGCCTTGGTCACGTCCAGCACCAGCTCCACCCAGTCCACCACGCCGGGGAGCGTAGTGTATCCGAGATCGAGACCCGGCAGGCCGGTGGGTGCCAGATCGGGATTGGGCGCGTAGGCCGCGGCGAAGGGGCCGGTGGACCAGATCACCGCGCCGGTCATGTCGCCGTCGACGCTGTCGGTGAGGTAGATGGATTGCAGCCGGCTCAGGTTGTACTGGACCGCGGGCCGCGGGCCAGCGTCGTCATAGTCCACGAACAGGGTGACGAAGTCCTGGGCGGCGCAAAGGTAGAGACCGGACGCGTCGTAGTCCCCTCCGACCGGAACCGAACCGGGGGCCCAGCCCAGATGATATTCATCGTCCAAAAGGTACGACGGCACCAGACTGTAGCCACTGTCATAGGCCGAGTTTTCGGTATCCACCACCGATACGCCCCAGAACACCTCGCCACCCACACTCTGGAAATGGACGCCGCTGCCGACGGGCACGTACGAGCCGGTGACCTCCTGATAGGAGATCGTGCGGTTCGCCGGAATGGTGAGCGTGCCCGAAGTGGCGGTGGTCTCGTAGCGGATGGAAATGTCGCTACCGTGGGGATTGTACAGTAAGATATCCGTGTAGTACGCGGCGGCGGCGCCGTCCACCGGGGCGTAATACTCATGGTGCCAGAAACCCTGCGGGAAAGCCGAGAAACCGTTCGACGCGAAGTTCTGGCTGTCGATGGCGGAGAAGTACTGCACCTGCAGCGTCTCGGTGCCCAGGATCAGCGTCCGGGTGTTGAGCGCCGTGGCGCCGCCGCAGGCGGTGCCGCCGTTGCCGTCGCTGGCGTTGGTGAGGAGGAGCACCTCGCCCTCATTCAGGGTCACGCTGGCGCCCTCGGCGGGGCCGTTGCAGTCGCCGTCGCGGTCGGCGTCGATGGGGTCGAAGCTGCCGTCGCCGTCGAAGTCGATTCGGACCACGGTGTTGTCCGCGGTGGCCTGGACCGTGGCGAAGACCCGCGTGAAGTCGGCGTAGCCGCGGGCGGTGAGATCCTCGCCGATGGGCAGAATGTAGGTGGTGAGCTGGGGCTGGACCGGGTAGACCTCTTCGGCGGTGGCCTGAATAGTGGCCGCGTTGCCGTCGCCGAGCGTCGCCGGATTCGGATTGATCTGGTTGTCGCCGTCCGCTGCATTGCAATCGCCGTCACCGTTCACGTCGTTACATGTCTGCTCCGGCATGATGGCCCGGGTGATGGTGACCAGGCCGCCGGCGACGTAGATCTTGTCCCGGCCGTCATAGTAGCAGCCGGGCTCGGGCGTCTGGCCCGGAACGCCGGTGACGCAGTCGCAGTCCACCGGGAACGGGTCGGAGGGGTCGGAGCGCTCCGAGAGCAGGCTGGGGACGTCCTGGCTCAGCAGAACCACCACCTCGCCCTTGTTCTTGACGGGGAGCACCTCGTCGGCGGTAGCGTCGGGGTTGTCCAGGTCGATCTCGTAGCCGTCCTCCCAGTGGTCGATGTAGATGCGGGTGTTGTCGGCCCACACCGTGATGGTGATCACCGAGTACATGGAGTCGGTGACCCCCCCGGGATTGCCGAGGGTGCGGGCGACGGATGACTCCTCGAAGATGATCCGCATGCTGGCCTCGTCCGCCGGGATGTAGTACAGGCTGTACCCGGCGGGCACCGACGCCGGCGCCGGGACGACCAGCGCAAACAGCAGCATCGCCGCGGGCCACATCCGGCCGAAGACACGCCGCAGATTGCTTTCGTGATGTTGACTCATGCTCTTTCTCCTTGCCCCGTCGCACCACAGGATATATCCATCGTCCACAGATCCGTCTGTCACCCAATCGGGTCTGAGCGTTGTGCTGAATTAAATCTGGGAAAATCAGCTCAACCCAGTTAGATATATTGTATTTCTAACACACCACGCAATGCTGATACTATATGTGCAAAACAAATCCACGTCAACCACAACCTGTTCATTTGAGATGCAAATTATTCAAGAAGTTACAAAATCCATGCAGTCGTCTGAACATTGTCACGATCGTCATGTCCATTTGCCAAACAACACTCCCCCGATGTGCGTTGTGACAATATCCGATGGAGCTTTTTATTAGATGCGCGGTGCGTTCGCGGATTCGTGCCAAGCTGCGGTGAGGGTGGATCGGAATCCCGCCACCTCCGGCCGAGTGTCACGGCACCCGTCCGGCGGCCGGGCGCTACTCTGTTGTAGGCCGCACCCGCCGGAATATACCGCGCAGGCAGCAGGCGGCATACTGGCCCATCGCCTGCAGCCGTTGCGCCAATGAAACCCGGCAGGCCACGCCATCCCGGGCGATCACCTTGCCGAGCACGCAGGCGGTCGCCACCAGGGGATCGGGCCCAGCGCCCCGATCCGCCTTGATCAGGAGCCGCCACTCCCCCCGACGCCGCACGTACCCCAGGAACCGATGGACCACCAGGCGGTGGCGCTGCGGGTCGCGAAACGCCACCACATCACCGGGAACGAGGAACCGGACGCGCTTCACCCGCACCGCGGCCTGATTGTCGACTTCGGGTTCCATGCAGTCCCCGGCCACGCGGAGAACCACTTCGTCGCCATCGGCCAAGGCCGTGGCGAGACAGCCCCCGGGGCCCGCCGCAGCGTTCCATTGGTCCAGGTTCATGGGCCGACACACCTCTCCTTGTCCTCGCTGCACATTTCGTCGATGGCCATACAGAACAACGGCGAGCCAAACTGCCGGGGTTGTTCCCCGTTCCACCTGGACGCCGCGGCGACGGCGCGCTGCCTGACCTGCGCGAACAGGGGCGAGTGGTGCCAGATCTCCTCAATGGACTGCTGCTGCAAGTTTCCCGCGACTTCCCGAACATGCATGCAAGGCTGGACATTGCCGAAGGGATCGATGTCGACGCCGGCCAAACCCACGCGGCAGGAGGCGATTTCTTCGGCATCGGCTTCCGGGGAGTCTTTGGACACAGAACACTCGGGCTCCACCGAGACATTTCTCCGGCGCTCCGCCATCAGGGTCTCGATCCGGTCCCAGGTGGCCCGGCTGGGCTGGATGGACAAAGGCTCCCGGTCGCCGTTGTCCCGCGGGCCCACGGGCCCCTGAAATCGGAGGGGCGCCCCGAGCTCGTCGCCGAGCGCAATCATCGCCTCGATCTGGTGCTCGTTCCAGGCGGTGGGCGTGACCACCGTGGCGCAACGCAGGCCGGCCGTCCGCGCGTGACGCAGGTTGCCCATCAGGCGTTCGAAACTGCCGGGGACGCGGGTCTGCCGGTCATGCACCCCGGCGGTGGCCCCGTGCAGGGTGACTTCGACGACGTACGGCTCCACCTCGCGGAGCAGCCGCTCGACATTGCGCGGGGTTAGCAAATCGCCGTTCGTGCGGATCCGGACCACAAAACCCAGCTCCCGGGTCATGTTCCCGATGTCGAAAAAATGGGGGTGGATCATGGGCTCGCCCCCGGTCAGCATCAGGAACAGGGTCTGCATGCGGGCCAGATCCTCGAGCAGGACCCGGTACTGCGCCAACGAAAGCGGTGTCCCCTGCCGGTCCCGGTCGTTGTAACAGTAGAAGCAGTTCAAATTGCAGCGATAGGTGAGCTCCAACGTGACATCATGGAGCAAACGATTCGCCCGGACCGCTTTCATCACCGTGTCGCGGTACATTCCCCGTCACCCCCCGGTTGAACCGCCGCCCGATCCGCCGACCGTTTGGAGAGCATTCTCCCCGCGCAACTGCTCCAGAAAGAGGGCGACGTCCGACTGCGCCCGGGACGCATCCACATCAAAGGCCTGCGCCACCGCTTCGGCCAGTTCCGACTCTGTCATCGCCTGCCGGCCGAGCGCCTGGACGATGAAGAGGCCCACGTCGTTCACGACCAGCACCCGCCCCTCTTCCAGGTGCACCAGCACGCCCTGACCGGCCACGTCGCGAAAGCGCACCCGACCGGACAGGCGCACTTTATCTTCACGGGTTAATTCAGGCATTTTCGCTGCACCTCAGCAGGGTCGCCATGATCGCCTCGAAGGAGTCGTCGCGGGCGACGCCCAGGCGGATCACCGGGACATGGGATACCAGTATCGTCAACATATCCATCAAGGCGGGCAACTCCTCGGGATCGTCGTTCACATACGGGCAGCCGGTGAGGAGCCCGGCCACGCCCTCGGCGGATTGCACCGGGACGGCGGTCAGGACCGGCGCCTTCTCCAGCAGGGCGAGGCCGCCGAGCCGGAAGGTTTCGGATCCGGAAGAGTTCTCCCCGGGACGCCGGAATTCGCCGGTGAACGGCACCCGGTGAACGTGATAGCCATCGACTTCCCGATACACCAGGTTGATGTCATCGCTCAGCACGGCGGCGCCGGCCGCGGCCGCTTTCCGGGACAGAGTGGACTTGCCGGCGTTGGAGCGGCCGCTGAACAGGTAGGCCGCGCCCCGGTACACCACGCCGGCGCTGTGCAGCAGCAGCCCCCCCCGGTTGAGGACGTGGTAGGCGAACACGATTCGCAGGAAGTTCTCCAGGGCAAACGGTCGGCCCAGATCTTCCTCCTCGGCCACCGCCAGAGAAGCCCGCAGCGGCTCTGCTCCGCCGCCGGCGAGCTGCGCCCTGAAATCGAAGCCGGTGATCTGGATCCCCTCGCTCGTGCGCCGTTTGAGCGGCGCGTACTGACCGCCGGCCGCGAAGTGCTCCGGCGGCAGCGCGATGGGTCCATCCAGACGGCCGGCCAGGCAGATCAAATCAATCCCGCCGGCCGTCTCGCCGGGGCCGGGGACATATTGTTGGAAGTTTTGAAAAATGGTCTGCCGTTGCCCGGGGGTCAATCCCTGGATCGACACCCGGCACATGGGCAAGCGAAGACAGATGGACTCCGGGCCCCATGGTTGAGATATTTCAACCATGACCCCTGTCTTCACGAACCGGCTTTCTGACATGTATATGAAGGATAACTCTTTCCAAAGCCCCCATACGCCGGATCACAAGTCCCCGCGGAGAGTTCCAGGGGTTCGCTGCTGAGGAGGCGCGGCGGAGTATAGGGCCGTCGCGCCTCGCCGGCGGACGCATCCCCCGGATTCCCGGAGGGCCGGATCTGATTCGACCGGGTTTCGTTGATATTGCTTTCGGTCATTCGTTTATTCCTCTTCTTCAACATCATACATGGTTGCCGGGCAAAATCAAATCCGGCTTGTCGTTAATCGCTGCAGTTGCGCCGTCCGCCGCATACCTACCATGGGTACACGGAAGGGTCGCCGATGATCGAGTAGAGCGGCGCCATGAACACCGCGATCTGTCCGGCGGTGTCCTGCTTCGCGCCCACCAGGGCCTCCCCGACGTTGATATGGCTCCCGTAGAGGTGTTGAATAAAGGAGTGAGCCAGGACATGAGCATCCGAATTGAACGACAGCCCGGAGGCCGCCAGCGAGGCGACGGCCCCCCCCTGCGGGTTCAGCACCAGGGTGCTCGAAAGCGACCGGACGCCGGGCAGGGAATCATCGCCCGCCGCGCACGTCAGGGCCAGGAACACCGGGCAGGAACCGTTGCGCAACGCGGCGGCATCACTGGTTCTGAGGAATTTCTCCGCGTTGGTGCCCAGTTGCGCCACCGAGCCGTGGCCGCTGAAGGAGATCAGGCCGGATTCCCAAACCGCCGACTGGATCAGGGTGGCGCGCACCGGGTCGGTGGGATGATACAGCGTCTCGACCCACCATACCCCCAGGTCCTGCAACCGCACGGCCAACCGGTCGCCGTCCTGGTGGAAGGCGCCGCCGGAATCCGGATTGTCCGCCACCACGAGGGCCCGTTCCGCCGCCTGGGTATTATCCCTCGATGCGTGCGCGCGGAGCTTGTTCACGTAGGCGCGGCCCTCGCCGTCGTTGGTGATGGCGATCCGGCCCACGGCCATGGGCGTCGCGCCGTCGTCGATCCCGAGCAACCGGCTGTCGGACGCGGCCAGCGCCCACGGGGTGGAGGTCATGAGGACCGGGAGGAAATTGTCCCCGTACCCCATGCAATCCTTCCGGTCCAGGGAGCCCTTGCCGATGAGCGTCACCGCCGCGGGGACCCGGCTCCACTCGGTCCGAACCCAGTCCATGAATTGGCCGATGGCGTGAGGATCCACCCGCCCGGCGCTGAAGGACTTGTAGATGTCGTCCAGCCAGACGACTGCAGCTTCTTCGTGACCGGCACGCCGCAACTCGGCCAGATCCTGCGCGGTCCCGGCAAACTCGCGCGGGGCGATGATCAGCACGTCGGCCCCCGGCCGGAGCGCATTAAGATCCGCCTGCGGACGGGCGTCGAACACCGGATCCAGCAACGCCGGCATCTCGGCGATCAGATAATCCTTGCCTGATTTCGTCTTGAAGGTGACTCCCCACGTTCCATCCTCGCTCATGTGAATGTAGGCGTCGCTCCGCAGGACGGCGTTTTGAACCGGTGACTCGACCACCAGGATGTCCGGAGTCGAAAAACCCGTCGCCTCCTGGAGCCCCTGGGCCGCGTTACGCAGCCAGAGCTGCCCGTCGGTGGCCACGGGCAGGCGGTCGTACTCCACGGTGACCGACTCCAGCAACTGCCCCGGCCAGGGACGCGCCGCATCGTACCCGGTGTGGAGCGTGAGGGTGTTGTCGCCGTCGGCCTGCAACAGCGACGGGTTGAATTCCGCCACGAGTTCCGCCGGCGCCAGGCCGTCCCACACCAGCTCGGAACCCACCGGAACGCCGTTTAGCTTCGCGTACACTCGATGTTCGTCGCCGGGGTAAAGGTCGGTGAAACCATGCAACTTCACCCGCAACCGGGCGGTGCCGTCGGGCGCCGGATTCGGAACGTGCACGGAGAGCTGGATCTGGGGCCTGGACGAGCCGTACAGGTAGTCCCAGAACCAGTACCGGGCGTCCGGGTCGCCGGGGTACAGCCAGGTGCTGTACATCATGTCCGTTTCTTCGGCGTACTGCAGCACCTCGCGGAACGGCTGTGACTGGCCGGGCGGCAGCTCCGTCGGGCGAACATTCACGGCGCTGATCAGATACGGATGCGGTTTTTTGGACGTCACCAGCCGGTATGCATTCTCGTCCGTGTAGAAGGTGGTATAGGCTTCGCCGGCAAACAGCAGGCGCTGGTACTCCGAATCGTAATAATAGGGTACGCTCCGCCCCGCGTTGGTCAGGCTCAGCCGCCTGGACTTCGCGGTCGCCTGCAACAACTTGAGGCTGATGCCCGTCTCGGCGGCAACCTCATTCAAGTCCACGCTGTACATCCCCGGCACACCGGTGTAGAGCCAGAGCGACAGCTCGCTTGAGGCTTTGTTGAACGCATCCGTTTGCGTACGGGACTGCGTGGCGGGCGCGCGCCGCGCCTCGACGGGCAGTTCCAGGCGCGCCGGCACGCGGCGCCGCGCCATGTAGCCCCCGGCCAGCGGCTGCCAAGCGTCCCAAACCAGCTCGTGGGAGTTCGCGCTCGCCGGCGGCGCCGATTCGGCCATGACCGGCGAGATGGCGAGCACGAGCCCGCAAACGACCACCGGCAACAGCCGATGTATGTTCCTCATGGTTGTTTCCTTCGCGTTCATGTTCGCTCCTTCCCGTTACGGCAGCGGGGTGTCGACCCGCAGGTTGAACGGACCATACTCACGGGTCGTGCCGCGCGCCTCGACTTCGATCAGCCGGTACACGTAGTCATTGCCTGGGGAGGCGCCCGGGTCCGCCAGCCAGTACTCCGCCCCCATGGGCGAGGCGATCAGGCCGGGCAGCATCCCGGCGTTGATGCGCACCCAGGTCCCGTCGGTGAGCCGGTCGGCGTAGAACCCGATGGCGCCCCGTTCCTCCAGCGTTTCCCAGCGGAACACCACCACCCGGCCGTCACCGTCCGGGTCGAGGTAAGCCATCAGGGCGTCCAGCAATTTCTGGCGGTCGGCGCTCTCCCCGGCCGGGGAATCCGGCGCCCAGACGCGCAGGATGTTCTGCAGCTCGGCGATGCCGATCTCCGGCACGCCGATGCTGCGGAGAAAGTCCGTGACCCGCGCGTAGCCGAGGGCGACCCGGCCGATGACCACCGCCGTCGGATTTTGCCCTTCATACCGGGCGATATCCGTAGCATCTGGAACGCCGGTGGCGCTGGCCGTGGCTGTGTTCGTGTACGGGCCGCCGAGTACCGCGGTGATCGTCGTCGTAGGGACGCAATAGGCGACGTGCGGTTCATCGTCGATGAGCGGGTTCAACGCCGGGATCGTCAGGGGAGACTGGGTACTGTAAGGGACCAGGGAACCCGTCGAATCCACATATTGCCAGGTGCAGGAGTACGAGCCCAGGCTCGGATCACTCACCGCCACACTGGTCAGGTCCGTCTCGCCGGTGTTTTCCACGAGGAACCGATAGTAAAGCGGCGTGTCGACGGCCACCGTCATGTAGTTGTACCACGGCCCGCTGGACGACGTGCTGATTTGTTTCTGGAATGCGAGCGAGCTGATCAGGTCTCTGACGATCACCGTGGCGGAGGCCGTGTTGCCCGTGCAGGCGCCAGCGGAGGTCACCTGCACCGTGTTCTCATACGTGCCGGCGGTGGTCCCGGTGACATCGACCGAGAAGGTGCAGGAACCGCCCCCGGCCAGGGTGGCGCCGCTCAGGCTGATGGTGCCGGAACCCGCAGTAGCGGTGATGGTGCCGCTGCCGCACCCGCCGGTGAGCCCGTTCGGCGTGGCCACCACCAGGCCGGCCGGCAGCGTGTCGGTGAAGGCCACGCCGGTCAGCGAGGTGGCGCCATTGGGGTTGGGGTTGGTGATGGTGAAGGTCAGGCTGGTCGTTTCCCCGGTGATCAGGTTGGTCGTGCCGAAGGTCTTGTTGATCTCCGGCGGGGCGATCACCGTCAGGCTGTCCTCACCGTAGCCGGTGTCGGTCGTGTTGACACCGGTTTCGGTGGAGGAGATGCTGCCGCTGGTGTTGGTAAAAACGCCGGCGGCCGTGCCGGTGACATCCACCGAAAAGGTGCAGGAAACGCCCGGGGCCAGGCTGGCGCCGCTCAGTTCGATGGTGCTGGAACCCGGGACAGCGGTGATGGTGCCGCCGCCGCAACTGCCGGTCAGCCCGTTCGGGGTGGCCACCACCAGGCCGACCGGCAGGATGTCGGTGAAGCTCAAACCCGTCAACGTGGTTGAGTTGCCGGTGGGGTTGGTGACGGTGAAGGTCAGCGCGCTGGAACCGCCCTGGCAGATCGATTCGTACTGGAAGGTTTTGGTCAGCGTCGGCAGGAGGGGCCGCGGGCAGCCGGTGATGGTGACGTTGTCGAGCAGCATCGAAGAGGTCGCTTTGTTGCCTCTGGTCACGGCGGTGATTCGGAACCAGGTGGTTGAGACACCCGAAGATGGCGCCGCCACGGTTATGAGGGGCTGCCAGCTTCCCTTTGTGACATTCGTACCCCCGGGATTCGCGAGCGTGAAATTCGTTCCGTCGGTGCTCGTGTACACATAGACGTAGTTGTTCGCGTTGCTTGCCCATTCACCCGTTGTCTCAAGGTCCAGCTGAAAGCTCACACTCAGGCCGCCGAAGTTACTGCTGTCGACCGCGAACTCGAAGTACGGGGCCACGGCTCCGGGGGCGGCCGTCACGGTCGAGAACGCGTCGGTGATCTGCCATGCGTTGGTGGTGACACCACCGGTGACGATGCTTTGGCTGCCGGCGGCCGTCAGCCCGGCTCTGGCCGTGGCGAAAGAGACTTGGCTGTCTTTTGTCGTGTACGGCGGCGGCGGGCCGCCGCTCCCCTGGCCGCTGGTGGGCATCGTCCAGGTGGCCAGCGTGGTGCGCGGGTCGCACGTCGAGGGCCCGGGGGGCTTGTCCGTGGCCACCAGGGTGTCCTCAGCCCAGTCGCCGGTGTCGATGTCCGTGTTGATGATCAGGTTTTCCGAGACGTTGTCGTAGATGCCGGTTTCGTCGGTGGTGACGGTGACCGCGATGGTGGCGGAACTGAAACCGGGAATCTCCGCGCCGGTGAACGACAGCGAGGTCTGGCCCACGGTCAGCGAGGACGGCGTGGGGTTGACGGTGAAGCCGCTGAAAGCCACCGCGGTGTCAGCGATGCGCATCTGCCCGGTCCCGTCGTTGGTGGGCAGGTTATCGGTGAAACGCACATCGGTGATCGGGGCCGCACCCGGGTTGGTGATGGTGAAGGTCAGCGTGGACGTCCCGGCGGGGTCGGTGTTGGGATTGATGGACTTGGGCGCGAAAGACTTCTCGATGCCGGCGTTGACGATGGTGGCGTAGCGGGTGGAGCCGCCGAAATCGGAGTTGTAGTGCAAGCTGTTACCCGAATAGTCGTAGATCAGGGTGGTGAGCGGCTCCGGGTTGTGCAGCGGGGCATCGGGGATCTGCAGTATTTTAACCGCGTAGGTGGTGATCACCGTGCCGCCAACCTTGCCGGTGCTCAGGCAACTCATGAAGTTGGGGGACGTCGGGTCACTATCCCAGACGCAGCCGTCGCCATACAACATGTCGCTGGGGTTGTCGACATTATCCGAAGTGTCCGCCGTGTAGGTCGTGGTGACCGCCAGGATCTGGAAAATGATGTTGGGGAAATTGATGAAACTCTGGATCTGTTCGTACCCGTTGGTGGCCGTGCTGGCCGCCAGCGTGATCCAGTAGGTGTCGCCCACCATCAGGGTCATGGCGCCGCCGTTGGCGATGGCCGTGCCGTAAGGCCCCTCCGCGGGGGGTTCGGTCGTACTCAGGTACATGTTATTGACCGAGTTACGGCTCTGGGAGACCAGCGACCCCACGTGCAGACGCCGCATCGGCGAGTCGGTGTACCCGTATCCCGCCTCGTTCACCCGGACATAGTAGTCGCGGGTTTGGCCGTACGCGAGTGGATCCTGACTGACCTCCACCTCGAAATACGCGTCGACAAAGTTATTGTTCCCGAGCGTGCCGAGGTTGATCACAGCCAGGGTCCCCGACCTCAGGTTGATGTACGAGTTCGACGTGGCCTAGGTGAAGGTTGCCGTCAGGGCGCCGGATGTGGATGCGCCGGTGTTGGTGATCCGGACCCCGACCGGGAAGTACTTGGGTCCGGCGGTCGGGTCGTTGCTGTCCAGCCCGATGACGTCCCAGGTGATGGGCTCGACCGTCAACGACGCTTGCGCCTCGGCGACGCCGGAAAACAACCATACCAGAAAGAAGCCCGTTACCACGCCGGTCAGTTTGGCTTTCATATCGGTCTCCCTTGTTCAATCCCTGCTATCAAAACGAATACCGAATCCATCATCGGCACAGTCACCAGACGGGCGACGTCTCGCCGCAGTCCGCGTCCGTAATGTTCCCACATACACTTTTATCTCCGTAGAACAACTCGACCCTTCCTGCGCCTTCAGGAGTATCTGTCACCCGAGCGGGACCGAGTTTTGTTCAGAATCAAATCTGAAAGAACTCAGTGTGATGTACTGTATTCAGCTACACATTGCTATGCTATTACAGTATGCGCAACACATATCCATGTCAACCACAATCTGTTCATTCAAAATGCATATTATTCAAAAAGTTACAAAACCCATGCGGTTGCCTGAACATTGTCACGATCGTCATGTCCATATGTCAAAAAACACTCCCGCGGTGCGCATTGTGACAATTCCGATGGAACCTGCAATTGAGGAATCCGCCCGGTTCACATCACAGCCTGCCCGTTCATCCCCGATCATTTTCACCTCGCGGCTTCCGGCCGTGACATCGGGTGAGCCGATGGATCGTGGCTCCACGCGGCCGGGCCGCGCCAGCGGCCGCGTCATGTAGCCCGGGCCGAAAGGCCCGGGTGGCCGGGATAATTTCGGGACGGGAAAGCCGCGCATGCGGCGGCGGAATCCGGGCGCCGGGCTCGGGTTGGGGCATTGATCAACCGCCAGTTGCGGCTTACCCCGGCTGTGACTTACCCCGCTCCTGCGGAGCTGGCTGCCCTCTCGCACCCTTCGCTTCCCCGGACCTTTCGGTCCGGGCTGCACTCCGCCGCCGCTCGCGCGGCGGGATCCATGCGACGGATCACGTGGGGGAGGGCGGGGGCACCGGAGGCGCATTGCGCAGTAGCCTGAACGGACGGCAGGATGTTCCGTACCGTGCCGGTGGGAGTATCGCTACACATCCACGCTCGTAAGCACCGCTGTTTGGAGTGCGCAGACACGTCTGCGCTTTGGATTCCCGCGAAGCGGGCGCTAAGCCCTGGGGAAAAGGAGAAGAAGGGATTTGGTCAAACGGGACCACCTCCACTCCGTGATCCTGTCGGGCGCATCCCGCGCCATCCAAAGCGGCGTCATGCCGCCGCACTCCAGACCATCCTGCCGTCGCACATCCACTTTCGGAAGCATCGCTGTTTGGAGTGCGCAGACACGTCTGCGCTTTGGATTCCCGCGAAGCGGGCGCCAAGCCCTGGGGAAAAGGAGAAGAAGGGATTTGGTCAAACGGGACCACCTCCACTCCGTGATCCTGTCGGGCGCATCCCGCGCCATCCAAAGCGGCGTCATGCCGCCGCACTCCAGACCATCCTGCCGTCGCACATCCACTTTCGGAAGCATCGCTGTTTGGAGTGCGCAGACACGTCTGCGCTTTGGATTCCCGCAACCCACAGGTGATGAGACCTGATCCGCCCCGCGTCGAGAACCGCACCCGGCACTCACCGCGGGCAGTCGCGGGTCATGATAACGCGGCGGCGGCCCTCGCGCGCCGCTCTCTCATCCAGTTGCCGGCTCAACACCGGCAGGGCGGACGGCCGGAAGCCCATCTTGCGGTATAGCTCGACGGCCGGCCGGTTTTCCTCGAACACCAGCAGGTGCACCCGTTCGCCGCCATGCGCCCCGGCCTGATCGAGAGCCAGACGGACCAGGTCCTTGCCGATCCCCGCGCCGCGGAAGACGGGCCGGACGAACATGCTGAAGATCCACCAGTCGGGGTAGGTGGCCTGGTCGGCGGGCCGGATCAGCATGGCCGCTCCGGCCATGCGCCGGCCCGCCTGGGCGACAAGCACCAGCCGGCGCCCCGCCGTGTCGGGGCCGGACGACTCGGTCGAGCGATCATTCTCAGCGAATGGGTGATCATCCTGGGCGGACGGGTGATCATCCTGAGTGAAGATGGAGTGGCCATAGATTCTGGCCAGATCGCCGGCATCCGCCATGGTCGCCAGCCGGCAGCGGATGCTCCCGCCCAGGATGCTTCCGGCCAGGCGTCGGTAGAAGCGCAGCCGCTGCACACGGCCCGCAGCGGATCGGGCAACGGCCCGCGCCGCGCGCCCCCACCAGGCAGCCTCCAGGTACGCCGTGCGGATCCCCCGGCGGGCCATCCCTTCCAGCAGCGGCCGGTGAAGGCCGATCGCCCGACCGCCCCGCTGAATCCGAACCACCCGGCCCAGCACCCGCTCCGCCGGCACCGTTTCCGCCGCGCCGGGCGCCGCGTCGCCGCGGATGGTCAGAACGACGGAGCCGGAGCGATCGGCGCGCACCGCCACGCGGTGGACTACCGGCTGATCGTGGTCGTTCCTGTACAATACGATGTCACCCACGTGCGCGTCCGCCCCCCGCACCGGCTCCAGGGTCAGGACGTCCCCGTCCCGGACCGCCGGCGCCATGCTGTGGCCGTGGGCTTCGAATTGGAATAACCCGCCGCCGGCCAGAATGTCGGCCGCCAGCCGCTCAAATGTGAAGCGGTTCAGTCTCACCTGCGGCATCGGATGACGTCCACCATTCACCGGTCCGGCAACTGATCCGGTCACTCGTTATCGGCGGGGCGAGCAGCCAGGAGCTGCAGCAGCGACTCGACGCGGGGCTGGATCGCCGGGAAGTCGGCCAGCCGCCGCGACGGATCCTTGTGGATCACCTCCATGACGAACGCCGACACCGCCTCGGGCACCGTGGCCCGCACCTCGCGGGGCGGCCGCGTCTCGCCGTAGAGGATGGCGTAGATCAGCTCCACCGACCCCTCGCCGCGGTACGGCTTGGCGCCCGTGAGCATCTCGTAGAGCACGACGCCCAGCGCGTAGTAGTCCATGCCGCAACCGGCCTTCACCTTGCCGCTCAGGTACTCAGGCGGCAGGTAGTAGAGCGTCCCCTCGAACGTGCCCGTCTGGGTCATGGACTGGGCGTCCAGGATCTTGGCCACCCCGAAATCGAGGATCTTGATGGACCGAGCCAGGTCCTGCAGCCGCAGGGTGCGGCCGCTCCGGCCCGTGCCCGGTAGGGAGTCCAGCAGCATGATGTTTTCCGGCTTGATGTCCCGGTGGATGATCCCCGCCGCGTGCAGGTCCCGGACGATCCCCGCCAGCGCCAGGAACACGGCCAGCGCGTCCCCCACCGTGAGCCGGCCGTCGGTCATCAGGGCGCGCAGGGTGACGCCGCGGCAGAACTCCATGGCATAGTAGCACTGGCCGGCGTGCTCGCCGCGGTCGTACACCTTGACGATGTTCGGGTGATCGATGCGCTCGCAGATGAGCCCCTCCTGGATGAACCGGCGGCGGCCCGTCTCGTCCATGGCGTTTTCGTGCAGCACCTTGAGCGCCACCACCCGGTCGTCCACGAGGTCGCGGGCGCGGTACACCGTGCCCAGGCCGCCGCGGCCCAGCGTCTCCAGGATGCGGTAGTGGCCCACGAAGTGGCTGCGGCGCCAGTAGTGGAAGTACGTCACCAGTTTTCGGCCCACCCGGTAGATGACCACCGACAGCACGAAGAAGAGCGCCCCAAGCAGCGCCTGGAACCACCACCGCTGCCAGAGCGGTGGCTGGATGCGGACCGCCACGGCGACGCCCCGCTCGTTCCAGACGCCGTCGTTGTTGGAGCCGCGCACCCGAAACGTGTAGTCGCCGCCGGGCAGGTTCGTGTAGCTGGCGTAACGGCGGGCGCCGCAACGGACCCACTCCCGGTCGAAGCCGTCGAGCTTGTAGGCGTAGCGGTTCTTGTCGGGGCTGTGGAAGTCCAGCGCGGCGAACTCGAAGGCGAAGAAGTTGTCGCGGTGCGATAGCTCGAGCGCGGCGCCCGTGGCCGCCAGGTCCGCGGCCACGAGCTGGTCGAACTTGCGGAAGGCGGTGACCACGACGGGGGGCACGAACGGGTTGTCCCGCACCGCACCGGGATGGAAGACGGCGAAGCCGTCGATGGTGCCGAAGCACATCTCGCCGGCGGCGGTGCGGTAGTAAGCGCCGGCGTTGAACTCGTTGCTCGGCAGGCCGTCGCTCGCGTCGTAATTCCGGAAGCTGCCGACGGCGGGATCGAACCGCGACAGGCCCCGGTTGGTGCTCAGCCACAGGGCGCCGCGGTCGTCCTCGAGGATGCCGTAGACGAGGTTATTGGGCAGGCCGTCGCGCTCCGTGTAGTGGCGGCTCCGCCCCGTGGCCGGATCGAACCGGTTCAGCCCGCCGCCCCCCGTGCCCAGCCACAGGATGCCCTGCCGGTCTTCGTGGATGCAGAACACCCGCGGGTGGCTCAGGGAGTCGGGGCGGTCCGGGTCGCTGGTGAAGCGGACAAAGGCGCCGCGCGCCGCGTCGAACCGGCACAGGCCGTTGTCGGTGCCCAGCCACATCGTGCCGGCGCGGTCGCAGAAGATGTCGCGGACCGTTCCGGCGGCGATGCTGTCCGGATCGGCCGGGTTGTGCGCGTGGCGCGTGAAGCGCCCCGTCGCCGGATCGAAGCGGTGGACGCCGGCACTCACCGTGCCCACCCAGAGGTACCCCTGCGGGTCGAAGCCGAGACAGCGGACGATGTTTTCCCCGAGGCTCGCCGGATCGCCCGGCTGGTGGCGCCAGGTGTGGAACCGGCCGCTCGTCGGATCCAGGCAGGACAGGCCGCCTTCGGCGGTGCCGATCCAGAGACGCCCGTCGGGACCTCGCGCCAGGCAGCGGATGCGGCCGTCGGGCAGCGCGTCGGCGCGGTCCGGGTCGGGCCGGTGGTGGGTGATGCGCCCCGTGCGCCGGTCCAGGCGGTCCAGGCCGCCGCCGTACGTCCCCACCCAGAGCGCGCCATCGGCGTCCTCGGCGAAGGCGAAGATCACCGCGGCCGCGAGCGACCCCGGATCGTTGGGCGACCGCGTGTAGGCGGTGAACTTCTCCCGCTTTCGGAACTTGTTGACGCCGCCGCCCAGCGTGCCCGCCCACAGCAGGCCGGAACGGTCCTGGTGGACGGCCAGCACCTCGTTGTTGGCCAGGCTCTGGCTGTCGGCCGGGTCGTGGCGGAAATGGCGGAAGGCGCCGCGCGCCGCATCCATCAGGTCCAGCCCGTCGGCGGTGCCCAGCCACAGGTCGCCGTCGGCATCGCGCAGGATGGCTCGCACCGTGTCGGAACCGAGGCTGGCCGGATCATCCGGCCGGTGGCGGTAGCGGATGACCCGGCCGGTGGCCGTGTCCAGCCGGCCCAGGCCGCCGCCGTCGGTGCCGAGCCACAGCGCGCCCGCGTGGTCGAGGCAGAGCGCCAGCACCTGGGCGGCGCCGGCGTCCACCGTCTCGCCCGGCCGGGGGAAAACTTGCTGGAACCGCCCGGTGGACGGGTCCAGCCGGCTCACGCCGCCGCCGGCCGTGCCCACCCAGAGGCTGCCGTCGAGGTCGTCGGCCAGCGCCGTGACCCGATCATGAGGCAAGCTGTGGGGCCGGTCCGGCTGCGTCCGGTACCGTCGCCACCGCCCGGTGGCGGCGTCGAACCGGTTGAGCCCCCGCGCCGTGCCCACCCACAGTGTGCCGTGCCGGTCCGCCAGGATCGCGGTGACGTTGTCGTCGCTCAGGCTCGCCGGGTCGGCCGGATCGTGCCGGAACACCGTGAAGCGCCCCGCGCGGCGGTCGAAGCGGTTCAGCCCGCCGCCGTAGGTGCCCACCCACAGGACGCCCGCGCCGTCCACGGCCACGACGTTGATGTAGGTGTCGGACAGCCACGCCGCGTCCAGCGGCCGGGGTTTGTAGACGGTGAAGGCGTAGCCGTCGTAGCGGTTGAGCCCGTCTTCGGTGGCGAACCACATAAAGCCCAGCGGGTCCTGGGCGATGGACTGGACGCTGCTCTGGGACAGGCCCTGCTCGATGGACAGGCGCTGGAAGCGCAGGCGGGCGGGGGCGCCGGCGCCGGATTGAGCCGCGGCCAGACCGGCGGCCACGGCGACACCCAGCGCCGCCAGCACGGCGCCGGCCCACCGGCGGCCGCCGCAGCCGGCCGCCGCCGCGCGCGCTCCGCCCGCATGTCGCCCGCCGTGCATGTCAACCATAGGCGCGCCCTGTCCCCGGATGTGCCGTCCGCTGATGAGCATCTTATTGCGATCCGCCGCCCGGGTCAAGGATCTGCCAGTGTAACGGCACTTCTCTTCTGGCATGCCCTCAACAGCCAAATCCAACAGGCATCGCCTGCCTGAACACGGGGACCGAGGCGTGCGCCATCACCATCTCCGCCTTCGACCAGTTCGGCATCCTGCAGGACGCCCGGGTCCTCGACACCGCGGCCGGAGAGCGCCAGGTCTTCCTCCTCGACCAGCTCATGGCCGGGCTCACCGCCATTTTCGGCGGCTACATCCTGCTGGAGGGGCCGCCGGAATCCCGGATCGTCGTGTTCGAGCTGTTCGGTGACCTGCCGCTGGAGTTCCTCAGCGCGGTCTCGGCGGTCCCCCTGGAGTGACTGGCGCGGCGCGGGCAACAAAATGCGCATTGGCCCGATAAGTAGTATCATGATGGCGTACACACCATCGGCATTCACCATCAGGAGGGGACCGCCATGACCTCAATCGGCAGAACCGATGCCCTCGGCGCCGGCTTGCCCGAGATGGAGCCGGACGCCCTCGCTCCCCGGGACGCCGCCCCGACGCTCCCTGACGGCGCGGCGCCTCCTGCCGTCGGGACGTTCGCCGACCAGCTCGTCACCGGCAGCCCGACCGTGCCTACGGCCGAATCGCTCCTGGGAGCCGAGCCGTCCGCCGCCGCGCCGGACGCCGGCCGCGGGGAGCCGGGACTGGCCGAGTTCCAGAATTTGCTCACCGAGTCCCTGAGCCTGGAGAAGGAAGCGCTCGACGCCGAAGTGGCCATGGCGCGGCTGGTCGGCGGCAAGACGTCGGCCCTCATGGGCGCCCCGACGGTGCGCCAGTCCGAGGAGCTCATCGAGAAGATGCATTCTCAGGCCGAGAGCTTCCTGAGCAAGGCGTTTGCCTTGGCCGACGATCTGGTGCGCCGCGCCGAAGGCGACGCCGCCTCCATCGAGTCTCTCGGCCTGGCCCAGGCCGAAGAGATCCTGCAGGGACTGGACGGGCAGATCGAGCAGTTGCGCAGCCAGGCGGAAGCCGAGGCGACGGGCAAGGAGGGCGATGACGCCAACGCCTTCTGGGCCCAGTTGGACCTGCGTATCACCCAGCTGCGTACCGAGGTGCAGGGCCGCGCCGAGGACACCCGGACCACCGCCCGCCTCAGCGCCCGCAAGATCCGCGACGATGCGTTCGGCCAGGCCTACCAGATCCGCCAGTCGGCCATCGACCGGTCCGACGCGTTGCACCGCACAGCGTTCCGGCAGGCCCACGCCGTCCGGAGCAGTCGCCTGACGGCCGAAGAAAACCGCACGGACCAGACCGATGACCGGAAACTGGCCGATCGGGCGGATGCGTTGCGGCAGGCGGAGCTCGATGTGACCCGGCGCCTCGACAGCCTGCGGCAGACGCTGGCGGCGGAATTCCAGAGCCGGCGGGCCGGGGGCTGATGGCGGCATCCGGACGCAAGTCACCGGGAGCAGCCGCTTCATTCCCATCGGATTCCCGTCACGGATGACCGCGGGCGGTGTCGTGCGCCCGGCCGGTTTTCTTGAAACCTGGCCGGAACGGCTGCGTACTACTTTGTGTTTCATCCCATGGGGAGGCGCATCCACCGTTGAAGACGATTCGCATTCAGGAGTCCGGACACCGCCGCCCGGGCGGCCGGAGCCGCGCCGCGCGCCACGCGGCCATTCTGCTGGCGCTGGCGCTGGCGGTTGCGGCCGGGGCCGCACCCGCCCGCCGGACCTGCGTCGTCGCGTCGCGCGACTTCGTCAAGCCCCTCACCTTCACCGGTGAGCTGGAGACAAGCCAGGCCATCACCGTCCATGCCCCGGCCAGCCGGATCTGGGGGATGACCATCTCCTTCATCGTCCCCGACGGCGCGTCCGTCCGCCGGGGCGACGTGCTCGTCCGGTTCGACACGTCGAGCCTGGAGCTGGACCGGCTGGACCTGGAAAAGAAGCGCGAGGAGGCGCGGGTCCAGGTGGCCCAGAAAGAGGCGGACCTGGAAAGCCGCCGCCAGGACCTGCTGCTGGAACAGGCCGCGGCGGTGAAGAACGTCAAGGTGGCCGAGCTCTATGCCCGCCTCGATTCCGACCTGCTGCCCCGGGCTGATTACGAGACCTACCAGTACAACCTCGAGAAGGCCCGGCTGGCACTGGCCAAAGTGGAGGAACGGCTGGGCAACCTGGCTCGGACGTCCGCCGCGGAACTCGCGGTGGTCAGGCTGCAGTTCGACCAGGCGGACATCGAACTGCGCAAGATCCAGGCCGAAATCGACGCTATGACCATCACCGCCCCCGTCGACGGACTGGTGCAGGTGGCGGACAACTGGGAGAGCAGCCGCAAGTACCAAGTGGGCGACAAGATCTTCGAAGGCTCCGCGGCCCTGCAATTGCCCGACCTCGACACGCTCCAGGTGGATGCCCGCGTGTACGACACCGACCTCCTCCAACTGGCCCTCGGCCTGCCCGCTGAGATCGTGCTCGACGCCATCCCGGACCGGACCTTCCGCGGCCGGGTGGCCCAGCTCAGCGACGCGGCCAGCACCCGGAACTTCCGGTCCCAACTGCGGTCGTTCCGGATGAAGATCGCCCTGGAACGGCCCGACCCGGCCGTGATGAAACCGGGCATGACCGCCCGAATCCGGGTGCCCGTGACCCGGACCGGGGCGTTGGTGGTGCCGCGCGCAGCCGTCCACATCGACAGCCGCGGCGAGGCGTTTCTCCGGCGACCGGGCGATCCGCCGCGCCGTGTCCCCATCGAGGTGCTGGACGCCAACGCCACCGAAGCGGCCGTCCGGGGCGACATCCGCGCCGGCGAGGAGGTGCTGCCGGCGGCCGACGCCGCCGGCGCGTCGGCCGACGCCGCCGTCGAGTGGCTGAGCGTGAAGCGGGATGACTTCGCCTTCACCGTCGCCGGCTCGGGCCAGGTCGTCGCGGAGAAGGCCGTGGACATCGGTCCGCCCGCCCTGCCCCGCGTGCGGCGCTTCAAGATCATCCGGCTGGCTGAGGAGGGCATCCAGGTCCGGCCGGGCGATTTCCTCGTCCAGTTCGATCCGTCGGAGATCTTCCGCTACCTGCGCGACGAGACCGCCGAGCTGGACAAGGCCCGGCAGGAGATCCTGCGCACCGGCTCCACCCGCGAGTCCGCGGTCAAGGACCTGGAGCTGGAACTGGAAGAGGCCAAGACCCAGGAGGTGCGCGCCCAGAGCAAGCTCCTCGACGTGCGCGAATTCGAGTCCTCCATCAAGGTCCAGGAGGCCGAGTACGAGCTGGAACTGGCCAAGGCCCGCACCGCCATGCTGGGCAAGAAGCTGGCGGCGGTGCAGGAGAACGCCCGGCTGGAGCTGGGCCTCCTGCAGGACAAGCAGCGCTTCCACCAGGAGCGCGTCCAGAGTTACCAGGCCGCCCTGGCCGCCCTGGAGGTCACCGCCCCCATCGGCGGCGTGGTCATCCACAAGACCGACTGGAACAATGAGAAAAAGCAGGTGGGCAGCGACGTGTTCATGATGGACACGATCATCTCGCTGCCCGACCTCTCCACCCTGGTGGTCCGCGGGCAGGTCGCCGAAGTGGACTCCAACAAGATCCGCATCGGCCTGCCGGTGGCGGTCTCCTTTGACGGCATCCCGGAGAAGGTGTTCCGCGGTCGGATCACGCAGATCGCCGACTCGTTGACCGCCGGCCCCCCGGATCGGCCCATCAAGTCCCTCGGTTTCACGGTCAAGCTGGAGACGGTCGATCCCCAGCGGATGCGCCCCGGCATGGCCGCCCGCCTCGAGGTGGAGATCGACCACTTCCAGAACGTGCTCGCGGTGCCGCTGGCCGCCATCGAAACCGCCGGCGGCCGTTCCTACCTGTGGGTGGAGCGCGACGGCCGGCCCCAGCGGCGCGAGGTGACGGTGGGCCGGAACAACGGGCTCATGGCCATCGTCTCCCGCGGCCTCCAGGCGGGCGAGCGGGTGGCCAGCCGGCCCGTGGAATCGTCCGCCGCGGCCGCCAACGGCGGCCGCGCGGAGGGGAGGGTCGCCCATTGACCAAGAAGCTGCTCATCACCGCCGCTGTGCTGGCCGCCCTGGCGGCCGCCGGCTACTTGTTCGGCGGACCGGTCAGCCGCCGGATCTCCGCGTGGCTGCATCCGGCGGACGACGACCCGGTGCCCACCCTGAGTCTCCAGCCACGCGAATACCGCGTCGTGGTGCCAGCCCAGGGGACACTCACGGGACTGGATACCGTCCCCATCAACACTCCCAGCCCCCGCAGCCGTTCCCGCTGGTCTCTCAAGATCGCCTGGCTCGTCCCCGAGGGAACCCTGCTCCCCGCCGGCGGTACCCTGGTGCGCTTTGACCGGAGCGAGGCGGCCCTGGCACTGGAGCAGAACCGGAACACCGTCGCCGGCTACGACCACCGCCTCGACAAGAACAGCCAGGACGCCCGCACCGACACCCGGCTGGTGGAACTGGACCAAACCGGCGCTGACCAGGAGTACGCGTTCGCCCAGCGGCAGATCCGCAAGGACGAGGACATCTTTTCGCGCTGGGAGATCCAGGAGTCCATCATGAACGCCGCCCTGGCCCAGTACCGCAAGGGCGTGCTCGCCCGCAAGGGGGAGCTGCGCGGCACGCTGAACCAGGCCGACCAAAAAATTCTGGGGATTGAGCGCGGCCGGGCACAGGCCGAGGTCCAGTCCGCTGAAGAGATTCTCTCGTCGCTGGAAATCCGGGCCCCGGTGCCCGGCGTGGTCATCTACCGCGAGAGCTGGTTCCACCGTCTGGAAGTGGGCGGCGAGGTCTGGCCGGGACAACCGCTCATGGACATCGCCAGCCTCAGTTCGTTCAAGGGCAAGATCCAGGTGGCCGAGGCCAGCATCGCCGGCGTCAAGGAGGGCGCGCCGGTCAGCGTCCGGATCGCCTCGCTGCCCGACCAGGCCTTCACCGGCCGGGTGGTCAAGGTGGCCCGGGTGGCCGAGCAGATCGTCGACGAGGATCCCCGCAAGTACTTCGAGTGCGAGATCGCCCTCGACGTGCCGGCCGACGTGCTCCCCCGCCTCAAGCCCGGCCTGCGCCTGACGGCGGAGATCGAGACGGCCCGCCAGGCAGGCGCTTTCGTGGTGCCCAAGTGCGCAGTGATCAAAAAGGACAACCGCTTTCTCGTGTATGTCCGCGATGCGCGCAACGGCTACCGCGAGCGCCTCGTGACCATCGTCGACAGCGACCACGGCTTCTTCGTCCTCGACGGCGTCCGGGACGGCGACGTGATCGCCCTGCGCCATCCGTACGAAAAACAACAGCTCCACCTGCCGGACTTCAACGCCGCCACCACCATGACCACCGGGCGGCGCTTCATCGTCATCGGCTAGGCGGCAGCCCGCAGGGAGTCAACCGAATGCTCATCAGCGAATCGTTTAAAGTCGCCTTCGAGAACCTGTTCCGGCACAAGCTGCGCACCACGCTCACCATGCTGGGGATCATCTTCGGCGTGGCGGCCGTGCTCTCCATGCTGGCCATCGGCGCCGGCGCCGAGCAGGAGTCGTTGACCCTGATCCGCAACATGGGCCTGCGCAACATCATGGTCAAGGCCAAGGAGTTCGCCCCCAACGAGCAGAAGATCATCCGCCAGGATTCGCCCGGCCTGAGCCGCCGCGACGTGGCGGCGCTCCGCCAGGCCCTGCCCGACGGCTCGCTTGCGGTGGGCAAGAAAGTTGTGAAGACCTACCAGATCTTCTCGCGCCTCGGCAAGAGCGACTCCCGCGTGCTGGCGGTGAACGCCCTCTACCCCCGGGCGATGGGCCTGCAGCTCCTGGCCGGCACCTTCTTCCTCCCGGTGGACGAGGCCAAGGCCAACCCGGTCTGCGTGCTGGGAACCACCGCGCGGCGCAAGCTGTTCGGCGTCAACGATCCCGTCGGCGAACCGGTCAAGATCAACGAGGAGTGGTTCACCGTGGTCGGTGTGCTGGCGGACCAGTACCTGCAGAAGGACGAGTTCGAGGGGGTGAAGCTGGAGAACCCCAGCAACGACATCTACGTCCCGCTGGCCGCCTACACGGCCAAGTTCGAACCCGATCCCGTGGCCAACGAACTCGACGAGATCGTCATCCAGATCCCCGAGGGGGCCGACCTGGCCGTCCAGGCGGCGCTGGTCTCCTCGATGGTGGGCAGCATGCACCGGCAGATCGACGACTTCAATCTCGTGGTGCCGGAGAAGCTCCTGGCCCAGAACCGCCAGACGCAGCAGATCTTCAACGTGGTGATGGGCGCCATCGCCTCCATCTCGCTGCTCGTGGGCGGCATCGGCATCATGAACATCATGCTTGCCTCGGTGCTGGAGCGCACCAACGAGATCGGGCTGCGCCGGGCGCTGGGCGCGCGCCGCCGCGACATCAGCCGCCAGTTCGTCCTCGAGTCTGTGGGCCTGAGCGCCGGAGGGTCGCTGTTGGGCATCGCGCTGGGGTTCGGCATCGCGCAAATCGTGTCGGTTTACTCCGGCTGGGCCACCGTGGTCACGGTGTGGTCCGTCCTGCTGGGTGTGGGCGTCTCGTGCACCGTCGGGCTGGTGTTCGGAATCTATCCGGCCCAGCGGGCGGCCCGGATCTCCCCCATCGAGGCTCTGCGCCACGAATAGTAAACAGTGAGTAGTGAACAGTTAACGGTGAGAACGGAAGGCATCATCGGCCCCCGCCTATCTCACCGTTCACCGATTACTGTTTACTTTTCGAAGGCGACTTTCAGGGCCTCGTAGTTGGCCCTCAGGAACAGCTCCAGATCGGCTTCGGTGTGCACCGCTGAAACAAAGCACGCCTCGAATTGAGACGGCGCCAGATAGATCCCCCGTCGGAGCATCTCCCAGAAGTAGCGGCCATATCGCTGCGTGTCCGACCGGGCCGCCGAGGCAAAGTCCCGCACCGCGCCGTCGGTGAAGAACAGCGTGGCCATGGAGCCCGCCGTGTTCAGGGTCAGGCGGAGGTTCAGCCGCTCCAGGTCGCGGCGGATCCCGTCGGCCAGGTGGTCGCCCAGCCGCGCCAGCCGCGCGTACAGGCCCTCGTCCCGTTCCATCTGCTCCAGCGCCTCCAGAGTGGCCAGGCCGGCGGTCACCGCCAGCGGATTGCCGGAGAGCGTTCCCGCCTGATAAACGGGGCCCTCGGGGGCGACGTGGGCCATGACGTCCGACCGGCCGCCGTAGGCGCCCACCGGCAGGCCGCCGCCAATGATCTTGCCGAGCGTGGTCAAGTCCGGCGTCACGCCGTAGTGGGTCTGCGCGCCGCCCAGCCCCAGCCGGAAGCCGGTGATCACCTCGTCGAACACCAGCAGGATGCCGTGCGCGGCGGTGATCTCGCGCAGGAAGGGGAGGAAGCCGTCCGCCGGAGGCACCACGCCCATGTTCGCCGCCACCGGCTCCACGATGACGCACGCCAGGTCCGCCGCCTCGCGCCGGACCATGTCGGCCACCGCCGCCGCGTCGTTGTACGGAACGGTCAGGGTGAGCCCCGACACCTCCGCGGGAATCCCCGGGCAGCCCGGGATGCCCAGCGTGGCGACGCCGGAGCCCGCCTTCACCAGGAAGGCGTCGGCGTGACCGTGGTAGCACCCCTCGAACTTGAGGATCTTACGGCGGCCGGTGAATCCGCGCGCCAGCCGGATGGCGCTCATGGTGGCCTCGGTGCCCGAACTCACGAGCCGGATCTTCTCCACCGACGGCACCAGCCGACAGATGGCCTGGGCCAGCGCCAGCTCCACCGCCACCGGCGCACCGAACGAGGTGCCCTTGCCGAGCGCCTCCTCCAGCCGCCGGATCACCGGCGGGTACGCGTGTCCGAGGATCAGCGGTCCCCACGACGCCACGAAGTCGAGATACTCGTTGCCGTCGACGTCCCAGAGCCGGGCCCCGGCGCCCCGCTCGATGAAGGGCGGGGTCCCGCCCACCGATCCGAAGGCGCGCACCGGCGAATTAACCCCGCCGGGGATGCACCGGAGGGCTTCGGCGAAGAGGGCGCGGCTGCGTGTCTGGTCCATGACCGCCTCCTCAGCGGATCAGTCCGCGGGAAACCAGATCCTTGGCGAAGTAGGTCAGGATCAGGTCGGCGCCGGCGCGCTTGATGGCGGTGAGCACTTCCAGCGCGATCCGATCGTGGTCCAGCCAGCCTTGGTGGGCGGCCGCCTTGATCATGGAGTACTCGCCGCTCACGTTGTAGGCGGCCAAGGGCAAGTCAAACTCGTCGCGTACGGCCCGGATGACGTCCAGATAGGCCAGGGCGGGCTTCACCATGACGATATCGGCGCCCTCGGCGACGTCTTCGGCCACCTCGCGCACCGCCTCGCGGCCGTTGGGCGGATCCATCTGATAGGAGCGCCGGTCGCCGAACTGGGGCGCCGACTCGGCCGCCTCGCGGAACGGCCCGTAGAAGCCCGAGGCGAACTTGGCCGAGTAGGCCATGATCGGGAGATGGGTGAAGCCGTTGGCGTCCAGGGTGCGACGGATGACCAGCACCCGGCCGTCCATCATGTCGGACGGGGCCACCATGTCGGCGCCCGCCCGGGCGTGGGCCAGCGCCTGGTGGGCCAGGTTCTCGACGGTGGGGTCGTTGGCCACGTCGCCGTCACGGATCACGCCGCAGTGGCCGTGGGACGTGTACTCGCAAAAGCAGACGTCGGTGATCACAGCCAGTTCCGGCGCCTGCGCCTTCACCGCGGCGATCGCCCGCGGGATAATGCCGTCGGCGGCCCACGCGGAGGAACCGGTCTCGTCCTTCTTCTCCGGGATGCCGAACAGGATCACCGCCGGAATACCCAGGTCGCGGACGACGCGGCACTCCTCGGCCAGCACGTCCACCGACATCTGGAACACGCCCGGCATGGAGGTGATCTCCTTTTTCACGCCGCGGCCCGGCACCGCGAACAGCGGATAGATCAGGTCCTCCTTGAGCACGACGGTCTCCCGTACCATGCGTCGCAGCGTGTCGGTGCGCCGCAGGCGGCGGAATCGGAAAAATTCATAACTCATGGATGGTTGCCTCCGGAAAGATGGGCGCGGCTGGACGTCTTGCCAGCGCGGTTCGATGCAAAATAGCGCTCCAGGGAGCGCAGCAGTCCGGCCGAGGTGTGCGGCTCGGCCACAACCAGCGCCACCGGCGCCAGCTTCGCCAGCGCGGCGGCGGTGACCGGTCCGATGGCCGCGGCCAGAACGCCGGGGTGGCGATGAAAATAATCGGCCCCCGCCACGACGGTAAATCCCTCGACGGCGCTGGGCGCGGCGAACAGTATTGCGTCCGCCGATTCGAGGCGGCTTCGGATGTCGGGCCCCGGATCGGCCGGCGTGTTGGCGTACGCCGTGACCGTCCGCACGGGCCACCCGCCGGCGGCCAGCCGCTCGGCCAGCTCCTCACGCGCCCGGGACGAGCGCGGGATGAGCGCCTCGCCGGCCGGCCGGGGATAGCGCGCCAGCAGCACCCGGGCCAGCTCGGCGCCGGTGTGCCGGCGAGGCACGGCCGCGACGGCGATGCCGCGCGCCGCCAGCTCCGCCGCCGTCGCATCACCCACCGCCGCCACCCGCTTGCCGTGCCAGGCGTCCCCGCCCAGGTCGCGCGCGGCCATGCGGTCCAGCAGGTGCGTCACCGCGCTGGCCGACGGGAACACCACCCACTCGATCCGGTCCCACCGGGCCAGAGCTGCGTCCACCTCAGCCCAGGAGTCCGGCGGGCCGATGGCCACGACGGGACAGAGCACCGGCACCGCCCCCCGCGCCGCCAACTCGGTCTGCAGGGAGGCCGCCCGGGTTTCATCCCGAGTGATGACGATGGTCCGGCCCGCCAGGGGGCCACCGGCTGCAGACATATCCGCTCCTGCCCGAAGCACGCGGCGGTGGCCCGGGGCCACCGCCGGCAACCGATTGTAGCAGAAGATCGCCGGGGCGCCAATGCCGACCCGGCCGCGGCAGCTCATTTTTTGAATCAACCGCCCGCCTGTACTCGTCCAATAGGGCGGAATGGGAACGATTTCACGATTTCGTCGGGGCACGGCCAGCGAATGAGCAAAGAAAAGATCCTCGTCGCCATGAGCGGCGGCGTCGACAGTTCCATGGCGGCGCACCGGCTTCTCCAGGCCGGCTACGAGGTGGTGGGCGTCACCATGCGCCTGTTCGAGGAGCCGGCCGCGGCCCCGGCCAGCGGCCAGGCGGCCTGCTGTTCCCACCGCCACTATCAGGACGCCCGCGACGTGGCCGCCGCCCTGGGCATCCGGCACTATCTGGTCAATTACCGCGACGACTTCCGCCAGCGCGTGATCACCCCGTTCGTCGAAACCTACCTCAAGGGCCTCACCCCCTCGCCCTGCATCCTGTGCAACACGCTGATCAAATTCTCCAAGCTTCGCCGCTTCGCGCACTGTCTGGGAATCCGCCGGATCGCCACCGGTCACTATGCCCGCACCCAGTTCGACGAGATCACCCGGCGCCACCTGCTGCTCCGGGGGCGGGACATGCAGAAGGACCAGTCCTATTTCCTCTTCGACCTGGACCAGGAGCAGCTCCGGGATGTGGTGTTCCCGCTGGGCGACCTGACCAAGCGGGAGATCCGCGACCAGGCCGCCGCCGCCGGCCTGCCGGTGGCCGAAAAGGCGGAGAGTCAGGAAATCTGCTTCGTGCCCGACGGCGACTACGCGGGGTTCATCAACCGCTTCGTGGACGAGGAGAAGCTGGATGCGCCCGCCCCGCCCGGCGACATCGTCCTCAAGGACGGCACGGTGGTGGGCCGCCACGAGGGGATCCACCGCTACACGGTGGGCCAGCGCCGGGGGCTGGGCATCGCCCTCGGCTACCCCACTTACGTGATCGGGCTCCGGCCCGCTCTGAACCAGGTGGTCGTGGGCCGCCTGGAGGACATCTACGCCCGTCGCTTCCGGATCACCCGCTGCAACTGGATCGCCATCCCGTCGCTGGACGAGGCCATCGATGCCACGGTGAAGATCCGGTCGCGGTTCCAGCCAGCCGCGGTGGAGATTCGGCCCTGCGGCGACAACGGCGCCGAAGTAACCTTCCGGGAGCCCCAGCCGTCCATCACGCCCGGCCAGGCCGCGGTCTTCTACTGGGACGACGTCGTGGTAGGCGGCGGCTGGATTTACCGGATCGAACCAGAATCCGCCTGAGCGGCCCCGCGGCACGCCCAATCGTTGACAAATCAATTGCCTGGCCGGGGTCCCCGTGCTATGGTAGGTCCGGCCGCGCCCCGCAGCCGCCCGCCCGGACCGGCCAGGGGAGACCTGAGTGACCGGACAGTCCGCCGCATCCTCCGTGCTTATCGTCACCGGCGAAAACTCCGGCGAGCGCTACGCCGCCCAGGTTCTCGACGCTTTCGCCAACCTGCCGGCCGCCGCCAACGTACAATTCTTCGGCAGCGGCGGCGACGCCATGCGCCGCCGCGGCGCCGAACTGCTGGCCGATGTCGCCGACCTGGCGGCTATCGGCCCGTGGAACGCCCTGAAGCTCACGGGGCACTACCTGCGGCTGTTCCGCGACAGCCTGCGGGAGGTCCGGCGCCGCGGGACGCGCGTCGCCCTGCTGGTGGATTTCCCCGACTTCAACCTGCGGCTGGCGCCCTGGCTGAAGCGACGCGGAGTCACCGTGCTGTACTACATCTCGCCCACCGTCTGGGCCTGGCGCGCCGGGCGCATCCGCACCATCCGCCGGAGCGTGGCGCGCATGCTCTGCATCTTCCCGTTCGAGGAGGACCTCTACCGCCGGCACCGCGTGCCGGTCCGTTACGTGGGCCACCCCCTCACGGCCACTCTGAGCGAGATCGAGCCGCCGGCCGCGTTCGCCGCGCGGAACGGGCTGGGTGCAGACGACGTCCCCGTCGCCGTGCTGCCGGGCAGCCGGCGGACGGAAATCGAGCACATCCTGCCGGTGGTCCTGCGGGCGCTGCCCGCCATCGCCGCCGCCGTGCCGGGCACCCGGTTCCTCATCCCCACCCCGTCGGCCGCGATCCGCGAGTCGGTCCAACGCCACCTGACCGCGTGCTTTGCCGGCTCGCCGGCCGGCCTTGGCCCGGGCCGGATCGTGCTGGCCGAGAGCGGCGCCCTCAGCTGCCTGGCCAACGCCCGGATGGGCATCGTCAAGTCGGGCACATCTACGCTGCAGGCCGCCTTGGCGGGAACCCCGTTCGTCATGGTCTACCGCACCACTCCCGCCATGTGGCGGCTGGGCCGGCTGATCCTGCGCAACGCGCATTTCTCCATCGTCAACCTCATCGCCGGGCGCGAGGTGGTGCCGGAACTGATGCAGGACCGGCTCAACCCGGACAACCTGGCCCGGACGTTTCTCAACATTTATCACGATCCGGGCATCTATTCCCGGATGAAGGCGGAGCTGGCCGAAATCGCCGCCGGCTTCGGCACCCACGACGCCCCCACCGAGGTGGCCGCCGAGCTGCGGCGGGCCCTCGACGGCAACCCGGCAACCCACGGAGGTACCTGATGCCCCTCAATCTATATCCGCGCCGCGCGGCGCCGCTGCTCCTCCTGGTGGCCGTCCTGGCCGCCACCGCCGCGGCCGCCACCGACCAGCCGCGATACGACACCCTCCAGACCACCCTGGTCGCGGACATCCAGCCCGCCGCCAACCGTTTGGAGGCGATCGCCGACGTGCGGATCCGGATCGTCGACCGCACCAACTACATCGCCTTCCGCCTGAACGGCAACCTCGTGGTGACGCACGTCGAAGACGACACCGGTGAACCGCTCCGGTTCATCCAGGACGACACCGAAAAGTTCGAGGTCATGATCAATCTGGTCCGGCCCCGGGCGGCCGGCACCGAAATGACCATCCACCTGGAGTACAACGGTCTGTTCAGCCGCCTGGACTTCGACTTCTTCAAACAGTTGGGCAACCCCCTGTACGCCTATATCGGCCCGGACATGGTGGAGCTGCCGGCCGCGTCCATGTGGTTCCCCCGCAACACCGACCCCATGGACCGCTCCGCTTACGAACTCCAGGTGACGCTGCCCACGGGTCTGCGCCCGTTCACCGCCGGCCTGTCCACGGAGACCATCGACACGGGCCTGACCAAAACCTACATCTTCAAGTCCGCCCAAGACATCCTGGCACCTACCCTGGTCGCCGGACGATACCAGGTGCAGGACTACACCTTCGGCGATCTGACGCTCCAGACCTGGTTCCTGACGGAATTCCCGGAGCAGGCCGGCAGCGCTCAGCGTTACGCCGAGATCGTCCGGCACCTGCGCCATCGCTGGAACTGGCGGCCGGTCCAGGAACCGTTGCGGATCGTCGAGGTGTCCGACAACTTCCAGGCGCAGTTCGGCATGCAGGACTCCGTCTTCCTCTCCACCAGGGAGTTCACCAGCAAGAATCCGGAGAATCGGCAGATCATCCGCAAGTTCGCCTACCAGAAGTGGCTGCTGCCCATGCAGGTCGCCACGCCCGAAGACATCTGGATCCTGGAGGGATTGTCCCAGTACGCCGCCGCCCTGTACTTCGAGGATGTCAAGGGCGCGGAGGCCTTCGACACCACCATGCGCCTGCTGGCGGTGGATGCCCTCAAGTACCAGGATGCCGAACCGATCGCCCGGGGCGTGCACCTGGGGGTCGGTTCGGAGAAGTACGACTCGGTGGTGGTGGCCAAGTCGGCGTGGGTGTTCCACATGCTGCGGACGCTTGTCGGCAAGGAGAAATTCGAGCCGCTGCTCGCGACCATCTGGGAGCTGGGCGCCCGCGAGCCGCTCAGCACGGCGCGCATCGCCGATATCGCCCGGCAGGTGACCGGTACCGATTACAGCTGGTTCTTCAACCAATGGATCAACACCGTGGACCTGCCGGATTTCTCCGTGGAGTACATCGTCTACCGCCTCGCCAAGGGCGGCTTCCAGACGGTGGGCAAGGTGAACCAGACCCTGACCGCGTTTCAGATTCCGCTGGAACTCAAGTTCGTCACCAAGGGCCAGGACGAGCTGAAGGTGATCGACGTCAAGGGCGAGAGCACCCGGCTCAACATTGAAACCGAGACGCGACCCATCCAGCTCGTCATCGACCCGAACTTCCGGATCCTGCGCAAGTCGGAAGAGCTGGAAATCCAGGTCCACATCGTTCGGGGCGATGAGTATTTCGAACTCGGCGATTTCCCGTCGGCCACCGACGAGTACAAGCGCGTCCTCGAACGGCAGCCCCGCAACTCGCACGCGCTCTTCAAGCTGGCCCTGGTGTTCTACGAGCAGTTCAACTACAACACCGCCCAGAACACCTTCCGCGAAGCGCTCAATGGCGACCAGCAGCCGCCCTGGGTGGTGGCCCTCTGCTACATGTACATGGGCAAGATCTTCGACGTGCTCGGACAGCGCCAGCGGGCGGTCGCCGAATACAACAAGGCCGTCAACACCAACGACGACTCCCGTGGCGCCGTCACCGAGGCCACCAAGTACCTCAGCCAGCCCTTCACCCGCGCCAAAACCTACCTGCCGGGGCAGCAGGATGCCGCCCAACCCGAGCTGAAGCAACCCGAGGAGGACAAGCCCGATGCGGACGCACCCGCAAAAGACCCCGGTCGCTAAACTTTTGCTGGCGGCTCTTCTCTGCGCGACCGGTCTGGCGGGCGCCGCCCGCGCCCAATCGGCGTTCGCCTACACCGACTCGTCCCGGGTGGTCACGCTGGAGTTCAAGAGCGACACTCTGGCCATCATCAACGTGATCAATTTCACCGACACCGCCTTCGTGCTCGAACCCCACCATCTGGTGGGCATCAAACGGAACGGCCTCACCGTCGTAGGCCAGGTGTTCACGGAGATCAAACCGGGCAACGTCGTGGTATATTCGGCGTTTCGGATGATCCCGCCGCGCGCCGCCATGGGCACCGACATCCTCGGCGCATTCCAGTTCGATCAGGACATGGTCAAGATCTATCTGAGCTGGAGCGGCCGCTTCCTGGAGCTGGAGGCGCTGAGCTCGGAGCGGTTCGAATCGCTCATGGGCCGCCTCGCCGAGTTGGACCTGACCGTGGCCAACGTCCCGAAGATGTTCCAGCAGCGCCAGATCCCCGACCTGGGCGTCTACATTCCCTACGAGGAAGGCGATGCCGTCCGGGATCTTCATGACGGCTGCCTCACCGCCGACGGCATCAACCCGCCCCGGATCATCAAGCGGCCGCAGCCCCGCCTGACTCCCGAAGCGGCCGCGGCCGGCTTCGCGGGGGTTGTCGAAGCGATCGCCCGGATGGATCCGTCGGGCAACGTATCCGAGATTCGGCTCTCGCCCGAACCGCCCCACGGCATGGCGGAGCGGATCCGGGAGACCATCCGCAATTCGTGGAAATTTCTACCCGCCACATACAACGGCGAGGTGGTCGCCACGGAGATCCGTTTCACTCTGCAATATGGAGACGTGCGTGCCCCGGAGCAAAATCCACAGCGTTGAGGCCCTGCGGTCGATCCTGGCCGGCCTCCAGGCCAGCGGCCGGCGGGTGGTGTTCACCAACGGCTGCTTTGACCTCCTGCACCCCGGCCACATCCGCTACCTGCGCGAGGCGGCCGCCCTGGGCGACGTGCTGGTGGTCGCCGTCAACAGCGACGCCTCCGTGCGCCGGCTGAAAGGCGCGTCCCGGCCCATCCAGACCGAGTCGGAGCGGGCCGAGATCCTTGCCGCCCTTGAAATGGTGGGCTACGTCACCATCTTCGACGACGACACGCCGCTGGAGGCGATCCGCGCCCTCAAGCCCGACGTGCTGGTCAAGGGCGGCGACTGGACCCCCGACCGCATCGTCGGGCGCACGGACGTGGAGGCGGGCGGCGGCACGGTCCGCTCCCTACCGTTCGCTCCGGGCTACTCCACATCCGCCCTGATCCGCCGGATCACGGGTGACGACCCCGCAGCGTCCTGATCCTGCGGCGGAGCCGGCGATGGATCCCTTAAACTATTTCCAGCAGGCAATGGCCGGCCCGCCCGGCCGCCCACGGCGGGTCTGCGGCTGCCCCGACGCGGCCCACCCCATGGTGGCTGCCGCCGTGGTGGCGGCATCCGGCCCCCCGGTGCTGCTGGTGGCGCGGGACAATGACCACGCCGAACGGCTGGCCGAGGAGCTCGCCTGGTGGCTCGGGCGGGACGGACGGTCCGCCGGCGCCGTGGCGCTGCTGCCGGCGCATGAGGCGGATCCGTACCGGGGCTTGTCTCCCCACCCGCGCATCCTGGCCCAGCGCAGTCAGGCCCTCTGGCGGCTCCTGGACCGCCCGCCCGACGCCTTGGTCACGACACCGGAGTGTCTGCTGGACCGTTACCCCCTGCCGGAGATGTTCATCGCGCGACTCCTGGAGTTGCGGCTGCAGCGCGAGATCCCGCTCCCGGAGATCCGCCGGCGCCTGCTCGACGGGGGCTACACCGCCGAGGACCCCGTCACTGAGCCCGGCGAATTCGCCATTCGCGGCGGCGTCCTGGACGTCTTCTCGCCGCAGTTGACCCACCCGATCCGAGTGGAGTTCTTCGGCGACGTCATCGAGTCGCTTCGCGCCTTCGATCCCGACAGCCAGCGTTCCATCCGGATGCTGGACGCCGTCACCATCATCCCCATGACGCCCGGCCCCGCCGGCCCTGACCACTTGGCCGCGCTGGCGGAGGCGGCGGCCCGCCGGTTCGCCGGCGAGGCGGATTCCGGGGCACTGGCCGAGATCCTTGAGCCGCTGGCGGGTGCCGTCCCTGCTCCCGGCTACGAGCACCTGGCGCCGCTGCTCGGCCCGGCTACGGCCGGCCTGTGGGATTATCTCGGCCCGAACCGTCCGGCGGTTCTTTTCGTCGACGACATCGCCGGACGGATGGCCGCCTTCCGGGACGCACAAGCCGAACGCTACCGGGAGGCCGTCGCCGCCGGGCGACCCGCGTTGCCGCCGTCCGATCATTTCCATCCGGTTGAGGCGGCAGAGACGCTCATCAACCAGCCGGCGTGCGTGCACGTGGAGTCCTTCCCCGCGGAGGGCGCCGCGGCCATCACCCTGCGCGTCACGCCGACCACATCGTTCCTGGGTAACTTCACCGGGCTGGCCCAGCACATCACCGGCACGCGGGAGCACATCCTGCTGGTGCTCTCCTCGCGGGGCCGTTGCGAGCGCATTCACGATCTGTGCGAGGAGTATGGCATCGCCCACCGCTGGCTGGAAGAACTGCGCTGGGCGGACCTGGACCTTTCCGCCGGCCGGCAGGTGATCATCACCCAGGGACCGCTGGAACGGGGCTTCCGCCTGCCCGACCTGTCGCTGGCGGTATTTGCCAGCGACGACATCTATCCCCGCGGCCGCCGGCGCCGAGCGGAGCTGCCGGCCCGGCGGTTCGCCTCCATCTCGGCCTTCTTCTCCGATTTTCGCGACCTGAAGCCGGGCGATTACGTCGTGCACGTGGACCACGGGATCGGCATCTTCCGGGGCCTGGAGCGGATCGCCGTCGCCGGCACGGAACAGGAGTTCGCCCATCTCGAGTACGCTGACCGCGCCCAGCTCTACGTCCCGGCCGAACGTCTCGATCTGGTGCAGCGATTCGCCGGCAGCGAGAACGCCGCGCCGTCCATGGATCGCCTGGGCGGCGCCACCTGGCAGAAGACGCGGGCGCGGGTGAAAAAATCCCTCCAGGATATGGCCAACGAGCTGATCCGGCTGTACGCCCGCCGCTCCTCGGCCCCCGGCTTCGCCTTTCCCGCCGACGACCACTGGCAACGGGAGTTCGAGAACATGTTCGAGTTCGAGGAGACGCCGGACCAGTGGACGGCCATTCAGGATATCAAGCGCGACATGGAGTCGCCCCGCCCCATGGATCGACTGCTCTGCGGTGACGTGGGGTACGGCAAGACCGAGGTGGCCATGCGCGCCGCATTCAAGGCGGTGGGCGCCGGACGGCAGGTGGCCGTGCTTGCACCCACCACCGTGCTGGCCTTCCAGCATCTGAACACCTTCCGCAACCGTTTCGCCTCCTTCCCCGTGCGCATCGAACTGCTCAGCCGGTTTCGCAGCGCCCGCGAGCAGAAGGCGGTGCTGGCCGACCTGGCCGAAGGCAAGGTGGACATCATCGTGGGCACCCACCGCCTGCTCTCCAAGGATGTGGTGTGCCCCCGACTCGGCCTGCTGATTGTGGACGAGGAGCAGCGCTTCGGCGTGCGCCACAAGGAGCGGATCAAACAGATCCGCACCGATCTGGACGTCCTGACCCTCACCGCCACGCCCATCCCCCGCACGCTGCACATGGGGATCGTGGGCATCCGCGACATCTCGGTCATCGAAACGCCGCCGAAGGACCGGCTCTCGATCCAGACCCAGGTGATGCGGTACGCCGAGGATGCGATCCAGGAGGCGGTGCGGCAGGAGCTGGCCCGCCGCGGCCAGGTCTATTTCATCCACAATCGGATCGACACCATCCATGAGATCGACGCCCGGATCCGCAAACTCGTGCCTGAGGCGCGGGTGGTGATCGCCCACGGCCAGATGCCCGAGAACGAGTTGGAGCGCATTCTGCTCGCCTTCATCGCCCAGGAATACGACGTCCTCCTGTCCACCACCATCATCGAGAACGGCATCGACATCCCCCTGGTCAACACCATCATCATCAACCACGCCCACCGCTTCGGCCTCGCGCAGCTCTATCAGCTCCGCGGCCGGGTGGGCCGTTCCAACCGGCGGGCCTATGCCTGGCTGTTCGTGCCGTCGTTCGAGCAGCTCACCGACTCGGCCCGCAAGCGCCTGGCGGCCATCCGCGACTTCACCGAACTCGGCGCCGGGTTCCGCCTGGCGGCCCTGGATTTGGAGATCCGCGGCGCAGGCAACTTGCTCGGCGCGGAACAGCACGGACACATCGAAGCGGTGGGTTTCGAGATGTACTGCCGCCTGCTCGAGGAGGCCGTCCGGGAGTTGAAGGGCGAGCGCTACCTGCCCCCCGAGCGCCTCAAACTCAACCTCCAGGTCAAGCTCCGCATCCCCGCCGACTACATTCCCCAGGAAGAAGAGCGCCTACGGCTCTACAAGCGCATCGCCTCGGCGGCCGACGACGCCGCCCTCCAGGAGCTGCGCGCGGAGGTCCGGGACCGGTACGGCGCCTTCCCCGAGGTGCTCGAGTACCTGTTCGAGTACATGCAGCTCAAGCTGCTGGCCACCCGACTGGCCGTGCTCTCCATCGAGCGCCGGCAGGACGAGTTCCGGATACAGTTCTCCGAGGACTCCCCGGTGGACACCGACCGACTGATTCGCAAGATCCAGGCGGGCGAACCCATCGCCTTCGCCCCGGGCGGTTTTCTCATTCTCCGACAGACGTTCTCATCCATCCTCGAGATGTTCCAACACTTGAAAAGCACATTGCTGGAGCTGCATGCTTGTGGTAGTATTTCCTGATTTGAAAGGGCATGATGCGCGCGAACGCTCCCGATAGACAATTCCATCGAATCCGCCGGAAGTCGTTTGGCCTGCCGGCGGCGATGCCATGCACCCTGGCCCTGACCCTGACCCTGGCGGCCTGTCGGGGCGAGGAGCCCGGCGCAGGCACCCCGCCCGGCCCCGCCTCGGCCTGGTTCCAGACGGACCGGGCCGTGGTTCTCACAGTGGGGAAGGCTGTCTTCAAGTCCAGCGAATTCAACCGGTTCCGGCAGGGCTTTGTGTCCACCATCGGTGATTCGGCCCCGCTGGGCAACGCCGAGAACACCACCATCCTCAACGAATTCATCGAGCGCAGCCTGCTGTTGACTGCCGCCCGCGACGACGGGATCAGCCGACCGCCGGATCTTGGCGGCAACTCGAAACAACCGGCGCGAACGGGCGACGCCGATGGGCTGACCCTGTCCGGCGACGAGTTGATCATCCAGGAGTATTTGAACCGGCGGATCGGCGGACAGCTCCAGGTGACCGAAGCGGAAGCTGAAGCCCATTTCGCCCAGCACAGCGGAGAATACCTGGTGCCCAAGCGCTTCCACGTACGCGAAATCCTGGTGGACGACGAAGGGTTGGCCCGGCAGATCCATACTGAACTCCGCGAGAGCGGCAAGCCCCGTTTCAGCGCTTTCGCCCGACAGTTCTCCCGCGCCCCATCTGCCGCCAACGGCGGTGATCTCGGACTGTTTCAGCCGGGGCAGCTGCCGCCCGATTTCGAGGCGATCATCATCGGGTTGAAGCCGGGCGGCTACTCCGAGGTGATGCGGACCCAGTACGGATTCCACATCTTCTACCTGGAAGAGGTCATCCAGTCCCATCCCCAGAAATATTACGAGGTTCGGGAAGCGATCATCCAGCAGCTGCGCATGGACAAGGAGCGGGCCGCCCACGCCGCCCTGCTCGACGAGCTGGTCGCCAGGTACCGCCCGACGCTCCACCGGCAGGCGCTGGATTTTGTTCCCGACCCATCAATTCTGACCCGAACCATCGTGGAGGCCGACCATGCGAAATAGAGCGCTCACGGCCCTGGCGGGCCTGCTGCTCGCCGGGCTGATTCCCGGCTGGGTCCGGGGCGAGGTGATCGAGCAAATCGTCGCTCAGGTCAACAACGACATCATCACCCTGACCCAGTACAACCGCGAAAAGGACACCGTGCTCAAGCAGATGCGCGGCCGCTACCAGGGCGACGAGCTGACCGCCCGCTACAACGAGACGGTGAAGCAGATCCTGCCCACCCTGATCAACGAATTGCTGCTCGTCCAGAAGGCCAACGAGTACGGCATGAGCGAGGATCTGGACCTGGAGGCCAACGCCTACCTGGAAGATCTGATGAAACAGAACAGCATCCCCAACATGGACGCGCTCAAGCAGGAGATGGCCAAGGCGGGGATCGTCTACGCCGACTACTATGAGAACCTGAAGCGCCAGATCCTGGTCAGCCGGATTCGGGGCGCCATTGTCCGCCAGCGGATCAAGGTCATGACCGGCGAGGTGGAGAAGTACTACCAAGACCACATCCAGGAGTTCACGACGCCCGAACAGGTGGAGCTGGCCGAGATCGTCCTCTACACGAAGGACAAGAATGCCGACGAAGTGCGGGCCCGGATCAACCAGGTCCACCAGGAGCTGCAGGCCGGCCAGGCATTCACGGATCTGGCCAAGGCGTTCTCCGACGGCCCGTCGGCCAAGGACGGGGGCAATATCGGCAGCTTCCCCCTGTCCAACCTGACCCCGACCATCCGGGAAGTGGTTCAGACACTGCAACCCGGCCAGTACAGCCGCGTACTGGAGATGGAGTTCGGTTTCGAGATTCTCCAGCTCGTCAAGCGGACCGCCGCCGTACAGCGTCCCCTTGAGGAGGTCCGCCGCGATGTCGAGGAGAAGCTCTTCCGCATCCGGCTGGAGCCGGTCATGAAGGAGTTCATGGCGGAGCTGCGCAAGCAGGCCTACGTGTATGTGTTTCCCGAATTCCGTGGGGATTACGACCCCGACGCCGAGCCCAGGTAGGGGCCCGCAGGGGTCGCGCCGGCATGCGCCTCGACATGTTTCTGCGCGTGAGCCGGATCATCGCCCGCCGCCCGCTGGGCAAGCGGCTGTGCGACAGCGGGGCCGTGCGGGTCAACGGCCGGACGGCCAAGGCAGCCCAGGAGATCCGTGCCGGCGACATCATCGAAGTGGACGCGCCCGGCACGCGCCGCCGCTACCGCGTGGAGCGGCTGCCCGACGGCCGCAACGTCGCTCGAACCGAAGCCCGCGAGCTGGTCACGCTGCTCGACACCGAACGAAAGGACATACTGGATTGAAAGCCAAATACGTTTCCGATTACCTTCCGAACCAGAACGTCGATGACGTGTTTTTGGTGGTCCGTAAGGAAATCCGGCCGAAAAAGCAGGGGGGGGATTTCATCTTCACCGTGCTGGCCGATCGGACCGGCGCCATCACCGCCTTCCTCTGGGACAACGTGGATGTCTTCCGCGCCAAGTTCGACGTGGATCAGTTCGTCCACGTGATCGGAATGACCAAGGAATTCAACAACGCCACCCAGATCACCATCCACAAGATCCGACGGGTCGAACCCGACCAGGTGGAGTTGGATGACTTCATCCGCAAGTCGCACCGCGACACCGACCAGAGCTACGCCGCCCTCCTCGACGGCATTGACCGGGAGGTGGCTGATCCGTTCCTGCGCCGCCTGCTCCTGGACATCTTCGGCGAGCCGGAACTGCAGGCCCGATTCAAACAGTGCCCCGCGGCCAAGGCGCTCCATCACGCGTATATCGGCGGCCTGCTGGATCACACGCTGTCGGTGATGCAGTTGTGCGTTCGCATCTGCCAGCATTACCCATTCCTGAACAAGAGCATGCTGCTGGCGGGCGCCGCGCTCCACGACATCGGCAAACTGGACGAGCTGGTCTGGGGTAAGAGCATCGATTACACCGACGAGGGCCGCCTCGTCGGGCACATCACCATGGAAGCCATCCTGCTGGACCGCAGGATCTCGGCCATCCCCGATTTTCCCGCCGACCTCCGGATGGAGCTGCTCCATTTGGTGATCAGCCACCACCGCGAACTGGAATTCGGTTCGCCCAAACGCCCCAAGACCCTGGAAGCTCTGGCCCTGTCCTACCTGGACGATCTCGACGCCAAGCTGGGCACCTTCCTCGAGGCGATTCAGCAGGCCGGCGAGAGCGATCACTGGACCCCCTACAACACCAACCTGCAGCGATTCATCTATCGCCGCTCGGTCGCGGAGGACAAGCCGGCGGAGGGCGTAGGCGCCGACGAATGATTTGGATTTTCCCCGCCGCTGTGCTAAGATCCTCAGCGGCATGGAATTTTAACGACCGGACAATGGGAATCCTGGACCGTCCGGTGGCGTAAAGATATTTTTTCCTGACAGCACAAGCCGGATTCCCACTCTACAACCTTCAAGCTCGAGGTGTACACCATGAGCCGTGAAATGATGGTGCACGTCACCCCGTTCGAGGTGCATGCCGCCATTCTGGAGGACGGTGCGCTGGCCGAATACCATGTGGAGCGCCGCAAGGACCGCAGCATCGTCGGCAACATCTACAAGGGCCGGGTGGGAAAGGTGCTGCCGGGTATGCAGTCGGCCTTTGTGGACATCGGCATCGAAAAAAACGCCTTCCTCTATGTCACCGACTTCTTCGAGGAGTTCGCCGATCTGAAGGAAACCCTCGACGTGGACGTGCCCAAGGGACGCGCCGCCAAACCGCCGGCGCGACCGCCCGAGGAGCCGGCGGAAGCGGAGACTGCCATCTCGGCACCGCCCGAGAGAGAAGCCGTCGAGACGGAGGCGGCTCCGGCGGCGGATGTCGAATCCGCAGCGGTTGAGGGAACGGCCGAGGCGCCGAAGAAGCGCCGCCGCTCCCGCCGGTCGTCCCGCTCCCGGTCGCGCACGCGGGCCGCCGCCGATGCAACGGCTGCGGATTCCGAAGCCGCCGAGGCCACGCCGGCAACGGCTGGACCGCTGGCGGAGACCGCCGTCGAGGCGGCCGCGGGCACGGAATCTCTCCCGGCGGAAACCGCCGCCACCCCGGCGGAACCGTCCTGGACCTCCCCTTGGGCCCAGCCTGCCGCCGACGCGCCGGAACCGGAGCGCGACCGCACCGACGCCGAAGACGGCACAGCCACCATCCGCTTTCCCGACCCCGACCTCACCTTCTGCGCCAGCCGCCCGCGCGGCGGCCGCCGGAAGCGCAAGGGGTTCAACCTGGCCGGCGAGGCGGAGCCCGGCAACATCGCCACCATGCTGAAACCGGGCCAGGAGATCATCGTTCAGGTCATGAAGGAGCCCATGTCCCTGAAGAGCGCCCGGATCACCTCCCACATCTCGCTCCCCGGGCGCCAGCTCGTGTTCCTGCCCACCGTCAATCACGTGGGCGTGTCCCGCAAGATCCACAGCGACCAGGAGCGGAAACGGCTCCGCACCATCATCATCCAGAACCGCAAGGAGCGTCCGGGCGGCTTCATCATCCGTACGGCCAGCGAGGGGCTCAGCGAGGCCGAACTGGTTCAGGACATGGAATACCTGATGAAGACGTGGGACGATATCCAGACCCGTGGCGCCGCCGAATCCGCCCCGTGTCTCCTCTACCAGGAGCTCGACCTGGTGGAAAAACTCCTCCGGGACAAGCTGGACGACAGCTTTCAGAACATCTGGGTGGACGACGAAACCGAGTACGCCGCCATCGTGAACTTCGTCGAGCGCTTCATGCCCACGCTCCTGTCGCGCGTAAAGCTGTACTCGCGCGACGCTTCGATCTTCGACCATTTCAACCTGACGCCCGAGATCCAGCGCGCCACCCGGCAGAAGGTCTGGCTCCCCTCCGGCGGCTTCATCGTCGTCAATCACACCGAAGCGCTCGTGGCCATCGACGTCAACAGCGGCAAGTACGTGGGCAAGGGAAACAGCTTCGAGGAGACCATCACCAAGATCAACGTGGACGCGGCCAAGGAGGCCATGCGCCAGATCCGTCTGCGGAACCTCGGCGGCATCATCGTGATCGATTTCATCGACATGCAGGAGAAGAAAAGCAAACGGCTGGTTCTGGACGCCCTGACGCTGGAACTGCGCAAGGACAAGGTGCCCACCAAGGTCATTCCGTTCAATGATTTCGGCATGGTGATCATGACCCGGAAACGGTCGGCCAGCGCCTTGGAGAAGAATCTGTCCGAGCCCTGCCCCCTGTGCGGCGGGTCGGGTTTCACCAAGTCGGTGTCCACCATCTGCTACGAGATTTACGCGCACGTGGCGCGGATGCGCAAGTCGCTGGAAGGCACTCAGGTCGAGATCCGCGCCCATCCGAATGTCATCCGGGCGCTCAAGAGCATCGAGCGGGAAGTGGTCGCGGCCATCGAAAAAGATTTTCACCGGCCGGTGGTCCTGATCCCGGACTCGATGCTGGAATTGACCGCATTCGACATCGTCGGCATCTGACGGCGCCGCTCCGCGCGGTCCTCAAAAACACAAGGCGGGCTGCTGGATGCAGCCCGCCTCGTTTTTTTTCGGTCGCCGGAATCGGATCAGTGACGGCGCGGCCCGCGGGGACCGCGGTCCCGGTCGCCGTGTCCCTCACGGCGGTCCCGATGCTCGCGGTGCTCACGCGGGTGGCTGTGGCCCTCGGCCAAGCCGGATTCCTCCATGCCCGCCGGTGGTTCCTGCAGCGCCTTCATGCTGAGCCGGATCTTGTTGGGCGGCTCGATTCCCAGCACCTTGACCTGGATCTCGTCGCCCACGTTGACCACGTCACGGATGTCGCGGGTGCGCTGGTGAGCGACTTCGGAGATGTGCAACAGTCCCTCGGTTCCGGGGAAAATCTCCACGAACGCGCCATAGATCTCCAGGCGGGTCACCCGGCCGGTGTAGACCTTGCCGATCTCCGCCTCCTCGCACAGCTCGTTGATTCGGCGGATGGCGTCCTGGGCCGACTGCTCGTCGGACGCATAGATCTTGACCTTGCCGTCGTCCTCGATGTCGATCTTGGCGCCGGTGGCGAGGACGATCGCCTTGATGTTCTTGCCGCCGGGTCCGATGAGGTCCTTGATGCGGTGCACGGCGATCTCCATGGTGTGGAGCCGCGGCGCGTTGGCGGCCAGGTTCTCGCGCGGCTTGGCCAGCACCCCATTCATCTTGTCCAAAATATACATGCGGCCGCGTTTGGCCTGGTCCAGCGCCTGCTTCATGATCTCCGGGGTGATGCCGGTGATCTTGATGTCCATCTGCAGGGCGGTGACGCCATCAACGGTGCCGGCCACCTTGAAATCCATGTCGCCGTAGTGATCCTCAAACCCGGCGATGTCCGTCAGGACGGCGTAGCGGTCGCCTTCCTTGATCAGGCCCATGGCCACGCCGGCGATGTGCTTCGGAATGGGCACGCCGGCATCCATGAGTGCCAGCGAGCCGCCGCAGACGGTGGCCATGGACGACGAGCCGTTGGATTCCAGGATGTCGGAAACGACCCGGATGGTGTAGGGGAACTGCTCCTCAGTGGGCACCATGGCCTTGAGCGCCTTCTCGGCCAGCGCGCCGTGGCCGATCTCCCGGCGGCCGGGGCCGCGCAGGAAGGCCACCTCGCCCACGCTGAACGGCGGGAAATTGTAGTGGACCATGAAGGTCTTCTCCGACTCGCCGTCCAAGGTGTCCATGATCTGCGTGTCCTCGGGCGTGCCCAGCGTGGCGGTGACCAGCGCTTGGGTCTCGCCGCGGGTGAACAGCGCCGAGCCGTGGGTGCGGGGCATGACCCCCACCTCGATGTCGATGGGCCGGATCTCCTCGGTGCCCCGGCGGTCGGGCCGCATGCCCTTCACCAGAATCTCCTCGCGGAAGATCTCCTCCTTCAATTTCTCGAAGATACCGCTGAACAGGGCCTTCTTCTCCTTCTCCTCCTCGGGGATGGCACCGAGGAGCTCGTCCTTCACGGCGTCCATGGCGCGCTCGCTGGCCAGCTTGCCCGGGGTGTACAGCGCGGCCAGAATCTTGTCGGCGACCGCCTGCCGGACTTCGGCCACGGCCTCGGCGGGCATGGCCGGCGGTTCCACGACGGGCTTGACCGGCTGCTTCTGTTGCGCCAGATGCTTGATCAGGCCGATGATTTTGCGGATCTGCTCGTGGGCCAGCAGCAGCGACTCGAGCAGGACCTCCTCGCTGACTTCCTTGGCCGCGGCCTCCACCATCACGAGGGCCTCCTCGGAGCCGGCGACCACCAGGTTCAGGCGGCTGGCCGCGAGCTGGGCCGGAGTCGGGTTGACCACGTGCTGGTTGTCGATGTAGCCCATGCGCACGCCCGCGATGGGGGTGGTAAAGGGAATGTCCGACAGGTACAGCGCCGCCGAGGCGCCGCAGATGCTCATGGTGTCGGGATCGTTGACCCCGTCCGCCGAAAACACCAGTGCGACGATCTGGGTGTCGCGGAAGTAACCCTCCGGGAACAGGGGGCGCAGCGGCCGGTCGATGAGGCGGCTGGTCAGGATCTCCTTCTCCGACGGCCGGCCCTCGCGCTTGTGGAAGCCGCCCGGAAACTTGCCGGCGGCGTAAGTGTACTCGCGGTAATCCACAGTCAGGGGCAAGAACGAGGCGTTCTCCCGGGGTTTGGTGGCGGCGCAAGCCGTGGCCATGATTACGGTGTCGCCGTAGCGGATCAGCGCGGCGCCGTTGGCCTGCTTGGCCAGCCGGCCAGTCTCGATGGTCAGCTCGCGGCCCCCGATTTCAACCGATGCACGGTAAATCATATCGAATCCTCCAGATGCGGGTGTCTCCCCGGTTTCATGATCCGGGATGCCGGTGCGGCATCGGCCGTTGGTCTCAGGATGACGGGAAGGAAAATATAACAAGACGCCGGCGGGAGGGGGCACCCCTTCCTCGCGGCGTCTTGGTCAGTATCAGTATCGGGTGCAGTCAAATTAGCGGTTACTTCCTCAGCCCCAGCTCGCCGATGAGCTTGCGATAGCGCTCGATGTCGGTCTGCTTCAGGTATTCCAGCAGCCGTTTCCGCTGCCCCACGAGCTGCAGGAGACCGCGCCGGGAGTGATGATCCTTGACGTGGGACCGGAAATGCTCATTGAGGTCGTTGATGCGCTGGGTCAGCAACGCCACCTGGACTTCCGTGGATCCAACGTCCTTGGTGTGGCGCTGGTACTGCTTCATGATCTGCTGCTTCGATTCGTTCGTCAGAGACAAGAGTGTCCTCCTCGGGCGTCGATCAAAAGACAGATCTTTTATCACAGCTTCCCCGGCCTGTAAAGAGAAATTTTTCCAGAGCCGCGGAACCGCCCTCGATGTCCGGCCCAGCCGGGGCGATGAAAACAGGCACCGGATCTGCTACAATGGCCGCCGATTGCCACAGGAGTCCGCGTCCATGGTTCGACTGTTCACCCCGCTGCTGTGTGTCTGCGCCTGGCTGGCTGGCCTGGAAATCCTTCCGGTTGCGGCCCCCGCCATGGCAACACCCGCTGCCGGCGAACAGGCGACAGCGGACGTGGCACCGGACGCTGCGGCCGTGGAGCGGGTGCTGGCCAAGCTCGAGCGGCTCACCGGCGTCTCGCGCAAGCGACCAGTCGCCGCGCGCACCATGAGCAAGGCCGAGCTCGAGGCCTTGGTGCTGCGCAAGCTCGGCGAGGACTACACCGAGGCCGAGATCCGCGAAGAAACACTCATTCTGGAAACCCTGGGGCTCGTGCCGGTCGGGACGGATCTAAAGCGTCTGGTGGTGGATCTCTACACCGAACAACTGGGCGGCTATTACGACCCGGACAGCGGCGCCTACGTGATGGCCGACTGGATCGCGCCGGACCTGCAGGAAGCGGTCATGGCCCACGAGTTGGTCCATGCCCTGCAGGATCAGTACGGCGGGATCGGCACCCTCCAGGCCCGGGTCCGCCACAACGATGACGCCGCCCTGGCCTTGATGGCCCTGCTCGAAGGCACGGCCACCGTTGCGATGCTGGCGTATATGACCGACTCCCCGGTGGAACAGGTCGCTGCCATCCCCGGCATCGCCGCCATGATGCGCAGCGCCGTCCGGCAGTCCCAGGGACAGGCGGCGGTGTTCGCCCGGGCGCCGGCCTTCCTGCAAGCCGCCTTGCTTTTCCCCTATCTCGAGGGCACCGATTTCGTCTGTCGGCTGATGGAGACACGCCCGTTCGCCCAGACCCTCCGGCTGGTGGAGCATCCGCCCGCCACCACCGAACAGATTCTGCGGCCGGACAAGTTCCTGGCGACACCGCCCGAAAGCGGCCGGCCGCTCACCCTGGACGAAACACACTGGCGTGAGCTGGGGCGGCAAACCGGCCGACTCCGCTGCTGGGGCCAGTTTCAGCTGGCCGAATTTCTGAAGCGCGGCCTGCCCGAAGCGGATGCCGTCGGATCCGCCCGTGGCTGGGGCGGCGACACCCTGGTGCTGGTGGAGCGCAGCGACGGCCGTCCCCCGCTGGTCCTCTGGCTCATCGCCTGGGACGTCCCCGCCGACGCTGACCGGTTCCAGGCCGCCCTGGCCGCATGGTCCGCCGACGCCCCCCGGCTCGTGGCGAGGCGGACCGCGCCCGATACGGTGCTTCTCCGGATCGGGGACGGGTCGCCATGAAGCGCCTCGAAGATCGCATCTACGACGCCTTGCGCGGCGCGGCGGCTCCGGTGCCGGCCGCCGAACTGTGCATCCGCCACCTGGGTGCCGCGATGTCGGGCCAGGCGGCCGCAGTGCGTATCCTTGAGACGGCCCTCCGGCGCGACCCGCGCTTCCGCCGCCTGCCCGAAGGCTGGGAAGCCGTTCCCGATTCGGCCGGCGATCGGCTGGCGGCGCTCCCTTGGACGGTGCTCTCAGCGACCACTCGACCGTCCGGTCAGGGGCCGCTGCGGCTCGTGGCCGTGACCCGTTACCAGCCCGGCGCCGATTCGCCCGTCGAATGCCAGATCGCCGCCGTGGGGCCTGCGGACGCCCTGCGGGCGGCCGCCGCCGCACTGGAGGGGTTGGCGCCGCCGCAGCTCCTCACCGAGCTCAAGGTGTTGCGCGTTCTGGACGAGGCGTTCGCCGGCGGCGGCCTGTGTCTCCGGGGATTGAATGCCCGAGACCTCGGCCCCTGGCTTCAGGTCGCCGAAGACACCGGATCCGTGTTGCCGGAGCCGTTATGGTCGCTGGCCGACATGGGCTGGCTGGCCCTGCCCGGCAGGCCGCGGCCCGCCCTCGACGCCCTGCTGGATTTTGCCGCCGTGGCGACCCGCCGGGACGATCCGTTCGTCGACGAGCTGGCCGCGCTGCCGGCGCTGCTGCCGCGGCTGGCCGCCGAGCTGGCGATCCAGGGCGTGGAGCGGCTCGATGAGCTGGATGACGCGCTGGCCGCCCGCCACGCCCCGGTGGATTTCGGGCGCTACGCCTTCACGCCGGCCGACCTGGCGGCGCTCCCCGAAACCCCGGGCGTGTACCTGTTCCTGGACGCCCGTGACTCGGTCATTTACGTGGGCAAAAGCGTCAACCTGCGCCGGCGGGTCCAGAGCTACTTCCGCTGGCGGGCCGACGATGATCCGAAGCTGGAGCGGATCCAGCGCGACACCCGTCGGCTGCGCCACATCGTTCTCGGTTCCGACCTGGAGGCGCTGCTGGAGGAGGCCGAGCTCATCGCCCGCCACCAACCCACCGTCAATGTGCAACTGGACACCCAACCGACACCCAGAGAGAAGGGGATCGAGGACGTGCTCCTGGCCCTGCTGCCGCACCCCGACACCGGGAAAGTCCGCCTCTGGGCGTTGCATCCGGGCGGCCAGATCCGCAGCCTGGCTCTGCCGCGGGCCGGCGTCCAGCCGGAGGTGCTGGACACCGTGCTGGCTGCAGTCGCCGCCGGCCAGCCGCACCCGGCTCTGCAGGTATATCGGGAGGCGTCTTTTCCCCTGGCGCTGCGCTGGCTCCGCAAGAACAACCAGTCCGTCACCTTTTTCAAATTCCACGATTTCCCCGATCGCGACACCCTGGCTCGCGCCATCACTCGCGCCCTCGCCGAAACCGCCGTCGACGGACCCCGCATTTACCACTGACGGCCTGCTTACAATCCGCGACAATTCCATACAAGATACGGCTTCACCTCGCCCGCGCACTTGTTTAGCATAGGCATTCGTATGGCGGATCATTTCACTCAACACCCCGTCAATCCATCCGGATGAGGAGCCTATGTTCGGAAATCCGTTCAGCCATCGCCTGCCCCCGGGCAGCTACGAAAAATTCCTAGAGAGTGGCAACCTCTCGTTCCTGTACCGCCCCGAACTGTTCGATCTGGTCATCCTGCTCATCTACTTCGGCGTCCTAATCTTCTTGAGCGCCTACGGGCTGCGCCGGTTTTACTACCTCCACCTCTTCCGCAAGCACCGCCACGAGCGAGTGGCGCCGGCGGGCCACTTCGAGGAACCGCCCATGGTCACGGTGCAGCTCCCCATGTACAACGAAATGTATGTGGGCCCCCGGATCCTCAACTCCGCCTGCCAGCTGGACTACCCCAAGGACAAGCTCCACATCCAGGTCCTGGACGATTCCACCGACGAGACGGTGGGTATCATGCAACAGGCGGTGGCGTACTGGACCGACCGCGGCTTCGACGTGGAGTACATCCACCGGACCAACCGCGGCGGCTTCAAGGCCGGCGCACTGGAAAACGGGCTGCGCACCGCCAAAGGCGACATCGTGGCCATTTTCGACGCCGACTTCGTGCCACATTCCGACTTTCTCCAGCGCACGGTGCATCACTTCACCGATCCGCGGGTGGCGATCGTCCAGACTCGCTGGACCCACCTCAACGGCGACTACTCCCTGCTGACCCGCGCCCAGACCCTGTTCCTCGACGGCCACTTCATGATGGAAAGCCTGCCCCGCGCCCGCGCCGGGCTGTTCGTCAATTTCAACGGCACCGCCGGACTGTGGCGCAAGCAGGCGATCGCCGACGCCGGCGGCTGGAGCCACGACACGATCACCGAGGATCTGGACCTGAGCCTCCGCGCCCAGATGAAGGGCTGGAAGTTCGTCTACCTGCCCGAAATCGAGTGCCCCGCCGAGCTGCCGGTGGAGATGAACGCCTTCAAGAACCAGCAGAATCGCTGGGCCAAGGGCTCCACCCAGGTCTGCCTCAAGATGCTGGGCCCCATCCTCCGGGCGCCGCTCCCCCGTCCCGTCAAAACCGAGGCGGTGTTCCACCTGACCGCCAACTTCGCCTATCCGCTGATGGTGCTGCTGTCGCTCGTCCTGCTGCCGTCGATCATCGTACGCTTCCACCAGGGTATCTGGGAGATGCTGGTTCTGGATCTGCCCATCTTCGTCGCCTCCACGCTGAGCGTGGCGCTGTTTTACATCCATTCCCAGAAAGCGCTGTACACCGACTGGAAAGAGCGGGTCCGGCTCCTGCCGTTCCTCATGGCGCTGGGCATCGGCTTGACGGTGACCAACGGCAAGGCCGTTATCGAGGCGGTGCTCGGCATCAAGTCGGCTTTCGTCCGCACCCCCAAGTACCACGTCACCGGCCGGAAGGACAGCTGGCTGCGGAAAAAGTACCGCGGCAAGATCGGCATCTGGCCGCTGGTGGAGATCGCGTTCGGCTGCTTTTTCACCTGGGTGTTCGGCTATTGCGTGGCGATCGGCAATTTCGGCGTCCTCCCCTTCCTGCTGCTGTTCATCGTCGGGTACTTTTACACCGGCTTCTCCTCGCTGTTCCACAACCTGCTCAAGTTCCCCTTTGTGGACATGCAATACCGGCGGTTGCGGGCGCTGCTCGACTAGCGCCGGCTCTCGTCGACAGACAACCAACGACCGGGCGGTGCGCCCGGTCGTTTCATTTTCAAAATCACCGCGCCGGCGCCCGGCGGGTCAGGTATCCGCTTCTCCGGCCGTCTCACCCGGCGGGAGTGCAGGCGCCACTCGCAGTGTCTTGAATTTCATCAGCCGAACCAGTCCGGCTGTCCCTTTCACCTTCTGCACGTACTTGCAGCGGGTCCAGCGAATGTCGGCCGCCGGCTCGCGCCGGGCGCCCGAGTACCAGGCCGCCACCGCCGCCGCTTCGCGCAGGTCGGCCAGCGGCGGATCCGTTTTCTGTCCCCAGGCCAGAACCACATGGGATCCGGCATAGTCGGCGGCGTGCAGCCACACGTCGTCCGGACGGCTGGCGCCGAACGTCAGCCGGTCATTCTCGGCGGCGCTTCGCCCCACCCGCACGTCCAGGCCGCTCCGGGTCCGGAATCGGCGAAACCGCGCGCCCGCCGCACCGCCGCCTTTGGCCGGTCGCTGGCGGGCCGTCGGAGGCGACGGTTGCGCCGGCGCCGCGGACAACTCGCTGTCGCAGACGGCTGCCCGGACCGCCGCCGCCTGCTGCGCCAGCGCCGCCCGGCGCTCACGCTCCGCGCGGAGATGCTCCGGCAGATTCTCCCGCGCCTGTCGCGCCTTGCGCCAGCGGCGGAAGTAGCTGTCGGCGTTCTCGCGAAGGGTCTTTTCCGGATCCAACGGAACGCGGACGGCGGGCCCCTCCGGCTGGTACACGTCGGGCACCTCCACGGACACGCCCCGGTACGCGGCCCCCAGGCGGTGCAGGTGGGCCAGGATCAGTTCGCCGTATCGCCGGCCCGTCTCGGCGTCATCGGTCCGCGCCAACTCCCGCTCCAGCGCCGCCACCCGGTCCTCGGACTTCCGGAGTTTCGCCACCAGGGCCCGGGCAGCGGCATCCCGTCGTGCGACGAATCGCCGGTGCGCCTCCGCATAGTCGAACCATCGGTCCGCCGCATCCTCAAAACGTTCGAACCGGATCGCTGACCAGTCGCGGCACAGCCGGAGCGGACAGGTGCTGAGGCGGAAGTCCCCCCGGGGATCCATCCGATATTCGTCGGGCAGCCAGGGTTGCCGCGCGTACAGGATGGCGCCCGCTGACGGCGCATACGCTTCCGCCACAACCATCGCCACCGCCGCTGCCAGGACATCGGGCTCGTCAACGCCCGCGCGGGCCTGCGCCTCATCCAAAAGAAGCGGGCTGAGCCGCTGCACCCGGCCGAGCAGCGCCCGCCGTCGGTCGCGGCCGTCGCCTGCGGCGAGCAGTTCCCGGATCGAGCCGGCCTCGGGCGGCACCCGGCCGGCGCGGACCGGTTCGCGGTACGGCGCCCCCAGCGGCTGGAGCTGGGTCCGCAGCGGGCCCAGTGCGTACCGGACGACGCCTCCGGCGTCACACAGGTGGAGCGAAGGTGCGATGGGCCGCACCTCGGCGACCAGGATGGCGCCGGCATCACCGAACCGCAAAACGACGCGGCGGTCGTCGGACACCTTCTCCAGGTCGGTGAGCCGGCGGCCGGCCAGTTCGTCGTCAATCGCCGGGCAGTTCACCCAGGTGTCGGAGTCCCGGCGCGCCCGTGCGGCCAGGATCCGGATCGTGGGGCGGTCCGGATCCAGCTGCACCAGACACCGTTCCGCGTTTCCCTCCCAACGGATCAGCAGACGGGTGGCGCCGGCGGTCTGCACGCCCGCGACCCGGCGGCCGGTGAGCCGCTGCCGCAACCCCAGGCAGAGGTGGTGAAGGTGAAAATCCTCGAGCAAGGTCAGACGACCCGGGTGACGTGGGAATCGGACAGGATGTCCTGCCAGCACTTGGCTTCCCGGTCGAAGATGCCCCAGATCAGGCCGATGCCCGAACAGGCGACGGCCAGCAGGTAGATGATGGTGCGCACCAGGATTGCCCGCGGCGACATCGCGCGGTCGCCGTCCTGGACTACCTGGAGGCCCACCATGGCCATCCCGGGTGTCTGGCCGCCCAAGAAGAGAAAATAGAAGCTGTACACGAGGTGCACAAGCACGAACAATCCGCCGAGCAGAGCGCCCATCCGCGGTTGGAACAGCCCCCCGCCGGTGAGCCAGGCGACGATGGCCAGCAGCGCGACCGCCAGCCCCGTCACGAGCACGAAGTCGATGAGACCGGCCAGAAACCGGCTGACCAGCAAGGTGCGGTCAGCGGGCGGGGCGGCCTCCTTCCGGGGCCGAGTGCTGCGCTGCTCGTACCGGCTGAGCAGCTCGCCCAGCGGCCGGTCGTACTCGGACCTGGCCACGGACTCCTCTGCGGCTTGTGCCTCAACCACCGGCGGCTCGTCTTCGATGACGGGCGTGGGGTTTTTGTCCAGGTCCAGCTCGTCGAACGCGATGGGTTGGGTGATGGATTCGGCGGTGTCGTCGTCCGCCTCGACCACGGCGTCCTTGAAAAGCTGACGGTGCTGGTCCGCCAGCTTTTCCTTCAGATCGCTGTCCAGGTGAGGACGCGGTGTGCTTTCCCGCGGCTTGGGTGTCTGCAGTGCCTGCCGGAGTCGTTCGTCCCGCACCCCTCCGGCCACCGGTATCGCCGGGTGCGGTGCCGGTGCCGACAGAACCGCCTCGGCAACGCGCTCGTCGGGTCGGGCCTTCTCCCGGCCCATCGTCGCGGCAGCGTCATCGGGCGCATCGATGCGACGGAGAATGTCCAGGTTGTCCTGGAGCTCCTTCATCTTGCGGTGTTCCTCGACCTTGCGGCTGACCTCCCGGCGCCACTCGGGAGCGTTCTCATCTTCGACCGGCTTGACTTCAGCCTTGCCGCCGGGTTCCATGTTGAAAACGGAGGGGAACTGAAGCAACCGCTGATCGTCTTTTTTCTTCATCCGGCATTCACGACCGCGTTGAAACTCGCATCAAATCCTTTAAAATGGTAGCAGAAAGAAAGGCCGAGGGTCAAACGTTTTGCGCTGCCGATTTTGGATCATCTCCGCAGTGGGTCTGCTGGCGCTGGCCGGCGGGTACACTCTGTTCCGGACCCACGACGTGGAGTTCCTCGATTTCGTCGTGGAGCATACCGTGCTGGAAAAGCTGGCTCCGGAAATCGACGCGGCAGCGGTCCAGGCCCGGTTCGTCGAATTGCGCGCCTGGCGGGACGGCGGCCGCCTGTCCCGAACCGTCCACCGCCAGTTCCTGCTGGACACCGCCGCCTTCGTCGAAAAGCACGAGGTGCTCGGCCGACGCGAGCTGGAGCGGATCGAGGAATATATGGAGCACGCTCGAACCCGATGACACCCGAAGCGCTGGCCCTGATTCATGTCCGTCAAATCCTGACCATGGCCGGACCGGCCGGCCCCCGCCGCAGGGAGGAGATGCGGGAGCTTGGTCTCATCGAGGCGGGGGCGATCCTCATCCGCGACGGCCGGATCCTGGCCGTCGGCCCCACTCCCGCCATCATGCGGGACGTAGATCCGCAGGAGTTCCGAGTCATTGATTTTCGCGACCGGCCGGTGGTGATACTACCCGGCTTCGTGGATTCGCACACCCACCTCGCCTTCTGGGGCACGCGGGAGGACGAGTACGAGCTGCGGATCCTGGGCGCCTCCTACGAGGAAATCGCGGCCAAGGGAGGCGGAATTCTAAACAGCGCCCGGCGCGTCCAGCAGGCCACCCTCGAACAGATTACGGCCAATGTGGTCCGCTTCGGTCGGCTCTTTCTGGCGCACGGCACAACGACCATCGAGGCGAAGAGCGGTTACGGACTCAGCCCCGACGGCGAGCTGAAACTCCTCCGGGCCATCGCCGCCGCCCGCGGGCTCCTGCCGCTGGACATGGTCCCCACCTTCCTGGGCGCCCACGCCTACCCGCTGGAGTTCCGCCAGAACCACCGCGGTTACCTCGACCAGATCATCGGACAGATGCTCCCCCGGGTGGCCGGCGAGCGGCTGGCCCGCTACGTCGACGTCTTTTGCGATCAGGGCTTTTTCTCGGTGGCGGAGGCGCGCGAGATCATCACGGCCGCCCGGCGCTTCGGCTTGAAAGCCCGGCTGCATGCCGACGAGTTGGCCGCCGTCGGGGCGGCGGAACTGGCCGCCGAGGTGGGCGCCGTCAGCGCCGATCACCTGGAGCGCATCAGCCCGGCCGGCATTGCGGCGATGGCTGATCGGAGTGTCATCGCCGGCCTGCTTCCCGGCACGGCCTTCAACCTCGGGCTCGACATGTACCCGCCGGCCCGAGCGCTCATCGACGCCGGGGTGCCGGTGGCGCTGGCGACCGATTTCAATCCGGGCACCTGCTTCACCCCGAACATGCAGCTGGTGATCGCCGTGGCCTGCAGCCAGATGCGGATGACCCCCGCCGAGGCCCTGGTGGCGGCCACCGTCAACGGCGCCTGCGCTCTGGAGTTGGAGCACGACCGGGGGTCGCTGGAACCGGGCAAGCGGGCCGACCTGGCCGTGATGGATTGTGAAAACTACCGCCAGATTCCCTACCTGTTCGGCGTGAACCACTGCGTGGAAACCTTTGTCCAGGGCCGGCCGGTCAGGAAGCTGGCCGGCTTCAACGACTGCACCTGTACCGCTGAAACGTGACCGGGAGCACATTCTTTCGATCGGCTCTGAATAAAATGTTACAATGATTGGGGTAGAGACCGCTTTGGAGGTCGGCTATGGACGCAATGAATCGCGACCCGAACATTCCGGAACCCGAATCCGCTCCCACCACCAAACTGCTGAAAAAGAAACCGGAACGGATCGAGGCGGAGACGGCCGTCACCGCGCCGCTCACCAGCCGGCTGGCCGACCTGGCGATCGATGACGAGGAGAAGAAGAAATCGAACGTGGGCCTGATCGTCGGCGGCATCCTCGCCGGCTTGGCCGTGATCGCCGTCATCGTCTACTTCGCCTTCTTTTCGGGCGGCAGCAGCGGCATCTTCTCCGGTGGTTCCGCCGACATCGCCGCCGGCGGCACCGACTCGATGGACGCCCAGATCGTCCAGGGTCGCTCGCCGGGCCAGGCGTCCGGCGACCGGCAGTCTGCGGCTGTCCCGTCGATCTCGCAGCCCGGCGCCTCCGCTGACCGCCGTGATGAAGCCGCCCGCGACGCCGGGCGATCCGGTGCCGCCCCCGTGGTGCAGGCCGCGCGGATCGAATCGTCGGCCACCATCAGCAGCGGCACCGAGGCCGCGCCCACGATTCCCGTCCGTCCCGCGCCGACCCAGCCGGCCCCGGCGGCAACCCCGACTCCGGCTCCGGCTCAGCCGCAGCCCCAGCCGGCGACGACCACGCCGGCTGCACCCCCCAGCACGCCGGCGTCCGCCTCACCGGCTCCGGCTACGGCGTCCTCGATGGAATCGGGCTTCACCCTTTCGGAGCAGCCTAAGGTCAAGGAAGGCGACCTGGTCCCGCTGACCGATGACGTGATCAAGCCGGAGATCACCAAGCGGGCGACGCCGGCGATGCCCGCGCTGGCCCGTCAGTTGAAGAAGTCCGGTCAGGTGATCGTCCGTGTGCTGGTGGACGAGAATGGTTCGGTTGCCGACGCCAAACTGGTCAACGAGACGCCCAAGGGATTCGGCTTCGGCAAGGCGGCCACGGACGCGGCTTGGGATTTCAAGTACAAGCCGGCCCGCAAGGGAAACGTCCGCGTGAAGGTCTGGGATACGATCTTCTTTACGTTTCGGTAGAGCGGGGTCCCCGGGATTCCATCTGCACAAACCGGCTGAACTCCTTCTGAAACGCCAGGTCGATGCTGGCCACGGGGCCGTTGCGCTGCTTGGCAATGATGAGTTCCGCCTTCCCCGCCAGGTCCGGATCGTCTTTGTCGTAGACTTCCCCGCGATAGATGAACATCACGACGTCGGCGTCCTGCTCCAGCGACCCCGACTCTCGCAGGTCGGCCAGCATCGGCCGGTGGTCGCCCTTGCGGGTCTCCGGCGCCCGGCTGAGCTGGGACAGGGCCACCACCGGCGCATCCAGCTCCTTGGCCATGGCTTTGAGTGAGCGGGAGATGGCGGCGATTTCCTGCACCCGGTTCTCGTACCGCTGGTTGCCTGCCAGCAGCTGCAGGTAGTCGACGATCACCATATCCAGGTTGTACTGCTTCTTGAGGCGCCGGGCCTTGGTCATCAGCTCCAGCAGGGTCAGGTTGGCTGTTTCGTCGATGTAGATCTTGGCCTGGTCCAGTTCCGCGACCGCCCGGCCGATCTCTTCCCAGTCCGATTTGGAGAAATAGCCGCTCCGCAGTTTCTGGCCGTCGATGGGCGACTTGGCGGACAGGAGGCGCAGCGCGAGCTGGCGGGCGGACATTTCCAGCGAGAACACCGCCACGGACAGTTTTTCCTTCAGCGCCGCGTGCAGGGCGAGATTCAGCGCGAAGCTGGTCTTGCCCATTGAGGGCCGGGCCGCGATGATGATCAGCTCGCCGCGTTGCAAGCCGCAGGTCAACTGGTCGAGATCCCGGAAGCCGGTAGGGATGCCGGTCAGGTACGTCTTGGCTTCGTAGAGCTGGGAGATGTAGCGGTAGGCCTGTTCCAGCGCGTCCGAGAGCGTCATGTAGTTCTTTTTGATGAACGATTCCGAGATGTGGCCGATCCAGGTCTCGGCCTGCTGCAGGACGTCGATGGCGCTCTGCTCCTGGGCGTAGCTGATCTCGGCGATCGATTCCGACGCCCGGATCAGGTTGCGCAGGATCGCCTTCTGCTTGACGATCTCGACGTAGTGCATGATGTTCTCGAGCCGCGGGAAACCGTTCGAGAGCGAGGTCAGGTAGGACAGCGTGATCGGTTCGTCCAGCTTCATGGCCTCCAGCGCATTCTTGAGTGTCAGCTCATCCAGCGGCTGGCGGCCTTGGGCTAGCTGCACCATCGCCGCGTAGACGGCCTGGTGGGGCGGGAGGCAGAAATCTTCGGGGACCAGCTTGTCGCTGATCGTGTGGAACAGTTCGTTGTTGACGAGCACCGCACCGAGGATCGCCCGCTCGCTGTCCGGATCCTGCGGCAGCGGCCGGGTGATCGACGATGAGACATTCCCCTTCATGGACAATCCTCGCAGACGGGTCGGGCCCGCGGCCTTCAAAATGCGAAGGGGCGCAGCGGAATGCGCGCCCCTTCAGAACGGGTGGGTGTCGCCGCCGAATCGCGCGGCGGCTGAGCCTACGCCTCTGCCGGGGCCTCCGCCTCCCCTTCCCGCTGGACCAGCAGCTTGATATGCGCGGTCACCTCGGCGTGCAGTTTGATGGGAATCGTGTATTCACCCAGGGTCTTGATCGGATGCTCGAGCCGGATCTTGCGCCGCTCGATACTGAAGCCCCGGTGCGACAGGCCGTCGGCGATCTCCATTGTGGTGACGGAACCGTAGAGGCTGTCGCCTTCGCCAACCTTCTTCGTCACGGCAATGCGTACGTCGCCCAGCGCCTTGGCCAGCACCTCGGCCTCATCCTTCAGCTTGGCCTCCTGTTTGGCCCAGTTCAACTTCTGCGTCTCGACGTACTTCAGGTTGGCGGCGCTGGCCGGCATCGCCAGCTTGCGGGGGATCAGATAGTTGCGGGCGTAGCCGTCGCTGACATTGACGATCTGGCCGCGCCGGCCAACGTTATCCACTTCTTGGATCAAAATGATCTTCATCGCTGTCATCTCCAGTCAGGCTGTCGGAATCACGCGCCGCCGGCTCAGAACGAGTCAGCCGCAAACGGCACCAGGGCGACCACGCGGGCGCGCTTGATCGCGTTTCGCAACTGGCGCTGGTGCGACGAGCAAACGCCGGACAGTCGCTTGGGCATCACCCGTCCGCGCTCGGGAACGAACAACCGCAGCAGATTCACGTCTTTGTAGTCGATGAACGGGATCTTCTCTTCGCAGAACTTGCAGACCTTCTTCTTGCGGTACACATAGCGCCGCTGGGGTTTTTCAGTGCCTTCACTCATGACTGCTTACCTCGTTCTCCGTTTTCGCGCGGGCTCGCCCGCCGTGATGACCGGCATCCGGGCGCTCGGCCGGCGGGGGGCTTTTCTTCTTCCGCTTCTCCAGGCCCTCCCGGCGGGACTTGTAGTAGCGCTGCCGCTTCTCCATGATCTTGATCTCGTCGTCCTTGCGGATGGTGATGAAGCGGATCACCTCATCGGCGACACGCAGACGCCGCTCCAGCTCGTCCACCAGCTTGCCGTCGCCCTCAAACCGGGCGACATAGTAGAACGCTTCCTGAAATTTCTTGATCTCGTACGCCAGTCTGCGCTTTTCCCAGAGGTCCAGGCTTTCCAGCGTGCCGTTGAGCTGCTGAATGTAGCTTTTGAGCCGCTCCGCGATGTCTGCCTGGCGTTCTTCCGGCGTATCGGGCGCGACGAGATAAACGAGTTCGTACTTACTCAAGGGATCACTCCTTTGCAGGTGTTCTCAACAGGATCAGCTATCCATGGACCCCGGTGGCGAAGCAAGGCCCAGCTCGCGAAAGTTGGGATTATACCAAAAAAATCCCAAATTACAACTTTTTTTCCTGCGGCGCATCCGGTCCCGCCGGAAGCCCTGCATCGGGCCGCCGCGGCGCCGGGCGGGCGTTGAAACGGTTCATCGCCGTCGCCAGCCCTTCGGCGAGGACGGACATCAACGCATCCGCTGCGCCGTCGAAAACCGCTTCGAGCCGCGGCCACTCGGCGGCCGTGAAATCGGCTAGAACGAAGGCGGCGGCATCGACCTCCGGGGGGCGGGGTCCCACGCCGAGTCGGAGGCGCGGGACGGCGGTCGTTTGGGCCACCTCCAGGATGCTGCGTACCCCCCGATGCCCGGCTGATGCGCCCCGGGCCCGGAGGCGGAACGTCCCGAGCGGCAGATCCAGGTCATCGTAGACCAGCAGCGCCTGGCGGGGTGTCCAGCCGTGCGCCGCCAGGACGGACTCGAACGCCTGCCCGCTCAGGTTCATGAACGTCTGCGGCCGGACCAGCAGACAGCGAGCGCCGCCTACCACCACCCAGTCCACGAGGCTCAGCGACTCGGTGCGGTGTTCCAGCCGCGTGACGCGGGCATCCCGCAACAGACGCTCCAGAAAAAGAAATCCGGCATTGTGCCTGTGGAACCGATAGGCCAATCCCGGATTGCCCAATCCAAAAACCGCACGGAGGTCCGCGGAATCCGTCATATCCCCCGTCAGGATTCTTCGTCTTCCTGCTCACCACCCGCAGCCGCGGCTTCAGCCGCACCTTCAGCGGGGGCCTCCTCGGCCACTGCGGCGCGCGTCTCTTCCACATGGGCGATGTTGACTTCCGGATCCATCAGGATCGTGACTTTATCGCCGAGCTGGAGGTCGCGGACCCGCAGACTCTGGTTGAGATCCAGGCCGCTGACATCCAAGCGAATCACCGCCGGGATGTGCTGCGGCAGACACTCGATGGGCACTTCACGGACCAGAACCACCAGCATGCCGCCGGCGGTCTTGACGCCGACCGGCACGCCGACGGTCTCGATGGGCACCTTGACCTTGATCACGCGCTGCTCGTTGACGACCATCAGATCGACATGGATCAGCTCGCCCCGGATCGGATCCAGCTGATAATCGCGAACCAGCACCGCCAGCTGTTTCATGTCGTCGACCTTGAGGTCGCAGATCTGGTTGCGGGCCTCGGGATTGTGCAGCAACCGGTCCATAAACGCCTGTTCCACGGCCAGCGGCAGGGGATCCGTATCCTTGCCGTACACCACGGCGGGAACCCACCCCGTCTCACGGAGGCGGTGTGAGCCGTTCTTGCCCAAATCCCAACGCCGCCGCGCTTCGATTGTCACTCTTTCCATCGGAATATCTCCTGCTAACGTTGATTTGCCAAACCACTCAGATAAAGAGCGTGCTGATTGACGTCTCGTAGTGGATCGAGCGGATGGCCTCGCCGAACAAGGCGGCCACCGACAGGATCCGGAGGTTCTTCAACCGCCGCTCCTCCGGGATCAGGATGGAGTTCGTCACGACGATCTCCTCCAGCGCCAGTTTGCCCAGCCGCTCGAAGGCGGGGCCGCTGAACACCGGGTGGGTGGCCGCCACCACGACTCGCTTGACCCCGCGCAGACTCAGCGCGTGCACGATCTCCACCACCGTGCCGGCCGTATCGATCATGTCGTCACAGATGACCACGGTTTTCGCTTCAACGTCGCCGATGATATGCATGACCTCGGCTACGTTGTCCGCGACCCGTCGCTTGTCGCCGATGGCCAGGCCCGCCTCAAGGCGCTTGGCGTAGGCCCGGGCTCTCTCGGCGCCGCCGGTGTCCGGCGACAGGATGGTCAGATCCTCGAAACAGCACGAGGAGATGTAGTCCAGGATCACCGGCGCCGCGAACAGGTGGTCCACCGGGATATTGAAGAAGCCCTGGATCTGGGACGCGTGCAGGTCCATGGTCAGGACCCGGTTCGCGCCGGCCGCGGTGATCAGATCGGCCACCAGCTTCGATGAGATCGGTACGCGCGGCTTGTCCTTACGGTCCTGGCGGGCGTAACCGAAATAGGGCATGACCGCCGTGATCCGGGAGGCCGACGCCCGCTTGCAGGCGTCGATCATGATCAGAAGTTCCATCAGGTGATGGTTGACCGGATTCGACGTGGGCTGGATGAGGAAAACGTCGCGCCCGCGGACATTCTCATGGCTCTGGAAGTAAATCTCGCCGTCGGAGAAGCGGGTCAGTCGGCATTCTCCTTTTGGGACTTTCAGATAGCGACAGATCTCCTCCGCCAACGGCACGTTGGCAGATCCGGAAAAGATGATCAAATCGCCCTTGACCAAAGAAGGCCTCCACACCGCCGGACGGCGCCCGCGGGCACGCCGGAATCCGCCGGAAAAATTTGGCTGGGGAGGGAGGATTCGAACCTCCGAATGCAGGTTCCAAAGACCTGTGTCTTACCGCTTGACGACTCCCCAGCAGATCAATTCCAGTGGGAAAACAGATTGCGACGGTACTCGTCTCGGCCGATGAACCGGGTGCGGATAATCCGACCCGGCACAGACTGGCGGCACAGGCTACGCTCCGCCTCCATGCACGCAGCCGCAGTGTCAAAGAGCCCGTAAATCGAGGATCCGCTCCCACTCATCATCGTCCCGTCGGCGCCGCAATCCGCGATTTGTGATTTGATATGGAGCAACAGGGGAAATTCAGGAAAAACCGCCGCTTCAAAATCGTTCACGCCCCGGAATGCGTCCATTCGGCCGTCCGCGAGCACCCTGTGCAGGGGAGGAATTTTATTCACGAAACCCTTTGTTGTCAACTGAAAATTCAGGCGTCCGTAGGCCCAGGCCGTACTGACCGCCACCGGCGGGCACACCAGCAACACGTGACGGGACGGCGCGTCCGGCAGCGGCACCAGTTCTTCGCCGCGACCCAGCCCGAGTGCGGTGCCGCCCACCAGAAAGAAAGGGACATCCGAGCCCAGTCGCCCCCCCCAGAGCAGCAGGTCTTCCGAAGCACACGCCAGATCCCAGAGCCGCATCAACCCGACCAGCGTCGCCGCGGCATCTGCGCTCCCCCCGCCAAGTCCCGCCTGCATCGGTATCTGCTTGCGCAGCGTGATCCGGGCGCCGCGCCGGACACCGGTCTCCGCCTGGAGGAGCCGGGCAGCCTTCAAGCACAGGTTGTCCTCACCCGTGGGCACGTCCGGCTGGTCGCAGCGAAACACCAGTTGTCCGTCGGCGGCGGATTCCAGAACGACCTCGTCGGCCAGATCCACCGTCTGAAACACGGTTCGGATTTCATGGTACCCGTCCGGGCGCGGGAACATGACCTGCAGGTGCAGGTTGAGTTTCGCCCGGGCGGGTACGCGCAGCGTCATCACCCACTCACCAGAAGAGCTCAAACTCATAAACACTGTCGCCGTTGGACGCATCCTCGATTTCGACGATCAGCGTGTAGTTGTTGCCGCGGCTCGGTTGTTCCACAATCCGAACCGAGCCCCGGCCCGCGATCAGGTTCAGGTTGACGGTCACGTCCCTGGCGGGCAGCGGATCGGAAAACGTGTGGCTGGCATCGCGGATCGGCTGGGCCGCCAGGTGTTGCACGGTGACGGTGTTGCCTTTGATCAACAACCGGTCTTTGCCATCGACCCGTCCGCGCCACCGGATCACCCCGCCGTTGCTGACCGGCGTGGTGCCGGCCGGAGTGGTCCCGGCATGGGTGGTGCCGGCCATGGGCACGGTGTCGGCGGATCCATCCACTCCCCAGCGCAGGCCGAATCGGTAATCGGCGGCACCGCTTCGGTTCGAATCGTCCACCAGCACACTCACCGCATATTTGTTGGACCAGCTGGGCTGTTCGGTGATCTTCACCGAGCCGCGCCCCGAAAACACATGCAAGCTGACCGTTTGTTCCCGCTGGGGTAACGCCCGGCGCAACTGGCCCTTGACCCCTTCAGGCGGTTTGGACTGCAGATGCTCCAGCGTCGCACTGTTGCCGCGGATGATCACACGATCCACGCCGTCCACCCGTCCTTCCCAATAGAAATCCATTTCGTCGGGTGTGATCGCCTCTTCCGGAATCGTCTTCGGCCAATAGAGGTAGATGTCGTACACGTCCGATCCGGAGAACTTCCCGTCGTCCACCCGGATGACGGCGGTGTAGCTGTTGGTGTAACTGGGCTGTTGGATGACCTCGACGGTTCCGCGCGCTCGCTCCGTGTACAACGCCGTTTCGACTCGGGCGGCCGGCAAGGCGGCGGTGTAGTCCACGCGCTGGTTCTTGATGGGCTGGGCGCGCACATGATCGATGGTCACGGTGGTGCCTTGGATGCGGATCATGTCCGTGCCGTCCACCTCACCGCGCCAATGGAAGTAATCGTGGATGTTCCGGTCCATGGTGGGGAACAGGGCAGCCGATTGTTCTTCCCACTCGAGGCGCAACCGGTATTTCTGGGGGTAGAGCGATTCGTTGTCATTGTCGATGAGAATTTTCAGCGTATAGTCGTTCCCCGCCGACGGCTGTTCCACAACGGTCACCGGTCCCGACCCTTCCAGCCGGGTCACGGTGATGGTCGCCGCCGCCGTGGGCAGGCCGGTTGTGGGATCGAAGCGCACCTTCAGATTGGTCAGTGGTTCGAAATTGCGGTGCTCCACGCGGATATCAGCCCCGCGGATCAACAGATAATCCGATCCGTCGACGCTGACCTCGACCACCGCGACGCCTGCCTGGATCGGGCTGGCGGCCATCAGGGCAACCAGCACCCAAAGGCCCAACACTGCCTTGCGCATATCGTCCTCCTGGGAAATTCGGCGGTCATCACATCCGTACGGGGACGACCGCTTGGTTATAGAGGAATGATAGCACATCTTGCCGCCGGTTTCGGGCCGCCCAGGATTTCCCGCCCGTGAACGTTGGAATGTGTATAATCATGGTTTATGGCTCAGGAGCTGGCGATGGAACGGGATCGATTCTGCTTTTGTTGCGGGACGGACAATCCGCACGGTTTGCAGCTGCGGATCGCGCATGACGAGTCGACCGGCCGAGTCTTCACTGAGTGCGCGCTGGCTGAGCGATATCAAGGCTACCGGGGCACCGTGCACGGGGGCCTGCTGGCCACCCTGCTGGACGAGCTGATGGCCCACGCCGCGCTGCGGGTCGCTGGCGGACACGCGGCCACAGCCCGGATGGAGGTGGCCTTCCGCCGACCGGTGCCGGTCGGGGAGCCCCTCCGGGTGGAGGCTGAAGCGGACAAGGTCTCCGGTCGCCGGATCCAGACGCGGGGCTGGATCGTGAACAGCCGTGGGGAGCGCCTGGCCGAGGCCTCCGCCCTGTTTCTGGCCGTGCCCGCCGATGGATCTCCGAAGCCGGTGATGCGCTGAATCCGTCGGCCACTGGTCGTCGCTAAAAATGCTTGCATTCGGACCGCTTCTTGGCTATGATGCCGCCTTAAAATTTATGGGGCAATAGCTCAGTTGGAAGAGCGCGGCGTTCGCAATGCCGAGGTCGGGGGTTCGAGACCCCCTTGCTCCACCATTTTCGGAACGGCCCGTCAGGGTCGTTTCGTGTTTATCCCGATATGGTGACGCAGAAACCCAGAATCGAAATCACCGGCTTCAAGGCCCGCCACTACGACCGGCTGCTGGATCTGGTCAGCGCCGGCTATTACCGCCGTTTCCTCCGGCGGGTGCTGGACGACTTGGCCATCCAACCCGGCGAACGAATACTCGACCTGGGCGCAGGCACCGGCCGGCTGGCCGCCCAGATGGCACGGCGCACCGGCCCGGCGGGTCGGGTCGTCGGTGTCGAGATCGGCCCGGAGATGCAAGACTGCTTCCGGCGGCGGGCGGCGCAGCTCCCCAACATGGCCCTGGTGGAACGGCGCATCGACGAGCCGCTGGACCTCGGGGAACTCTACGACCGGATTCTGATTTCCTTTGTGATGCATGGTCTCGAACACCACCAGCGTATTCTGGTCATCCAGAATGCCAGCGAGCTGCTGACCGCGGACGGCTGGTTGTGCATCCTCGACTGGAATGAGCGCGGCCTGGCCGGCTTCAATCCGCTGGTGCGGCGGTTGTTTCAACGGTTCGAATGCGAACAGGCGCAGGACTTCATCGCCCGTGACTGGCGCACCATCCTCGCCGATTACCGGTTCGCCGACTTCCGGGCGTGGTATTATATGCGGGGTTACATCCGACTGCTGACCGGGCAGAGATACTGACCGCGGTGCCGCCCGACGCGATGGACAGATGAGAATCACGCATCACTTAGCAGTGTTCCTCGTCACCACCCTGTTCATGGTGTCGATTTTCCTGCTGCTCTACAGCGCCACCCTGGCGTTCTCCGTCGCGCTCCTGCGAGACATCTTCGACGCCTTCCTCGGCATGCTCAGCCGGACGACGCTGGCCGACGCCGCACTCTGGCTCATCCAGTTGCGCGAATCGATCCACCCGAGCCTGCTGTTCATCGGATCGCTGGGCCTGACGATGCTGTTCCTCTATCTCGAATACATCATCCTGTCGGGCCGGGACGAGCACCTCCGCCACCTGCCGCTCGAGCTGCAGGCGGACACGCTGATGCGCGAGGGCAGGCTCCGCCGTGCTCTGCGTCTGTACAAGCAGATCGGCCGGTGGGACCGGGCGGCGGAAATCTACCGCCAGCGTCGCCAGTATCCCCAGGCAGCGCGCATGCTGGAACACCTGGGCAACGAGAGCCTCACCCGCGCCGGCGAATTGTACGAGGAGATGGGCCGGCTGGACCAGGCGCGCCGGGCGTACGCGGCGGCGGGCCAATACTTTTACCAGCGCCAGGAATGGGAGAAGGCCGCCAAGTACTATCTGAAGGCCGAGGACAAGGCGAGCGCGCTGGCGTGCTATGAGACGCACCTGCGCGATCTCCGGAGCCTCTACCCCCCGGAGCAGCTCCGGGAACGCTGCCAGAAGATCGTCCAGTTGGCCGACCAGCTCGGGCTCCCTCTGAAGGCCGCCGCTTTCTGCGAGACCGCCCAGGACATCCCCGGCGCGGTGCAATACTACACGCAGGGGGGCAACTTCATCCGGGCGGCGGAATTGCTGCTGGCTGGTGGGGAAACCGACCAGGCGCTGAAAGTCATGGGCAAGATCACGGCGGATCACAAACAGTACACCGACAGTCTGGTGCTCATGGCCCGCCTTCACTTCCGCGATGAGCGCTACCAGGAATCGTTGAAACACTATGTCGAGTACTTCAAGCGGGTGAAACCTTCCGATACCACGCTGGAGGAGTTCTTCCAGATGGGCCTCTGCCTGGAAAAACTCGGCCGGCTCAAGCACGCCCGCGACGTGTATGCGCGGGTGCAGAGCATCCGGCCCTTTTTCATGAACGTCGATGAGCGCATCGACGCGATCGACCACAAAACCAGCGAGCCGGATGCGATGAAGGCGATGCTGGACCAGGATGCCGCCGCCAAGGATGCCGGGCTGTCCGACGATTTCCTGATCCGGTTGGGGGAGCGCTACACGGAACTGGAAGAAATCGGTCGCGGCGGCGCAGGGATCGTTTATAGCGCGCGGGACAAGATCCTCGATCGCACCGTCGCATTGAAAAAATTGCCCACCTCGGTCACCCAGGACCCGGCCCGCCTGCAGGCCTTTTTTTCGGAAGCCAAGGCCATCGCCAAGCTCAACCACCCCAACATCGTGGCCATCCACGACATCATCAAGGCAGACAACGCCTACTTCATCGTGATGGAATTCATCCGGGGCACCACCGTCGAGCGGCTGCTGGAGGTCAAGGGCGCCCTGTCGCTCAAGCTGTCCCTGTATATCGCCCGGCACATGCTGCAGGCCCTGTCCTACGCCCACCGCAACGGCGTCATCCACCAGGACATCAAACCGGCCAACATCATGCTCAGCGACGACAAGATCGTCAAGCTCACCGACTTCGGCATCGCCCGACTGTTCCACGAACTGCCCGGCCACTCCTCCGACATCGTCATGGGCACGCCCAAGTACATCTCGCCGGAGCAGCTCCAGGGATCCCCCGTCGACGAACGGTGCGACATCTATTCGTTCGGGATCACTTTTCACGAAATGCTCACCGGCACGCTCCCGTACCCCTTGGACGGCATCCTCCACCACCACCTGGTCACTCCGCCCGTGCCGATCCGGTCCCACAACCCCTCGCTCCCGGTGGAACTGGAGCAGATCGTCCTGAAGTGCCTCGAAAAGGACCGCCAGCTCCGCTATCCGTCCGCCGCCGTGCTGCTCGAGGAGTTGAAAGCCGCCACGGCCCGGCCGCCGAACTGATTCCCGGGAGACCGCCATGCGCCACTATCGTCAGGAACTGACTTTCCAGACCCCAACCCGGATTGCCCTCGTCAACATCACGCCACAAGTGGCAGAAGCCGTCCGCGCCAGCGGCGTGCGGGAAGGATTGTGCCTGGTCAACGCGATGCACATCACCGCCTCCGTCTTCATCAACGACGACGAACCGGGCTTGCACCAGGACTATCAGGATTGGCTGGAACAACTCGCGCCCCACAGCCCCACCGCGCGCTACCGCCACAATCGGACAGGCGAGGACAACGGCGACGCGCATCTCAAGCGTCAGATCATGGGGCGGGAGGTGGTCGTGGCCATCAGCGGGGGTGCGCTTGACTTCGGCCCCTGGGAGCAGATCTTTTACGGTGAGTTCGACGGACGCCGGCGCAAGCGGGTTCTGATCAAGATCATCGGCGAGTGAGATCCGGGCGCCGGTGCCGGTGTTACTCAGCCAGCCGGGCGGCCAGCAGGCGGCAATCCAGGGCATCGAGCGCGCCGGACCGGTTGAGATCGCCCATGTCCGGCCGGAGACAGGGCGGCTTGCCGGGCGCCAGGTTACCCACGACCAGGTGCAACAGCAGGCCCAGATCCCGGGCATCGGATCGGCCATCGCCGTCCAGATCGCCGTCGGGCTCCAGGACACAGCGGATTTCGCGGCCGCTCACCTGGACATCGTCCACGTACCAGCCGCCCGATCCCACCACCAGGTCACAGCCCAGGCGGAAGCGGATCTGGACCCTTTGGCCGCCGTATGCGGCGAGATCCACTTGGGTCTGGATGAACCCCTGGCTGTCACCGGACCAGGCGGCGCGCCGGCCCAGCGGATTGAGCAGGAAGAAATCCAGCTCGTGCGTGTAGCCGCCGGCGCTCATCGCCGAACCGAGGTCGGCCCACGGCTCCGTGGCGGTCCGGATCTCCAGGACGCCGCCGTCGGACTCTGTCTCCAGGTCGTAATCGTGCCAGAAGGTCAATGCCGCACCTTCAGGCACTTCAAACCAGGGGCTCAGCAACGAGTTATCCTTGATGTTGTCTTCCGCGGGGGTGAACCAGCTGGTTGCCGGAGAATGGCTCCACCCGCCGACCTGCGACCAGTCGGTCACTCCCTGGTCGAGCAGGTGGCTCCACCCGCCCGCACCCGCCTCCACGTCGTCCGCAAACGTGATCCGGTCCACCTCTTCGCCCGCGAGCAGCGCCATCGGCTGCTCCCACTGCAGCGCGTCGCCCGCTTCGTTCCGGCATTCGATGGTCAACAGCCAGTCCAGTTGCGCGCCACAGGCCAGCGCATCATCCAGGATGACGTAGAACTCACCGGTCGCGACGGCACCGACCGCCAACGTGGAGTAACCACTGGCCGCGGGGTCAATCTGGACCTCCGGCATGCCGGTGGCCAGGCTGGCGGTGACATCCACGGCGGGATTCGTGCCGATGTTCTGCAGAGTCAGCTGCATGGTCACCGACTCGCCCGGTTCCGGGATCCCGTCGCCGTCGCCACCCCAAAATTGCCAGTCGGTCGGGACCACCACCGGTCCCACCACCGGCATGAAGCAGAGGCTGAGCCCGGGTTCCACCACCGGTTCGCGGCAGGCGAACTGAAGCCCTTTCGTTCCGTTGTAATCCTCGATCCCCACCGTGGCGTCGGCGCCGAAGTCATAGGCCGGGTCGCCGAACGCGGTGTCCTGGTAATTCAGGTGGATCTTGTGGGTCGACTCCTCCAGCGCGACCTGGAACGTGACCGCCCCGACTTTGTTGTAATGCGCCACATTCAGCCAGGACACCACGAACAGCCGGTGGGGCGGCTGCCCGTCAACCCGGTAGCGGATGACCGCCCCCGGCTTGGTCAGGTCCAGGTCGGTCCAGAACGCCGCGATGACCGCGTTGGGATTCTCCGGCCGGGGGATCTGCGTGTTGCCGGCGTCCCAATCGTAGACGCCGGTGAAGCGGAGCAGTCCGTTCGTGGAGATCAGCACCTGTTCATACGTCTTGCCGTAGAACTTGAACGGGAACCCGATCGGTACGACCGCGCCCGCATCATCCTGGCCGGCCAGGACGGCCGCTCCACCCGCCGGCTCGATCCAGGCCGGGTCCTGCGTCTGCATCAGGTAGTCCATCCGCTCCACCACCTCGCCCGAGACCACCTCCTGGTCGGCGGCCAGACCGGGCGCGCTGGCGAAATACGTGATCTGGGCGCTGCTCGGGCCCGCCGGCACCCACCGTCCGGTGAACAGCCCGTCATCTGCACGGACATCGGCGTCCGCACCGTCGTCGCTCAGGGTGAAGGTGCGCGTGCCCGCCGCATCCACCACCCGGGCGGTGACGTGCGGCTGGTCCACCGGTTCGGCGCAATCGGTGCCCACCACGGCGCCCAAGGTCACGTCATCACCGTCCATGACGACGAATCCACCTGCAGGCTGGTCGGGGACAAGCCGGACGGCTGTCGGAGTGCAGGTCCAGTGCAGGGCGGTCTCGGGACAGCCGAAGAGGGTGGTTTCAAAATAGACCCAACGGTAACTGCCATCGCCGGCCAGGGCGGCCAGACGCTGACGGGATTCGTTCAGGGCAAGACCCAGATTGCGGCGGAACTGCTCGAACACGGATCGCATGTACTCGTGGTCAAACACGTTGGACGTGCCGTTGGTGCCGCCGGACGCGTACCAGCCGTAGCGCGTGTTCATCACCGCGGCGAACGCGGCGGCGGTGGTACCCACGGTCATCCGCTCGGCGAAACAGACGTCGTAGATGAAGTTCCCCGGATAGCAACCTTGGCTGTACACAAAGAACGGACGGGTGTTGGTGAGCCGGCTGACATCGGAGTTGTACAGCTTTAAGCAATAGGTGCTGTTGGCGTGCCCCAGGTGGTTGACGATGTGTGTGTCGTCGGTGTTGAAATAGGTGTCGATCAGCGTATCGGCCGACCACTCCGCACCCGGCGCGTCATACAGGCGCTCGGCGGGAATTCCGGCCATCGCCCCGTAAACGACATCCTTGCTGTCGCCGCCATAGGTCTGGTCGTCCAGCTTTTCGCCCAGCAGCAGCGTGCGGAAGGGTGGCGCAGAGTTCTCGTAAGCGATGATTTTCTGAATCTGGGTGGTCGCTTCCGTGGGGCTCGAGGCGGCGATGCGGCCCACCGCCACCTCCGCGAACAGGTCGGTCTCGTCGGCGGGCTCGCCGAACAGACTGTTGCCGTTCGCGTTCCAGTCGCCGTCGAGGGCGGCGAAATAGAGATCGGTGGGGATGGCGGTATCCACGGTGTCGCCGACCTTGCCATAGGTGCCCCGCCACGGGATGATCTCGCTGTCGCCGCCGAGCACCACCCAGCGGGTGCCGTGGCTTTGGTATCCGGAAGTGATGAACGTGCGGAGCTTGTGCGCGCTGTCGGTGCCCGGCGTGGCGGCGAGGATGTCCTCGATCCGGACGAGATGGACATTCAGACCCCGGCTTGTCTTGTGGTCGGCCAGCTCCTGGAAACTGGTTTCCAGCGCCGCGTTCGTCACGATCAGGTACTCCCATGCCGTGTCCAGCGATTTCTTCTCCGGCGGAGCGTAACCGTCCAAAGTCGCAGGATTGTCCACGAGCGCGGCCACATCCGCCCGGTCATCCGCCAGTGGGCGCCGCATGGGCGCGGCCTTGGCCCGCGGCTCCGGCGCCAGCGTGAGCACGAGCCGCATCCGGGGGATAAACTGCAGCTCACCGGCGGCCGGGTAGTACACCACCGGATGCAGCGTGAAGAGGGCGACCGGATACCCCTTCAGCCACTGCACGCCGGCTGCTGCGGCGCGGGCGGCGGGAAACGGTCCGGGTGTGTCGTAAATCCTCGGGTCGGGCGCCACCGCTTCGATGCCGGCCCCCGCTGTGGGGAACAGGCCGGGGCAATGGGAAACCCGGACCGGTCGACCCAACAATACCGGTGCCTCGGCCTTGAGGTCGAACCCCGCCAGGCGGAATCCGGCAGGGAGGAGTACCCGACCGGTGAACACCGGCAGCATGGGCTGGCCGGGCTCCAGCGAGTCCGGGCAACCGGCGATCCGGACGTCCACCCGGCCGTCCGGGTGCCGCTCCAGCCGCGGCCGCTCGAAGCGGTATTCCAGCACGAGTTCCTCCGCGGCCATCCAGGCCGCGAAGAGATACAGCAGGACCAGCACACCAGCCATCCGTCTCATGAGCACCATCCTGACGGCGACATGGCTTCATTGTATGCTAAGCGTCGGCGGGGCGCACAACAATTCATGCCAGAAAAAACTGTGGGGCGGCGGACGACCGCTCGCCGCGCCAACCCCACGTGCTGCATCCGGTCGCGGCCGGTTGTCAGAACCGGTAGATGAACGTGCCCTGGGCGCGGACGCTCTGGCCCTCGTTCAAGTCGACGTAGCGGGTCCACCAGGGCGAAACTTCCAGGCCCACCTGGACCGCGCTGGTGATGCTGTAGAAGAAATTGCCGAACAGCGCCATGTTGCGCGAGCGGTTGCCGGAGGCCAGGTCGCGGTTGACCGGGTCGTCCACGGCGCCGCCCAGGTTGAACTTCCACCCCTTCCACGGACCGAAGCCCACGGCGGCCCAGCCACCGATGCTGCGGATCTCATTGAGCCGAGCCTTGTTGAAGCCCTGGCCCACCGCCGCCAGGTAGGTGTCGACATTGGCGCCGCGCCAGAACTCGCCCTGCAGCGTCACGCCCTTGGCCAGCGGCAGCTGGGCGTCCAGACCCCACGAATACGTGTCGAGGTCCACGCTGTTGCCGGCGGCGTCCAGGTCGTATTCCTCCTGGCCCCAGTGGCCGTACACGCCCACCGTCGCCTTGCGCTTGTCGCCGAAGGGCAGCGTCAGCGCCAGCCGGCTCTGGACGGTGGGGAAGCCGGCGTCCTCGCCGCCGTCGCCCGGATCGTAACCGGAGGTGTGGCCGATGGTCCGGACGAACGCGCCCTGGAGCTGCAGCTTGGTGTCGCCGCCCAGATCGAATCCCTTGGTCAGCCGGAACTGCGGCCGGCGGTAGCCCGGATTGCCGGTCCACCACATCACGGTGTAGTTGATGGTGTCGGGCAGCAGCGGCGCGATCACGTCCGAGGTCTGGCCGGCCAGCAGGCTGAAGTCGTGCTCCGGCCACTCCAGCTTCACGAACGCGTGGCGCAGCATCGGCTGGGGCTTGTTCTCGCCGCCCTCCAGGCTGTAGAAGTCGATCTCGACGTTGCCGGTGGTCTTGATCGCGCCGGTGGCCGGCCCGTTGATGTTGAGCCCCACCCGGGTCTGGTTGGCGGTCATGTTGAATTCATCGTCCTTACCACCGGGCCCCTCGGGAAGCACCCACCGGGCGAAGTCGCCCACGTCGGTCCGGGCGGTGTCGTAGGCGGCGTCCAGTTTGACGAAGCCGTACAGTTCCACGGACGGTTTCTTTTTGGCCGCCGCTTCGTCCGCTTTCGCGACGGCGGCCGGTGCCGGCGCGGGGGTGGCAGCGGGAGCCGGGACGGCCGCCGGCTCGCGGAGCGCCAGCTGCCGCACCTCGGCGACAGCCAGCTCGAGCTGGCGGATCTTCTCCCGCAGCTCCAAATTTTCCTTCTTGAGCGCCTGGAGCTCGTCCTGCACGGAGGCTCCCTGGCCCGGCACACAGCCGGCCGCGAGGCACAGCCACAGTCCGGCGATGATGAGAGGGTTACGCATGGCGGATACTCCTTATCGATAATTGGATCTCTTCATGTCCTGTCTTCGGCCCGCCCGAAAAACATGGCGGCGACACAATGCGATCGGTTACAATCAAGCGGCGACTTCAAAGAGCCGCCAACGGACCCGTCATTCGTCACCCAGGAGGCAGACACCATGGCCGACCAGCAACTCAAGACCGTGCTCGAGCGTGCCATCAAAAACGAGGAGGATGCTCACACCTTCTACACCCACCTGCACGATATCGTCCAGGACACCACCGCCCGGGAGGCCCTGCGGTTCCTGGCGGCCGAGGAACTGCGCCACAAGGAGTTCCTCGTCAACTACCTCGAGGGCCGGGTGGCGGCAAACAGCCTGTCCACCGACCAGGTGATCGATTACGGCGTCGCCCAGTACAACGACAAGCCGGACATCCAGAAAGACATGGGCACCGCCGAGGTCTTCCTGGTGGCGGCCCACCGCGAGTGGAACGCGCACAAATTCTACCAGGGGCTCGCGGCTCTCCAGCCGGAGGGCGAAGTCAAACAACTGCTCACCGAGTTCGCCGCGCAGGAGCTCCGGCACAAGGAGAAGGTGGAGTACCTGTACAGCAACACCGCCTTCCCCCAGACCGCCGGCGGTTGATCCCCCGCCGACAGCCGGCTCAGTGAGTCCGGCCGGGCCGATAATACTGGTGCAGCGACCGGTCGCAGGCCGGGCAGGTATGCCCGGGCCGGCAGTGGTCTTCAAACTCGCCGCGAAACGCCTTCAACAGGGTGGTCAGTGGAACGATCGGCGACTGGCCCAGCGCACAGAATGAGGCCTTTTTCATCAGTTGGGCCTTTTCCAGCATCTGGTCCAGTTCCGCCGGCGCCGCCCGCCGCTCCGCCAGTCGGCGCGCGTGGTGGTGGAGTTGCGCGGTGCCCACCCGGCAGGGGATGCACTGGCCGCAGGATTCATGCTCAAAGAAGGCCATGGTCTGCAGCAGGAAATCCACCGGACAGGTGGTGTCGTCGCACACCAGCACCACGCCCGAGCCCAGGGTGACCCCGTGCTTCATCGGCGTGTCGATATCCAGAGGCAGGTCCAGCAGCTCGCCGGTCAGGATCCCGCCGGAGCTGCCGCCGACCTGGGCGAACTTGAACGGGCGGCCGTCGCGGATCCCCTGTCCGTACACGTCGATGATCTCGCGCAGCGTGGCGCCCATGGGCAGTTCCACCAGACCGGTCCGATTCAACCGGCCGGACAGGCAGAACAGCTTCGTGCCGGGACATGAGACCGGACCCACTTCCTTGAACCAATCGGCGCCCCGGTCGAGGATCAGGGGAACCGACATCAACGTCTCGACGTTGTTGACCGTGGACGGCAGGTTCCGGAAGCCGGCCTGGCCGGGGAAGGGCGGCTTGAAGCGCGGATAGCCGCGCAGCCCTTCCATCGAGTTGATCAGCGAGGTCTCTTCGCCGCAGACGTAGGCACCGCCGCCTTCTTTGATGAAGACATCAAAGCTGAACGCCGTGCCAAAGAGATTCGTCCCGAGACAGCCTTTGGCCCGGGCCTCGTCGATCGCGTGCTGCAACGTGTCGATGGAGCGCCGGTATTCGCCGCGGACATAGATGTATCCGATCGTGGCGCCGGTGGCGAAGCCGCAGATGGCCATGCCCTCCAGCAGCAGGTGGGGATTGCCCTCCATCAGTACCCGGTCCTTGAAGGTGCCGGGTTCGCCCTCGTCGGCATTGCAGATCACGAACTTCTGCATCGAACCCTTCACCACGAACGACCATTTCAGGCCGGCGGGGAAGCCGGCGCCGCCACGGCCGCGCAACCCGGACTCCTTGACCACGGCGATGACGTCCGCCGGCGTCATGGCGACGGCTTTGCGCAGGGCCGCGTAGCCGCCGAGTCTGATGTAGCTGTTGATCCGCGCGGGATTGACGCGCCCGATATCGGCCAGCAACCGGCGGGTCTGCCGCGGATCATCGATGATCGTGGCCGCCGCGGCCGTTTCACGCCCGGACCCCTGGCCGTCGGCCGCCGCCGACTCCCGGTACGACCGGATGATCCGGGCCAGCCGCCGCCGAGTCAGATTCCCGTGCAGGTCATAATTGACCATCATGGCCGGGGCCACCGAACAGATCCCCAGACACTCGCACCGCTCCAGGTGGAAGAGGCCGTCCGGCGTGGCTTCGCCATCGCCGATACCCAGCAGCTTGTGCAGCGATTCGAACACATCAATGGCGCCGGCCGTGTGGCACGGCGTCGACTTGCAGACCCGGATCACGTAGCGGGCGCGCGGGGCGGTCCGGAACATGGTGTAAAAATCCACAAAACCGGCGATGGCGCTGGCGGGGAGGTTCATTTCCTCGGCCACCTTGCGCAGCGTGGCGGGATCGAGACAGTTGCATCCGGACCGAGTCTCCAGCTCCCGCAGGATCAGCATCAGATGCTCCTGCCGGCGACCGAATTTCGCCACCACCTCGCGGATGTCAGGCGTCATGCTCATTGGCCACCCCCCAGCGGATACACCTTTTCCACCTTGCAGGCGCACACCTTGAACTCCGGAATCTTGCAGCCGGGATCCAGCGCGTCGATGGTCAGTGCGTTGGCGCACGCCTCGGCAAAGTGGAACGGGATGAAGACCACGCCGGGTTTGATCTCCGGTTTGATCCGGATCTTCAGCCGGATACTGCCCCGGCGCGTGGAGACAGCAGCGATCTCCCCGTCAGCGAGCTCCAGGTTCTGGGCGTCATGCGGGTTGATCTCCACGTATGGCTCAGCCACAATTTCGTTCAGGATTTTGGAATTGCGGCTCATCGTGCCGGTGTGGAAATGTTCCAACAGCCGGCCGGTGGTCAGCGCCAGCGGGTACTCGGGATCCACCTCCTCGGCGGGTGGCGTATACTCGATGGCCGTGAGCAGGCCGAGGCCGCGCGTAAAGCGGTCCTTGTGCAGGTACTGGGTGCCCGGATGGCCCGGCGTCGGGCAGGGCCACTGGAGCAATTCCTTTTCAATCCGTTCGTACGTCATGCCGGCATACGACGGGGTTAACCGGCGGATTTCCTCAAAGATCTCCTCGGCGCTCGCATAGTTCCAACCGGCACCCAGTCGGTTGGCCAGCTGCTGAATGATCCACCAGTCCTCGCGGGCGTCACCGGCGGGTTCGACAACCCGGCGCATGAGCTGCACGCGCCGTTCGGTGTTGGATACGGTGCCCTCCTTTTCGAGGAAGGCATAGCCGGGCAGGACCACGTCGGCATACTGAGCCGTCTCGGTCAGGGTGATGTCCTGGACGACGAGGCAATCGAGCTTCTCCAGCGCTTCGATGACGTGGTGCTGGTTGGGATCGGACAGGACCGGGTTTTCACCCATCACATAGAGCGCCCGCACCTGACCCGCGATGGCCGCATTCATCGACTCGACGATCGTCAGCCCGGGCTTATCCGGCAGGCCGCTCACGCCCCAGGCCTGTTCCACCTTCTGCCGCGCTTCGGGATTGGTCACCGGCTGATAGGCGGTGAAGACGTTGGGCAGGCCGCCCATGTCGCAGGCTCCCTGGACGTTGCTCTGGCCGCGCAGCGGGTTGACGCCGCCGCCCGGCACGCCAATGTTGCCCAGCAGCATCTGGAGGTTGGAGACGGATTTCACTCCGTTGACGCCGGACTTGAACTGGGTGATGCCCATGCAGTAGTACACCGCCATTGGCTTGGCCGCCGCCAGCAGGCGGGCGGCGGTGACGATCTGCTCCGGATCCGCCAGTCCGCAGATGCCGGCGACGTGCTCGGGGGTGTACTTCTGCAGGACACCCTCGAGCTCGGCGAACCCCTCGCAGCGGGCCTTCACATATTCGGCGTCATGCAGCCCCTCGCGCAGGATGACGTGCATCAGGCCATTGAGCAGGGCGATGTTGGTGCCCGGCCGGATCTGCAGAAACACATCGGCATAGCGGGCCAGTTCGATCCGGCGGGGATCGGCGACAACGAGCTTCTTGTTGCCGCGGATGACCGCCTTCTTGATCATGGCCCCGATGACGGGGTGGTTTTCCGTGGTGTTGGAACCGATGACGAAGAACGCCTCCGAGATCGGAATCTCCCGGATGGAGTTGGTCATGGCTCCCGAGCCCAGTGTGGCCGCCAGACCGGCGACCGTGGAGCTGTGTCAAAGCCGGGCGCAGTGATCGACATTGTTGGTGCCGATCACCGCGCGCATGAATTTCTGCAGCAGGTAGTTTTCCTCGTTGGTGCACTTGGCCGAGGTGAAGGCCATGACGGCGTCAGGCCCGTGTTCGGCCTTGATCCGGCCAAATGCTCCGGCGGCGCGGTCCAGCGCCTCGTCCCACGTGGCGGGGACCAGTTCGCCGTCTTTGCGGACCAGCGGCTGGGTCAGGCGCTTGGGGCTCTGGACGAAGTCGAACCCGAACCGACCCTTGACGCACAGGTGCCCTTCGTTGGGGCCGTCCAACGCGCCCTCGGCCTTGACCAGCTGGCCGTCCCGGTTGGTGAAGAAATCAATCTTGCAGCCGACGCCGCAATAGATGCAGATGCTGGATCTCCTGGTCAACTCCCACGCCTGGCCGCGGCCGAGCACCGTCTGGAACGACAGCGCGCCGGTGGGGCAAAGCTGCACGCATTGACCGCACTGGACGCAGTCGGATTCGCCCAGCACGTCGGTGATGCCGGTGGTCAGGTGGGCGTGGCTGCCGCGCCCGGCAAAATCCCACACCCGGTTCATCTGGATTTCACCACAGGCCTTGACGCAGCGGCCGCAGAGCACGCAGCGGTTCTCCTCTCGCCGCAGCCCCTCGCTGGAGGACACGTCGCGGGACCGCACGTTGCGGGGCAACCCCGCCGGCGGCGGCGTGTCCAGCCCGTGCTCGTGGCACAGCGCCTGGAGTTCACAACCTCCGTTCGCCTCGCAGTAGAGGCAGTTATGATCCCCCTCGGCCAGGAGGAATTCAAGAATCCCCCGGCGCATGGCGGTGATCTCCGGATCCGCCGTCACGATTTTCATCCCATCGGCCACCGGTTCGGTGCAGGCGGTCTTGAACATCGTCTGGTTGACCCGAACCAGGCAGATCCGGCAGGCGCCCGTGCGGCTGATCTGCGGGTGGTAGCAGAGCGTGGGGATGCGCACCCCCTCCGCCCGCGCCACGTCGAGGATGGTCTGCCCGCGCCGGCACTCCACCTCCCGACCGTTGAGCGTGATCTTGATGGTTGGCATGGTCTTATCCTTTCGCGGGTGTTACTGCAGGATTTTGCGGACGGTTTCGATCAGCTTCTTCGGCGGGATCGGCTTTTCCAGAAAGATGTTCACGGGCCACGGCCGATCGGTGATGTGCTGGAAGGTTTCCACGTAATCGGGCGACTGGGCCATCGCCGTCAGCATGACGATGGGAATGTCTCGCGTGGCCGGATCGTCCCGCAGCTCATAGGCGAGGTCGAACCCGTCGGTCTGGGTGTCCATCATCACATCGAGCAAGATCAGATCGGGATGCTTTTGCAGGATTCGCTCCTTGGCCGCCTGGCGGTTGCCGGCGGAACTCACTTCGTACCCTTCGGCCTTGAGGACGATCGAGACCACAGCAACCAGATCGGGATCGTCGTCGACAATCAGAATTTCTTGCGCCATGACACAACATGCTCCTTGATAAAAAACAGCGCCGGACGCGGGGCCCGGCACCGCGCGATGATCAGACGGATTTCGGGGTTTCAGCGGGCGTCAGTTTGCTGTCGTTGAGCAATAACGAGAACACCAGACCCACCGCAAGGAACGCGGCACCGGTGTAGAACGAGTAGGTGGCCGCATTCTCCGCAAACTTGTCCTTGATGAGTGCGAAAATCTGCGGACCGACAATGCCGGCGGCGGACCAGGCGGTCAGGATAACCCCGTAGACTTTGGGCATCAGCTTGGCGCCGTACACATCCCCGACGAAGGCGGGCATGGTGCCGAAGCCGCCACCGTAGCACAGCAGGACGTAGCAGACCAGGATGCCGAAGATCCACGGATTGCCTGTGAACACCATGAAGATGAACGCGACGATCTGGGTGGCCAGCAGCAGACGGAATACGTTGGTTCGGCCCAGCTTGTCGGACAGGCCGCCCCAGAGGAACCGGCCGAACCCGTTGAACAGCGAGCTGATGGCGATCAGGGTCGCACCGACGGCGGCCAGGGAGGCAACCGCTGCGGCGATGGTTTCGGCCGATGCGCCGGCGGCTTCCAATGCCTTGACGTTAAGGGCGCTGTCCGCCTTCGCCACGATGTCCTGCATCAGCGGCGACTGGAGGGAGATCACGGCGATGCCGGCGCAGATATTGCAGAAGAAGACAATCCACATCATGATGAACTTGGCCGACAGCAGGTAGCGGGACAGGGGCGCGGTGGGTGCCGCGGCGTCAGCGGCGGCCTTGGCCGCGCCGCCCGGCGGATTGTAGCCCGCCGGCACAAAACCGGCCGGCGGATTCTTCAGGAACGCCGCAAAGATCACGCACAGCACCAGGAACGCCACGCCCAGGTACAGGAAGACCTGGACCAGATTGCCGCCGGTGAACTCCATCAGGAAGGGCGCGAACACCTTGGACATGATCAGGGCGCCGAAGCCGAAGCCCATGACCACCATGCCGGTCACCAGCCCTTTCTTGTCGGGAAACCACTTGGCCGCGGTAGCCACCGGCGTCACGTAGCCGAGGCCGAGCCCGCTCCCGCCGATGACGCCGTAGCCCAGCAGCAGCAGCGGCAGAGAGTGCTGGCTCAGGGCGAATCCACCGATCAGGTACCCCAGGCCGAACAGGATGCCGCCGGTGACAGCCAGTTTGGTGGGGCCGAACCTGGCCAGGTTGATGCCGCCCCAGGCAGCGGCCAGACCCAGGAAGCAGATGGCGAGATTGAACGCCCACATCACCTGGGAATTGCTCCAGCTATAGGTGGCGACAAGCGGCTTTTGAAAAAAGCTCCAGGCATAGACGGTGCCAAGAAGGACCATCAACAGGGTGCCCATGATGGCCACCAGCCAGCGGTTGGGTGTGGATGCGGTTGTATTCAAGCTATTTCCCTCACAGCAGAGATTATTCCGGTATTCCGCCAGATCATTGTTGTTCGAGGCGCGCTATTTTATGAGATTCCCGCCCGAGATACAAGCGGATTCGTGTAATATTATACTGTCTATGTAAAGCACTTTTGGCAGCAGCCCGCCGGCGATGCGACCATTCATGTCATGCGGAGGTCCGCACAATTGGAAGAGCACGAGATCGTCCGATATCACGCCCAGGGCGCCGAGGTGCTGCGCGACGCGCTGGTCGCGGAAGCGCGAGTGAGCATCTGGCTCAACGGCAAGGAAGCGGCCAGCCTGATGGCCCTGCCGGCGGAACTCGAGGAATTGGCGCTCGGGTTTCTATTCAGCGAGTGCTACTTCGACGATCCGGCCGTCGTCCGGGAGGTCACGATCAATCCGGGCCTGCACGCCGTCTCGGTCACCCTGACTGAGCCGGCCCGACTGGAGGCATCGGAAGCCGTCCGCACGTTCACCACCGGCTGTGGCCGGAGCGTCTCGCGCCTGTCACCCGTCTGGTCAGCCTGCTTCCGGGTGCTCCGCTCAGCGGCCACCCATCCGGTTCAGGAGATCCTGGCTGCGATGCGCCGTCTGATCGGGAGTTCGCGCCTGTTCCGCGACACGGGCTGCGTGCACACCGCCGGACTCTGGCAGGCGGGAGATCTCCGCTGGATCTGCGACGACATCGGCCGGCACAATGCGGTGGACAAGGTCGTTGGTCATGCCCTTCGGACGCACTGGCCCGTCGGTGACGACGCCATGCTGGTGAGCACCGGTCGCCTGAGCAGCGACATCGTTCTCAAATCCATCCGGGCCGGGATTCCGCTGCTGGTGTCCCGATCGGCGCCAACCAGCGGCGCGGTCCAAATTGCCGCCGCGCACGGAATCACCCTGGTGGGATTCGCCCGAGCGGAGCGGTGCAACGTATACACCCACCCGGACCGGGTCCGCCTGTCATGAGCGGCGAGCGGTTGCCCGCCGCGGGACTGGTGCTGGCCGGCGGGGGCAGCCGGCGCATGGGTCGGAGCAAACTGTACCTGGCCTGGGACGGGGGCACATTGCTGACGCGCATCATCACCGTCCTGCACCACACCGTGAAATCGACCTGGATCGTCGGCCCGCCTGACGCCACCCCGTGGCCGGTGCTTCCCGGGGTGCGGTTCATCAGCGAGGAACACTCAATCGGTCCATTGGGCGGATTGCAGGCCGGCTTGGCCGCGATGGCCGAGCCGGCCGGCCTGGTGGTCGCAGCGGACATGCCGTTCGTCGGACCGGAGGCCATCCGGCGCCTCTGGCGGCTGGCCGCCGGCGCGGAGGTCACGGTGCTGCGAGCCGCCGACGGCGCCCATCCCCTGTTCGGCGTGTATCGGCGCAGCTGCCTGCCCGCCATTCAGCGGGCCATTGAACAGGGGCAGCACCGGATGACCAGCTTCTGGGATGCGCTCCCGGTCCGCGTGATCGACGTGGGCGACAACCCGTTCTGGGCCCGGGTGCTGTTCAACGTCAACACGCCCGCCGATTACCGCCGCGCCCTGCGCATCCGCGCGGAGAGTGCAACCGGCGATTGACCGTCGGCCGCCAACCGAGCGCGGTGCAGGCGGCTTGTCTAAGGAAGAACGGGGATGGCGGAGGCGGCTTCCGGCGGTTGGTTGGTCACCAGGCACAGCGGGTTGGCGTACATGCCGGGGATCATGTCTCCCAGCGAACGGGCCCGGATCGACAGGAACGGCCGCTCCGCCAGAACCCGGTAGGGGATGCCCGCCTGCTCAAGCACCGCCAGCTTGTCTTTGCGCATGAGGCAGTAAATGGTTTGCCGGCGCTGGAAGAAATTGTGGATCTCGCCGTCATAAAACAACTCGAGGATGGGCCGGCGGGTGTAATAACACAGGGAGGGCAGCGCCGTGTCAAAATACGCCACGTAATCATCGGGCCGAGCGCGTTCGTTGATCATCGCGGCCAGTTGGGGCACCTGCCGGAATTTTTCCAGAGCCGGAACCACCTCATACACCAGGAACAGACAGGCTACGTACACCCCGGCGAGCGGCAGCGCCAGGGCCACCCGCCACCGGCGGCCGCCCGACCAGATCCAGCCGAGCACCATGAGGCCCGCCATGACCGGCAGAGTGGTGGTGAGCAGCAGGTGACGGTCGAGAATCTGCCGGCCCACCACGTACGACAGCAGCACGACGCCCAGGCCGAGCAGGAACACCCCCCGGAGCACCCACGGGACCCATGCCGGCGGTTTGGCGGCTCCGGCCAGGCGACGCCCCAGCCACGCCAGCGCGATCGCCGCCGCCGGATAGGAGGGCAGGATGTAGTACTCCTGCTTGTTCTTGGACAGGCTGAAGAACAGGATCGGCACGGCGAACCAGATCAGCAGCAGCACAAGCCGGGACTTGTCCCGTTCGTCCAGCTCCGGCCAGTGGCGGCGCCACACCACCACTCCCGCCACGAACAGCAGGCTCCATGGCGCGAAATCAGCCAGGAAAATGGGCAGGTAATAAAATGGTCCCCGCTGCGGCCCGAAATCCTCGACGGTGAAGCGGCCGAAATTTTCCACCACCAGCAGGCGGTAGATCGTGTCAACGCTCAGTGTGCGGGCCAGGCCGACGTACCAGGGGAGCACGATCAGAGCAAAGGCGACGACAGCCAGGGCGACGGCGCCCCAGGGGACATGCGGCCATTCCCGGCGCCACACCAGGTAGGCCGCGGCGATGATCAGGGGCAGGGCCACCGCCACCGGCCCCTTGTCCATGAACCCCAGGCCGAGGCAGACACCCATCCAGATCAGATCGCGGGGACGCCGCGCCTCCAGATAGGCGTGCAGGTAGAACACCGCGGCCGTTACGCAGAACAGCAACACCATGTCGATGACGCTCCGCCGGCCCATCACGAAAATCCGGGGGGTCAGCGCCGTGATGGCGGCGGCGGCCCAGGCGACGGACCGACTCATGGTCAGCCGGAATGCCAGCTGCCAAACCACCAGCAGCGTCGCCAGGGCAAACGCGGCGATGACCAGCCGCTGCGACCACACGCTCACGCCGCCCAGGCGGTACGCAACGATCACCAGCCAGTAAGCCAGCGGCGGCTTGTTGAGGCGGGGCTGGTAGTTGAAGGTGGGCACGAGGTGGGTGCCGTGCTCCATCATCTCGCGGGGCGTCTCAACGTAGAACGCCTCATTGGAATCCCAGATGCTCGAGGTGCCTGCGTGGATCAGGTAGAGGGCCGCCAGCAGGGCCGCCAAGGCCAGCGCGACGGGTTTGCGCCCCAGAATCTCCTCGATGTGCACGATATCTCTCTCCACCTGTGCCTGGCTGGCGACGGTCCCGACGGGGCGCCAGGCCGCCACCCGTTGCGGCCGCGTGATGCGCCGCGGATCAGAAGCTGCAGCTCAGCGTCACCCCCCCCCACAGGGCATCCGCCTCGCCGTCCCAGTTGATGCCACGCAGCGCCTCCTTGCTCTGCGTGGTCAGCGGGAACGAATACGCGATCTGGCCGTCCAGGCTGAACCGCTCGCCCAGGGGGACCGACAGGGCAGTGTAAAGCTCCAAATTGTAGAACTGGGTGAATGGCTCGCCATCCGATCCGGACCCCATGACCTTGTGCCGGATGTTGAAGCCCATGTTGGCGCCCGTCGCCAGCTCCACGTCCCGGGGCAGGGTCCAGACACGTTCCAGGGTGCCCTGCACAAAGGCGCCGTCCCCTTCGTCGAAATCGTAGTAGACCGCCACCTTGGGCGACACCCACCCCTCGTGGCCGACGCTGACAAACACCTCCTGGGTGGACGGATAATTCGCGATCCAATACATTATGTACCCGGCTTCCAGCTGGAGGCCCCGCCACTCCCACGCACGTCCGACATTGAAATCGACCTCGTTGGAGTCGCCGCTCCCGGGTTCCAGATTGGACCAGATGCCGGCATACCACCCGGACACATCGACCGTCACCTCCGGCTGCAGCACGACGCCCTCGCTCAGCAGCTGACCCCGCCAGAAGTAGCGGGAACAGAAGCCCACCGCGGCCTCACCCGTGACCTCGGCGGCGCACACGGCGCCGGTCGCGCCGGCGGCGACGATCAGCGCGACGACAGCCCACCGGGACCATGAACCCATCACGTTTGCCGGGTGTCCGTCCATATGCACCTCGCTGTGCGGAATGCGCGCAGCATAACACCACCGGTCTATGCTGGCAAGGGTCAACCCAGCCGGCTGCCGATGCCGATTGCGGCAACTCCACCGGGGGATCGACCGGCCCTTGCCTTCGACGGTGCCAGTTTCTACAATACGGTGACGGTCTGTCACCGATTCTGCAATCAGCACGGAGGCTGCATCATGCGACGCATCACCTGGTCGGCCTGTTACCTGTCGCGCCGCGGGACGCTGGTCACCGGTCTCTGGCTGGGACTGGCTCTGGCGCCCGCCGCCGCCGGCAGGGACGCCCTGCCTCCGCCCACGTCGGTGCTCGCTGAGCTGACCGCCGCCGCCCGTTCGACCAAGCCGGCGGATGTGAAGCACCGTCTGAACCGCGCGGATTCCCTCCTGGACCATGGCGCCGCGGTCGACGAGCGGGACGACCTGGGCCGCAACATCCTGCACTGGGCGGTGATCACCGCAAGCACCGCCACCCGCCGGGCCGAGCAGGAGCGCGGCATCGAGGTCCTGGAACATCTGCTGCGCCATGGCGCGGACCCCAACTGCCGGGACGTGTTCGGAAACGTGCCGCTGGATTACGAGGGATTCGCGCCGTACGAGACCATCCAGGACCTGCTGCTGGAAAACGGGGCGGAAGGCCGTGAAGTCAACACGGTCGCCCACCGACTGGCGGAACAGGTGGCGCAACTTGAGACCGCCAGCACCGCCGGCGACATGGACCGGCTGCGCGCCTTGCTGGAGGCCGGTATCCCCATCGGGACCAGCCTGGACATCCGGCTGACTTCCGCCGTCGGCAGCGCCCGGTCCCGCGCCGGCGATCTCGTCGAGGGCGTCATCTGCGCGCCGGTGACGGTGAACGGCCGGGCCGTGTTCGGCGCCGGGACCCGCATCCGCGGAACCGTGCTGCGCACCCAAAAATGCCGCAATGCCTATGACCGGGCCAACCTCATGCTGGACCTGTGCGACGTGATCCTGCCGGACGGTTCCCACCTGTGCCTGACAACCCGGCTGCAGTCGGTGGACAACGCGCGCGAGACGGTCCGCGACGGGCTGATCATCGGCATCGCCTACCCGCACAACACCGCCAGCCGGATCTCCATGGGGTTCCACATGCTCGGCAAGCTGTACCCGGCGGTGGGTTACGCATTCGACAGCGCCATGTACGCCTTCGGCCTGACCTACCACCGCGAGATCGACTACCCGGCCGGCACCGAGCTCACCGTCCAAGTGCAGCTCCCCTGCCGGTTCGCACCGCCCGCCGGCGTAACGCCGTGGCCGGAACTGACCCTCGACGAGGCGACTGCCGCACACCTTCGCAGCGGCCCTGGCCGCACCGAGTCCGCCGACGGCCGGCCCGGCGACTGTGTCAACATCGTGCTGCTCGGAACCGCCGCGCAACTGCGGCAGGGATTTGAAGCCGCAGGTTGGACCCCGGCGGAGAAGACGGGCATGGTCTCCGGCGCCAAAACGTTCCTGGCCGTCCTGCAGCAGAAGGGCTACGCGACGGCGCCGGTGTCCACTTTCCTGATGGGGGATCGGCCGCCGGACCTGGTGTTCCAGAAGCAACTCAACACCTTCGCCAAGCGACATCATGTCCGGATCTGGCGGCTGTCTGAGCCCGTCGGCGGCGAGACCGCCTGGCTGGCCGCCGCCACCCACGATGTGGGCATCGGCGCGGAGAAAGCCGGACTGTCCTGGTACCACCGGATCGATTCCCATATCGACCGGGAACGGGACAAGATCGCCGCCGACCTCATGTTCACGGGGCTGCCCCGGGGCGTCTGCTGGCTGGACCGGCCGGACTTCCCGCGCACCGCCAAGAACGCCACCGGGGACGATCTGGTCACCGACGGCCGGATGCTGGTGCTCGCCTTCCCGGCGCACGCGGCGACCGTCGGTACCGGATCAGCTGATTAGTACCGCCGTTGGAAAAACGCCGGCGGCTGCGCCGCGGGATCATAGCCGGGCACCCAGCGCGCCACTTGATCCGCCCCCTGGCTGAGGCGCTGCACACACCGGGCGCTGAACTCGTCCAGCAGCCGGCGGGCTTTGTCTGCCCTCCCTCGCCGCACCAGCTCGGCGGCGCGGCGGCGGACCTCCCGCCACTCCTTCAACTCCTTCCGCTCCAGTCCGGCCCAGTGGACGCGGATCCGCCGGATCACCTCGTCCGACTCGCCCCAGCGGGCTTCCAGGTTCCGCGACACCGCCGCCAGCCGCCACCACAGCGACTCCTTTTCATAGGCGCTCCCCGCGCGGGTCAGTTCCGCCGGGAGCCGGAGGTCCAGCGCCGGGAAGAACGGAACATACGCGTTGAGACATGGCACGTGCAGGCACGCCCACAGGGTGCCGCCCAGGCTGTCGGCCACGCCGGGCTCGGAAACGGCGATCATCGAGCCCACGGTACCGCCGTAGCAGATGGTGCGCACCGGAACCCCCTCCAGCAGGGAGCCGGGCAGAGAACAGTGCGGATCGACGCCTGGCGTGTGCGGCCGGATGGAGCGACCGTCGTTGGTCCGGAAGGTCCAGGCCTCGAAATGGTCCCGGAGCACGGCGGCAATCCCCTCCACCGTGATCCGGCCTTCGATCCGCCGCATCCGCTCCATGCCCCGGCGATAGCGCATCTCGTTGTAGTGGGTGTTGTCCGGGCCGTGATAATCCTTGCTGTATGACAACCGGAAACTGAATCGCCCGTTCTCCTCGCGGTACTGTCCCTGGGCTCGGGCATGTTCCATGAGCTCGCGGCGGCGCAAGTGGAACCGGTCTGAATCGTCGGGCAGGTCGGGGTCGGTGATTTCGAACCGGTTGGCCCGCACACAGACACCGTCGGTCACCCGGACGGCCGCCCAGCGGTTGCCGGTGGTCTCGATGATCCAGATCTCAGTGGGGTCGGCGACGGTGTAGATCTCGGGCACCCGGCTGTGATGGCTGGCGATGAGCGCGTCCACCAGGTCCACCGCTTCCCGGGCGGTGCGGCAGCGCTCCAGGATCAGGCGGGTGATGTCGTTGTCGTGGAGGGCCGGCCCGTCGAAGGTGTCCCAGGTGTTGCCGTCGTTGTTGGCCACGCTCACCTGGTGCCGGTTCATGCCCATCCCCACGCCCCAGCGCCACAGCCGGTCGTTCCGACTCCGTTCATCCATGGATTTGAAGCCGAGCAGTTGCCAGGTCTGGCGGGCGGCGTCGATGGTGATGAACTGCGTCGCCAGCGTGGCACCAGCGGGGTGTTCACCGTCCGGCTGGAAGTGGAGGATCTGGCCGGAGTTGACGGGGTAATCACGGTTTTTGCCCAGGATGGTCACGCCGTCGCGGGTGGCGCGCCCGGTGGCGCCCACCATGGTGCAGTCGGCGGCCGCAACCTGGGTCGCCAGCAAGGCCGCCACCAGGAAGAGCCAGCCGATAATGGTCCATACGGTGCTACGCTTCATGGTTCCGCCTCAGGTTGTATTGACTGGGGGTGACGGCCGCGCGGCACCGGCGCGTCGCGCGGAGCTGCCCGCCGAGAGATCGTATCCGGATCAGTAACCGTAAGCCGCCACCACCGCCTCGGGGCCGATGTCATTGCCGTTCTGATCGATGTGGGCAAAGTTGTAGTTGTTCCCGTTCGTGAGTTTGATATGGAACGCCCGGTACATGCCGATGGGCAACCGGTTGGTCTTGAATTCCTTGATAGCCGAGCGCGGCACTTCAAAGTCGTCCGAGCGGCCGTCGATGGAGCGGGCGGTCCGGTACACCACCCGGTCGGGAAAGATGGACAACTGTCCGACGCAGAACAGCGTGAAGTCCCCGCTGTGGTCGTGACCCACGAGGAACGTTTGCGCCTGACTCATGACGGCGGCCTGCTGCTCCGCATTCTCCAGATTGCTCATCAGCTGCCGGTAGTCACCGTTGGCGGGGAAAAACTGCATCAACAGCCGGCACAGGCGCTTCGCGGACGCCAGGTCGCCCGAGTTGATCTGCGACTGCATCTGGCTGTGGACCATGGAGACCGCGTCCTGCTGCAACTGCAGGGCGTACGCGTGGCCGGGATCGCGCCGGAGAATCTCCCCGGTGAGCTGCAGCACGTTGTTCCCGGGTGGTTCGATGAACCGTCCCGCGGAATACGCCTGGTAGGCCTGGGTGGACAAGGCCTGCAGCGGATCGTCCACGGGTGTTTCTCCACCCGAGCCGGGCTGGTCGCCTTTGTTCGCCCATTTGCCGGAGTCGGGCGGCTCCTCCGCCGGCGGTGGCGGCGGGACCGGTGTCGGTTGCGGCTTGGCGTCTTTCCGCCCCTTGTCCGACTGCGCCGCGCCGCCGGGAAGCACGGGCAGCGTGAGCGTGCCGGTCGGCTGGCTCGATGGCGGACTGGCGGCCGGCAGGGACGCGGGGGTTGTCACGGGCGGAGTCTGGGTGCCGCCGGAGCTGCCGCCGGCCACCGTGGTGGAGGCGGTCGGCGTCTTGGGTGACGGTTTGAGTAACACCGCCAGCACCACGACCGCCAGAGCCACGATGATCAATCCGGCAGCGGCAACACCTCCGATTATCAGCACCTTCTTCTTGCTGGTATCGGGCCGGGCGGCGGGGAAACCGGTGCCCAGCCGCGAGTCAAACACGGTGGCGCCGGGAATCTGAACACCCTGGGTGCCCGGCGGATACGCCTGGGTGCCACCCGGATATGCCTGCGTACCGGCAGGGTACGCCTGGGTGCCCGGCGGGTAAGCCTGTGTTCCGGCGGCGTACGCCTGGGTGCCCGGCGGCGGCGGGGGCGTTCCCGCCGGTCGGGCCGGGGCGGCGCCCGTGGCGGCATAGGCGGCGGTGGCGCGGGGCGGCGGCGCCGTGCGGAGGGCCTCCTGCAGCGCCGCGCCGAGCGCCTGCGAAAATTCTTCGACGGTCTGATATCGGGTGCGCGGATCCTTCTCCAGGGCGTGCAGGACCGTCCGGTCGAACACCTTGGGCAGCTGCGGCAGGACCTTGGAGGGCGAGGGCGGCGGTGTGCGCACGTGGGCCTGCATGATCTCGAAATCGGTGCTTCCCCGGAACGGCACCGTGCCGGTGAGCAGCTCGAAGAGCGTGATGCCCAGCGCGTAGATGTCGCACCGAAAATCAGTCTCCTTGCCCTGGATCTGCTCGGGCGACATGTAGTACAGGGTGCCCACCTGCAGGCCGGTCTGGGTCAGGCGCGACTGGCCCATCACCCGGGCGATGCCGAAGTCCATGACCTTGACGATGCCTTGCCGGTTCACGATCATGTTCGACGGTTTGATGTCCCGGTGCAGGATGCCCATCCGGTGGGCCTGGCTCAGGCCGAACAGGGCCTGCTGGAACAGCGGCACGGCCTCGTGAAAAGGGACGGCGCCGCGCTGCCGGATCATCTGCTCCAGGTTCATCCCCTCGACGTACTCCATCACCATGAACAACTGGTCCTGGTGGCGGAAAAAATTGTAGAGGGTGCACACGTTGGGGTGGTTGAGCTGGGCCTGGGTTTTGGCTTCGGCAAGAAACCGCTGGATCAGGCTGGCTTCCTGCGACAGCTCTTTTGACAACACCTTGATGGCGACAATGCGGTCCAGGTTGATGTCCACCGCCTTGTACACCGTGCCCATGCCGCCCTGGCCAATTTTTTCCAGAATTTTATAGTGGTCGATGACTTGACCGATCATGAGATGCCCCCGATCACAATCTCCGGAATTTCAGATATACGCCGCCGATCCGGATCAGATCCTCGTCCGCCAGCAGATGGCGAGGGGACGGTTGGGTACCGCTGTTGACAAACACGGGCCCCTCCAGCCCTTCCAGGTACAGGCCGTCCCGCTCCTTCACCACCCGCGCATGGCACGGAGCCACCCCTGCCTCCTCAAGCCGCAGGCCGGCGCCATGGCCCGAGCCGACCACCAGCTGCTCGCGGTCGAGGCGGACATCCACAAACTTGGCGGCACCGCTCATGACCACCAGCCATCCCAGCAGGGGCAGACCGCCGGACGGGCGCGCCGGGGGAGGCGTGAGCGGCAGCGTGGGCATTGCGTCAGCGGACGCGATGTCCGCCACCGTCGCACCCGGAGGCGTTCGGTAGTGTGCGGTATAACCGTCCACCACCGTCGCCCGCAACGGTGAAGCGGGAGCCAGTTCGGTGGGTGAGGCGACCGGCACCGGAGGGGGAGTGGAACTGCCCAGTGGCTTCTGCACCCCGTCCTCGCTTCGGGCGCAGTAGGGGCACTCGGTCATCCACTCCTCCATCGGGTGTCCGTGCGCACAGAACTTCAGCATCGTTCCACTCCGGCTCCGCCCCCGAACCGCGGATCACTCCACCCGGAAGATCGCCGCCTGTTTGCTTCCCAGAATGATCCGGTCGCCGCTTTTGACGAAATTCTGCTGAACCCGCGGCGAGTTGATGTCGTTGATGAAAGTCCCGTTCGTCGATCCCCGGTCCTCCAGCAGGAGACCTTTGGGGCTCGGAGTGAGCAGCGCATGCACCTTGGACACGTGGTCGTCCGGAATGACCACCGTGCATTGGGATGGGTCGCGGCCGAAGATCAAGCCCTTGGACGGTATCTCCGTTACTTTGCCGGCACCAGGGCCCTTCTCGCAAACCAGCCGGCCGAAGCTGCCCACCTGCTGGCGTTGCGATTGGACATCCACAACCGTGGCCCGCATCTCCGGGGTGCCGGCCGCCGGCCGCGGGGGCGACGGGGCGGCTTTCTTCCCGCGCGACGCCAGGATCACCACCACGCCCACGATCACCAGTAACAGCAGCCCGCCCCCCACGATCGCCAGTATCGTGCCGTATCGACTGAAGAAGGTGGGCGGATGGGCGGTGAGCCATTCCTGGCATTTGACCTGGATCCGTTTGGCGTCCGGCTGGTTGGGCATCAGGCGCAGGATCTCATCGCACTTGACGATCGCTTCCTCATAATCCTCGTCGAAGTAGAGATCCAGCGCCTGCTGCCACAGGCTATCGATCAATCCGCGTTTTGACTGGATGCCGGCGGCACTGATGAATTCCTTGGCTGTGTTGATGGGAACGGCGAAATTGAAGCCTTGGATCGGGATGGCGCTTTGGGCGCCCGTGGGGGCCAGGCTGATGAACGTAGCGATACCGATCACCTCGCCTGTATCGTTGAAGACCGGGCCGCCCGAATTGCCCCAGGTGACCGGCGCGTCAAACTGGATGACCGGCGTGCCCTTCACGTCCAGCTTCAGGCTGGACACGTGGCCCGAGGTGATGGAGGCTTCGAGCATCGAGGACTGGCTCAGGTAATCGTGCTGGCTCACCACGCCGGGGTAGCCGGCGGGGAACACCGCTGCCTGGAGCGAAACTGCGGCGGAGTCGCCCAGCGGCACCGTGGGCAGATTGCCCTGTTCGATCTTGAGCACCGCGATATCCTTGCCCGACTCCTCCTCCTCATAGCTGAAGATTCCCTCGGTCTTGCCGGCGACAGGTGTGATCGGCGGGCTGTACTGCTTGATCTCGGCGGGGAAGTACTGCCAGTTCGACAGGAACACAAACAGTTGCTTGGACACCTGAAACACCGCCGCGGCCGCAAGCTGCTGGAAGACCGATACCTTCTCTTCCTGGGTCAGGGGCGCACCCTTCCGCTGCTCCAGCGCGGGAAAGATGTGCTGCGCGAGGATCTGCACCAGTGCTTGCGACTTGAGCGAGTTGTTCTCCTTGCTGTGGTACTCTTTCACCACATGGCCGTTGGTCACGATGTAGCCGTCCGGATTGACAATGAATCCGGAGCCGGATCCGCTCATGTCCATGGGGTCGAACTCCTGCAGGCCTTCATTCGTCCGGATCGCCACCTTGACCTGAATCCGCGAGTAGACCATGACCACGGCCGGTTTGACGGTCAGTATGTTCTTCTCGCGCGCCCGCTCTTCGGCGGCAATCAGCGGCGCCCCGAGAGCCAGCACCAACAGAAGGGCGAGAACGCACCCGCGCTGCGACATATGGCCTCCTTAAACGGTCCGGAATGCATGCCTGCCGGCGTTTTGATCTCATTGTAGCACAGGCGCAAAGGCCCGCAATCGATTTTGCTTGGGTGCGGATTCCGGGCATGGTATAGATGCCGCATGCCCTCTTGCGGGAGCGTTCGGCCATGACGCGCTGCCGACTCACCCTGACGAACGACCTGCACCTGGATCAGATCCACCGGTGGAACCACCCCTGGTCTGATTTCCTTGCTCGTCTGGCCCGGGAGGGCGTCCAGCGGCTGGTCCTGGCCGGCGACCTGATCTCGTTCGCCGAGCACAACCTGGACAAGGCGTTCCGGGCGCTCGCTCCTTTCACCGGGCAGATCCTGTACACACCCGGCAACCACGACCTGTGGACACGTTCCGGCGATTCCCTGCAGCTCTACGAGGAATACATACCGGCAGTCTGCGCCCGCTACGGCGTGCACTACCTGGACGCCGCCCCGTACATCGAGGGCGCGGTGGCCGTTGTCGGCAACGTGGGCTGGTACGATTATTCGTTCCGGGATGAATCGCTGGGCTACCCCGAAGACTGGTATCGGCAACGCTGGATACCCGGACGGTTTCAATGGATGGACCGGCATTACATCCGCTGGCCGCTGACAGACCCGGAATTCGTCGACTGCTGCTGCCGGCGCCTGGATGCCCAACTGGCCGGACTGCCCGACTCTGTGGACACGGTGGTCGTTGTCACCCACCACATCCCGTTTCACGAAATGCTGGTCCGCAAACCCGATCCGGTCTGGCGGTTCGGCAACGCCTTCATGGGCAGCCCCCGGCTTGGTGCAGTCATCCGCCGGCATCCGCAGGTGGCCCACGTCTTCTGCGGCCATTCGCACGTCGGGGTGCGCGTCACCATGGCGGAACGCACTGTCGTCTGCCTGGGCGGCAACTCCAATGAGAAAGTGCTGGAAACCATCGAGCTATGAACGACCGCCGGATCAGCAATCCGGCGCCGACAGCCCCCCGCCGGCCGGATCATCCGCCGGGGCGGCTTCGGCGCCATCCGCGCCGGCGGTGGCGGGCGGCGCCACCATCTGTTCCAGACGCCGGATCCGGTCCGCCATCTGCTGTCGCTCCTCCCGCCAAGCCGCCTCCCGCACGGACCACCGGCGGCGCGCCGTGACGATCGCCACACCGGCGACGGCGAGCAGCACCAGGCCCGTGGTCCATAGGAACGGTGCGGTCCGCCAAAAGGGCGCTCGGATTTCCACGCTGACTGTCAGCGGCCTGGGGCTCCAGATTCCGGCATGATTGCGGGCCAGGACCTTCAGGGTGTATGTGCCGGGCGGAGGAAACGTCAGCCGGATACCGTGTTCTCGGGTGGGCTCGGTCCAATCCGGGTAGAGACCGTCCAGCAGGTAGCGGTACCGGATCCCCTGCTCATCCCGGTAGCTCAATCCCACCCAATCAACTGTGACGGTGCGGACCGAATCCGGCAGCTCGCACCGTCCGTTCACCACTGGAACCGGCTGCCCGTCCGCTTTCAGCTCCGTCAGATGGATCATGGGCGGAGACAGGTTGGGAATGTCGCCCTCGGGATTGTGTCGGCAGGCGCCGCGGTTGGTGCCGAACCACAGCCGCCCGTCGGCATCCAGCGTCCACGCTCCCCGCAGGACGATCTGCCCGAAAAAGCCGGCGAACACACCATATGATTCCACCGCCTGCCCGTTGAAACGCCCCAGCCCCCGATTGGTCAGCAACCAGATCCCACCCTGGCGATCCTGCAGGATCTCGTACACGGCTTCGCCCGCCAGCCCGTCCTGCGGCGAATAGCGACGGAGCTCCTCCCCGCTGAAGCAGTTCAGCCCCAGGTCGGTGCCGATCCAGACGTTCTTTTCCGTGTCCTCGTACCAGCTCAACACCGCCTTGCCCAGCAACCCATTGGCTTCGGTGTAATTGACGATCCGGCCATGCCAGAAGACGCTGAGCCCTTCGTCGGTGGCGATCCAGATCCGGCCCATGGAGTCTTCGCGAAAGAACCGAATCGAGTCGCTGACCAGGCCCGTCGCCCGGGTGATGTTGCGGAAGTAATCGTAGCGGTACACCATCAGTCCGGCCCGGGAGCCGAACCATAACTGGTTGCGGGAATCTTGAAAGATCTGCCGCACCTGGTTATGGAGCAGCCCGTCGGCTTCGGTGTACACCCGGACGGCGCCGTTCCGATCGATGGCCGCCAGACCCTTTCGGGTGCCGCACCAGATGGTGCCGCGGCGGTCCTGCAAGAGCGCCTGGACCTCGGTGTCCGGCAGACCCTCCTCCGCGTCGTACACGCGGCGGATGGCGAGTCCCTCGATCATGATCAGTCCGCCCGCCATGGCCACCCAGATCCGGCCATCCCGATCCTCCATCATGCTGGTCATGGGGCCGGCCGGCAGTCGGCGGTCGCGGCCCAGTCGGGTGATCCGTCGGCCGTCAACACAGAGCACTTCCTGATCCGCACCCAGCCACGCCCGTCCGCGCGAATCCACAAGGGCGAGCTGCAGCCGGTTGGTCGGCAGACCGGGTCCTGGATCCAACCGGGCGAAACTTCGCCCGTCCCAATGACTGAGACCACCATCAAGGGATGTCAGCCAGAGCCCACCTCGTCCGTCCGGTCGAATCTCGTTGATGGATCCTTCGCAGAGACCGTCCCGGCGGTCGTAAAGCACAAACTGTTCGCCCATGAACCGCGACAGTCCCCCCTCGCGGGTGGCGATCCAAAGGTTGTGCTCCCGATCCAGGCAGAGACTGGTGACAAATGGGCATCCGAGCCCTTCACGGGTGCCGAACGGAGTGAACGCCCGTCCGTCGTACCGGATGACGCCTCCGCCCCAGGTACCGATCCAGAGGCAGTCCCGACGGTCGTCCCGGACAATCTTGTTCACCTCGGGACACGGCAGGCCGTCGGCGCCGGTGTAGACACGGATTTTGTCGCCGTCGATCCGGAGCAGACCGGCGGAGGTGCCCGCCCAGACAACGCCGCGAGCGTCCTCCATGAAGCCGTACACCGTCTGCCGCGGCGTGGCGGTTTCCTGGGCCAAGGTGCGGAACGCCTCGCCCTCCCGGACGCTGATCCCTCGCATGGTGCCCACCCACAGCCGCCCCATCCGGTCAAAAAACAGGCTGCGGACCGCGTTGTCCACCAGGCCGTCGGCCACCGTCCAGAGCGTGAACTTCCCCTCCTTCAGGCGCGCGACACCTTCTTCCGTTCCCACCCACGGGCAGCCGTCGCTGTCGATGACGATGGCGCGAATCGTCCGGCTCCGCAAGCCGTCGGGATCGACAGCTTGAAACCGGCCATCCCGGCGGATGGTCAGGCCCAGCCCGGTACCGATCCAGAGATTCCCCCGGCCGTCCTCCGCCAGGCTGATGACCGTGCCGAAGGAAAGGCCGTCGGCAGTGGTGAACGTGGTGAATTCGCGGCCGTCATACCGCACGAGGCCGCCGGAGGTCCCCAGCCAGATGAATCCCTGACTGTCCTGGATCACCGACCAGACGCGGGGGCTGGGCAGCCCTTCCAGCGATGAGTATTGCCGGAAGGGCCACATCTCGGCCAGGAGCGGAAGGTACGCCAAACTGATCAGGAGCAGGCAAAGGATGCGCCGCACGACAACCCCCATACCGGTGTGGGTGTGTTCATCTTAGCCCAACCGGGGGCAAAACTCAGCACAATTCCGTCTGGTGGCGCCACCGGCCGCCGTCATCCAACGCCTCGGATGGCGGTTGGATTGAAGCTTGCATTGGCGGGGTTCCTGGGGTATTTAGTAGTCCACATTCCATTGCGGGGAATCGCATGAGACAAAAGATCAAGCTCAAGGAACAGACCGCACTCAAGCAGTGGTCCATTGATGAAGCCCGGGAACTTTACAATATCCTGAATTGGGGCAAGGGATTCTTTGACATCAACACCCGCGGCGACGTCATCGTCCGTCCGGAGAAAACATCGGATAAATTTCTCGACATCAAGGAGCTCGTCGACGAGTTGCGCCTCCGGGAGATCAGCCCGCCGGTGTTGATCCGGTTCACCGACATCCTGAAGAAACGGATCGAGGAGATTCAAAGATCCTTCCAGGCCGCCATCAAGGAATACGGTTACCAGGGCGAGTACATCGGTGTCTATCCCATCAAGGTCAACCAGAGCAAACAAGTGGTCGAAGACATCATTGAGTTCGGCCGGCCGTACCGGTTCGGGCTGGAGGCCGGAAGCAAGCCCGAACTGCTGATCGTGGTCGCCAGCCTGGACACCAAAGGCGCACCCATCATTTGCAACGGGTACAAGGACACAGAGTTCATCGAGATCGCGCTCTGGGCCTTGAAACTGGGACGCAAGGTGTTCATCGTCGTTGAGAAGCCGTCGGAGCTGGACACCATCATCAAGGTCTCCGCCCGACTCAAGGTGAAGCCGCTCATCGGCATCCGGGCCAAGCTGGCCGCCCGCGGACGGGGCAAATGGGAGGGATCCGGCGGCGACCGATCCAAGTTCGGCCTCCTGCCGGAAGAGATGCTGGACGCAGTCCAGAAACTGAAGAAGCACGGCATGCTGGATTCGCTCCAACTGCTCCACTTCCACCTCGGCTCCCAGATCACCTCGATCCAGAGCATCAAGGAGGCGTTGCGGGAGAGCACTCGCCTGTTCGTGGAACTGTCCCGCCTGGGAGTTAACATCCGCTATTTTGACGTGGGAGGCGGGCTGGCCGTGGACTACGACGGCAGCATGACCAACTTTTCGTCGAGCGCCAACTACACGCTGCAGGAGTACGCGGCCGACATCGTGTCCGCCCTGGCCGAGATTTGCCAGGAGAACGGCATTGCGCACCCCACCATCATCTCGGAAAGCGGCCGGGCCCTGGTTGCCTACCACTCCATCCTGGTCTTCAACATCCTTGGCATCAGCGAATTCAGCACCGACATGGATGTGCCGATCCTGCCGAAAGATGCTCCCGAGTCGCTCACCAGCATGAAACAGATTCTGGACCAGTTGTCGGTGAAGAATTTTCAGGAGTCTTATCACGACGCCATTCAGATCCGCGATGAGACGCTCACCCTGTTCAACGTGGGCATCCTGTCCCTGGAGCATCGCGCCGTCGTCGAGAAACTCTTCTGGCTCATCTGCCACAAGATCGCCAAGATCATCGACGGTCTGGACTATGTCCCCGACGAACTGGAGAACCTCCAGGCTTTCATCTCCGACACCTACTACGGCAACCTATCGGTGTTCCAGAGCCTGCCCGACCACTGGGCCGTCAAGCAGCTGTTCCCCATGATGCCCATCCACCGCCACACCGAGCGTCCCGTCCGCAAGGCCACGCTGGCAGACATCACCTGCGACTCCGACGGCAAGGTGGACCAGTTCATCGACCTGCGCGACGTCAAGAGCACCATCGACCTGCATGAGCTGCACCCCAACCAGCCGTACTATCTCGGCGCGTTCCTGGTCGGCGCCTACCAGGAGATCCTCGGCGACCTCCACAACCTGTTCGGCGACACGCACACCGTGCACGTCTCGGTCACCGGCAAGAACAAGTACCGGATCGACAAGATCGTGGAGGGGGACACGGTCCGCGACGTGCTGGCCTACATGCAGTACCAGAAGCGCGACCTCCTGGTGATGATCCGGCAGGCGGTAGAGGAGAGCATCGAAAAGCGGCGACTCTCCATCAAGGAGTCCGCCCGGATCCAGCGCTTCCTCGAGGAAGGCATCGAAGGCTACACGTATCTCGAGTGAGTCGCAGTCGACGCAATAAAAAGCCCGTGGCGGTCGCCGCGGGCTTTCATAATAACGATCATCGTCACGCACGCTCCGGCGGGGCGCTGGACGAAACGGTGGCCGGAGGTCATTCCGCCGCCGGCTTGTCCTGCTTCGCCGCGATCATCTCACCCAGATACTTGGGCAGCTCCACGCCGGCCATCTCGGCAATCTCGTGCAGCGGGGGCAGGCTCTTGATCAGGCCGGACAGGAAGTTCGCGGTCGTGGTGGAACCGTCGGCCGACGTGCCGGAGTCCCAGACGGTGACCTTGTCGATCTTGAGGTTCTTGATCGCCTCCACCTGCTTGCCGACGATGTCGTGCAGCTTTTCGATGAGCAGCAGGGTGGCGACGGACTTGGCGTCGCCTCGGCAGCCTTCCAACAGTTTGAGGTAGCCGGCGGCCTTGCTTTCCAGCACCTGCCGGAGACCCTTCGCCTCGGCCTCGTACTTGAGCAGGATCGCGTCGGCCTCGCCCTTGGCCAGGCGGCGGGCCCGCTCGGCGGCGGCTTCCGCGGCGATCTCAATCTTCCGCTTCTCGATCTCCTGCCGGACCACTTCCTCGGCCACCAGGCGTTCCTGCTCGGCCAGGTATTGCGCCTTGTTGATCTGCACCTGGGCGGCCAGCCGGGCCAGCTCTCCGCGCTGTCGGGCTTCGGCCTGGCGCACCGCCAGTTCGGCTTCGGCGGCGGCGATATCGGCCTGGGCCTTGTTCTCACCGGCGATAGCCTCGGCTTCGCGCTCACGGACGTAAATGCGCCGATCGGCTTCGGCCTGCTTCTTGCCCTTGTCGGCGGAGGCCTTGTTCTCCGCCAGTTTGATCTCCTTCTCCCGTTCGGCCTCCGCCTCGCCGACGGCGGCCAGCGTTTCCTGCTGCTGGACGAAGATGCGGCGACCGGCCTCGGCCTGCTTCTTGCCCTTGTCGGAGGCGGCCACATTTTCGGCGACCTTGATCTCCTTTTCCATGGTGGCCTGGGCGTGGCCGATGGAGCCGTGCCGGTCCTGTTCCGCCACGTCGATGCGGGCCTGGTTGATGGCTTCGGCGGCGGCCTTTTTACCGATACTTTCGATGTAGTCGCTCTCGTCGGTGATGTCGGTGATGTTGACGTTGATCAGGTAGAGGCCGATCTTGTTCAGCTCGGGCGACACGTTCTTTCGGATCGCCTCCAGGAAGCTCTCCCGGTCTTGATTGATCTGCTCGATGGTCAGAGAGGCCACGGTGAGGCGGAGCTGGCCGAAGATGATCTCTTTGGCCATTTCCTCGATATCGCCCCGGTCCAGGTTCAGCAGGCGCTCGGCGGCGTTTTGCATCACCCCGGGCTCCGTGCTGATGCCCACGGTGAAGGTGCTGGGCACGTTGATGCGGATGTTCTGCAGCGACAGGGCCCGCTGCAGCGGGATCCCGATGGTCATGGGCGTCAGGCTCATGTAGGCGTAGTCCTGGATGAGCGGCCAGACGAAGACACCGCCGCCGTGGATGCAGCGCGCCGTCTGCCCCTCGCCCACCTTGCCGTACACCACGAGGATCTTGTCCGACGGGCACCGCTTGTAGCGCGACGCGATCAGCAGCACCGTGAACAGGAAGACGAACGCAAAACCGACGATGGTTAAAAACCATTCCATGATGCCTTCTCCTCTATGTCAATCATTCTTGAATGCGCTCCACCACCAGGCCGTCGCCCTGGGTCCAGACCACGCGGATTCGCTCGCCCGTCCGGATCTCCTGGCCGTCCTGCGCGGTCGCATCGAATTCCCGCAGGTGATCCTGCACCTTCACCTGGACCTGCCCCGTGCCCCCGGCGGGGATGGTGAGGTACACCGTGCCCTCGCAACCCACGGCATTGTCCATGCGCAACGTGCCGCTGGACTGCAGGCGGCCCAGGGCGCCGAACACCCGGGCGATGAGCCACATGGTAATCATGCCCGCGACCGAGGCCCCGGCCAGGGCGACGAGCAACCCCCAGCTGGTTTGCCGGGACAATGCCAGGCCCACCAGCCCGAACATGAGCAGGAATGCCGTCAGACCGTGGATGGTGAACAGCTTGAATCCGGCGTCGGCGCTCTCGTGATGGTGACCGTCGGCGTGGGCGTCGCCGCCATGAAGATCACCGCCGTGGTCCGCCGCCAGGTCCGGGCCGGCGTCGGCCCCGTCATGCCCGCCGATCCCCAGCACCAGGAGGACCAGGCGGCACAGGAGCATCACTCCGCCCACCGCCGCGCAGGTCAGGAAGATGATCTCAAAGCTGGATAGGCCGTGCATGTAGGCTTCCATCGTCTATCCGCACTCCGTGCCGAGGATCGAGTCGCCTGTTCTCTGAGGATTTGTTTTCACTCTAGGTCCGTTTATAGCATCTGTCAACGCTCATTCGGACCGGACGGTCCGGTCGATCAGGCCGCACACCCCGGCGAACAGCCGCTGGATCGCACGGATCCCGTCGCACAATGCCGCATCGGCCGACAGGCGGTCCAGCTGTTTATCCAGACGAACCCGCCCCGCCGGCCGTCCCGGGGTTGTGGCTGCCAAGGACCGGAGCAACCCCACGGCCGCCACCAGCTGAGTTTGCAGCAGTGGCATGGTGGCGGCCTGCGTCTCGTCCACCCGACGGATCAGCTCATCCAGGTTGTTGGCGGCCGCCATCAGCAGGGCGCGGCGGTGAACAAGCAGCGCGTGCTGATGGCGGAGCTCGAACAACCGCCGGTCCAACGCGGCCCCGAACTCTCCGGCGGCGGTGGTGCGCACCGCCTCGCCCGCTGCCAGCGCACCATCGAGCTCCTCCTGACATCCGTCGCACGCCCGGCAATGGGCTTCGAGCTGGCGCCTCTCCTCCCTCAGCCGATCCCGATCCGTCGTCAATGCCTCGTGCGCGTGAATGAGTGCAGCGCCCAGCCGGCGAAACTCCAGCAGAGCCCGCCCCGCGGTATGCACGGGACGTCCCTCGCGGGGCAGACCCAGCAACGGATCCCACCCCTCCGCGGGGATTTCAGTCCGGCGGAGCGCCTCCATGAGCCCGGTCAGCCGGTCCAGACTGGCGCCCACGGGATCACGGCCCGCAGCGTCCAGGAGCCGGGGGACGGCATCGGCCAACTCCGCCAGTCGCGCCAGGATGTCCACGGCAAAGCGTCGCGCCGAGGCCTCGTCGGCCGGATCCAGCGTGCGCATCCGGTCGGCGATCCGCCGGGCCGCCTCCACCGGCGAATCGTTCTTTGCGGGCGAATCCGCGCCCTCGGCATCGGCCCGGCCGGGTTGACGGTCGGGATCCCTGGCAGGCACCGTTCATTCACTCCGTTGGGGTGGATTGTCGCCGTCGTTCACAGCGGCCGCCGCCAGGGCGGCTACGAGCACGGGTTCCTCCCCCCGCAGCACCGTACGCGGATCCACCCAGATGCGGTCCGCACTTGTCCGCACGAGGATCGGCGGATCCCAGCTTCGCAAACGCCGCTCGCAGCCGCTGATCCGATCAGCCGGCAGGTGCACACAGAGGCACGGCCCGTGGATCGCCTGCCCCGGCGTGGAGCCGCCGCCGATGAGGGACTCACCGTCGGCGACCGTCACCGCCCCGGCCAGGGCCGGTGCCGCCCGCACCAGCCGACGCCGCAGGCTGAGGCAGCGCCGGCGCAGCGTCGCGGTGTCGGCGGTGATCATGGCCCAGTGCGGCAAGCCGGCTCCCGGATCGTTCCGGAAATAGAGCTTCAGCGTCTCGGCCAGGAGGTAGAGGGTGACCTTGTCCAGACGCAGCGCGCGCATGAGGGGGTGGCGTCGGATGCGGCCCACCAGATCCGCGCGGCCGCAAATCAGCCCGGCCTGCGGCCCCCCCATCAACTTGTCGCCGCTGAAGCACACCAGCGGCACCCCCAGGGCCAGCAGCGGCGCGACCACCGGTTCGCCCGTCGCGGGCATCCCCGGCTGGGGGAACAGATAGCCGCTGCCGGCATCCATCACCAGGGGCACGCCGCTGCGGTTCGACAGTTCGAGCAGCTCGGTGGTCGCCGGCGTCTCGGCAAATCCGACGATCTCGAAGTTGCTCCGGTGCACCTGCAGGATGAGCCGCGTCTCTCCGCCGAGCGCAGCCGCATAGTCTGCGGCGCGCGTCCGGTTGGTGGTGCCCACTTCCCGCAGGCGGGCGCCGCTCAGGGCCATGATCTCGGGGATGCGGAACGACCCGCCGATCTCGACTAACTCGCCCCGGGAGACCAGCACGTCACCCCCCTCGGCCAGCGCGGCGAGGATCAGCAGCAACGCGCCAGCGTTGTTGTTGACTGCGGTGGCGTCTTCGCACGGCAGCAGTTCGCGGCACAGACGGGCCACCGCCGTGTCGCGGTGGCCGCGCGCGCCGACGACCAAGTCGTACTCCAAGTCCGCATAGCCGCCCAGCGCGTCCGGCAAGCCCGCCAGCACGCCCGCCGACAGGGGCGCGCGCCCCAGGTTGGTGTGAATGATGACGCCGGTGGCGTTGATCACGCGACGGATCCCCAGCCCCGCCAGGTGCCGGCGCTTCCCTTCAACCTGGCGCAGAACCAGCTCCACCAACTCCTCCCGGGAAGTCTGTTCCGGCAGCTGCCCGGTAACGATGGCCCGCCGCAACTCCGCCAGCGCCGCCGTGAGCCAGCCGGTGACCGTTTCCCGGCGATATTCCGCGAGCAGGCGACCGATTTCCGGGAGCTGCACGAGACGGCCGACCGCCGGAAGCAGCGACAGCAAGGCGTTTTCGCTCATCAGATACCCTCGGCGTGCCGGAATGGATGACGCCCCAATTGTAGCACAGGCAGCGAGACGGACGCGCGGCGCTGCATGCCGGCGACACCACTTGCCTCCGCCTCCAGATCTGGTGTACGCGCTAGCAGGAATCTCTTGATTTGGCTCGACTGTTCGTCTATTCTGCAACTGTCACCGCAGGAGAAGGACCATTACTCTCACGCCATACATCTTCTTTGGTTTAGCTCCACTGCACAGCTCATCCCCTCTCACCGTCTTTCTGGCGGCTCTTGCCGCCGGGATCCTGTTCTGGACCACCGTCTCCGGACGCTACGAAGGGGACCGGCTGGAGCGGTCACTGCGGCTGCCGATCGGATCCCGCTATCTGCACGTCCATCACTGGCTCTATTGCTCGGTGTTGCTGGTCCTGCTCCACCTCGTGGGTCTTTCCAACCCTCCCACCTGTGGGTTCCTCATCGGAGCGGTGCTGCAGGGGCTGACGTACCGCGACTGGTCTCTGCTGTGGTACGAGAAGAGCCAGGCCAGCCTCATCTACGCCAAATGGCGTTCCGGCCGTTTGACGGTCCGCAGGATCGACGCATGATCCGGCGACCGCACCGCCGCTTTGCGGCCACAATACTGCTGCTCTGGCTGGGCGCCGTGACCGGTCGGGCCGCGAATCCGGATCCTGCCCTGCCACCTGATACACCCATTGACCGGGCGTTCCGGCATTTATACAACTTCGACTTCGCCGGCAGCCTGGCCGTTCTCCACGATGCCGAGCGAACCCAGCCCGACAATCCCCTGGTGCACTCGGTGCGGGCCGGAACCTACCTGTTCATGGAGATGGATCGGCTCAAGATCCTGGAAACCCGCTTTTTCCTGAACGACGACAACCTGGTGGACGGGACCGGCAAACTGGAACCCGACCCGGCCGTCCGGAACAAACTGTTCGCCACCCTGGAACGATGCCGCCAGGTCGCCGGCCGACGGCTGCAGGCGGACCCGGACGACGTGGACGCTCTCTTCGCCATGTGCATGGCCGCCGGCGTCGAAACCGATTACGCGGCGTTGGTGGAACGGCGCACCTGGCGGAGCCTGCGGCTGGCGCCCACCATGCTGGTGCACGCAAAACAGCTGCTGGCGCGGACACCTCCTTTCTACGACGCCTACCTCAACTTCGGCTCGCTGGAATATGTGGTGGGCGACCTCCCCTTCTTCATCCGCTGGTTCATCCGCTACGACGGGGTCAAGGGGAGCAAACAGCGGGGAATCGAGCAGCTGAAGCTGACCGCCAGCCAGGGTCGTTACTATGGTCCCTACGCCCGGATCCTGCTTGCGGTGGTCTATCTGAGGGAGAATCGACCGGACGAATCCATCCGGCTGCTGGAGGGACTGAGTCGGGAGTTTCCCGGCAACCACCTGTTCCGCGACGAGCTGACGCGCATCCGCCAGCAGGTCGAGAAGCGCCGAAACAAATAATTGCGAGGGAACATCCGGGTGAGGAACGACCGGCTGCCGGAACGTTCGCCCCGGCAGCCGGCGGCCCCGGCCGGCGCCGGGTTTACTTTTTCTGCTCCACGGTGAACGCGGGCGGGGCCGGAACATTCGGGGCCTTCACCGCGTTGTCCTGCTGCAGCGGCATCAGGCCGGCGCTTGCCGGCACCCGGCAACCCATGATGGCGCGCTTCACGATTTCCTTCTTCAGGAGCTGGATGGCGAACGCCGGATCGATCCCCTTGGGGCAGGCCTCGGAGCAGGCACCGGCAAAGTGGCAGCGGAAGATGCCGAACTTGTTGTCGATCTCCTTCAACCGCTCGGCAAAGCCCTCGTCGCGGGTGTCGTAGACGTATCGCAGCGCCTGGCCCAGCGGCTGCGGCCCCGGGAATTCCTGCAGCGACGCCACCGTCGGACACGCCGACATGCACAACCCGCACTTCAGGCAATAGGAGAACTGAAGGTACCGGACCAGTTCCTCCTCGGTCTGGTGGAATTCGCCGGCGATGGCCTCCGGCGGCGTCCCGGTGCGAATGATGTACGGCCTGAGCCGGGTGTGCGCGTCGATCATCCGGCTCTGGTCGGTGACCAGGTCCTTGACGATGGGATAGTTGGGCAGCGGCCGGATCTCGATCACATCGGCATGCAGCTTCAGAACCTGAGTCTGGCAGGCCAGCAGCGGCTTACCGTGAATGAACATGCCACAGGAGCCGCACACGCCCATCCGGCAAGCCGCGCGCCATGACAGGGTATGATCCAGGTTGGCCTTGATCCAGATCAGCGCGTCGAGGATGGTCATCCCGGACGGGACCGGTACCTTGTAATCAACCAGCCGGCCGTCTTCGCCCCAGGTGCCGGAGCTGTCCCAGCGGTAGATCCGGAGGATCACATCCTGCACGGCCTTGGTGACGTCGATGACCTTGTTGGGATCGCTGCACATGCTCAACCTCCCAGGGGCGGATTCAGGTGACCGGCCAGGACCGTGTACACCCCGTACACGGCGGCGGCGATGCCGATGATGAGGATGACCACGCCCACCACCTGTTTGGCTTTGGCGGAAAACTTGAGCTCGCAGATCATGGACCGGAGCCCGTACAGCCCGTGGAACAGGCCGAACACCACCAGCAGGAGATAGACGGCGGTCATGGACACGGACTGCATCCGGGGCAGCACGGCGTGCTGAAAATTCAGCGACCCCACCAGGTGGCCGTCCGATTGCCAAGCGGCCTGGGGAATGAAACCCAGCCAGGTCAGGATGGAATCAAAATGCTGGATGACCGTGTGAATGCCCAGCAGCAGGATGAGGGCCAAGCCCGAGATCAGATGCCAGAACCAGAGTCGTGATTCTTTCATGGCGCCCTCCTACAACACCCGGATCAGGTTGAAGAAGTCGGCCGTCCCCACGACCGCCAGCACGAACACCACGGCCAGGATCGCGTAGAAGAATACCCGGTTGCGGTCCAGGCAGGTCTGATAGGGATAGACGTTTTTGATCGGGTGCCCGAGGCCGAGGCCGAATTCCGCCCAGACCAGGCGGAAGCCGTTGCAGGCGTGGATGATGATCGCAAGAAAGAGGAAGTATTCGCCGATGTGCAGGGGTCGCACCGCATCCATGGCGCCGGCCCAGGCCGCCTCGCCGGCGTTTTTCTGGGCCGTCACATAGAGGTGGATCAGCAGGTACAGGATGATTCCCAGCCCGGTGATCCGCTGCAGGGTGTACGCGTATCGCTGGAGGCTATACCGCCCGGCATAGACCCAGCCCCTGATCCCCAGATCGTTGTCCTTTGCTGCCATGGTGGCCTCCTAGTATTTCCGCTCCACCGGTTTCCAATGGGTGATGGTGACCGGGATGTAATCCAGGCGCATGCCATCGCCGTCCTGGTAAACCATGGTGTGCTTCAGGAAGTTCTCATCATCCCGCGTCGCGAAGTCGCGCCGGGCGTGACCGCCCCGCGACTCCTGGCGCGCCAGCGCGCCGAGCACGGCGGCTTCGGCGCAGATCAGCAGGTACTCCATCTCCAGGGCTGTCAGAAGGTCGGTGTTGTAGACACGCTGCTTGTCGGCGATGCCTGACCGGGCGAAGCGGGCCTTGAGTTCGGCGATGCCCTCCTTGGCTTTCTGGATCGACTCGCCGGTCCGGAACACCCCCATGTTGAGATCCATGAGGTTTCGCAGGTCGTCCCGGATGGCGTACAGGTTCTCCTCGCCGCCGCGGCCGAGCAGGTCGACGAACACTCGCTTTTCTTCTTCGGCCACCCTGGCTTGGCTCAGTTCCGCAAAGGACGCTTCCTTGGCGCAGAAGGCCGCGGCTAGCGCCCCGGTGATCTTGCCCCAAACCAGGCACTCGGCCGTGGAGTTGGAGCCCAGGCGGTTGGCACCATGCATGCTCACGCAGGCGGCCTCGCCCGCCGACCAGATGCCGGGCGTCGGTGTGGCGCCGTCGATGTCGGTGTGAATGCCGCCCATGGAGTAATGCGCCACCGGCCGGATGGGGATGGGCGCGTCGGTCGGGTCGACGCCGATGAACTTCATGCAGATCTCGCGGATCAGCGGCAGGCGGTCCTTGATCCGTTCGGCCCCGAGATGGCGCAGGTCCAGGTGGATAAAGTCCAGGCCGCGAGGGCCCTGGTAGCCCTTGCCGGCCTCCAGTTCCTTGATGATGGAGCGTGATACCAGGTCGCGCGGCGCCAGTTCCATTTTCTCGGGCGCGTACCGTTTCAGGAACCGCTCACCCTCGCTGTTCACCAGATAGCCGCCCTCGCCCCGGCAGGCCTCGGTCATCAGGATGCCTGACGGAATCAGGCCGGTTGGATGGAACTGGAGAAACTCCATGTCCTTCAGGGGCAGGCCGGCCTTGAACGCCAGCGCCATGCCGTCTCCGGTGACGGTGTGGGCGTACGTGGTGAATCCAAACATCCGCCCCGTGCCGCCGGTGGCGATGATGAGCGCTTTGCCTTGAAAGGCCAGCAGCTCGCCGGTGGTCATGCTAATTGCCGTCAGACCGGCGAATCGTCCGTCCGCAGTCTGGATCGAGGTGACGAACGTCTCGTCATACCGGCTGAAATTGTTGTACTTCAGCAGCGTATCATAAAGGGTCTGCATCTCGAAGAAACCGGTCTTGTCCGCCGCGTAAACCGCCCGGTTGAAGGAGTGCCCACCGAACGGCCGCTGGGCGATCCGGCCATCGGGGCGCCGGGACCACGGAATGCCCCACTTGTCCAGCAGCTGGATTTCGGCCGGCATCATTTCCACGAATCGAAAGACCGCATCCTGGTCGGCCAGAAAGTCTGAGCCTTTGACCGTATCCCACGCGTGCAGCTCCAGGGAGTCCCCCTCCTCCGGCCGGAGCACGGCGGCGGTACCACCTTCGGCGGCCACGGAGTGGGAACGCATCAACTGCACCTTGGAGATCAGGCCGATGTTCAACCGTCCCTGGCTGACGATGGACGCCTCCAGCGCCGCTCGCAGCCCGGCCAGGCCCGAACCCAAGATCAGTAGATCGTGACGAATGGTTCTAGCCATCGCGCGCCTTCCTTGTTGAGATTTCCTCGAATCTTAAGTGGAACGGCAACGACAAGTCAAGGCCTTCTCGTCAGTGCTCATCGAAAAAACAGGTGCACACCGGATGGTGAGCGGCTATAATCGGGCCACACGGTTCTGGCTGGACACTGAGGGACCATCCGACGCTATGCCGACCCTGGACGAAGAATTGGCGGAACTCGAAAAGCGGATCCGCCAGCTGAAAATCGAGTACGACATCTTCCTCATCGGCGGGAAGAAGACCCCGCCTCGTAATCTCCAAAGCTCGGTGGACACGATGATCCAGCGCCTGCTCGACGAGAAGCGGTTCGCGTTCGCGCAGAAATTCAAGTTCCAGACCCTGGTCGCCCGTTACAGCAGCTACCGTGAGCTTTGGCGGAAGAAGGGCCAGGAACGCGAGGAGAAGGGCATCCTGCGCAGCGAGGAAGAACTGCAGGCCATGATCGAGCATGGGCTCACCCGACCGCTGGAAACCGCCCCGCCCGATAAATTCGTGCTCGTCACCGACAACCCCGCCGCCGATCCCCAGCAACTCCAGGCCATGTTCGATTTTCTGAACGACGCTCATCGCCGGGTCGGCGACAATCCGCCGAACATGGACTTTGACAAATTCCGAAAGCTGATCGAAACCCGGACCGAGGAGATCCGAAAAAAATACAAGTGCCGTTACGTGGAGTTCTCCGTGTCTGTGGACAGCAACGAGAACAAGGTGAAGTTTGCAGCCAAACTGAAAAAATAGGGCGACACCAGCGAAAAGGGTTGCAACCCGATCGTCCCATACGGTATCAATATAAGCTTCGACGCAATCGCTTTTGTGCTAACATGCTTTTGTAATTTTCGAGAAAAAAGGTTGAGGGTATCTCCATGAAGAAGTTTGCGCTGGGTTTCACACTTTTAGCTGCGCTCGGTGCCGCCGTGGCAGCCCAGGGTGGACCATTTTCCGGCAACGCCGAGGTCTACCTCCAGCTCACCCCGGCGACGCCCGCCATCAACAGCACGTTCGAGGTGGACCTGTATGTGGACTTGACCGGGATCACCGGCTCGGGATCCACGCCGGCGGCGCTGGGCGGATTCGCCATCCCGGTCGCCTTTGACAACTCCCGGCTGACTTTGATATCTGTCGAGGCAGGCACCAGCGGTGCCTTCACGGCCGGCGACCTGGTTTTCACCGACCTGCCCCGCGCCAACGCCCGCGGATTCGTCACTGTGGTAAACACGCAGACGGCTTCGGGCACGCCCACCGGCATTGTCCACGTGGCCACGCTGACCTTCCAGACGGGTCCCCAGGGGGGCCGGGTTCATTTCAACGTCAACTCCGCCCGCACCATCCACGAGGGATCGCTGGCCTCGACCTACACCGCCGCCAACGGCGGGCCGGATGAGATTCATTACGACGATGAAACCGCCCTGGCCACCATCGCGACCGGGGGCGTCTCCTACAGCATCTACTATCCAGTTTTCATCTCCGGCGACACCGACTTCATGGGCGTCACCGTGGTCAACGAGGGCGTCGCCACGGAGAACCTGAACTTCCGGGCTTACAATCCCGCCGGTCAGCTCATCACCCAGGCCGGCATGACCAACCCCAACGTGAGCGACGGCCCCCTGGCGCCGCTGCAGCAGTATGTCCGTATGAGCCACAACCTCTTCGGCAGCTCCGGCGCGCTGGACATCGAACATGGCTGGATCGAAGTGACCGCCAACGAGCACAACCTGAGCGGCTTCTTCCTGATCGGCCACTTTGAGGGCGCGGACATCACCCAGATGGACGGCGCCGAAGCGGGACACCAGGTCGCCTCCCGGGTGATCTTCCCGATCCTGGGCAAGGACGCCGCCCGCGACACCGACCTGTACGCGATCAATCCCGGCACGACGGCCGCCGCCGGCAACCTGCTGATGAAAGACAATCTCGGCAATACCGTCCAGACCATTCCCGTCAACATCCCGGCGCACGGCGTGTACGAGGGCACCTTCACCGCGAACACCCTGGACCGCTACTTCGACCTCATCCTGACCTCCGGCGAGGTGTTCGGTTTCCAGCTGTTCGGCAACGCCAACGCCCTGGCCGGACTCAACGCCCAGGCGGCGGCGGACACAACGGCCAACATTCTGTACGACGCCCACTTCGCCTCCGGCAACTACGGGATCCGCTACTTCACGGAAATCAATGTGATCAACGCCTCCGCCCAGGTGGCCAACCTCACCTTGCACTTGATCAACGACGCGGGGAGCGAGATCGTCACTCCCGTCGCCCGCACCCTCAATCCCGGCGCCCAACTCCGGGTGATGGGACACACCCTGTTCGGCTTGCCCGATCCGCTGACCGCCGCGGATGGCGTGAGCGGTTCCGTCATGATCGAGAGCGATCAGGGTGTGGTCGGATCCATCACCTTCGGTGACGCTCAGAACGGCCTCTTCCTGGCCAGCTTGCCGTTGCTCTCCACCTCGGCCGCCAAGCGCGAAATCTATCTGGACCACGTGGCGATCGGTCTGATCGGTACGGTCAACTACTGGACGGGCATCGCGCTGGTCAATCCCAGCCGGACTCGCACCGCCTCCATCAACCTCCAGCTTTACGATCAGAACGGCAACCTGACGGCTCAAACGGCCACGCCGGTCGAGCTGGCTCCCGGTCAGCGCACGTCGCGCATGCTCCCTAGCTTCTTCCCGGGATTCAGCGGCAACCAGTTCGGCGGCTTCGTCCGGCTGACTTCGGATGTCGAGGTGTTCTCCTTCATGCTCTTCGGCGATGTCAGCCTGAACTTTCTTGCGGCGGTGCCGGTTCGGTAAACCGTCCGCGTGACGCACTGAAGACCCCCAAACCCCCTGGGTTCGCCCAGGGGGTTCGTATTATCCGGCAGGCGACATGCAATCCAATCGGGAGCGGACGATCTTCCGACGCAAGCAGGCAGACGACTGCCTGGTGGGCGTGGTCTACCCGGCCGCCTACGCGGTGGGGATGAGCAACCTCGGCTTCCAATGGGTGCTTCGGCAGCTGGACGCCACTCCGGGATTCTTCGGCGAACGGTTTTTCTGCGCGCCCGGCACCGCGGCTCCCCGGTCGCTGGAAAGTCGACGGCGCCCGGGCGACTGTCACATGCTGGCGTTTTCCGTGTCGTTCGAAACTGATTATCTCGCCGTGCTGCAATTCCTAGCGGCTGCCGGGTTGCCGCTCCAGTCCGCCTGGCGGGACCGGCGGCACCCGCTCGTGGTGGCGGGCGGCGCCGCGCTGCAGGTGAATCCGGAGCCGTTGGCGCCGTTCGTGGACCTCGTCGTGGTGGGCGAGGCGGAGACCGCCTGGACTGAGCTGCTGGCGGCGTATCGTGACAGCGCCGATCGTCACGAGATGCTGTCCCGGCTCGCCGGACGACCGGGATTCTATGTCCCCTCGTGGTGGGAGATCCGCTATGGCGACGACGGGGCGATCGTGCAGCAAGAGCGAACCGCCGGAGCACCGGCCGGCGCCGAACCCGTGGTCCGCCTGCCGGTGCTCACCGCCGATGATCTGGCTGTCCTGGAACCGCCGTTCACCAACCTGCTGAGCACCGGCAGCGAGTTCGCCCGGACCCTGCTGGTGGAGGTCGCCCGCGGCTGCCCCACCGGCTGCCGGTACTGCTGGGCCGGTTACCGGTATCGGCCGGTGCGGCCTTTCGCCGAAAGCCGGATCCTTGCGCTCGCCGATGCCGCCCGCGGCCACACGGACAAAATCGGCCTCGTCTCGACGGCCGTCGGCCAGTATCCCGCTCTGGCCCGCTTGATGGGCGACCTGCGCAGCCGGGGATTTCACATCGGCCTCTCCTCGATGCGACTGAGGGATCTCACTCCGGAGCTGCTGCGCATCCTCGCCGAGGGCGGGGAGGACACGGTCACCCTGGCGCCCGAAACGGGCACCGATTCCATGCGCGCCCGACTCAACAAGCCGTTCACCAACGAACAGCTCCTGGATGGCTGTCGCACGGCCCGGGCTGCGGGGATCCGCCGCGTCCGCCTCTATTTCATGACCGGACTACCCGGTGAGGAGCCGGCCGACGCCGATGCGGCCGCCACGCTTGCCGAAGCGGCCGGCCGGGCCCTGACCGGCCGCACCGGGGATGGACGGTTGCCGGTGACGGTGTCGCTCTCCCCGTTTGTGCCCAAGCCCAACACCCCCTTTCAATATGCGTCGATGCCTCCCCTCTCCGAGTTGCGGGCGACACTGCGCCGATATGCCGCCGCGTTGCGCCGTCGCGGGATCGACGCACAGATCGGTTCCGCCCGCGATGCGCATCTGCAGTGGCGCCTCGCCACCGGCAGCCGGGTGACGGGGCAACAGCTGCTGGCGGTGGCGGAAGGCACGGCCGATCCCGCCGATCTGATCGCTGAACACAGCGCCGTCGCGGCGCGCCCATACGTCGCCACGCCGGGCCGCCGCCCGCCGTGGGCGGTGACCACATGGGGTTTGTCGGAAGACCATCTCGTCGAAGAATGGCGCCGGTTCCGGTCGGGCGACCCTACCCCCCCTTGCCCCAGCCTCCCCGGGTGCGCGCGGTGCGGTATATGCGGCAGCTCGGCTCCGTCACCCGACGCACCCCAGAAGCCCCCTGCTCCTGAATCCACCCGTTGAGCACCCGCCGTTCCAACATCTCCGTTACCCACAGGCACCGTTCCGCAATTCCCCGGTACACCGTTCACGCTGACAGACCCCTTTATGGCAGCCCCAGGTGCTTGTGGAGCTGGATCTGGAGTCGAACCGGCAGGCGGTCGTCCAGGATCCAGCGGGCCAGGTCCGCCGGCGGAAGCCCGGGGGTGACGGGCGCAAACAGCACGTCCACACCGGCCGGCAACGGATGGGCTGTGAGATATGTCCGCGCCCACTCGTAATCCGCGCGGTCGGTCAGCACGAACTTCAGTTGGTCCGGCGGCCGCAGCTGGTCCAGGTTCTCCACCCGCATCCTGTGGGCCATGCCGGACCCGGGCGTCTTGACGTCCATGATCCGGACGACGCGGCCGTCCACGACATCCAGCGGCAACGACCCGTTGGTCTCCAGCAATACCCGGCGGCCATCGGCCAGCAGTCGGCGGCACAGCTCGGGCACGCCGGCTTGAAGCAGCGGCTCGCCGCCAGTGATCTCCACCAGCGGGCAACCGAAGGCGGCAACCGCTGCGACCACGTCATCCACGGACATCGCCCGGCCGCCCGCCCGCGCGGCGAGCGTATCGCAGTAGCGGCAGTCCAGGTTGCAGCCGGCGAGACGGACGAAGGAGCAGGGACACCCGGCGAATGTGGATTCCCCCTGGATACTGAAGAAGATTTCCGCGACAGCCAGCTTCACACAACCTCCTTGGCCGGCAGGTCGGATAAAAAAGGCCTGCGTGATGCAGGCCGTTTATCTGGCGGAGAGGGGGGGATTCGAACCCCCGGTACCCCTTGACGGAGTACAACTGCTTAGCAGGCAGCCCTGTTCAGCCACTCCAGCACCTCTCCTCGAAAGATCGCTCTCGGGCTCCCCCTTATAGCACAACCCCCGGGGCGCTTCAACCGAAAACACGGCCGGACACAGCTGCCGTTGCGACACACTCGTCACGGCTCTGCGGCGAAGCCGGCCGGCGGCTCGATGATCTCGTGGCGGTTGTTCCGGCGGGCGGGGGTGAAGCCCGCGTCGCGGACGAGGCGGCGGAGCTCCGCTTCGTTGGTGCGGTTGACGGTGCCGGTGGCGGCCACGACGTTCTCCTCCAGCATCACCGAACCGATGTCGTTGGCTCCGAACGCCAGCGCCACCTGGGCGATCTTCAGTCCCTGCGTCACCCACGACGACTGCACCGACAGGAAGTTGTCCAGGTAGATCCGGCTCAGGGCGAGAAAGCGCAGATACTCGACGGCAGTCGCCTCCGGCCCGCCTTCGTCCCCCAGATCCGTCCGGGCGCTCTGGAATGTCCACGGAATGAACGCGACGAACCCGCCGGTCCGATCCTGTAACTGCCGCAACGATTCCAGATGGTTCATGCGACTGGCCAGATTCTCTCCGCAGCCGAACATCATGGTGGCAGTGGTGCGGAGCCCCAGCCCGTGGGCGGTCTCCATGACGAGCAGCCACTCGGCGGCGGTGCACTTGCGCGGACTGATGCGGCCGCGCATGGTGTCGTCGAGAATTTCGGCGCCGCCTCCCGGCAGGGAGCCCAAACCGGCGGCCATGAGCCGGCGCAGACACTCCTTCAGGGTGATGCCCGAGACGGCCGCGATGTGGACGATCTCCGGCGGGGAAAAGCAGTGCAGGTCGATGGCGTAGCGCTCGCGGATGCCGCGCAGCAGCCGTTCAAAGAAACGGATGTCGAGACCGGGATGCAGACCGCCTTGCATGAGGATGCCCGTCCCGCCCACGGCGAGCGTCTCCTCGATTTTTCGGTAGACGGCCGCCGGCTCCAGGACGTAGGCATCGGCTGCGTCGGGGTCGCGGTAAAACGCGCAAAACCGGCATTTCGAGGAGCAGACGTTGGTGTAGTTGATGTTCCGGTCCACCACGTAGGTGACGGGCCGGTCGCCCTGCAGCCGCCGGCGTGTTTGGTCGGCCAGGTAACCCAGCTCGTGAAGGGATGCGCCTTCCGCCAGCCGAATGGCGGCGGCGCGTCCAAGCCGCTCGCCGCGCTCGATGCCGGCGAACACTTCAGCCAGCATGGGCCATCTCCAGGTCGGGATCGGTCGCCACCAGGCCGTCCTCCCGGCAGAGTTGCAGGAACTGCCGGACCGAATCCAGCTCGGGCTCACCCAGGTGATAGGACAGGTTTTCGCCCAGATAGCGGCGCAGTTCCTCCACCGGCCGGTCGAGCCGTGTGCTGAACTCGGCGGCGATCTCGTCGAGCCGGCGCAACCCCTCGGTTTTGCTTGTTGTCAGGAAGCGGGCCAACTCCGGGTGGCAGATCTCCCGACGCACCGCCCAGACGGCGAAAACGAAGGAGCGACCGGTGAAGCCGCGCCACAGGGTGGCCAAGTCGTATACTTCGACTCCGGCCGTAGCGTCCGTCAGGGCCTGGTCGCCAATGATCAGCGCCGCCTCGCGCCGGCCGAGCGCCGCAGGGCGCATTTCACGGACCTCCATGACGGGCATCGTCGCCAGCTGCCGCTTCAGCAGGACTTGCAGCAGCGCCACCGACGTGCGGGAGTGGGGGCTCAGCCAGATCCGCTCGATCTCCTGCAGCGGCGATCGGCTGGCCAGCACGACGCTGCGCACCGGTCCCGGCGAGGCGATGGCGATGCCCGGCAGGACGACGAGGTCCGGGATGCGCACGCACTCCACCACCGGCAGCAGACCGCCGTCCGATTCGCCCCGCCGCACGGCGTCAGCGCAGCGAGCCGGCTCCTGGAAGCTGACACTCAGCCAGGGCGGAAGCGCCCCGTGGCGCAATCCGTAGACGAGCGGCGCCGCATTGAGGAACGACACGGCTGACAGGCGGGTCTGGGGGGAATTGGGCATCGGATGACCGTCCGCGCGGAATCCAGTCCGCATTGTAGCCCCACCTCCACCCCAAAGGCAAACGCCAACTATTTTCGAACACCGGCCGACTCATCCGTTATTAATTAATGAATGCCGATTCGACCTGGAGTCACGATGCCCCCCAACCCGTCGCCTGCGGCCCCTGCGGTGGCACCGCGCAATCTCCTGCTCCTGCATGCCCTGCCCGGTGCCGGGCCGCGCAAGCTGATGGAGCTGGTCCAGCGGGCGCCCTTTCTGCTGGCGGAACCGGTGGATAAGAACTTCTGGCTGTTCGTCCAGCGGGAATCGGGCATCGCCGTCACCCGCGCCGAGCAACACGCGCTGGAGCACCGCACGGATGGCATTCTGGACCGCGTCGCCCGCGGCGAGTTCGACCTGCTTCATTGGTTCGCGGCGGGCTACCCGGAATTGCTCCGCCACATCTACGATCCCCCGCTGGCGCTGTTCGTGCGGGGCGACCCCGCGCTTCTGAATGGCGACTGTCTGGCCGTGGTGGGCGCCCGACACGCGTCGGACTACGGCGTGGCGGTGGCGCAGGAATTTGCTTGCCGGCTTGCCGGCACCGGTCTGGTGATCGTCAGCGGCCTGGCCCTGGGCATCGATTCCGCCGCCCACCTGGGTGCGCTGCGGGCGGCGGGCGGCACCGTCGCCGTGCTCGGCTGCGGGATTGACATCATCTATCCCAAGCAGTCCGCCGCACTGCACCGGCGGATCCTGGAGCACGGGTGCCTCGTCAGCGAGTTCCCGCCCGGGCTGTACCCCGCGCCGCAGAATTTCCCCATCCGCAACCGCATCATCAGCGGCCTGGCTCTGGGCACCCTGATTGTCGAGGCAACGCAGCGCAGCGGTTCGCTCATCACCGCCCGCCTGGCGCTGGAGCACGGCCGGGAGTTGTTTGCCGTACCGGGTCCCGTGCATAGCCCCCTGAGCGTGGGCCCCAACTACCTGATCAAACAAGGAGCCAAGCTGGTGCAGCTATGGCCGGACGTCCTCGACGAATTGCCCCGGCCGGTGCGGGAGCGTATCCGTCCGGCCGCCGGCGACCCGATGGCGGCGGAGCGCCCCCTTGGCGGCGGCACGGAAAATCTCCGTTTGACAAACGACGAAGAGGCGGTATATAAACACGTGCTTTTTGACCGGAAGGTCCACCTGGATGACCTGTTGCACCGCACGGGCTATCCATGGGGAAACTGGGAGCCGCCCTGCTGCAACTCCAGTTCAACAACCTGATCCAGGAACTTCCCGGGCAGTATTATCTCCGGAATGTGAGGTAGCGCTTGAAACCCAAGTCCCTTGTCATAGTCGAATCCCCCGCCAAGGCCCGGACCATCGAACGGTACCTCGGTGGCGAGTACACCGTCCTCGCCTCCGTGGGCCACATCAAGGACCTGCCCAAGAAGCGGCTCGGCGTCGACCCCGCCCACGGTTTTAAAACCGACTATGAGATCATCCCGGGCAAGGAAATGATCGTTAAAAACCTTCGCAAGGCCGCGGACAAAGCCGACGTGATCTACCTTGCCGCGGACCCTGACCGCGAGGGGGAGGCGATCTGCCAGCACATTTTCGAGGAGATCAAGGCGGCCAACGACAAGGTCTTTCGGGTCATGTTCAACGAAATCACCCGCGACGCCATCCGCCAGGCGTTCCAGTCGCCGGGCCGGATTGACGAAAACCTGGTCAAGTCGCAGAACACTCGGCGCATCCTCGACCGGCTGGTCGGCTACAAGATCAGCCCGCTCCTGTGGCGGAAGGTGCGGCGGGGGCTGTCGGCAGGCCGCGTCCAGACAGTCGCCCTGCGCCTCATCGTGGATCGTGAGCGCGAGATCGGCGCATTCCAGAAAGAAGAATACTGGGTGTTCACCGCCCAGCTGGAAGCCGCCCTGCCGCCGCCGTTCCGCGCCAAGGCCATCAAGCTGGACGGACAGAAGTTTGTCGTGCGCACCGCCGACGAGGCCCGCACGCTCCGCGGCGAACTGGAGGCGGGCACCTTCGTTGTCGAGTCGGTCCGTGCCACCACCCGCAAGCAACACCCGCAGCCGCCGTTCACCACCAGCAAGCTGCAGCAGGAGGCCAACCGCCGTTTCAAGCTTCCGGCGGCCAAGACCATGCAGATCGCCCAGCGGCTCTACGAGGGGATCGACCTCGGCGACGGCAGCGTGGGCCTCATCACTTACATGCGCACGGATTCCACCCGCGTCGCTCCGTCGGCGTTGGAAATGATCCGGTCCTACATCCAGGACACCTACGGCAACGAGTACCTTCCTGAGAAGCCCCGGAGCTTTTCCAAGGCCGACCTGGCGCAGGATGCCCACGAGGCGATCCGGCCCACCGACATTGCCCGCACCCCGGCCTCCGTGCGCGCCCACCTAAAGGCGGACGAATACAAGATCTACACCCTGATCTGGCAGCGCTGCGTGGCCTCGCAGATGGAACCGGCTCTCTTCCGCCACACCGACATCAAGATCGCCGCCGGCCGCTGCCTCTTCCAGGCCACCGGCGACGTGCCGCAGTTCGCCGGTTTCCTGAAGGTCTACCAGGAGTCGGCCGACGAGGACGTCGCGGAGTCCGACCCGGCCAACCCCAACCTGCCCCCGGTGGAAGCGGGCCAGGAGCTGCGCCTGCAGCAGCTCCAGACCGAGCAGCAGTTCACCCAGCCGCCTCCCCGCTATACCGAAGCCACACTCATCAAGGCTTTGGAGGAGAAGGGCATCGGACGGCCCAGCACCTACGCCCAGATTGTGACGGTGATTCAAAACCGCCAATACGTGATCAAGGAGGAGGGACGATTTCGGTCCACCGAGACGGGCGAGATCGTCATCGACCTGCTGACTCGCAGCTTCCCCGACCTGTTCGACTACAACTACACGGCCACCATGGAGCAGAGCCTTGACCTCATTGAGGAGGGGAAGCAGAACTGGCTCGTGGAGCTGCAGCGGTTCTACCGCGCCTTCGACGGCACCCTGCAGAAGGCCGAGGCCGAGATGTCCGATCTGAAGCGGGAGAAGATCCCCACCGACGAGCGCTGTCCCAACTGCGGCGCCGGCATGGTGATCCGCTGGGGTCGGTTCGGCAAGTTCATGGCTTGCGAACGCTACCCGGAATGCCGCACCAGCAAACCGGTCACCAACGGCAACGGCAACGGCGACGCGGCCACCGCCCCGACCGCCAAGGCGCCGGCCCGGGTGCTGGACGAGCAGTGCCCCGACTGCGGCAAACACCTGGTGGAGCGATCCGGCCGGTTCGGCAAGTTCATTGCCTGCAGCGGCTACCCGAAATGCCACTTCAAGAAGAAGCCCGGCATCAACATGCCGTGTCCCCAGCCCGGTTGCAGCGGCGAGATCGTCATGCTCAAGAACAAGCGGGGACGCATCTTCTACGGCTGCTCCAAGTACCCCGCCTGCACCTTCACCAGCTGGCAGCGGCCGGTCCCCCGGAGTTGTCCCGCCTGCGGCAACGCCTACATGGTGCAGAAGCAGACGAAGAAGGACGGCTCCTTCCTGGAATGCCCCAAGCCCGAGTGCCGGCACCGGCTCCCGGGCGAGGCCAACGGGTCAGACGCGCCGTCCGACGGCACCTCCTGAGGGCATCCGCCTTGTCAGCCGGCGTGGATCCATGATATAACGGGGCTGACAATCCGGCGGGATCCACCCTCTCACGCATGAGCACGGACGTAATTGCACTGGTTACTTGGGCATTGCTGGCCGCCACGCTGGCTGCGCTGGCGCTGTATTCCGTCATCGAGAACGTGCTGTCGCGCCTCACCCGCGTGGACATCAAGCTGCTCATGGACCGACGCAAGGGGCTGGGCGAGGACCGATTCGTCACCCAGCTGCACCGGGGAAAGTACCGCGTCCAGATTCCCCTGCAGCTTTTCGTCCAGTCCATCCGCGTCGCCACCGGACTGTTCATTCTGATCCTGTTGAACCTGCACCGAGTGCCGTACGCCGCGCCGCTGGCACTGCTGGCAACGGTCATCGTGCTGTTCTTCCTCTCCCACTGGTTGCCGTGGGCTATCACCGGCACGGAGCCGGAGCGTGCCCTGCTGATCCTGCTGCCCTTCCTGCGACCGGTGCTTTTCATCGGCATCCCGCTCACCTATCCCATCATCCTGCTGGCGGCCCGGCGGCACGCCGCCTCGGCCGACAACGAGGCGGGCGAGGACGAGATCACCGACGAGGAGGTCCAGGCCTTCCTGGACGTCGGCGAAGAGGAGGGCATCTTTGAGCAGGAGGAAAGCCGGATCATCCAGCAGGTCGTCGAACTGGGCGACACGATCGCCCGCGAGATCATGGTTCCACGCACCGAGATCGTCGCCATCCCCGTCGGCGCCACGCAGGAGGAGCTGCGGGCGCTGATCGTCAAGTCGCGTCACAGCCGGATTCCGGTCTATGAGGGCACCATCGACGCCATTGTCGGCGTGATCTATGTCCGACACCTGCTGGCCAGTTACTCAGCCGGCGAACCGGGCGCCTCGTTCAAGGGCCTGATTCGCCCCGCCCTCTTCGTGCCGGAAACAAAGCGGGTGGCCGAGCTGCTCCGTGAGATGCAGGCCAAAGGCGAACAGATGTGCATCGTGGTGGACGAATACGGAGGCGTGGCGGGGCTGGTCACCCTCGAGGACATCCTGGAGGAGATCGTCGGCGAGATCCGGGACGAGGACCAACCGGTGGAGGTGGACATCCATCCCGACGGGGACGGAGCCTATACCATGTACGGCGACACCGACCTGTGGGACGTCCAGGAAACCTTGGGTGTGGACCTGGAGGAGGAGGGGTACAATACCATCGCCGGCCTCATCATCAAGGAACTCGGCCGTCTGCCGAAGCCCGACGAGATACTGCGGGTCGACGGCCTGGAGATCCAGGTGCTCGAAGTCGACAGCCGCAAAATCCACCGCGTCCGTGTCCACACGCTCGATGCCGACCGCTAGCCACCATATGCGGCGCGCCCTGCGCCTCGCCCGGCTAGGCACCGGGCGCACCGGTCCCAATCCCACGGTGGGGGCCGTGGTGGTCCGTGACGGCGCGGTCGTCGGGTCGGGCTTCCACATCTATTCCCGTCGTTGGCATGCCGAGCGGGTGGCCCTTGATGCGGCCGGCCCTGCGGCGCGCGATGCCGACCTGTATGTCACGCTGGAACCATGCTGTCACCACGGCCGCACGCCGCCGTGCACCGACGCGATCCTGGCGGCCGGGATCCGTCGGGTGTTCTGCGGCATGGTGGATCCCAATCCCCTCGTAGCGGGCGGCGGCATCGAGTGCTTGAGGCGTGCCGGAATCGACGTGATCGTGGCCGGCGACCCGGAGCCGTTCCGGTCCCTCAACCGCGGCTTCATCAGCCGCGTCACCCGCGGCCGGCCCTGGGTGACGCTCAAGGCCGCCGCCACCCTCGACGGCCGCGTCGCGCCCCTGTCGGGACGCTCCCGCTGGATCAGCGGCGAACGGTCCCGCCGCCATGCTCACTGGCTGCGCTTCCGCCACGACGCCATCCTCACCGGCATCGGTACCGTGCTGGCCGACGATCCGCTGCTGACCTGCCGGCACAAGCGGCCGCGGGAGCAGCCGCCGTTGCGGCTCGTGATCGACCCGACCCTGCGGCTGTCCCCGGAGTCGCGGCTGGCATCCACCGCCGCCGAAGCGCCGGTCTGGGTGTACTGCGGACCGGCGGCGCCGCCGGCGGCTCGCGAGGCCCTGGCCGCTCGCGGCGTGACGGTGATCCCAGTCACGGTGGCGAATGACGGCGGACTGGATTTGGCGGCGGCGCTTCGTCAGCTGGCGGATGCCGGCGTGTCCTCGGTGCTGGTGGAGGGCGGCAGCCGCACCCTGGCCGGCTTCATCCGAGCGGAGCTGGCTGACGAGTTCTGCTTCTATTTCGCACCGATGATCCTGGGCGAGCGGTCGCTCCCGCTGGCGGGCGACCTGGGGGCGCTGGAACTGGACGGCTGCCCCCGGCTGGACATCCGCCGCGTCCGTCCGCTGCCCCCCGACTGGCTGTTTGAGGGCTTTTTCAGCTTTCCGCCCGGCGGTGCACCAGCTGCTCTTCCTACCCGCTGAAGCCGGGCGGACGGTCGGATCCCAACCAAATATCCCGCAGAACAAAACGATGAACACAATCTATTTCAAGAATCTTCAGCGTCAGCACCGGATCGACACCAAGACGTTCCGCCGGCTGCTGCTGAACGCCATGCGCCGGCTGGACGTCTCCGGATCCCTGCTGACGGTGGTATTCTGCCGCTCGGCGCGGATCCGGGAGCTGAACCGGCTGTACCGCGACCTGGACGAGCCGACCGATGTCCTATCGTTCCCCTCCGCCGATGCCGGCGAAGACGGACGGACCTACTTGGGGGATATTTTCATCGCCCCGGAAGTGGCGGCCGAGTATGCGTGTAAAGGCGGGATTGAGCTGGCTGACGAGCTGGCCGTCCTCCATCTCCACGGTCTGCTGCACCTGCTCGGATATGACCACGAGACCGACGCCGGCCAGATGCTGGCGCTGCAGGCCGCGCTGGAGCGGGAGCTCAGACCACGAGGACCGGGACGGTCGACCGCCGGATGACCCGCTCCGTAGTGCTCCCCACCACGTAATCCTCGACTTCGTCGTAGCCGTTGTTGGACAGGACGACCAGGTCGATGCTCGCCTCCGTGATGTAATCCACGATGGTCGCCGGCGGCGCGCCTTCCCGCAATGCAATGGTGACTCCGGATGCGCCCGCATCCGGCAGCGCAAACAACCGGCGGATCTTCGCCTCCATTCGGCCCCTCGCCTCGGGATCCAGCTCAAAGACGGAATCGACGCCGCCGGCGTAGTAGGCGGGGTGGAACCGCGCCTCCACCGCATGCAGGAGATGGATGTGGGGGGCGCTGTTCCCCCGGATGAGTGGCAGCCAGCTCATGGGCCGGACGGAATTGGACGAGAAATCGGTAGGGATGAGGACATGGTCCAGATGCAGGTCCCGCCCGTCGGACGTCAAGCAGGGCCGCATGCCTTGCCGCACCAGCCAGGCCGGACAGGGACAGCGGCGCAGCACCGCCTCGGCGACACTCCCGAACACCACCTGCTCGAAGCTGCGTCGGCCGTGGGTGGACATCACCAGCAGGTCGATCGCCTGTTCGGCAACATAATCCATGATCATGGACGGGACGCTGAATCCCCGGCGCGTTGCCTGGATGGTCCGGACGCGGCCGCCGGCGGCGGCGCCGGTGGAGCCGGCCAGCTTGTTTCGGGCCTGATCCTCCTCGGCCTCAAAAAACCGCGCCAGTGAGGCGAACTCGTCGGCGATACGTTGCGGATCGTAGGCGTGGGGTGTCACCGCATGGAACACGTGGAGGATGGCGCCGGACATCGCGGCCAGCGCCGACGCGTAGGGCAAGGCCGCCTCGGCCGCTTCGGAGAAATCGGTGGTGAACAGAATGTTCCGGAGTCGGGGATCGCTCATGGGGCACCGCCTGCTGTTTTTGTGCATTATAGCGGAGCCCGGGGCCGGCGACAACGGCAGCGTCCGTCGGTCGCCCGGATCAGAAACGATCAGATTTCCCAGCGCAGCAGGGAACTGCCCCAGGTGAACCCGGCGCCGAAACTGGCCAGGACGATCCAGTCGCCTTTCCGGATGCGGCCGTCCCGGGCGGCTTCGTACAGGCAGATGGGAATCGTGGCGGAGGTCGTGTTGCCGTAGCGATCGATGTTGACGATCACCTGGTCGTCGCGCAAACCCAGGCGTTCGGCGCACGCTGAGATTATCCGCAGGTTGGCCTGGTGGGGCACAAACAGTTTAAGCTGCTCCGGGGCCAGGTTGTTCCGCCGCAGGATTTCCTCAGAGGCGCTGGCCATCTCGGTGACGGCAAATTTGTAAACCTGGCGGCCCTCCTGGTGGATGACATGCATCTTCTTGTCCACAGTCTCGTGGCTGGGCGGGTTGAGGCTGCCGCCGCCCGGCATGTAGAGGAACTTGCCGCCCGACCCGTCGGTGCGGAGCACGAAGTCCTTCAATCCGACCTCGTTTTCGTCCGCCGGCTCCAGGAGCGCGGCGCCGGCGCCGTCGCCGAACAACACGCAGGTGGCTCGATCGGTGTAGTCGACGATCGAGGACATTGTTTCGGCGCCGACGACGACCACCCGCCGGTGGACGCCGGTCCGGACAAACTTCTCGCCGACGGCCAGGGCGAAGATGAATCCGGAGCATGCGCCCGACAAGTCGAAGCCCCAGGCGTTCTTGGCGCCAATTTTCTCCTGGACCACGCAGGCGGTGGAGGGAAAGAACATATCGGGGGTCACCGACGGGATGATGATCAGGTCGATGTCCGCGGGCTCGATGCCCCGGGAGCTGCACAGGCGGAGGATGGCCTGGGCGGCCAGATCGGAGGTGGCCTGGCCCTTCTCTACGATGTGCCGCTCGTGGATGCCGGTGCGCTCCAGGATCCAATCGTTGGTGGTATCGACCATTTTCTCCAGATCCGCGTTCGTCAGGACGCGCTCCGGAACGTACATGCTGATGCCGGAAATCTTGACCTTATATTCGCTCACGAGGGTCCGCCTTTCGGGTGGAATTTTGAAAACCCAGTTTGTATCAGAATCGCCGGAGCATTTCAACCCCGAATTTCCGGTGCGGCTGTTTCCCGGTCTCGGTGCCGTGATTCCTCCGCGGCCTGCCGTCGGCGGAGCGGTTCGCCCGGATCGCCAGAAAAGTGAAGTCCTTTCGCCTTTTTTTGATAGAATGACATCTTTCATCTTGGCCCCGGGGCTGTTCGGATGAGCAGCGGCGAAGCAGAAGAGATCCGGCGGTTTTTGGCAGGCGACGAGGGCGCGTTCCAGTTGATCATGAATCGCTGGCACCGCCCCATCGTCAACTTCCTGTACCGGTGCACCGGCAGCCAGGATGACGCCGCCGAACTGGCTCAGGAAACGTTTCAGACTGTCTCCCGGCGGCTCGGCGATTTGAAGGATCCCGCCCGGTTCTCCTCGTGGATCTACAAGATCGCCTTGAACCACTGCCGGATGCGGATGCGCAGACAGCGCAACCGACAGATGGAGTCGCTGGATGCCCAGACCTTTGAAAACAACGAGCCGAAGGACAGCTACCAATCGCTCACGCTCAGCACGTCGCTCTCACCGGAGGAGCGCCTGTCCAAGCAGGAGATGGCCCGGGTGGTCCGCCAGGCACTCGACCGGATCGAGCCGAAGCAGCGCGAGGTGATCGTGTTGAAGGAGTATTCCGGATTGCGGTTCCATGAGATCGCCGAGGTGCTCGACGCCCCGATCTCGACAATCAAATCCCGGATGTATCTGGGACTGGACAGCCTCCGGCGGGAAATCATCAAAATCATTCGACCATAGGTGTGCCATGCATTGCGATCAAGCCAGAGAACGTTTACTGGATCTGATGTACGACGAGTTGCCCCCGGGCGCCGACCGCGACGCCCTGGACGCCCATCTGAGCGGCTGCCCCCGCTGCCGGGCCGAAATGGACGAACTGGGCATCACCCGGCGATTCTTGGCCGCCTGGGATGACGACCCGCCCGCGGTTCTCCACCGCCCGCTCGTCCCTGCGGCCATGGTCGGCCGGCCGTTGCTTCATTTTCCACGCATCTCCTGGCTCACGGCCGCCGCCGCCTTGCTCGTGATCGCCGCCGGCGTCCTGGTGGCCATCACCCCGGTGCAGGTTCGCTATCACGACAACGCAGTCGAGATCCGTCTGGGCGACACGCCGACAGCACCCACCGCCGCCGACTCGGAATGGCTGCGCACGGTGGATCAGATGATCGCCGAGAGCGAAGCCCGGCAGATGGGCCGGTTCATGGATGCCATGCAGAATGTCAGTTTCCGACTCGAGGATGAGCGATACCGCGACCGTCAGGCCATCCAGCAGGGTTTCGATCTGGTGAAGGAGATTTACATGGACCAGATCGAGCGCAACAACCAGCTGCTGGAGCTGTCTCTCCAGCAGGCGGACTACCGCACCCGAATTCAGCCCCGTTGAGGTCGTCATGATGCGCAGAAGCTATCTGCCCGTTGTATTCTGCCTGATCGTCGGGCTGTCCGGTACCGCCAGCCTGTTTGGCGCCGGCACGCCGGCCGTCGATTTGAACCAGCTGCGGCGGGAGTGCGAACTGTTTGAGAACATCCTCAACACCTCCCTGCGCCAGAATATCCAGAATCCCCTGTTCATCGCCGAGAAAGTGCGCGGTGCGTATTTGGAAGGCTACGGCATCACCTTCACATACACCATCAATTTGAACCGATCGCTGATCCTGTTCCCTAGATCCGCCCAAACCGGCACCGCCCAATCCGGCAACGAGCCCGATCTCGGCAAGACGGTGCAGATCCTGCGGCGGTGTGCCGCGGAGGTGCTGAGCCAGTATGGATCAGCCTTCCGGCAGTTGCCCGCCCAGAATAAAATCAGTATAATCGCCCACGTTTTATCCCGCTCGGTGGATCCGAATGTGCAGTCCGGGCACGTCCTGGTCGTCACGGCCACCCGGAACGATCTGGACCAGCTCCTGCGGGCCCGGATCAGCGCCGATGAATTCAAAAAGAGGATCGTCTACCTTGAGTATTAAGCTGTCCGAAATCAAACAGAAGAAAAAGATCGGCGATATCCTGGTGGAAAAAGGGCTGGTCACCGCCGACGAGCTCAAGACCGCGCTCAACCTGCAGAAGGAATCGCGGGAGAAAATCGGGCGGATCCTCTGTGAACTCGGCTACATCTCCGAGAAGGACCTGTTGCAGGAATTGAGCCTGCAGCTGGAAATCCCCGTCCTGACCCCCGAGATGATTCCGCCGGTTCCGGTCATCGAGAACACCTTCAGCATTAATTTTATGAAGTTCAACCGGTTTCTCCCGGTCCATTTTGAAGGTGGTCTGCTGAGCATCGCCTGCGTTTACCCCAACGACTACGCTCTGGTCAACACCATCCGCCAGCTCACCCAGCACGAAATCAAGACCTACCTGGCCGTCGAGTCGGAGATCATGGACCTCATCGACCGGCTGTACGGCGGTGCCGCATCCGACATGGAACGAATCATCGAGGGGATCGGCGACGGCGAGATGGCCGGTCTCGAGGACGTTGAGGACATCGAACACCTCAAAGACCTGGCCTCGGAGGCGCCGGTTATCCGCCTGGTCAACTTGTTCCTCCAGAAAGCCGTGGAGAGCCGCTCCAGCGACATCCACGTGGAACCCTTCGAGAAGGAGTTCAAGGTCCGCTTCCGCATCGACGGCATCCTCCACGACATCGAGTCGCCGCCGAAGCATCTCAAGGCGGCGATCATCTCCCGCATCAAGCTCATGGCCAAGCTGAACATCGCCGAACGGCGGCTCCCCCAGGACGGTCGCATCAAGCTCCGGGTGCTGGGCAAAGAGATCGACCTACGCGTCTCGACCCTGCCCACGCTGTTCGGCGAGAGCGTCGTGCTCCGCATCCTGGACAAAGGCTCGGCGGCCCACTATGACCTGGCTAAACTCGGCTTTCTCAGCGACACCATGAACACGATCCACACAATCATCCGCCGCCCCTACGGCATGTTCCTGGTGACCGGCCCCACCGGCAGCGGCAAATCCACCACCCTGTACGGCTCGCTCAAAAAGATCAACCTGCCTGACAAGAAGATCATTACCATCGAGGACCCGGTGGAATACCAGATCGAGGGTGTGAACCAGATCCACGTGAATCCCCAGATCGGCCTCACGTTCGCCAGCGGATTGCGCCACATCGTACGCCAGGACCCGGATGTGATCATGGTGGGCGAAATCCGCGACCTCGAGACTGCGGAGATCGCCATCCGGGCGGCCCTCACGGGCCACCTCGTATTTTCCACCCTCCACACGAACGACGCCCCGGGCGCCATTGCGCGCCTCATCGATATGGGCGCGGAAGACTACCTGCTGGCATCCTCGATCCTGGGCATCCTGGCCCAGCGCCTGGTCCGGGTCATCTGCGACGAATGCAAACAGCCGGTCCGGCCCGAGTCGGCGCTGCTTAAGCAGTTCAATTTCCCGGACGATACCATGTTCTTTGAGGGCAAGGGATGTCCCAGCTGCGCCGGCACCGGCTACCATGGACGCATCGGGATCTTCGAGCTGATGAACATGACCGAGGAGGTCAAACATCTGACCATCAGCCGCGCACCGGCTTCCGAGATCCGCAAGATGGCCGTTCAGCAGGGCATGCGCACGCTGCAGGAGGACGGTTTTCTGAAAGTCAGCCGGGGTATGACCACCCTCGCCGAAGTGCTGCGCGTCACGCAGGACGTGTAGGCGAACCGCACGAGGGATCATGACGGCATTCACCTACAAAGCCACCACCCGCGACGGCAAGGTCGTCGATGGCCTGATCGAGGCCGAGAACGAGCGTGCGGTCCTGATTAAACTGCAGGACCTGGGCTATCTGCCGCTGCGGATCACCGCCGGATCAAAAAGCGGCGCCTCGGTGTTTGCGTTCAATTTTTCGGCTCAGCGGCGACGCAAGGTCCGCGCCAAAGACCTGCTGATGTTCACCCAGGAGCTCAAGACTCTGCTTCGTGCCGGACTGCCGCTGGACCGCAGCCTGATGATCCTCGAACAGCTCACGGAGAAGGGTGTGTTCCAGGAGATCATTCACGACGTCATCGGCAAGATCAAGGGCGGCAAAACACTGGCCGACGCCATGGCCGATCATCCCGACGTGTTTCCCAAGGTCTACGTGAACATGATCCGTGCGGGCGAATCCGGCGGCGTGGTGCCGCAGGTCCTGGAGGAAGTCAGTGCTTATCTCGAGCGGAGCGTCGAGCTCAGGACCTACCTGGCGACCTCGCTGATTTACCCGGTCATCGTTTCCTCGATGATGATCGTGTCGCTGCTGGTGATGTTCCTCTTCGTGATCCCCAAGTTTGCGCAGATCTTCGAGAGCTCGCGGGCGCCGATCCCGCTGCCCATGCAGGTGCTGATGACGATCAGCGATTTCTTCACCGGCTGGTGGTGGGCGATCGTGGGCGTCCTGGTCCTCGCCGTCTTCGGCTTTGTCCGCTGGCGTCAGACTCCCCGGGGCCGGCGGGTCTGGGACGAGCGGCTGCTCCGGACCCCGGTCCTCGGCCGACTGGTCAGTCTGGTGGAAGTCGCCCGGTTCAACCGGACCCTGGGCACTCTGCTGCAAAGCGCCGTCCCGCTCGTCCAGGCGCTCACGCTGGTCAAGGAGATTATCAACAACCAGGTCATCGCCGAAACCATCGAGCCCATCAAGAACGGCGTCAAGAAAGGTGACGGGCTGGTGGGTCCCATGCGGAAAACCGGCGTTTTTCCGCCGCTGTCCCTGCACCTGATCGAGGTGGGCGAGGAAACCGGCAACCTGGCCGCCATGCTCACGCAGGCCGCCGATGTGTTCGAGAACGATGCCCGGGTGGAGGTCAAGCGGTTGATCGGCCTGTTTGAGCCCGCCATGATCCTGCTGATGGGCGTGGTGGTGGGCCTGATCGTCATCACCATGGTGTTTTCGATATTCAGCATCAGTGAGATTCCGATGTAGGAGAAGCTATGAGCGAGAAACGGGAACGTCGTCGGCAGCATCCCAGGGGTTTCAGCTTGATCGAGCTGATGGTGGTGCTTGTCATTCTGGGTCTGATTGTCGGCATCGTGGGCCCGAGCGCGTGGCGCCGGCTGACCCAGGGCCAGAAGATTGCGGCCAAGACTCAGATCCAGCAACTGGAAGCGTCCCTGCTCAGTTTCAGCACCGACATGGGCCGCCTGCCCACCACCGAGGAGGGGCTCAAGGCGCTCGTCGAGAATCCGGACGGCTCGGAACTGTGGGCCGGCCCCTATCTGAACAAGATGAAGGTCCCCAAGGATCCCTGGCAGGCGGACTACGTGTACACCTTTCCGGGTTCCCACAACAACGAATTCGACCTTTACTCCAAAGGGCAGGACGGCCAGGCGGGGACCGCCGACGATATCACCAACTGGGAATGATCCATGAACCGGCGCCACGGCGGATTCACGTTTGTCGAGGTGGTGGTGGTATTGGCCATCCTGGCCGTCACCGGCCTCGTCGCCTATCCGCCGCTGCACGCCACACTGGAAAAAACCCGGATGGAGAGCGCCGTCCGGGAGCTGGCGGCGCTTTTGAAGTACGCCCGGGAAAAATCCATGGCCGAACAGGAGACCGTGGCCGTGGTGCTGCGCAAGCAGGAAGGCGACCTGACGATCTTCAATCGCCGCGGCCAATCTATCAAATACTACCGCCTGTACGACAAAATCGAATTCGTTCGCCTGATCCTGGACGGGCTCGACGTGGCGGACAATCGGACGGTGGTGTGGTTCTACCCTGACGGGCGCAGCACGGGTGTCGCCATGGTCGTCCGCCACGAAAGCGGCCATCAACTTCGGCTGAAAACCGACATTCTCACCGGCAACACGCGAATCTTCGCGCCCGGGGAAAGCGGGTTCGATGATGAAATGTTCAATCCCTGACAACCGGGAGACTCGATCTCGCCTCCGTCGCCGGCGCACCGACGCCGGATTCTCCTTGTTGGAGGTGGTGATCGCGGTGGTGCTGGTCGGGGTGATCTTCGGCGCCATCATTCAGGCGTTCTCATACTCACTGCGGAACATCAGCCAGGTCAACGTGTATCAGATCGCCCTCCAGCTGGCGCAGAACAAGATGAACGAGCTGATCATCGACGAGAACATCATCGAGGACGGGGCACTGGACGGATCATGGGATGACAATTACAGCTGGCGCGCGGTGATGGAAACCCGTGAAGTGGACGATCTGACCGTCGACAAGAGCCGCCTGACGACCCGGCTGCTGCATATCCGGCTGACCGTCACCTACGCCAGCGAAGGCCGACGCCGGGAGGTCCGGCTCTTCACCATCAAGCTCGTGCCCAAACCGAACGTGGGCGCGCCCGGACGTCTGTCGGGGGGGAGGACGCCCTATGGCCGCTAGGCGCCGGCTCTCCCCCAGAGGATTCAGCTTGCTGGAAGTGCTGGTGTCGGTGACGCTGTTCGCCATCATCTGTTCCGTGCTTTACTCCGGCTTCGCCATGGTCACCCGCAGCTGGCGCCGCGGCCACGAGACCATCCAGCAGAGCGAGCGGCTGCGCAGCGTGTTCGAGCTGATCCGGCGTCAGGTCATCTCCATCTACCCGGTGGTACCGGTGGAGGAGGACATTGAAGCAGATCTGGCCCAGCCGGGACCCCAGCGCATGATCGCCGCCAAGATCCCCTATTTCGTGGGCAGTGACCAGCAGGTCGCCTTCGTCACCCTGTTTTCGCTCCGGCTCAACGCCATACCCGGCCTTTGCTTCGTGGCCTATGGTGTCGAGCCGTCCCCGAGCGGCGACGGGCTGGCCCTGGTGGAACTGGAGAAGCCGTACACCGGCATCAGTCCGCTGGCGGCGGACGGCCTGTCGTCGACGCCCGAAAACATGTATCGCTACACCCTGCTCGACCAGTTGGCGGAAGTCACGTTCGAGTTCTATGGTCTCGACCTGTCCCAGGCCGGCGTCCTGCCGGAGGAGGAGCAGATCAAGCAGTGGTACCCCACCTGGAAAGTCGAAGAGATGGGCGACCTGCCGGAAGCGGTCCGCATTCGCTACCGGTTCATGCCCGAAGCCAAGATGCGGTTCCCGGAGGGTGAGATCCTGGTTCCTATCCGGAGCAAAGGCAACCTGCCCGCCGGTCGGGTGCCGCGGAGAATGCCGAATGCGACGACGTGAGCGCCCCCCGCGGGGCTCGGTCCTCATCGCGATGTTGTGGATGCTCATGGCCATGAGCATCCTGTGCATCAGCTTCGCCAAGACGGTCCGGGTGGAAGCCAACGCGGTGTCCAACACCCGCGGCCTGACCCAAGCGTACTACCTCGCCCAAGCCGGCATCTCCGAGACCATCTACAAGCTGGTGGTCTACCGCCTCGAAGGCGGCGTCTCGTCATTTTCAGCCGAAGCCGAGTTGGAACCCCGCGACATCGATCGCGGCCGGGTGATCCTGCACACCGACGTCGCCGACGTGACAGTTGAGATCTTCGATGAGGACGGCAAGATCAACATCAACCGCGCCAACAAGGACCTCCTGCTCAGCCTCCTGCTCGGACTTGGCCTGGAGGACGACCGCGCCGACATCATCTCGGACTCCATCCTCGACTGGTGCGACATCGACGAAGACTATCACGCCAATGGCGCCGAAACGGACTATTACCTGGGCCTGGAAAATCCGTACGCCGCTAAAAACGGCCCCATGGATACCATCGAGGAGTTGCTGCTGATCCGCGAAGTCGACCCCCAGCTCTTCTACGGCTACACCTACGAGGACGAGACCGGCTCGTTGCGTCACATGCCGGGGCTCAACCAGTGCGTCAGCGTCTATGGTTCCGGTTCCGGCGTCAACATCAACTCGGCGCCGTACACCGTGCTGCTGAGCATCGGTTTTCCGCCCGAGATGGCCCGCCGCATCATCGCCGAGCGGCAGGAGCGCCCCTTCAAGGACCAACAGGATTTCAACACGCGCGTGCCCGAGTCCCCCGGCATGGAGCAGCTCAAGGCGCCCATTGTGACGCGTCCGCCGGTGCAATCCTCGTATTTTTCGCTGATCTCCACCGCCAAGATGCACAACTCAAAACTCCAGAAGACCATCCTGGCCATTGTCCGGCTCAATCCGCGCTTCCCGCTCAAGCACAGCATCGTGTACTGGAACGAAAACTATCAGACGCAGACAGCCGATTTCGAACTCATGGAGGAACAGGGATTGCCATGATGTACCTGAAAAAAGCCATCGGCGTGTTCTATCACGACGATGATCTGGACATCGAGGTTGTCGCCCGCAGCTTCGGCGACATCCATTTTCTGGGCAGCCTGACGCTGAGCGGTCTGTCCCAGAAGGATCCGCTGGTTTTTCGGTCGGAGCTCGAGGATTTCTTCGACGGCTTGAAGATCAAGCCGGAAAACGTGGTCGTCGGCCTCGCGCCCGACCAGCTCGCATTTCGGCGCCTGGTCCTGCCCGCCGAGGCCGAGGACAACCTGGAACAGGCGATCCGGCTCCAGATCATGAACGTGGTCCCCTCCGACACCGATGAGTTCTGCGCCGAGAAAATCGTCCGCCGCAGCGCCGACGGCAAGTCCTACGAGGTCGATCTCTACATCATCCCCCGCGAGCGCGTGCGCAAGCTGCTGGACTTGTTGCGGCAATTGGGCTTGCCCCCCCAGGCGCTGACACTCACCGCGCTGGGTTTCGAGCGCCTGCTGAAGAAGGATGGCCCGGCCAACCAGCACCCGGTGTTCATCGCCGATCTGGATTTGAACAATTTCGCCGTCCACGTGTTCCAGGGCGGCCGATTCACGTATTTCAAGCTGGCCTGGATCAACCCGGCCAACAAGAACCTTCAGAACGTCCTCAAGGAAGTGGAGCGCTGCGCGTCGCTGATCCAGCTGCCGGACGACCAGGACATCGACGTGATGCTCAACATCTCCGACTCCAACTGGCAGGACCAGCTGGTCGAGGGCGAATATCCTTTCCTTCGCTATCTCAAGGAGTGTTCCCCCTTCCCGGAGCGCACCACGCTGAACCTGAAGCCGCTCTCCGTGGCCCTGCAGGCGCTGGAGCACAACCGCCGCTCCTTCAACCTCATCCCGGTCGAATGGCGTGAAAAATCGTCCTCGATCAGCCTGGTGCCGACCCTCATCCTGGCGGCGGGCTTGGTTCTCCTTCTGGGGATCAGCTTCACCCGGGTGTATTTCCAGGAGTCGTCCTACAACGACCAGCTCCAGCGGAACATCGCCAAAATCGAGCGCGAGTATCGGAGCACAATGCAGTTGCGCCGGAACATCGTCCGCGTCCGCAATGAACTGGACACCTACCAGCGCGTGATCAAAAAGCCGATTTCCGACCTGGACATCCTGCGTGAACTGACCGAGAAGGCGGGTGACAAGACCTATCTCAGCGAATACGTCCGCGCGAACAACCTGATCGTCAGCGGGTACACCGACTCGGTGCTGGATCTGCAGACGCGACTGACGGCCATCCGGTTTTTCAAGGGCATCAATCTGCAGGGGTCCATCACCAAAACCAAGGAAGGACTCGAGCATTTTCGCTTCGAGATCCAACTGCTGGAGGAATGACGTGAACATCTCACGCAGGGACCGGCGGGTCATCCTGATTGGCGGCGTGATTGTTCTGCTGCTCGCGGCCGTCTGGTACGGGGTTCTGCCGCTGATTGAATATGCCCGCCAGCTGGAGACCGACAAGAACCAGCTCGAAAGCGATCTGATCCGCAAAGCGGAGATCATCCGCCAAAAGGATGCCTACCAGCAGTCACTGGCCGGCCTGATGGCCGCTGAAGACCGCTTCCGGTCGATCATGATCGAGGGCACCGATCCCACCCAGGTGACATCCGAGCTGCACCGCGTGGTGAACACGCTGGCCGAGCAGCACGGCATCAGCGTCTCGCGGATCGACGCCTCCCTGAAGCCTGAGCGGTTCGACAGCGAAACGATCAAGCAGAATCCGTTCATGGGCAATTTCCTCAAACTGCGCGTGCGGGCTTCGCTCAAGTGCACTCCCGACAAGCTGATGGCGATGCTGGCGTCGATCGAAGGGCATCCGAAATTCCTTGCGGTGGAGCGTCTGGAGGTCCGGGCCTGGAACGTTCGACCCGACAAGGAGATCAATCCGGATATCGTCGTGATGACGCTGATCTTCAAGCCGGACGAGAGCGGAGCCGACAAAAAGAAACCTTCCAGCCAGGCTCGCCTGGCCGGAAATTCCTCGGGAGGCCGATCATGAAACGACCCATCATTCTGGCCAATATCATCCTGATTCTGTGCATGGCGGGGCTGACCTACAAGCTTAAACTGGACTGGGATCGCTGGAATCAGCAGCACAACATGCAAAAGCTCATGGAGCGGGTCAAACCGCAGGCTCCGGAATCCACGGCAATCGACGTCCAGCCTGTCCGAACGGCGATCCCGGCGGCCGAGTTGAGTTACATCTCCGACAACAACCTCTTCCACAAGGATCGCAACATGAACCTGCCGAAGGACGAGGATAAGGCGAAAGCCGTCATCCGCCTGGACAATCCCCCTGAGATCATGGGGGTCGTCGTCATCGAGGGCCGGAAGTATATACAAGCGCGGTCCTCGAAAGGCGGGGGCGAGGGCAATCGTGCCGTGCAACTCGGTGAAGGCGACAAATGGGAAAGCATCTGGCAACTCGACTCCATCCTCGACGACCGAATCGTACTCGTTTCCGGCGAAGCCCGCGAGGAAGTCCTGTTCCACGACCCCGGCAAGCGCCGGGTCCAGAAAGCGCCGGGCCCCAGTCAAGCGAAAGGAAAATCCGCCATCCTGACCATCGGGGGTTCGTCCGGCTCCTCATCGTCCAGCCGACCCGCGACCGCATCCGCCGCGGCCGACGTGACGCCGCCGAAAACGACTTCTGCTTCTGTATCCTCCCCGACAACCGAGCGAAGCCGCACCAGCAGCACCCGCGATTTCCTGAACCGTCGCTCCAGTTCGTCGCAACCCGGCAATCGAACCGGTGCGACAAGCACCAACTCGGCGCAGCGGAGCAGCTTCTTCCGCGCCGGCCAGCGCAGGCCGAATTAACCCGCGCCCATCGGTCAATCAAGTATAGGAGTTTTCATATGATGAATCGTGTGATCCTGATCCTGGCGCTCGGTGCACTCATTCAGTGTCTCCCCGCCGGTCCGGCGGCAGGGCCGGTCGCACCAGCCTGCCCGGGCGGAGTCGTCTTCGCGCAGGACTCCGAACCCCAGGAGGAGCAAACCGACACTCCCGCACCGAGAACAGCCGAAGATGTCAAGAAAAAACGGGAAGAGATGCAGAAGCGCCTGAACGCTATCCGCGCGCAGCGGTCTTCCCGGCAAAATCCCCCCAAGGCCGGTGAGGCGGCACCACGACGCGCTCCGATTCCGATCGAGGCCCAGGCGATCCCTCCGGCCGAACAGGCTCAGCCACCCGACGGCCAGGAACCCAAGCCGGACGGCACCGGCGGAACCGCGGCCGCTACACCGACGCCGCCGGCACCAGCCAAGGCCAACATCACCGCGAAGGGCATCAGCTTGAAATACGACGACGTCGATCTGCTCGACTTCATCGATATCGTCGCCGGCATTCTGAACCTGAGTTACATCGTCGATCCGCAGGTCTCGGGCCGCGTCAGCATCAACATGAACTCGCCCGTCCCCCGGGAAGCCCTCTATGACATTTTCATCGACATCCTGCGAATCAACGGGGCGACAATCATCCGATCGGGTGATATCCATCATATCGTCCCCATCGAGGAGAGTCGGCAGTACCCGGCGGCTATCGAAAAAATCGATCCCGACTACACGTCCGAGGGCAATGATCTGACCACCGTCATCACCCCGATCGAGTTCATCCCGTCCGCTGACATCGCCAAGCTTCTGGATGAGTTCAAGACGGAAAAGACACTCATCATCAACTACGAAACCTACAACCTGCTGGTCCTGACCGACTTCAAGGACAATCTGCGCAAGCTTTTGCATATCATCAAGATCCTGGACGGCGGCTTTTTCGAAGTCAACAAAGTCGAGCTCATCCCCGTCAAGTTCAACAAGGCCGAGGACCTGGCCAAGGACTTGGAAGCGGTGTTCAACGCGGGCGGCTCCTCCAGCGGCATCCGATTCATCGCCGTCCCCCGCATGAACGCGGTCCTGGCGGTCTGCCGGTCCCCCCGCGCGCTTGAGGCCGTCTACAAGTGGGTGGAAAAACTGGACACGCCATCCTCCGGCGGCAACGAAACGTTCGTCTACAAGGTGGAGAATACGACCGCCACAAACATCGCCGATATCCTGGGTCAGCTGTTCGCCGACCAGGGCGCCCAGGTGGGCACTGTGTCGGCTCCTCAGCGGGCGATCCAGACCGGTGAGGGCGGAACGGAACGGTCCTCCGCCGGTGTGCCTTCCGGCGGCCAGATCATCAGCCCGCAGCTCAAGGGTACCATGCGCGGAAGCGAGCGTGGTCCGATCCAGGGTCTGTCCGGCGGCGTGAAAATCATCGTGGATGAACTCAACAACAACCTGATCATCCACGGCACCCAGGCCGATTACGAGTTTTTGCTGAAGACCATCAAAAAGCTGGATGTCCTTCCCCGTCAGGTGCTCATCGAGGCCAAGGTGATCCGGGTTGACCTGAGCGATTCACTTTCGATGGGTGTCAACTACTTTCTGCAGCAACGGTCCGGCACCTACCCCCCCACCACGGGCTCCATCCAGTGGGGGGAAAGCGCTGGGCTGAACATCAGCTCCATCGCGGTGTTCGGTTCCCGTGAAATCAAGGCCCTGCTCGACACGCTGGAAACCATCTCCAAGATCCAGGTCCTGAACAGCCCGTCCGTTCTGGTGCTGGATGGCAACGAAGCCACGATCAGCGTCGGCACCGAGATCCCCATCGCCACGAGCACTTACACCAACCCGTGGGCGAACAATCAGGATCCGAATTACAACATCACCAACACGCAGATCCAGTACCGCTCCACGGGCGTCAACCTCAGCGTGTCGCCTCGGATCAGTGCCTCCGGAATCGTGACCCTGGAGATCGCCGTAGAGGTGAGCTCGCCCGGCGACAGCGCCGGCGGACTGGGCGGCTCCCCTCCGATCAACGCGTCCAACGTCAACTCCACGCTTGTGGTCGAAGACGGCAAGTCGGTCCTCATCGCCGGACTGATCAAGGAGGAGAACACCAACTCGCGCAGCGCCGTACCGTTGATCGGCCACGTGCCGATCTTCGGGTGGCTCTTCAGCTCGACGACCGTGTCGAAGGCACGGACAGAGCTCATCGTCATCCTGTCGCCCCGGGTGATCCACACGACCCAGGACGCCACCGCCGCCACGTATCAGGTCGTTGACACCCTTTCCAACATCAACAAGTATTTGAAGAAGAAATGGCCCCAGGGCCAGTTGGGCGTGCTCCGTGACACCTCGGACGCCGCTAAAAAGTTGGAAGAATCCCTGAAGGAAGGACACAAACCGGAACAGCCGGAACTCGAATCGGACGAATCAAAACAGGATACGCCGCCGCCGGCAGAGAAACCGCCGCAACCACCCGAGCCGCCGCCGGTAGAGAAACCGCCGCAACCACCCGAACCGCCACCTGATACAGCGGATCCGCCGGCCCGAGTCGGCTGATCGACACGCAAGCTGAAGACGCCTGACAGGGTCCCCCGGGACCCTGCTTTGTTTGCCGCAGAATTTAGCAACTTTTCGGGTGGTTTCTTATCTCTATCGTATGGATAATGTTGATCTGTGAAATTTTGTCCAACAAACTGCAGTAGCTTAAACCGTTGAATGCCCAAGACCTCCAGTCATTGATTCAGCAGGCTCAGGATGGCGACCGGGATGCGTGTCATCTGCTGTACCAGCATTTTGTCGCCCGAATCTTTAATTTTGTATTGGGCATGGTGCGCAGCCGGGAGGACGCGGAGGATGTCACCCAGGACGCTTTTGTCCAGGCATTCAACAACCTGCTCCACCTCAAGGACTTGGGCAAGTTTGAGCAGTGGTTGTACCGCATCGCCCGCAATGAAGTGTACCAGCGTTTCCGGCGCAGGAAGGTCCAAGAGGTGATGCTGGAGCCCGAGTCACTTCCCGCCGAAGAGGCCGGCGGAAGGCGCCCCACCAGCAATCCGGAAGAAGAGGTCCTGACGGTGGAACTGGAGCAGGTTATTCAGCGAACGCTCGCCGAACTGCCGCCGAAATTGCGTGAGGTGTTCATCTTGTCCGTGCTCCAGGAATTGAGCTACAAAGACATTGCGGACATCGTCGACCGTTCGCTCCTGTCGGTGAAGACGGATATTTATCGGGCTCGCGTTTTTGCCAAAGAGATGATTAAACGGTATTTGACCCAAGGTTAATGAAATGAATCGGCTGCCATTGCGCTATCGAATTCACTTCCTGGTCGGGGATACCCGGCTGGGTCGGAGTGTCTTCCGGCGTTTTGAGGAGTCGGCCGACATTCGGCAACTCCGACAAGACGAAGCGGACGTGGACGCTTTTTTCCAACAGCATTTTCGGGCAGCCGAACCGGCAACCGACATGTGGCCCCAGATCGCCCGCCGGCTGGACAAGCCGGGTGCACGTGCGGTTCCTTTCGCCGCTTCCCTTCGACCGGCATCCCGCACGATCCTGACCGCCGCTGCTGCCGTTCTGCTTGTCACCACACTGGTCCTGCTCACGCCCCGGTCCCCCGGCCCTTCGCGTCAGGAAATTCTGAGCGCCATCGACAGTCGTTACCAGACCATCTGGGCGGTTGACGCGGCCACACAGACAAACCCGTTCGACGGCAACGGCATCCTTGAAACCACCGCGGATGAAAATCCGTTCCAGACCGCAGGGGGCCCGGTCACAGCCAGCATGCGGCTTGACGAGAACCCGTTTCGGCGATTGATCCAACAGGATTAAGACTCAGGAGACTGACATATGGACGCTGCAACACAATTCCAAAGAACCGGCAAACGGATGCTTCTGTTTGTGATCGGTCTGATGATCTGTCTGACGAGCTACGGCCCGGCGGCTGCGGGTGATTCGGCCGCCGTCGACGCCAGGACCGTGAAACAGCTGTCCATTGCCGAGACGCAGCACGAGATCATCCAACTCCTGATTCAGAAGGGTGAATACGACAAGGCCATCGCCGAGCTGCAGGTGATTCTCGACCTCAATCTGCCGGTAGCCTTTGAAGAGGCGGTTTTCAAGGAAATCGTCATCGTAACCAAGAAGCTGTATGATTCGGGCCAAAAAGAGCACGCGTACCGGGTCTTGGAGCTTGGCTTCAATTCACTAAAAACAACGGATTTTCGCGCCCGCGTGTTGAACGTGAAAGCCGGTTTGCTGAAGCGTGACGGACGATTGGACGAAGCAATCCAAACCTACAAGCAGGAAGTCGAGCTGCGCGAGAAGAAAACCGGCAAATAGTCAAACCTGTTTCTCAGCCGACCGGATTTAAATTCCCAAAAATATTATTTTTTTCTTTACATAAATTTTTTTTGGTGTCAGAATAAAGACGTTATCTTAACCGGACGGGTCTTCTGTGACCACGAAACGACTGGTTGTCATCGCAAGTGTGATCCTGCTGACCGTGATCGTCAACGGCGGGCGCCCCTTCTCATTCCCGCATAACGGATCGGCGCTGCCCCGGCACCACTTCGACGCAGTGGCCGTCAGTTCAGACCTCGGATCCACCGCTGAACAGTCGTTACATGCTGCCCTGCTTTTCCAACCTGTCCTTGATTTCCAGCACTCGGCCGGCCCCACCCCGCAGGACCGGCATCATTCGACTGGTTCCGTCGACGCCCCTTTGCGCATCGACCGTCCGATTGTCACCATCCCCAGCAAACCGTCCGCGGCGGGCCACACGCTCCCCACACTCGCCGCAAACCAACGCGCCAGCCAGATCCCGACCCGCATCGGAAACGTGCCCGACAGCTTCCTCTCCAGCGATTCGTCGGAAACCAATGAGCCGGTAGTACCCATTGCCGTGCTGGCGACGCTGGTCAACGAAGATCCGTGGAACGGCGCCTTCGAGCCCGGCGACGACAATCCCTTCACCCAAGTGCTTCTGCAGACCGATCCCGAACCGGACAATCCGGCACACGATAACGGCAGCGGCGATGACGGTTCGGACGCCTCTGCTCATGCCGGCGACGAGTCATCGGGCGACGACGGCACCGACTCAGCTTCGGAAACCAGCGACACCGACATCGCATCCACGGTGGAATCATCCGAAGGCAACCCGGAGTTTGTCGTGTTCCACCGTTCGGCATCCGGTCAGACGGTCAGCCTGTTGACCCAGAGGATTGACGAGTGTCAGTTCAAGACGGACACCGGTGCTGTCCTACAGATCCAGTTGTGCGGCACCTTCCTGGATCGACGCGGCGCCCCCTGCTTCCTGCTGTTTGACGATTTCAACAATGACTGTCTAACGGATGTCCTCAACATCCAACAATCCAATGGGTCGTGCCGGCTCTTCCTGAATACAGGGGCGGAACTTGCCCCCATGCGTCCGTTCACCCCGGACAACCGGCCCAAGTTCGGCACGCGTCTGCCCTTCTACGAACCAGGCAGCCGGCAGCTGATATTGTACGGTCCCGAGAACAACGTGCTCGACATCTATGAGGACTGGGGAGTCGGCCGATTCGAAATATCCGTCAGCATCCCGCTCGCGTTCAAGTACGATGGTATCGCCGCCTCGGATTTCAACGGTGACGGATTCAGCGATCTGGTCCTGCAGAATTTGAAGTACAACCGGGTGAACTATCTTCAGAACATCAGAGGGCAGGCTCTCCAGCTGTTGGCGACGCCGCCGTCTTTCTCCCCACCGACGTTGGTTCAGTTCTCTCCCTGGCCGGGTCGGTCTGTTGCCAAGTTCTGGTTGTGCGACTACAAGGATCAACTGATGATCTATCCGGTGATCAGCGGCCCCAGTCAGCTGGCGGCGTTGCTGAATCGTCTCGACGCGGACAATTGCCTGGTTGTCGGCGATTTCGATCAAGACAATCGCATCGACTTCGCCATCGGTCGGATCTCATTCTAACCGGGGCGTAATGGCCCAACTCCCCCGTGTATCCATCCTGATTCCTGTTTACAACGAAAAGGAGTCCTTTCCGGAGCTCCACCGCCGTCTCGTGACAGTCATGGCGGAGTATGGCGCCCCGTTTGAGATCATCTATGTCAACGACGGCAGCACTGACGGATCGGCGGAAGTCCTCGATGCCTGCTTTGCCGGCGACGAGCGCGTTCAGGTGATCCACTTCCGCCGGAACTTCGGCAAAGCCGCCGCCCTCTCCGCCGGCTTCTCAATCGCCCGTGGTGTGGAACTGATCACCTTGGACGCCGACCTGCAGGACCTGCCCGAGGAAATCCCTCGATTTCTCGACAAGCTCCATGAAGGCTACGACTTGATCAGCGGCTGGAAACACCCCCGACGCGATCCATTGAGCCGGCGGCTGGCGTCACGGATCTACAACCGGGTCACCCGGTTCCTTTCCGGAGTGCCGCTCCACGACATGAATTGCGGATTCAAGGCGTTCAGCCGGGAGGCCTCCCGCTCCCTGCGTCTCTACGGCGAGCTCCACCGGTACATCCCGGTCATCGTCCACAGCAAGGGATTCCGCGTGGGGGAAATCCAGATCGCGCACCACCCGCGCCGCTTCGGCCGATCCAAGTACGGTCTGTGGCGGTTCATCAGCGGGTTCTTCGACCTGATCACCGTGCTGATGCTGACCCGGTTCATCTCGCGTCCGCTGCACGTGTTCGGCTTGATCGGTTCCCTGGCTGTACTGGCCGGCGGCGGCACGTCTCTTTATTTGATCATCAGCCGGTTGTTCGGTGAATTCCTCAGCAACCGCCCACTGTTCTACCTGGCCCTGTCGGTGCTCATCGTCGGCGTCCAGCTGGTATTCTTCGGCCTGCTGGCCGAGATGATCGCCCACTCGCGTAACACCGAGGCGCACTACTCGATCCGGGAACACAAGCATCACCAGCCGCCCATTGTCGAGGACGACCCTTGACCCTGGGCATTCTCGGCCCCTTCCCGCCGTTCCGCGGCGGTATCGCCACATTCAACGTCCACCTCTGGACTGAATTGCACAGACGGACGCACTGTTTCGCCTGGAATTACCGGCGGCTGTATCCGCGGCTGGTTTTCCCCGGCCAAACTCAGCTTGACGAGAGCCGTGTACCATTCCAAGTGCCGGCCGAAGCCGTGTTCGATCCGTTCCGGCCCTGGCACTGGCCGGCCGGTCTGCACGCCATCGACTGTTCAATGCCCCGCGCCCTGATCGTAGCGGTCTGGACGCCGCTGTTCGCTCCATCGCTGGCACTGTTCCTGAATCGTCTGCGGCGACGCACCCGGATTCCCCTGGCCGCCGTCTGCCACAACATGCAGCCCCACGAGCGCATTCCACTGGGCGGAATATTTCAGCGCCGGCTGCTCCGGACCATGGACACGGTGATCGTCCACTGCCGGCGCGACCAGGCAGCGCTCGCCGACGCACACCATGGACAATCCGTGATCGCCCTGTACCATCCGCTCTACGAGCAATTCCCCGGTCCCGCCGATCTCGACCGGAACGACGCGCGCGCCCGACTGGGTCTGGCGGATGCCACGCACCGGCTCATCCTGTTCTTCGGCCTGGTACGTCCATACAAAGGACTGGATGTGTTGCTGAAGGCGTTCCGAATGCTGTCCGCCACCGATCCGGACGTGCGCCTCCTGGTGGCGGGCGAATTCTACGAAAAACCCGAACGCTTTGAACCGTTGCTGGGCGAGCTCGTCCGCAGCGGGCGGCTTTTCCTGCGGGATCGGTTCATCCCCAACGAGGAGGTTCATCTCCATTTCCGGGCTGCCGATCTGGTGGTCCTGCCCTACCGCCACGCTACCCAGAGCGGGATCATTCCGCTGGCCTACCAGTTCGGTCGCGGCGTTGTGAGCACCCGGGTAGGCGGTCTGGACGAGATGGTTGCAGACGGGGAATCCGGCTATCTCGTTCCGCCGGATGATCCGGCCGCGCTGGCCGAAGCTATCCGGCGGTTTTTGGCTCGGCAAGCCGATATCGAATCGCACGTTCCCGGATTTGCGGACCGGTTCCGCTGGCCCGGCTATGTCGACGCCCTGCTGGCCGCCCTCCCGACGCCACCGAACATCCCCTGATCCACCGCTTGCAATCCCCGCTCCATCCGTTATAATTGTCAGTTTCATTTGACCGGGACGTCATCTATGAACGGTTACATCGACCTACACCTGCACTCAACCTTCTCGGACGGCGTGCTCACACCCGCCCAACTTGTTCATCACGCGCTCGACGCCCACCTCCGGGCCATCGCCATCACGGACCACGACACAGTGGACGGGAACACCGAAGCCCTGGCCGAGGGGCAAGCCCGGGGACTCGAGGTGATCCCCGGCGTGGAGCTGTCCATCGCCTATTCCCGAGGCGAGCTGCACATCCTGGGATACTATGTGGATCATCTCGATCCGGCCCTGCATGAGGAGTTGCAGCGTCTGCGCGAATACCGGCGGCGGCGCAATCCCCAGATCATCCGCAAGCTGGCCGAACTGGGCATGGAGCTGAATCTTGAGGCGATCCGGGCGAAGATCAACAATGGCAACGTGGGTCGTCCCCACATCGCCGCCGCGATGGTGGAGTGCGGGTACGTCCGATCGGTCAAGGAAGCGTTCAACCGGTACCTGCGCAAGGATGGACCGGCCTATGTGCCCAAGGAGATGCTCTCCGCGCCCGAAGGCATCCAATTGGTGCGGCGGTTCGGCGGTGTTCCCGTACTGGCCCACCCCCTCACCCTGGAAATCCAGGATCCCGCTGAGCTGGCCGACTTCCTGAGCCAGCTCAAAGCGGACGGGTTGGGCGGTATCGAAGCATACTACCTGTCGGACAACCGTTGTCCGGTGGAGCTCTACCGGGAAATCGCCCAGCGTCTGGATCTCTGTCTCACCGGCGGCAGCGATTTCCACGGTCCCGTCAAGCCCGAAGTGGCCATCGGCACCGGCCGCGGCAAGACCCGCCTCCCCTACCATCTCGTGGAAGAACTCAAGTCGCGCCGCCCCCCCGCCCCGGCCGCCGTGACAACCGGCATCGGCGGATCATCCGCCCGGCTGAACCTCTGAGACCTCCCCCCACCGCCCGAGCAGCTGGATTTCCCGTTCCAACTCAAGCCCTGTCCGATCCCGCACCGCCTGCTCCATGGCCCGGATCAGCGCCAGCACATCGCAGGCGGAGGCGGCTCCACGGTTGATGATGAAATTGGCGTGGCGCGAAAAGACCTCGGCATCACCTATCCGCGTGCCTTTGAGACCGCAGGACTCGATGATCTTCCCGGAGGGCGTGCCGGTCCGGTAATCATTCTTGAAGATGCAGCCTGCGTTGGGGAACAGGAACTGGCCCATCGCCTCCCGCCGGCGCTGAAAATCGGACATCGCCTCGCGGAGGTGCCCACGATCGGCCCCGGCCTCCATCCGGAGATCCACCTCGGCCACCCATACCCCGCCCGCCTGGAAACGCGAGCGCTTGTACGCAAACTCGCATGCGGCCGCTTCAAACGTCACCTCATGTCCCGCCCGGTCCACTCCGTGCACGCAGCGGACAACGTCGCCGATGGAGCGTTCGTAGCAGCGCGCGTTCATGAACACGGCGCCCCCGAGCGAGCCCGGCATGCCGTGGAAATTTTGCAGTCCGGCCAGCCCGCGCTCGGCGCAGAACTCGCACAGGTCGCTCATCCCGACACCAGCCTCCGCTCGGACTTCGGCGCCGCTGATCTCCACCCGGCGCATCGCCGTGGTCACGATTACTGCGCCATCCACCCCGGCATCCGCGACCAGCACATTGGACCCGCCCCCGAGGATGGTCAGCGGCAGGTCCTGGTCGATGGCCCAGCGGACCGCCGCCACAAATCCACGGGCACTGTCCGGCAGGAGCAGCCAGTCCGCTGGGCCGCCGATCCGAAACGTCGTATAGGGCGCCAGTGGTTCCCGCCGCCGGAATGGCACCGGAACACCCACCTGTTGCTCATTCATGCCACGCCTCCCGCGCGCGGTCATCTTACCACCACTGGAGCCGCGGGGAAAGGGCGGGCGGCTGTGCTATAATGTGGGTTTTCATGCCGACTCCGGTGAGGAGCGTTCCATGCCCCCAGTGCACCGACACCAGCTGCCCAACGGCCTCACCGTCTTGGTGATCGTGGACCACCGCCTGCCTGTCGTCTGCAGCACCATCTGGTACCGCGTCGGCACCCGAGACGAGCCCAAGAACCAGACGGGGATCGCCCACTTTCTGGAACACATGATGTTCAAGGGGACGCCCCGCTTTCCCAAGGGCCGCATCGACGCCATCAGCCTCCAGCGGGGCGGCAACAACAACGCCTTCACCTCATACGACTGCACCGGCTACTATTTCACCTTCGCCGCGGACCGCTGGGATGTGGCCCTGGACATCGAGGCCGACCGGATGCGACACCTGAACCTGGATCCGGCCGAATTCGAGGCGGAGCGGCAGGTTGTGCTCGAGGAACTGACCATGGGCGAAGATCACCCCTGGGAGTTCCTGCGGCGCAACGTCCGGGCGTTGGCCTACTCGCGACATCCGTACCGCCACCCGATCATCGGCTGGCCCGAGGACGTAGCGGCACTGACGGTGGAGCAGATGCGGGCCTTCCACCAGCGACACTACCAGCCGGGAAACGCCGTGCTGGTCGTAGCCGGCGATCTGAAACCCACCGACACGTTCCGGCGCATCGAAGACCGCTTCGGCCCGATCCCCGGCCGACCGACGCCGTTGGCCGTCCTGTCGCCGGACGGCCCCCCCGAAGGCCGGGTTCGCTTTGCGGCCTCCCGACCGGTTCACGTAAGCCGACTGTACATCGCGTTCCACGCACCGTCGGTCCGCCATCGCGGGATCTACGCCGCCCACCTGCTGTCCTACATCCTGGGCGAAGGCAAAACCAGCCGTCTGTACCGCCGGCTGGTGGAAGGCGATCGGACGGCCACCTCCGCCGCCATCCACTTTGAAGACATGCTGGACCCGGCGCTGCTGGGCGTGGCGGTCCAGCTCAAGTCCGGCGTCGCCCCTGCCGTTGTGGAGACTGCCGTGTTCGAGGAGCTCGACCGGTTGCGCACCGACGGCGTCACGCCGCTTGAACTGGCTCGCGCGCGACGTCAGCTCACCGCTGACACCGTTTTTGACCAGGAAGACGTCTCCAGCCTGGCGATCAATTACGGCATGTACGAGTGCATCGCCGGTTATCGCTACTACGAGCAATTCCTGGAGCGGGCCCGCCGGATAAGGGCGGTCGACATCCTGGCCGCCGCCAGGGAAATCCTCAACCCGGCGGCCTGTGTGGTGGGCTGCCTGGAGGAATCGCGGGGCGTTTCGGTCGGCACCGAGGAGGAGTCGGTGGACGAACCGCTGGAGCTGCCCGACCTGCGCCAGGGTTACCGCTTGCCTGCGACGCCAGCCGTGACCCGGGTGGTGGCCGGTCGATGCACGGGCAGCGGACCCGCCGTCCGGCTGCCCATTGAATCCCACCGACTGGCCAACGGCCTGACGGTGCTGGTGTGTCCGCAACGTCACATCCCCGCCGTCCTGCTGGGCGGCGTGGTTCAGGTGGGCAGCCGGGAGGACCGACCCGGCGCGGAGGGACTGGCCCATCTTGTCGCCGGAATGCTGGACGAGGGAACGCCGGCTCATGATTACCGCCACATCGCCGAGTTGGTGGATGGCCTCGGTGGCACCCTCGAGACGTTCAGCAACCGGGAGTCGTCGGGACTGATCTTAAAACTGCTTAAAACGGATTTCACGACAGGTTTGGATCTGCTGGACGAGCTCCTCAACGAGTCTCACTTTCCCTCGGACCGTCTAGAACTGTCTCGCTCGCAGCTGCTGACCCACGTCGCCGCTCTGGACGACCGCCCCGACTATGTCGGCTCGCGGGAGTTCAACCGCGTGGTCTTCCACGGCACGGCTCTGGCCCACCCGGTCCACGGCTGGCCGGACACGATTCGAAGCTTCTCCCGCGCCCAGCTTCGCCGCTTCCATCGCCGTCACTATACGCCGGCGAACACCATCGTCCTAGTCGCCGGAGATGTGGATCCCGCCCGGGCGCTGCGCGAAGTGGCGGCGCGCTGGCGGAAGCGGCCCGCCGGGATCCGGCCGCCCCGGCCGATCATATCCGTCAAACGCCAGCTCCGGCGCGTCGAGCGGACGGTCATGGTCGCCGATAAAGAGCAACTGCACATCTTCCTCGGGCACCTCGGCATCGCCCGATCCTGTCCGGAGTTCTACCCGCTGCTGCTGCTGGACATCATCCTCGGCGGCGGCCCCGGCTTCACCTCCCGCATCCCCCGCAAGCTGCGCGACGAGATGGGGCTGGCCTACACCACGTACGCCACCATCACCGCCACCGCCGGCATCGATCCGGGGCGGTTTCTTGCTTATATCGCCACGTCACCCCGACACCGCAACGCAGCTGTCCGCGGCATCCTGGACGAGATCCGGGCCGTTCGGGAACAGCGGGTGAGCCGGGCTGAGCTGCAAGCTGCCAAAGACTACCTGACCGGCAGCTTCGTGTTCAATTTCGAAAACATGGGACTGATCGTCAACTACATGCTCACCGCGTGGATGCATGGACTCGGCGTTGACTACTCCGAGCGTTTCCCCGCGCTGGTCGAGGCGGTCACCGCCGCGGACGTCCAGGCCGCCGCCCGGGCGCATCTGGATCCGGACCATGTGACAATCGTGGAAGTCAGGCCGAAGTCGCGGACAGGTAAGCTCCGGGCACGAGATAATTGATCACATACTCCCGGACGGCCGCCTCGAGCGGCGTGCCGCTCTCGTTCCAGCCGGCCTGCCGCAGGCGGGCCAACTCCGCCTGGGTGAAGTACTGGTAGCGCTCGCGCAGCTCCTCCGGCATGTCGATGTACTCAATCCGCGGCGGGCGGTCCAGCGCCGCAAAGATGGCCCGGGCCAGATCGTTCCAGGTGCGAGCCGCGCCGCTCCCCACGTTCAGGATGCCCGTCACACCGGGATGGTCGAGGCAGAACAGGGTCATCGCCACCGCGTCTTTCAGGTAGATGAAATCCCGCTTCTGCTCGCCGTCGGCGAACTCCGGCCGGTGGGAGCGGAACAGCCGGATCGCCCCGGTGGCGCGGATCTGCTCGTAGGCCTTCAGCACGACGCTCCGCATCTCCCCCTTGTGGTACTCATTGGGACCGAAGACGTTGAAGTATTTCAGGCCGGTGATCGTCTGTAGCAGTCCCGCCCGCCAGGCCCATAGGTCGAACAAGTGCTTGGAATAGCCGTACATGTTGAGCGGTTCCAGGTCGGGCAGCGACTCCTCCCGATCGGCGTACCCACGGGAGCCGTCCCCGTATGTGGCCGCACTGGAGGCATAAATGAAGCGGATGCCCCGTTCCACGGCGAAGGCGGCCAGATGCTTCGTGTACTCGAAATTGTTGCGGACGAGGTAGCCGGCATCTCGTTCCGTCGTGTCGGAACAGGCGCCCAGGTGGATGATCGCCCGAATTCCGGCCGGAGTCTGCCCCTGCAGGATCCGCTCCAGAAACGCATCCTTCTCCTGATAATCGGCGAAATGCAGTCCGCGCAGATTCCGCCAGCGGTCATCGGTACCGAGGCTGTCTACAGCCAGAATCCGCTCCTCGCCCCGCCGATTCAGCGCCCAGACGACGCCGCTGCCGATCATCCCCGCCGCGCCGGTCACTACGATCATCACCGCCTCCGTTTCGGGGTTGCCGACGCCTGCCATCTTATCCTATTTCCGGATCCTTGCCAACACGGCCGGGACGGCTGGCCGGCGCCCACTTTACAGCTTGCATCCGCCCCAGTCTGTGCTAACATTGGCGGCTTACAGACTGGTCCGCAAGGGAGAAGACGGAGGATGAACTACCTCGAAGCAGCTCTGAAGATCCTGGAAGAAGCCGGTCGCCCCCTCACCTCACAACAGATCACGATAACCGCTTTGGAGCGGGATTGGATCGAACCGCAGGGGCCCGAGCCCTCCTCGATCATGAATGTGCTGATCATGCAGGATCTGAAATCCCGCGGTGTGCGTTCCGATTTTTCCCGGGTGAGCCCCGGCACCTATACCCTGCGCAAACTGGTGTATAAGAACGCGCCCGAAGTGGAGGATCCGCCTCCGCCACGGTCGGTGCCCGCGCATGCCGACAGGCCCCGCCATGCCCCCCGTGCCGACAAGCAGCGGTCGGAGGGACACCGCTCCCAGCCCAATCGTCCGGCGTCCGGCAATCGCGAGATGGTGAACCGTCCCCAGCGGCAGCACGGCGGGCAGTCCCGCCCGCACCCGACCATGAAGCGCCCTGAGCCGGCTCGCGCCGCCGGCGGACCGACCGTGGACCGCAAGGAGCTGTGGGAGCTGATGGAAGCACTGGGCACGGTGATGGGGTATAAGGTGCTGCCCGTACGCCTCGCGGACAAGACGACCAACTGCATGGGCTGGCACATCGGCGGCAACCCGGAGCTGGCCTACATTCTCTGGGTCGTTGAAGGCACCGACATGAACCAGGGGATCCGGGAGCTGATCGGCTTGAACTACCACAAGGTGATGATCATGGCCGATGACGACAATCTGGCGGCCGCCCAGCAATTCATCGAAGGGCATGCCGACCGCGACAAGATCGGCCTCGTGTCTCTCCGGGTGTTGCGCGACCAGGCCCGCGCCGGCACCCAGTACATGGAGTTTTATAACACCTTGTGCGATTGCCGGCCGCTGGGCGACCGGAAGACCCCTCTCGTATCCTGAAGCTGACTACAGCCGGCTCTGTGCCTCGGGGGCCGCTCGCCGATGCTCCCGCCAGACCAGCCAGAACGCCTCGGCGGCCGAGTACGCATACACAACCCCAAAAGCCAGACAGGTCACCAGGAACCGCGTCCGGTTCCGCGCCATGACCTGATGGGTGATGTCCAGGGACAGGCTCAACATGCCGGCCGGGTCCAGCGGCGGTTCCGCCGGTATCAGGGTCAGGACATCCAGGCAGGCCGCCACCAGGAACACTGCAAGGATGCCGATCGCGAGTCCTCCTTGAATGAAGCCGGCCAGCCGGCGGCCCAGGTTCCATTGCCCCAACCCGGGACACACCAGCAGCGAGAGCAGCACCGGGGTCCACGGCCAGCGCGATTTCGGCGGAGTTGTTGCCGATGGTGTCAAGAGCGCCCCTCCTGCAGGCTGTCCGGCCTCATTCCCGGAACGGGACCGCGTCATGAGGCAGACTCCCTCGCGGCGCCCGCAGATACGCGAAGGGGGATTCGTGAAGGAAATTGGACACCCGCGAGGTGTAGACATCGGCATAGTGCTCCACCTGGCGGGCGAGCAGACTCTTGTCGTTGCCGGCCCGCATGAGCAGCCCCCACGTGTGGTTGCGCAACTCGCCGCTCTCCCTGGCCAGCGGGCCGATCTGGTCGTCGAGTGCCTCCAGCCGGCTGCGCAGGGAGCCGATTTCCGACCGCAGCCGCTGGGGATCGGCGACCGGCGCCGGTCCGTAGGCCGACTCGGCCCGTTGCAACTGGGTCCGCAGTTGGGCATGGCGGTGCTCCAGCGCGATTTTAGCCTCCATGAGCTGAACCAGCTGGTTCTGATGCTGCTGGAAGGCGGACAGGGCGGTCAGTTCTCCCTCAAGCTCCCGCAGGATGAGGGCGGTCCGCCAGCGCATGATGTCTTTGGACACGTGGACGTCGGTGAAGATGTGATCGCCGACGAACAGAATCTCCTCGCCGGACACGCCGAGATACGCTTCGACCTGCCGGGCGTCCCCCCCCACATACACGCCGGGCCTGCAGATCCCGCCCGGACACGGCTTCAGCAAACCGTCCGGGGTGGCCAGCTCGAACAACGGCATCCGATGGCTGAAGAAATCGGGCTTACGGGCGGACAGGATCACCAGTTCGAACAAGTCGCGCCACGTCTGCCCGGCCGGCAGGTGCCGGTCGAGGGCGTGGGCCATGATCCGCTGGGTGTAGGACCACTCGGAGTTGGTGATGAGCAGAAGCCGTTTGCCCGCCTTGAGCTGGTCCAGCAGAGTCAGGACCAATTCCGGATCCGCCTCGACGAACTGCTCCGGGCGGCTCAGGATCTCGGCCTTCAACTCCCCCTCCATGTGCGCCTCATCCAGGCACCGCTTGACCTCCCGGTACAGGTCGGCGTAGCCGATCGCACCCGGTAGCAGCCCCCGGTCGAGGCGGTCCACCAGCTGGGCGTACATGGACGCCTCGGATAACGAGAACAGCGTGTTCAGGAACACGAAGCGGCGGTCCGACAGCTCGACCTCCGTCCGGCCGTACACCTCGCGCTGGACGTCGAACGGCATCGGCCGGGTTCCGTGGCAGGCGCGGGTTACGTAGCCGAATCGGTTGGCCTTGATCAGGTTGCCCAGCTTCGTGTCGATCAGGAGACCGCGGATGACCTGTTCCGGGTTAAACCGCACGTCGTCGACCGGCCAGCCAAGATCCGCCAGCTTGTCCCTGAGCGCCAAAAACGCCCGCTGCTCCCACGCCTCGACCTGGTAGTGCACCAGGGTGTAATCCATATCGTATCCCACGGCCCGGATGCTGCGCAGGTTCAGCGTGCGGTTGCAGTAAACCCGCCGTTCCGGCGGAGGCATGGCGAAGATGTTTTCAGGGATGGTCATGACGGATTCCCGGGGCGGCAGGCCGGCGGTGCGGCGCAGTCGGCGCACGGCGCGGCCACTTGGTCCGGGTCTCGGAAATCGGCCGGATCACTTGGTCTGCCGCATTTTGTCGACGTCGCCGGCGTGGAAGAAATGAAGCTCCAGCTGCGGATCGTTCATCAACGTGTGCGGCATCCGCGCCACCTCGCGGGTGACTTCGCGGATTTTACCTTCCTTGGCCCATTCGTTGAGCTGCTTTTTAGAGACGCCGAAGCGCTTCTTGATGGCCACGTGGGACAGATACAGTTCGCCGTTATCCATGTGTTCGTGTTTGCTGCTCATGGCGGTTGTACCTCCTTCGCCGTCGGGGCAGTTTGAAACCGGCTCCGGGGAGCTCCATCCAATTCCGTGGTAAGATGATATCCTAATTTGCACAGCCGCCCAAAGAAAAAGATGGCGAACTCGAACACCGAACCCGCTGGGCTTGACGATGGCACCCTCAGGCAGCAGGAAACGCAGCTGGACGCGATCCTGGCGGCGATGGGATCCGCGCTCGTTGCTTTCAGCGGCGGCGTGGACAGCACCTACCTGGCCTGGGCGGCCCGCCGGGTGCTGGGTGCGCGGGCCGTGGCGGCCACTGTGCTGAGCCCCCTGAATCCGCCCGGTGAGTCGGCCGCCGCAGTCGAGACCGCCCGCCGCATCGTCATCCGCCATGAAACGCTGGTCTTTGACCCGCTCGAGTTGGACGCGTTCCGCACCAACCCGGCCGACCGCTGCTACCACTGCAAGCTCGAACTGATGGGACGTCTGCAACTGCTGGCCCGGGATCTCGGTCTGGCCGTCGTGGCCGACGGCGAAAACGCGGATGATGTCGCCGACTGGCGCCCCGGGCGACGGGCCACCGCCGAGCTGGGCGTCCGGCACCCCCTGGTCGAAGCCGGTTTGGGCAAGGGCGCCATCCGCCGTCTGTCCCGCATGGCGGGCCTGCCCACCGCGGAGCGGCCGGCCCTGGCCTGTCTGGCGTCCCGGATTCCGTACGGCACACCCATCACGGCCGACCTACTGGAACGGATCGGCCACGGCGAGACGTTCCTGTTCGCTCAGGGTTTTTCCAACTGCCGGCTGCGCCATCATGGTGACACGTGTCGCATCGAGGTGCCGCCCGACGAGTTGCCTCTCCTGCTGGAACAAGCCCGGCGAACCGCGGTCATCGCCTGCCTCCGCGCGCTTGGATACACATACATCACTCTGGACTTGGAGGGGTACCGCACCGGCTCGCTCAACGCCGGGCTGGCGGGTCGCTTCCCGGAGGAATCATCATGAAACATGCACTGGCCCTGCTGATCCTGCTGGTCGCGTCGGCCACCACCGTTGCGGGAACCGGCCCGGATCTGTCGGCGTGGGCGCCACCGGACTGCCAGCTGGTTCTGGAGATCCAGCGCCTGGACGAGGCCATGGCGCCGCTGGCTGTATCCGGTCCGGCCCCTGATCCCGCCGTCCTGATCCAACGGCTGTGGCCGGAGCTCCGGCTCCCGTGGGCGCCTGCCGAATGGCCGGCGACCGGTCCCGATGACTGGCGGTCGATGTCCGCGCTGGTCGCGGCCCACCGTTCGGCGGGCGCACCGGCGGAATCCACCCGTGGCCTCCTGGTGGTGGGATTCGGCACGGTGGATCTGTATCAGCGATTCGTCCGGCAGCTCCTGCCACCGGCGGAGACCGTGGTCTCCAGCCGGACCATCGGCCCATATTCGGTTTACTCCGCCCCCGAATCGGCTGGCTGCCTGGTATTCGGCGCACAGACCGTCGCGTTCGGCCGCGGCTTCGACGTTGCCGGGCTGATCACCAGACCCCGCAGCCAGGTGGTTGCCGCAGAGTCAAACGGCCCCGCTCTGCCCGGCTTCCCGGCCGAATCCTTCCTGCGCCTGCGGCTGAACCTGGCGTCCATGGGACTGCTCTCCGATGACACCATGCGGGCCGCCGCCGAGCGGATCGTCCAGGAACTGCGACAACCGGCCGAGGCTCCGGACGCGGGTGGTGCTCCGATCTCGGCGTTCCGCAACCTGTTCAGCCGGATAACACCCGCGCAGATGACGGCATTTCTGACCGGTCTTGGACTGGACAGCCTGCGCGACCTCACCTTGACCCTCAGCGGCGACGCCGAGCGGGTGGGCCTAGCGATGGACCTGGCGATCGACCGCGAACCGGGGCTGGTCCAGGACTACCTGGGCGGGATGCGCGACCGGCAGCCGGTGGCGTGGCGCCTCCTCCCGGCCGACACCCTGATGGCGATGGACTCCATCCTGGACGCGTCACACCTGCTGCGGCTCCTGCGTGCGCATGCCCGGGACACTCTGGGAACGTCCGGCGAGACGGTGTTCCTCGGATTGGAGCTGGCCGCCCAGGCCCGCCTGGGCCTGTCGTTCTCCGACCGGCTCCTGCCCCTCTTGGGCGCCGAGTGGGGTCTGGCCGCCTTGCCCGGCGCCCCGGGCGAACCACCCCGGCTGGTGGGCTTCTGCGTTCCCGAGGATCCCGCCTTGCTGGCGGTTGTGCTGGAGCGGCTCGCTCCGCGTCTGCCGCTGGGTGTCACCCCGCCCGCGCCGGGCGGCGAGCCGTTCTACATCCTCAACCTGAACCCGCAGACCGAAACACCGTCTCTCGCCTATCTGCTCCAGACGGGGCCGGCGATCTTCGTCAGCGACCGTCCGGAGGCGCTGCGGCAGATTCTGGCGGCCAGCCGGTCCGGCGCGACGTTCAACCCGTCCGTTCTTCAAGACCCGCCCGCCGGCGTCCGGCGCATTCAGATGTTGTACGGCCGGGCCGACCTGCCCGGCGCGTTTGGCCGCAGCGCGCCGGCGTCCGGCGTCCCTTTCCTCGGCCAGACCTGCCTGTCCGACAGCGGCCTGTCGGCCGGCTTTATACTGCCCCGTTCGGCGCTGGCCGGCCTCGTCCAGCTGTTGCCCGGTCTGCTCGCCCGGGTTCCGCTCAGCCCCGCCTCCGAGACGGACGGGGCCTCGCCGCCTGACGCGGCGCCTCCCCGGCCATAATCCCCCCAGGAGTTGTACCGCATGAAACCGTTTCACGGCGTCGATTATTTCGGGTTCGATGCACTGTTGAGCGATGAGGAGCGGATGGTGCGCGACACGGTCCGCCGCTTCATCGACGAGCAGGTCAAACCCGTAATCGAAACCCATCACCGGGAGGGTCACTTCCCGGTCGCGCTCATCCGGCCGATGGCGGAACTGGGGCTCCTGGGCGCCAATCTCACGGGCTACGGCCTGCCTGGTCTCGGCCACGCGGCCTACGGATTGATCATGCAGGAGCTGGAGCGGGGCGACAGCGGCATCCGCTCGTTCGCCTCGGTGCAGGGGGCGCTGGTCATGTATCCCATCCATGCCTTCGGCTCGGAGGAACAGAGGGCGCATTGGCTGCCCCGGTTGGGTGCCGGTGAAGCTGTCGGCTGTTTCGGCCTGACTGAACCCGACTTCGGCTCCAATCCCGGCGGTATGACCACCCGGGCCGAAGCGACCGCTGACGGGTTCGTGTTGAACGGTTCCAAGATGTGGATCACCAACGGCGATCTGGCCGACGTGGCCGTGGTCTTCGCCAAGCTCGGCGGCGAGGTGAACGGTTTCCTGGTGGAGCGCGGCACGCCGGGCTTTACCACCCAGGAGATCAAGGGCAAGTTTTCACTGCGGGCGTCGGACACCGCCACGCTGTTCCTCGAGGACTGCCGGATTCCGGCGGCCAATCGCCTGCCAGGCGCCCGGGGCCTGAAGACCGCCTTAATGTGCCTTACCCAGGCCCGCTACGGGATCGCCTGGGGAGTCATCGGCGCGGCCATGGAGTGCTATCATACCGCGCTGCAATACGCCAAGGAACGGGTCCAGTTCGGCGGGCGGCCCATTGCCGCCCACCAGCTCGTCCAAGAGAAGCTGGTCTGGATGATCACCGAGATCACCAAGGCCCAGTTCCTCACCCTCCACGCCGCGCGGCTCAAGGACGCCGGGGAGCTGCAATTTCACCACGTGTCGATGATCAAGCGGAACAACGTGGACATGGCCCTGCAGTGCGCCCGCCTGGCCCGGGACATCCTGGGGGCCGCGGGCATCGTCGACGACCACCCGGTCATCCGGCATCTGCTGAACCTTGAATCGGTGCGCACTTACGAAGGCACCCACGACATCCACACCTTGATCATCGGGCAGCAGGTCACCGGAGAGCCGGCTTACGGCGAGTAAAAGGAGACGCCGGTCTTTCAAAATTTGGGGATTTTTGGTTGGATGGGTCTTTAAAGGTGGGTTTAAGGGTTGATAAACCTTGAAAGTTTTTTGGCTTTGAAAGACCGGCTATACAGTTAGATGACGCCGCGGCCAAAAAGTTTAGCGGAACATCCTATTATTTTTGCCCGTCGGGAAAGCGTCTCATAATCTATTGGTATCGCGGTAGTTACAATGATCACCCTTGCCCGTTGCTCCGATTTCTGCTAAGTTGGGCTTTCGGATTTCCTGACGACGGGAGGCTGTTTGAACGAACAGGAACTGCGGCGGTTGCTCGAATCGCTCCAGCGGGGTGAGATCCCTGTGGAAGGCGCCCTGGAACGCCTGAGGCACCTGCCGTTCGAGGATCTCGGCTTCGCCCGGGTGGATCATCACCGCGCCCTCCGCCACGGATTTCCGGAGGTCATCTTCGGCCGCGGCAAGACCGTGGCCGAGGTGACGGCCATCGCCGAGCGGATCATCGACCGGACCGCCAATCTACTGATCACCCACGCCACCCCCGAGATGTTCGAAGCGCTGAGCGCCCGTTTCGACGGCCTGACCCACCACGCCCGGGCCCGCTGCGTCACCCGTTGCACCGACGCCACCGACCGCGGACGCGGCACGATTCTGATCATCACCGCCGGCACCGCCGACTTGCCGGTGGCCGAGGAAGCCATGGTCACCGCCCAGATCATGGGCAACCGCGTGGAGCTGGTGGCCGACGTGGGCGTGGCGGGCATTCACCGCCTGCTGAGTGTGCGGGAACAGATCGCCGCCGCCTCGGTGGTTGTCGCGGTGGCCGGCATGGAAGGCGCCCTGCCGAGCGCGGTGGGTGGTCTGGCGTCCTGCCCCGTCATCGCCGTCCCTACAAGCATCGGCTACGGCGTGTCTTTCGGCGGCGTCGCCGCGCTGCTCGGCATGCTCAACTCCTGCGCGTCCAACGTCGCCGTAGTCAACATCGACAACGGCTTCGGCGCCGGCTACGTCGCGGCGCTGGCCAACCGCCGTTGAGCGGCGGTCCGCCCAAACCCAACAGAGGAGATCGTCATGTCCCACACCTTCGACGTGCCCGCCACCTGTGTGGTGGACCGCTTTCTGCGCTACGTCCGGATCGACACCACCTCGGCCGAGGACTCTCCCCACTTCCCCTCCACCCCCATGCAGCTGGACCTGGCCCGGCTGCTCGCCCAGGAACTCCAGGAGCTCGGCCTGACGGACGCCGCCGTGGACGAGCACGGGTACGTGTTTGCCACGCTGCCCTCGAACCTGCCCCCGCGGACCGCGAAACAGATCCCGGTCATCGCCTTCATCGCCCACGTGGATACCTACTTCGGCGTCAGCGGCCGGGACGTCAAGCCCATCGTGCACCGTGCCTACGGCGGCGGCGACATCGTTCTGCCGGGCGATCCCGCCCAAGTCATCCGCGTCGATGAAAACCCGGAGCTGGCCGATTTCGTCGGGGACGACATCATCACCTCGGACGGCACCACCCTGCTCGGCGCCGACGACAAGGCCGGCGTCGCCGAAATCATGGCGGCGGTGGAATACTTGGTGCGGCACCCCGACATTCCACGCGGCACCATCAAGATCGCCTTCACCCCCGATGAAGAAGTGGGTAACGGCACGAAGCACTTCGATGTGGCCACGTTCGGCGCGACCTTCGCCTACACCATCGACGGCGGCTACGCCGGTGAGGTGGAAAACGAAACCTTCTGCGCCGACACCGCCATCATCCAATTCACCGGCCGTGACGTGCACCCGGGCTATGCCAAGGGAAAGATGGTCAACGCCGTCCGCGCTGCGGCATATTTCGCCGGTCTTTATTCTGAGGAATCGCTCCCGGAAACCACCGCGGACCGCCAGGGTTATATCCATCCGTACCAGATCGAGGGGAACGTAAGCGCCGCCAAGCTGACCACCCTGATTCGCGACTTCAGCGTGGAGGGATTGGAGCAGTTCCGCGACATCCTGAAAAGCTATGCGGCAATCACCCAGGAGCGTTTTCCCGGTATCGGCGTGAGCATCGAAATCAAGGAGTCGTATCGGAACATGATCTACAAGCTCCGCGAGGAGCCACGGGTCATGGATTACGCCATCGAGGCGGTGCAGCGGGCCGGCCTGGCGCCCATCATGAAGGCCATCCGCGGAGGCACCGACGGATCGCGGCTCAGTTACATGGGTCTGCTGACGCCCAATCTATTCGCCGGCGGCATGAATTTCCACAGCAAGCAGGAGTGGGTGGCTGTCGGGGCCATGGTCAAGGCGGCGGAGACGATCCTGCATCTTGTCCAGATCTGGCGCGAGCGGTCGCTGGATAAACGCTGACGCTGCGCTCCGGCGGCGGTCAGGCGACCGGATCCGTCTCATCCCGACGGCGGCGGATGGCCCGCCCGGAATCGTGGAGGTGCCGTGGTCAAAATTTACACCCGAACTGGCGACGCCGGACAGACAAGCCTCTTCACGGGCGAGCGCGTCCCCAAGGATCATCTGCGGCTTCATGTGTACGGGACTCTGGACGAGCTCAACGCCGTGCTGGGACTTGCGCTTGCGGCTGAGCCCGGACCGGAGGTCGCCCACCGCATCAGCCGGCTGCAAACGCTCCTGTTCATCCTCTGCTCCGACCTGGCCACGCCGCTCCCAGCCCGCGGTGAGGCTGACCGCGTGACCCGCATCGACGCCCGGCACATCCGCTACCTGGAAGCGGACATCGACGTCATGTCCGCTGTGCTGCCGCCCCTCGGCCAGTTCATCCTCCCCGGCGGATGCCCGGACGCAGCCGCACTGCACCTGGCCCGCACCGTCTGCCGGCGGGCGGAGCGCTGGCTGATCCGCCTCCGGGCCGAGACCGAGCTCGGCGACCACGTGCCGGTGCTCGTCAACCGGCTGAGCGATTACCTTTTCACGCTGGCCCGCTACGCCAACCACCTGGCGGATTGCGGCGACAAGTTGCTCGACCGGGGGTTTCCAGAGATCGACCACCTGTGACATCCTCCCCGCCGCAGCTTGACAACCGCCGGACGGGACGGCTACACTGCCTCCACCCCGTCTCCGGGCAGGCCCGATGACCCTGATTCTCCTCATCTATAACCTCGCCCTGGCCCTGCTGTTGCCGCCGGCCTTGGTTTATTTCCTCATCCGACGCGCCGTCAAGGGCCGCGCGTTCGCCGGCGTCGGCGAACGCCTCGCCTTCAGGCTGCCGCCGCCGAACGACGGGCAAGACGCCATCTGGATCCACGCGGTGAGCGTCGGTGAAGTGCTTGCGGTGGCCCCGCTGGTGGAGCGTATCCGCCGCGATGAGCCGGACACACGGATCTACCTGTCCACCATCACCCCCACCGGCCAGGCTACCGCCCGGAAGACCTTCGCCGACACCGTCGTCCCCTTCTACTGTCCGTATGACCTATGGTGGCCGGTCCGGCGGGTGTTGCAGCGGATCCGCCCCCGCCGGCTGGTGATCGCCGAGACGGAGATCTGGCCCACGCTGCTTGCGGCCGCCCGCCGCCAGGGCACCCCCGTTCACCTGGTCAACGGCCGTATCTCCGACCGGTCCCTGCCTCGCTACCGGCGGGTGCGTGCGCTGCTGCGTCCGTTCCTGGACATCCCGGATCACTGGCTGATGCAGACTGAGGAGGATGCGCGGCGTATTCGCGAACTGGGCGCCCCGCCCGCGCGGATCCAGGTGGCGGGCAACCTGAAATTCGACTCGCTCCGGCTGATTCAGCCCAACACAGCGCTCGCCGCCGCCATCGGGACCTGCTGGGGAACCGATCAGCCCCTCGTGCTTCTCTGCGGCAGCACCATGGAAGGCGAGGAGGCCATCCTGGCCGACCAGTTCATCCGCCTCCGGCCGAGCCGGCCGGCGCTCCGGCTGCTGGTGGCGCCACGGCATCCCGAGCGGTTCGGCCGGGCGGCCGACGCGTTCCGGCAGCGCGGCCTGCGCGTAGCGCTCCGCTCCAGTCTGACCTCCGACGCCTCGGGGGAACCGGCGGACGTGGTGATTCTGGACACGCTGGGTGAACTCGCCGGGCTCTACGCGGCGGCCGATCTGGTGTTCATCGGCGGCACCCTAACGCCCACCGGCGGTCACAACGTGCTGGAACCCGCCGCCGCCGGCCGTCCCATCCTGATCGGTCCGTCCATGGAAAATTTCCGCGAGATCGCCGCACTCTTCCGCCAGGCGGAGGCCCTGCAGCAGGCCGCCGACACCGACGACTTCGCGCGTCGGCTGGCACGCCTCCTCGACCATCCCGACGAGCGCGCTGCCCTGGGTCACCGCGCCCTTGAACTGATCCGGTCACACCAGGGAGCCGCCGACCGGTGCTGGACAATCATCCGCGGCCGGTTTCCGGCAGGGAGCGCGACGCCATGAATCCGTATGCTCCGCCCGCGGTGCTCGCCCCCGTCCTCCGTCCCGCTGCCTGGCTCTACGGCCTGGCTACGGCGTGGCGCAACCGGCAATATGAAGCCGGGACACGGCCAACGGAGCAGTTGGCGCACCCGGTGCTTGCGGTGGGCAACCTTACCGTGGGTGGGACGGGCAAGACGCCGGTGGTGGCGCACCTGGCGGCCGAGCTCCAGCGGCGCGGCTGGCGCCCGGCCATCCTCAGCCGCGGCTATCGCCGGCGGGGTGAACGCGGCGAGGCGGTTGCGGTGGTGTCCGACGGCACGATCATCCGCCTCGGTCCCGAGGACGCGGGAGACGAACCGGTGCTGCTGGCGCGGCGCCTGCCCGGCGTCCCGGTGTTATGCCATCGCCGCCGCGGTATCGCCGGCCGCTGGGCCGAGGCCAACCTGTCCGTGAACCTGTTCATCCTGGATGACGGGTTTCAACACCTGGCGCTCGACCGGGACTGCAACCTGCTACTGCTTGACGGCGCCGAGCCGTTGGGCAACGGCCGGCTTCTGCCCGCCGGTCCGCTGCGGGAGCACCCCCGCGGCATGCGCCGGGCGGATTTAATCCTGTTCACCCGCTGCGCGGCGCCCGCCGTCGCGCTGCCGCCGGACGTGGCGCGCCATGCTTGCAGTGTGCCCGTTTTCTCCTCGGACTTCGTCCCGGCCGGCCTCGTGGATGGAGACGCGCGGGCCGCCGGTGCGCTCGATGCTCTCCGCGGCCGACGGGCCGTGGCCTTCTGCGGCCTGGCCCGCCCCGAGACGTTTTTCGGGATACTGGAATCGGCCGGGATCGCCCTCATCGCCCGACTGGCCTTCGCCGATCACCAGATTTACGACGCCGCCGCCCGCGAGCGAATCGCGGCGGCCTGCCGACGCGACACGCCCGACGTGCTCCTCACCACCGAGAAAGATCTCGTGAAGCTGCCCCCGGAGGCCTGGCCGTGTCCCCTCCGCGCTGTTTCCATCGCCGTGCACGTTCACCAACCCGGCTGGCTGGACGCCATCGAGGCCCGACTGACCGCCCGGCAGTCCGGAAAATAGAAATCCAGGATAGCGTCCACCGTAGCCCCCGCGCACGCCATGGCGACCGCCCCGGCCAGGCATAATCCGGCGTTATGCCCAAAACCGCGGCCGGAAAATTGCAACCGGTCTCCCGCCTGCCGCACCTGGAAGCGATTGCTGCGAATCAGGTTCCACCCAAAGGTCCGCCCGCAGGCGATCCGGAACTCCTCCACGGGGATCCGGCGCTCGCCGCAATCGCCCGCCAGCACCACCACGGGAGATCGCCCGGGCGGCTCCTCAACCCGGATCCTTGCGGGTGCGAACCCTCCGAGCGCCGAACCGATTCGCGACAGGAAATCCGGGCTGGCCGCTATGGCTGTCCAGACCGCGTTGGGATTTTCCCGGCAGCGATCGCAGGTTCGGCCGGGGCCGGTATCCACCGCCCCCGGCCAGATCCAGGCGGCGGGAAGCGGCGCTCCCCCGCAGCAGGCAGTAAATGGCGCCATGGCCAGCTGACCGTTCCGGACGAGCACCACGTCGCGCGGTGGTGCCAGCACGCGGCGGACCGCTGCCGCACCGTTCTCCTCGCCCTGGTACAGCATGCAATGGGTGTTGTCGCACAAGTCGCACCCTTCGTCCGCATGGCGTCCCCGCCACCGGAGCGTCTGGGTGCGCACCGCCGTCGCCAACGCCTGAAGCGCCGCCGGCGGGGCGGCTGCCCCCAACTCGGCCGAGACGACTCCCGCCACATAATCCTCAAGGGGCCGGTGCGCGACGAGCTGGAGCCAGTCGCCTGCGATCGCGGGACGGACGGTGACGGTGCCGCAAAACACGCGGCGGAATCCATTCGCCAACCGGATCTCAATCCGTCCGTCGGGGGCTGCCGGTGTCACCGCGCACTGGCGGCCATCCTCGCGAATCTGACCGACGTGCACCGCCTGCACCCGCCCCCCGTTCCGGCTGAGCGCCACCGCCGCTCCCGGCGGCAGGACGCGCACTGTCCCGCCGCCGTCATTAAAACTGAAACTGGCGGTATCCACGGCCACCAGTTCGACGGCCGGCGGACGGAACAAGCCGAGCACATCGATCCGGACCACAGGCGTCGGCGCCGCCGCCTCACCGCGGCTCAGCGCGGCGCTGAGCAGCATCATCAGAATCACGGCCCGGCTTGCGACTAACGCTCGGCGGTTCATGGCATCATCCGTCGCCACCGGCAAAAGTCACGCAGCACGTCGCCGGCCAGGGGTGCCGCTGTGGTCGCAGCCATCCCCCGGGGCACGAACAGGATGATGCACGCCCGGGGGTGTCCGGCCGGCCAGAAGGCCGCGACCATGCACACCGCATCGGGCCGCCGTCCGGCGACGTCGCCGTACGGTGACTGCGACGACGAGGTTTTGACCCATAGCTCGGCGGAACCGAACCGTCGCGCCAGCTCCAGGGCGGTGCCACCCGCGGCCGCCGCATGCAACCCTCGCCGCACGACTGCCAGGGCGGCCGGATCTCCCACCGGCGAGCCGAGCGCCAGCTTGCGCACCCCCGTCCCGGCCGGCCAGTCCACCCGGCGGCCCAGCACCAGCGCCGCCAGCGCGCGGCTCCAGGCTTCGAAGGTCAAGCTTCGGGCGGTCAGCCGTCCGGCGATGAAGGTGTTTTGCCACTCTTCCGCTGTCGCTATTTCAGTGGTCGCATCGGACCATTCGACGGGAAAAAACGGGGCGTTGATCCTCTGGAACTCGTCCGGTTCCAATCGCGGTGTCACCTGCTGGAACCATGCATTGCAACTCTGCGCCAGCGCCTGTTCCAGGTTCAGGCGCCCGTGGCCGGGACCGTACCAGCACCGATGCCGGGGATCCCGCCAGCCTGTGCACAGAAGGGTTTCGGTTTCGTCGGATTTTCCGCAGGCCAGCAGCGCGTAGGCAAGGAACGGCTTGACCCAGGAGCCGGCGGGCACCCGGGCGTCGCCTACGGCCGTCGCACCCGCCGGGTACAGCCGGCCCGCCTCCAGATCGCCCAGCAGGGCGTAGGCGCCGGGTTCGCCCGCCACGCGGCCGGCCCAGTCCCCGGGGGCCGCGCCGTTCGCTGCCGAGGCGCCGAGCGCTGCGGCGAAGACCAGGATGGTCAACCGTCGACAACTACGGCGCGGCCAGGTAATCGACACGCTCGTAGATCCCCGTCGGCACCTTTTTCTGCACGAAACGGATCCGGTCCACCGCCTGGAAAACGCTAAGCAACGACGGCACCACATGGGTCATGAAGCGGGGGGCGCCGTCGGACGACTGTTCCGCCGCGGACTGTCCCATGTCTGTCAGCAACCGGCGATACGTGTCCCCGGCCGCCGCCAGGTTCCAGCCGGCGGCGGCGTCCACGCCATCCGCAACTGCGGCCAGCCGCCGCGCCTCGGCAAGCATCGGGGCGGAGGAGGCGACGAGCAGCACCCCCGGCGACGCTTCGGCCAGCCACACATCCACAGGCTCGCGGCAGCGGAATACGCCGGGTTCCGCCTCCGCCCACGCCACCGCCGCCGGATTGGTCAGGTAGGCGGTCGCCAACGCGCGGGTCAGGAGTTCCCGGAACCGGCCCACCGAACCCGCCGCGTTCTCGCCGATCAGGGCCAGTCCGCCACTCGGCATACTCCATGTCCGGGCGTCGCCGGTCTGCGGCGCATCCCACGTCCAGCCGGTCCGCCACGGCCCGGCCGCAGCCAGGTAGGTGTCGAGATCCGCTCCGACACCGGCTGCGCCGGACCAGAGCGTATCAACGGAAACGTCGGGTGACGACTGATCGATGGCCCGCTCGAAGTCGGATGTTTCGGCTGCGGCGACTTTATAGGCGGTCCCCTGATACAACGTGCGCGGCGCGAGTTCGGCCTGCCGTTCGGCCGGCAGCCGGAGGACCCCTTCCAGCAGCAGTTCCCGGACGTCGTCCGCCGCCGACCGCCGCACCGACCAGAAGGGCGCGATGACGCCCGGATTCGGCGCCGCAGCCGCTGGAAACGCCGCCGGTCCGTCCGCTGTCGTCAGGAAGAGCCGTTCCTCGGTCCAGCCGGCGCCGTCGCGCGCGATCACCAGCAGCGCCCGGGCGCAGCCGGTCCACTCGCCGTCCGGACCGTGAACCCAGTAGCGGTGGTAATACGACGTCTTGCGGACCGCGGCCAGATCCAAGTCCAGCCGCAACGTGTATGGCCGCTTCGTGGCCGCCTCTGGGAAGCTCCAGCCGCCGCCCTCGCGGCGCAGGCGGATCACCTCGCGCAGCAGTCGGTCCGACGTGGCCAGGTACACCGTGGCCCCGTCGCGCCACAGCCCGAGGAACACGCCGTCGTCCTCCAGAAATCGCCCGCGGTAGGTAGTGCCTTTGGCGTCCCGCGCCTCCAGCGCAGCGGCGACCGCGTCGGCGGCCGCCCGCCCGTTGGGCCCCGTCTCCACCGCCAGGAGGCCCTCCCGCCGGCCCGGGTCGTACACGGCCAGCACCGCCCGGCGGGCGTCGAGCTGACGCAGAAAGCTCAGATCCAGCTCCCGGCCCGCCAGCGCTGAAAGCTTACCCAGTCGGTCCTCCCACTTGAGGAAAACCCGCGACCGGATGAACAGCTCCCGCGCCGCACCGGATTCCCATGACTTCCTGGCCGTGGAAGCCTCCCACTGGGCCAGCAATCCGTTCAAGTCGGGAGTCTCGGCGTACAGCATCGCCCCGGCCGGAATGGCCGGCGCAGGCGTCCCCGCAGCCGCAGGTCGACCGGTCGCGCCCATCGCTGCCACCAGAGCCAGGATTCCCAACAGCCGCCCGATGCCTCTCATGATCCACCTCTCAGTTGCTCAGCTGGTGGTCCAGCTGGAAACGGGCATCCCAAGCCCGGCGCTGGCGGGCCTTTTCCTCGAGCAGAACGAACAGCCGGTCGGCCACACCCTGTCGCGCGGACGCATCCAGCCGCCATGTCAGGGCCCTCAGCCAGACGTTCTCCAGCGCCCCGCGCAGGTTCAGCCGGTCCATCAGATTCTCGACCACGATCAAATCATCCGGTCCGCGGGCTTCTCGGGACAGGAATTCCGCCAGGCCGCTCCCGACGTCGTCGCCGGATTCCGGATTGTCCCGGGCCATCAGGTGTTCGTAGTTCAGCGCCGACTGGTTGACCAGCGTGACCGCCGTACGCTCCAGGCCGGCGGGCACCGCCTTCTGGAGCAGCGGCAGCACCGGCTCACTCTCGGTCCGGGTGCGGAACAACACCGGCAGGTATTTGGCCTGCAGGGCGGTGTTGCCCGCGCCTTCCGCCCGCTCCACGAGCCACCGAACCAGCAGGCGCGCGTCGGGATAGCCCGCCAAGTCGGCCTCCGCCGCGGGGAAGGCGGCCGGAGCGCCGAACTGGAGCGCATGCAGACGCAACGCCAGGAGGCGACGCACTTCCGACCAGCCGGTTGACGGCGGGGTGATCGGCACGCCCCTGGCCAATTCGGCAGCCCATGGCCGATCCTTCAACCCATACCGGATGACGGTCTCGATGGTCTCGGTCTTCGCCTCCAATGGAACATCGGGCCGATCCAGATACGCCAGCAGGCGGGCGAGGGTGACTTGCCGATAGTCGGCGGCGAATTGCATCCGCAAGCGGTAGCCGGCCGTAACCGGGGAACCCCGGTCCAACCCCTCGAACACGGCCAGAACGGGCTCCATCAGGTCATACCGATCGTGTTCCGCCAGGAACAGCAGGATCCGGTGGGCCATCTCGAGCCGGTCTTCGGCCCGATTCATGGCCTCGCGAAAGCGGGCGGCCGTCCCCGCCACATCACCCCGCTCCGCGTCGTACACCGCGACCAGGAACGATTCTTCGGCGGTGAGACAGCGATCCTCGATGGCCGACAGAACCAAATCCCGCGACAGCTCCGCTGCCTGCACAGTCCAGCCGAAGGCGCGCAGGAAGCGACTGTTCAATTCGCTCCAAGATGTGGTCCCTCCGGGCTGGGACTCGATCCATGCCTGGAATGCCTTGGCTGGCGGGGGCCCGCCCGTCGGTTTCTGGCTGTTCAACCAGGTCCACCACCGCCGCCAGTCCGCCGGGGTCAACTGGCCCACCGTGTGCGACAGGGTGTCATCGGCGCACAGCGTCGCCCGCTGGACGCTCAGGTTGTCGCCGGCTTGAACCGATGGCCCGGCCGCGCCCCAGCTCCGCACCAAGGTGGCGAGACGGGCCTCGCGGCCCAGCGTGCTGTCTTCGGGCGCCACTTCAGCCGCCAGAGCCGCTAGTCGGCCGTCGGTGTCCACAGCCGCCAAGTTGCGGTTCAGGCAGAATTCCAGCGCCGCAACGGGCCGCGCATGGCGTCGGACGCATCCTTCCACCACCGCCCACCGGTCCGCCGGCGGCAGGGCGAACAACAGGACCATCAGCGAGTCACCGGACGGTCCGTATTCCTCCAGCGCACCCTGGCTGATCATGACATCGGGCCACGTGTCGCGGAACCGGGTCAAGAGGGCATATCGCTTGCCGATGCCCACAAGTTCCAGTCCGTTGCCGGACAGAAAGTTGCCGACCTTGTCGGCGGCCAGCAACTCGAGGAGCTGGCCATAGGCCGTCGTCACCGCCGCGGCATCCGAGCCGGCGGCGGCCAGCCGCAGCCGGTTCCAGGCGTCGTCGAGCGGCCGTGCCTCCATGGCCGTCAGCCACGGCAGGCACCGCCGCGCCTCGGCGGTGCGACCCAGAGCCAACAGGCGCTTGAAGAGGGCTTCGTACTCGAGCCGGCGATGGTTGTTCCGTTCCAGCTCCGCCACCATCCACGCCGCACCGGAATCGGCCTTGCCCGACGCCAGCAACCAATCTCCATACCGGGCGGCATAGCGGTACCAATGGGGCGGCATCAGCGTCATGTCGTCCTCGACGGCCGTCTCCAACAGATCGCGCACCGGCACCAGGCGCAGGATGCGTTTGAACGGTTTGTCCGCCGCCAATTCACTGCCCGGGCATCCCGCCAGCAACGCGGTGTGGGCGTCGCGCCAGACCGGGCTCTGGTCCGCGAACACCGTCTGCAGGGACTGGGCGGCCTGCGCGTACTCCTTCTTGGCCGCCAGGAATTCGACGAGCGCCCCCTTGTGCCACTGAACCGCGCTGAAACCGTCGCCGAGTTCCGTCAATGCGCCCTGCCGGGACAGCAGCTCGAAGTACCGCCACGCTTCCTCCAGCCCCGGCTCGTGGTCCGGATTCCGGTAGATCTGGCGCAGTCGCTCCAGCTCCGCCGGCGTCCTGGCCTGGAGCATCTCCAACCAAGCCTGCTCCGCCTGCAGCCGTCGGTGATCCCAATCGCCGGGATCGATCCGGGACAGGATCACGTCGTTCAGTGCAGACAGCTCCGCCCACATACCCCGGGCAAACAGGTATTCGCGGATGCGCCAGTTGACGTAGTTACCTCCGTCGCTGCGAACCTTGGCCAGGTAGAGCGGTCCGAGCAGCTCCGTGATCGCGCCTTGCTCAGCCGGCTGAATCAGAACCTCCAGGGCACTGTCCTTCAACGGGCCGTTGAGATACCCGCCCAGGCGTGTCTGGAATTGACGGACCACCGCCTGACGGATCTCGGCCGGCAGGGTTTCCCTTAAACCGGCGCCCGCCAGCGACAGCCACGCCGCGGCGCGCTCGATCTCGTTCTGACGGACCGCCGCGTCAACAATCGCCAGCAGCCGCTCCACAAGCAGAGGCATCCGGTCGGATCGGGCCGCGATGGTCATCAGGTTGTTGCTGTCCAGATCCCAGGCCAGTGCATCATCCGGTTTGGCCGAATGCAACAGCTTGAGGAGGGTATCCACGGCCCAATCGTTCCGATGCCACTCCGCGTAGAGCAGCATCTCGGCCATCGCCTGAACGCGAGGTACGTCGGAGTTGGCTTGCGCGTATTGACGGGCCAGGTCGCGCGCCTCACCCTCCTGACCCGCGCGCCATGCGGCAGTGGCCGCATCCCGCAGCCAGTCGGGATCGTTGTAGTTGAGACGGGCCAGCTCCAGGCAGCGATCCTTCATCGCCCGCCAGTCGCCCATGAGCTCCAGCGGTCGGAGCGCCTCGGCGCCCAAATCGACCCGCTGCGGCACCACCTTCAGACACTGGGTGTACAGCGCCGCCGCCGCCTTGGGATTATTCCGCAGCATTTCAAGGCGGGCCAGCACCAGAGGCCAGCGGTAATCGGACGGACTGTCGGCCGCGGCCTTCCGGAAGTAGCCCTCCAGCCGGGGCAGCAACTCCGCCCGCTGGGCCGCCAGCACGCCCCGTTCCAGCACCTTCCGGTCTTCGGGCACGAGCTTCAGGATCTCATAATATTCGTCCACCGACTGGACGCGGTCGCCGGCGGCCCACGCCGCCGCGGCCGCCCGGCTCCGCAGGTCCACCGCCCGCTCCTTCCGGACGGCGGGATCGGGAACGAGGGACCCAAGCCGCGCCAACGTCTGCCGGATCTCCGGAACAGCGGCGGCCGGCTGGCCGGCTGCCGTCAGGGCGGACCAGCGGAGTTCCATCACCGCCAGATCGTCCGGCTCCGCGTTCAGCCAGTCGGCGGCCACCGTCGCGGCCTCCAGTGGCTTCCCGTCATCGGTCAGGATGTGGATGAGCCGTTCGGTGAACTCGCGCCGGTACGGCGCCACGGCCCGCGGCAGGGCGTTGCGAAGCACACCCGCTGCCCGGCTGCGTCGGTCGAGGCTCACGTAGGTGTCCACCGACCGCCGGATGACACCCAGGTTGACGGGGTGTTCGCGCACCAGTTCAGCCAGCGCACGGTCGGCCTCATCGCCCCGCCCGTCATCCACCAGTTGCTGAATCCAGGCGAAGCTGGCGCTCAGCCGTTCCGCACCGGGCGGCGCCAGCTGCACCAAAATCCGGTATCCACGCATCCGGTCGGCGGCGGTCAGCAGGTCGGAAAGCTGGCCCAGCGCCTCGCGGATGGTGTCGGTTCCGGCGGATTCCGTCACCAGTGAGGCGGCCCACTCCGCCAGCGGAAATTCATCCGCCCGATTCCATTCCTGCAGAAAATTGCGCAAGTTGTTCAGGTACTCCACCGGCTTGGGACCACGGCGCAGCCGCTCGGAAACCGCCTGCATAAAGATGCGGCGGTTCTCCTCTTTCTGGAGGAGCTGGTTGAGGCGGGCCCGAGCCTCCCAGTGCCGGTCGCCCCACGCCAGCGCCAGTTTGAGATATTCGGTCATGGCCGCGCCGGTCTGACCGTCTTCTTCCAACAGTACGCCCATTTCGAACGGGAACAGGTCAGGATCTTTCCGGCGCTGCCGGATCTCCCGGATCACCGAACGCGCCTCATCGAACAGATAGTAGTCCCAAAACACGGTGGCCACGCTCAGCCACTGGTCGGGATCGTCCGGATATAGCGTCAGCACCTGTCGCCAGCGGCGCGCGCCGCCGGCTACGTCGCCGCCCAGGGCCAGGCAATCACCGGCCTCGATAAGCATCTCGCCTTGTCGGCCGGTGCGCCGCCCCAGGTCTGCCAGCAGGTCCGCCGCCTGCGCGTAGCGGGCGGGATCCTGGACGCCGCCCGAGCGGAGCAGTTCCGCGGCGCGGCGGGCGATGGTGTCATCACCCGGATACAGCTCCACCAGCCGCTGGTACAGCGGGGTGGCCGCCTCGAACCGGCACCGCCAGATGTTGGCCTCGGCGCTCAGGTAGAGCTGCAGCGGGTCATCGCCGGACGACGCGGCGGTCAGCACGCCGTCCAGCAGCTTCCGGGCGGTCAAGTCCTGGAAGTAGCGGTCGCGCGCCTCGGCGGAGAGCATGAAATAGGTCGCGACGAGCTGCCGGTAACGGCTCGCATCTATCTGGCTGGCCAGCCGCATGGCCTCCGCCTGGAACCGGGGACTGAGTGGAAATCGGTCGAGGGCGGCCGTCGCCACCTCCAGGGCATACCGCCGGTAAGGCTTTTCACCCAACGGTCCGGACGCCTGGGGGAGCACCGAGCCGATGTACGATTCCAGGCTGGAGCCGTCGAATGTCTGAACCAGCTTGGCGGTGAGTTGCTGGAATTCCTGGATCCGCTTGATGCGGATGTAAAAGCGGGCCAGCCGGTTAAACCAGCCGGGACCCTTGAACTGATCCGTGGCCCGGCGGTATAGCGCCTCCTGTTCCGCCGCCAGATCGCCCGATTCGAGGAGGCCCGCCAGCTTCTCATACAACTGCTCGTCCTGCGGGTGCGCGTCGATAAGCCGGCGGTACACCGCCACCGCGTCCAGCAGGCGCCGGTGACTCGTTAGAAAATTCGTCAGGGCGTCCAGCGCCTGCCACCGGTTCCGTCGGGGCGACCCGTCGCCCGGTGTCCAGTACTCCAGGGAGCTTGCGCCGAGCGGCACAGCGGGTTGGGACTGGCCCTCCACCGCCACGGCTTGACGGTAACAGCGTTCGACGGTGACCGTCGCCGCGTCGCCGCCAGCCGCGGCTGTCTCGGCCGCCTGCAGCCACAACCCGCGCCGCAGGTCTGGATCGCGCGCTGCCTGCGCCAGCTCCTCCAGCAAGACCTGGGCACCCGTCCGGTCCCCGGCTCGCACGTAGAGCGGGGCCAGACCGGCCCGATAACGCACGTAGTCGTCCGGCGCCAGGGCTGGCCGGAGCTCGGCGACTACCGCCTCGGCTCGTCGGGCCAGGAAATACGGCTCGCCGGCCCGTTCCAGCTCCCGCAGCTCGCCCGCCGGATTCACGCCGTTGAGCAAGATGGAGAGCATACCGTTGAGGAATCCCGGGTTGGCGTCAGCGGTCACCAGGGTGGCCAGGCCGCCCAGAGACCGGGCGGTGTACCCGTCCACGCCGCTCTCGGGCGCGACCAGCAGTCGGTACGCCGCCCGAAGCGCTTCCTCGCGGACCAGTGCCAGCGGCACGCCGGGTACGCGCACCGTCTGGCCGACCGGGACCGCCAGATAGAAACTGTGGAAGTACCGAAGAGCCTCGGCGTCGTCCCGGCAGCGATGGGCCAGAATGCCCATCACCGCAAGCTCCTCGCTCCGCCAGGCCGCCGCCGGCGCGGCGGTCCCCAGGCGGGCGTTCCGAATCAGCCGGTAATCGCGCAGGAGCGAGGCGGCACCGCTCAGGTTCTCTCGGAACATCTGGGCGTGGTACAGGCGATAGACCGCGCCGGCGTCCAGCGGATCGCGCCGCAGCCGTTCCTCGGCCTCGCGCAGTGTGTCGGGCCACAGCCTGGCTTTCTCCAGCGCCCCGAACAGGTGCCGGACCGTTTCCGCTTCCATCAAGGGTTGGAACTCTTTCTCGAACAGCGCACGGACCGCCGCAGTCTCACCGCGTGCCGCCATTGCCCGCGCCTGGAACGCCGTCACCGTGTCGCGATCATCCGGGAAGGCCTGCCGGTATTCGCCCAGGGCCGCGGCCAGCGTGTCCCAGCGCGCATCGGCCAGCAGGGCTTCCAGCCACGACTGGAAGACGGCCGCCTGGTCGGGGCGCCCGTTGAAAGCGGCGATATGCCGGCGGTGCAGGGCGTCCTGTTCCGCCGGCGTCAGCCCGGCCGGAACCGCCAGGCTCATGATCCGGTTCCACACCTCGGCGAGGCTGAGCGGCGCCTTCTCCCCGCTGGTCAGAAGAGCGGCGGAACGTTCCAACAACTCCAGCTCCGGGCGGGCCAGGCCGTGCCGCCGGTAGAACGCCGCCAAGCAGGTCACGCCTTCCGCCGACGGGCCGATCTGCTCGTTCCAGTTCCGCCAGACGGCTTCGGCTTCCTCCAGCCGGCCGGTCTGCTCCAGCAGGCGGGCCCGCACGGGTAGGCGCCAGTTCTCGTCGCCGGTCGCCAGTAACTCCAGCGCACGTCCCGGCGGGATGGGCACGAGAACGTTCTGTCCGTCGAGCGCCCGCCGCTCGTAGAGCGCGGTCAGCTCCGGTGAACCACGCTCCAGGTACTCGGGCTGGATCAACCGCAGGCATTTCCACGTGCCGGTGTCCGAGGCTAGGAAAGTCAGGCCGGCGGCTAGCAGGACGGTGCAGAGCGCGATTTTCTTCATGGCAGGATCCTCACTTGGTAATCCTTCCGATACACGTTGTGGGCCTGGTCCTCCGCCACCAGGGACAGCACCCGCATCCCCGGCGCCGACCCGGCGGGCACGGACAGCATGCCCGTGCAGCAACGGTCGGCGGCGCTCCACGCCAGGCGCACCCGGCCGCCGCCTTCGATCGTCGCGGTCAGGTGGCGAGTGTCCGGCGGGGCGTCCACATCGAGCCGGAGCCGGGCGCCGCCCGCGACCGTCTCCACCATGTTGCGCCACCGCACCGCCGGCGCCCGGCTGTCGATCACGAAGCTTTTCTCCTCGCGATACAGCCGGCCGCCGCCGTCCCGCAGGATCACGAGGCAGCGATGGGTGCCGTCAGCCACTTCGGCCGGCACAAAGAATCGCGTCTGCCAAACGCCCAGCGATTCGATCCACCGCATGGGCAGCGTCTCACCCCACGGAAGCCGGACCGTGGCCGCTACCACCGACGGGTCGGCGGCCACCCGCAGCACGGGATCCTTGGGCTGGATGACCCGCGGGCGGAGCAGCGACCGCGGCGCAGCCAGAAACGACGTGTACGGGGTGACGAACTTGTATTTGCGCGACAGCTCAATGATCTCGCGGATGCCGGCGGCGTCCTCCCCCTCCCGGTTGATGCGGTCGAGCAGGAAATCCACCCGGGCCCGGGCCCAGACGCGCGGCAGCAGGTCGTGTTCCAGGTTGCGTTCGGGCAGGACGGCCGTGACCGTTTGCTCATAGGCGGCACCGTCCGGCGCCGCGCCGCGCAGACGCAGTGTGACGTCGGGCGCCGGCTTGTAGCGCCCCACCCACGTCCCGCTGGCTGCGGCGAAGATACTCACCGGGTGAGCCGGGTACACGCGGTTCAACACGCCGGCGCCCCCCTCGAGGCCCAGCCCGCCGAACGGCTCCCGCCCGAACCGGCCCACCTGCAGCCGTAGATCGGTGGTGATGTCCTCGCGGCTGCCCAGGGCGAGGACCTGGCCGCCGGTCCAGCCGGCCAGGATCTCCAGCAGCGTCCGGTTGGCGTCATCGCCGGTGGCCACACCGTGCACCTTGACACCGCGACCCTGGAGGAGCGGCTTGACTTTGACCAGCACGGCGGCATTCTTGACATGACCGGTCGTGGGCATCCAGTCGCCGATCAGCACGAGGTGGCGGTCCAGCGACCGCCCCTGCGCCGCCTGAGCCGTCGCGACCTCCAGGGCGGGCACCGGATCGGTGCCGCCGGCCAGGTAACCGCTGAGAAACACCTCCAGCGCCCGGCTGACATTCTCCGGCGTGGCCGCAACCGGCTTGGGGAAAACCGGCCGTGCCTTCTCACCGAACAGCACCAGATTGAAATCGTCCGTCGGCTGCAGCGCCCCCAGGTAGGCGCGCAGGGCCTCGTGCGCCTGTTGGAGCTTGCCCCACCACATGGACAACGACGTGTCCAGTGCCACGATCGCCGTGACCGGCCGCCGGCCGGACGCAGGCGAAGCCGGGAAGAGGTGGTCCAGCAGGAAGTAGCCGTCGTCCGTCGCCTCGCTGGCCGGCCGGTCCTCCGCCGTCAACGCCCGTCCCGCCAGCAGCTCGGACTCCCGCCCCCGCCAGGTCAGCCAGACGGATGACGGCTGGGCGGTGTCCACCGACCACTTGAAGCCGAAATCTTCCGTCAGCACGACATTGCGGCCCTGCCAGGCCCCCACGACCCGGTTGGCGTCCGGCTGGCGCCACGGCAACGGGTAGGCGGCGGCAGCCAGCGCGAAATCCCGGATCGCCCGTCCGTCGGCCACCGCCAGCTCCACGCTGAGGGAGCGGACGGTCTGGGCAGGGAAGATCCGGCTCTTGAGCGGCAGAACCATCTCCACCCGCCCGTCATGCACCGCCAGGTGCTGCTGGTACTCCAGCTCCACCCGCTTGAAGCCACGAGGCGGTATGGGTGCCACCTTGACCGTAAAGAAGTCGGCGGGGATCTCCGACTCCTCCCCTTCGCCGCCCATTTGGAGCAAGCCCGGATCGATGGCCTGTGCGGCCAGATCCCGGTAGATTTCGGCCGCTTTGCGTTTCTCCAGGATCACGCCGGGAATGCGAGTGACGCCGTCCCAGATGGCGAAGTCACTCAGCGACGCCCCCGGCGGAAAGGAGAACAGGTAGGTCCCCTCCAGAATCCGGTGGTCGTGGCTGGCGTAGTACTGGATCATCCGGACGCGCATCAGGCCCTGGTCCACCTCGATGCGGATCTGCATCTCCTCCAGGCTGAGAATGGCCGGGTCCGGCTGCGACTTGACCGACGACGGGATGAGCACCCCTGCGTCGGCCAGCGGCCGCGCTCCCAACAGGACGGTCCAGATCAGCAGCCAGCGGATTCGGGCTCTGTTCATGACGCATGCTCCGGTTTCAAGAATTCGGCAGTCAAGGGGACACGCAGCACTCCGTTGTCGGTGGCAACATACAGGGTGGCGCCGTCGGCCAGCACGGCCTGTACGCTCCGTGACGGCAGCGGCAGCTCCAGGCGCACGGCCTGCAGGCGGGCCGGGTCGAGCCGCCACAGTCCCTCCTCCAGCGTGCCGGCCAGGATCCACGGGCCGGTGGCGCAGAGCGCGTTGGGGTTCACGTTGAGCCGGCGGCCGGCGCCACGAAATTCGCGCCAGGTGCCGTCCGGCGCCAGTAGCTGGATCCCGCCGCCGTACGTGCCCACGATCACGCCCTGGGCGCAGGCCTGCAGTGCGGTGATCCAATTGACCCGCAGCGGCGAGTTGTCGACCTGGTGGACGGCCGCCACGCGCTCGCCCACCATGACGGCGAGACCGCCCAGCGTACCCACATACAAGCGGCCCTCCCGCTGGACCGCGCAGTACACCTTGTTCGACGGCAAGCCGTGCAAGGCGTAAAACAGCGCCTCGGACCCGCCGCGCAGAACCGACAGCCCCTGGCCATGACACACCCAGGTGACGCCCCCGGCGGGGATCACCTGGTTGATATAGGCCGAACGGAGCGGGCTTTCCGCCGCACCCGCCGGCTGGACTCCGGCGGCGCCCACCGTCCACAATCCCTGCGCAGTGCCCGCCCAAAGGCGCGCCCCGTCCCAGGCCAGGTGGTTGATCGTGTTCAGCGCGGGGGTGTCCACACCTTCGCGACGGCGGCCCGTCCCGTCCCGCGCCTCGATCCCGCCGTCGAAGTATCCCAGCCAGACCGACCCGCCGCCGGCGGCCAGAGCCATGACCGACGGACGCGCAAGCTCGCCCGCCGGCACCTCGACGGGACGGCAGCCCGTCGCTCCGGGCGTCCAGCGAAAGATGCCGCGGTCCGTGAGCAGGTCGATCGCCGCCGGTCCCGCCACGGCGCTCCGGACCAGACCGGGCGCGCCGATCGGGATGAAGCGCCGCCGGCCGGCGTTCCAATCGGACCATGCGACAGCGTAGACCTGATCCTCGATGCAGGCACAGATCACCTGCCCGACGCGGTGGCCGGCGAACGACACCGGGCGGCCGGGGAAGAGCATCTCGATGAAATCGCCCGCCGGCGACAGCACCGCCAGTCCGGCGTCGGTGGCCGCCAGCAACGAGGCGTCGGGCAGCGCCTCGAGCCCGGCAACCGATTGCAGGGGCGGCAGCGCCCCACCCGGCCGGACCAGCCGTCCATCATCCAGGCGGTAGAGCCCGTGGCGGAAGGTCCCGAGCACCGGGCCGCGGCGGCTCATGGCCACGGCCGCCACCCCGTCGTCCCGCAAACCGGGGAGTGCCACGGCCCGGAACCGCCCCGCTTCCAACTCCAGCAGCTGGCCGCGGCGGGTGGCGCACCAGATCTGACCCGCTTGGCCGGGTGCGAGCGCCGTCACCCAGTCCGCCGAAAGGATCGGCAGATTGAACCGCTCCACCGTCCGCCCGTCCCAGCGGGCCAGCCCGCCGCCTAGGCCCAGATAGAGACGGCCACCCAGCTCCGCCATGGCGGTGACCCGCCCCACCGGGAGTCCGTCGAGCACACTCACCGACTGCCACCCGGCGCCGCCGTCACGGCTGGCGAGCAGGCCCCGATCGCCGCCATAAACCAACCGCTCATCGAGACGGGCGCCGGCCCGCCAAGAACGGCCGTCGGTCCACAACTCGCAGCCGGCGCCGGCGGGCACTGCGGCGGTCGCGGCCCACGGCGCCGGGTACCACGTGTCGCGCGCAGTCTCCTCCGCCAGCTCCAGGCGCCGCTGGAAGACCAGGTACAGCGTGAAGCAGGCGACCAGCACCGTCGCCGCCAACGCGATGAGCGGACCCCGCAACGGGTTTCGGGCAGGAGTTGTGTCCATACAGCTATTGCCATTATAGGGCACCCCCTTCGCGGATTCAACGCCGCGCCCTTCGCCTTGGACCGTTCGGCCCATTCTGATATAATTCGATTTCTTTACCGATACCGGTGACCACCGCCGGACGGGGGGAGCAGCCGGTCCCATGACGGTCAAACTGATCGCGCGCAACAAGAAGGCGTTCCATGACTACGAAGTCGTGGAGAAAATAGAGGCCGGCCTGGCCCTCCAGGGGACCGAGGTCAAGGCGCTGCGCGAAGGCCGGATCAACCTGAAGGACTCCCACGCCAAAATCCGCAACGGCGAGATGTGGCTGGTGGAATGTCACATCAGTCCGTACACCCATGGCAACATCCACAACCACGACCCGATCCGCCCGCGCAAACTCCTGCTCCACGGCTCCGAAATCCGGCGGCTCATCGGCAAGGTCGTTGAGAAAGGCATGACCCTGATCCCGCTGTCGGTCTACTTCAACCCCAAGGGCCGGGTGAAGGTGGAACTCGGGCTGTGCCGGGGCAAGAAGACCGTGGACAAGCGCCGCACCGAGCAGGAGCGGACCGAAAAGCGCGAGATCGAGAAGATCATGAAGAACCGGGGGCGGGAATGAGGCGGCCATTGTTTCGCACCATCCTGTTTGCCTGGATCGGCGCCGCGACGGCGATATCGGGTGCGGCGTTGGACCTGATGGACCGAGGCGCCTTCGCGGTCTATCGCGATGGCCGTCCCGTGGGCAGTGAAGATTTCCAAATCTCTCTGCTGGATGGCGCGGGCACCGTCCGGGCCGCCACTGCGCTCCGGGTGCTGCAGGACGCCTTGACCCGCGACGTCGTCCAGACCAGCACCCTGGTCCTAGACCGCAACCTGGCGCCCCGTTCCTATCAGCTCACCAGCCAGGTGGGCGTCATGAAGCAAAGCCTCCAGGTGGAGTTCAAGCTGCGGCTGGCCATCTGCCGGTTCGATCTCGGCACGTCGCAGAAATCGGAGGCGGCCGTGCTGGCGCCCGACGTGACCATCCTCGACGACAACGTGTTTTGCCATTGGGCGATGCTCCTGTCCCGCTACAACCTGGAGCTCAAGGGCGCCCAGACCGTCCAGGTGTTCATCCCTCAGATGGGCGAGCGGGGGACCGGGCCCATGGTGATCGAGCACTTCGGTCGGGAGCGCGTCGAGGGTCTCAAGGGACGGCCGCACCGGTTCCGGGTCCGGAGCACCCAACTCACCGCCAACGTCTGGTACGACGACGGGCGCGTGCTCAAAATCCAGGTTCCAGAAAACCGGGCCGAGGTCGTCCGGGTGCAATAATCGAGGACACAGGGAAACACTCCGCCATGATCATCCACACCGAAACGCGCACCTACGAGACCACCGGCCGCACCGACATCCTCGACCTGACGGGGGACGCGGCGACCTGCGTCGCCTCCGCCGGCGTCCGCCGGGGGCAGCTGACCGTGTGCGTGCCCGGCTCCACCGCCGCCGTGACCACCATCGAGTACGAGGACGGCGCGCTGGCTGACCTACGCGAAGCGGTGGAGCGGCTGGCACCGGCCGGTGTGCCCTACCACCACGACCGGCGCTGGGGCGACGGCAACGGCTACGCCCACGTCCGGGCGGCTCTGCGGGGCCCCGCCCTGACCCTGCCCGTCGACGATGCCCGTCCCGTTCTCGGCACCTGGCAACAGGTCATTTTGCTGGATTTCGACAACCGACCCCGCCGGCGGTCGGTGGTCTTCCATGTGATGGGGGAGTGAATGATCCGACCGCTCGCCATCTGCATCCTCGCCTGTCTGACCGTTTCGCTGGCGGCCGCGGCCGCCGCACCGACTGACACCGACGGCGGCGCGCCGCTCCGGGGCGTGATCCGCCAGGCGGACGAGCGGACGTGGTTGGCGGCCGACGACGGTCGGCGCCTGCTCATCGAGGGAGACGGGGCGATCTGTTTCAAGTACGCCAACTGCCGGATCGAGGTGCTCGATCCCCAAATCGGCGCGGACACCATCCTCCAGTTCACCCGCTATCGCATCCTGGCGGGCGACGACGGCCAGGTGCTGGACTTCCCCCCGCGTAAGATCCTCAACACCAAAAACCGCCAGCCGTACACCGAATTCCAGTTCGTGCATGTGGGGCCGACCCTGCGTTTCACGCTGTATCTCGCCAACCGCAGCGACAAGCCCTTGCGGGTCCGTTTCCCGTCCAGCCAAAAATATGACTTCGCCGTGATGACGTCCGACCAGCAGACCACCCTGTGGCGATGGTCGTGGGGGCGCAACTTCGAGATCGGCTACAGTGACCTGATCCTCGCGCCCGGCCAGCAATACACGTTCACCGAGAAGTGGGAGTACCAGCGCGACTATGTCGAGGACGGCGAGTACATCGCCTTCGCCGAGCTGCACTGCCTGCCCCACGGCATCCTGACTGACGTCCAGAAGTTCGTCATCCAGACCAAACTCCACCAGCTGGGCATGCAACCCTATTTCCTCCCGCTGGAGTTGAACAACACCTGGACCTATCGCGCAGCGGGCGGCGGCCCCCTCCTGAAGAGCCAGATCACCGGGCTGGCGACGGCCGGCGGTCGGGAGTACTACATCATCTCCTTTTTCCCCGACATCGACTGCCTGGACGCCAGCGGCGAGCCGCAGCTGGGGGACAGCCGATTCATCCGTTGGGATCCGGCCACCGCCGAATATCGGGAATGGACGCCGCAGGGCGAGCGCAGCCTGTTGGGCGTGGGCGGCACGCGCCGCCTGTTGCCGGCGGAGAAGCCCGCCAGCACGCCGGTGGGCCAGTTCAGCACCTGTCTGGAGTACCGCGCGCTGGAGGATCGCACCTGGAAACTGCGCGGCCTGATCGTGCCCGGACTCGGCCTGATCCGCACCGTGGTGCCGCGCGAAGACCGGCCGCCCGTGGAGCTGGAACTCGTGGACGTGGCCCTCGGACCGGCGGCGCGCCGGCCGGAGGCTGCGCCGCCACCCGCCGCCCCCGGCGACGCATTGGGCGACTTCCGGCTGCTGTACCGCCGCAGCGGCGGACAACCGCCTGAAGATTTCCTGCTCAGCCTGCGGGCCAACGGCACCCTGGTGGTCCTGGAACGGGGTGCCATCACCCGCCAGACGGTGGTGTCGGCCGACCGTCTCTGGGCGCTCATCCAGATCATGGACCGAGCCGGGCTGTTCCAGCTCAATGAACGCTACGGCGACGGCGACATCGATAATCCGCTGACGATCGAACTCGACGTCGTGTTCGACGGACGAAGCCGACAGGTGCACATGCGGACCAGCGCCAAGGACAAGCCGCCACAGGCGTTCTGGACCATCGTCAATGAGATCGAGAACCTGCTGAAAAGCCTTCCGTGAGGGGGAACCCGTGCGTCAAGTCGTCACTCTTATGCTTCTGGCCGCACTGGCGGTCGCCCCGCCCGGACACCCGCAGCCACAGGAACCGGCAAAGGCCGCCGACACGGTGACCACCGGCGTGTCCATGGTGCTGGTGAACGTGACGGTGCTCACCAGCTACGGCTTCCCCGTCGCCGGGCTCAAGGCGGACAACTTCAAGGTGTTCGACAACGGCCAACAGATGGCCATCGCCGCGTTTCAGGAAGCCGCCCAGCGTTTGAACATCGTCATGATCATCGATTCGAGCGGCAGCACCTACAAACAGATGAGTCTGATCAAGCAGGGGGCCATTGACTTCCTGCGTCGGCTGCAGGACACCCGCCCCCAGGACCGTCTGGCCATTGTCCATTTCAACGACGACGTCAGCCTGCTGGCCGACTTCGAAACCGGCTGGCGCGAGAAGGCGGCCCTGGTGCAGGACCGCCTCGACGCCATGGGGGGCACCGCCCTGTACGACGCCATCTTCCTCTCCACCCGCGATGTGATCCAGCGGACGCCCGGTCGACGCATCGTCGTGCTGTACACCGACGGCATCGACAACAAGAGCCTGAAGGATTTCAGCGACGCGTTCACAACGGCGCTGGCTTCCGATGCCACCTTCTTCGTTCTGACGGTGGACAACATGAAGCAGGCGCTGGCCGACGCCGACAAGGATGTCTACCAGTTGTCCCGCCGCCAGTACTACGAGCACGCCCAGGGCGAAGCCGCCAGCCGCACCGGCCGCGTGGAGCCGCAATGGACCCAGTCCATGCATCAGCAGTACCCGGCGCCGGCCGTGCTGGAGACCTCGTACCGCCTGGCCCATCAGCGGCTGGCGCGGCTGGCCGAGACTTCCGGCGGCAAGTTTTTCAAGGTGGGTTCGTACGAGGAGCTGCCGGGCATTTACCGCGCCATCGCCGCCGAGCTGCCCTACACTTATACGCTGGGCTACCAGCCCGATTTCGCCACGTTCAAACCCGGCGAGTTCCACACCATCGAGGTGCGCGTGGACGATCCGGCGCTGCGCCCCCGCTACCGCCGCGGCTACTACTACACCGCGCCCTCCGCCGTCGCCTCGCCCCAGCCTTAAGGCGGTGAGATCATCCGGCGCAGCATCGCGGGGTCGGGGATCCGGCCTTGGCAGGCGAATTGTGCCAGCGCAATCGGATCGAACGGCCGCACCGGAGATGGAATCAGCACACAATCCCGGCAGTGCAGTTCGGCGGAGTCGGGCGCGTCCGGCAGGTGGAGCTCGACGCTGACCGCCTCCACGGCCGCGAAGTCGGTCCGGCTGACATCAGGTCCGGTCTCGTACAGAACCAGCGCGCCGGCGTTGGCGATGACGCCTCCCTCAAGGCGGACCCGCGCCAGCGGACTGACCAGACGCAACCACGCACCGGCCGACCGATGCTCGGCGAGCAGGCAGTTCGTGATCGCGGTTTGGCGGGTAAACCAGGGCTCCAGGGCATGGGTAGCCGCGTTGCCTGAGAACACGCACCCCTCCAGCCGGAGCTCCGCCAGGTCGGCGCGCCCCGTTCGCGGGGTGGCCAGCAGCGGGGCCCGCCCCTCAACGCGATTACCGATCAGCCAGGCATGCCGGAGGGTCGCCCGGGCGGTGGCGCCCCGGTGCCCGGAGGCGGCGAGGCGGGCCAGCGGCTCGGTGCCGGTGGGATCCTGGCATTCGTTGTCGATGAGCGCCAGGCGTTCGCCCGTGAATTCGGTCGCCACCCGGACGTCCAGGACGGCGGCGGGACGGCGGTTCCCCCGCAGCACCAGGTTGCGGACGATAACCCGGTCCGCCGCCAACTGCAGCGCGACGCTGTCGAGGACGACCGGTATGTCACCCTCACCAGCCACCACCAATTCCATTCCATCGGCATCGCGGTCATCCCGCAGCGACAAGGCGAACTCCCGATACTTTCCGGGCGCGATGGTCAGGGTGAATCGCCGGGCACCGGCGGTCACGGCCCGCGCGAACGCCTGCTGCAGGGGTTGCGCGAGATCTTCACTGCCGCTCGCCCGGACAGTTATCTCGCCACTCAACACCGCCGCCTCCTGATCCGCCTTCGAATACCCGGCCGCTCCCATCGAGGCGGCCACACCCGCACCCAGCCACCCGATGAGCATCAGGCGCCACCGCGTCCCGACCTGGCGAAATCCCGAGCCGCTCAGTCGTCCTCCTCGGCTTTGCCTTGAAAGACGGTTGTTTCACCCGTGGTGAAAGTGCCTTCGCCGTGATGCTCCCAGAACGTGTCAGTGCCGTCGCTGTAGCGGGCGCCCGAGCCCGAGACGGCGCGGGGCAGAGTCACCGTGCGGCCGTCGGGCAGGGTGACGGTCACCGTGTCCGCGGCATTGTCGAACACGGCGATCAGATGCTCGCCGGTCGCCGAGACGTATCGGGCCTCGATCCGGACCTGGTCCGGGGCGACATCGGAAAACGGATCGTCAGCCGTCACTTTCTCTTCCGCGGCGGGTGGCGCCGGAGCCGGCGTGCAAGCGGCCATATTCAGGACAACGCCCAGCAGCACCAACGGGAGAACCATGCGCATCGGAACACCTCCACGTGAATCGGTCGATGGGATCACGTCTTCAAGCATATCATATGCGAGCGGATCCGGGCGGTGAGACTCAATCCGATCCCAGTTGGGCGCATCCCAATGTTTCCCGTCGCATCATAACAGACATTCAACCGTCAGAAGGACGGTGGTGGCCACAGTCGCGGAGGCGCCGGCTACGGCCGGGAGGCGGTCATGACAAGCGCGGGACGTTTCTGGTTGCTGGCAGCGACGGTGACCGCTGCGGCAGTGAGCTGGGTGCTTTTTGTCGCCGTGGCGCGTCCCGGTTGGGCCGAAGCGGCTCTCAAGCGCGCCAGCCGTGGCGTATCGGAGGAGAGCATGGCGGATACAACCGTGATGGTTCGGCTTATCGGTGACGACGGACGGCTCTCGGAACCGACGGAGGTGCCGCGAGTGGTCAAGAGCGACGACGAGTGGCGGCGGCAGCTCACCCCCGAGCAGTACCGGATCACCCGCGGCAAAGGGACGGAGCGACCGTTCTGCGGGCGCTTCCACGATCACAAGCAGCCGGGTCGCTACGACTGCGTCGGTTGTGCCCTGCCGCTGTTCGACGCCCGGGCCAAGTTCGACTCCGGCACCGGCTGGCCCAGCTTTTTCCGGCCGGTGGCGGTTGAGAACATTCGGACCGAAACCGACATCAGTTGGGGCATGACCCGCGAAGAGATCCTGTGCGCCCGCTGCGGCGCCCATCTCGGCCACGTCTTCGACGACGGCCCGGCGCCCACGGGACTTCGCTATTGCCTGAATTCCGAATCCCTCGTCTTCGTTCCCGACTCCCGGCAGACGAAACCCTAGGTTATTCACCAGCTGTTGAGGTCGTCGCCTCAATGAGGGGACATCAGATCGGGCGGGTCAGCCACCGATACCCCGCATCGCGGCCCGCCGCTTTCGAACGCCTCGATCACCGCATCGTAGCGGAGGATGAACTGGATGTCGTCCATCCCCTCCAGAAGCCGGATCTGATTGAACCTGTCCAGGGGAAAACCCACCGCCTGGCCATCGGGCGTGATCACCGTCCGGGCCGCCAGGTCGATGGTGAGGCGCGCAGCCGGATCGTTTCTCGCCCACTCCACCAGGCGGTGGTGGCAGTCACCGGGGACAATGACGGGCAACAATCCGTTCTGAAGGGCGTTCTGCCGAAAGATGTCGGCGAACGACGGGCAGATCACCGCCCGGAAACCGAACTGGACCAGGGCCCATGCCGCGTGTTCCCGCGAGCTGCCGCAGCCGAAGTTCTCGCCCGATACCAGCACGGCGGCGCCGGCGGCATCGGGCCGGTTGAGGACGAAATCGGCCCGCGGATTCCCCGCGGCGTCGTACCGCCAGTCGTGAAACAGGCGCTTCCCGAAACCGTCCTTGCCGACGGCGGTGAGGAAGCGGGCCGGCATGATCTGATCGGTGTCCACCTGATCCACCGGCAGGACCACGTAACGGCTGGCCAGCGGCGACGGAAACACGGACGGGACATGCCCTTGGGCTGGATGGTCCATTTCATCCCTCCAGGAAGATCCGCGGGTCCGTCACCACCCCGGTGACCGCGGCCGCGGCCGCCGCCGGCGGCCCGGCCAGCAGCGTGCGGCTGCCGCTCCCCTGCCGGCCTTCGAAGTTGCGGTTGCTCGTCGAGACGCACCAGGCGCCCGGCGGCACCTGGTCGCCGTTCAGGGCCAGGCACATGGAGCAGCCCGGCTCGCGCCACTCCGCTCCTGCCGCCTGGAACACCTTGTCCAGGCCCGCCGCCTCGGCCGCCCGCTTCACGGCGCGGGAGCCGGGCACCACCAGTGCCCGCACGCCGGGCGCCACACGCCGGCCGCGGAAGACCGCGGCCGCGTCCGCGAGGTCCTCGAGTCGGCCGTTGGTGCAGCTGCCGATGAACACCACATCCACCGGGTGGCCCAGCAGCGGCCGTCCCGCCGGCAGGCCCATGTAATCCAGCGCCTTGCTCAAGCTCTGCCGGATTTCTGCATCGCCCACTCCGTCCGGATCGGGGATGTTTCCGGTGATGGGCATGCCCATGGCCGGGGTGGTGCCGAAGGTGATCATGGGTTCAAACGCGCCCGCGTCAAGAGAGACAACGCGATCGTAGACCGCCTCCGGATCCGATGGCAGGCGCCGCCAGGCGGCCACCGCGGATTCCCACGCTGTGCCTTGCGGCGCGTACGGCCGGCCGCATAAGTATTCGAACGTGGTGTCGTCAGGCGCAACGAGACCGGCACGGGCGCCCGCTTCGATGGACATGTTGCACACCGTCATCCGCTCCTCCATGGACAGCGCCCGTACCGCCGCGCCGGCATACTCCAGCACCTGGCCGGTCCCGCCCCCCGTGCCGAGCGCCGCAACGAGCGCCAGCACGAGGTCCTTGGCGGTTACCCCGCGTTGCAGCCGGCCGGCGATCTCCACGCGGCACGTCTTCGACGGCCGCTGCAGCAGACACTGGGTGGCCAGGACTTGCTCCACTTCCGACGTGCCGATGCCGAAGGCCAGGGCGCCGAACGCGCCGTGGGTGGCCGTGTGACTGTCGCCGCAGACGATGGTCATCCCGGGCAGGGTCAGGCCCAACTCCGGCCCGATGACATGCACGACGCCCTGATGCGGGTGACCCGGTCCGTAGCAGGTGATGCCGTGGAACCGGCAGTTGGCCTCCAGCTCCGCCACCTGGGCGGCCGCCTGGGGGTCCGCCGGTCCGTCGGCGGGACCCGTGGGCACGCTGTGGTCGGCGGTGGCCACCGTCCGTTCCGGTCGCCGCACCTCGCGGCCCCGGCGGCGGAGTCCGGTGAACGCCTGCGGCGACGTCACCTCGTGGACGTAGTGGCGGTCGATGTACAGGATCGCCGGAGCTCCGGGCGGCTGGACCACCACGTGGGCGTCCCAGATCTTCCGGTACAGCGTCCGCGGCGCGCTCATGCCGCCCTCCGCAGGGCGGCGCATACGGCGTCGCCCACTTCGGCCGTCCCCGCCGGTTGGTCCGGCCGCAGGTCGGCGGTCAGGACGCCGTTGCCGATCACCGCGGCGATGGCCGCTTCCACGGCGTCCGCCTCCGCCGCCAGACCGAAGCTGAGCCGCAGCAGCGCCGCCGCCGAACCGATGGCGCCCAGCGGATTGGCCGCGCCCCGGCCTGCCAGGCCCGGCGCCGAACCGTGGACCGGTTCGTAGAGCCCGACCCGGCCGCCGCCCGGACCGGCGTCGCCCAGGGACGCCGACGCAAGCAGGCCGATGGATCCGACCAGCACCGCGGCTTCGTCGCTGAGGATGTCGCCGAACATGTTCTCCGTGAGCAGCACGTCAAATCGGCTGGGATTGAGGATAAGCTGCATGGCGCAGGTGTCTACCAGCAGGTGCTCCAGTTCCACTTCCGGATAATCCGCGGCCACCTCCGCCACCACCCGCCGCCAGAGCTGGGAACATTCCAGGACATTGGATTTGTCCACGCTGGTGACTTTCCGGCGGCGGCGGCGCGCCTCTTCAAACGCGATCCGGGCGACCCGATCGATCTCAGCGTGGCTGTACCGCATGGTGTTGACGGCTTCAGCCCTTGCACCGTCGCCGAACAGTCCGCGCGGCCGACCGTAATAGAGACCGCCCGTAAGCTCCCGCACGATGAGCAGATCCGTTCCGGCCACCACCGTCTCCTGCAGCGGCGACGCATTGCCCAGCGGCGCCCAGGCGCGCACCGGACGCAGGTTGGCGTAAACACCCATCGTCCGCCGCAACTCCAGGAGCCCCTGTTCCGGCCGCCGCTGGGGGGGCAACCCGTCGAACGCCGGCGATCCCACCGCCCCCAGCAGCACGGCTCCGCTCTTCCGGGCCCGATCCCGCGTTTCCGGCGGCAGGGGGTGACCGGTGCTGCAAAGCGCTGCTCCGCCGATTACACCGTCGGTGACCTCCAACCGATGACCGCCGGTGCCGGCCACCGTCTCCAGAACCTTCACCGCCTCACGGGTGACCTCCGGTCCGATGCCGTCGCCGGGCAGAACGAGAATGTTCAGATCCATCGCCGCCTCACAGGTAGAAGGACGGCGCCAGGGTCCAGTCGTCCGGTTCCGGCGCTTCCGGAGCCGGCGCATATTTCCAGCGCCCGAACAGGACATCCCGGACCAGGTGGGCGATCTCGTCGTCGGTCAGCCCCTTCTTCCGGTCGGCCGCCCGGGTGAACGCCCGGTACACCGCGTCCAGCTGGTCGTGGGTGAGGTTGAAGCCGAGATCCTCGCAGCGCCGGTCCAGTGAGTGACGACCGCTGTGCTTGCCCAGCACAATCCGGCTCTCGGGTACGCCCACCTCCACCGGGTCGATGATTTCGTACGTGGTGCGCTCCTTAAACCAGCCATCCTGGTGGATGCCGGCCTCGTGGGCGAAGGCGTTGGCGCCGACGATGGCCTTGTTGGGCTGCGGCCCGAAGGCGATCAGCTCGGTCAGCAGCCGGCTGGACGGATAGAGTTGTCGGGTCACCACCCCGGTGTCGAACGGCAGCGCGTCCTGGCGCGCCTTCAGGATCATCACCACCTCCTCCAGCGCGCAGTTGCCCGCTCGTTCGCCGATCCCATTGACAGTGCATTCCACCTGCCGGGCGCCGGCTCGGACGGCGGCGAGGGAGTTGGCCACCGCCAGTCCCAGGTCGTTATGGCAGTGCACACTCACCGTGGCTTGACCATCAACGGTGCGGACCATGCGGCCGATGAGTGCGGCGTATTCCTCGGGCAGGCAATGGCCCACCGTGTCCGGCAGGTTGACGGTGGCGGCTCCGACGGCGACCACCGTGCGACACACCTGTTCAAGGAAGTCGGGATCCGAGCGGGCGGCGTCCTCAGCGGAGAACTCCACGTCGTCGGCATAGCGGCGCGCCTGCTCCACGGCGGCTGCCGCCTCCTCCAGGGCCTGTTCCCGGGTCTTGCGGAGCTTGTACACCAGGTGGATGTCGCTTGTGGCGATGAACGTGTGGATGCGGGGCCGGCGCGACGCTTCCAGCGCCCGGGCCGCCCGCTCGATATCCTGCGGACACGCCCGGGCCAGCGCCGCCACCCGAGCCGCTGGCAGCTCACGGCAGATCGCGGCCACTGCCTCGAAGTCGCCGTCTGAGGCGATGGGGAAGCCCGCCTCGAGAATATCCACGCCCAACTCGACGAGTTGGCGCGCCATCTTCAGCTTCTCGCCCTTGAACATGCTGCATCCCGGCGCCTGTTCCCCGTCGCGCAATGTGGTGTCAAAAACCGTGATCCGATCGTTCATGATTCACCTCCCGGGCCCGGCGCCGCCGGAAGCCGGCCGGCGACAGGCGCAGTATTTCCGCCGAGGGTGACAGGAGGTTAAAAATATGTCAAATTTATAATTTTACATTTATAAATTAATTTCTATTATTTAATAAACTTCAACAACCCAAAGCATCACCTGTCCGCATTTCAATAAACCGTATCAATGGCCATATTCACTCAGCGTAGAAACCAATTATCCTGTCACGTCTTTATCGTCGACAGGTTGCCGCATCCACTATCTCGGGAACGCCTGACGGTTGAATAATTTCCTTGAATTATTATTTGATATATTTTAATTATAAATATTTATACTATGTCATCAGGAGCTCCTTAACATGGACCTGCACACCCTGAAGATCTTCATGGCCGTGGCCCGCGAGCGCAGTTTCTCCCGCGCGGCGGAGAAGACCCTGCGCACCCAGCCGGCGGTGTCGCTGGCTATCCAGCGGCTGGAGGGCGAACTCGGCGAAAAGCTCATCGACCGGACCGGCAAGGAGCCGGTGCTCACCGACGCGGGACGGATGGTCCTGGAGTACGCCAACCGGTTCGAGAACATGGAGCGCGAGCTGGAGACCGCCCTCGCCGAGTTGCACGATGTCCGGGCCGGCCGGCTGTCCATCGGCGCCAACGAATCCACCACCCTCTATCTCATCGGCCACATCATGCAATACCGGCGGCTTTACCCCCGGGTTCAGGTCCAAGTGCGGCGGTGCCTGTCCAGCAAAATCCCCACCCAGATCGTGGACGGCGATCTGGAACTCGGCGTCATCAGCTACCGCCCGGCCGATGAGCAGATTCAGTCGACGCCCTTGTTTACCGATCATCTTGCCTTCGTCGTCTCGCCCCGTCACCGCTTCGCCCGTCGCAAATCCATCTCCATCGCGGAGCTCGGCATGGAGACGTTCATCGCCCACAACGTCCACTCCCCCTACCGCGAACTCGTTCTGCAGGCCTTCCAGCAACACCGGGTCCCCTTGCACATGGATCTGGAGATGCCCACGATTGAAACCATCAAGATCCTGGTGCAGCGCGACGAGGGCGTCGCCTTCCTGCCGCGGATGTGCGTGGTGCAGGAATTGCAGCAGGAGGTCCTCCGCGCCATCCGGGTCAAGGAGCTCGACGTGGAGCGCCAGATCCGGCTGGTCTATCCGGCCCGCCGGCAGCTCAGCCACGCTGCCACGGCGTTTCTGGAATTGGTCGGGAAGCGGGAGAATCGGAGAACCGGTGAATCGAAAGAGAGGGTGCGAACGTTCAGGGTGCCGGGGTGATGGCGTCAGAAGGCAGGTGCCAGCGCCAGGTGCGCACCGGCGGCTCGCCGCCGGAGGCATCGTATCCGCCCCGGCGCAACTCCCTGTCGAAGCAGGTGAAATCGATGGCTGAGCTGAACTCGACGGTGTCGGCGTCAAGCCACCTGACAACCTCGATGGTGAGGGGATAGGGATCGACGGACGTCTCGGCCGGCAGTCGCGCCCCCACCCGGCCGCCGCCGGCCACGAGATCGGCCACCCGATAGACTGTCATGACCGGGTGTCCTTCCCCCACCGACACGATCGCCACGCGGACGCCGTCGGGGGCGATGGCCACGGACTGGATCTGCGCCAGCAGATCCGTCTCCGCCCACACGAGGTGGAAATTCCCCGCCGCGTCAACCCAACCCAGCGCGTCGCCATCCTCACACGCCGCCACCGCCAGCGCCCGGCACGGCCCGCCGGCGATGGGGTACTCGCGCACGTTGCGGTAATCAGGCCCGCACGCCACGAAACTCAGCACGACGATGCCGGCCAGCAAAACGATCCGCCCCGGTGAAGCGATCATGCGATTCTCCAACCATCAGACTGCACCCAGCCTATCCCGGCCATTCGCCAAGTCAAGAGGAATTCGGTCACACAGATCGGATCCTGCCTCCGGGCGCCTGACCGCACTCAAACCGATATGCCACAACTGCTCAGACCGCCTCTTTCACCAATTCACCCATTCACCGATCTTCTTTTCCATTGGCCTCCCACCCATCTTTGTGTACCCTGTCTCTTCATGGCTCGATCCCCGGTAGGAGAGTTCCCTCCATGAAGCACCGTGTCGTCCTCCTGATCTTGCTGGCGCTGGCCGCCGGCGCATCTGCAGCCTGGGGCTGCACCGTCATCGGCGTGGGCAAGAAAGCCTCCGTCGACGGCTCCGTCATCGTCTCCCACACAGACTGCGGCCCCGATTCCCGTATCCGGGTGGTACCGGCCCAGACCTTCGCTCCCGGCGCGAAGGCCCCGGTCTATTGGGGTTTGCAGGATCCAGCCCAGCCGCTGGCGGCGCCTGCGGAGATCCTCGGTTACATCCCCCAGGTGGAGAAGACATACGCCTACTTTCGTTCCGCCTACTCCCACATGAACGAGCACCAGCTGGCCATCGCCGAGAGCACCACCAACCAGCGGCCGGAACTGGCCAACGAGAAAGGGAAGTGCGAACAGATCATGACCATCGAGCAGGCGCAGATATTCGCCCTGCAGCGCTGCCGCACCGCCCGCGAGGCGGTGCGTCTCATCGGGGAGCTGGTCACCGCCTACGGTTTCCTGTGCTCCAGCGGCGACGGTTCCGAAACCCTCTGCATCGGCGACCCGAACGAGGCGTGGGTCATGGAGGTGTTCGGCGTAGGGCCGCAGTGGAAGAAAGCCAGCGGGGCCCCCGGCGCCATCTGGGCTGCCCAACGACTGCCCGACGACCACGCCACCATGATCCCCAACTGGAGCATCCTCAAGGAGCTCCACCCGGAGGACACGGCAAACTGCATGGTCTCGGCCAACTGGCGGCAGGCAGCCATCGACCGCGGCTGGTACGATCCGGCCGCCGGCCGCCCGTTTGTCTGGCAGGAGATCTACGCGCCTCTGCCGCAGGAGTTCGCCACGAGCAGATTCTGGCTCTTCCACACGACCTTCGCCCCGTCTTATCGCGAGTGGCCCGACCGGAAACTCTCGGACGACCCGCTCAAGGGGATCAACCCGTACTACCAGTACGTGGAGCCCCTGTCCATCTACCCGTTCTCCGTCAAGCCCGAGCGGCCCGTTTCCGTCCGCGACGTGATCGCATTCCAGCGCTCCGTGTTCGAGGGGACCATCTACGACCTCACCGCTGACCCCAACTGGCTGGTGCCCGACGGCAAGGGCGGCTACGTCAAGAGCCCGCTGGCCACCCCGTTCCCGGGAAAGGATCTGCGGCTGTTGTTGAAGCTGACGAACCGCCGCCCCGTGGCCCGGCACCGCGGCCACTACGGCATGGTCTGTCAGCTGCGAAGCTGGCTCCCCGACCCGGTGGGCGGCGTCTACTGGGTGTACCTCGACAATCCCTACTTCAGTCCCTACGTCCCCTTTTACGCCGGAGTAACGGCCACTGCCGCATGCTACCAGACCTACGATCCCGAGCGCTTCTCCGAGGAATCAGCCCGCTGGGCCATCGACTTCGTGGACAATCTGGCCGGCCTCCGGTTCCAGCAGGTCATCAAGGATGTCCGCGCCGTCCGCGACCCATGGGAGGAAAAGATGTTCGCCCGGCAGGCCGAGGTGGAGGCCGAAGCGGTCCGGCTGCACGGACAGGATCCGGCGGCGGCCCGTGATTACCTGACTCGATACTGCGTCGGTCTGCAGGCGGAGGTCCCGTCGATGTTCCGGCAGCTGCGGGAGGCGATCATCACGAAGTATACGAATAACCGGGAATGAGGGGATGGGGAATCGGTGAATTTGAACTATCCGAAACCGGGAATTTGACTCGTCCTTTCCCTTCAAGATGGCCAGTATCTAAGGCCGGCGGTCCCTTGTTTCGACGGGACCGGGTGCAACAAACCGGAGCGTTGGGCGACCATGCTCAATCGAGGGAGATGTCATGGCGTGTTCATTTCCCAGCTGAAGTTCCGACCATCGGCGGAAGCCGCCAATCTTGCTTTGGAGCGCCGGCACCGCGGTCTTCGCGATTCTGCTCCTGTTCGGGTGCGGCGGGTCGCCGGCGGGTCCCGGCGAACAGCCGGCGGCGGCACCGGCGACCGAGACAGCCGCCCACGCCGCCGAAGCCTACGCGGCTGACTATCAGGATCCCGTCATCGCCCCCATCATGCAGCCATGGACCGGCGACCTCGACGGCATGGTCAAGCGCCGGTACATCCGGGCGCTGGTCCCTTACAGCAAAACGTATTTCTTCATTGACCGGGGCGACCAGCGCGGGATAGCCACGGAAATGCTCCGGGAGTTCCAGAAGGTCCTCAACCAGAAGCTCCGCACCCGGGCGCTAAAGGTCCACGTGGTGGCCATCCCGGTTCGCCGCGACCAACTGATCCAGTACCTGATCGAAGGCCGCGGCGACCTGGCCCTGGGCAACCTGACCGTCACCCCTGAACGGCAGGAGCTGGTGGATTTTTCCGATCCGGCCATGACCGGCGTTCAGGAGGTCGTGGTCACTGGCCCGGCTGGACCGGACGTCCGGAGCTTAGACGATCTCGCCAGCCGGGAAGTCTGGGTGCGGACGTCCAGCAGCTACTGGGAGCACCTGCAGGCGGTCAATGCCGAACGGCGCGAGACCAAGCAGCCCGAGATCCTCCTCCGGGCGGCCGACGAGCAACTAGAGGACGAAGACATCCTGGAGATGGTCAATGCCGGCCTGCTGCCGGCGACGGTGGTGGACAGCCATCTGGCAAGATTCTGGGTTCAGATCTATCCGGACATCCGGGTGCACGAAACGCCGGCGGTGAACACCGGCGGCGACATCGCGGCAGCGTTCCGCAAGGGGAGCCCCGGGCTGGCCAAGGAAGTCAACGCCTTCGTCAAGTCCCACAAGATGGGCACCCTGTTCGCCAACACCCTCCTGCAGCGTGACCTGAAGGACACCCGCTGGATCAAGAACTCCACCAACGAGCGGGAGGTGAAGAAGTTCAAAGCCCTCGTCGCGCTGCTCCAGAAATACGCCGGCCAATACGATTTCGACTGGCTGATGATCGCCGCCCAGGCGTACCAGGAGTCAGGGCTGGACCAAGGGGTGCGCAGTCCCGTCGGCGCCATCGGGGTCATGCAGGTTATGCCCACCACCGCCCGGTCCCGGGAAGTGAACATCCCCGATATCGAGAAGGAAGACCGCAACATCCACGCCGGCGTCAAGTACATGCGGTTCATGATGGACGAGTATTTCAAGGACGCGCCCATGGACCGGATCAACAAGGGCTTGTTCGCGTTCGCCTGCTACAACGCCGGTCCCAACCGAATCGCCCGGCTGCAGAAGGAGGCGACCGCCGCCGGACTCGATCCCAACAAGTGGTTCCATAACGTCGAGATCATCGTTGTCAAGCGGGTGGGCCGCGAGACGGTGACCTGCGTCAGCAACATCTACAAGTACTACCTGGCTTTCAAGCTGGTGCAGGAGCGGATGAATCAGCGCCAGAAGGTCCAAGCCGCCGCCGGAAATAAGGAAGCCAGATTTCGCCGCCGGCCCGCTGCGGACAGCGGAACATACCCACCGTCGGAATCCGAAACAACCGCATCCACATTCAGAATCCGGCCTGACATTTCTTCCGGTGGCACCCCCGGCCGGCTCATGGTGTACCTTCCCACGCATCGAGAATCATGCTAGTCTGTTGCAGTATCTCCCGGTATCGAAAATTTTCCTTCAGGAGGATTTATGTCCATGTCCCGGATGAATCGAACCTCCGTCTGTGTCGTCCTGAGTGGCTTGCTGATCCTCGGCCTGAGCGGAGTCCTGCAGGCGGCCGAGACGGCCGGCACCACCCTGGAAAACCTTCAGGCCGCTTTCAACGGGGAAAGCAACGCCCGCGCCCGCTATCTCGCCTTCGCCCAGAAGGCCGATGAGGAAGGGTACGGCGCCGTCGCCAGCCTGTTCCGGGCGGCGTCCAAAGCCGAAGAGATCCACGCAAACACCCATGCCCAGGTGATCAAATCGATGGGTGGCGTTCCCAAAGCGGACATTCAGAAAGCCGTCGTGAAGACAACGCGGGAAAACCTGCAGGCGGCTATCGGGGGAGAATCGTACGAGCGCGACACGATGTATCCTGCGTTCATCGAGGTCGCCAGAAAGGACAAAAACAAGGCGGCCCTGCGGACTTTCAATTTCGCCAAAGGGGCGGAGACTGGGCACGCCAAAATATACGCGGAAATCCTGGCCAAGCTGGACAGCCTGAAAGGCAGTAAAAAGACGGATTATCAGGTCTGCACCGAGTGCGGCTACACCGTCGCCCAAATCAATTTCGACAAGTGCCCCAACTGCTTCGAGCCAATCAGCATGTACATGGTCGTGAATTAGAGCCGGTCCCGCACCCGCACACACCACCATGTTACCGCCGATCCCGAGCTGGGACACGCTGCATGTTCTGATCGTCCATCTCCCCATCGCCCTCCTGCTGGTGGCGCCGATCTTCCTGGTGCTGGCGATGGCCGTCTCGGTCCATCGCCGCGCCTTTGCCCTGTCGGCTCTGATCCTGATGGTGCTGGGCACCGCCGCCGCCTTTGTCGCCGTTTCCACCGGACAAGCCGCCGGGGAGCTGGCCGACAAGACCGAGGCCACCATGCCCGTCATCGAGCAGCACGAGGAGATGGGCGAAACCACCCGGAACGTCTTCACCGCGCTCACCGTGTTGTACGCCCTGATTCTGTTCGGTCCGGCCGTCCTGAAAAAGGAACTCGGGGCGAAAGCGTTCGTCCTGACGAGCGCCGTGTACCTGGTCCTCTATCTGGTCGGTGTCTGGGGGCTGATCAACACCGGACATCTCGGCGGGCGCCTGGTACACGAGTTCGGCATCCGCGCACTGATGTAGGCGGGCACCAAATTCCACGGCGGACGGGACGACCGCCTCGTCCGCCCACTGCTCCGTCCCGCCGGCTCCGTGCCATGCCCGGTTGACGGCTATCGTTCGCAGCTCAATCTTTGTTCATCCGGTTCACCGGCCCGTGGGGGTTGAATGCGGCCTACGGCTCGGCCAGGAGCCAGGGGCGCACCGGGGAGGCGTCGAGGTCGCCGAGGGGGAGCGGGGTGACCCAGAGCCGGTACTCGCCCGGCGGCGCATCGACAAGATCAAGGTTCTCCAGCAGGTAGATTCCGGCACTGAACAGGATCCGATGAGCGGGAGCCGACTCGTCGCCGAAAGCGTCCACCGACGGCGTGTCGATGCCCACGAGACGGACGCCGCCGTCCGCCAAAACCCGTGCGGCGGACGCGGTGATGAAGGCGAACGGCCCCTCGAACTCGCGGCCCACCGGTGAGGTGCCCGTCCGAAAGAGCACTCGCTCGACTCCCAGCGCCCGCCGCGCGGCCGCTTCGTCCGCGGGGGCGCCGGCGGTGTCCATCACCCGGGCGGGACCGCAGCCGAGCGCCGGCGAAAAGTCGCCGATACCCGGCGCGCCGGGCAGCATGTGCCCCGGCGCGTCCAGATGGGTGCCGGCATGCACCGACAGCGCCAGGCGGGACACGCACCAGGTGATGTCACCGACGGAGTTCCGCTTCGTCACGACCTCCACCGCACGGTCACCGGGCCACACCCGGGTGGCGGGCCCCAGCGGCCGGCTGATGTCGATCCAGCGGACGTCCCGTTCCGGGTTTTTGGCATCCGTCATCTCTCACCTCCGCGACGCCCCACAATTAGTGCTCCTGGGTGCGGTTGTCGCTGCCGAATTGTACGCGACCCGCAACAATCGTCGCAACCACTCCCGACAACCCCACAGCGATGGCCGAAACCCGGCCTGCATCAAATTCGTATGCTAAGGACAAAGGACGGAATCCATCCGCCACAATCGATACCCAACCGGGAGGACACCATGAAACGATCCTTGACGCTCGCGCTGCTGACCCTGGCGCTGCTGGCGCCGGTCCTGGCCGACGGCGAGGCACCGGCGGTACCGGCCAAGGGGAAGCCGGCTCTGCTGGTCATCGACATCCAGAACGCCTACCTCGGCTACGTCCCCGAACAGCACCGGGGCGTTGGGATGTTCATGATCAATGCCGCCATCGACTTGTTCCGGAAGAACGGCTATCCCATCATTTTCGTCTATCACACCGATCCCAAGCAGGGGCCGCCTCCGGGGTCCGAACCGTTCGAGTTTCCGAAAACCGTTCCCATCCAGGCGGGCGATCTGAAGGTGATCAAGAACTATCCCAGCGCGTTCAAGAAGACGGATCTGGAAAAAATCCTGCGTGACCAGGGAGCGGACACGGTGTTCCTCTGCGGCCTGAGCGCTGTGGGCTGTGTGCTATACACCTACTTCGACGCCAAGGAACTGGAGTTCCGCACCTTCATGATCAAGGACGCCATCATGAGCCACCGACCCGACCTGACGCGTTCGGTGGAGGAGATCACCGGCGCCGTGGATCTCGACGCGGTCGCTTACATGCTGGAGTGCACCAGGCGCTGACGCAACGGACCACAGCCGCGCATCTATCCACGCGGCCGCACCGGACACAAACCGGTGCGGCATATTTTTCGGCCTTCGCCCGAGAGCGGAAGACTCACCGCACGTTTCGGTACAATTCCTTCCCGTTGGCAACTTTTCTGGCGTATCATCGATAATCATCTGGCAGCCCATCGTTCGCGAGGAGGCGTATCATGTCAATCGGTCCCCTGTCCGGTTTCATGCAGTTGTCAAATTTCGAGGCGCTGGCTTCCGGCCTGGACTCGGTCGCCCAGGGTGTCTCGGCCACGCTGGCCCAGACCGCCTCGGTTCCGCTGGACCAGATCATCCAGAGTTTCGCGCCGCCGGGACTGGTCCCGCCGGCAGGGCTTGCGACGGTAGCCGGCGCGGCCGAGTTTCCGTCGCCGGCCAATTTTCTCAGCGCCGTGGCTGGCGCATCACCCCACCTGGGCGCCGTGCGGGACATCCTGGCCGATCCGGGATTCGATCCGACGGCCGGGCTGGCCCAATCGCTGGGCGGCGTGTTCGACGGCGGACTGCTGAATCGCCTCATCGGCCAGGACGGGTTGCTCAATCCGCTGCTGGGCGGGCTATCCCTGGTGACACCCGGCGCCGGTGATTTATCCGGTCAGGACGCGGTGGGTCGGCGCGCCATGCCCGGTGGGCTTGATGAAGTCGGTCGTCGCGGTATCCCCGACACGTTGGAAGAAGTGGGTCGCCGCACCCTGCCCGGCGGGCTCGACGAAGTGGGTCGCCGCGGCATCCCCGACGGTGCCGAGCAAGTCGGCCGGCGCGCCATGCCTGACGGCCTGGAAGAGGTGGGTCGGCGTACCATTCCCGACGGGTTGGAGGAAGTGGGCCGGCGTACCCTGCCCGGCGGACTGGACGAGGTGGGCCGCCGCGCCATGCCCGACGGTCTGGACGAGGTGGGCCGCCGCGCCATGCCCGACGGTCTGGACGAGGTGGGCCGCCGCGCCATGCCCGACGGTCTGGACGAGGTGGGCCGCCGCGCCATGCCCGACGGACTGGACGAGGTGGGCCGCCGCGCCATGCCCGGCGGACTGGACGAGGTGGGCCGCCGCGTCATGCCCGACGGTCTGGACGAGGTGGGCCGCCGCGCCATGCCCGACGGTCTGGACGAGGTGGGCCGCCGCGCCATGCCCGACGGTCTGGACGAGGTGGG